>JAESFI010000032.1_pt1 | contig 286282 bp, 262 predicted proteins | sample 9269361 | NCBI WGS metagenome assembly JAESFI01 (sample SAMN14504119, study PRJNA617095) | algae metagenome | isolation source: Brasilonema angustatum HA4187-MV1 and co-occurring heterotrophs from moss... | place: USA: Manoa Valley, Honolulu, Hawaii | collected 2009-07-20 | reverse complement strand
AATAGTCGGCGGACCGCCTCAAGCTTGAATTCTCGATCGAACTTACGGGGAGATTTGTTGGGCATCCGTTCTCCTTTAGAGAACTGTCCCCGGTTTTTCTTGTCTCACTTTTGGGGTGCACTCCAGCCGCGCGTTGTGGTCCCGGATGTCGCTTCGCTCATCCGGGCTACAAGTCCGGCGCCTTACCGCACCTTCTTTCCCCGCCGGTCCAGATGATAGGTCAGCGCCAGCGACAGGCAGACCGTTAGCTCCCGCTTCGGCAACTTGCCCGCCACCGGCAACAGCAACGCCCGCGTCTGCCGATATTCGAACTGATCGGGAAAGCGCTCGCGAAACGCGTCGACCAGCGTGGTTTTGCAGTTGAACAGGATGGCAGCGTGATCGGAGTCCTTGAGGCGGCCAAGCCGGATCGTCGAACCGCTGCCTGTCTCATCGGTGAGATAAGCGGGCTCGCCCCATTTCAGCGTTTCGGTGAGTTTGCCGACATCGTCATGCGCCGCCGCGGTGACAAAGATCAGTTCGCGCACCTGAAGCAGCCGCTTGCCGATCGGCGCCGGGAAGGCGTCGAAAACCCGGCTCACTTCGCGTGGTAACAGCGGCGCAGTCACGACTTCACTTTTCGATCGCTCATCGGTTTCCGCTGTCAGCCAGATCAGGCCGGCAGGCCAGCTCCGCGAAGGCCCGCCTCGAAGCGCTGACGGTCAACGTCGCGCTTATAATGCTGGGTGGAGAGATGATTGGCCACTGAAAATGCCGGCTCGCGCTTGAGAACCTCAGCCGCATGAGCGCCGGCCGCAACCGTGTTGCCCATCTGGGCGAAGATCGCGGCGAGGAACGCATGGTGGGTCTGATCGGGCCGCGTGATCCGTGAGAAGGCCTCGGCGGCTTCGGCGTATTTCTCCGCACAATAATAGGCACGTCCGAGATGGCTCCAGAAGCGCTCCGGGTGATACGGGTTGAGCCGCATCGCCTTTCTGATCCAGTCGACGCCTTCCTCCGGCCGACCCAGCCAAGTCAGCAGTTCGCCCTGCTGCACGACCACGAGATCATAGTTCGGGTTGAGCGCGAGCGCGCGCTCCTGATGGTAGGTGGCCTTGTCGTGGTCGTCGCGATTCAGATTGAGCGCTGCGAGGATGCGGTGGACGTCGCTGTCGTTATCGTCGAGGGCCAGCGCCGTCTCCAGCTCCGAAGCAACCTGCTGGAAAGTTGCGTCGCGATCCGCGCACCAATTATAGACCCAGGTCTGCCCCAGGACGCACGCCTTCCAGGCGTGAGCGTGAGCATAATTCCCATCGAGTTCGAGCGCCCGGTCGAGCAGAAGTTGCGCCCGCGCATTGTCTTCGCGATTGGAGCGATGGTGTAAGGTCTTTGCGGCCAGCACACATTCATAAGCCGCCATGTTGTCGGTTGGCTTGCGGTTCGCTCGATCGTGCGTGGCCGCCTCGACGCGGCCGGGTAACGTGGCGGCGATCGCCCGAGTCATCTCGTCCTGGATCGCGAAGATGTCCTTGAGCTCGCCGTCGTAGCGTTCGGCCCAAATGTGCCGGTCGGTTTCCGCATCGATCAGCTGCACGGTGACGCGGACGCGATCTCCGGCCTTTCGCACACTGCCCTCGATGACATAGTCGACGCCGAATTCGCGGGCGACGTCCCGCACCTTGACCGCCTTGCCCTTGTACACAAAGGTCGAGTTGCGGGAGATCACCAACAGGTCGTGGAAACGTGAGAGCTCGGTGATGATGTCTTCGGTCAAGCCATCCGCAAAGAACTCCTGCTCCGGGTCCCCGCTCATATTGGCGAAGGGCAGCACGGCGATCGACGGCTTCTTCGACGTCCCGGTCTCCTTTACGGTGCCCATCGTGCCGTCTGGTGCGCCGGCCGGCCCCTCCTCCAGCCGAATCCGGTAGACGCGGATCGGACGGACGATGTTCTTGACCTTCTGCTCGCCGATGTCCTCGAACGCAACGCCATCGAGGCGCTGGCCGAGTTGGTCGCGCACCGCGCTCGAGATGCAGATACCTCCGGGCTCGGCCAGTGTCTCCAACCGCGACGCGACGTTGACGCCGTCGCCGAAAATATCGTTCTGGTCGACGATCACGTCGCCCAGATTGATGCCGATGCGGAATTGCATCCATCGCGGCGGCGGGACGTCGGCGTTGCGTCGCCCCATCCGGCTCTGAATTTCGGCAGCGCACAGCACAGCGTCGACAGCGCTATGGAATTCGACGAGCAAGCCGTCGCCCGTCGTCTTGATGATGCGGCCGTGATTTTTGGCAATGGCCGGATCGATGAGCTCGATCCGGTGGGTCTTGAGGCGCGCGAGCGTGCCAGCCTCATCGGCCTCCATGAGCCGGCTAAAGCCGACCATGTCAGCCGCGAGGACCGCGGCGAGCCTGCGCTCTGGGCCTGGCACATCCATTGCTCGGTCCCTTCACCGAGCACTCTAGCAGACGCGCGGTTTTTGCCCAACCTGGGTGCGGCTGCAAATCGCGGCGGGACAGCGCCTCAGATCATCCCCAGCGCCTGCATGTAGGTCTCGAGAATGGTCTCGGCCTCAGCGCGCTCGTTGGGGTCCTGTTTGCGCAGGCGCACGATTGTGCGCAGCGCCTTGACGTCGTAGCCGTTGCCCTTGCTCTCGGCATAGACGTCACGGATGTCGTCGGAGATCGCCTTCTTCTCTTCCTCCAGCCGCTCGATGCGCTCGATGATGGATTTGAGCTGGTCCTTGGCAAATTTCGTCGCGGGCTCGTCGTCGCGGACGGCGGCGGAGGTGGCCATCTTGGTACTCCCAATGGAACTGGCAAAACGAGGTGACGCCGGCATCCACCGCGCGTGCTGGCAAAACCCTTAGGGTTCACACCCCCGGCGTTCAAGCAAGCATCGCGCTCGTCCACAGCGCGCCCACACCTTCCTGCGCGGGTGCGAAGAAAGCTGTTGTGTGGTGCGACTCAGGGGCGTCGGCTCGGCCAGTCCCCTCAGTGGCTGTGGGGATGGACCTTCTTCATCGCCTCGATCTGCTCGGGGCTGGCTGTGCCCTGGTATTTTGACTTCCAGGTCTCGTAGGGCATGCCGTAGACCGCTTCCCTGCTCTCGTCCTTGCTCAAGCTCACGCCTTGGGCATCGGCGGCGTCCTTGAGCCAGTTAGACAGGCAGTTGCGGCAGAAGCCCGCCAGATTCATCAGGTCGATGTTCTGGACGTCGGTCCGCGTCTTCAGATGCTCGACCAGGCGGCGGAAAGCGGCCGCCTCGAGCTCCGTTCTGGTTTTGTCGTCGATGGCCATCGTTCTTGTCCCTGGCAGTGGCGTGTCCAGTCAAACCCTTACGGGATCAGGTGGGGTCCTGTCACAGATTTTGCCACATCGCGGCGCAAACGGGCCAAGGCCACCTTTGGGGCGGTTCCCCGGCCCCTACGCCAAATCGTCAATCATCTGGTATACGTTCCGCGACAATGATCGCCGAATCTCCCCGCCTCCCCCTTCGCCTGCTCGCCCGGTTGGTCCCGGTGCTGGTGGTTGCCCTGTTTTGCCTCTGGAGCAACCCGGCCGCCGCCGATTTCCGGCTGTGCAACAACACCTCGAGCCGGGTCGGCATCGCGCTCGGCTACAAGGACGCCGAGGGCTGGACCACCGAGGGCTGGTGGAACATCTCCTCCCGCTCCTGCGAGACCCTGCTGCGGGGAACGCTGGTCGCCCGCTACTATTACATCTACGCGATCGACTACGACCGCGGCGGCGAATGGTCGGGCCAGGCCTTCATGTGCTCGCGCGACAAGGAATTCACCATCCGCGGCACCGAGGATTGCCTCGCGCGCGGCTATGACCGGACCGGCTATTTCGAGGTCGATACCGGCGAACAGCGCGCCTGGACGGTCCAGCTCACCGATGCCAACGAACAGCCGGCGCAGCAGCGCGTGCCTGGCCTGCCCGGCCCGGTTGGCCCGGGCGGCGTTCCGGGTTTGCCCAATGGCCCGCCCGGTGCTACGCCCCCGGGCTCGCCCGGCCTCCCACCCCCGCCTGGAAATAAGCCATGAGGCGTCTTCGCCGTATCAAGATTCTCGCGACGCTCGGACCTGCATCTTCGGACCTCGCGATGATCCGCCGCCTGTTCGAGGCCGGCGCCGACCTGTTCCGCATCAACATGAGCCATACCCCGCATGACAAGATGCGGGAGCTGGTGGCGACGATCCGCAATGTCGAGAGCAGCTACGGCCGCCCGATCGGCATCCTGGTCGACCTCCAGGGTCCGAAGCTCCGGCTCGGCGCCTTCGCCGAAGGCGCGGTGCAGCTGCAGAACGGCCAGATCTTCACGCTGGATTCCGACAAGACGCCGGGCGATGCCACGCGCGTCAATCTTCCCCACCCCGAGATCCTGGCCGCGCTCCGGCCCGGCCATGCGCTGCTGCTCGACGACGGCAAGGTCCGCCTGATCGCCGAAGAGACCACGAAAGAGCACGCGGTGACGCGTGTCGTCGTCGGTGGCCGGATGTCCGACCGCAAGGGCGTCAGCCTGCCCGACACAGATCTGCCGGTCTCGGCGATGACCCCGAAAGACCGCGCCGACCTCGAGGCCGCTTTGGTCACCGGCGTCGACTGGATCGCGCTGTCCTTCGTGCAGCGCGCCGACGACGTGATCGAGGCCAAGAAGATGATCCGCGGCCGCGCCGCCGTGATGGCCAAGATCGAGAAGCCGCAGGCGATCGACCGCCTCGCCGACATCATCGAGGCCTCCGACGCGCTGATGGTGGCGCGCGGCGACCTCGGCGTCGAATTGCCGCTCGAGCGCGTGCCGAGCCTGCAGAAGCAGATGACGCGCATGGCGCGCCGCGCCGGCAAGCCGGTGGTGATCGCAACGCAGATGCTGGAATCGATGATCCAGTCGCCGGTGCCGACCCGCGCCGAAGTCTCCGACGTCGCCACCGCGGTCTATGAGGGCGCCGACGCCATCATGCTGTCGGCGGAATCGGCGGCCGGCAAATTCCCGGTCGAGGCGGTCTCGACCATGAACCGCATCGGCGAGGAGGTCGAGCGCGACCCGACCTACCGGTCGGTGATCACCGCGCAGCGCCCCGCGCCCGAGGCCACCGCGGGCGATGCCATCGCCGACGCCGCGCGTCAGATCGCCGAGACGCTCGACCTGCCCGCTTTGATCTGCTGGACCAGCTCCGGTTCGACTGCGGTGCGCGTCGCGCGCGAGCGGCCGAAGCCGCCGATCGTGGCGATCACGCCCAACATCAATGCCGGACGCCGGCTCGCGGTGGTCTGGGGCGTGCACTGCGTGGTGGCGGACGATGCGCGCGACCAGGACGACATGGTGAGCCGTGCCGGCCAGATCGCCTTCCGCGACGGTTTCGTCCGCGCCGGCCAGCGCGTGATCATCGTCGCCGGCGTGCCGCTCGGCATCCCCGGCACCACCAACATGGTGCGCATCGCCTCGGTCGGCCCCGAGGGCGAGGCGAACATGTAGGCCCGCCCAAGCGGCCAAAACAAAAAGTGCGAAAACAACCCCATGCACAGTAGCCGGCGCTGCCGGCAACCTTGTGCGGGTTTTGCGAAAAGACGCGCTCAGACAACGGCCTGAGCGTGATCAGGCGTCAACCCCGGCCGCAGCCTCGATTTAAGCCCCAACCAGCGCCTTGGTGGTCGGCAGCAGCGTCTGCTGCACCACGAGGCCACGGGCGCGGGCGTCCATGACGCCGACGGCGCGCAGCGCCAGCAGGGTCACGGTCTGGACTGCGTCACGCATCTTGACGGGATCTTCGAGATTGTCGGGCGCGAGCGGGCCGACCAGGGCCTCATGCAGCGCCCCGAGCAGCGCTGTGGCTGCCAGCGCAGTGTCCTGCGCCGGCAGATGACCGGCACGCACGGCGGCATCGATCCGCGCGGCGATCTCGCCGGCGATCTCGCGCCGGCTGGCAAGCCGGGAGACGCTGACATCGACATCGACGGGCTCGGCCAGAATGCCCCAGGCCAGGCGGCGCTGCGACAGCGTATGGACCGCCACGGTGGTGACAGCCGCGGCCAGCGCCGAGGACGGGCCCGGCGCGGCATCGGCGGCCCGCCGGATCGCCGCGAGCTCGTCGCGCGAGACCTCGGCGATCAATTCGGAGATCAGCTCGGCCTTGGAGGGGAAGTAGCGGTAGACCGTCCCCGCGGCCACACTGGCCCGGACCGCGACCGGCGCGATCTGCACCGCCGCCATCCCGCCTTCCGCCGCCGCCTCGCGCGCTGCCGCCAAAATCGCGCTGCGCCGGGCTGCCAGGCGCTTAACCACTTGATGCGTCCGCCGATAAACCATGGCGCGCTTCCTGTCCCACACGCCAGCCGCACGCCCGCGGCCGAACGCTTCGTCACTGCAAAGATGCAAATCGCCCCGCAAGGACTGAACAACTATTCACGGGGGATGACAAGATGCATTTGCGTAAAGCGTCATGTCATGCGGTGGGAGGCGACTCTTCGCAAATGCACAACGCCGGTTCGCAAACGGCTAACCACGCTCGTTACCGCCATCTTAAACCTGCTCCGCGACTGTGCCGCGGTACTGCAATTCCACTTGTGCGTTTCCTTGGGTGCAGCATGCGCGACACCGACGCCTGGACCGCCTGGCAGCTCTTCCAGCTGAACTGGTTTCCCATCGTTGCCATGGGCAGCCTGCTCGCGTTCGGCCTGCCCGCGACCGGCCTGAGCCTCGAGCCCGTCGCCTACGGCATCACGCTGGCGATCGCGGCCGTCCTCGTCGCCGTCGCCTATCACCACCGCCTCGCCAAGGGCGACCTCGCCGATCCGAAGCTGGTGTTCTCGCTCGGCACGATCGGACAGGTGATTCTCACCTGCGCCATCGTCGGCCCCTTGAGCTACGTCGCGGGCAAGCTGAACTGGCCGCTGCAGGACGACGCGCTGCTGGCGATCGACCGCGCGCTCGGCCTCGATCCCGAACCGATCGCGCGCTACATCAACGATCATCCCTGGCTCGCCGATATCCTGGCGCGCGGCTATGGCCTGATCAAATGGCCGCTGCTCGGCATCCCCGTCGTGCTGACACTGACGGTGCGCTATGTGCGGCTGCAAATGTTCATGCTCGCGATGAGCCTTGCGCTCGCGGTCACCATCGCGATCTCCGCCGTGGTGCCGGCGATCGGCACCTATTACGCCCTGCAATTGCCGGCCGCGCATTTCCCCGAAATCAACACCGCGGTCTATGCCGGCCAGTTGCGCGACATCCTCGCGTTGCGCGACGGCAGCCTGCAGGAGCTGCGGCTGTTCTTCCTGTCCGGCATCGTCTCGTTTCCGAGCTTCCACGCCGCATCCGCCGTGCTCTACATGTGGGCGCTCTGGCCGGTGCGCTATGTCGGCGGCATCGCGGCCGCGCTCAACATGCTGATGATCGCGGCAACGCCCGCGATCGGCGCGCATTATCTCATCGACGTCGCCGGCGGCATTGCGCTTGCCGCGGCCTCGATCTGGGTGACGAAGTTTTATGTCGAGCGGCTCGGCCGCGCGGCGTCCATGTCTGCCGCGCCTGTGCCGGTGTGGCAGCCCAGCCTCGCGGAGTAGCGGCGCGCTCGTCGCCGTCACAAGCACACTGCCGTAGGGTGGGCAAAGGCGCGCCCACCATCTCTCAACAACTGAGATCGAAGTGATGCGCGCGCTAATGCTTCAGTGTCATTGCGAGCGCAGCGAAGCAATCCAGAGTCTCTCCGCGGAAACAGTCTGGATTGCTTCGCTGCGCTCGCAATGACGTTGTGGGTACGGCGTACGCCCACCCTACAAATTTCAATTCCGTCATCCTGAAGTGCTCGCGTAGCGAGCCTCGAGGGATCAACGGCCGAGATGCAGCCGGGCCGTCGCCCTTCGAGGGCCGCTGAAGAAGCGGCCACCTCCAGCAACAGCGGCTTCGCCGCTGCGCGGGGGTGAAGGAGCTCAAAAGAAAAGAGCCCCGCCAAAAGACGGGGCTCTCAAAATTCCCAGATCGTCCAGTCTTACTTGAGGCTGGTCGAGATCGAGCCGAACTTGGTGTTCAGCGTGCTGCCGAGGTTGTTGACGACGGTGATGATGGCCAGCGCGATGCCGGCAGCGATCAGACCGTATTCAATGGCGGTGGCGCCGGATTCATCCTTCACGAAACGCGCAACGAGGTTCTTCATAGAGTGCTCCCAAAAAGTACACAAGGCTACAAGTGGTCTGGTCTCTTCGGCTTCCCAGCGCCGCCCGACCATGGAACCGAACGTAGAGGCAAAGAATTGCGCCGCAGTTAATTCGACTGCGTAAACACTGAGCGGTTTGCGTGTATTGGGCGATGGTAAACCGGAATTGAAAACAACCCGTTAAATTGTAACGACATCACACAGGCCCGCCGTCGATTTACTCGAAGTTATGACCGCCGTGGTTTGATGCTGCGCAACGCGACAAGAACAAGCAGGACGACGAGGCGGCATGTCCCTTTCCTTTGCCAACAGCATCGCTGTGCAGAGCCGCGCGCGGGCGCTGGTGCCGCTCTGCGTCGGCGCGGGCGCCTATCTCTTCTTTCTCTATGTCGGCGACACGTTGCTGCAGGACTCCGACTCGTTCTGGCAGATCAAGATCGGGCAATGGATTCTCGATGACCGCGCCCTTCCCTACACCGACTTCTATTCCTTCACGCGGCCGGGTGCGCCCTGGGTTTCGACCTCGTGGCTGTCGCAGGTCGCCTTCGCGCTGTCCTATGCGCAATGGGACTGGGCGGGACCTGTGATCCTCACCGCGCTCGCGGTCGCATTGTCGGCGGCGATCCTGGTCGATCTGCTCGATGCGCATATGGAGATGCCGCGCTCGGTGCTGTTCGCGATGCTGGCGGTCGTGCTGTCGCTGCATCACATCCTGGCGCGGCCGCACATCCTGGCTCTGCCCGTGATGATCGCGTGGGTCGGCATGCTGATGAATGCCGCCGATCGCCGCAGCACGCCGTCATGGGCCTATCTGCCGCTGATGTCGCTGTGGGCGAATCTGCATGGCGGCTTCGTGCTGGGCCTCGCGCTGATCGGCCCGATGGCGTTCGTGGCGCTGTGGGGACTCGAATCCGACAAGCAGGTCCGGCTGCTGCTGCGCTGGTTCCTGTTCGGTGTCGCGGCGCTGGCCGCGTGCTGCGTCACACCCTATGGCTGGCGCACGCTGCTGGGTGCGACCAACATCCTCAATCTCGGCGAGCTGCTGACGGTCATCTCCGAATGGTCGCCGGTGAACTTCGCATCCTTCAACGCGTTCGAAGGCGCGCTGTTCGGCCTGATCGCGCTCGGGCTCTATCGCGGCCTGACGCTGTCGCCGCCGCGCATTCTGCTGATCCTGCTGCTAACCTGGATGGCGCTCACCCATGTCAGGAGCATCGAGGCCTTCGCCTTCCTGGTGCCGCTGGTGCTCGCCAAGCCGCTCGGTGAGAAATCGCCGTTGCAGCAAGCCGACGCGCAAGGCGGCCAGAGCCCGCTCGCCCGCTACGTCACCGCAGCCGGCGCGCTGATGATCGTCGCCGCGGCCTGGACCTCGACCTCGCTCTTCATGTCGCATCACCGCTTCAACTTCACGATGGACCAGACGCCGGTTGCGGCGGTCGACCTGCTCGAGAAGCGCGGGGCGCAGCGCATCTTCAACGCCTACAAGTTCGGCGGCTATATGATCGCGCGCGACGTCCCGGTCTTCGTCGACGGCCGCGCCGAGCTCTATGGCGAGAAGTTCGTGATGAATTTCTTCAACGCGACGGAGGGACGCAAGCCCGCGTTGCTTCCCGGCCTGCTCGACGAATACAAGATCGACGCCACGCTGCTGGTCGCCGATTCTCCGGGTCCCCAGATTCTCGATCACCTCAAGGGCTGGAAGCGGATCTATACGGACGGGATCGCGGTGGTCCATGTGCGGGACGAAGCGGGCGCGACACCGACGAAATGAGCTTGCAGGGTGGGCAAAGCTAAGCGTGCCCACCATGCTGCAACACTCGCTGAAAGAAGGTGGGCACGCTACGCTTTGCCCACCCGACCTCTGGCCCCTTCTCCTCGGCGACTCCTCTTGCAGGCTGATTACCTGCAGAGATAACGGACGCCGTTCCGGGCGAGATAGGTGCCCGTCGCCGGATCGAAGGAGCGATAGCGTTCGGAGCAAGCCCGCGACGCGCGCGCCATCGCGTTGTCCACGCCTCGCACAGCCGCTCCGCCGTCCGGCAATTCGAGGCCGAGCCGGCCGGCCGGCGTCAGCGTGCCATTGAGGTTGCGATCGGGATTCTCGGCCTCGTACGCATCGGGATGGCTGCTCGCAAAACCGGATTGCGCGTAGGCGGTCGTTGCGGTCAGGGCCGACAACAAAGCCACGGCAGCGAGGGTTTTAAGTCCAGTCATGTTCGATCTCCTTCATGCGCCGGTGCATCCTGCGGCCGGTGCCAGGACGTGGGTCGACATGGTGCGCGGGACAAGCGCGTCGCGAGCCCAACTCGCCATCAGGCGCAATCCGGCCGTTCAAATCCGGAAAGAGTCGTTTGTTTGCAGAATGCGGCCGCGCATACGCGCCCTTGCCTGCCCTGCGTCCGCTTCACGTCTCGGTGCGACGCTGCCTTGAGACGTGACTCGCCAGCATTGCCATGCTGGTAATATCCGTTGCCGAACAGGGAGGGCATCATGATGCTTCGCAATCTTTTCGCCGCGCTTCTCATCATGGTGTCCATCGGCGCATCCCATGCCGCGCCGCAATGGCTGAACCTGCCGCCGACACCGACCTTGCCGAGGGCGACGCAGAGCGGGTTCGCCCCCGTCAACGGCATCAAGGTCTGGTACGCCGTCTACGGCCGCGGCGATCCCGTCATCCTGCTGCATGGCGGCCTCGCCAACGCCAATTATTGGGGTCACCAGGTCCGCGCGCTGCAACGGCATTATCAGGTGATCGTCATGGAGAGCCGCGGGCACGGCCGCAGCAGCCGCAATCAGGAGCCCTATGGCTACGATCTGATGGCCTCCGACGTGGTCGCCCTGCTCGATCATCTCAAGATCAGGAAGGTCGCGATCGTCGGCTGGAGCGACGGCGCGATCATCGGCCTCGACATCGCCATGAAGCACCCGGAGCGGGTGAGCAAGCTGTTCGCCTTCGCGGCGAACTCGGACCCGTCAGGCGTTGCTGACATCGCAAACAGCGACGTCTTCAACGCCTACATCGCGAGGGCCGGCGAGGAGTACAAGCGGCTGTCGCCGACGCCGACGGAGTACAAGGGCTTTGTCGCCGACATCACCAAGATGTGGGAGAGCCAGCCGAAATGGACGGCCTTGGATCTCGCGGCGATCAAGGTGCCGACCTGGATCGTCGATGGCGACCATGACGAGGCGATCAAGCGCGAGAACACCGAGTTCATGGCGGCGAACATTCCGGGCGCGGGCCTCTTGATCCAGCCGCAGGTCAGCCACTTCTCGTTCCTGCAGGATCCCGAGCAGTTCAACGACGATTTGCTGCGGTTTCTCGGGCGTGGAGCCGCGGCGAAGTGAGATATCCGCGCGCGGCACGCCGTCAATTTCCCGTCTGCAATTCGCCGAAGCGCTCCCAGCTCTTGCCGTTGAAGCGCATGAACTGCATCTGGTCGACCGGGACGTGATCGGTCGGGCTGGTGTTGACCTTGATGCCGGGCAAGAGCATCGGCAATTCGAGGTCGCGGATCGCGTAGGCCTGCTTCAGGATGTTCTCGGTCGACAAATCGTCGCCGCAGGCTTTCAGCACGGCCTCGAGCGCCATCGCACTGTTGTAGGAATTGACATAGTTGGTGTCGTGCTGGTCGGCTTCCGGCACGTATTTCGTCATGAACTCGCGCCAGCCTTTCACGCCGGGATCGTCCTTCCAGGCGGGATCGTCGGGGTCTTTCACGTAGGCGGTGGAGAGAATGCCGGTGCCGGCCTCCAGGCCCGCGGGCTCCATCACGGTCGAAACCCACACCGCGACGTTGGAGAGGAATGTCATCGGACGCCAGCCGATCTCGAAGGATTTGCGGATCGCTTGCGCGGCGAATTTCGGCGTCGCCGCGATCACGAACACGTCGGCGCCTGACGCCTTCAATTTCACGATCTGGGAATCGATGGTCGGATCCTGGATCTCGTAGGTGGCATTGGTGACCACGGAATCGTATTTCTCGCCGAGCACGTCCTTGAGGCCGGCGAGATAGTCGCGGCCGTAATCGTCGTTCTGCGAGATCACGGCGAATTTCGCGTTAGGGTTCTTCGCCAGCGCGTAGCGCGCATAGAGCCGCGCCTCGTAGCGGAACGGCGCCTGCACGCCCATGGTCGCCTGCGGATATTGCGCGATGTCGGCGAATTTCGAGGCGCCGGAGCCGATGAAGAGCTGCGGCACGTTCTTGGATTGCAGATATTTCGCGATCGCCGTGTTGTGGGCGGTGCCGATCGAGGAGAAGATCAGCGCGACTTCGTCGCTCTCCACCAGCCTGCGCGTCTGCTCGACCGATTTCGGCGGCGCATAGCTGTCGTCGAGCGAGATCAGATTGACCTTGCGACCGTTGATGCCGCCCTTCTCGTTCAGCATCTTGAAATAACCGACCTCGCCCTTGCCGAGCGCGCCGAAGGCGGAGACCGGGCCACTGTAAGGCATGGTCTGGCCGATTTTGATTTCAGTGGCGGTGATGCCGCGCATCTCGGCGGCAAGCGAAGCAGCAGGCAACAGCAGGAACGAAACGGCGCCAAGCGCGCCCAATGCCGCCCTAGAGCGCATCGGCCTCCCCTCCCCTTTTGTTGATGCGGTCGGGCCGCATCTTTATTTGACGAGAGCATGCCATGAGATCGCGGCGAACTCCAATCATTATCGGGCGGCGATCACCGCGGCCGGGTGGGCAAAGCGGCTTGTCTCGCCGTAGCACGAAGAGCGAAGGCGGAAGCGTGCGCATCACTTCCGTCGAGACTGCCGAGAGGTGGTGGGCACGGCGCGTTGCGCCTTTACGCACCCTACGAGACTGCCGTTGTCGCAGGCGCAACCGCATCCACATCGTCATTGCGAGCGCAGCGAAGCAATCCAGAATGTCGCCGCGGAAAGTTTCTGGATTGCTTCGCTACACTGCGGGCTGGGGTACGAGACCTGGCCCGGAAGCAAACGTTCAGCCAACAAAAAACGCGGCGTTGCCGCCGCGTTTTTCAATTTCATCCTGCCGCTTGCGTTACGCCTGCGGCTGCGGCTCCAAGCCGGGATCCGGATCGGGCCGCGGGCGCGACTTGCCGGCCGGGGGCACGGCGGAGGCGCGCGGCGTGGTCGGCTCGAGCACGGACTCGCGGTTCGGCTTCTTGCCCTTGAGCAGGTCGACGATCTCGTCACCGGAAAGCGTTTCGAACTCGAGCAGGCCCTTGGCCAGCGCTTCGAGGTCGGCGTGCTTCTCGGTGAGGATGCGGGTCGCTTCCTTGTAGCCTTCCTCGACCAGGCGGCGGATCTCGGAGTCGATCTTCTGGACGGTCGCCTCAGAAGCGTTCTGCGTCCGCGAGACCGACATCCCTAAGAACACCTCGTCCTGGTTCTCGCCATAGGAGACCGTGCCGAGCTCTTCCGACAGGCCCCAGCGCGTCACCATCATCCGGGCAAGGCGGGTGGCCTGCTCGATGTCGGAGGCGGCGCCGGAGGTGACCTTCTCGCGGCCGAAGATCAGCTCTTCGGCGACGCGGCCGCCCATCATGATGGCGAGGCGCGAGGTCATCTGCTCCAGGGACATCGACAGCTTGTCGCGCTCGGGGAGCTGCATCACCATGCCCAGCGCACGGCCGCGCGGGATGATGGTCGCCTTGTGGATCGGATCGGTCGCGGGCACGTTGAGGCCGACGATGGCGTGGCCGCCCTCGTGATAGGCCGTCAACAGCTTCTCTTCCTCGGTCATGACGAGCGACTTGCGCTCGGCGCCCATCATCACCTTGTCCTTGGCTTCCTCGAACTCGGCCTGGGTCACCATGCGCTTGTTGCGGCGCGCAGCGGTGAGGGCTGCTTCGTTGACGAGGTTCATCAGGTCGGCGCCGGAGAAGCCCGGGGTGCCGCGCGCGATGGTCTTGAGGTTGATATCGGGGGCCAGCGGCACCTTGCGGACGTGGACCTTGAGGATCTGCTCGCGGCCGACGACGTCCGGATTGGGCACCACGACCTGGCGGTCGAAGCGGCCCGGACGCAGCAGCGCGGGATCGAGCACGTCGGGACGGTTGGTGGCGGCGATCAGGATCACGCCCTCGTTCGCCTCGAAGCCGTCCATCTCGACCAGCAACTGGTTCAGCGTCTGCTCGCGCTCGTCATTGCCGCCGCCGAGACCGGCGCCGCGGTGACGACCGACCGCGTCGATTTCGTCGATGAAGATGATGCAGGGCGCGTTCTTCTTGGCCTGCTCGAACATGTCGCGGACGCGGCTGGCGCCGACGCCGACGAACATTTCGACGAAGTCCGAACCCGAAATGGTGAAGAACGGCACGTTGGCTTCGCCCGCGACCGCACGCGCGATCAGGGTCTTACCGGTGCCGGGAGGGCCGACCAGCAGCACGCCGCGCGGAATACGGCCGCCGAGGCGCTGGAACTTGCCGGGGTCGCGGAGGAATTCGACGATCTCCTGCAGGTCCTGCTTGGCTTCGTCGACGCCTGCGACGTCCTCGAAGGTGACGCGGCCATGCGCTTCGGTCAGCATTTTCGCACGCGACTTGCCAAAGCCCATGGCCTTGCCGGCACCGCCCTGCATCTGCCGCGACAGGAAGATCCAGACGCCGATCAGCGCGATGAAGGGCAGCCAGGAGACCAGCAGCGAGACGAACCACGGCACGTTGTCGCCGGGCGGCTTCGCGGTGATCTGGACCTTGCTGTCATAGAGGCGCTTCACCAGCGTCGGGTCGTTCGGCGCATAGGTCTGGAAGCTGGAGCCATTGGTGAAGGTGCCGTGGATATCCGGCCCCTGGATCACGACGTCGCGCACATTGCCGCGGTCAACTTCGCTCAGGAGCTGGGAGAAGGCGATGTCCTGCGAGGAGGCGCGCTGACCCGGATTCTGGAAGAGCGTGAACAACGCCAATAGCAGCAACACTATGATGACCCAGAGGGCGAAATTGCGCAGATTGGCGTTCATCGATCTTCCTTCGTGGTCGCGCGGATCGCGGCCCTAATCCTTGGGCAATGCGAGGAAATCCCCAAGGAATCCTCTCGGTTAGACGCATACAATTTAGGTGCCGCCCCGCTCGCTGCCAAGGGAACGAGATGGGACTATTTATCCCATCTTAGAGCGATTCCCGCTGAAATAATGGCGACCTAGCCTGGGTTTTTCCTGCCTGGTTCCTGCCTGGTTAAGGTGTCCTGACGCCGGACGGCGGAAACGGCCGGTGTCATGATCCGCCCTCATCCGCCCTTCAAGTCCCTTTGCGGCCGCCGGGCCGGCGCAGGCGTGACGTGGATACGCCCCCCGGCAAGGCTGATCAAGGCTCCCGCAAGGGTCTGCTTCAGGATCGCACGGCCATTTGCGGCTGCGCGGGGATTTTCCGCCAGGGCGCGATCGAGTGCGGCCAGAAGGGTCTCGACCTTGCCGAGTTCCGCCGGCCCCTCATGGCCGAGGGCATTGATGGCCCGCAGCAGCAGCCGCAGCCGGACCTCCTCCGGCAGGAGGGCAAAGGCCTCGGCTTCGAAGACGGTTTGGGCCTCGAAGCTGCGTCCTGTCGCCTGCGACGCATCGCCGCGCGAGCGGAGCTGGAGGAAGCGCTCGGCGCCATCGACCAGCACCTCGACGGCCGCATTGGCGCGCGCGAGGCGTGCGGCCAACCGCGCAAGGCTCCTGCTGTCGCCGCCCTCGGCCGCAAGCTGAGGCAGCAGCGCGCGCAGCCGTGGCCGGGTGAAGGCGGTGTCGCGGTTGGTGGGATCGTCGGCAAAGCCGATTCTGGCCCGCTTCAAGGTCGCGATGAGCTGCGACTTCGGAACGTCGAGCAGCGGGCGCGCCAGCACGATGCCGTCGCGCGCGGTGAGGCGGGCCATCGCCGACAGGCCGGCAAGCCCGCTGCCGCGGAGCATGCGCATCAGCAGCGTCTCGGCCTGGTCGTCGCGGGTATGGGCGGTCAGCACATGGCTCGCACCGGTTTTTCGCGCGGCCTCCGCGAGCAGGCGGTAGCGGGCCTCGCGCGCGGCGGCAGGCAATCCCGTCTTCGGCTTGGCGCCGCGCCAGCGCAGGGTCCGGTGCGTCAGGCCAAGTGCCGTGGCCAGCCGCTTGACCTCACGCGCCTCGCGCGCCGCTTCCGGACGCAGGCCATGATCGACGGTGACGACAGTAAGACGCGGGCCGCGTGCAAGGCTGCGCTGCCAGCGTGCGGCGAGCCACATCAGCGCAACCGAGTCGGGCCCGCCGGAAACGGCGAGCACCAGCGCCGGCGCGCCTTTCAGCCCGGCGAAGAGCTGCTTCGCCGCGCGCGCCGAGATCGGTGAATTGTCGTCGTCTGACATGACGCTGCAATCGTCCGCGGATGGACCGACTGTTTAGCGCAGCACTGTCCGCCTTGTCAGCGGATCAGCACTTCACCCGCTTCTGCTCGCGATCGACCGCGGCTTTGACGCCGGCGGAGGCGCGCGGATATTTGCGGCCGACCTCGCCGAAGGCGGCGCAGGCGGCTTCCTTCTCCTTCAGCGCGGCCAGCGACTGGCCGAGCCGCAGCAGCGCATCGGGCGCCTTGCCCGATTTGTCGTATTTGGTGGTGACGGCGAGGAAGGCTTCCGCGGAGTCGCGATATTGCTGGCGCTGGAAATAGCTCTCGCCGAGCCAGTATTGCGCGTCGCCGAGCAGCGGGTCGCTCGGATATTTCTGCGCAAAATTCTTCATGGTCTGCTCGGCCAGCGCATAGTCCTTGCGCTGCATGTAACCGATGCCGAGATCGAATTCGTCGCGCGGCGTCGCCGAGGGCGGCAGCGTCGTCAGGCCGGCGCCGCCTGATGGCGCCGGATAGCCCTGCGGCTGTTGCGCTGGCGGATAGCCGGGCTGTGCCGCCGGCGGCACCCCCTGCTGATAGCGGGGGCTATTGGCGAGATCGAGCGGCTCGCCGGGATTGCGCCCGCCGGGCGCACCGACCTGGCCGCCCGCCGGCATCGGCTGCTGTCCACCGCCGAGGGCGCGCGGCGCGCCGGGGGCGTTCGGGCTCTGGCTCGGATCGAAGGCATCGCCGCGACGGCGTGAGCCCGGAGCGCCGGGCCCCGGCTGCTCCTGAACGATCGGCGCGGGCGCGGCGATCTGCGGCTGCTCGTAATTCGGCTGGACCTGCTGCTGTTGCGGCTGCTGGCGATAGGCCGGCGCCACCTGGGCGGACGGCACGGCGGCGACATTGGGCTGGACCGGCGGCTGGCCGGGCGCGGCCTGCGCGCCGCCCTCGAGCGCCCGCAGCCGCTCCTCGAGCTGGCGGTTGCGGTATTGCAGCTCCTCGTTCTGGCCGGTGAGCTGGCGCAGCTGGTTCTCCAGCCGCTCGATCCGCATCTCGGGATCATCATCCGTCTGGGCGAGGACGGGCGCGCTCAAGAAGACGGGCGCGCACAAGGAGAGAAGCGCGGCAGTGGCCACGGTGCCGGTTAAAACCTTAAATCTGGATGACATCTTGCCCTGACGACGAAAGCTAAATGGCCTGCGACGGAACATGCGACGCGCCACAGATTGAAGCTGAGTACGCCAAAACTGTGACTGGCACCACGGGGTTCCTGTCACAGAATGCTGAAACGAAACCGGCGCCCGTGAGGGCGCCGGCATGATCGATTCATCAAGATGAACGGCGCCTGACTGAGAGCGTCAGGAGCTCGCGTTCAGCACAGTCACAGCACGACGGTTCTGCGACCAGCAGGAGATATCGTTACAGACCGCGACGGGACGCTCCTTGCCGTAGGAGATCGTGCGCATGCGGTTCGGATCGATGCCGCGCGAGGCGAGGAACGAACGCACCGACTGGGCGCGGCGGGCGCCGAGGGCGATGTTGTATTCGCGGGTGCCGCGCTCGTCGGCGTGACCTTCGATGGTGAAGGAGTAGCGCGGATAGCTCTGGAGCCACTGCGCCTGCTTCTCCAGGGTCACGATCGCCTGCGGGGTCAGGTCGGTCTGGTCGCTCTCGAAGAACACGCGGTCGCCCACGTTCACGACGAAGTCCTGCTGGCTGCCCGGCGTCGCCGCATTGGCCATCGCATCGGTCGGCCCATTCTGCTTGGCGCATGCGCCCATCGACAGCGCGATTGCGACCACCGCAGCCAGCTTCAATCCCTGGAGGATACGCATAGGATAATTCATTCCGGAGCCTCCACGCTCACGTTCGTCCACTGCTGTCCGGTCTACAGGGGGTTGGTTAAGCGAACGTTCCGTCAACCTTGACGGAACCTTGCTTCAGCCGGTCAAATGCCCCCAACCAACGAAAAGCACCCATGATGGTTAATGGGTTGTAAATGTGGCGCGAGGGTGAAAGCAAGCTGCGTTAGCCGGCAAAAACGCCTGTTTTGCTTGAATTTTGAGCCGGGGACTGCGCCCGCCGGACTCAGACGTGGGCGGCGTCCGCCACCAGCACCGGTCGCTGCGGGACCTGGCGCTGGCCGCCGCGCCCGAACAGCATCCGCCGCTCGAACGCGGTGGAGCGCATGATCGGATAACGCTCGAACACCTTCTTGCGGAAGGTCGGGAAGTCCGCCGCCATCAGGCCGAACGCCTTGGTGAGACCGGGCACGAGCCGGGGCTCGGCAATGGTCTCGTGCAGGAACACCCGGCGGTAGAAGGCCTGATGCTCGGGACGCACGATCGCAAGGCCGAGATCGGCGTTGAAATGCTCGCAGGCCATGTAGGCAAGGCGTGTCGTCAGATAGGGCAATTCCGGAACGCGCTTGACCTGGTCAGGATCGGCGACAAAGCGGGTCGGGTCGATCATGACCTCGCCGCGATCGAGCCGCGGCAGCAGGATTTCCGGGAAGACGTCGGCCGAGGTGGATTCGCGCCATTCCGAGGTGAGCACACTGATGCGCACCGAGCTGCAGAGCTGGCCACGGAGATAGACGCCGAAGGTCCACGCGTTCGGCAATTCGTCATAGCGGTCGGTGACCCGGGCTTCCGCCGATTCCTTGACGGCGCCCTCGCGCAGATAGGCGCGGTAGCGGAGATTGTAGATCTCCTCCTTCTCCGCGGGCGTTTCCGCAAGATGATAATCGACGTCGGTCAGGAGTTCGGCACCCCGTCCAACAGCCGAAATGATCGCTCTGGCTGAGGACTGCATTCCAACTCCCTACCCCCACCACTCACCGCAAGTCGCGAGGACAACTTCCGCGCGCGTGATGAATTGTTAACAGCTTCTTAACAACGAAGCAAAGCAATCGAATGGTTAGGGTTAACCACCCGTAGCACTACGGTGCGCAGCAACAGACTGAAACGACAGAAAAATCCTGGGAGTGGATTCAGGCGAAGGAGCGCGAGCCGACGACCTGGAGCAGGCTCTCGCCGCGCCGTCCGTGGGAGGCGTTGAGGAGCTGGCGCATCCGCACGGCAGGCACCGGGCGGCTGAACAAATAGCCTTGCGCCTCCGAGACGGTGCCGTCGGCGCTGATCAGCTCGAGCTGCTCGTTGGTCTCGATGCCCTCGACCACGACGGCCATGCCGAGGTCGGCGGACAGGCGCGCGACGCCGCGGAGCAGCGTCAGCGGCCGGTCGGTGTCGATGCCTTCCAGGAAGGAGCGGTCGATCTTGACCTTCTGCATCGGGAAATTGTGCAGATAGCTGAGGCTCGAATAGCCGGTGCCGAAATCGTCGAGCGAGATGTGCACGCCGAGCGCATGCAGCTGCGACAGGATATCGTGGGTGAGCTGGGTGTTACGCAGCAGCGAGGATTCGGTGATCTCGATCTCGAGCCGATGCGCCGGCAGGCCCGAGACCTCCAGCGCGTAGCGGATTTCGCTGAGCACGTCGCGCTGGTGGAATTGCTGCGGCGAGAAGTTGACGGCGACGCTGACGCCCTCCGGCCACTTCATGCACTCCATGCAGGCGCGGCGCAGGATCCAGCGGCCGAGATCGACGATCAATCCCATGTCCTCGGCAACAGGAATGATGTCGACCGGCGAGACCGTACCGCGCACCGGATGATTCCAGCGCAGCAGCGCCTCGCAGGTGGTGATCTTGCCGGACTTGAGGTTGACCAGCGGCTGGTAGAACAGCTCGAACTCCTCGTTGGCGAGCGCCTTGCGCAGGTCGAGCTCGAGGATGCGGCGGGCCTCGACGGTCGCCGCCATCTCGTCGCGGAAGAAGCAGAAGGTGCCGCGGCCATCGGCCTTGGCGCGGTACAGCGCCATGTCGGCGTTCTTGAGCAGCGTGTCGGCGCTGACGCCATCCGGCGAGGTCAGCGCGATGCCGACGCTGGCGCCGATCTCGACGAGGTGATTGTCGATGCGATAGCGCTCGCTCAGGCGTTCGACGATGCGGCGGGCGAGGCTCGCGGCGTCTTCGGCCACGCTGATGTTCTGCTGGAACACGACGAACTCGTCGCCGCCGAAGCGGGCGACGAAATCCTCGGGCCGCAGCATCTCGCGCAAACGGTTGGCGACCGCGCACAGAAGCTGGTCGCCGCAGGGATGGCCAAGCGTGTCGTTGACCTGCTTGAACTGGTCGAGGTCGACGAACAGCAGCGCGGAGAGCCGTTCGGCATGCTGCGCGTTCGCCAGCAGCCGCTCGATCTCGTCGCGGAACGAGACCCGGTTGGGCAGCGCCGTGAGCTCGTCATAGCGGGCGAGATGGCTGATACGGGCTTCGGCGTTGGTGCGCTCGGTGATGTCTTCCAGCAGCAGCACGGTGCCGCCGCCGGTCATCGGCTGGAACGTCCAGGCCAGCGTGCGGCTGCGCGCCGAATCCGGATCGCCGGTGACGATCTCGCAGATCCGCGCATGCTCGATCTCGGCCAGGATCTGGTTGCCGCTCTCCGCCGAGATGGAGCCTGCGGCGACGCAGGCCGAGACGATGTCGGCGGCGGTGGCGCCGCGCTTGACGAGGTCTTCCGGCAGGCTCATCAGCACGCCGAAGCGATGGTTCATCACCGCAAGGCGTCCGTCGGCGCGAAACATGCACAGGCCGTGCGGCATGTTGTTGAGCGCGGTATCGAACTGGCTCGCCAGCGCGGATTCGCGGAAGCTCGAGGTCAGCGCCTTGACGAAGATCGCATGCAAAGTGAGGTTGATGTTCTTCAGCCCGATGAAGAAGAACACGAGCAGGATGGCGAGCCCGATATGGTAGAAGCCGCCGTGCAGCACCAGAGCGAGCGACATCGGGAAGCAGGCGAGCGCGACGTGCCACTGGATCATCCGCGGCTGGCCGTAATTGCGCGCGGCGCCGCCGGCGGTGTAGCCGATGCCGATGGCGACACAGAGCATGTCGGCAACCGGATCCTCGTTGAGATAGATGACGACGAAGGCCCAGACGCCGAGCACCGCGGCATAGCTGATCGCACCGAGCCAGTAGCGCGGCTCCAGATGCTTGGCTTCCTCGAATGACAGCGGCTTCGTACGGTTCTCGTATCCGCGCATCTGGAACGCGCGCGCGGTGCCGATGGCGATCAGCAGGAATGCGAGCGGCCACAGCCGGGCATCGCCGGTCTTGAGCGCAGTCATCACCGCGGCCACGGCCGCGGAGGCCGAGCCCAGAAAGATCGCCCAGAAATTCTGAACCATAGAGTTGATGAGAGCGGCGTAGAGTATGGGCTCCAGCTCGTCCCGATCGCTCTGCTTCTGGTCAGCCAGCTGCATTGCCTGTTACGCGTCCTGTTTGGCGCGTAGTTTTACCCAGCCGAGATGAAGTCTTTCTGAGGGAACATCGTTAAAGTCGGGTTGTTTTTCGGCAATAGCGAACCCGTTTCCGCTGAAATATCAAGCAACTAGGCAAGCGTTGCCGGGCACAAGGTGAAGGAAAGCTTGCTTTCCTCACCGAACCCGAAAAAATCGGCGCGTTTTTTCGAAAAGATCGCGCGGCTGAACGCGCGATCTATTGACCCGCCGTGGAGGACAACAGCGGAGACCATGCCGGGTCGGAGGCGAAGCCCGGCGTCGGCACCTTCAGCTCGTTGCGGCCGGAGATGTCGACCGAGTACAGCGACGGTCCGCCATTGCCGCCGGGATCGCGGAAGAACATCAGCACGCGGCCGTTCGGCGAGAAGGTCGGGCCTTCGTTGTGATAGCCGGAGGTGAGCAGACGCTCGCCGGAGCCGTCCGGCTTCATGACGCCGATCGAGAACTGCCCGCCGCCCTGCCTTGTGAAGGCGATGTAATCGCCGCGCGGCGACCATACCGGCGTCGAATAGGTGGCGTTGGTATCGTCCTTGGAGAAGGAGATGCGCTGCGCAGGTCCCCCGCCCGCCGCCATCACGTAGATCTGCGACCTGCCGCCCCGATCGGATTCGAAGCAGATGCGGGTGCCATCGGGCGAGTAGGACGGCGAGGTGTCGATCGCCGGCGTGTCGGTGAGGCGCGTGGTCGAGCGCGAGCGCAGATCCATCACGAACAGGTTGGAATTGCCGCCCTGCTGCAGGCTCATGATGACGCGCTGGCCGTCCGGCGAGAAGCGCGGCGCAAAGGTCATGCCCGGGAAGTTGCCGACGATCTCGCGCTGGCCGGTCTCGATGTTGAAGAGATAGACCTTCGGATCGCCCTGGCCGAACTCCATGTAGGTGATCTCTTGCGAGTTCGGCGAGAAGCGCGGCGTCAGCACGAGGTCGGAGCCGCGGGTCAGATAGCGCACATTGGCGCCGTCCTGGTCCATCATGGCGAGCCGCTTGACGCGGCGCTCCTTCGGCCCGGTCTCGTCGACGAACACGACGCGGCTGTCGAAATAGCCCTTTTCGCCGGTCATCTGCTCGTAGATCTGGTCGGAGATGATGTGGGCGATGCGGCGCCAATATTCCGGCGAGGTGAAATATTGCTGTCCGGCGAGCTGCTGGCCGGTGACCACGTCCCACAGGCGGAATTCGGCCTTGAGCCGGCCGTCCTGCTGCCGCGTCATGCGGCCGGTGACGAGCGCCTGCGCGTTGAGGGTCTTCCAGTTCTGGAATTGCGGCGCGACGTCGATGTTGCTGATGCGCTCGATGAAGGCAGCCTGGTCGATCGGGGCAAACAGGCCCGAGCGCTTCAGATTGTTGGTGATGACCTGGGTGACGCCGTTGCTGACGTCGCCGTCGGCGGGCGAGCCCGGCACGAAGTTCGAGATCGCGATCGGGATCGGACGAAACTCCGTGGGATCGATGCGGAGGCGCCCCTGGGCAAAGCTCTCTCTGCTTCCGAGCAGCGCGAGCGTCGATCCGGTCAGGGTCAGGAAACGGCGGCGGTTCATCGATCGGACGTCATTCATCGCAAAATTCTTTTGTTCGGATGTCACAACATGTCTTTCAGGCCGAAAGTCATTTCGATCTTCTTCCAGCCGTCATATTGCTGCTTGGGCATGAACGAATAGACCTGACATTGCACGATGGCGCGCTTGGCGCTCTCGGCCACGGCCTGGGCAATGGACCTGGACGGGCCCCGCACCTCGACGATGATCGGCTCGGCTGCAAGCGAGCCATCGATCTTCATCGGGATATCGATGTCGGCCTCGTATTGATCGGCGTCCTGCCCGTTATAGGTGGGCGTGAAGCAGCGCCGGACCGCAGTCGTGAACGCGCCACGCCAGGTCGCGACGTTGTTGGCGGCAGTCCCGGTCGTCGATCCCAGCGAGGCCGAAGCGTTCAGCGCCGAGCCGGCGAGCTCGTGCCGGGTCGCGGCGCGCTTGTCGAGGTCGCGCTGGATTTGCGCGGGATCGAAGCTGCGCTCCTTGGGCTTCGGCTGCTGCTGCGGCTGCACGGCGGCGACCTTCTGCTCGACCGGCTTCGGCGGCGGCTTCTTGGCCTCCTGCTTCTTCATGAGCTCGGCGAGCGGATCTTCCTTGGCCGGGTCAGGCTTCTTTTCCTGCGGCTTCGGCTCTTCCTTCGGCTTGGTCTCCGCAACCGGCTTCGGCGGCTCGGGCTTCTTCTCGACCGGCTTCTCGACGGGTTTTGGCGGCGGGTCGGGCTGCGAGTTGGTCTTGATCAGCTCTTTCTTCTCGGTGACCTTGCCGACGGCATCCTCTTCGGGCTTGGCCTCGGCGATCTTCTCGACCTTGGGCTTCGGCTCTTCCTTCTTGCCGGTCTTCTGCCCCGACATCATCTTGGCAAGCTGATCCGACGAGATGATGTCGACCGGGAGCGACTCCTCCGGCGCGATGAAGGCCTTGCTGCTAAAGGTGACCAGCCCCCATCCAAGCACGAGGACGTGGAGGGTAATCGACGCAACGAGTGTCTTGTCGACCTTCACCTTCACCGGCTTAGGACCCCTGATCCGCTTCGGTGACGAGCGCCAGCTTCTTGAATCCGGCACCGGACAGCAGGCCCATCACCCTGGCGACCGTGCCGTAATCCGCCTTCTTGTCGGCGCGCAGATAGATGCGCTCCTCGAGCCCGCCGCGCGCATCGGTGATCGCTTTCAGCTTCGGCACCAGCTCGGTGATCGGAACCTCGGCGTCGTTGATGAAGACCTTGCCCTTGATGTCGATGGACATCTGGAGCGGCTTCTGGTCGTTGTTTTCGAGGCTCTTGGCCGCGGTCTGCGGCAGGTCGAGCGGCACGCCGACCGTCAACATCGGCGCCGACACCATGAAGATGATGAGCAGCACCAGCATCACGTCGACCATCGGCGTGACGTTGATCTCGGCCACGACGGGCTTGCGCCGGCCGCGGCGGCCGCCGCCTCCGGACGAACTGGCTACGTTCATCGCCATGATCGAGTGCCCAAATTGCCCTTCACACTATACATGCCGCCCGTCAGCCCCGCTCGTCGATCTGACGGGACAGGATGGCTGAAAACTCATCGGCGAAGCCTTCGAGCCGCTGGGCCTGCCGGTTCACCTCGGAAGTGAACTTATTATAGAAAATAGTGGCAGGAATGGCGGCGATAAGGCCGACGGCGGTCGCAAACAGCGCCTCCGCGATGCCGGGCGCCACCACCGCCAGAGAGGTATTTTTCGACGCCGCGATCGACTGGAAGCTCGACATGATGCCCCAGACGGTGCCGAACAGGCCGACGAAGGGCCCGGCCGAGCCGACGGTGGCGAGCACCAGCAGGCGGCGCTCCAGCCGCTCGACCTCGCGGGCGATCGAGACGTTCATGACCTTGTCGATGCGCATCTGCAGGCCCGCGACGGAGCGGGCGTGGCTCTCGAACGAGCGCTTCCATTCGCGCATCGCCGCCACGAAGCAGGCCGCCATGGAATGCGTCGGCTTGGCCGAGAGGGTGCGATAGAGTTCCTCGATCGACTCGCCGGACCAGAACGCCTGCTCGAAACGGTCCATCGAGCGGCGGGTGCGGGCAAACAGGAAGATCTTGTCGATGGCAATCGCCCAGACCCAGACCGAGCAGGACAGAAGTCCCAGCATCACCGCTTTCACGATCCAGTGAGCCTGCCAGAACAGCGCGATCAGCGACACGTCCGCGGAAGCGGCAACCGGAAGGGCTGACTGAGCCACGTCGGCCGGATTCATAAGCAGTATCCTCTCAAGGCGATCGTTACCTGATGTCCGTGACAGCAAATGGCTGCCAGTTCCCCAATTGCCGCGCCACCAACCGGCGCGGCCGGCAAGCCCGCTCAAAGCCTTGTCTTTCTGGGGTGCAGGGGGCTCGTCCAAAGCCGGCCGCCTGCATTCCCTGCCAAGATGTCAAAACTATGGGCCTTGACCCCCGGCCTTGACGTCGGGCTCCGGGCACGCCTGTCCACCCTTACCAGAGCCCGGCGATGGTTAATGCGGGGTTACCAGGGCCGAATTTGGCTGCGGGAAAGGTAGGCCGCACAGGGGGATGGGGGCGACGGGGCCCGGGGCAGGATGCCGCGTGGATGGAAAAGCGTCGGCCGCGGACCGAGGTCGTTTTCCGCCCCCTGCGGGCGGATTGGGGAGACGGGTTCCCTGGGATTCGTAGCCCGCATGAGCGAAGCGACATGCGGGATCTTCGGGCGACGGCCCCGGATATCGCTCCGCTCATCCGGGCTACGAAGCCGCGCCCTTATCACGGCTGCCCCCTCACCACTTCTCCTTCGAGGTCCGCACGTCGAGCTCGAACGACCAGGCGCGTTCGGGCTGGCGGTAGAGGAAGGCGAAGGCGTCGACGATGCCTTCGATGTCGATCAGGCTGTCCTCGCGGCTGGCGGCGTCCGGAAAGCGCGAGAAGATCTTGTCGCCGGCGATGGCGCCGTCGACCACGACATGGCCGACATGGATGCCGTCGCCCGCATATTCCTTGGCCATGGCCTGCGCCAGCGTGCGCACGCCTGCCTTGGCCGAGTTGAAGGCGCCGTAGCCGGAGCGTCCGCGCAGCGAGGCGCTGGCGCCGGTGAAGAGCAGCGTTCCGGTCTTCTTCGGCACCATGCGGCGCACCGCCTCGCGGCCGAACAGGAAACCGCCGAAGCAGACCACGCGCCAGGCCTGCTCGAAATAGTCGGCGTCCATCTCGATGATCTTGCCCGGCGTGTTGTTGCCGGCGTTGTAGATCGCAAGGTCGAGATTTTCGCCGGCGGCGTCGAACAGGGCGATGATGTCGCTCTCCTTGGTCGCGTCCGCGACGAAGGGCACGGCCGCCCCGCCCGCCTTGGTGATGTCATCGGCAACGGCCTGCAACGCGGACAGCGTCCGGCCCGCGACGATCACCTTGTGCCCCTCGCCCGCAAAGCGCTTGCAGAGCCGGGCTCCGAGCCCGCGGTCCGGGCCGACGCCGATCACGATTGCCGTCTTCATTTGCAGCTCTCCGAAACAGTGATGGGATCAGGCCGCCGAAGCGGGCTCCGGGCAGTTGGTCAGCCGCGCGGGATTGCCGACCGCGGTGCAGCCGGCGGGAATGTCCGACGTCACCACCGTATCGGCGCCGATCTTGGCGAAATCGCCGATGCTGATGTCGCCGAGAATGGTGGCGCCGCCGCCGATGAAGACGCCGCGGCCGATCCGCGGCGAGCGCGCCGGCAGTTCATTGGTCCGGCCAATGCTGACGTGCTGCAGGATCGTGACCTCGTCGCCGATCATCACGTTCGCGCCGATCACGATGCCGGTGGCGTGGTCGAGATAGACCGATGATCCCACGCGCGCGGCCGGATGGATGCTGACCTGCAGGGCATTCGACGCCTCGTTCTGGAACAGCAGCGCCGCATCGCGATGATCGCGGCGCCAGAGCCAGTTCGAGACGCGCCAAGCCTGAAGCGCGACATAACCCTTGTAGTGCAGCAGCGGCGGCAGCAGATCGGCGATGGCGGGATCGCGGCGCGCGATCGCCAGCAAGTCCTGACTGGCGGCTTCGATCAGGTCCGGCTCGCCACCAAGGGCCGCTCGGGAATAGGACGTGAAACGCGCGCGCTCGGCACCGCCGCGGCCGAGCCGCTGCCCGATCAGATCGGCCAAGGCGCCGACAAAATCATCATGCGCGAGAATGCTGCCGACAAGGGCCTCGCCGAACACGGGATCGGCCGCGACCGCGCGCTGCGCCTCGCCGCGGATTTTTTGCCAGAGGCCGTCGCTCACCGTGCCCGCAGCTTCCACCATTGTCGCCTCCGGTATTTCGGCACTCACATGCCGAATATAGGCCGCGAGCCACCCGTGCGCCATGCCGCGTCAGCGGCACGCATGACCTCCCAACACGTATGGCCTCCCAAGATGCCGCAGTTCCCCGTGAGGCTACGAGCTTGCATGCCAGGCAGCCGCGACCATATAGTTCGTCGAATTCTGGCCGACGAGCGTTGGCCGGAGACCTACACGCAGAGCATCTCGTTCAAGACCCGCGGTGGTCCGCCATCCGCGGGTTTTTCGTACCCGGCAGCCGTCGGCGCTGCCGAAACGAATTCCGGATTCCCCTCACCCAAGGTTACGCCAAGACATGTCGCCCAACGCGCCCGCCGACGACCAGCACGACGACGTCATGTACCCCTCCGCCGTGCCGTTCGTGCTGGTCCATCTCGGCTGCTTTGCGGCGATCTGGTCGGGCGTCACCTGGCAGGCCCTCGCGATCTGCGGCTCACTGTATGTCGTGCGCATGTTTGCGATCGGAGCAGGTTACCACCGCTATTTCTCGCACAAGGCTTTTGCCACCGGCCGGGTGTTTCAGTTCATCCTGGCCTGGCTTGCGCAAAGCACCGCGCAGAAGAGCGTGTTGTGGTGGGCGGCCAAGCATCGGCATCACCATCTGCATTCCGATACCGAGTTGGACGTGCATTCGCCGCGTCAGCGCGGCTTCCTGTACAGCCATGTCGGCTGGATCTTTTACCGGCAGCACGATGCGACCGACCTCGTGAAGGTCGGCGATCTCACGGTCTATCCGGAGCTGATGTGGCTGCATCGGCTCGAACTCCTGCCGGCCTTTGTGCTTGCGGCGCTCTGCTTCCTGGTTGCGGGATGGTCGGGTCTGGTCGTCGGCTTCCTGTGGAGCACGGTGCTGGTCTATCACGCGACCTTCTGCATCAACTCGCTCGCCCATGTGCATGGACGCAAGCGCTACGTGACGGGCGATGATTCCCGCAACAACTGGCTGCTGGCGCTGCTCACCATGGGTGAAGGCTGGCACAACAATCACCACGCCTACCAGAGCAGCGTGCGACAGGGCTTTCGCTGGTGGGAAGTCGACGTGACCTATTATATCCTGAAGGTCCTGTCCTGGTTTGGAATCGTCTGGAACATGAAGGCGCCGCCTGAGCTCGTGCTGCGCAATGAGCAGCAGCTCGGCGCACGGGTCATCAACCGCGCAGCCCGCCAGCTCGCCGGACGGTTCGATGCTCACGCGCTGGCGCACGCAATCTCGTCGGCGCTGCACCGCGCCGATCCGGCCCAGCTGCAACTGCCGACGCTGCACGACATCCTCAATCGCGCCCATGACGGTGTCGATGCGCTGACGCATCTGCATCTGCCGAAGATTCCGACCCGCGACGAGTTTCTCGCCGAGGCCAGGGCGATGTTCGCGAGAACGCGATCTCTCAACGAGATCGTGGACCACGCCTACGAACACTTCCTGACGTCGGTTCGCGCGCAGCTCGTGACGGTGCGCTGAGAGGTGCGCTCAGGCCTCGCGGGAAGCGGGTTCTACCGGTCCTGCACATGGGCGTGATCGACGCCGCATAACGAGCGACCGCCGGCACAGAGACGAAAATGGCAGTCGGGATCGGCCGCGCAGCCGCCGTAGATGAGGCTGATATAGCCCAGCACCGCGAATGCGGTGAGGCCAAGCAACAGGCGGGTCCAGAGATCCATGATGCGCGTCATCCAACATGAGCGGCGCTGCGGAACGGGCGCGCTCGGATCTTAGTGTCGGTTCGTCGGCAGTCGGTTCTCGTCCGCGCAAAACCAAACCGCCCGCCTGCGGGTTGCGCAGACGGGCGGCTCGGGGCCATCAGGACTTTGGGGGCATGCGCCTGAAGGCTTTGAGAGGTTTCCTGATCAGCCGTTCTCAGATCAGCCCTGGGGCTGGTCGTTCGGCGGCGGGGTCGGGCGCGTCTTGTGCTGCGCCATGAACTGGTCGAACTCTTCCTTGTCCTTGGCGTGACGCAGACGGTCGAGGAAGTTCTTGAACTCGACCTGCTCTTCCTCGAGCCGGCGCAGCGTCTCGCTGCGGTATTCGTCGAAGGCGCGGTTGCCGGAAGACGGCGGGCCGAAACCGAAGCCGAAGCCACGGCGCTCCATGCGGTCGCGCATGCGGTCCATCTTGTACTGCATCCGCTCCATCTTGTTCTGCCAGCGATCCTGGCCGCTCCAGCACGACATTCTTCTGCTCCCGAGTGTGAAAAAGAGAAGGGCAAGTCCGATCGGCCACCAGATGATGAAGCCGAGGATGGTCACGGCAATCCAGCCAGGATGCCAGGGCGTATCGAGCATGTGGGGCCGCTCGTACTGCTGTTGGTCCGAGGGGCCGCGCCAGCGATTGACATCAGCGGTGTAGGCCATTTCCCTTCTCCATCACGGCATCTGCCGTTGTGAATGTAAATAACATTTACATAGCTAGACCATCCCGCGATTTTGTCAAGCTGGCCGCCTGACACGCCTGCGGAATTATTTGCGCAACTTTATTTCGGCTTGCCCCAGGGCCCACCCGGCGGGACGCCAGAACCGGAGGAAGCCTCCGGTGGCACCGGCGGCGGCTCGGCGCTTTTCGCCTGCGGACGGCGGTCGGTCGGGAAGCCGAGGCCGCGCAGATAAATCAGCACCTCGGCCTCGAGCAGCTCGTCCGGCGACATCGGCAGTTTGCGTCGCGCGGCATCGCCGCGCGAGAACAGCGAGGCGACGCCATGCGCCATCGACCAGATGTGCAGCGCCATCATCATCGCGGGCGGGCGCGGCATGCCGGGCGGGGCGAGTGCCGCAAGGCGCTCGGCCGCAGCGCGAATGACGTTGAAAGCCCGCTCGCTCGCTGCCTGCAGCGCCGCATTGGCATCGACCGGCAGGCCGGATTCGAACATCGCGTTGTAGAACGCCGGCTCCTCGCGGGCGAAGGCGAGATAGGCGCGGCCGACGCGCTCGAACGCCGTGACAGTGTCGGGACGTCCGTCGTCCCAGGCCGCCGTGAGGCGCTGCTCGAACTGCTCGAACCCGCGCTGGGCGATCGAGGACAACAGCTCGTCGCGATCGCGAAAATGCCGGTAAGGCGCCGCTGCGCTGACGCCGGCCATGCGCGCAGCATCGGCGAAGGTGAAGCCGGCCGCGCCCTTCTCGGCGATCAAACCGAGGGCGGCCTGCAACAGGGCTTCCTTCAGATTGCCGTGGTGATAGCCGCGCTCGGCGCGGCCCTGCTCCTTGCGCCAGCTCATGTGAACGACTTTTACATGAGCTGCGCGCGAAGGTCACTAGCGGCGATGCGGCGTGATTAACCCCGTACTTCCACGGGTGGTGCCGGGCCGATGCGGCGACATCGCGCCCGGAACGCCCCTGCCCGAAGCTACATCTGCGGGATGGCCAGCACAGGCATGACCTCGACCGCCTCGCCCGGGAAGATCGCAAAGTGCGGATGGTTTTCGAACAGCTTTGCGGCCTCCTCCTGCGAGGCGGCCCGCACCACCGTGAAGCCTGTCAGCGCGTTGCTGATCTCGGTGATGCCGCGTCCATCGATCCTGCGGGTCTTGCCGAGCGGCCCGCCCAACTCGACGATGACGGCCTTGTGCTTCTCAACCCAGCCGTGCCAGGCGGCCATGCCTTCGCGCTCCTTGGCCTTGCGCTCGGCCTCGGGCATCGCGTTCCAGGCCTTCATTTTCTCGCCGCTCATGCTGCCGAGATAGACGGCCAGGAATTTGTGTTCGGTGCTCATCGCTACTCTCCCTTGTTGATTGATGGACAACAGCCGCGATGATCTCGCGGCCGGTGTGACTACTTCTTGAGGTCGTCGAAGCCGGCGGCGGCGGCCTGCACCTCCGGCGGAAAGTCGGACATTTCCTGCACCTGCCGGATCTCGATGACTTCGTTGGCCGAGGCCGGGCACTTCTTCGCCCAGGCGATCGCTTCCTCGCGCGAGCCCACCTCGATCATCCAGTAACCGCCGAGGACTTCCTTGGCTTCCGCGAAGGGACCGTCGGTGACGATGGGCTTGCCGGTCGCAAACGAGACGCGCGCGCCCATCGAGAGCGGGTGCAGGCCGTCGAGCGTGATCAGGATGCCGGCATCCTTCAGCGCCTCGTTGTAGCGCATCATCGCGGCGACGCGTTCGGGATCGAGTTGCACGTCCGGCGGCGCGGTCTCGTAGCCGAGCGGAATCATCAGCATCATGAATCGCATGGGGGGATCCTATTTCTTCGCCGCGTAGGCGCGGGTGCGCTCTTCCTGCTCACGCAGCTCGGGCGTGAAGGCTTCACCAAAATCCTCCGCCGAAAACACCTGACGGATCTCGATCTCGGCCCCGGGCTCGAACGGCGCGCGCTTCATCCAGGCAATCGCCTCGTCCAGCGAGGCGGTCTTGATCAGCCAGAAGCCGGAGATCAGGTCGGGGGAGATGTCGAACGGACCGCGGGTGACGCTCGCCTCCGGCGCGCCGTACTTGACGCGGGCGCCCTTCACCGTCGGATGCAGGCCCTCGCCCGCCTCGATCACGCCGGCCTTGGCCATCTCCTCGTTGAACTTGCCCATCGCCGCCAGCATCTCTGTGGACGGCATCTTGCCGGCCTCGGTGTCCGGGTTCGCCTTGACGATCACCATGAAACGCATCGACCTGCTCCCTGAATTCTCTGCGGCAGCGGGCCGATCCGGCCCATGCTCCCCTGTAAGACGAACGAGGTTGTAAGATACCGACAGGGGGTGCGAAAATTATTTCGGAGGTCATTGTTCCCTGGAATCGTGCCACGCATCAGCGCGGTTGCGGCACGAACCGGCCATCCTGGAACGCTGCGCCGAAGTAGACCTCGATACGGCGGACCTTGCCGGCCGCGAATGTGAAGAACTCGGTGTTGCGAAAGCTCCTGCCATCCCTTGCCAGGCAGTGATAGGTGACGAAAGCCTCATGACCGGCGACAAAGATGCGCTCGATCTCGTGACGCGCGATCCAGCCGGTGTCGCGCCAGCAGCGTTCGAAATAGTCGACCTTGTTGATGTTGTCGAAGACGCGAGCGCCTCAGGGCGACGGCTTGATCGCGTGAGCACTCCACCACATTGCCGCTCATCAAACCCTTCCTCGCGGGCACCAAAGCGCAGTAAAAGGAGCGCGTGCTCGAGCACGCCCCTTTTCTGATCCAGGACGAATCGCCCATGACCGCCTCCCCGCAGAAAGTCGCCCTTGTCACCGGAGCCGCACGCGGCATCGGGCTCGCGACAGCCAGGAAGTTTCTGGCCGAGGGCTGGCGCGTGGCGCTGCTCGATATCGAGGGCGAGTTGCTCGGCCGCGCGGTCGCCGAGATCGGCCAGCGCGAGGCGACGCTGGCGCTGACCTGCGATGTCTCTGATGCGACCGCGGTCGGCGCCGCGATGAACTCGGTCGCGCAGCGCTTCGGCCGGCTCGATGCGCTGGTCAACAATGCCGGCATCGCGGTGTTCGCGCCGCTGATGGAGACGTCGGACGCCGACTGGCGCCGCGTGCTCGAGGTCAACCTCACCGGCCCGTTCCTCTGCACCAAGGCGGCGGTGCCGCTGATGCGCGACAGCGATGGCGGCGCCATCGTCAACATCACCTCGATCTCGGCGGTGCGCGCCTCGACGCTGCGCTCGGCCTACGGCACCAGCAAAGCCGGCCTTGCGCATCTGACAAAACAGCTCGCGGTCGAACTCGCCTCGCTCAACATTCGCGTCAACGCGGTCGCGCCGGGGCCGGTCGACACCGCGATGGCCAAACAGGTGCACACCAAGGAAATCCGCGCCGACTATCACGACGCCATTCCGTTGAACCGCTACGGCCTCGAAGAGGAACTCGCCGAGGCCATCTATTTCCTGTGCTCGGGGAACGCGAGCTACATCACCGGCCAAATTTTGGCCGTCGATGGCGGCTTCGATGCAGCAGGCATCGGCCTGCCGACGCTGCGCGGCCAGCGGCGCAACGGGTAGAACCCTGTAGGGTGGGTTGGCACGGCGGCTGCGCGAAGCGCGGCCGCTGGGCGTAACCCACCTCTTCTCGGGCGCCGCGAATGATGGTGGGTTACGCCTTCGGCTAACCCACCCTACGAGATCTGCTTCGTGGAGTGCTTCATGCGACGCGTCACATTCGCCAAGGCTTTGCTGCTCGTCGCACCCCTGCTCGCCGCCGCACCTGCCGCGGCCGAAATCCGCATCATCCAGTCGCCCGGCGGACAGGTCGGGCCGTTCCTCGATCTGTTCGAGCAGGTACGCGAGAGCGGCGAGCGCGTGGTGATCGACGGTCCGTGCCTGTCGGCCTGCACGCTGGTGCTCAGCATCGTGCCGGGCGAGCGCATCTGCGTCACCAAGCGCGCCGTGCTCGGCTTCCATGCGGCGCGCTCGGTGGACCGGCGCGGACGCTTCTATGCCGAGCCGGAAGCCTCCGAAGCGGTGCTTGCGGCCTATCCCGGCCCGGTGCGCGACTGGATCAGCCGCCGCGGCGGCCTGTCGTCCCGATTGCTCCTGCTGAAAGGGCGCGACCTCGCCGCGATCTATCCGCGCTGCAGGTAGGGACCGCGCGGCCGCGCGTGATGTGACTGCGCGACATCCGCTTCTGTCCGGTGATTAGGCAATTTCGCAGGATTCCGACTTTCGGCGCGCTGAATCCGCTCAAGCGCTTCGCAATGCCTGCCCAATTTACGCGGTTTCCGGCTTTCCCCGACCGTCTATGATGGGGCTGTCCAGATTGAGGCCGCTCCCGGCTCAAGATGGCCGCGGGGCCGTCACAATCCCAGCAGTGGTCGCGGACTAGGAATGGTTGCGTTTTTTCAAGATTACTCATTTTCAAACGGGTCGCAGGCTGTGCAGCCTCTCGATTTTCACTACCGCCTGTCGGAGCAGGGACGGATCGTCCTTGGTCTGCTGAGCTCCGAAGAGACCGTCGAATTCGAGCTGCTGTCGCGGCGCGACCGCGAGGGCCTGATGGACCTGCCGTCCGAGCTGCGGTTGCTCGAGCTCTATGTGAAATATGCCGGCTCGGGCGCTGGGGCCCCGCTCGCGCCTCGCGAGCCCGCCTGGGAGGCGAGCCAGCCGCCGAGACCGCGACGGCCGCCCGTGCGCACGGCGCGGCCGCGCAACTACATCCTGTCGATGGTCGTGATCGCGAGCGTCAGCTTCACGCTCATCGCATTGCTCATCGGCTAGCAGGCGAGCGCAGCGGCACGATTGCGCCAGTCACGCGCTTCGCCAAGCCTGATTTCGCCAAGGCTGGTTTCGCCAAGCCTAATAGAGCCTCTGGATCGTCTGCGCCAATTCAAGGCTCGCGCAGATAAGCATACCCCATAGTGCGAAATTAATTTGCAGCGCCGCCGCCATCGGTCGCTCCCTTCCAAGTTACGCCCACCCACTTTGTAGAATTTATGAAGAAATTATTAGCGATTCTGTCGCAGAGTGCACAGCCTATTATTGCGCCAGTTGTTGTGCGATGCGATCCGCATCATTTCACGAAGCGGCCGCACTGATCTCGCAAAGTGATGCGAATCGAGTCGCTGCATATTCGGCCATGCCGGCCGCATCATTTCTCTTAGGTTCCATTTGATCGGGGCAATGCAGAGCTTCCTGCGCGGAGTCTTGCGTGTCGCCGTCCGCAAAGAAGGTCCGGCATGGTACGACACGGCTTGGTCTTGCTCACTTTTTGCGCAGCGCTCACGAGCTGCACAGTCGCGCCGGCGCAGGAGCGTCGGCCGATCGCATGGGACGGCCTCGGGCGCGATCCGAACCGGCCTCCTGTCACAAAGCGGCGCGCAGCGAATCCCGCGCCCGCGCAGGACAACCCCAATCAGGAGCGGGAAAGAGTGCTCGGCACCCTGCGCCCGTATTCAGATGCGTGGTGGGCAGTCCAGGACGAGATCGAAGCGGAGAATGACAGGCAGCTCGGCTCCAAGCTCATGATCTGCCCGCGCTGCGTTCAATCGTCCCCACAAGGCGAGGACGTGACCGGATCGATCCGCTGAGCGAGCACCCGGCTCGCCGGTGCGCGCCCCTCCCCATGGCAATAAAGAGTGGGGCGGCCCGTTGGTGAATCAGGCGGTCCGCGCCTGTCACATTCCTTCGGCCGGGCAGTTCACCATCCAGGGAATGCCGAACTTGTCGACGCACATGCCGAAGCCCTTGGCCCAGAACGTCTTGCTGAAGGGCATGGTGACGGAGCCGCCGTCGGCCAGCGCGTCGAACTTGCGCTCGCCGTCGGCGGGATCGGTGACGGTGAACGAGATCGAGAAGCCCTGCGGCTTGCTGAAATGCTCGGGCGGCACGTCGGAGGCCATCAGCACGCTGCCGTCGGGCAGCGACATCCGCGCATGCATGATCATCTTCTCGCGGCCGGGCGCGGCGGGCATGTCCGGCGGCGCGTCCGATGACCGCATCATGGCGTCGATCTTGCCGCCCAGAACCTTGGCGTAGAAGTTGAACGCCGCTTCGCAGGTGTCCTGATAGAACAAATAGGCATTGAGCATCGTTTCTCTCCTCTTCTTCGCTTCCTTGAGGGCGTTACTTCTCGGTGAGCTTCTTCAGGCTGGCGAGGCCGGCCTCGAAGTCCTTGCCGATCATGGTGTCCATGTTGACGAACACCTGCATGACCTTGGACATGAACGGAGCCGGACCGTACATCGCCCATGTGACCAGCGTGGCATCGCCTTGCGGCGCAAAGGTGAACTCGGCGGTGTTGTGACCCTCGAACGGCCGCTCGAAATCGAGCTTGATGCGGAGCTTTGACGGCGTGCTCGCCTCGAGGATCTCCATGTTGCCGGCACCGACATTATTATTGCCGTCCCAGGCATAGGTCGCGCCCTTCCCGGCCGTGGCGCCGCCATAGGTGCGCTTCATGGCGGGATCGCGGTTCTCATAGGGCGACCAGCCGGTCCAGAAACGGAAATCGGAGACGAGCGGATAGATCGCAGCCGCCGGCGCCTTCACCGCGAGCGAGCGCTCGACCCGGAAGCTGTCGGGCTTCGTCAGGGCAAAGACGAGGATGCCGGCAATGCCGACGGCGAGCACGATGGCGATGATGGCAATGGCTTTCAGCATGAATGGCTCCCCTGGATACGGGACTAGGACGAACGGGGAACGGCGCGGCCGACAAAGCGGAGATGAGATTTTTTTGATCGTCATTCCGGGATGGTCCGAAGGACCAGACCTCAGGTGCGCAATTGCGCACCGGGGAATCTCGAGATTCCGGGTTCGCCCTCCGGGCGCCCCGGAATGACGGCTGCGCCGTCACTTGGCCTTCGCGCCCTGCCGGGCCCCGCCATTGGCCCCCTTCGGCTGGCTGTCCCGGATCAGGCGATCGAGGTGCATGCGGATGTGGGCGGCTTCGGCCGAGGTGTTGGCGAGCGCGATGGCGCGGTCGAAGGCGATACGGGCCTCGTCATTGCGGCCGAGCTGCATCAGGAAGGCGCCGCGCACGCCGTAGAAGTTGAAATAATTGGCAAGCTTCGGCGCCAGCGGCTCGATCAGGTCGAGCGCGGCCTGCGGCCCGCGCACCTTGGAGACGGCGACCGCACGGTTGAGCGTCACCACCGGCGAGGGCTGCACCACCTCGAGCGCGCCATAGAGCAAATCGATCTGGGTCCAGTCGGTCTCTTCCGGCGTCGACGCGCGGGCATGCAGCGCCGCGATCGCGGCCTGGATCTGGTAGGGGCCGCTGCGGCGGTGGCGCATCGCCTTGTCGATCAAAGCGAGGCCCTCCGCGATCATGGTGCCGTTCCACAGCGTGCGGTCCTGATCGTCCAGCAGAATCAGCGAGCCGTCCGCGGCGAAGCGCGCGGCGCTACGCGCGTGCTGCAGCAGGATCAGCGCCGTCAGTCCCATGATCTCCGGCTCGCTCTGGAACAGCCGCAGCAGCAGCCGCGCCAGCCGGATCGCCTCCTCGCAGAGCGGCTTCCTGATCTCGGCGGTGTCGCCGCTCGCCGAATAGCCCTCGTTGAAGATCAGGTAGATCATCGCGGCGACGCCGGCGAGCCGTTCCGAGCGCTCGATCGCGCCGGGCGCCTCGAACGGCGTGCCCGCCTCCGCGACCTTGGCCTTCGCGCGCGTGATGCGCTGCTCCATCGCGGCTTCCGACACCAGGAAGGCGCGCGCGATCTGCTTCACGGTCAGGCCGGAGACGATGCGCAGTGCCAGCGCGAGCTGCTGCGTCGCCGGCAGTTGCGGATGGCAGCAGATGAACATCAGCCGCAAAATGTCGTCGCGATAATGCGAGCCGTCGAGCCGCTCGGCGAGCGCACCTTCGGCGTCGTCGAGATCGGAGATCGCCTGGTCGTCCTCGGGCAGCGGCTGCTGCCTGCGGGCGCGGCGCACCTCGTCGATGGCAACGTTGCGGCCGACCATGATCAACCAGGCCGCGGGATCGCGCGGCGGCCCGTTCTGCGGCCAGGTCTTCAGCGCGCGCAGGCAGGCATTCTGAAAGGCTTCCTCGGCGGTATCTAGATCGCGGAAATAGCGCAGCAGCGCGCCCACCGCCTGAGGTCGCGCCGAGGTCAGCGCGGTCTCGATCCAGGCGGTGTCGGTGTCGCTCACGCCGAAATTCCTCCGGGCCGGAACACGCCGACGGGCCGCACCTCATAGGCGCCGCCGGGATTGGCCGAGCCGAGGTCGCGTGCGACGTCGAGCGCCTCGTCGAGGTTCTTGCAGTCGACGATGTAGAAGCCGAGCAGCTGCTCCTTGGTCTCGGCATAGGGACCATCAAGCACCAGCGGCGGGTCTTCCTTGCGCAGCGTCGCCGCCGCTGTGGTCGGCAGCAGCCGCGCCACCGGGCCGAGCCGTCCCTGCTGTGTCAGCTTGTCCTGCACCACGGCGAGCTTCTTCATCACGGCTTCGTCCTGGTCCTTGCTCCAGGAGCCGACGAAGTCCTCGTCGTGATAGCAAAGGATCGCATAAAGCATGGGCAGCCTCTTCCCTGAACGCTTGTTTTGAAGACGATCCACTATGCCCCGCCCCGACAGGGCTGCGGAAAAAATTTGCGAGAAAAATCCGGCAGATCGTGTCAAGGAGGGCCACCAAACGCGGAACTGTAAGAGGACTTCGAATGACCAAAGGCACACTGGCCGTCCTGATCAACAGCACGCAGCAGAACTGGCTGCCGGAGCGCTGGAAGGCCCGGTTCGACGCGGTCTGCGGCGGCCGCCGCGTGGTGCTGCTGCCGGATGCAGGGCTCGATCCGGCCGAGGTGCATTATGCGGCGGTGTGGAAGCCGGTGCCGGGCGATCTCGGCTCCTTCCCCAATCTGCGGGCGATCTTCAATCTCGGTGCCGGCGTCGACGCGCTGATGGCGGACAAGAGCCTGCCCAACGTGCCGCTGGTCCGCGTCGCGGTGCCTGACCTGACCAACCGCATGACCGAATATGTCGTGCTGCACGTGCTGATGCACCACCGCCAGGAGCTCTACTTGCGCGACTCGCAGCGCGCCAAGCGCTGGGCGCCGCTGTATCAGTGGCCGGCGAGCGCGGTCACCGTCGGCGTGATGGGCCTCGGCACGCTGGGCGCTGATGCTGCCGACGTGCTGCGGCGGCTCGGCTTCCGTGTCGCCGGCTGGAGCCGCAGCCCGCGCACCATCGAGGGCGTCGAGTGCTTTAGCGGCACAGCCGGAATGGATGCGTTCCTGCGCAAGACCGATATCCTGGTCTCGCTGCTGCCGCTGACGCCTGATACCCACGGCATCCTCAACCGTGACGTCTTCGCAAAGCTCAATCGCACCAGCCCTCTCGGCGCGCCGGTGCTGATCAATGCCGGCCGTGGCGGCCTGCAGAACGAAGCGGATATCCTGGCCTGTCTCGACGACGGCACGCTGGGCGCCGCCTCGCTCGACGTGTTCGTGCAGGAGCCGCAGCCGGCCGACAGCCGGTTCTGGACCCACCCGAAGGTGGTGCTGACGCCGCACAACGCCGCCGACACCGACGCGGACGCGATCTCGGCCTATGTCGCCGCGCAGATCGCAAGGTTCGAGGCGGGCGGTGCGCTGGAGAACGTGGTGGATCGGACGCGGGGGTACTGAGACGCCTCGGCGTCCCGCCCCCACAACCACCCCGCGCCCCGGCTCGTTCACCCTCTCTTAGCGAGAAGTTGATAGGCGTTGTTAACCAACGCTGAAACAACGAGTCGGACATGCGGACGAGCCTCGGCCTCAGGATGCGGATCACGGTTGCGCTGGCGGTGACGGCGGCGGCGACCGCGCTGATTGCCGTGCTGGGCGCGATGTGGATCATCGCAGGGATCATCGACCGCGCCGACCAGCGCGAGCTGCGCAGCCATTATGATGCGCTGCTGTCGCGGATCGCCGAAGAATCCCGCCGCGCCGCCGCCATGAGCACAGTGGTGGCGGCGATGCCGGCGACGCAGGATGCGATGACGAAGCAAGACCGCAACGCGCTGGTCGGCCTGTTCGGGCCGGTGTTTGCCGCGACCAAGTCCGAATACGGCGTCGAGCAGTTCCAGTTCCATGTCGCGCCGGCGACGTCGTTCCTGCGCGTGCACCAGCCAGCGAAATTCGGCGATGACCTCTCCGGCTTCCGCAAGACGGTTCTGGTGGCCAACCAGGATCGCAAGGTCGTGGTCGGCCTCGAAGGCGGCGTCGCCGGGCTCGGCATCCGCGGCGTGGTGCCGATCGCGCAAGGGACCAATCATCTCGGCTCGGTCGAATTCGGCCTGACGTTCGGCCAGTCCTTCCTCGACGACTTCAAGACCAACCGCCATGTCGACGTCGCTTTCCATCTCGCCGACGGCGCGAACTTCAAGCTGTTCGGCGGCACGCTGAAGGGCAAGAGCTTCTTCGATGCGGCCGATTACGGCCGCGCCACCGGCGGCGAGTTCACGGTGCGGCAGGCCAAGCTCGACAACACACCGGTCGCCGCGCTGCTCGGGCCGATCAAGGATTTTTCCGGAAAGCCGCTCGGCGCCGTCGAGCTGGTGATGGACAATGCCGATTACGAGGCCTCCGCCGATCGTGCCTGGTGGCTTTCGATCGCGATCGCTGCACTCGGCCTCGTGCTCGCCGCCATCGTCGGCTACCTGATCGCCCGCAGCATCTCGCGGCCGATCCTGTCGATCACGAACGTGATGCGCGAGCTCGCGGACGGACGGCTCGACGTCGACGTTCCCGAAAGCCGAGCCAATGACGAAGTGGGTGCGATGGTGAAGGCGGTCGCGGTGTTCCGCGACAATGCGGTGAATTTCAACAAGCTGCAGGCCGATCAGCTCGAAGCCAAGGCGCAGTCCGAGGCGGAGAAGCGCCGCGCCTTCGCCGCGCTGGCCGACAATTTCGAAGCGTCGATCCGCGACGTCGTCACCACGGTATCCTCGGCCGCAGTCGAGATGGAGCACACCGCGCGCTCGATGTCTGATATCGTCGAGCAGTCGCGGCAGCAGACCCGCACCGTGTCGTCGGCTTCGGCGCTGGCCTCGGAGAACGTTCAGACGGTCGCGGCCGCCGCGGAGGAATTGTCCTCGTCGATGACCGAGATCAGCCGCCGCCTTGCACATGCGACCGAAGTGGTCGGCAGGGCCGCGAACGACGGCCGGGCGTCGAACGCGCGGGTGCAGAGCCTGGCCGACGCCGCGCAAAAGATCGGCGACGTCGTCTCCTTCATCAATGGCATCGCAGGGCAGACCAATCTTCTGGCGCTGAACGCGACGATCGAGGCGGCACGCGCGGGCGAAGCCGGCCGCGGCTTTGCCGTGGTCGCCTCGGAAGTGAAGCAGCTGGCGACCCAGACCGCAAAGGCGACAGAGGAAATCGGCGCGCAGGTGACGGCCGTGCAGGGCGAGACCAGCGGCGCGGTGGACGGCATCCAGTCGATCTGCGCGACGATCCAGCAGGTTGACGAGATCTCGGCTGCGATTGCCGCCGCCGTCGGCCAGCAGGGCACGGCGACGCAGGAGATTGCGCAGAACGTTCAGCAGGCCGCCGCCCGCACCGGCGAGGTCTCGCAGAACATCGCAGGTGTCACCGACGGCATCGCGGCGACGGGCACGGCCGCAGAGGAAGTGCTGGGCTCGGCGATCGAACTGTCGAAGCAGTCGCAGCGGCTGCGGGACGAGGTGGATCGGTTCCTGGCGCATATTCGCGCGGCGTAACGCTACCCTTTAACGCCCACCATCACGTCGATCGCGCCCTTCACGATCGCTTCCAGATCCTTGCGCGACACGCGCGCGCGGGAGCGGATGGCGATCGAATGCACCGTTGACGATGCGAGCTGGGCCAGCACCACCGGGTCGGCACTCTCCGGCAACTCGCCCTTCTCCTTCGCCCGCCGGAAGCAATTGGCAAAAGCCTTGTCGAGCTCGCTGAGGCCGTCGAGCACCATCGCGCGGATATCGGGATCGCTCACCGCCTCGGAGGCCGCCGTCACCACTGTGAAGCAGCCGCGCGGGCCAGTCTCGCCCGAGAGATAGATGTTCAGCGCGGCGGCGAAGATGCGCTCGAGCCGCTGGCGCACCGGCATCTCCTCGCGAAAGATCTCGACCATCGAGGCGCGCGCCTCCTCGCGGTAGCGCTGGTAGCTCTTGATGTAGAGCTCGCGCTTGTCGCCGAAGGCGCCGTAGAGGCTCGGCCGGTTCATGCCGGTCGCCTCGCTCAGATCGTCGAGCGACGTCGATGCAAAACCCTGGCGGCGGAACAGGTCGAGCGCCTTGCCGAGCGCGACGTCGGGCTCGTAGGCGCGCGGCCGTCCCCGGCGCTTTGGTTCGCCGCGGCGCTCGGGTTCAGTGGCAGCAGTTGGCGGCTTCGATTTTTGTACCATTTCGCAATTTAATCCTTGACCGTCGATATATTATGCAAGATGGTACAAAAATCAATCTGGCCAGGTTGAGCGACACTCCAAGAGTCACGTCTCCAAGAGACACGTGAAGAGTCACCAGAGGAATTGCCCAAGGAGGCCCAAGATGGATCTTTATTTCTCGCCGCTCGCCTGCTCGATGGCGACCCGCGTTGCGCTGTACGAAGCCGGCGCCGAGGCGAATTATCTCGAAGTCGATCCGCCGACCAAGAAGGTGCTGAACGACGGCACCGACTTCCGCACCGTGAACCCGATCGGCCTCGTGCCGACGCTGCGCACCGACGACGGCGTGGTGCTGACCGAGAACGCGGCGATCCTGCAATATGTCGCCGACCGCTTCCCGCAATCGGGCCTCGGCGCGGCGCAGGGCATCGACCGCACCCGGCTGCATCAATGGCTCTGCTTCATCGGCACCGAGCTGCACAAGGGCCTGTTCATTCCCGTGCTCGACCGCAAGGCGCCGCAGGAGACGAAAGCCTATGCGCTGGAGAAGAACCTGTCGCGGCTCGACTATCTCGACAACTACCTTGATGGCCGCGACTTCCTGCTCGACCATTTCAGCGTGGCCGATGCCTATCTCGTCACGGTCATCAACTGGACCATGGCAACGCCGCCGATCGAGCTCGCCAAATGGCCGAACGTGAAGGCCTATTACGAGCGCCTGCGCCAGCGGCCGTCGGTGGCGAAAGCGATCGCGGAGGAGTTCGAGCTGTACAAGGCCGAGCAGGCGCGGAAGAAGGCCGCGGCCTGACACCGAAGCAGGATCTTCGTAGAGCGACGTCGTCCCGGCACCAAACCGGAACGGCGTCGTTCTTTCGGTAATTCAGCTATCTCGGCGCCTGCAATACGACCCCATAGCGACCGTATATCCGATCGATCGTGCCGTCACCGCGCAGCCGATCCAGCGCCGCGTCGATCGCCTCGCGCAACGCATCGTCCGGGCGAACCATGCCGACGGCGACATTCCAGTTGAGATCGGCGACGCCCTCGTCGCGATCCAGAATCCGGAGTGCCTTGTCAGGATGCGTCAGATTGAAATAGCTCGCCGCGGTAGGCGTGACCGCGGCCGCATCGATCTCGTGGTTTGATACGGCGTCGAGGCTGTCGGTCTCGAAGCCGAATGTCGATGTGGGCACACGCCGTTGACCGATGATCATGGCAGCGATGGAGCCGACTTGGACCCCCACCTTGGTATGCTCGCCGAGGCTCTTGAAAGATGTGAGCGCGCTGGATGAAGGCACCGCGAGCGCGACGCCCGTGCGATAGTACGGCTTCGAGATCCTCAAGCGGGTTTCGCCTTGCGCTTCGCGGTCGGCGATGACATCCAGGAGAACGTCACAATTGGCGGCGCGCATCTGGTACTGCGTGATGATCCAGTCGAGCCGCAGCGAGACACCGAGCTCTCGTGCCAGCTGCCGTCCGAGCTCGACCTGAAAGCCGGGCGGATCGCCGGCCTTGCTCGCAAAAGGAAGCGAGTTGGGGTGCGCGCATAGTCCGAGCACGCCACTCGCGCGGATCGCGTCCAGGGTTCGCGCATGCACCGGTTCCGACAGCCCTATGGCGGCACCGACGATGGCCAGGACAATTGACTTCATTCCGCGTCCTCATCTGGATGAATCGGGTCCCGGCGGGTCAATCCGCGCGCGGCTTCAAGGCGCGGATATATTTGACGATCTGGTCGATCTGCGCGTCATTGAAGCTCTCGCCGAACGCCGGCATCGCACCTTGCTTGCCGCTCTTGATGCGGTTGTGCAGAAAGTCGTCGTCTCGTTGCGAATTCATCAATTGTGGCCCCCTGCCGGCAGACCGGCCGCCATCGGAGTGGCAAAAGCCGCAGGTCCCCGCGAACAACTGCTCGACGTCCAATGACCCGTTGTCCGGCACGGGCGCGGCAGATTGTGCGCGAGCGACCACAACGCATAGCAACGACGCACCCAGCATCGCCGGATACGATTTCAAACGCAGTTTCAACACGTCAGCTCCATTCCTGAATGACGCGCGGCCGCTGCGATCGACTGAGAAGCGGGCTCGCGCCCGCTCCTCTGCAGATCGTCCAAGGGAAGACTATTTCAAGCTGAAGACGATGAGCGCGCCGTCGTCCCGCGGCATGCTCTTGTAGACGCCACCGAAGTTCGGTGCATATTCGTCTGCCAGCATACCGCCGAAGCCGGCCGCCACGGCGATGTATTGCTTGCCCCCGACGGAGTAGCTGACGATACCGCCCTGGTGGCCGGTGCCGTTGTTGTGCTTCCACAACTCCGCCCCGGTTTCGGCATCGTAGGCGTGAAGGACGCCGCGGGAGTCGGGCACGAACACGAGATTACCCCCGGTCGACAAAACGCTCCCAAGCGGCGGCTCGGGAAAGCGAACCTCCCATTTCTTCGCGCCTGTGATCGGATCCCGCGCGTCGAGATGTCCGTAGATCTCGCCGCTCGGAGGAGGCGCCATCTTGAAGTCGGCGCCGATGTTGAGCTGGACCTGGGGCGCGGTGACCGGCGTCGTCTTCTGAATATCCAGCGTCATGCACCATTCCTGACCGATCTTGTAGTAAAGATTGGTCTTCGGGTTGTACGAGCCGGCATTCCAGCTGATGCCGCCGCCGATGAACGGACACAGCGGCTGTTCAGTGACTTTCCCGACGGGGAAATCGCGACGGCCGATCAGCGCGCCTGTCTTGGGATCGATATCCTTGACGAAGTTGATGTTCTCAACCAGCCGCCAGACGTTCTTCACGCCAAGGTTACGGTCATAGACGAAGACGAAGCCGCCCTTGTTCGGATGAACCACGTATTTCTGGCCGTCGCGCTCGAGCATCACGAACTCACCGACGGCGCTGTCGAAGTCCCAGGCATCGTGCGGCAGTTCCTGATGGTAGGATTTCAGCTTTCCGGTATCGATATCGAGAGCGATAACGGAACTCGTATAGAGGTTGTCGCCGGGGCGCGCACCTTGCGTCTTGTAGTCAGCGCCCGACCAATCATAGAGCGGGGCCGGGTTTGCGGTGCCCCACAGGATGGAGTTGGTCTCTGAGTCGTAGGTGCCTGGCATCCAGCCGCCGCCACCGCCAGTGCGCCAGGAATCGTTACCCCAGGTCTTCATGGCTTCGTCGGTACCCGCCACCGTCAGGAACTCCCACTTCTTCTTGCCGGTGGTGGCATCGACGGCGAAGATCGGGCCGCGACCCGGCCATTCCCCGCCCTGCGAGCCTATGATCACGCTCCCCTTCGCGTAAAGCGGCGCCCCGGTGAAGCCGACCGTGAGCTTCTGCGAGTCGATCAGCCTGGTTTCCCAGAGAACCTTTCCCGACTTCGCATCGAGCCCGAAGAGACGACCATCCATCGTACCGACGAAGACCTTGCCCTCGCCAAGGGCTACGCCGCGGTTATAGGGCGAGTGTGTCTGTCGGCTGATAAGCGCCTCATCGAGTTCCGGAAAGAACGACCAGATGACCTCGCCCGTCGCGCCGTTCAACGCAAAGACCCGGCTGTAGGAACCCGAATAGTAGAGCACGCCATCGGCCACGAGCGGCATTGACTGCAGGCCGCGCGTCGATCGTCCGGGAATATGCATCCAGGCTACGCCCAGATTGCCGATGTTGTTCGTATTGATCTGCGCAAGCGGGCTGTAGTGATGGGACTTGTATGAACCGTGATAGGTGAGCCAATCGTTCTGACCGGCGGCCTCGATCCGGGCTGTATCCACCGATTGAGCCAACGCCGCCGACGCCGCAAGTGTCACGCCGACAAGGACAGGTAAACCCGAGCTAAGCCACTGCTTCCTCATATGCACTTCCTCCCGCTTCTGTGTGATTGCGTCTTATGAGCACCGCCGCGAGGGATGTTTGCAGTTCAGTACGCGTCGATTGTTCTCCGTCGGAGATGAGCTGCCAACAGATCTCCCTCCCTTTCGGCGCATGTCGCCAAAGGAGTTACGTTTACTGGAGTGGTTGCTATTGCACTTCTGCTCGCCCTCACAGAGTACGCCGGATCACGGGGAGTGCAAAGACGGAATGGGCACTCGGCGTGAACTTGACGCACGGGGACGACTTGAAACGGCAGTGGCGCTGACCGTTTCGTCCCGATCGACAAATCTTCGCGCTGAAGCGGGTTATTCGCACCAGCACGCGGCGTAAGCTCCGCAAATGGCCGTCCCGGCTGTGCAGCCGGGCGGCGCTACCCGTATAGCACCCGCGGCAGGATCGTGACGATGCCGGGCCAGAGCGTCAGCAGCAGCACGAAGCCGACCATGATGATCAGATACGGCATCGTGACGCGCGCGATGTAACCGAGGCCGTCCTCGGTCAGGCCCTGGATCACGAACAAATTGAAGCCGACCGGCGGGGTGATCTGCGCCATCTCGACGGCGAGCACGAGGAAGATGCCAAACCAGATCTCGTCGAAGCCCGCCCCCTTCACGATCGGCAGCACGATCGGCAGCGTCATCACGATCATCGAGAAGCCGTCGAGGAAGCAGCCGAGGATCAGATAGAAGATGATCAGCACCACGATCAGCATGAAGGGCGACAAGCCGAGCCCTTTCACGAAGGCCGCGACCGCCTGAGGGATACCGAGGAAGGCCGCGGCATTGCCGAGGATCGACGCGCCGAGCACGATCAGCGCGATCATCGAGCAGGTCACGACCGAGCCGATCAGCACGTCGCGCATCACCTGCTGCGACATCGAGCCTTGCGCCCAGGCGACCAGCCCGGCGCCAAGCACGCCGACCGCGGCGGCCTCCGACGGTGTCGCGAGCCCGCCATACATCGAGCCGAGCACGCAGGCGATCAGGAACAGCGCCGGCGCGAGATCCTTCAGCGCAGCGAAGCGCTCGCCCCACGGCACCTGCGAGAGCTTGGCCTCCGTCTCCGGCACCATCGCGGGCTTGAGCGTCGTGTGCAGCATCACCCAGCCCATGAAGGTGGCGGCGAGCAGCAGGCCGGGCAGCACGCCGGCGGTAAAGAGCTTGAGAATGGAAACGTCGCCGAGCACGCCATAGATGATCATGATGTTGGACGGCGGGATCAGGAAACCGAGCGTGCCCGCGCCGGCGAGCGAGCCGATCGCGATGTCGCGGGAATAGCCGCGGCGCGTCAGCTCGTTCAGCGACATGCGGCCGATCACCTGCGTGGTCGCCGCCGACGAGCCCGAGATCGCCGCGAAGATGGTGCAGCCGATCACGTTCACGTGCAGCAGGCGGCCGGGCAGAAGGCCGGCCCAGGGCGCAAGTCCCTGGAACAACGAGCGGGACAGGCGGGTGCGGAACAACAGTTCGCCCATCAGGATGAACAGCGGCAGCGCCAGCAGCTCCTGCGTGGTCAGGATGTTCCAGGCGTATTGCGGCAGCAGCTTGTCGAGCGGGATCGAGCGGAACATCGCGAGCAGCAGCGTCGCGGTGAGCGCAAGTGTGAGACCGATCCAGACGCCGCAGGCCAGCAGCGCAAACAGGATCGCGAAAAGGGCAACGACTTCGATGGTCATGCGATCTTGAATCCGGGAGCGAGCAAGAGGGTCATTCGACGGGCGAGGCCTTCATGCGATGATCCTCCAGCGGCAGGCCGAGCACGGCCTGGATCGCGCGCGCCAGGAATTGGAGCGTGAGCAGCAGCATGCCGAAGGTGACGACGGCTTCCGGAAACCACAGCGGCGTATCGCTCGAGGTCGAGACCTGGCCGCGCACATAGGCGCCGAAGGCGAACTTGGCCATTGCCGAGGTCAGGAACGCCATGAAGGCGAAGCCGGCTGCAGCCGAGAGCACCTCCAGCGCGCGTTGCAACGGCCCAGGCACATTCTTCAGGAGCAGCACGACACGGATGTGGCCGCCGACGCGCAGCGTCATGGCGGCGCCGAAAGTGAAGGACGCCGCCATCAAGTAAGACGAATATTCCCAGGCGATCGAGATCGTCGGCGGGAAGAAAGAGAGAAAGTTCGAGAGGAAGCGGGTTGCGACCTCGCACAGCATCAGCAGCGTCAGCGTCAGCAGGCAGCCGCCGCCGATCCAGCCGTCGAGCCGGCCGAGACGGTCGATGCCGTCGAGCAGGATGCGCAGCGGCGCGGGCGCCGCTGCATTGAGGCTCCGCGGAGCTTCGGGCGAAACGCTCACCACGGCGCCGCCCTCAGCCGCGCTTCATTTCGGCGAGATAGGCCCGCACCGGCTTGTCGGCCGCTGGCACGCGCTTGAGGAAGGCATCGAGCTGCGGCGCTGTCTTGGCGCGGATCTCCGTCATCATGGCGTCCGAGACCGGCACCACCTCCATGCCACCTTCCTTGAGGCGGTTGAGGCTGTCGACGTCGGCCTTGAGCGAGTTGGCCCAGAAGCCCGGCTCCAACTTCGCCGCGATGCCTTCGACGAGCTTCTGCTGATCGCTGCTCAGCGCCTTCCAGGAATCGAGGTTGACGGTGAGCATCTGCGACGACCAGACGTGATTGGTCGGATAGATGTATTTCAGGAACTCCCAGAACTTGCCGTCGACGCCCGACACCGCCGAGGTGGAGACGCCGGACACCGCGCCGGAGGCCAGTGCCGGAATGGTCTCGCCCCAGGGGATCATCACCGGCGCCATGCCGACCACGGCCAGCATGTCGACGGCGTTCTTGTCGGGGACGCGGATCTTGATGTTCTTCAGACCCTCGACGTCGGCGACCTTGGTCTTGAGATGCAGGTACTGCGTCGGCCACGGCACGATGTAGAGGATCTTCTGGTTGTTGCGCGCGGCGACCTTCTCGTATTCGGGCCGGACATATTTGTGCAGCACCTTCAACTCGTCCATCGAGCCGCAGAGGAACGGGATGCTCTCCACGCCCATGAAGGGCTCGTCGCCGACCTGCTGGATGTTGAGCACGTCGGCGAGCGGCACCAAGCCGTCACGCACGGCGCGCAGATGCTCGGGCCCCTTGAAACCGAGCTGGCCGCCGGCCTTCACGGTGATCGCGACGGCGCCGTTGCTCTGCTTCTTCACTTCGTCGGCGAACGCCATCGCGTTCTGGGTGTGGAAATTGCCGTCGGGCCAGACCGTCGACATGTCCCAGCTCACGGTCGCGGCCCGCGCGCGGGTCGAGATGTGGCCGGCGGCGAGCAGCGTCGCTGCGCCCGCGGTGAAATTCCGTCGCGTGATCATCAAACCCCTCCGTTTACCAAGCGCGCTGATGTTTCAGCTCGCGTACCCATAAACCTCAATCGCGTTCTCTGAAGACACGAGGCCGCTTTCGATGTCGTCCTTGACGGCCGCACGATCGCGCTCGGCGGGGGCACCGATACCGGCACCTCCGGGTGTGAGCACCACCAGACGGTCATCCGGCGGCACCTGCTGAAAGCCTTTGCCGCGCAGCTTCTTGCCGGACTTCAGGCCGACATAGCCGGCCTCGCCGTTCTTTCCGCCGTCACGTCCGCGCGGCGGATGCTCGATGCGGTCGAACGCCGCCAGAATGTCGAACGGTGCATCGACGCCGCTGCCGACCTCGATGATCTGACCGAGACCGCCGCGGGTGCGTCCTGCACCGCCGGAATCCGGACGCAGCTCCTTGCGCCAGAAGATCAGAGGCGTTTGCGTCTCCGCGATCTCGACCGGCGTGCCGCGCACGCCGCTGGGATAAGCGGTCGCCGACAGGCCGTCCTTGCCGAAGCGCGCACCGGTGCCGCCGTTGGACGTCACAGCCATCGAGAACCCGTAATTGCCGCCGACGCCGGAGCGGGTCTGGCCGCGCACATTCAGATTCCACAGGCACGAGGTGCCTTCCGCCGGCACGCGCTCGGGAATGATCTGGCGCAGACAGCCGAACACCACGTCGGGCAGCATCTGGCCGATGATGTGGCGCGAAGCGACCGGCGCGGGCTTCGGCGCATTCAGGATCGCGCCTGTTGGCGCCGACACCGTCAGCGGCGAGAGCGAGCCGGCATTGTTCGGAATCTGCGAGGCGACGACGCAGCCGAGGCCGAACACGGTGTAGGCCGTAGTGTAGGACAAGGGCACGTTGATGCCGAATTTCGAGGCGGCGGACGTGCCGTCGAAATCGACGTGGATGCCTTCGTCGGAAATCGTCAGCGTTGCCGCCAGCGTCACCGGCGCATCATAGCCATCGACGACCATGGTGTTGCGCCAGCTTCCCTTTGGCAGCTTGGCGATCTCGGCGAGCACCGCCTCGCGCGAGCGGTCGCAGATGTAGTCGCCGAGCACGTCGAGCGTGTCGATGCCGAACTCGGTCATCATCTCGACCAGGCGCTCGCAGCCGACGTCGTTGCAGCCGGCCAGCGAATAGGTGTCGCCCTCGGTGTCGATCGGCAGCCGCGTGTTGGTGCGGATCATCGCCATCAGCGTCTCGTTGACGACGCCCTGGTCGATCAGCTTCAGCATGGGGATGTAGAGCCCCTCCATGAACACGTCGGTGGCGTCAGGTCCGAAGCCGATGCCGCCGATGTCCATGAGATGACTGGTGCAGGAGAACAACGCGACGACCTTGCCGTCCTTGAAGCAGGGCGTGGTGACGACGAAATCGTTGAGATGGCCGGTGCCCATCCAGGGATCGTTGGTGATGTAGGCGTCGCCCTCCTTCATCGTCTCCAGCGGGAAGTGGTTGATGAAGTGCTTGACCGATTCCGCCATCGAGTTGACGTGACCGGGCGTGCCGGTCACCGCCTGCGCCAGCATCCGACCCTTGAGGTCGAACACGCCGGCCGAGAGGTCGCCGCATTCGCGCACGATCGGGCTGAATGCGGTGCGGAGCAGCACCTGCGCCTGCTCCTCGACCACGGCGATCAGCCGGTGCCACATGATCTGAAGGTCGATCAGGCTCGCGCCATTTGCCTTGCTCATGATCAGGCCGCCTTCCGTTCCATGACGATGCTGCCGGCACCGTCGATATGGGCATCAAAACTGGTGGAGACGAAGGTGGATGTCTCGTCCTCCGCGATCACCGCCGGACCCGCGATCGTCGCGCCCGGCGCCATGTCCTCACGGCGATAGAGCGGGATCTCGATCACTTCCCCTGCCCGTCCGTCGAAGAACTTGCGGCTGCCGGAGGCCTTCGCTGCGGGCTTGCGCGTGACGGCCGCGACCGTGGCCGGATTGCGCGCGTCCGTAGTCGCGAGCACCGACCAGCTCAGCACCTCGATCGCGGCGCCCGGGATCGGCCGTTCGAACATCGCGGAATAGTCCGCCTCGAATTTGTGGCGCAGACTGGCGAGATCGGCCGTGGTCAGCGGCCGGTTCGGCAGCTCGACGGTGATCTCGTGGCCCTGGCCGACATAGCGCATGAAGGCCGCGCGGCGTTCGCGCACGGGTGCACCGGCAGCACCTGGCTCGACCAGCGCGCGTGCCTCGGTCACCATCTCCTGCAGGAGATCGGAGACCGAAGCGGTGTCGAAATCATCGAGCCGGACGTGACGGCTGCGCACCAGTTCATAGGCGATGGGAGCGGCGAGGAAGCCGACGGCAGAACCGACGCCGGCATTCGATGGTACGATCACGCGAGACACGCCGATCTTCTCGGCGACACGCGCGGCATGCAGCGGCGCCGCGCCACCGAAGGCGATCAGCGTGTGCTGGCCGACGATCTCGCCGCGCTCGACCGCATGCACGCGCGCTGCACTCGCCATGTTCTCGCAGACGACCTCGTGCACGGCATAGGCCGCGGTTTCCGCCGACAGTCCGAGCGGCACGCCGACGCTGCTCAGCAGAGCCTTCTTCGACAGTTCCGGATCGAGCTTGATCGTGCCGCCGGCAAAGGCGTCGGGATCGATCATGCCGAGCGCAACGTCAGCATCGGTGACGGCCGGGCGTTGGCCGCCGCGGCCGTAGCAGGCGGGTCCCGGCTCCGACGAGGCACTCTCTGGGCCGACGGTGACGCGCTTCATCGCGTCGACATGGGCGATCGAGCCGCCGCCGGCGCCGATCTCGACCATCTCGATCACGGGGATACGCACCGGCAGGCCGGAGCCCTTCAGGAAGCGCGCGGCGCGGTCGACCTCGAACACGCGCGAGGTCTCGGGCTGGTACTTCTCGATCAGACAGATCTTTGCGGTGGTGCCGCCCATGTCGAAGGAGAGCACCTTGCTCTCGCCGAGTCTTGCGGCGATCTGCGCCGCAAAGATCGCGCCGCCGGCGGGGCCGGATTCGACGAGACGCACCGGAAAGCGCCGCGCCGTCTCGATCGAGGTGACGCCGCCGCCAGAGGTGACGAGATAGATGGCGCCGCGGAACTGCTCGACCTGCAGGGCATCGGCCATGCGGGCGAGATAACCATCGATCAGCGGTTGCACATAGGCATTCGCAACCGCTGTGGACGTACGCTCATACTCGCGGATCTCGGGACACACGGCGGACGACACCGTCACGGAGACGCCCGGCAATTCCTCACCGATGATCGCGGCCGCGCGGCGCTCGTGCTCGGGATTGGCATAGGAGTGCAGGAACGCGATCGCGACGCTCTCGACCTTCAATTCACGCAATCTCGGCGCGAGTGCGCGCACCGCTGCTTCGTCCAGCGGGAGACGAACGGCGCCGTGCGCGTCGATACGCTCGGGCACGGTGAAGCGCAGGCTGCGCGGCGCCAGCGGCTTGGGCTTGTCGATGGTGAGATCATACTGGTCGTAGCGGCTCTCGGTGCCGATATCGAGCACGTCGCGAAAGCCGTCGGTCGCGATCAGCGCCGTCTTGGCGCCGCGCCGCTCGATGATCGCATTGGTCGCGAGCGTGGTGCCGTGAATGAAGACGTCGATGTCGCTGATATGGGCACGCGCATCGGTGAGAATGAGACGCATTCCATCCAGCACGGCCTGCTCGGGCCGCTGCGGCGTCGTCAGCACCTTGCGCGTTTTGCGATCCTGACCCACGTCCAGCACGATGTCGGTGAACGTGCCACCGATATCCACGGCAAGCCGCACCTCGGCTCCTTCAAGCATTCCAAAATTCTCCGGCTGATCGTCAGAACTCAGGGTGAAAATGCAGCAATTTCCGTGCCATCGAGCATGCCGAAATGCCGCGCCGGGCTATTCTGCTTGGCACCTATGCAATAGGCAAGACGTGTTCGTGTCGCGCCTGATCAGAGCAGGAATGCAAGTGCTGCTTCGCAGCGCTCCTCGACCTTCAGCGTGAGGAGATCGTCGGCGCGGGTACGGCCGAGATTGACGGCCGCGATCGGAATGTCGCGCTGCGCGGCCGCCTGCACGAAGCGGAATCCGGAATAGACCATCAGCGAGGAGCCGACGATCAGCATGGCATCGGCCTGCGCCAGATGATCCTGTGCGGTGGCAACCACATCGCGCGGCACGTTCTCGCCGAAGAACACGACGTCGGGCTTGAGGATGCCGCCGCAGGCCTCGCAGGCAGGCACCTCGAACGACGAGAAATCAGCGTGATCGAGATCGGCGTCGCCGTCAGGTGCGTCCGCGGCATCCAGCGTCAGCCACTCGGCATTGGCGCGGCCGAGCGCGTGCTGGAATTCATTCCGCGGCGTCTTCGCCCCGCAACCCATGCAGCGGACGAGATCGAGCCGGCCGTGCAGATCGATCACCTGACGATGGCCGGCGGATTGATGCAGCCGGTCGACATTCTGGGTCAGCAGCATCTCGCAGCGCCCGTTCGCCTCGAGCCGCGCGAGCGCGCGATGCGCATCGTTCGGCTTCGCCTGGCCGAACCGCCGCCAGCCGATCAGGCTGCGCGCCCAGTAGCGCTGGCGCGTCGGCTCTTCGGACATGAAGGCCTGGAAATTGACCGGCTGGGTCCGCTTCCAGTTGCCGTGGCTGTCGCGATAGTCGGGAATGCCGGAGTTGGTGCTGCAGCCGGCGCCGGTCAGCACGAACAGCTTTTCGTGCCGGCCGACGAATTCTTCGAGCGGGGAGGTTGCCACCGGAGGGTTTGCCATGGCGCAGATGTAGTCTCTGCCGGCCCGTTTTGCCAGATCAGGGCCGTTCCGGCGGCTCGAACCCCGCGATCAGCTTGACGAGCTCGCTCTGCCGCGCGGTGCCGGTCTTGCGGAAGACGTTGTGGAGATGCGTCTTGACGGTGGCCTGCTTCAGTCCGAGCGCCTCTGCCAGCGCCTTCACCCCGCTCACCTTCATGACGGCATCGAGCAGCCGGATCTCGCTTGCGGTGAGCTTGTAGACCTTCGCCAGCACCTCCAGCGGCGGCGGATTGGCCAGCGAGGTCCTGCGCACGAAGACCGCGGCAACCGCGGAATGCAGCGCGCCGGTGTGCTGACGATCGCCGGAGGTGAGCGGCAGCACGCTGGCAAACCATTGGCCCGGCTGCGCCGTCGAGAGCGAAATCGGCCCGCTGCCGTCAGCCGCCGTATTGCCGTTCTCGGCAGCCGCGAGCGCCTCGCGCAGCGCCCGCTGCGCTTCGGGCACGGTCGCCACCAGCACCCCGTTCCTGTCGATCAGCAGCGAGGCCTCATCCAGTATCGCGCGGCCGGGCGCATTGGTGAAGACGAGGCGTCCGTTCGGGCCGACCAGAAAGACGCCGGCGGACACATGGTCGAGCGTCTGGGCCAGCACCGCCTGCGCCGACTTGCCCTGATCGAACAACCGTCCGATCGACACCGCGCGCTGAAAATGCGGCACGATCAGCGCTAGCCGCCTGCGATCGTCGATATCGGCGAGACCGTCCTCCTCATGCATACGAACCGCGAGGATCGACGCGCTCGTTGCGGTCTTCTCCAGGTTCGCCGCAAGCGCGTCGATGATGCCCTGCGGCTTCATCCACTCCGCGTAGAAACGCGTCTCGACGATTTCCTCGAAGGGAATGAGGTCGGTGGATCCGCACACCTCACCGGCCTCGACGAACGCAGCCGCCGGAAAACACGGATTCAAGGGAAGATACTTCTCGAAATAGAGCTTTGTGTAGTGCGGATCTTCGTTGAAGAGATGCAGGACCGCGGATTGCTCGGTCGCCGTATCGTGCCAGAACAGGCTGCCTGATGAGCCGCCGACGAACCGACAAGCTTGCTCCAGGGCACGGGGCCACAAAGTGGGGTCGAGCGCGGCGTCATAAACGAGGCCGATCAGCTCTGAAAGCAAAACGGCTTCAGACATTACGGCCGGCTTTTACAAATATTGAACAATACTTTTGGCATTCGCGCCCTACAGCAACACATTACCGCAGTGTGCATGACGACTGTAAAACTTCAACCTTACGAATGACGCAAGGTGCTATGCGCGAAGCAGCGGCGTGAAACCGCAATCGGCGTAGGGAGTGATCGATCTGCTCCATCCTTGTGCAGATGCAATTTTCCCTTGTACGTGCTGTTCGCTGCGCGGCGCCTAGCTCGCCCAGTTCTCACGGAACTCGGGGAACAGCGTCAGGCCTCCGCAGGCGTAGATCGTCTGCCCGGTGATGTAGCTCGCATCGTCGGATGCGAGGAAGGCAAAGACGGCGGCGATCTCTTCCGGCGTGCCGACGCGGCCGAGCGGAATGTGGCTGGTGACGACGCCACGCTTGTCAGCATCGCCGGTCCAGGCCCCATTGATCGGCGTGTCGATCGCGCCGGGACCAACTGCATTCACACGGATGCCACGGCTGGCGAACTCCAGCGCCAGCGTCCGCGTCAGATTGGCGATGCCGCCCTTGCTGATCGAGTAAGCGAGATAGCCGGGCTTCGGGATGATCTGGTGCACGCTGGAGCAATTGATGATGCTGCCGCCTCCGCCGCGCGCGACGAAATGCGCGAGCGCCTTCTGCGCGCAGAGCACGGCACCATTGAGATTGACGTCGATGATGCGGCGGTAGGTTTCGATGTCGAGCGTCTCGCTCGCAGACTCCCGCTGAAAGCCCGCATTGTTGACGAGGCAGTCGAGGCGCTTCCAGCGCGCCAGGACCGTCGCGAACATCGCGCCGACCTCCTGCTCATTACTGACGTCGGCCTTGACGATGACGTGGTCGAGCTTGCCGTGGCCGCGATCGCCCGAAGCCGTGCGTGCCAGCACGAGCGTCTCCTCGGCGTTCTCGGGATGATCGACATAATTGATGGCGACGGTCGCGCCTTCCTGGGCGAGCCTGACGGCAACGGCGCGGCCGATGCCCTGCGAGGCCCCGGTCACCAGCGCATATCGGCCGACGAGGCGAGAGGGAAAGGCGGTCGAGAGATCGGTCTGTGGCATGGAGCTTTCTCCGGGATGCCTGATCATGGATGGAACCGGCGTTTTGTTCCATCCGTCACCGCATCCCTGCGATTCATTCCGCGCGACGCGCGATCGGTGACGTCACGATCTGGTAGAGGATAATCGCGCCAAACGTCGCCGTGCCGATCCCGCCGATCGTGAACGCGCCGAATTTCAGCGTGAGATCGCCTGCGCCCGCGGTCAGCGCCACGGCGACGGTGATCAGGTTTGCAGGGATCGCGAAGTCGACCTTGTTCTCGACCCAGATCCGGCCCGCCATCGCGGCGATCAATCCGAACAGCACGATCGAGAGGCCACCGATGACGGGCCCCGGGATCGACAGGATCAGCGCGCCGAATTTGGGCGAGAAGCCAAGCAGGATCGAAACCGTGGCGGCGAAGGCGAACAGCAAGGTCGAATAGACCTTGGTCGCCGCCATGACGCCGATGTTCTCGGCATAGGTGGTGACGCCGGTGCCGCCGCCGCAGGCCGCCACGATGGTCGCGAGACTGTCGGCGAACAGCGCGCGGCCGAGATAGGCATCGAGACTGCGGCCCGTCATGGCGCCGACGGCCTTGATGTGCCCGAGATTCTCCGCGACGAGAATGACCGCAACCGGTGCGATCAGGAAGATCGCATCGGCCTGGAAGGTCGGCGCGGTGAAGTTCGGCAGGCCGAACCAGGGCGCCGCCGAGAGTTGCGCGAAGTCGATCGGCTTGCCGAAGCCGAGGCCGTTCGCGAACAACAGGTACAACAGATATCCGCCGATCGCGCCGAGGATGATCGGCAGCCGGCGCCACAGGCCGGGAGCGGCGACCGCAACCACGCCGATCATCAGGACGGTCGCGAGCCCGATCCAGGTCTCGAACGCGTTGGCGCTCACCGCCTTGACCGCGACGGGCGCGAGGTTGAGGCCGATCGCGGCGACCACGGCGCCGGTGACCGCCGGCGGCATCAGCCGCTCGACCCAGCCGACGCCCGCCCACATCACGATCAGCGCGATGACGCCATAGAGCACGCCGGCGCCGACGATGCCGCCGAGCGCAACGGAGAGGTTCGGGTTCGGCCCCTGCCCGGCATAGCCGGTGGCGGCGATGACCACGGCGATGAACGCGAAGCTGGAGCCGAGATAGCTCGGCACGCGTCCGGCGACGATGACGAAGAAGATCAACGTGCCGATGCCGGAGAACAGGACCGCAACGTTGGGATCGAAGCCCATCAGCAGCGGCGCGATGATCGTCGAGCCCGACATTGCGACGCAATGCTGGAGACCGGAGACGATGGTCTGTCCCCATGACAGCCGCTCCTCCGGCATGATCACGCCCGAGGTCTTGAGTCTCCAACGCGGAAAATAGCCCTGTGATTGCTCGTCCGAGCCGGTTGCGATCGTCATGTTCCCCCCAGTTGCGGTGCAGCGATTGATCTTCGTGCGATCCGACAAAAATGTGATTGTCGCTTCTGCGGCGGCCATCACATGATGCGGAACATACAAGATTCAAAATCTTGCAAGATCAATGCGTTCCGGGGCCCACAATATGACACAAGTCGCGATCCAGCCAGCCATCCATCGCCGGCATCAGCCCTGGTACAAGATCCTCTACGTCCAGGTGCTGATCGCGATCGCGCTCGGAGTGCTCATCGGCTATTTCTATCCCGATCTCGGCAAGGCGCTGAAGCCGCTCGGCGACGGCTTCATCGCGCTGATCAAGATGATGATCGCGCCGGTGATCTTCTGCACCGTGGTTCACGGCATCTCCTCGATGGGCGATCTCAAGCGCGTCGGCCGGGTCGGGCTGAAGTCGCTGATCTATTTCGAGACGGTCTCGACTGTCGCGCTCGCGGTCGGCCTTCTGGTCGGCGAGATCCTGCAGCCCGGGCACGGCTTCAACATCGATCCCGCCACGATCGATCCGAAATCGGTCGCGACCTACGTCACCAAGGCCAAGGAAGAAGGCATCGTCGCTCATCTGATGGCGATCATCCCCGACAGCTATGTGGGCGCGATCGCGCGCGGCGACCTGCTGCAGGTGCTGCTGATCTCGATCCTGTCGGGCTTCGCCATCGCCTTCCTCGGCAAGGCCGGAGAGCCGATCGCGGAGGCGATCGACAAGGCGGCAAAAATGTTCTTCGGCATCATCCGCATCATCGTGCGTGTGGCGCCGATCGGCGCGTTCGGCGCGATGGCCTTCACTGTCGGCGCCTACGGCCTCGGCTCGCTGCTCAACCTCGCCGCCCTGATCGGCACGTTCTACCTGACCAGCATGCTGTTCGTGCTGATCGTGCTGGGCTCGATCGCGCGGCTCGCCGGCTTCTCGATCCTGCGCTTCATCGCCTATATCAAGGACGAGCTCTTGATCGTGCTCGGCACCTCGTCGTCGGAGACGGTGCTGCCGCAGATGATCCAGAAGATGGAGCATCTCGGCGCCTCACGCTCGGTGGTCGGCCTCGTGATTCCGACCGGCTACAGCTTCAACCTCGACGGCACCAACATCTACATGACGCTGGCGACGCTGTTCCTGGCGCAGGCGACCAACACGAATCTGACGATCTGGCAGGAGCTCGGCATTCTGGGCATCGCCATGATCACGTCGAAGGGCGCCTCGGGTGTGACCGGTGCCGGCTTCATCACGCTCGCCGCGACGCTCTCGATCGTGCCTGACATTCCGATCCAGTCGATTGCAATCCTGGTCGGCATCGACAAGTTCATGAGCGAGTGCCGGGCGCTGACCAATCTGATCGGCAATGGCGTCGCCTGCGTCGTCATCAGCATCTCCGAAGGCGAGCTCGACCGCGAGGCGCTGCACGAGACCATGGCCCATCCGCTGGAGATGGGCGAAGCGCTGGAACCTGGTGGCGGGGCTGCGTCGTAGGCCGCGGTGCGGGAAGCGCGGCTGAGTTCCGACGCGGTAGTTTCCCGGAATGGTCAATTGCCGCTGCACGCGTCACAACAGCGGCGTTGGGATCACTGATTGATACTCATTCATTCCACCCGACGCGCTGGGGGCAGAGCGTCGGGTTTTTGAAGAATTCCCGCCAGCACTGGCGCATCAGGCCAACTTCTTGGGCTTTGGCCGTGAGACGGCCAAAGCCGCTGGATGCGCCGGTGATCAGAACGATCTTGGTCATCGGATATCTCCTTTGATGTCTGGTCTTGCGGAATCAGATGATCCCGCCATTGGCGCGCAGCACCTGGCCGTTGATCCATGCGCCATCGGGGCCGGCGAGGAACGAGACCGCCGCGGCGACGTCGGTGGGCTGGCCGAGCCGCTCAAGCGGCGCGAGCTTGGCGAGGTGGTCGATCACCTCTCTGGTCTTGCCGTCGAGGAACAGCTTCGTCGCGGTCGGCCCCGGCGCCACGGCGTTCACGGTGATGTTGCGGCCGCGCAGCTCCTTGGAGAGCACATGCGTCATGGCTTCGACCGCCGCCTTGGTCGCGGCATAGACGCCATAGCTCGGAGACAGCAATCCGGTCTGGCTCGAGGACAGGTTGACGATGCGGCCGCCATTGCGCAGCCGGCGTGACGCCTCGCGCAGCGTGTTGAAGGTGCCCTTCAGGTTGATCGCCATCTGGCTGTCGAACAGCGCGTCGTCGGCCTCGGCGATCGCGGCGAGCCGCATGATGCCGGCATTGTTGACGATGACGTCGACACCACCGAAGGCGGCGTCCGCCATGTCGAACATGCGCGCGACCGCAGCGGGGTCGCTGACGTCGGCCTGCGCGGCGACGGCGCGTCCGCCGGCCTTCTCGATCTTGCCGACCAGCGCTTCCGCGTCGGCGGCGCCGCCCGCGTAGTTGATGACGACCGTGAAGCCGTCGCCCGCGAGCCGTTCGGCAATGGCAGCGCCAATGCCGCGCGAGCCACCGGTGACGATTGCGACTTTTCCGTTTGCGTTGGACATTTGCCTTCTCCGTGGTTCCGAGCCGCTCCTTGCGGCTGACACGGAGGAAATTGCCCTTTGCGGGGTCAAAAATAATCTGGCATAAATTGGCATCATTGTTCTGACATTGCGAACAATAGCCATGGACCGTCTGGACGCGATGCGGCTGTTCACGCGCGTGGTCGAGCGCCGCAGCTTCACCCAAGCCGCAAACGACTTCGGCCTGCCGCGTTCGAGCGCGACGCAGGTGATCCACCAGCTCGAACGCCGGCTCGGCGTGCGGCTGCTCCAGCGCACGACGCGGGTGGTCCGCCCGACGCTCGACGGCGAGGCCTACTACCGCCGTTGCCTTGCCATTCTCGAGGACGTCGAGGATGCCGAGGGCGCGTTTTCGGGGACCAAGCCGAAGGGCATGCTGCGCATCGAGGTGCAGGGCACACTGGCGCGGCACTTCCTGATGCCGAACCTGCCGAAGTTCTTCGCGCAATATCCCGACGTCGAGATCACGATGAGCGAGAGCGACCGCTGGGTCGATCTGGTCCAGGAGGGCGTCGACTGCGCGCTGCGCTGGGGCGAGCTCGCCGACAGCGGCCTGATTGCGCGTCGGATGGCGGTGCTCGATCGCGTCACCTGCGCCGCGCCCGCCTATCTGAAGCGCATGGGACGGCCGAAATCGATCGAAGACCTTGCGCGTCACCACATGGTCGGGCTGCGCCGGCTGTCCAGCGGCGATCTCGAGCCGCTGCGGTTTGCCGTCGACGGCAAGCTGCACGACCTTTCGCTGCCCGCGCCATTCTCGGTCACGGGACCGGAGAGCTATCTGTTGGGAACGCGGCTGGGCCTCGGCATCGCGCAGATGCCGCGTTTCCACATTGCCGACGATCTCGCGCGCGGAAGCCTGGTGGCCCTGCTCCCGGATAACCCGCCGCCGTCGGCGCCGGTCTCGCTGATGTATGCGCAGAACAGGCAGCTCACCCCGCGCGTACGCGCCTTCAGCGACTGGCTGGCGCAGGAATTTCGCAAAGACGGCTCATGAAGATGGCGTGGTGTCGATCGCAGAGAGATCGAGCCGGCGCGTCACGCCAATCGCCTCCAGGAACGCCTCGTCGTGACTGACGATGAGCAGCGCACCGTCATAGGCCCGCAAGCCCGCTTCGACGGCTTCGATGGACTCGATGTCGAGATGGTTGGTCGGCTCGTCCAGGATCAGCAGCGATGGTGGTCTCGTCCCGCCGAACACGCAGGCAAGGCCCGCGCGAAGCAGCTGCCCGCCGCTCAGACTGCCGGCGTCCTGCAAGGCTGCATCGGCGCGAAACATGAACCGGGCCAGGGCGGCATGGCACTCATTGGTGCCCGCCATGGGATTGAGACGCCGAAAATTGTCCAGGATGGAGATCACGGGATCGAGCAGGCTGACCTTCTGGTCGAACAACGCGAAGTCAGGCCTGACACGCACGGTGCCCACAAGCGGGGACATCTCGCCGGCAATCAGCTTTAGCAGCGTCGTCTTGCCGGAGCCGTTGTTTCCGACAATCGCGACACGTTCCGGACCGACGATAGTGAGTGACAGATCGCGCAAGACCGGCCGGTCCGGCTGATAGCCGGCACTGACCCGATCGAGCCAGACCACCTCCCGGCCTGCCGGCAGCTGGGTCGAAGGCAGTTTTACGGTGAGCGGCTGAAGAACCTCGATGCGCCGGCGCGCGGTGTCGACCGCATCGAGCGCCTCCGCACGGCGCCGCTCGGCGATCTCTGCGGTCTTGCCGCCGCTATCCTCGCTGCGGCCTTTGCGCGCGCCGGCCAGGATGCGCGGCATGTCGCCCTTGGCGCGCTTCTTCTTCCCAACGCCGTCCTTGCGCGCTTTCCGTTCGGCCGCCTCTTGCGCCTTGCCGTCGATCTCGGACAGGTGCTTCTCGGCATGCGCGAGATCGTGCCTGACTGCGGCAAGCTCGACGGCCTTCTGCGCGCGATATTGGCTCCAATTGCCGCCATAGCGGGTCGCACCGAGCGAGGTCAGCTCCACGATGGCGTCCATCGTCTCGAGCAGGTCCCGGTCATGGCTGACCACGATCGCTCCGCCGCGCCAGGCGGCCAGCAGATCGATCACCGCCTGGCGCCCGTCATGATCGAGATTGTTGGTCGGCTCGTCCAGCAGCAGGAAGTCCGGCTCGGCAAACAGCAGCGCGGCAAGACGAACGCGCGTGAGCTGTCCGCCGGACAAACGGTCCAACTCGGTGTCTAGCGCAATATCGAACCCGACATGGGCCAAGGCCGATGCGAGCCGAGCCTCCAGGGTCCAGTCGGCGTCGGCGACATCCTCGGCCGAGGCATCGCCGCGCTCGGCCCGGCGAAGCAAATCCAGGGCATCGCGCGCGCCGAAGAGATCGACAACCGTCGCACCGGCGCGGAGCCGGGCGTCCTGGCGCAGCAGCCCGACGGTTCCGTTGACGATCACGCGCCCCGACTGCGGAACGTGCTCGTCCGCGATCGCGGCGAGCAACGTCGTCTTGCCGACGCCGTTACGGCCGACAAGGCCGGCGCGCTCCGCGCCGAAGGTCAGATCGATGTTGGAGAGAAGAGAGCGTCCGTCAGGCGTGGACAGCGACAGGCGCGACAGGATGATTGAAGCAGGCATGGAATTCCCCGTGAGCAATGCGGATCGGCGTTGCGGTCGGGGTGAAATCCATGGCTGCGAATATCCCTATTGATGGGGCTCTCTTACTAGTCCCGCAAGGGGGCGAGATCAAGCCGCGGTGCCAAGGACGACGGCCCGGTGAGCGCCGACGTCCCTCGCGGTCCATACACTCAGCCCTTGAGCGCGGTGACGACGACCTCGATCAGCGCGCCGCCGCCGAGATCGGCGACGCCGACGGTGGCGCGGGTCGGCAGATTGTCGCCGAAGAACTCGGTCCAGGCCGCGTCCATCTCCTTCTTCTTGGAGAGGTCCGTGACGAAGATCGAGGCGCTGACGACGCGGCTCTTGTCGGTGCCGGCTTCCTTCAGATAGCCGGCGATCTTGCCGAGGATGTTGCGGGTCTGGTCGCCCATCGAGACCGAGGTGTCGTCGGCGATGGTGCCGCCGACGAAAACGAAGCCGTTGGCTTCGACCGCGCGGTGCATGATGGGCGTGCGGATGCTGCGGGTGATGCTCATGATGTCCTCTTCTTAGAGCGTGGAGGGATGGAAGCGGTCGATGCCGAGATCGCTGACGCGGGTCTGGCTGCCGCCATTGACGATCAGCTCGGCCATCACGGCGCCGGCGCCGGGGCCGAGCTGAAAACCGTGCAGCGAGAAACCGAACTGGTGGTAGAGCCCCCTGTGGCGGCTGCTCGGGCCGAACACGGGAATGTCGTCCTTCATCTTGGCTTCGATGCCGGCCCAGGCGCGGACGATCGTGGCGTTGCGCATCACCGGGAACAGCTCGAACACGGTGCGCGCGCTGATCGCGAGGCTCTTCCAGTCCAGCACCGTCTCGTTGCGATCCTGATAGGGCGTCGCCAGATGGCCGCCGCCGATCAGAACGGTGCCGTTGGAGAACTGCTTGAAGGACAATTTGCGGCCGCGCAGGATCACGACGGGATCGATGAAGTGCGGCACGCGCGAGGTGATCATCAGCATCGGCGCCACGGTCTCGACCGGCACGGGCTCGCCGAGCGCGGCGGCGATCTTGCCGGCCCAGGCGCCGGCGGCATTGACGAGCACCGGTGCAGCAAAGGTCTCGGTCCCGACATCGACATGCCAGAGGCCGTCGTTGTAGCGGATGTTGCTGGCGGCCACGCCTTCGCGCACGGTGGCGCCTAACTGTTCGGCCTTGCGGCGGAACGCCGTCGTCGTCTGCGCCGGATTGGCCGCGCCGTCGCGGCGCGAGACCACGCCGCCGGGACAGGTCTCGGCGACCGCCGGCACGAGGCGCCGCAACTCAGCGGCGTCGATCAGCTCTTCATGGGTGAAGCCGAGCGCGTTGAGCTCGGCGACGCGCGCGCGGCAGACCGCGAGCTCCTCCTCATTCTCCGCGACCAGCACCTGACCATGGCTCTCGAAGCTGCAATCGTCGTCGAGGAGGTCCTTGATCTTCTCCCAGATCCCCATCGAGCGGATCGAGAGCGGGATTTCGGGGATGTGCCGCGCGAGCTGACGCACGCCGCCGGCATTGACGCCGGAGGCGTGGCGGCCGGCGTAATCTTTCTCGATCAGCACCGGTTTCAGGCCGGCGAGGCACAGATGCAGCGTCGTCGAGCATCCGTGGATGCCGCCGCCAATGACGATCGCATCCACATTCCTGGTCATCCGCGCACCACGGCCTTGATGTCGGCCTCGCTCTTCGGGACGGCGGCGAGCTCGGCGAGCGTGATCGGCTTCACCGGCGCGCGCAGCCGGTAATAGCCGATCTCCTGCGGAGTCTTGCCGCGCGCCTGCGCCATCAGCTCGGTGACGGTGAGGCCGCAGAGCCGGCCCTGGCAGGGGCCCATGCCGGTGCGGCGATAGGCCTTGAGCTGGTTCGGCCCGGTCGCGCCGATCGCAACGGAATCGAGAACGTCCTTTGCCGTGACCTCCTCGCAGCGGCAGACGATGGTGTCGCCCGAGGGAATACGGAATTGCGGCGCGGGGCGGAACAGTGTGTCGAGGAAGACGCGGCCACGCTCGGCCTTGGCGAGATCGGACCGCAGCGTCACCATTGGCGCAAGCTTCGCGGCAGACGCCGGCGCCAGCGCCTCGACCGCGGCGCGGGCGGCGATGCGGCCACGGACCACAGCCGCATTGGCGCCGCCGATGCCCGCGCCATCACCAGCAATCGCGATGCCGGCAACCGACGAACTGCCGCTCGCGTCCAGCACCGGCGACCAGCATAGTTGCAGATCGTCCCAGCGATGCTCGATGCCTGCGGACATCGCCAGGTTGACGTTGGGCACGACGCCCTGATGCAGCAGCAACAGATCCGCAGGAAGGGTCTCGCGCTTGCCGCCCGCGACATAGCTGACGCTCGCAAGCTGGCCGTCACCGGATGCCGCAAGCTCGGTGACGCCGGAGACGACCTGCACCTTGGCTTTCACCTCGCGCATCATCGACAGGCCTTTGGCGAAATAGGGCGAGGTCAGGAACGCGAACGCGTGCGGCAGCGCCGCGAAATAATTGCCGCGCTCGGTGGTGTCGAGGACGCGGTCGATGCGGCCGCCGAGGCGCAGGATCTGCGCGGCGAGCAGCCAGAGCAACGGCCCCTGCCCGGCGATCACGGTGCGTCCATCCGGCACCAGCGCCGACGATTTCAGCATCGTCTGCGCGGCACCCGCGGTCATCACGCCCGGCAGGGTCCAGCCGGGAATCGGGAACGGACGTTCCAGCGCGCCGGTCGCAAGGATCACGCGCTTCGCCTTGACGAAGGCGGACGCGCCGCCGATCGAGATGGCGATATCGAGATTGCGATCGAGGCTCCAGACCGTTGCACGGTGGATGACCTCGGCGCTGCTCGCGCGCAGCGCCTGCACGAGATCGGCGCCCACCCAGTAGTCGGCGCCGAGCTGGTTGCGGTCGGTCACGGGCGTGGACGAGATGGCGCGGAACACCTGGCCGCCCGGACCGATGTTCTCGTCGAGCAGCAGCGTCGTGAGACCAGCTTCCGCGGAGGTCGCGGCAGCGGCAAGGCCTGCAGGCCCCGCACCGATCACCACGACGTCATAGTCTTCGCGCTTGGGAGCCACAGTCATTTTCCGATCTCCCGCTTGCCCTTCTGAATCTCGATCTGCATGCCCTCGGCGACGGGCACGAGGCAGCCCTGACGATTGCCGACACCGTCAATGGTGACGAGGCAGTCGAAGCACACGCCCATCATGCAATAGGGCAGACGCGGCGCGCCACTGACTGCCGTCGAACGCCGCGCGTCCTGACCGGACGCCAGTAGTGCAGCGGACACGGTGTCGCCCTGGCGCGCCGCGACGGCCACGCCGTCGACGAAGATCTGCACTTGCGGGCGTTTGTCCTGTTCGGATCGTCTAAACATGGGATGCCTCTTGGCTCCTTGATATCTCTAGTAACCGCTGTTGTTCGCGGCGCCCGCGCCGCCGAAGCGGCTGGCGGAGAACGCGCCGACCAGCTCCGGCTCGAGCGCGCCCTGCGCAACCATGCGCGCGATCTCGAAGGCGTGGTTGGAGGCGAGCGTCACGCCGGAATGACAGCAGGCGACGAAGGCGCCGGGATGCGTCTCCGACTGGTCGTAGATCGGAAAGCCGTCCTGCGGCATGACGCGGATGCCGGCCCAGCTCCTGACCACGTTGAGCCGTGACAGATGCGGGAACATGCGCTGCGCGCGGTCGGTCATGACAGCGCTGATCGAATGCTTCAGCGTTCGATCATCCAGCTCGTCCTCCTTGCTGTCGCCGATCATCACCGTGCCCTCGTCGGTCTGGCGGATCGTGGTCAGCGGATGCGGCAGGAACGGCATGGTGCGTTCGGTCACCACGATCTGCCCGCGGGTCGGGCCCATCGGCGCGTAGAGGCCGACCATCGGCGCGAGCGTCTGGTTGGCGTTGCCGGCTGCGAGCACAACCTTGGCGGCGCGCACCTCACCCTTCGGCGTGGTCAGGCGGAGTTCGCCGCCGCTCTTGCTGATCGCCGAAACCGGCTGCTCCGGGAAATAGTCGATGCCGAACGCCTTGAAGCCGGTATGGAAGGCGCGGAAGGTGCGCAGCGAATTGACGTGGCCGTCGAGCGGGCAATAGCTGCCGCCGGAGACTTCCGGGCCGATCAGCGGCAGCGACTTCTTCACCTCGGATGCCGAGAGCATCTCCATCTTGTAGTCGGCAGAGCCGGTCTGGTTGTGCATGCGCTTGACGAGCTCAGTGCGCTGACCGAATTCGTCGTCGCCGAGCGTCAGATGGAAGCCGCCGTTCTGCTGCAGGGAAACGTCGAGGCCGGTCTGCTGCTTCAGCTCCGAGGCGAGCCGGCCCCAGGCTTCCGATGCCCGCACGGTCCAGACCGTATAGGCGGGCATGCCGAGCCCCTTGCTCTGCACCCACACCAGCGCAAAGTTCGCGCGCGAGGCGCGCTTGGTGATGTCGCCTTCGTCGAGCACGGCCACGCGCTTGCCGAGCCTTCCGAGGCCCCAGGCAATGGCGGAGCCGAGCAGTCCGCCGCCGACAACGGCGACGTCGTATTCCCTGGACATGGGTTCTCCTATCGTCCCGTATCGCCCTTGCCGGCGAGCACACGGTCGAGCCCGTAGAAGCGGTCGAGCAGAATGAGGGCGGTCATGGTGATCGCGATCACGCAGGCCGAGACCGACGTCACCAGCGGATCGATGTTGTCCTGGATATAAAGGAACATGCGCACCGGCAACGTCTCGGTGCCGGGTGCCGCAAGGAAGACGGTCATGGTGAGATCGTCGAAGGACTGGATGAAGGCGAGCGCCCAGCCGCTGATGACGCCGGGCAGGATCAGCGGCAAGGTCACGCGGCGGAACAGCGTCCAGCCGCCGGCGCCGAGCGAGACCGCGGCCATCTCGACCGTGCGGTCCATGCCGGTCGCGGCCGCCAGCGTCAGCCGCAGCGCGAACGGAAACACGATGATGACATGCGCGATGATCAGCGCGGCAAAGCTGCCGCCGAGGCCGGCCGAGGTGAAGAAGCGCAGGAAGGCGATGCCGAGCACGACATGCGGGATCATCAGCGGCGACAGGAACAGCGCCGCCAGCGCATCACGCCCGCGAAAGCGATAGCGCGCGATCGCCAGCGCCGCCGGCACTGCGAACAGCAGCGCCACGAAGGACGACAGCGCGCCGAGACCCAAGCTGACCCAGAAGGCGTGGATGAACTCGGGATAGTTGCCTATCGCCCTGAACCAGCGCAGCGAAAAGCCGTTGGACGGCAGTGACAGAAATCCTTCGGGCGTAAAGGCGACGAGGCAGACCACCAGGATTGGCGCCACCATCACGATGACGAAGATGGTGTGGAAGATCAGCGCGAGCGGACCGTTCTGCCTCATCGGAACACCTCGGCGTAGCGGCGTTCGATCAGGGCATTGCTGCCGACCACGATCAGCACCAGCGCGACCAGCAGCAGTGTCGCGACCGCCGCTCCCAGCGGCCAGTTCAGCGTATTCAGGAATTCGTCATAGGCGAGCGTCGCCGCGACCTTGAGCCGGCGGCCGCCGATGATCGCGGGCGTCGCAAAGGCGCTGGCCGACAGCGAAAACACGATGATCGCGCCCGACAGCACGCCCGGCATGATCTGCGGCATGATGATGCGGCGGATGATGGTCACGGGCCCGGCGCCAAGCGACATCGCGGCATTCTCGATCTGCGGATCGAGCCGCTGCAGCGCCGCCCACACCGACAGCACCATGAACGGCATCATCACATGCGCGAGCGCGACCACCATGCCGGTTTCGGTGAACATGAAGGGGATGGGGGAGCGGATCGCGCCGAGCGACATCAAGAGCTTGTTGACGAGGCCGTTATTGCCGCCGAACAGCAGTGCCCAGCCGAGCGTGCGCGCCACCACCGAGATCAGCAGCGGCCCGAGAATGACCAGCAGGAAGAAGCTCTTCCAGCGGCCGCTCATGCGGTTGAGGATGTAGGCCTCGGGCGCACCAAGCAGCGCGGTGAGCAGCGTGGTCAGGATCGCGATCCGAAAGGTCCGCCAGAACATCTCGGCGTAATAGGGATCGGTCGCGATCTCATGCCAGTTCTTGAGGATGAAGACCGGCTCGATGCCCTTGTACTGGCCCCAGTCGTGGAACGACAACATCACAGTCATCGCCAGCGGAATCAGCAGCACGCCGACGAACAGCATCAAGGCGGGCGCGGTCAGCGCCCAGGGCGCACGCGCGACGCGCTCCTCGGCAGCCGCGCTCATGCGCCGGCCCTCGCGCGCACGCTCATGTCCTCGGGCCGCCAGGCGAGGCGAACGGCCTCGCCTTCGGCCGGCTGCGCCGTGCCGTTATTCTGGCGGATCACGATCGCCGGGCCGCATTCGCTGTCGCACTGGAACAGCCAGTGATTGCCCTGGAAGATGCGCGTGACGATCTTTGCGCTGAGGCCGGCATCGCCGAAGCCGATTCGCTCGGGGCGGATGCTGACGGTGACAGGACCGCTCAGCCCGGCCGGCGCCGGCGCGCTCCAGGAACCCGCCACGAGTTGCGTGGGCGTAACGGTCCGATCAATGGTCCCGGCGAAATCGTTGGTCTTGCCCAGGAACTGAGAGACGAAGGCCGAGGCCGGCTTCTCATAGGTTTCCTGCGGCGTGCCGATCTGCTCGATCTTGCCCTGGCTCATCACCACGATGCGGTCGGACAGCGACATCGCCTCGTTCTGGTCGTGGGTGACGAGAATCGTGGTGGTGCCGATGGTGCGCTGGATCTGCCGCAGCTCGATCTGCATCTCCTCGCGCAGCTTTGCGTCGAGGTTCGACAGCGGCTCGTCGAGCAGAAGCACGCTCGGCTTGATCACCAGCGCGCGCGCCAGAGCGACGCGCTGCTGCTGGCCGCCGGACATGCGGCGGGGATGGCGGTCCTCGTAACCGGCGAGGCCCACCATTGCCAGTGCGGCACGCACGCGCTCGGCCCGCTCGCTGCGCGGGACGTTGCGCATCTCGAGACCGAACGCGACGTTCTCCGCCGCCGTCATATGCGGAAACAGCGCGTAGCTCTGGAACACGATGCCGAGCCCGCGCTTGGCCGGATGGATCGCGGTCAAATCCTTGCCCTCCAGGCGGATCGCACCGCGCGTGGGATCGAGGAAGCCCGCGATCATCTGCAGAGTCGTGGTCTTGCCGCAGCCGGAGGGGCCAAGGAAGGAGATGAACTCCCCCTTGCCCACCGCGAGACTGAAGTCGTCGACCACAGTCTGCGCGCCGAACTGCTTGGCGACCCGATCGAGCTCGAGAAAGGCCATGACGCTGTCTCCGCGAACGTTCAGATCAACGCTCGACCTCGCGGTTCCAGCGCTTGGTCCACTCCTCGCGCTTCTCGTTGATGACGGTCCAGTCCGGATTATAGAGCTTGGCCGCGCGCTCGCCGATCGGAGCCATCTTGCCGAGTTCCGGCGGTACCTTCAGCGATTTCAGCACCGGGCCGTAGCCGTAGTCCTTGAGCATCACGAGCTGGATTTTTGGATCGAGCAGCATCTTCACGAAGCTCGACGCCAGCGGCGAGGCGTTCGGCTTGGTGATCGGACAGGCCGTCGTCAGCAGCGTCGCGGCGCCTTCCTTCGGGTAGACGAAGTCGACGGGGAAGCCGGTGTTGGCAAAGCTCTGCACGCGGCCGGTGCCCCACACCGCGATGACGGCCTGACCGGACTGGAACAGCTCGGTCATCTTGCCCGGCGACGGCTCATAGGCGAGCACGTTCGGATTGATCTGCTCCTTGAAGATCTTGAAGCCCGAATCGACGTTGGACTCGCCGCCGCCGTTCATCTTCGACAGCATCACCAGCGCTTCGAGACCGTAGGTGTTGTTGATCGGCGGGATCACGAGCTGCTTGGCGTATTTCGTGTCCTTCAGATCGTTCCACGAGGTCGGCGGCGCCCAGCCTTTCTCGGCGAACACCTTGGTGTTGTACATCAGGCCGGTGGCGACGATGCCGATCGCAACGGCGCGATCGTCCTTGAAGCGCGCGGTGTCGTAGAGATCGGCCGGAAGACCATCGAGCTTGCCGCAGAATCCGAGCTGGATCGCCTGGTACATCGGGCCGTCATCGACGATGGCGACGTCGATCTGCTGGTTGCCCTTCTGCGCCTGGAGCTTGGCCAGCGTGTCGGTGGAGTTGCCGGCGACGTACTCGACCTTGACGCCGTTCTCCTTCTCGAAGGCCGGGATCACCTCGTCGCGGATCGTCTTCTCGAACGAGCCGCCGTAGCCGGCGACATAGAGCGTCTTTTGCTGGGCCGAGGCGGCCGACGGGACGGCAATGAGCGCCGCGATGCTGGCCGCTGTCAGAAGGCGAAGAGTCTTCATGTGGTCCGATCTCCATACCGGAATGAGGTGACGTGCCGACAAATCTCAGACTGAGGCGCCTTCCGCATTTCCTTCCGCGCAAGCCCTCTCCGGACAGGGCTCCGGCCCCCGTGCGGCGGGTTTTGGCGCGATCTGGAGGTTTGAACCCCTCCAATCTGCCGAAAAAGCAGGCTGTCTCCAGTCCTGATGAAAAAGATCGCAACCTATACTTCCATCGTCCAATGAATAATGGCACCATCTGGATGCCGAAATGTTATGAATGGAAATCGGGATGGCGCGGATCAATTCGCGGCAGGTGGAGGCCTTCCGCGCGACGATGCTGACCGGCAGCGTCACCGAGGCGGCGAAGCTGATGGTGGTGACGCAGCCGGCGGTCAGCCGTCTGCTGCGCGACCTCCAGGCGCTGTTGAAAATGGAGCTGTTCGAGCGGCGCGGCACCGGCCTGGTGCCGACCGCGGCAGCGATGGCGCTTTATACCGAGGTGGAGCGCTCCTTCGTCGGCCTCGAACGCATCACCGCGGCGGCCGAAGAGATCCGCGGCCGCCGCACCGGCTCGCTGCGCATCGCGGCATTGCCGGCGCTGTCGAACGGCTATCTGCCGCGGCTCACGGGTCACTTCCTGAAAGAACGGCCGAACCTCAACCTCGCCTTCTTCGGGGTGATCTCGCCGATCGTGGTCGACTGGGTGCTGAACAATCAGTGCGACGTCGGCTTTGCCGAGGTGCCGATCGCGCATTCCGGCCTGCCGAGCCAGAGGCTGCCGGCACCCGCGCGCGTCGCAGTGCTGCCGACAGGTCATCGCCTCACCGAAAAGGACGTGCTGGAGCCGCGCGACTTCGAGGGCGAGACGTTCATCTCGCTGTCCTCAGGCACGTCGAGCCGGCACCTCGTCGACCAGGTCTTCCATCGCCACGATGTCCGCCGCGTGCTGCGGGTGGAGACCACGTTGTCGGAGATCATGTGCGGCATGGTGTCGTCGGGCCTCGGCGTCGCAATCTGCGATCCCTTCACCGCGCAGGAGTTTTCGACCCGCGGCGTCGTCGTGCGCCGCTTCCTGCCACGCATCGACTTCGAGTTCTCCGCCGTCTTCCCGGCGCAGCGCAGTGCCTCGCCGATGGCGCTGGATTTCGTCGAGACCGTGCGCAAGGCGCTCGCCGAGTTCGACGATCTGCCGGAAGCCGCGATCAGCCGTTGAATGCGGCCTGCGCCTCCGGCAGGTCCCAGATCTTGCCGATCGCGGCGGTGCCTGCCGCCATGATCGCGGCTTCGTCCGCAGCGAGATAACGGCCGGCATCGACCAGCATGCGGCCATCGACCATGACCTGGTCGATATTGGCCCGGTTGGCGAGTGCGATCAGCGCGCGGCGCGGATCGAACAGCGGTTGAAGATGCGGATGGGTGAGATCGACGACGGTGAGGTCGGCGGTGGCGCCCGGCTCGATCCGGCCGAGGTCCGGCCGCTTGATGACATCGGCGGCCACAGCCGTGTTCGCCTCGATCAGCTCCGGCGAGTTCGCCACGTCGGCGCGCTGCGAGGTAACCTTCGAGATCAGCGAGGCCGCATTGAGCTCGCCGAGCAGGTCCATGTTGTAGCCGTCGGTGCCAACCACGGTGCGCACGCCATGCTCGGCAAACCGGCTGAATGCCGCGGTAACGCCAGCGCGTGCGAACACGCGCGGGCAATTGAGCACGGTCATGCCGCGCGCGGCCATCAGCTTGAGATCGGCATCGCTGCTGAACATGCAATGCGCCGCCATCAGATCGGGCGCAAGCAGGCCGAGCCAGTCCAGATATTGCGCCGGCGTACGGCCGCCATAGCGCTTGCCGATGGTCTCGACCTCGGCGCGGCTCTGCGCCATGTGCGTGGTGATGGGAACGCCGAGCTCGCGCGCCCGCGTGGCGCAGGCCTTCAGCAGATCCGGGCCGCAGGTATCGGTGGCATGCGGGCTCATGGCGAGGCTGATGCGGCCGTCACCGCGATTGTTCCAGCGCTGGTAGAGCGCGTCCCATGTCGCCATGTCGGCGGTGCCGTCGTCGCCGGAATAGCGCACCACGCCATCGGGGCCGGCCTTGGCGTCCGACGTCGAGAACAGGTAGGGCGCGCCGTAGAAGCGGATGCCCATCTCCTCGGCCGCGTCGAACATCTCTGGGATCGAATTGCGGAACGGCTCCATCACCGTGGTGGCGCCGCCCTTGAGCAGCTGGAGGATGCCGAGCCGCGCGACCGCGAGCCGCTCCTCCGCCGACAGGATTTCGGCGCCGCGCTTGGTCAGCGGCAGCAGCACCGTATAGACGATGCTCTGGTTGTTCTTGCGGCCGTTGCCGTCCTCGGTGTGGCTGCGCGCCACCGCTTCCGAGAAGCAGTGATTGTGCAGGTTCAGGAGGCCCGGCAGCACGAAACGGCCCGGGCGGTCGTAGACCTCGTCCGCGCTCGGCTTGCTGCGCGTGATCGCGGCGATCTTCTTGCCTTCGACCAGGACCCAATGGTCGCGCAGCACATCCTGCGCGCCGTCTTTGCGTGACAGCACATAGCTGCCGAAGATTGCCGTGGTGCTCATGCGGGGCGTACGTTCCAGAAGACGGCGGTGCCGTCGAGAATGCCGGTGATCTCTTTGCGATAGGCGGTCGGCTGCTTGTACAGGCCGATCGGAATATAGGGGATTTCCTCGAACGCGACTGCCTGGATCTCGCGGCAGATGCGCTGCTGCTCGGCGAGCTCGGAGGCCGCCAGCCACTGGCTGCGCAACACGCCCATCTTCTCGCTTGCATACCAGCCGGCGACCTTGCCTTCGCCGCGGATATTGGTGTTGCCGGCGGGATTCAGCCAGTCGATGCCCTGCCAGTTGCCGACCGCCGCGCTCCAGCCGCCCTGCCCGATCGGATCTTTCTTGAGCTGGCGCTGCAGGACGACGGCAAAGTCGAGCCCGGCATATTCGACGTTCATGCCGGCCTTGCGCAAGCTGTCCACCGCGATCTCGCCGAGCGGCTTCTGCGCCAGCGAATTGGTCGGGACGAGCACGACGATCTTCTCGCCATTGTAGCCGGCGGCCTTCAGGTCGGCCTTGACCTTGTCGTAGTTGCGCGGGCCGCGGAACACATCGAGGCCGACATCGTTCGCCATCGGCGTACCAGGCGCGAAGAAGCCGATCGGCGAGACCTGGAAGGCGGGATCGGTGCCGGCCACCGCCGTCATGAACGCTGCCTGGTCGATCGCACCGAGCAGCGCGCGGCGCACGGCGGGATTGTCGAACGGCGGCTGCAGATGATTGAGGCGCAGCATGCAAGCGTAGCCGCGAGGATCGAGGATGCGCGTCTCGATATCGCCGGCGGCCTTGATGATCGGGAGCAAATCGTGCGGCGTGGTCTCCTGCCAGTCCTGCTCGCCGGTCTGGAGCGCGGCGACGCCGGTGCCGGCATCGGGCGTGGTGGTCCAGACCACGCGATCGTAGTGGACGATCTTCGGACCTGCGGTCCAATCCGGCTTGCCGTCGGTGCGCGGCTGATAGCGGTCGAACTTGGCATAGGCGTTGCGGGCGCCCTGCACGCGCTCGTCGGCGAGATAGCGGAACGGACCGCTGCCGACGACTTCGGTCAGCGGCTTGAACGGATCCTGGCTCGCCAGCCGCTCCGGCATCATGAAGCAGGGATTGATCGCGGCCTTGCCGAGCGCCTGCGGCAGCAGCGGGAACGGACGCTTGAGACGGAAGCGGATGGTGCGGTCGTCAGCGGCCGACAGCTCGGCAGTCGCCTCCAGAAGCTCGCCGCCAAAACCGTCGCGTGCGGCCCAGCGGCGGATGCTGGCGACGCAGTCGCGCGCGAGCACGCGCTCGCCGTCATGCCAGAACAGCCCGTCACGCAGCGTGAGGTCCCACTGGAGCTGGTCGCCGGAGATCGCGTGGCCCGACAGCATCTGCGGCGAGACCTGCAGCGCGGAGCTCATGCCGTAGAGCGTGTCGTAGACCATGAAGCCATGGTTTCGCGACACCTGCGCGGTCGAATAGATGGGATCGACGAAGGCGAGGTCGATGACGGGAATGAAGCGCAAGGTGCGCTGCGCCTCGGCACGGACGATACCTGGCAGCGACAGCGCCGGCATGGCGGCGGCGGCCTTGAGGAGCGAGCGGCGGGAGATAGGCATTAAGGGAGGCTCCTGAAGATTTAGGTATTCAACAAGACCGCGCCGATCGCGGCCGCAACGGCCTGCTGTGCAGGTTCAATGACCGGCACGCCAATCGCTTCCGCAATCGCCGCGCGATGCGAGGCCATGCCGGCGCAGCCCATCACCACGACATCGGCGCGGCATTGCGTGACCAGCGCACGGCCGGCCTCGATCAGCCGGCCGCGGATGTCCGCGCTGGCCGTTTCGGCTGCGCTCGCGCCGACCGACCAGCTTCCGGCATAGCGACTGTCCACGCCCATCACCCGCGCCATGCGCTGCTGGCGGCGGATGCTGGAGGGCGACAGCGCAATGACGCCGAAGCGCTCGCCAAGCATCAACGCGCGAAAGATGCCGCATTCGGCGATGCCGAGCACCGGACGACCGCCGGCGGCTTCGCGCACCGCATGCAGGCCGGGATCGCTGAAGCAGGCGAGCACGAAGGCATCTGCATCCTCACGCGTGACGCGATTGACCAGCGGCATCACCACGCTATCGGCATCGCGCTGCGAGCTGATGCCGGGCGGTCCCTCGGCAAGGCCGACCACATCGATATCAGGCCCGCCCGCGATCCGCAGCGGCGCAACCGCGTCATCGATCGCCGCCGTCACCGACGCCGAGGAGTTGGGGTTGATGACGAGGATACGGCGACGGGTCATGGCATGGCTCAACGGTTGGCCGCCTCGTGGCGCAGGAAGTTCTCCGCGATCTTCTCGCCGGTCGTGATCCAGACATCCGGGCACGATTTTGCGTAGGTCAGGAACTCGCGCAGCAGGCGCAGCCGCATCGGACGGCCGCTGCACTGCGGATGCAGCACCGTCGTCACCATCGCGCCCCAGTCGCGGACCTCATCCAGCTCGTCCTTCCACATCGAGAGCACGTGCTCCTTGGGGAAGATCGAGCGCGGGCTGAAGCGCGCGGACAGGCCGTGCATCCAGTCGTCATAGCTTGCGGTGACCGGCAGCTCGATCGTGCCGGGCTTGCCGTCGGCGAGGCGGTGGCGATAGGGCCGCACGTCGTCGCGGAACGAGGACGTGTAGACGATGCCGTGACGCACCAGCGCCACGCGCAACTCCTCGGTGAATTCGCCGTAGGGCGCACGATAGCCGGTCGGCTTGACGCCGAGCCGGCGCTTCAGCGCCTCGAAGCCGCGCTCCAGCTCCTCCTCGATCCAGGGATCGCCGGGATCGGGCAGCAGATGGTGATAGCCGTGATGGCCGATCTCGTGGCCGGCCTTGAGGATGGATTCGGCCATCGCCGGATGCGCATCCACCGACCAGCCCGTGACGAAGAACGTCGCCTTGAGATCGAGCTGGTCGAGCAGCTCCAGCAGTTTCGGAGTGCCGACGCGGGCTTCATAGCCGCCATAGCTCATGGTGATGAGCCGCTGCGCATGCACCGCGTCCTTGCTGGTCCACGCGCTCTCCGCGTCCACGTCGAACGACAGGAACATCGCCGCCTTGTACGGCTTCGGCCAGGGATATTCCGGCGCGGGATCCGCGGTGTTGGCTGGGGTGAGCGGGATGCTCTGGAGTGCCTTACTGTCCAGCATTGATGGTCGCCTTCTCTATTGCGTTGTCGCTCAGTTTCCACTTGGCGAGCAGGGTCTTGTAGGTGCCGTCGGCGATCAGCGCATCGACGGCCTCCAGCATCGCCTGGTGAAGCGCCTTTTCCTTGACCGGCAGCGCGATGCCGGTGAATTGCTGCGCAAGGGTCTGGCCGACCGGCACGTAAGCGCCGGGCTCCTGATCCATGATATAGGGCAGCGTCTCGTCACCCTGCACGGCGGCGTCGATGCGCCCCTGCCTGAGCTGGGTGCGGGCATCCGCCGAGCCGTCGGTGCCGACGAACACGATGGCATTGCCGCCGCAGTTCTTCTCGCTCCAGGCCGCGATCTGCGCCGGGAACATGGTGCGGCGGCTGGCACCCACCTTCTTGCCGCAGAGCGAGACGGCGTCCTTGAACTCCGCCGCGCGCGACTGCTGAACGAAGAAGCGCGGACCGCTGCGAAGATAATCGACGAAGGTCGCGGTCTCGTGCCGGCTTGCATAGTCGGTGAAGCCTGACAGGATCGCGTCCGCCCGCCCCGTCGCAATCGACGGCATGAACTCGGCGAAGCTGGTCTCCTGCCATTCGATCTTGACGCCGAGCTTGCGGCCGATCGCTTCGCCAAGCTCGACGTCGAACCCCGTGAGCGCATTGGTGGCGGGATCACGGAACTCCATCGGCGGATAGTTCGGCACCAGCGCCACCTTGAGGCTGCCGCGCTTGGCGATCTCCGCGGGAAGCTCGATCGCCAAAGCCGATACGGTCATGGCGCCCAGGACTGCCGCCGCTACGAAAAGTCTCTTCATCAACTCGCCCCCACTGCTAGATCACTGCTGAAAGAAATGCCTTGGTACGCTCCTCGCGCGGCGCACCCAGCACGTCGGACGCCCGTCCCTGCTCGACGATCGCGCCCTGGTCCATGTAGACGACGCGGTCGGCGACCTCGCGAGCGAAGCCGAGCTCGTGCGTCACCACCATCATGGTCATGCCGCTCTTCGCCAGCTCCTTCATGACGGCGAGCACCTCGCCGACGAGTTCGGGATCGAGCGCGCTGGTCGGCTCGTCGAACAGCATCAGCATCGGCTTCATCGCCAGCGCACGGGCGATGGCGACGCGTTGCTGCTGGCCGCCCGAGAGTTGTGCGGGATACCAATCGGCTTTCGCCGACAATCCGACGCGCCGGAGCAATTCGAGGGCTTCAGAGCGCACCGCGTCGGATTTGCGGCCCTGGACCTGAAGCGGCCCCTCGGTGATGTTCTCGAGCGCGGTCTTGTGCGGAAACAGGTTGAAGCGCTGGAACACCATGCCGGTCTTCAGCCGCTGCCGCCCGATCTCCCCCTCGCTGAGGCGATGGAGCTTGCCGCCCTGCTCGCGCACGCCCAGCAGTTCACCGTCGAGCCAGATGCCGCCACTATCGATTACGGCGAGCTGGTTGATACAGCGGAGCAGCGTGGTCTTGCCGGAGCCGGAGGCGCCGATCAGGCACATCACCTCGCCGGGCCAGACGTCGAGCGAGACGTTTTTGAGAGCCTGGAACTCTCCAAAGTTCTTGCTGACGGAGCGGATCGCGACGAGGGGTTTTGTCATCGCGCAAGCCGCAATGTGCCGCGCGCGAAGCGGCGTTCGAGCAGCATCTGGAGCGGGGTCAGGATCGAGACCACGAGCAGGTACCATAGCCCGGCGACGATCAGGAGCTCGATCACGCGGGAATTGGCGTAATAGATGTTCTCGGCGTTGTGCAGCAATTCCGGATACTGGATGACGCTCGCAAGCGAGGTCGCCTTCACCATGCCGATGAACTCGTTGCCGAGCGGCGGAATCACGACGCGCATCGCCTGCGGCAGCACGATCCGGCGCAGCGCGCGCAGCCGCCCCATTCCGATCGCCTGCGCCGCCTCATATTGCCCGATATCGACCGACAGCATGCCAGCGCGCATCACCTCGGACGTATAGGCGCCCTGGTTGATGCCGAGCCCGAGCAGCGCAGCGAGGAACGGCGTCATGACGTCGACGGCGCGCGCACTCCACAAGCCGGGAATGCCGATGGTCGGAAACACCAGCGCGAGATTGAACCACAAGAGCAATTGCAGGATCAGCGGCGTGCCACGGAACAGCCAGGTGTAGCCGCCGGCCACCGTCTTCAGCACCGGATTGGGCGACAGGCGCATGATCGCGACGACAATGCCGAGAAAGATGCCGAGGACCATCGCCAGCATCGCCATCACCATGGTGTTGACGATGCCTTCGAGGATGACCTTTGCGGTCAGGAAGCGGCTGACATAGGACCATTCGATCTGGCCGTTCGCAAAGGCACGCACGATTACCGCCAGCACGAGGACGATCAGGGCCGCGCTGAGCCAGCGAAACCAGTGCGGCTCGCGCGCGATCCGCATCCCCGACAAATCAGGGAAACCCTCCGCGAGTGCCGGCGCCGGCTTCATTGCGGCGCCGCGTTCAGCATGGGCTGCGCGACGGCGTTGGCGCCGAGACCCCATTTGTCGAGAACGGCCTTGTAGGAGCCATCAGCGATCATCGCGGTGAGCTTCTCCGTCACGACCTCGCGCAGGGCCGCATCGTCCTTGCGGAACATGATGCCTTGATATCCCTTGGCAAAGGGCTCCCCGACGACGCGGTATTTGCCGGGCTCCTGCGATTGCGCATAAGGCAGCGTCTCGCTGCCCTGCACGGCGGCGTCGATGCGGCCCTGCTTGAGCTGGTTGCGGACGTCGATCGAGTTCTCGCCCGGAACGTACTGAATCGCAGGCTTGCCGGTCGTCTCGCAGTTCTGCTTGCTCCACTTCTCGATCTCGACCGGGAAGCTGGTGCTGCGCGTGGTGCCGACCTTCTTGCCGCAAAGATCGGTCGCGTCCTTCGCCGCACTGTCCGCCATCACGAAGAACTGCGGGCCGGTCCCGAGATAATCGACGAAGTCGGCGGTCTCGCGCCGCGAGGCGCGGTCCGAGATGCCGGAGATGATGAAGTCGGCGCGCTTGGTCTGGAGCGACGGGATCAGCTCGGCGAACGGCGTCTCGCTCCAGACGATCTTGACGCCGAGGCGCTTGGCAAGCTCGTTGGCGAGATCGATGTCGAGCCCAACGAGTTCGTTGCTGGCGGGATCGCGATATTCCATCGGCGCGTAGGTGGAGTTGACCGTCAGCTTCAGCGTGCCCGCCTGCTTGATCTCCGCCGGAAGCTCGGCCGCCTGCGCTGACGTGGCGGCAGCCAGTGCTGCAAGAGCGAGGAAATGCGAGAGGCGTGTCATGTCAGCTCCTTTGCTAACGCTTTCCGTTGCCGGTCCTATTCGGCGCTATTGCGAGCGCCGTGCCATTTGGTCAGTCCGCGTCGAGAACCGCCGGCTCGATGACGCCGGCACGCTCGGTGATCACCCTGTATTGCTCCGGCCGCCGGTGGGCGGCGAAATTGAACATCTTGTCCTTGCCCTGGCGGCAGAGATCGAGATCGATGTCGGCGACGATCACCTCATCTGCCAGCGTCTGCGCCTGTGCGACAATTCGTCCATTGGGATCGACGATGCAGGACCCCCCGATCAGGCCCGAACCATCTTCTTCGCCCGCCTTCGCCACCGAGATCGCCCAGGTCGCATTCATATAGGCGTTGGCCTGCGTCACCAGCGTCGAGTGGAAGGTGCGGAGCGCTCCGTCTTCCGTCGTGCCGCCATTGGGATCATAGGCCGCCGAATTGTAGCCGATGCAGACGAGTTCAACGCCTTGCAGGCCGAGCACGCGCCAGGACTCCGGCCAGCGACGATCGTTGCAGATCATCATGCCCATTATTGCGTGGGCCCAGGCCGAGCCGGCGCGGAAGGCGGGGAAGCCGAGGTCGCCATATTCGAAATAGCGCTTCTCGAGCTGCTGGTAGCGCGCGCCCTCGCGAGGCTCGACCGAGCCCGGCAGATGCACCTTGCGATAGCGGCCGAGAATCTCGCCGTCGCGGTCGACCAGGACGGCGCAATTGTAGCGGCGGCCGTCCGGCGTCAGCTCGGCATAGCCGACATAGAAGCCGACGCGCAGCGCGCGCGCCCGGTCGAACAGCTTCGCCACCGCCGGGTTCGGCATGCCGCGCTCGAAATAATGGTCGAGCGCATCGCCCTCGAGCAGCCAGCGCGGAAAGAAGGTGGTGAAGGCAAGCTCGGGGAACACCACGAGGCTGGCGCCGCGGCTTGCCGCCTCCTCCAGCATGGCGAGCATTCGCGAGAGCGTGTGCTCACGGCTATCTGCTTTTTGCGTCGGCCCCATTTGAGCGGCGGCGGCGCGAAGGACACGAACCAAGATTGCCTCCAATCTGTGCGTAGTGCTGCCTCAATGGGCGAATGAACCCTTTGATGCGACGTGCAAATCCGTCGCCATTACGCGGAAGCGGGGCTGCAAAATCAATTCGTTCTGCTATGATGTTTTGGCCCAGAGTATAATCGGCAGTGATATGAACCTGCGTCAGCTCGAGATCCTGCGTGCCGTCATCCGCCATCGCACCACGGTGGCGGCGGCGGACGAGCTGGCGCTGTCGCAGCCCGCGGTCAGCAATGCGCTGAAGACGATGGAGGCGCAGGCGGGCTTTGCGCTGTTCGAGCGCGTCAACAACCGGCTGTTTCCGACCGCCGAAGCGATGGCGCTCTACAAGGAGAGCGAAGCCATTTTCGCGCTGCACGCAAAGCTCGAGAGCCGCGTGCGCGATCTGCGCGAGAACCGCTCCGGGCATCTTGCGATCGTGGCGACACCGCCGCTCGCCTACAGCATCATCCCGTCCGCACTGTCAGGCTTCCTGCGCCGCCGCCCGGAGACGCGCGTCTTCTTCGACGTGCGGCGCTACGAGGGGATCATCGAAGGCGTGCTCAGCCGCGTCGCCGAGCTCGGCTTCGCGCTCGGGCTGACGCATCATCCCGGCATCGCGCATGAAGTGGTGCATACCGGCGAGATGGTCTGCGTCCTGCCGCCGCAGCATCCGCTCGCAGGCAAGCCGGTGATCTCGGCCGCCGATCTCTCCGGCATGCCCTTCATCGGGCTCGAACGCGGCACGCGGCTCGGCGAGGCCGTGCGCGACAGTTTTGCGCGGGCCGGCGCGCCGTTCCGGCCGACCGTCGAGGTGCGCTACTGCAACACGGCCTGCGTGCTCGCAGCCGCCGGCGTCGGCGCCGCGGTGGTCGATCCGTTCTCGCCGCGGCAGAACGGCGGCAGCGGGCTCGTCGTGCGGCCGTTCACGCCGACGACGCACGCGGTCGCCTATATGCTATGGTCGGAAGCCGAGCCGTTGTCGCGCCTCGCCAAGGCCTTCCTCAACGAGGTCCGCAAGGAGAGCGGGTTGCTGGAGCCCACAGCGCCACACCAGCAACATGGGGCAGAAAGCGACTGAGCTTCGCAACCTTTTGACCTTGGGGGGCACATGGCACGCATCACCATCATCGAGACCGGACAGGTCCCGCAAAAGTACCGCGAGCAGCATGGCTCGTTCCCGGACATGTTCGAACGCATGGTCCGCGCCGAGGACCCGACCGCCACGGTCGACGTGGTCAGCATCCCCAATGGCGATGCGCTGCCCGATCCGGGCAAGCTTGAAGCCGTGCTGATCACGGGTGCTGCCGCCGGCGTCTATGACGGGCTCGACTGGATCGCGCCGCTGGAAGATTTCGTGCGCACCGCCTACGCCAACAAGACGCCGATGGTGGGCGTCTGCTTCGGACATCAATTGATCGCGCAGGCGCTCGGCGGCACCGTGCGCAAATCCGACAAGGGCTGGGGCATCGGCCGGCACGTCTATCAGGTGCTGCCGGAGAACGGCGTCGTCGACGGCGAAGCCGTCGCCATCGCCTGCTCGCACCAGGACCAGGTGATCGAGGCGCCGAACGATGCGTTGACGATCCTCTCGTCAGAGTTCACCCCGCATGCCGGCCTGCTCTACGCCAACGGCGCCACGCTGACCGTCCAGCCGCATCCCGAGTTCGACGTGGAGTTTGCGGAAGTGTGCTGCGAGCTGCGCGACGGCAAGGCGCCGGAGGATGTCGTGGCAACGGCAAGGGCGTCGCTGGCGGAGCCGATGGACAGCGCGAAGCTCGGTGGGGCGATTACGCGGTTTCTGGCGCGCAAATCCATCCCCTCATCCTGAGGAGCCCGCCAAAGGCGGGCGTCTCGAAGGATCGAGGCCCGAGCTGCAGCAGCGGGGCCTTCATGGTTCGAGACGCCGCGGAGCCTGTCATCGGGCCGCGCGCTGCGCGGACCCGTTGGCGGCTCCTCACCATGAGGGGCGAGAAGTATCAGAACGGATCCGTTCCCAGACCCGGCACGTCGGCCGGCCGGGGCCCCGGCGCCGCCCAGTGAAAGCGGCGGTCCTTCTCCGCAATCGCGATGTCGTTGATCGACGCCTCGCGACGCTTCATCAGCCCGTGCTCGTCGAACTCCCACTGCTCGTTGCCGTAGGAGCGATACCACTGCCCGCTCGCATCGTGCCATTCGTACTGGAAGCGCACTGCGATGTGATTGCCGTCGAAGGCCCAGAGGTCCTTGATCAGGCGGTAGTCCTGTTCCTTCTCCCATTTGCGGGTGAGGAACGCGACGATGGCTTCGCGGCCCTGGAACACTTCCGAGCGATTGCGCCAGCGGCTGTCCTCGGTATAGGCGAGCGACACTTTCACCGGGTCGCGGGAATTCCAGGCGTCCTCGGCCATACGGGCCTTTTGCGCGGCGGTCTCACGGGTGAAGGGCGGAAGCGGCGGGCGCGACATGGTGGCCTCATCGGTTGATCGGGGCCGCAAATCTATCGTCGCGGGCGACGGAGTCGAGAGGCCGTTACAAATCGGGCGATCACTTATCGGGCGATCACGAAATCAAATCGGCCTTCATCAGCATGCGGATCGATTTCGGGATCGGCTGCGCGCGGCCGCCGCTGATGAAGGCGACGCGCACTTCGGCTTTCACCAGCACGTCCTCACCGCGCCGCACCTCCTGCGCCAGCATGATGGATGCGCCCTTCACAGCGATTGGCCAGGTCACGACGTCGAGCACGTCGTCCATCCGCGCGGGCTTGAGGAAATCCAGATGCATCGAGCGCACCACGAAGGCGAAGCCCGCGCCTTCCGTCTCGGGCTGGTCGAACAGCGCCTGCTGCTCGGCTCCCATCAGCCGCAGATGATTGGTCCGGCCGCGCTCCATGTAGCGCAGATAATTGGCGTGGTAGACGATGCCCGAGAAATCCGTGTCCTCGTAGTAGACGCGGACCTGCATGTGATGGCGGCCGTCGCGGATCTCGCCGTCGAGATGAGCTGTCACGTCGCGAGCCTCTTCGCTTGTCACTACCGATCCGTTTTGCGCAAAAACGGCCGGCCGCGCAAGCATGGTCAGGACACGACCAGCCCCGTTTGTCCCAGCGTCACCTCGACGATCTCCGGCGGCACGCCGAAACGCACGGGCATGACGCTGCAGCCGAGGCCGCCGGACACGATGAGGTCGCATTTCAGCCGGAAGTGACCATAGGCGAGCCGGATGCCGTGCTTGGGCGACACGGCCGGCGACCAGCCGAGCAGGCGGATCTGGCCGCCATGGGTGTGGCCGGACAGTTGCAGCGCGACCCGCCCGGGCACGCGCAGCGCGACGTCGGGCTCGTGTGCGAGCAGGATGACCGGTGCGTCGTCGGCGATCTTCGCCAGCGTACCCGCAAGATCGTCGGCGCCGAAGCGCACCATGCGGCGATAGCGTTGCGCCGGAAAATAGGCGAGCTGATCGCCGAGGCCGGCGAGCCAGAACGGACGACCGTCCTTGGTCAGGCGCACCGCGTCGTTCTCGTAAACGGGAATGCCGGCCGCCTCCAGCGCGCGATGGGCCACCGTCGGCCCCTGCCCGATCTGCTGCACGGTCTTGTCGTCCCAATAATCATGGTTGCCCATCACGGCATGGACGCCGAGCGGCGCCTTGAGGCCGGCCAGGACCTTGGCCCATTCGCTCGACGGAATGATGCGCGTGACCCGGCGGACGCCGGCGACATAATCGCCGAGCAGCACGATGATATCGGCCTTCAGCGCGTTGGTGCGATCGACGATGGCCTCGATCCGCTCCAGCGACATCCAGGGATCGCAGGCATGGATGTCGGCGATCACGGCGATCTTCAGCGGAAAATCCGCCGGCCATTGCCGCGGCGTCGGATGATAGCGGGTGACGTTGAGCCGCAGCACCGGCTCGACGCCGACGCCATAGGCCGCGGTCGAGACACCGAGCGCGGACAGGGCACCGATGGAACGGATGAGATGACGACGCGTGATCATGGAAGCCCGATGGTGATGCGGCCTCTTGATGCTGTCCGATTGGAGCGGAATTGGGGTGCGTTCGTGCAGACCGTCTGCAGCCGCGTGCAGAATTCCGCATCAAGGTTACCAGCGCCGCTCGCCGACCAGCGCATCCAGCCGCGCCTTCAATTCGTCGGGAGCGCGGTAGTACCAGACGCCGCCGAGCAGATCGCGAAAACGTGCGTCGGCGCGCGCCTCGCGCTCGATACGGTCGATCGTTCCGGTGCTGATCACATCTTCGAGGGGACCTGCGGCCAGCAGCGACAGCAGCACCGGATTGGACTCGATCTTCAGGATCTCCAGGATCAGGTCGATCATCCTGTCCGGATCGTCCTCGCGCAGATCGCGCTCGAAATCCATGATCGTGAACAGATTGTCATCCTGATCGCGTTCGGACTTCGAATATTGCTCGACCCAGGCGCGCGCGAGTTCGGCGATCGGCATGCCGGCGCAATCGAGCGGCTCGCGCGGCGTGCGCTGGGCCAGATGGTCGGCACGCCAGGCCTCGCTGTCGGCAAGCCCGACAATGCGCGACATCAAGGGATCGTCAGCGGCGACATGCACGCCGCCGAGCAGCCAGCGCAGCCGGTCATTGTGTGCTGCCTCCAGCTCGACGCGCGCGATCACGTCCTTGCCATGCGCGTAGAACAGCGCCAGCAGGAACTTGTCGTTGAGCTGCATCACCGTCGGCTTGTCGGCCTCGGTCCTGAGCACCTCGAGCACGAGATCGAGCGCGGCCTGCGGCCGGCGATGCGGCAGATGATCGAAATAGAGTTTGAGCGCCCACAGGCTGCCGACCTGGTCGCGGCGGCTGACGCGCTGAAGCGCGCACCACATCGACGCCAGCTCGCCGAGCGGCATCGGATCCAGAAACGCCTCGGTCTCGTCGGGCGTGCGCAGTTGCGGCGCGGCCGCGATTGTCTCCAGCAGCGTCGCGTCAGTCTGCCCGATGTCTTCCTGCCCCATGTCTTGCTGCCCCATGTATTCCCACTCCCGTCCGTATGCGTGAGCAGCGATCCCGATCGTTGCTCGTTCGCATTAGTGACGGAGTGGAACTCGCGGGTTCACCAATTGTGACAGTCAGTCGTCGTCGGCCTGATCAGTGCCGAACAGGCCGAACTGTGCCGCCGCATCGCGTGAGGGCTCGGCGATGTCGAGATGACGGAAAGCGTGCGAGGTCAGCAGCCGGCCGCGCGGGGTGCGCTGGAGATAGCCGCACTGGATGAGATAGGGCTCGATGATGTCCTCGATCGCATCGCGCGGCTCGGAGAGCGCTGCGGCCATCGTCTCGACACCGACCGGGCCGCCGCCATAGTTGAGCGCGATGGTCGAGAGGTAGCGGCGGTCCATGGCGTCGAGGCCCGCGGCGTCGACCTCGAGCGCACTGAGTGCATGATCGGCGATCTTGCGATCGATCGTGTCGGCATTCGCCGCCGAGGCAAAATCGCGCACGCGCCTGAGCAGGCGCCCGGCGATACGCGGCGTGCCGCGGGCGCGGCGCGCGATCTCGTTGGCGCCATCGGCGCTCATGCCGACATTGAGCACGCGCGCGCCGCGGCTGACGATGCTCTCGAGCTCCTCGATGGTGTAGAAGTTGAGCCGCACCGGAATGCCGAAGCGGTCGCGTAAGGGATTGGTGAGGAGGCCCGCGCGCGTGGTGGCGCCGACGAGGGTGAACTTCGACAGCTCGATCTTCACCGAGCGCGCCGCCGGCCCCTCGCCGATGATGAGGTCGAGCTGAAAATCCTCCATCGCGGGATAGAGCACCTCTTCAACCGCAGGGTTGAGGCGATGGATCTCGTCGATGAAGAGCACGTCGCGCTCTTCGAGATTGGTGAGCAGCGCGGCGAGATCGCCGGCCTTGGCGATCACGGGACCCGACGTGGCGCGAAAGCCGACGCCGAGCTCCTTGGCCACGATCTGCGCCAGCGTTGTCTTGCCGAGGCCGGGAGGGCCGACGAACAGCACATGATCCAGCGCCTCGCCGCGCTTGCGCGCGGCTTCGATGAAGATCGAGAGATTCTTGCGCGCCTGCTGCTGGCCGACGAAGTCGGACAGCGATTGCGGCCGCAACGCGGTGTCACCGACATCGTCGCTGCGGCGCTCGGGCGAGACCATGCGGTTGGCCTTGGGATCGCTCACTTCGAGAGCTCCTTCAGGCCGAGGCGGATGAGCTGCGCCGTTTCGGCGCCTTCACCCGCGCTGCGCGATGCCGATGCAATGGCCGCGGCGGCCTGCGGCTGACCGTAACCGAGATTGACCAGCGCGGAAATCGCATCCGCAACCGGGCGCGGCGCGCGCTGATCGTCGACGGCGCCGGCGAGATGCACGACGGCGGGATCGACATTGGCGAAAGCCGGCGCCTTATCCTTCAGCTCGGTGACGATGCGCTCGGCGACCTTGGGGCCGACACCGGGCGTGCGCGCCACTGTGGCCTTGTCGCGCAGCGCAATGGCGTTGGCCAGATCAGCCGGCGCCAGCGTGCCGAGCACCGCGAGCGCGACCTTGGCGCCGACGCCCTGCACGGTCTGGAGCAGGCGAAACCATTCGCGCTCCTGATCGGTGCGGAAGCCGAACAGCTTGATCTGGTCCTCGCGGACATAGGTCTCGATCGACAGCACGGCCGCCTCGCCCGGAGACGGCAGATGCTGCAGCGTCCGCGTCGAGCAATGCACCTGGTAGCCGACGCCGCCGACATCGAGGATGACGAAATCCTCGCCGTAGGAATCGATCAGGCCCTTGAGCTTGCCGATCATAGCCCGGCCACCTTCAGCCTGAGCGCCGTGCTCTGGCGGTGATGGGCATGGGTGATGGCGATGGCGAGCGCGTCGGCGGCGTCCGCGGTCGGCGGCTCGGCCTTCGGCAGTAATATCTTCAGCATCATTCCGATCTGCTGCTTGTCGGCGTGGCCGGCGCCGACCACGGTCTTCTTCACCTGGTTCGGCGCGTATTCGGCGACAGAGATGCCGAACATTGCAGGCGCCAGCATGGCGACGCCGCGGGCCTGGCCCAGCTTCAGCGTCGCGGCGCCGTCCTTGTTGATGAACGTCTGCTCGACCGCCGCTTCCATCGGCTTGTGATCGGACAGGACGGAAGCGAGCCCCTCGTGGATCGCGAGCAGCCGGCTCGACAGCGGCAAATCGTCCGGCGGTTCCACCGAACCGCAGGCAACGTAGATCAATCGGTTGCCGTCGGCCTCGATCACGCCCCAGCCGGTGCGGCGCAGGCCGGGGTCGATGCCGATGATGCGAACGGGGACGCGAATCGGGAGCGCGGTCATGGGCCAGTGATAGCGGCTGGCCGCCGCAGGGGAAACAGAAACAGAACGGAAGTAACAGGGGAAGTGATAGTCCGTGCCCCGGGCGCGACGCAGCACGAAGTGATGCGTCGCAGAACCGGGGCCTATATCGCCGCCGGCACATAGGAGGCACCACGGGTCCCGGCTCTGCGCAGCAGCGTTTCACGCTGCAGCGCGTCCGGGACACGAGAAGCCGCTACCCGCCCATCTTCGCGACCAGCGCGTCCGACACCTCGAAATTGGCGTAGACGTTCTGGACGTCGTCGTGCTCGTTGAGCAGGTCCATCAGCTTGAGCAGCTTCTCGCCGGTCTCGTCGTCGACGGCGACCGTGTTCTGCGGCTTCCAGATCAGTGCGGCCTTGCGCGGCTCGCCGAACTTGGCTTCCAGCGCCTTGGCGACGTCGCGATAGCTTTCGGTCGAGGCGTAGATCTCGTGGCCGCCTTCCCCGGAGACCACGTCGTCGGCGCCGGCCTCGATCGCGGCATCGAGCACGGCGTCGTCATCGGCGACGCTGCGGTCGTATTCGATGACGCCGGTGCGGTCGAACATGAAGGAGACCGAGCCGGTTTCGCCGAGATTGCCGCCCGACTTGGTGAAGAAGGAGCGGATGTCGGAGGCGGCGCGGTTGCGGTTGTCGGTCAGCGCCTCGACGATGACAGCGACGCCGCCCGGGCCATAGCCCTCGTAGCGGATCTCGTCATAGTTCTCGCCGTCGCTGCCGAGCGCCTTCTTGATGGCGCGCTCGATATTGTCCTTCGGCATATTCTCCTGGCGCGCGGCGATCACGGCGGCGCGCAGGCGGGGGTTCATGGCGGGGTCGGGCGTACCCAGCTTGGCGGCGACGGTGATTTCCCGCGCCAGCTTGCCGAACAGTTTCGACTTCTGCGCATCCTGCCGCCCCTTGCGGTGCATGATGTTCTTGAATTGGGAATGTCCGGCCATGCGTGATCTTCTCTAGGGAATCGTGCGCCAAAAGTGAGCGAGGGAAGCGCGGCCTTATAGGCCGCCAACCCACCGGAATGAAAGAGGCTCTACGACTTTAAGGTAATTCCGTAGTGGCCCGTGCCCAGAAGTCAGGCAGCGTTAACCCTGATTTCATTCCGGCTTGCGAAAATAGCGTCCGCCCGTCTCCCGGCAAGAGTTGACCTGATGGCGTTCGCATTATTTCGGAAGCGTCTGCCGGATGCGCCTGCGCTTGCGCTTGCCCCAGCGCCGCAAGTCTCGCAGTCGCCGGTCGATGCCGCCCCGCCCCCGGCCACCGAGGGTGATTCCGCCCGGGAGATCCTGGAACTGCTGGAACTCGAGCTCGGGGCCATGATCCGCCAGCTCGAGCGCGCCGCCAATTCGGTCGCCGGCGGCGCCGAGGCGACCGCCGCAACGCTGGCCACGATCCGCGACCGCACCGACGCCCTGACCGGCCGCAGCAACGCCGCACAGTCGACCGCGTCCACCTTCGCCCACGCCGCAGACAAGTTCACCCAGTCCGCGCAAGGCATCGGCGCGCAGGTCCGCGCCGCCGGCAAGCTCGCCGACGAGGCCAGCACCGCGGCGCAGGAAGCCCGCGCCAACGTGGACCGCTTGCGCGAATCCTCCGCCGCGATCGGCAACGTCGTCAATCTGATCGCGCAGATCGCGCGGCAGACGACGCTGCTCGCGCTCAATTCGACCATCGAGGCCGCACGCGCCGGCGCGGCCGGCAAGGGCTTTGCGGTGGTCGCGACCGAGGTCAAGGCACTGGCGGTGCAGACGCAAGGCGCCACGGAAGAGATTTCGCGGAAGATCGACGCCTTGCAGCGCGACGCCGCCGGCTCGGCCGACGCCGTGCACCGTATCTCGCAGGCGATCGAGGCGATCCGCCCGGTGTTCGACACCGTCAACGGCGCCGTCGCCGAGCAGAACGCCACCACCAGCGAAGTCTCCGGCAATGCCGCCAGCGCCTCGGACTTCATCATCTCGGTCGGCGAGAACGCGGCCGAGATCGATGCCGCGACCAAGGCCGCCGAGAGCCATGGCGAGAACGTCGCCAGCGCCGGCAAGGCCGTCACCACTTTCGCCCGGAAACTGAAATCGCGCTGCGCGGTGCTGCTGCGCCAGAGCGAGCACGACGACCGCCGCAAGACCGAGCGGCTGCCCTGCCATCTCAAATTCGAGACCGCGCGCGGCACGATGCCGGTCTACGAGATATCGATGGACGGCGTGCTGATCGGCAGCGCGGAGGCGGGCCGGCTTGCGCCGCAGGCGATCGTCGAGGGCACGCTCGAAGACGTCGGCGCCTGCCGCCTGCGCGTCATCGAGCAATCCAGGGCCGGTGCCCGCGCGCAGTTCGTCAGCCCCAATGCCGCGCTCGGCGAAAAGATCGAAGACAAGCTCTGGTCGATCCACGAGGAGAATAGCGAGTTCGTCACCCGCGCCATGGAAGCGGGCAACGCGCTGACCGCGATCTTCGAGCAGGCGGTCGCGCGCGGCGAGGTGAAGATCGACGATCTCTTCGACGCCGACTATGCGGAGATCGCCGGGACCAATCCGCAGCAATATCGCACGAAATATCTTGATTGGGCCGACCGCGCGCTGCCGCCGTTCCAGGAAGCCTTCCTCACCAAGGACCAGCGCATGGCATTCTGCGCCATGGTCGACCGCAACGGCTTCCTGCCGGTGCACAACAAGATCTATTCGCACCCGCAGCGGCGGGGCGACGTCGCCTGGAACACCGCCAATAGCCGCAACCGGCGCATCTTCAACGATCCGGCGGGGCTGGCTGCCGCGCACAACCAGCGCTCGTACCTAGTCCAGAGCTATGCGCGCGACATGGGCAACGGAAATACGGTGATGATGCGCGAGATCGACGTCCCGATCCGCGTGCAGGGCCGGCACTGGGGTGGATTCCGCACCGCTTATAAACTGTAGTACAGGCTCCAGTGCACTCTCGGGCAAGACGGCGGGCGCGAATCATCCTTTAAGCTTGGAATTGGAATTGGAATGGGAATGCCCGCGGTGAGCCGATGAACGGCTCCGCCTGGAGAACGCCCGTAAATGTCCCTCGCACAACTTGCAGTCATGGACACCGGCTCCAACCGGACGCTGGCCGAGCGGCTGATCGACCAGCTCGCCGACCGCATCGGCGGTCTCGGTGTCGAGCTCGCCGACATCGCCGGCAATGTCCAGGAAGTCGCCAACCGCGTCGCCAACCAGTCGGAGCGGTTCCACCACCTCCAGAAGACCGCCGAGACCATGGTCTCGGCCAATCACGACATCGCCAATGCCTCGCAGGCGGTGCAGACGACCACATCGGCCGCGGTCGGCGAGATCGCGCAGTCGCGTAGCGCGGTCGATACCGCCGTCAGCCACATCTCCGAGCTCGTCGCCGCCGTGGAGCGGATCGAGGCGCGTCTCAGCGCCGTCGGCTCGGCGCTGGCGCAGGTGGCGAAGGTCTCCGGCTCGATCGAGGCGATCGCGAAACAGACCAATCTGCTGGCGCTGAACGCCACCATCGAAGCCGCGCGCGCCGGCAATGCCGGCCGCGGCTTTGCGGTGGTCGCAAGCGAGGTGAAGAACCTCGCCGAAGCCACCCGCCAGGCCACGCATCAGATCTCCGACACCGTGCGCGATCTCGACGGCCAGATCGAAGGCCTGATCGGCGAGAGCAGCGATGCCTCGCAGCGCGCCAAGACCGCGGGCGAAGGCGCCCAGCAGATCTCCGGCATCATCTCGCGCGTCCAGCAGGGCTTTGCGTCGGTCGAGGCCGAGATCGACAGCGTCACGCGGGCAGCGACCTCCAATCTGGGACATTGCGACACCGTCATCAGCGAGCTCAACGAGCTTGCCAAGGGCGTTGACCTCTCTTCGCACGACCTTGGGAATGCCGACCGGCGGATCGCAAAGCTGCTCGACACCTCCGAGGGCCTGATCGCGCTGATCGCCGACAGCGGCGTGGAGACGTCGGATGCGCCGCTGATCCGCATCGTCGTCGAGACCGCCAGGCAGGTCTCGGCCGAGTTCGAGGCCGCCATCGGGCGCGGCGAGATCACGCTCGACCAGCTCTTGGACGAGAACTACCGCGAAATCCCCGGCACCGATCCGAAGCAGTACAACACCGCCTATGTCGACTTCACCGATCGCGTGCTGCCCGCCATCCAGGACCCGATCCAGAAGTCCGATCCCCGCATCGTGTTCTGCGTCGCCTGGGCCAAGGGCGGATATCTACCGACCCATAATCCGAACTATCGCCTGCCGCAGGGCAAGGACCCGGTCTGGAACAATGCCAATTGCCGCAACCGCCGCCTGTTCACCGATCGCGCGGTGAAGAAGGTCGCGGCCAACACGAAGCCGTTCCTGCTCCAGACCTACCGCCGCGACATGGGCGGCGGACAGTTCGTGCTGATGAAGGACCTGTCCTCGCCGATCGTGATTCGCGGCAAGCACTGGGGCGCTTTCCGGATGGGTTTTCGGCAAAGCTGAGGGCCGCTGCGGCGGCCCTTGAATCAAAAACCTGAAAAACAACCCCATGCACAGTAGCCGGTGCCAGGGAAATCAATGGCTTGGGTGCCCGGGCTTGAGGCTCGTCGAGCCGACGCCAATGCCTCACGCTTCAGGCGCGGAATGCAGCCGTTGACCCGTCGGGCAAAACAGGGATATAATACGATTATTCCGAAATAGCGCGCATGCTGAGACAGACGCCTCGCTCCAGTGAATCTGCGTGTGCCGCCGTCGGCGCCCTCTCCCACAAGGGAGCTATCGCGTATGGGCTTGGCGAGTATGGGCTCGGCGAGGCCTGAGCAAGCGCCTCGTCCTTCGAGACGACCGCTTCGCGGTCTCCTCAGGATGAGGCTGAGTGGGAGCTTTGCCTGCCGAAATTGCCGCCACACATTCCGTCCTCATCCTGAGGGCCCGCCGGAGGCGGGCGTCTCGAAGGATGGCCGCGTGCGAGGTTCGCCACGTTTTTCTGACATGCAATAGCCCTGCGCAAGGAGGGCGAGCACAGCAAATGCTGCGATCGATCCCGACGGACGCGCCGCCTGACTTTCCCAATCGCACGACTTTCGTCATCGCATGGTTTTGCGCATTCGCACGACCGCGCGCGGCAATCAACAATGCATGTGACGAAAAAGCGTCAGAAAATGACGATTATCATATCAATCGGCCCAAAACGCTTGCAGCGATCGGCGCACGAATTCGTGAACGTCATGGCCTGACGCGTCGGTCGCGCAAATATGCATCGCGAGAAATTTCGGCGCTTCATCGTTTCGCACCGGTATGATTATGGTCGCGCGGAAATTCGCCGACCCGATCGCCGTAAGCGATCCAGCGAGCAAGGGGATGCATATGGCAACAACACTCACCATCAACGGCGAAACGAAATCGTTCGACGCGCCACCTGAAATGCCCCTGCTGTGGGTATTGCGCGACATCCTCGGAATGACGGGCACGAAGTTCGGCTGCGGCATCGCGCAATGCGGCGCCTGCACCGTGCATGTCGACGGCAAGGCGGTGCGCTCCTGCGTGCTGCCGGTGAGTGCGGTCGCGAACCGCGCGGTCACCACCATCGAGCATGTCGGCAGCACGCCGGCCGGCGCGAAGGTGCAGAAGGCCTGGTTAGAGGCCGAAGTGATCCAGTGCGGCTACTGCCAGTCCGGCCAGATCATGGCGGCGGCCGCGCTGCTGGCGGCAACGCCCCATCCTGACGATTCCGACATCGACGCCGCGATGGCCGGCAACATCTGCCGCTGCGGCACCTATGTCCGCATCCGCGAGGCCATCAAGCAAGCCGCCAACGGCCGTCAGTCCTGAGGTTCGCCATGAATGCACACAACAACCTCTCCCGCCGCACGCTTCTGACCGGCGGCCTCGCCAGCGGCTTCCTGCTCGCCTTCCATCTGCCGCTGCGCGCCGCCGCCAACGAGCCGGTGCAGCCCCGCGACGTGACCGACGGCAAGTTCGCACCCAACGCCTTCATCCGGATCGACCCTGAAGGTGTGACCACGCTGGTGATGCCGCAAGTCGAGATGGGACAGGGAATCTACACCGCGGTCTCGATGATCCTGGCGGAAGAGCTCGACGCGGACTGGTCGAAAGTCCAACTGCTGCACGCGCCCGCCAACGAGAAGCTCTACGGCAACCCGATTTTCATCATTCAGGCAACCGGAGGCTCCACATCGGTCCGGGCATTCTGGAAACCGCTGCGCGAAGCCGGTGCCAGCGCACGCGCCATGCTGGTGCGGGCCGCAGCCGCGCAATGGGGCGTCGATCCTGCCAGTTGCACGACGTCGAAGGGTGAGGTGACCCACAAGGCGAGCGGCCGGAGGCTCGCCTATGGCGCGCTTGCCGCCGCCGCAAGCGGCCAGACGCCGCCCAAGGATGTCCCGCTCAAGGACCCCAAGGATTTCGTCTATATCGGCCAACCGTTCAAGCGGCTCGACACGCCCGAGAAGGTCAACGGCAAGGCCGTCTACGGCATCGACGCCATCGTGCCGGACATGAAGTTCGCAACGCTGGCGCAGTGCCCGGTGTTCGGCGGCAAGGTCGGCAAGGTTGATGACCGCGCCGCAAGGAAGATTCCGGGCGTGCGGCAGATCGTTGTGCTCGACGATCTCGTCGCCGTCGTCGGCGATCACATGTGGGCGGCGAAGAAGGGCCTCGACGCGCTCGATATCGCGTGGAACGAGGGTCCGAACGCGAAAGATCAATTCGAAAGCGATCTGGGACGATTTGCGCGCTGCCAGCGCAAAGGACGGCGTGGTCGCCAAATCCACCGGCGACATCGCCAAGGGCCTCGCCTCCGGTGAAAAGATCGAAGCTTCGTTCGAGCTGCCGTTCCTCGCGCACGCAACGATGGAGCCGTTGAACGCCACGGTGCATTGCAAGGCCGACTCCTGCGAAATCTGGACCGGCACCCAGATCATGGCGCGCGTGCAGTCGGAGGCGGCAAAGGCGGCCGGGCTCCCGGTCGAGAAGGTGACCGTCAACCAGCACCTGCTCGGCGGCGGCTTCGGCCGCAAGCTCGAGCCCGACATGGTGGTCGCGGCCGTTCGCATCGCCAAGCAGGTCGACGGGCCGGTCAAGGTGGTCTGGACCCGCGAGGAAGACATTCAGCACGACGTCTATCGACCGGTCTATCGCGACACGATCGCAGCGACCCTGTCCGGCGGCAAGATCACCAGCTGGAAATACAAGATCGCCGGCGCGGCGATCATCGCACGCTGGCTGCCGCCGGCCTTCCAGAAGGGCATCGATATCGACGCGATCGACAGCGCCACCGACGTGCCCTATGACATCCCGAACTTCCACGTCGAATATGTCAGGGCCGAACCGCCGGCGATACCAACGGGGTTCTGGCGCGGAGTCGGCCCGAACAACAACGTGTTCGCCGCCGAATGCTTCATGGACGAGCTGGCGCGCAAGGCGGGCAAGGACCCGGTCGAGTTTCGCCGTGGAATGCTGGCCAACCAGCCGCGCTTCCTGGCTGTCCTCAATCTCGCGGCAGAAAAGGCCAATTGGGGTCAACCCTTGCCCGCGCGCGTCGGGCGCGGCGTGTGCCTGCAGCCGTCCTTCGGCAGTTTCATCGCCACCGTGGTGGAAGCGGAGGTCGACGAGCTAGGTGAGGTCAATCTGCGCCGTGTGACCTCGGTGGTGGATACCGGTATCGCCGTCAATCCCGATACGATCGTGGCGCAGGTCGAGGGCGGCCTGGTCTTCGGTCTCACCGCTGCGCTCTACGGCGAGATCACGATCGAAAAGGGGCGCGTCCAGCAATCCAACTTCCATGACTACCGGATGTTGCGGATCAACCAGATGCCCAAGATCGAGGTGCACGTCGTCAAGAGCGGCGAGGCGCCCGGCGGAATCGGCGAGACCGGCACCACCGCTGGACCGCCGGCGCTGCGCAACGCGATTTACGCCGCAACCGGCGTGGCGCTGCGGCGCCTGCCGATCGATCGAAAACTGCTGGCTGCGGGGAAGAAGGCATGAGCGGCAAGATGCGTATCCTCACAAGCGTCGTTGTGATCGCAATCGTCGCAGCAGGGCTCGGCACCTGGATCATCCGCGGGCCCGGCCCGCTCGATTTCGCCGGCGGCACCAGGGTGGCGCTGGCGGATTACCGCACCGGCAAGCCGACCGGCGTGCCGGCCAAGCTCGAAAAGGCCAGTCTGGTCGAGCGCGGCGAATATCTCGCCAAGGCGGCCGACTGCATGGTCTGCCACACCAAGCCCGGCGAGAAGGACTATTCCGGCGGGCTCGGCTTCAAGCTGCCGTTCGGCACGCTCTATTCGACCAACATCACGCCGGACAAGGACACCGGCATCGGCAATTACAGCGACCAGGATTTCCTCAACGCAGTCCAGCACGGCAAACGCCGCGACGGCGCGCGGCTCTATCCGGCGATGCCGTATACGTCCTACACCTTCATGACCGACGAGGACGTGCTGGCGGTGAAGGCCTATCTGTTCAGCCTGCCGGCGGTCCGCGCCAAGGCGCCCGACAACACGCTGTCGTTCCCGTTCAACCAGCGCTCAGCGATGATTATCTGGTCGGCCGTGTTCAATCCGGACACGCGCTTTACGCCTGACGCCTCGAAGAGCCCCGAGTGGAATCGCGGAGCGTATCTCGCCGAAGCGCTGGCGCATTGCGGTGAGTGTCACACCCCGCGCAATCTCGGCTTCGCGCTGGATAACCGCAAGAAGTTCGGCGGCGCGATCACCGCGGGCTGGCGCGCCTTCAACATCTCCTCGGACAAGGCGACGGGTCTCGGCAACTGGAGCGATCAGGATCTGATCTCGTATCTGTCGCTCGGCCACGCTCCGGGCCACGGCTCGGCATCGGGTCCGATGGGTGAAGCGGTCGACCACAGCTTCAGCCAGTTCGCGCCAGAGGACATCCGCTCCATCGTTGCGTATTTGCGCAGCGTGCCGCCGGTCGCCTCGCCGGACCTGCCTGCGACCACGGCGCCGGTCGCGCCCGCCTCGCACAAGGAAGGCGTCACGGCGGACGCGCGCGGCAAGAATGTGTTCGCCAGCGCCTGCGCCAGCTGCCACGGCTGGAGCGGTGAGAGCCCGGTGTCGCCGATGGCAACGCTGACCGGCACCTGGGCCGTCAACGACCCCGCCGCCACCAACGTCGCGCAGATCGTGCTGTCAGGCACCAAGCGCCACACGCCCGACGGCGCACTGTCGATGCCGGCGTTCGGCAACGCCTATACCGACGACGAGATCGCGGCGGTGGCGAATTACGTGACGGCGCGGTTCGGCACCAAGGGCTCGAAGCTGACGGCGAAGGACGTGGCGGAGCTGCGGGAGCAGACGGCGGAGTAAGTCTCTCGCCGCAAGCGCCGCTGCCCCTTCTCCTCTTGCGGGAGAAGGTGGCATAGGCGGCCTTCGGCCGCCGTTCTTGAGAACGCCGAAGCGACGCTTCGGCTATGGCGCCGGATGAGGGGTTGTCTCCGCGAATTCAAATGCGAGAGGCTCACACGCGGAGAGAAACCCCTCACCCGTCTCGCCGCGGCGCGCTCCGCGCGGGCAAGAGCCGCCTTGGCTTGCTCCAGCGCATCTTCGCGCGTCAGAGTTCCGGCCGCGTCCGCCGGCTGCGGATGTGATCCCAGTAAAAGTATTTGGATTCGCGGCCGGCCGCAAAGCGCACCTCGAAGCTGCCGGATTGCGGCACGGCCTCGTGCTTGATGATACGGACACGGTCCGTCATCAAGACGCGTCCATCACTCGGCTGAAGGCGGGATGCTGCCGATTCTTGACCTTGATTCAGCGGTCGAAACGAGCGCCACGGTACCGTGCCAAAGGGTCGCTACGGATCGCGCGGTCCTTTCCAGTCGGTAAAGTCGTACACACTCCACCAGCGATGAAGCGTGTGGTTGCACTCCGTGCAATCAAAACGGCCGTTTCCTGCGACCGACCGCTTTATCTGGATTGCACTGTGGAGTGCACCACAAAACAAGCAACTGAAGAAGACGCGGATCGGGCTAGTCATTGATTTGAAACGAAGGTGCGTGTGCCTGTCGGGGAGACCGCGACGCCATATGCGAAAGAGAAAATGGTGTCTTGGCAATTCGAGCCAAGAACTTGTGAATTTGCGCCAACAACTGGACGCTATCCACCATTCCTGAATCGTTCCTGATCCCTGGTTGATACAATCGCCGCCATCTCCCAATGTCGCTGTTCTGATGAAGTGTGTCCTCTCGCCGGGTGATTTTGGGGATAACTGCGATCAGACCTCGGCGCCGTTGATCTAAATCAAACGGGCAATCTGGCCAGTCGGATCATTCACCGCGACCGGGTCGTAGTCCGGTTCACCCGGTCGAGCCGCTAGGCTAGGAGCGACTCTGGAATGCGGACCCCGGCCACCCACCCAACCCGGCTGGGGTCCGATTTCCAGCTGACGGATGCCAGAAGTGCAAACATGCCGTTCGCCGCAGCGCGGATTGATCGACTCTCGGAGCCGTCCGGTGGTTGCCCTGGCCGCGCCACAACGTCAGTTCGCTTCGGCCGTGCGCCCGCGAAGAGCGGCCGGCTCTTTTCTGGGCAACGCTCCGAGCTGGTTCATCCTATCGGGATCGAGCATCCCAAGCATGTCTAACAGCGGGCGGCGATGACTTCGTTTGGCTTGCTGGTCGTTACCATCATCGGCATCCTGTGTGCCGCAGTGCTCGTAGCGCCAACGACGCGACACGCCTATCTCGGCCAAGCCCGCCGCATGGTCGGCATCTTGTTTTGGCTCGCCCTGTTCGTGCTGCTTGTGAGCCTCTGGTCGCGGATCGGCTGGTGATTTTTGGCCGCCAAGGTGCTCGAACGAACCGAGGTAATAAGCCCGGTCGACTTGGATCGGGCCAACTGAGCGGGTTAGGCCACGAGTTTCATCGGCTTGACGGCCTTCACGGCAAACTCGCTGATGATGCGCCGTAGGTCAGAGGGGTTGTCTCCGCGAATTCAAATGCGAGAGATCACACGCGGAGAGAGACCCCTCACCCGCCTCGCCGCGGCGCGGCGAGCCACCCTCTCCCACAAGGGGCGAGGGTGCACCGTCAGCGCTGCTCGAGAATTCAGCTCAACCAGAACCGCGGCGTCGCCGGCTCCAGCCGCCCGCCGATGCGCACCGGCGCGATCTTGAGCGCGAGTCCCGTCGCATCGTCCGTTTCCACCGCGACACCGCTCAGCGTCGCCACGCCCGCGGCCGGCTCGAAACGGCCCGACGGAATCCCCGACGTGAACCGCCGCAGCGGCTCTTCCTTCTGCATGCCGATGATGGAGTCGTAATCGCCGGTCATGCCGGCGTCGGTCATGTAGGCGGTGCCGCCTGACAGGATCTGGTGGTCGGCGGTCGGCACGTGGGTGTGCGTGCCGACGACGAGGCTGGCGCGGCCGTCGCAGAAGAAGCCGATGCCCTGCTTCTCGCTGCTCGCTTCGCAATGGAAGTCGACGACGATGGCATCCGCGGCGACGCCGAGCGGACAGGCGCCGAGCTCGCGTTCGAGCGCGGCGAAGGGATCGTCGAACGGGGTCATGAAGACGCGGCCGAGCGCGTTGACGACGAGGGCATGCTTGCCGTTCTTGGTCTCGACCAGCGCGGCGCCGCGGCCGGGCGTGCCGCGCGGATAGTTCGCCGGACGCACCAGGCGCTCGGCGCGCTCGATGAAGACGAGCGCCTCGCGCTGGTCCCAGGAATGATTGCCGAGCGTCACCGCATCGGCGCCAGCATCGAGAAACTCCTGGTAGATCGCTTCGGTGATGCCGAAGCCGCCGGCCGAGTTCTCGCCGTTGACGACGACGAAATCGAGCGACCAGTCCTTGACCATGCCGGGCAGATAGTCGGCGACGGCCGTGCGTCCTGCACGGCCGACGACGTCACCCACGAAGAGAATGCGCAACTTCAGAACTCCGGAAATCGAACGCGTCGGATTCGGTTAGCACATAATCCAGCGCGACGTCGTGCGATAGTGCCGGGACCGCCTCGATCTCCTGTGCGGCAAAAGCGAGCCCGATGCCGACGATATTCTTGGTCTTGCGCAAATGCGCGAAGGTGAAGTCGTAATGCCCCGCGCCATAGCCGATGCGATGGCCGAGGCGGTCGAACGCCGCGAGCGGCGTCAGCATGATGTCGGGAATGACTTCCGCCGCTGCCGGCGACGGCTCGGGAATGCCGAGCGGGCCGAGCATCAGGCGATCATTCGGATGGAAGATGCGGAAGATCAGCGACTGGCCGCGCGCGGTGACGCAGGGCAGCGCCAGCCTGGCGCCCTCCTCGGCGAGCTTCTTCAGCAGCGGCATCGGGTCGATCTCGCTGCGGATCGGCGAGTAGCCGGAGACGATGCTGCCGGGCAGGAGCTCGAACGGCAGCCCGCGCTTGGCGAGCTTTGCGGCGGCCGTGGCGCGCTTCTTCTCGCTGAGCGCGTCGCGCTTGGCGAGGGCTTTGGCGCGGAGCTCGGCTTTCGAATTGGGCATGCGCGTTTTCCCCCGAGGCAGAGCCCTGCTCTGCTGCCATCGGCCGCCTTGCACGCAATTGCGCTTCGGACGGCCGAACCGATATTGCAGAAACGCCAGTGCAAGAACCTCGACGCCGCGGCGTACTGGATGCCCCGGTCAAGCCGGGGCATGACACCGAGACCTTGATTGAACCGCAAGCGTGTCGGGGACGCAATTCGACGGACACGAACCAGAAGGAAACAGTGCGAAGCCGCGTACGCCGTTGAAGCACTCGATCCCGGAGTTCCCTACGAAAGTAGGTGGGCACCATATGTCCGGGCCCACGGGCCCGGCCAGGGACAGTTCCCTAAAGGATCGATAAGGCCCCGGGGATATATGGCTCCTGACGCGCGTCGCAGCCTCGCCGGAGCAATGTAACAACGATACTGACGAATCGCCAGCCCAACCGCACGGCCGTCCAAAATCAGCCGATCGCGATCCCGTTGCCGACGGTCCGGTTCAGGACCTGGGTCGACTTCTCGATGCGTTCGGCGGCGGCATTCAGCGCGTTGACCACGGCGGTCTGCGTCATCCTGGCGCGCTCGACGGCGGCATTGCGGAAATCCCGCAGCTCGGTCAGCTCCTGCTCCATGGTGCGGATGCGGTTGCCCGAATCGACCAGCTCGTCACAGACGGTCAGCGCGGCCATCACGGTGAGGCGCGCGTCGCCGATCTCGCCGAATTTTCCGCGCAGCGACTGAATCCGCGTTTCCAGGCTTTCAGCGAGCTTCAAGAGCCGCACCTCCTGGCCTTCCTCGCAGGCCATTCGGTACTGCCGGCCATTGATGGTGACGTTGATGTGGCTCATCCGTCCTCTCCGGTATCGAGCACCGAACGTATCGTGACGATTGCGGAATCCAGCCGGTCGGAGATATCGCGATTGGTGCGCTCGAGCTTGCGCGCCTTCACCAGTGCGCCGTCGAGCTCGTCGGCAAGCCGCGAGCGATCCGCGCCCAACGCCTGGATTCGTGCTGCAAGCTCGTTCTCGTCGCGATCGGCATCGCGCCGCCGCTCCACCGCGCTTTCGAGCGAGTCGAGCGCCGCCATGAGTCTGCGCGTCGCGATCTCGATCTCGACGGCGGAGGACTCCGTCATGGCAGAGCTGTTGGAAACGCGATCGTTCATGCAGTCAGCGGCGGAACCTTTGGCCTATCCTGCGGCCTTTACCCGGGAGCTTGCCGTCCGGCAAAAGACTCGGTTCGGCAAACGGTTAGAAGCAGAAATTTACGTGGCAAGCTAGGGAAGCGCAACGCCGCCGCGAAACTATGCACTGCTAAGCAACTTTTACGGCCAAACCGGCGTTTGATTGCCTTGGACTCCCGGAACCGAGGTGCTATCCCAGCCCGACCTTCCGTGGCCGCCAGGCTCCCCCCACGCGGCCCGCACCACCGCCAAGCGCCTCATTTCAGACGGATTTCAGACATGACGCAAGTCGACCACACCCGTATGGCCAACGCGATCCGTGGCCTCTCGATGGACGCTGTCGAGAAGGCGAAATCGGGCCACCCCGGCCTGCCGATGGGCGCCGCCGACATCGCCACGGTGCTGTTCACGCAGTTCCTGAAATTCGACGCTGCCGCCACCAACTGGCCCGACCGCGACCGCTTCGTGCTCTCGGCCGGCCACGGCTCGATGCTGCTCTATTCGCTGCTGTATCTGACCGGCAATGTCGACATGACGCTGGACCAGATCAAGCAGTTCCGCCAGCTCGGCGGCTTGACCCCGGGCCACCCCGAGAACTTCCACACCAAGGGCATCGAGACCACCACCGGTCCGCTCGGCCAGGGCATCTCGACCGCGGTCGGCATGGCGCTCGCCGAGAAGATGCTCGCCGCCGAGTTCGGCAAGAAGATCGTCGACCACCACACCTACGTGCTCGCCTCCGACGGCGACCTGATGGAAGGCGTGTCGCAGGAAGCGATCGCGATGGCCGGACACTGGAAGCTCGGCAAGCTGATCGTGCTCTACGACGACAACGGCATCTCGATCGACGGGCCGACCTCGATCGCCGATTCCGTCGACCAGGTGAAGCGATTCAAGTCCGCCGGCTGGGCCGCCGAGAAGATCGACGGCCACGACCAGGCCGCGATCGCCGACGCCATCACCCGCGCGAAGAAGTCGAACAAGCCGACGCTGATCGCCTGCCGCACCACCATCGGCTTCGGCGCGCCGCATAAGGCCGGCACGTCGAAGGCGCATGGCGAAGCGCTCGGCGCCGACGAGCTCAAGGCCGCCAAGGAAAATCTCGGCATCTCGCTCGAGCCGTTCTCGGTGCCCGATGACGTGCTGAAGGCCTGGCGCGCAGCCGGCAGCCGCGGCGCTGCGGCCCGTCAGGAATGGGAAGGACGGCTCGGCGAGCTCGGCAGCCGCAAGCGCGCCGAGTTCGAACGCCGCCTGCGCCATGAGCGTCCGGCTTCGCTCGCGAAAGCCATTCGCGCGTACAAGAAGGAGCTGCTGGAGAAGCCGATGACGGCGGCGACCCGCAAGTCTTCGGAAGCCGTGATCGAGGTGATCGCCGGCGCGATGCCGATGGAATTCCTCGCGGGCTCCGCCGACCTCACCGGCTCCAACAACAACAAGGCGAAGTCGGCGACCGCGTTCTCCGCCAAGACGCCGAAGGGCCGCTTCATCCATTACGGCATCCGCGAGCACGGCATGGCGGCTGCGATGAACGGCATCTTCCTGCATGGCGGCTTCGCGCCGAACGGCGCGACCTTCCTGGTGTTCACCGACTATGCGCGTCCGGCGATGCGTCTCGCCGCGCTGATGGGCACCGGCGTCGTCTACGTGATGACGCACGACTCCATCGGTCTCGGCGAAGACGGCCCGACCCACCAGCCGGTCGAGCATCTCGCCGCGCTTCGCGCCATTCCGAACATGCGCGTGTTCCGCCCCGCCGACTCCATCGAGGTCGCCGAGTGCTGGGAGCTTGCGCTCAATCGCATTGACGGTCCGACCGTGCTGGCGCTGACGCGGCAGAACCTGCCGCAGCTCCGCACCAATGCGCCGAACGACGTTCCCTGCGCGGCCGGCGCCTATGAGCTGGTCGCCGCCCAGGGCGAAGCCAAGGCGACGCTGTTCGCCTCCGGCTCCGAGGTCGAGATCGCGGTGGCCGCCCAGAAGCAGCTCGCCGAGCGCGGCATCGCGTCACGGGTGGTTTCGGTGCCCTCGCTCGAGCTTTTGTTAGCGCAACCAGAAGCCAAGCGTGCCGAGATCATCGGCAACGCGCCGGTGAAGGTCGCGATCGAGGCCGCGGTGCGCTGGGGCTGGGATGCCGTGATCGGCCAGGATGGCGAATTTATCGGCATGCATTCGTTCGGCGCGAGCGCGCCGGCGAAGGATCTTTACAAGCATTTCGGCATTACCGCCGAGGCTGCGGTTAACGCTGTGCTGAAGCGCGTCAGCTGAGAGTTGAGCTTGCCAAAAAAAAGGACTACGTAATCTCTCATATGATCAAGCACCGCCCGGCCGAACCGGGCGTCCGCCCCTAAAAAACCCTCGCAGGCGCGTAAGTCGCGCGTTGTGCGGGGAAGATTAGGCGTTATCGAACCCGTCATTGAACGGTCATAAGGAGATGAAACATGGCAGTCCGCGTCGGAATTAACGGTTTTGGCCGCATCGGCCGCAACGTGTTGCGCGCTATCGCCGAGTCCGGTCGCAAGGACATCGAGGTCGTCGGCATCAACGACCTCGGCCCGGTCGAGACCAACGCCCATCTCCTTCGTTTCGACAGCGTCCATGGCCGCTTCCCCGGCACCGTCACCGTCGATGGTGACTCCATCAATCTCGGCAGCGGCAAGATCAAGGTGACCGCCGAGCGCGATCCCTCGAAGCTGCCCTGGAAGGATCTCGGCGTCGACATCGCGATGGAGTGCACCGGCATCTTCACCGCAAAGGACAAGGCCTCCGCGCATCTGACTGCCGGCGCCAAGCGCGTGCTGGTCTCCGCCCCCGCCGACGGCGCCGATGCCACCATCGTCTACGGCGTCAACCACGACACGCTGACCAAGGACCACATGGTGGTCTCGAACGGCTCCTGCACCACCAACTGCCTCGCGCCGGTCGCGAAGGTGCTGAACGACCTCGTCGGCATCGAGACCGGCTTCATGACCACGATCCACGCCTATACCGGCGACCAGCCGACGCTGGACACGCTGCACAAGGATCTCTACCGCGGCCGCGCTGCTGCGATGTCGATGATCCCGACCTCGACCGGTGCCGCCAAGGCGATCGGCCTCGTGCTGCCCGAGCTGAAGGGCAAGCTCGACGGCGTCTCGATCCGCGTGCCGTCGCCGAACGTCTCGGTCATCGACCTCAAGATCGTCGCCAAGCGCGCCACCGACGCCAAGGAAATCAACGCGGCGATGAAGCGCGCCTCCGAGCAGCAGCTCAAGGGCATTCTCGGCTACACCAACCAGCCGAACGTCTCGATCGACTTCAACCACGACCCGCACTCCTCGACCTTCCACGAGGACCAGACCAAGGTGCAGAACGGCACGCTGGTGCGCGTGATGTCCTGGTACGACAACGAGTGGGGCTTCTCGAACCGCATGGCCGACACCGCCGTCGCGATGTCGAAGGTGATCTAAGCAAGGTCTCGTGTCCCGGACGCGGTGCAGCGCGCTTGCGCTGCTCCGCAGAGCCGAGCCCCATCTCCCCGCGTAGGTCCCGGTTCAGCACAGCGGCACTTCGCGCCGCTAGTAGCGCCCGGGACAAGAGAGAGTGTCCGATGGCGAACAAATTCCGCACCCTCGACGACGTCGACGTGAAGGGCAAACGCGTGCTGCTGCGCGTCGATCTCAACGTGCCCATGGAGAACGGGCGCGTCACCGACGCGACCCGGCTCGAGCGCGTCGCGCCGACCATCACCGAAATCTCGGACAAGGGCGGCAAGGTCATCCTGCTCGCGCATTTCGGCCGGCCCAAGGGTCGCGATGCCAAGGAGTCGCTCAAGCCCGTCGCCGAAGCGCTGTCGAAGGTCGTGAAGAAGCCCGTCGCCTTCGCCGATGATTGCATCGGCGAGCCCGCGGCAACGGCTGTGGCGGCGCTGAAGGACGGCGACATCCTGTGCCTCGAAAACACCCGCTTCCACAAAGAGGAAGAAAAGAACGATCCCGCCTTCGTCGCGGAATTGGCAAAACTCGGTGACATCTGGGTCAACGACGCGTTCTCGGCCGCGCACCGCGCCCACGCTTCGACCGAAGGCCTCGGCCACAAGCTGCCGGCCTATGCCGGCCGCACCATGCAGGCCGAGCTCGACGCGCTGGAGAAGGCGCTGGGCTCGCCGACCAAGCCCGTCATCGCCATCATCGGCGGCGCAAAGGTCTCGACCAAGATCGACCTGCTCGAAAACCTCGTCAGCAAGGTCGATGCGCTCGTGATCGGCGGCGGCATGGCCAACACCTTCCTGCACGCCCAGGGCGTCGCGGTCGGCAAGTCGTTGGCCGAGAAGGATCTCGCGCCGACCGCGCTGCGCATCATGGAGAAGGCGGAAGCCGCCAACTGCGCGATCATCCTGCCCGTCGACGCAACCGTCGCCTATCACTTCGCCGCCAACGCGCCGTCGCATGCCTACGGGCTCGATGCGATCCCGGCCGACGGCATGATCCTCGACGTCGGTCCGCAGTCGATCGCGCGCGTCCACGCCGCCATCGACGATGCGGCAACGCTGGTCTGGAACGGACCGCTCGGCGCCTTCGAGATGCAGCCGTTCGACCGCGGCACCGTCGCGGCCGCCAAGCACGCGGCCGAGCGCACCAAGGCCAAGAAGCTGATCTCGATCGCGGGCGGCGGCGACACCGTCGCGGCGCTGAACCAGGCCCATGTGGCCGGTCAATTCACCTATGTCTCGACGGCCGGTGGCGCATTTCTTGAATGGATGGAAGGCAAGCCCCTGCCCGGCGTCGAAGTTCTGCGCACCAAGTAATTCGTCGGAAAAAAGCACGCGGCCCTTAGGCCCAAACGGAGAAAAAGACACATGGCTCGGATCACGTTGCGTCAATTGCTCGACCATGCGGCTGAGAACGATTACGGCGTACCGGCCTTCAACATCAACAACATGGAGCAGGCGCTGGCGATCATGGACGCCGCCAACCAGGTCGACGCTCCCGTCATCATTCAGGCCTCGCGCGGCGCGCGCTCCTACGCCAACGACGTCATGCTCAAGCACATGATGGACGCGGTCACCGAGATCTATCCGCACATCCCGGTCTGCGTGCATCTCGACCACGGCAACGAGGCCGCGACCTGCATGACCGCGATCCAGGCCGGCTTCACCTCGGTGATGATGGACGGCTCGCTCAAGGCCGACGGCAAGACCCCCGGCGACTGGACCTACAATGTCGGCGTCACCAAGACCGTGACCGACATGGCCCATCTCGGCGGCATCTCGGTCGAGGGTGAGCTCGGCGTGCTCGGCTCGCTCGAAACCGGCATGGGCGACAAGGAAGACGGCCACGGCGCCGAAGGCAAGCTCAGCCACGACCAGCTCCTGACCAATCCGGACGAGGCCGTGAAGTTCGTCCAGGAGACCAAGGTCGACGCGCTGGCGATCGCGATGGGCACATCGCATGGCGCCTACAAGTTCACCCGCAAGCCCGACGGCGACATCCTCGCCATGAACGTGATCGAGGAGATCCACCGCAAGCTGCCGAACACGCATCTGGTCATGCACGGTTCGTCGTCGGTGCCGCAGGACCTCCAGGACATCATCAACGCCTATGGCGGCAAGATGAAGCCGACCTGGGGCGTGCCGGTCGCCGAGATCCAGCGCGGCATCAAGAACGGCGTGCGCAAGATCAACATCGACACCGACAACCGCATGGCCATGACCGGCCAGATCCGCAAGGTCCTCAAGGACAATCCGGAAGAGTTCGATCCGCGCAAGTACCTGAAGCCCGCGATGGAAGCCATGACCAAGCTGTGCAAGCAGCGGCTCCAGGAGTTCAACACCGCCGGCCAGGCCGCCAAGTTCAAGAAGATCCTGACCCCCGCCGACATGGCCAAGCGCTACGCCAAGGGCGAGCTGGATCCGAAGGTGGCGTAAGCCCCTCAAGCCTATTCCCGGGTCATTCCGGGACACGCGAAGCGTGGGCCCGGAATCCATAACCACAGTCTGGGGTTATGGATTCCGGGCCTGCGCCTTTCGGCGCATCCCGGAATGACAGAAAGCCCCCTTTACCCTGCGACCAACGTTAACTCGGCAATTGCCCGAGAACGGTCTATTTTCACAGGCAAGGGCAGAATCGTTTTGGGAGGAACTCTCGATGAATCTGACTGAGCTCAACAGGATCGCGACCGCCATGGTCGTATCAGGCAAGGGTATCCTTGCCGCCGACGAATCCTCCGGCACCATCAAGAAGCGGTTCGACGCGATCGGCGTGGAATCGACCGAAGGCAATCGCCGCGACTATCGCGAGATGCTGTTCCGCTCGAAGGAGGCCATGAGCCAGTACATCTCCGGCGTGATCCTCTATGACGAGACGATCTGGCAGGACGCCAAGGACGGCACGCCGCTGGTCAAGCTGATCGAACAGAGCGGCGCCATCCCCGGCATCAAGGTCGACGAGGGCACGCAAGCCCTGCCGATGTGCCCGGGAGAGCTCGTCACCGTCGGGCTCGACAAGCTCGCCGAGCGGCTGAAGAAATATTACGATCGCGGCGCGCGCTTCGCCAAATGGCGCGCGGTGATCGACATCGGCAGCGGCATTCCCTCGATGACCGCGATCAGCGTCAACGCCCACGCACTCGCCCGCTATGCCGCGCTGTGCCAGGCCGCGCAGATCGTGCCGATCGTCGAGCCTGAGGTGCTGATGGACGGCGATCACGACATCGACCGCTGCTATGATGTCACTAGCCGCGTGCTCAACAAGACGTTCCAGGAATTGCGCGTGCAGCGCGTTGCACTCGAAGGCATGGTGCTGAAGCCGAACATGGCGATCTCCGGCAAGAAGTCACCGAAGCAAGCCTCCGTCGAGGAGGTCGCGGAGAAGACGATCCGGCTGCTCAAGGCCTGCGTGCCGGCGGCGGTGCCCGGCATCGCCTTCCTCTCCGGCGGCCAGTCGGACGAAGAGGCGACCGCGCATCTCAACGCCATGCACAAACTGGGGCCGCTGCCCTGGGGCCTGACCTTCTCCTACGGCCGTGCGCTGCAGGCAGCCCCGCAGAAGGCCTGGTCCGGCAAGGCCGAGAATGTCGCCGCGGGTCAAACCGCATTCAGTCACCGCGCCCGCATGAACGGCCTCGCCTCCAAGGGCGAATGGCAAAGCAGCCTGGAAAAGAAGGCAGCCTAGATCTTGTCGAACAAACCGCCTCCGCCGCGCCCGGCGCCGCGTCTCTATCTCGCGACGCCCGTCGTCGATGATCCCGCTGCGCTCGTCGCCGAGCTGCCGGCTCTGCTGGCCGCCGCCGACGTCGCGGCCGTGCTGGTGCGGCTGAAGGAGACCGACCAGCGCACCATGATCACGCGCATCAAGGCGCTGGCGCCGCCGGTGCAGAAGGCGGGCGCCGCACTGCTGGTCGACGGCTACCCCGAGCTCGTCGCACGCGGCGGCGCCGACGGCGCACACCTCCCCGGCATTGCCGCGTTGAAAGAGGCGCTGCCCTCGCTCAAGCCCGATCGCATCGCCGGCGTCGGCGGGCTGACGACGCGACACCATTCCATGGATGCGGGCGAGATCGGCGCGGACTATTTGCTGTTCGGCGAGCCCGACGCGAGGGGACAGCGGCCCTCGGCGCAAGCGATCGCCGAGCGGCTGGACTGGTGGGCCGAGCTGTTCGAGCCGCCCTGCGTCGGCTTTGCGACCTCGCTGGAGGAAGCCTACGACTTCGCCGCCAGCGGCGCCGATTTCGTGCTGGTCGGCGATTTCATCTGGGCCGATCCGCGCGGGCCCAAGGCTGCGCTGATCGAGGCCGACGCTGCGATCAAGAAGGCCCATGCGGCTGCGCCTGCTAGCGAGGAGCACGGCTAGCGCCCGACATGAAGCTCCCGCGCATCACCATTCTGGCTACGCTGCTGATGACGGCGCCTGCGGCCGCGCAGCTCCAGATCACGCCGCCGGCCGCAACGCCGCCTCCTCCGGCCGAGAAGCAGAAGCCCAAGCCGCCGGCGCCTCCCAAGAAGAAGGAGGCCGCGCCGGCGCCAAAACCTTCAGCTTCGCCCAAGCCGGCCGCGTCCCCCAAGCCGGCGCTACCCGCAACCGTGATCCCCGCACCGGAAGCTGATACGCCCGGTGTCGATCTGGTGTTCGGCGCCTATCAGCGCGGCCAGTACAAGACGGCGTTCGAGCTCGCCAAGGCCCGCGCCGCGACCGGCGATCCCAAGGCGATGACCATGCTGGGCGAACTCTATTCCAACGCCATGGGCATCCGCCGCGACTACGCCAAGGCGCTGGAATGGTACAAGCGCGCTGCGGATGCCGGCGACCGCGAGGCGATGTTCGCGCTCGCGATGCTGCGCATGTCCGGCCGCGGCGGCCCGGTCGACAAGGGCGAGGCGGTCAAGCTGATGGCCTCCGCCGCCAAGCTCGGCGAGCCCAAGGCGGCCTACAATCTCGCTCTGCTCTATCTCGACGGCCAGACCCTGCCGCAGGACGTCAAGCGTTCCGCCGAGCTGCTGCGCCAGGCGGCCGATGCCGGCCTGCCCGAGGCGCAATACGCGCTGGCGACCTTCTACAAGGAAGGCACCGGCGTGCCGAAGGATCCCGAAAAGGCCGCACGGCTGCTCCAGGCCGCCGCGCTCGCCGACAATGTCGATGCCGAGGTCGAATACGCCATCGCGCTGTTCAACGGCACCGGCACGCCGAAGAACCAGCCGGCGGCCGTCGCGCTGCTCCGCAAGGCCTCCCGCCAGGGCAGCGCGATCGCGCAGAACCGCCTGGCCTGGGTGTTGATCAACGGCATGGGCACGTCCGTGGACAAGGTCGAGGGCTTCAAATGGCACCTGGTGGCCAAGACCTCCGGCAAGGGCGATCCGGAGCTCGACAAGCAGCTTTCCGACCTGCCAGCCGAGGATCGGTCCAAGGCCGAGGCCGCCGCCAAGAAGTGGCTCGGGACCAAATGACTTGACCTCAAGCCCCTCGCAGGGCACCCAATTCCCTCAAATGGCGCGGTTTTGCGCCCCTGCCCCCGATCAAGACCAGAGCTCATGCTGTATTCCGCAACTATCAACGTCATGGTCAAGGCGGCGCGCCGCGCCGGCCGCAGCCTCAAGCGCGATCTCGGCGAGATCGAGCACCTCCAGGTCTCGCTGAAGGGGCCGGCCAATTTCGTCTCGCTGGCCGACAAGCGCGCCGAGGAGATCCTCTACCAGGACCTCGCCAAGGCCCGGCCCGGCTACGGCTTCATCGGCGAGGAAGGCGGCACGCGGGAAGGCACCGACAAGAGCCACACCTGGATCGTCGACCCGCTCGACGGCACCACCAACTTCCTGCACGGCATCCCGCAATTCGCGATCTCGATCGGTCTCGTGCGCGAGGGCACCATCATCGCTGGCGTGATCTACAACCCCGCCAATGACGAGCTCTACATCGCCGAGCGCGGCAAGGGCGCCTTCCTCAACGACCAGCGCCTGCGCGTCGCCGGCCGCCGCCAGCTCAACGAATGCGTGGTGGCCTGCGGCCTGCCCCATATCGGCCGCGGCGACCACGAGGAATTCCGCCGCGAGATGACCGCGATCCAGGACCGCGTCGCGGGCCTGCGCCGCTTCGGCGCCGCCTCGCTCGACCTCGCCTTCGTCGCCGCCGGCCGCCTCGACGGCTATTGGGAGCGCAATTTGCAATCCTGGGACATCGCCGCCGGCATGCTGATGGTGCGCGAAGCGGGTGGCACGGTCAGCGACATCGCGACGCCGGGCGACCCGCTGGTGACGGGCCACGTCGTGTGCGGCAACGAGTTCGTGCACGGGGAGCTGGTGAAGATTTTGAGGAAGCCGGCGTAAGGCGCAGGCTCGCGCTCCAACGGCTAGGAGTCGTCCTCGTCCGATTCCTCGTCGCGATACTCGCCTCCGAGGGTCAGGCCCTCGATCGTCGTGGCGCCTTTCGACTTGATCACCCGGCGAAGCGGGACCGAACTCTCGCTTCGCAAGGCCGCCATCAGCTGTTCCGAATGGGTGACGATCCAGATGTCGGCGCGGCCTGATGCCTTGACGATCAGCCGGGCCAATGGCGCCAGCAGCGACGGATGCAGGCTGGTCTCGGGTTCGTTCAGTGCAATGAACGGCGGAAGCCGGTAGCCCATGAACACCGCGAGCAGGCAGATGTATTTCAGCGTCCCATCGGATAATTCGTGAGCCCTGAACGGCCGCGGCATATCCGTCAGCTGCAGATCAAAATCACATAAGCCGTTTGCTTCCCATGCGCGGAGCTCAGCGCCCGGGAATGCATCTTCGATTGCGTGCTGCAGGTCGGCGGTGTCTCCCCGGATGGTGTAAAGCGTCGCCAGGGCCGCGGCCAAATCGGTGCCGTCGGCACTGAGCGAGGGCGTCGTGATCGCGAGACAAGGCTTTCGGATCGGTGACGCCGGATCGGTGCGAAAATCGTGATAGAAGCGCCAGCCCAGCATCGCGTTTCTGACCAGATCAATTTCGGGGCATTCCTTTCCATCGGAAAAACCCGCGAGCGCCGTCTCGGACGGCAGCACCGCGTCCTTGTGGCTGTTCCAGGCGCCGCTCTCGCTGCGGACACTGACGAGCGAATTCTTCCGCTCCATCATTTGAACCGTTCGTTTGCCCCGCGTCGCTTCGATAGTTTCGGCCTTGATCATCGGTTCGCCGGAAAATGCCGCCTCGAGCGGGCCGGGAAATCCGAGCTCGATGGAATATCTGAGATGGTCGAATTTGGCCGACAACCGCAGTCGTCCATCTTCGCCTCGCTTGCGAAGGCCGGACCAGCAGACCGAATTCAGTCCGCCTTCCTCGGCGATCGTGCGCGTAATTCGACCTGTCGCCGCGTCGCGCAACAGCGACAAGGACTTGTAGAGATTGGATTTGCCGACACCATTCTCACCCACAAACACGGACAAGGGGTGGATCGGTATCGAGAGCCGCCGAATGGAGCGATAGTTGGAGATCGCAACATCGGTCGGACGCATCGCATGCTCTCAATCGGCGGGCTGGCTGTGCATTCGCGCCGCGGCGCGAATACATGTACTTTCAATCGGGAGCTGTAGTCTGGATTGACCACCCCGAGAAAGCAAGCCGACCGATCCGGCGTTCAGTGGCCGGCCCTTGCCGGCGCGGGCGGCCCAGACATTTCGGCCTTCTTCTCCTCTGCCTTCTCCCGGTCTCCCGCCAGCACGCGCTGCACCGAGACGAAGAACACCGGCACCATCAGCAGCGCCAGGATCACCACCGCGATCATGCCGCCCATCACGATGCTGCCGAGCGCCTGCTGGCTGGCGCCACCGGCGCCGTGGGCGATGGCCATCGGCAGCACGCCGCAGATGAAGGCGAGACCCGTCATCAGGATCGGGCGGAAGCGCAGGCGGCAGGCTTCGATGGTGGCTTCCACCAGCGGCTTGCCCTCTTTCCGCAGATCCTTGGCAAACTCGATGATCAGGATCGCGTCCTTTGCTGCAAGGCCGATGATGGTGATCAGGCCGACGGTGAAATAGACATCGTTCGGCAAGCCCCGCAGCATCGCCGCGATCACGGCGCCGACGATGCCGAGCGGCACGGTGAGCAGCACCGCGAGCGGAATCGTCCAGCTCTCATAGAGCGCGGCCAGACACAGGAACACCACGAAAATCGAGAGAGCGAGCAGGAACGGCGCCTGCGAGCCCGACAGCTTTTCCTGCAGCGACTGACCGGTCCATTCATAGCCGAAGCCGCGCGGCAGCTTGCCGGCGAGCCGTTCCATCTCGGCGATGGCGTCGCCCGAGGTGAAGCCGGGTCGGGCTTCGCCGGAGATGCGCACCGCCGGATAGTAGTTGAAGCCGGCGATCTGGGTCGGCCCACGCGCCCATTCGACGGTGGCGAAGGACGAGAACGGCACCAACTGGCCGCGGCTGTTCTTGACGTTGTAGTTCAGGATGTCCTCGGTCCGCATGCGGTCGCGGGCATCGGCCTGCACCACGACGCGCTGCATGCGGCCGCGGTTCGGGAAGTCGTTGATGTAGTTCGAGCCGAGATTGGTCGAGATCGTGTTGTTGATATCCTCGAAGGTGACGCCGAAGGCGCCGGCCTTCTCGCGGTCGATCACGAGGTTGACCACGCCGGCTTCGGGCAGGCCTTCGATATAGACCTTCTGCAGCACCGGGCTCGCATTGGCTTCGGCGATCAACTGATCGGCGGCGCGCATCAGGGCCGGATAGCCCTTCTGGCCGCGATCCTGGAGGCGGAACGAGAAGCCGGAAGAATTGCCGAGATTGTCGATCGGCGGCGGCTGCAGCGCGGAGATCTTTGCGTCGCGGATCGAGGACGACAGATCGCGGTTGATGTCATTGACGATCGCCGCGGCGGAATCCTTCGGCCCGCGCTCCGACCAGTCCTTCAGCGTGATGAAGGCCTGTGCGGTGTTCATGCCCTGGCCGGAGAAGCTGAAGCCGGTGAGGAAGGTGACGTTGTCCACGCCCGGCCGCGCGGCCAGATATTTCTCGACCTTCTCGATCACCGCCTCGGTACGGGCGTAGGACGAATCCGACGGCGTCTGCACGTCGGTGGTGACGAAGCCCTGGTCGTCGATGGGCAGGAAGCCGCCGGGCAGGCTGACGAAGGCCCAGGACAGGCCGACCAGCAGCGCGACGTAAACCATCATCAGGCGGCCGGTGCGCTTCAGCGAGAAGCCGACGGTGCGGGCATAGTGGAATCGGCAGGACTCCAGCAGATGATTGAACCGGCTGAAGACGAAATTGCTCGAGTGGCCGTGCCCCTTCGCAACCGGCTTGAGCAGCGTGGCGCACAGCGCCGGCGTCAGCGAAAGCGCGAGGAAGGCTGAGAAGCCGATCGCCGCGACCATGGTCACCGAGAACTGGCGGTAGATGATGCCGACCGAGCCCGGGAAGAACGCCATCGGCACGAACACCGCCATCAGCACCAGCGTGATGCCGATGATGGCGCCGGTGATCTGCGACATCGCTTTCCGCGTCGCTTCCTTTGGCGACAGGCCCTCCTCGGCCATGATGCGCTCGACATTCTCGACCACGACGATGGCGTCGTCGACGAGGATGCCGACCGCGAGCACCATGCCGAACATCGAGAGCATATTGATGGAGTAGCCGGCGAGCAGCAGCGTGGTACAGGCGCCCAGCAGCGCCACCGGCACCACGATGGTCGGAATGATGGTGTAGCGGATGTTCTGCAGGAACAGGAACATCACCACGAACACCAGCACCACGGCCTCCAACAGCGTCGTCAGCACCTTCTTGATCGAGGCCTCGACCACGGGCGTGATGTTGTAGGGGATCTCGTAGGAGATGTTGGCCGGGAAGAAGCGCGACAGCTCCTTCATCTTCTCCTCGACCGCGCTCGCGGTCGCCAGCGCGTTGCCGGTCGGCGACATCAGCACCGAGAGACCGGCGGTCGGCTTGCCGTCGAGGCGGGTGTTGAACTGGTAGCTGAGACCGCCGACCTCGATGCGCGCGACGTCGCGCAGGCGCACGGTCGAGCCGTCGGCATTGGCGCGCAGGATGATGGCGCCGAATTCATCGGGGGACGAGAGCTGGCCCTTGACCAGCACCAGCGCTGAGGTGCGCTGGTTCGAGGTCGACGGCTCGGCGCCGATGCTGCCCGAGGCGACCTGCGCGTTCTGCGCGGCGATCGCCTTGTTGACGTCGTCAGCGGTCAGCCCATAGCCGACGAGTTTCGCCGGATCGACCCAGACGCGAAGCGAACGCTCGGTGGAATAGAGCGTGGCGCGGCCGACGCCGGGGATTCGGCGGATTTCGCCGAGCACGTTGCGGATCATGAAGTCGCCGAGGCCGACCTCATCCAGGCTGCCGTCGGTCGAGTTCAGCGTGATGATCTGCAGCACCGCGCTGGAGGCTTCCTCGATCAGGATGCCCTGCTGGATCACCGCGCGCGGCAGGCGCGCTTCGACGCGCTTGATGCGGTTCTGCACCTCGACCGAAGCCGCGCTGGTGTCGGTGCCCGGCTGGAAATTGGCGATGATCTCGACCTGACCGAGCGAGTCGCTGGTCGATTCGAAATTGAGGATGCCGGAGGCGCCGTTGAGCTCCTCCTCGATCAGGCGCGTGACGCTGTTGTAGAGGTTTTCGGGCGACGCGCCCGGATAGCTGGTCGAGATCGAGATCGAGGGCGGCGCGATGATCGGATATTGCGCGATCGGCAGCAGCGGCACCGCGATCGCGCCGATCAAGCAGATGAACAGCGCGACGACCCATGCGAAGATCGGCCTGTCGATGAAGAAGCTCGGCATTTGCCGCTTTACCCTCGTTGTTTCGTTAGTCCCTCATGGTGAGGAGCGCGAAGCGCGTTCGAACCATGAAGGCCCGGCTCTCACCCGTGGCCATCCTTCGAGACGCCCGCGTCCAGCGGGCTCCTCAGGATGAGGAAGACACTTGCCGCGCTAAAGCGTTACCGCGTGACCTTGAGGGCGTGCCGGTTGTCCGCGTTCGCCTCGGCCTCGGACCAGGATTGCGGCTTGACCTTGTCGCCGGCGGCGAATTTCTGGAAGCCTTCGACCACGACCTTGTCGCCGGCCTTGAGGCCCTCGGTGACGAACCAGACGCCGTCCTGCACCGAACCGGTGCGCACGGGCTGCACCGCGATGTGGTTGTCGTCCTTGACCACGAACACTTCGCTGCCGCCGCCGCCATTGCGCTGGATCGCCTGCTGCGGGACGGCGATGGCGTCGCTATCGAGGCCCTGGTCGATGCGGACGCGGACATACATGCCCGGCAATAGCTCCCGCTTGGGATTGCGGAACTCGCCGCGCAGCGTCACCTGGCCGGTATGGGCATCGACCTTGGCATCGGAGAACAGCAGCTTGCCCTCGAGCGAGTAGAGGGTGTTGTCGTCGAGCACGAGGTGCACCTTGGCGGCGTCAGCCGCGATGCGCTCGAGGTCGCCGCTCTCGAACGCGCGGCGAAGCTGGTTGAGCTCGGTCACTGATTGCGTGAAGTCGGCATAAATCGGATCGAGCTGCTGGATGGTGGCGAGATTGGTCTCGTTCTGCACGACGAGCGCGCCCTCGCTGACGATTGCCGCGCCGACGGTGCCGTCGATCGGCGCGCGCACGGTGGCATAGTCGAGGTTGAGTTTTGCGCGGGCGAGCTCGGCCTTGCGGCCCTCGACCTCGGCGTGGGCCTGACGCTCGGCGGCAACAGCCTTCTCGTTCTCGGCCTCGGGCGCGGCGCGCTGGCTGGTCAACGTGGCGATACGGTGCGCCTGCTGCTTGGCCTGCATCAGCGCGGCATCGGCCTTGGCGAGCGCGGCCTCGTTGGCCATCACCTCGACCTCGAACGGACGCGGATCGATACGATAGAGCGGATCGCCGGCCTTCACCTCGCTGCCCTGGCGGAACAGGCGTTCGACCACGATGCCGGAGACGCGCGGCCGCACGTCGGAGACGCGGGTCGGCGCGATACGGCCCGGCAGCTCGCGCACCACGGCGCGCGGCTGCGGCTTCACGACGATAACGCTGACATCAGGATCGGTGGCCGGAGCAGCAGAGACGGCCGAGCTCGATTCGTCGCAACCCGCGAGCAGCGGCGCAAAGGCCGCGAGCATCATTGCAACGCATGCCGATCGCGCGCGAAGTCCTGACATGAAGTTAAGTGCCCCGATGTTGTTGAAACTGGTCACGCGACACGGAGCCCGTTCTGGGCGATTCCGCGCAGCTGATGCCGTCAAAATAGAATGGACTTGCTGCGACGCAACGGATGGCGCGGGCGGCTCAATGTCACACGGCCTATCATGCTGAGTTCCGGAGGCTTTTTGGGGGTCACTCGATTGTGAGTCCGGTTCCATCAGGGCGCGCTGCGACCGAACATCGCAATCACTCGGCGGCCTTCATCCGGTAGCGGCTGACGCCCCACTCGGTTCCATCGGCGTAGCCGAACAGGCCGGAGGTCGCGAGCAGGAACCAGCGCCAGCGGCGCATCCACTGCGCGGTCTCCTCGCCGTAGACATTGCGCAAGGATGCTTCGACCGCGTCGCGATTTGCATCGAACCTGGCGAGCCAGTCGTTGGCGGTGCGCTGGTAATGCGTGCCGCTCCAGCACCATTCCTTCTCGATCGCGAAGATGTCGCCGAACTGCCTGACGAGGTGATGGCTCGGCATCAGCCCTTCCGTGAAGACGTGCTGCGCGATCCAGTCCTCGCGGTCGGTCATGTCGCACAGATGCGAGCCGGAGCGATGGGTGACGATGTGCATGAAGAAGCGCCCCTCGGGCGCGAGCCACGACCGCACGCGCGTCATCAGCTTGCGCCAGTTCAGGATCTGCTCGAACACCTCGATCGAGACGATGCGGTCGAACTGGCCCTCGGGCGCGAACACGTTCATGTCCGCGGTGATCACGCGCAGGTTCAACAGCCCGCGCTGCTGCGCCTGCGCCTCGACATAGGCGCGCTGGGCCTGCGAGTTCGACACCGCCGTGATCTTCGCATGCGGAAACTGCCGCGCCATCGACAGCGACAGCGAGCCCCAGCCGCAGCCGAGCTCGAGGACGGTCTGGCCGTCGGCGATGCCGGCATGCTCGACCGACTGGCGCAGTGCCTCCTCCTCCGCCTCCTGCAGGGTGGTCGCATCGGTCCTGTAGAAGCAGGACGAGTATTTGAGGTTGGGACCGAGCACCTGCGCGAAGAACGAAGCGGGCACCTCGTGATGCCCGTCACCCGCCTCCCCGGCGATCGGCCGCAGCATCATCCGTCCGGCGAAGGCGGCATCGTCGGCCGCCCCCAGCGCGGCGAGGCGGCCCGCGCTGCGGGAGCAGAGGCGCTGGATCGCGGCGCGGATCACGACGTCAGGCAGCGGCACGCGATCGGCGCTGCCGATGATCGTGGACACGAAGCTCATACGACCACTCCGTCTCTGGCGGCAGGGGCGAATGACGGCCTAAACCCGTGGAATGCCGACGTTTTGCGGCACACGTCGCTGTCAAAGCGCGGTCCGGGCTTTGGGTTCCGGGAGCTCTCCACGAAATCGGCTCATCCGGCGCTTTTTTTGGGCTGGCGCTGTGCCATAGTGCGCACTGCAAGCAAGTTCGTAACGGATGATACCGGCCATGCCGTCTGGCGCCCCGCCCCGCTCTTCCATCGATATCGAGTACACGAAACTGTCCTCACCCAGCGTCTTCCTGGTGCGGATGCTGGTCTTCCTGGTGCTGTGCAGCCTGGTCGGTGTGGTGCTCTACAAGCAGATCATCCAGGCCTTCTTCGCCAATCCGGGCCTCAACGCCCTGATCGGCGCGGTGCTGTTCATCGGCATCGTGCTGGCCTTCCGACAGGTGATCCGGCTCTATCCTGAAGTGTCCTGGGTCAACAATTTCCGCATCGCCGATCCCGGCCTGGCGCCGGCCCGGCACCCAAAGCTGCTGGCGCCGATGGCGATGATCCTGGGTGGCGAGCGCACCGGGCGGATGTCGATCACCCAGACCACGATGCGGCATCTGCTCGATTCGATCGCGACCCGCCTCGATGAGGCCCGCGACATCTCCCGCTACATGACCGGCCTGCTCGTCTTCCTCGGCCTGCTCGGCACCTTCTGGGGTCTGATCGAGACGGTCGGCTCGGTCGGCAAGGTGATCGACGGGCTCAAGGTCGGCGGCGATTCCGGCGCGCTGTTCGACACGCTGAAGGAAGGCCTCGCCGCCCCGCTCGGCGGCATGGGCATCTCGTTCTCGAGCTCCCTGTTCGGCCTCGCGGGTTCGCTGATCCTCGGCTTCCTCGATCTGCAATCGAGCCAGGCCCAGAACCGCTTCTACACCGATCTCGAAGACTGGCTCGCCACCACCGTGCGCGAATATGGCCATGGCGAGGTTGCGGTCGCGGCCGGCGGCGGCAGCAGCGTCGCCAGCGGCGAGCTCCAGGCCGCGGTCGAGCGCTTACGCTCCGTGCTCGAGGAAGGCAGTGCCAGCCGCGGCACCACCGCCGCGATGGCGAGCCTTGCCGAAGCCATCCAGGCGCTGGTTTCGCACATGCGCACCGAGCAGCAGATGATCCGCGAATGGGCCGACGGCCAGGGCGAGCAGAACCGCGAGATCCGGCGCCTGCTGGAACGAATCGCGCGCCAGCCCGAGAAGGGTTGAGGACGAAACGAAGGTCTCGTGCCCCGGACGCGATGCAGCACGAAGTGATGCATAGCGTCCGGGGCCCAGCACCTTCTGAGTGACAGATGGGTCCCGGCTCTGCGCAGCAGCGTTGCACGCTGCAGCGCGTCCGGGACACGAAAGTGGAGATCGACGACATGGCTCTAGCGCGCGGCCGCCGCAGCGAAGGCGCCTTCAACTACTGGCCGGGCTTCGTCGACGCGCTGTCGACGCTGGTGCTGTCGATCGTGTTCCTGCTGTCGGTCTTCCTGGTCGTGCAGTTCTTCCTGTCGCAGGAGGTCACTGGCAAGGACAAGGCACTGGAGCTGCTCAACGCCAAGATCGCCCAGCTCAACGAGTTGCTGTCGCTGGAGAAGCTCGGCAAGCTCACGCTCGACGACCAGGTCTCGCAGCTCAAGGCGGGCCTGGCCTCAGCCGAGACCGAGCGCGACCGCATCAAGGGCCTCTACGACGGCCTCGCCGCCGCCGGCAACGACGCGCAGGGCAAGACCAGCGAGCTCGGCAAGGCGCTGGATTCGGAGAAAGCCGTCTCGGCGCGGGCGCTGGCGCAGATCGAGGTGCTGAACCAGCAGATCAGCGCGCTGCGCCGGCAATTGGCGGCACTCGAAGAAGCACTCGATGCGAGCGAGAAGCGCGACAAGGAATCGCAGAACCGCATCGCCGATCTCGGATCGCGCTTGAACGTGGCGCTGGCCCAGCGCGTGCAGGAATTGTCGCGCTACCGCTCCGAGTTCTTCGGCCGCCTGCGCGCCATCCTCGGCAACCGCCCTGATATCCGCATCGTCGGCGACCGCTTCGTGTTCCAGTCCGAAGTGTTCTTCGACACCGGACAGGCCGTGCTGCTGCCGGAGGGCCGCGCCGAGCTCGACACATTGGCAGCTGCGCTGATCGAGCTCGACAAGAAGATCCCGAGCGACATCCCCTGGGTGCTGCGCGTTGACGGCCATACCGACGTGCGCCCGGTGAGCGGCGCGAACTTCAAGTCGAACTGGGACCTGTCCGCGGCCCGCTCTATTTCGGTGGTGCAGTATCTGATCTCGCTCGGCGTGCCGGCGCAGCGCCTGGTTGCCGCCGGTTTCGGCGAATTCCAGCCGCTCGACACCGCCAACACGGAAGAGGCCTACAAGCGCAATCGCCGCATCGAGCTGAAGCTGACGGAGCGGTAGTGAGCGGCGCGATCCACCTTCGCCCCTACCGGCCCGAGGACGAGGCAGCCTCGATCGATCTCTGGCATCGCACCTGGCAGCAGGCCTATCCGCAGATCGACTTCGCCGCGCGGCTGGACTGGTGGCGCGAGCGCTGGCGCAACGATCTGGTGCCGAAGGCGCAGGTCGTCGTTGCCGAACAGGACGGCGCCCTCACCGGCTTCGTCACCATCGACGGCGAGGGCTATCTCGACCAGCTCGTGGTCGATCCCGATCACTGGGGCTCGGATGCGGCGCGGCTGCTGGTCGATGAAGCCAAGCGGCTGTCGCCGTCGGGCGTCACGCTGCTCGTCAACAAGGACAATGCCCGCGCCATCCGCTTCTATGAGCGCAACGGCTTTGCCCGTGCCGGCGACGACGTGAACCCGACCTCGGGCCGGCCGGTGCTGAAGATGATATGGCGGGCGTGACGCCTGTCACTTAAGGGCGCCGGCGACGTCTGCTAGTCGTGGCGACGATGGCAAAGCAACGGAGACGATCGATGAAGCTGGCTGACCTCGCCAAGGGGTCTACGGTCCTGCTCGGCGTCATCGTCGCCGGAGTTGTGTCGACGAGCTATGTCGACCAGCGCTTCGCCACGCAGCTCAAGGCCGCGAGTGAGCCTGCTCCGGCGAGCAGCCCCCCGCCGACGAGCCCTCCTGCGTCGACGGACGTCCCGGCTCCAACAAACACCCCCGCAGCATCGGCCTGCATCGGCGAGGACGGCCGATGGAAGAACTGGCCGTGGCCGAACGTGCCGATGGGCTCGCCGAAGTGCAAATGAGGACCGCGCAGTCGGTCATCGCCGGCGCTTGAAAACAAGAATGTCGAAAACAACCCCATGACGTGGCGCGTTCGTCCATCCGCCCTCCCTCAGAACCTCACATTGAAGTTGGCGCGGAGGGATTGATCGGTGAGACCCGAGCCGAACTGACCACCATATGAGACGCCGAGCATGGCGGCGGGCGTAATCGCGTAGTCAAGACCGGCTTCGATCGCCGCCGCATTGCGCGCGATTGGAACACCGCCGATCGAGAAAGTGTCACCGCCACCGGCGAACCGGATCTGGGAGAGCGGCGTGGTGTCGCCGAAGGCGTGCCGCCAGCCGAGCATGCTCTTGGCCGTCACGGTCGCACCGTAGAGGTCGAACCTCGTCGACGCGCGCAGGCCGAGCGTCGTGAACGCCGCATCGGTGGTCGAGCTGCCGCTCGCCAGCGCCGCAGCGCCGCCCTTCTCGGTGAAGCCGTCGGTGCTCAGGCTGACATAAGCGAGGTTGGCGAAGGGCTCGAACCGGGCAGCGCGCATCGTGATGGCGTAGCCGAACTCGCCGAAGGCCTGCGCGGTGCCGGCGTTGTAGTTGCCCTTCAGACTATCCCCGAAGCCCGGGAACGCCACCGAACGGCTCGTCGAGATATCGTGCCAAGTGTAGGCAGCACCCGAGCGGAAGGCGAGATCGCCCCATTGCGTACCGCCATAGAGCCCGACATGGTAGTTGTCGCTCGATCCGGACGAACTGCGATCCCCGACGTTGAAGGTCGAGCGGCTGTAGCCGCCGAGCATGCCCACGCGCCAGGTGTCGCCGACGACGCCGTCGGCGCCCATGAAGAAGCCGCCGATGTCGCGCTTGATCGTAGCGGCATTGCCGTTGCCGTTCGACTGGCCCCAAGCGCCGAAGCCACGGCCCCAGACGGCAAAACGATCGCTGGTGGCTGACGCCGCGACCGGCTTGCCGTCAACATAGGTCATGACCGGCGAGCGCACCGCACCGACCGCATCGAAGGCATCGCGCAGGCGATCCAGCGCAGCATCGCGCACGAAGCGGCTGTCCTCAATCATCCCCGCCTTGGCCGAGGCATGCACCTCACCCGAGAGCTGGTCGAAGGAGCGCCGCGCCACCGCATCGGTCGGCAGCATAAGGACGGCATCGTAGATCGGATTGCCGCTGCCCAGGCTGTCCGTGCCCGCGCCGGTCGCCCGCTGGTTCGGCGTCAGGCCGGCAGCCGCAAAAGACTTGGTCTGGGCCACGTCGAGATAGACATGCGTCGGGTCATAGCGCTCGACCAGACCGATGAAGGCCGAGAGCGCGGTGTCGCCGGTGAGCGTATAGGTGCCGCTGACGCCGCCATTGGCTTGCAACACCGTATAATGCGTGCCCAGCACATAGGGTGCGGCATCGAGCTTCACGATGTTGAGCACCGCGCCGTTGGCGATCGTCGCCGTGCCGGTCGCATTGATGCGGTCGGCCAGACCCGTCGAGGTCAGTTCGACCTGATAGGTCGAGCCCGCCGCCTGCGCGATATTGCCGTTGACGTTCAGCGTGCCGATCGAGTTGCCCGGCCCGATGGTGCCGCCGGCATTGGCGACGATGCCGCCGACCGTGCCGTTGCCGCCAAGCATGCCGCCGCCCGACACCGTCACCAGCGAGTTGGCCAGCGAGCCGTTCACCGCCAATCGGCCGCCGGTGACGTTGGTGGCGCCGGTGAAGGCGCTGGAATCCGCGGTCAGATTGGTGTTGCCGGCGATCTGGTTGATGGTGCCGAAGCCGGCGATCGCCAAGCCGAAGGTGTAGTTGGCGTCGGTGTGGTTGAAGTTGACCGCGCCGTCGCCGAGGCCGAACTGGACGTTCGTGGCGTTGAGCGTGCCGGCCCCAGCCGCAGCCGATCCGACCACACTGCCGATGTTCAGCGCGCCGGCCGAGCCGGCCTGCGCCGCGATGACGGCAGCGCCGCCAACCGACACCATGCCGCCGTTCGAAATCGTCAGCGCGCCGGAGCCGATGTTGCCAACCGTGAGGCCGCTGCTATTCGTCCAGGTTGAACCGGCGCCGTCGACAACCACCGTCCCCTGTGCGCCCGAGCCATTGCCCACGGTCGCAGACGTGTTGCTGACCGCGCCACCATTCAGGATGTTCAGTGTGCCGGAGCCACCATGGCCAACGGTCAGGCTTCCGCTGTTGGTCCAGGTCGAGCCCGCTCCCGAGACGGCAACCGTTCCCGTCCCGGTGGCGATATTGCCGATGACGCCGCCGACGCTGTCGACCGCTCCTCCGTTGACGATCGTCAGCGTGCCGGTGCCGGCATCGCCGACGAAGAGGGCCATACTGTTGGACCAGCTCGAGCCGGCGCCGGTGACCGCGACCGCCCCGGTAGAGCCGAGAGAATTGCCGATATGGCCCACCGTATCGCTGACGCTGCCGGCGTTCGAGATCGTCAGCGTCCCGTCGCCGCCCGAGCTCACCCCAATATAGAGGGCCGAACTGTTGTTCCACGTCGAGCCGACACCGTCGACCGTAGCAAAACCCTTCGCATAGTTTCCGAGATAGCCGATGACACTTTTGACCGTACCCCCGTTTGCGACGGCCAGGGTCCCGGTCCCGGCTCGGCCGATGGCCAGGGTGGAGCTGTTGATCCAGGTCGAGCCCGCACCGGAGACCGTCACCGCTGCCGTGGACGATGCCGCATATCCGACATAGCCCAACGTGTTGCTGACCGTGCCCCCACTCGAAATGGTCAGCGCAGCCGCACCGGATTTGCCGATCGTGAGATCGGCGCTGTTGGTCCAGGTCGAGCCGGTACCGTCGACGGTCACCGTGCCGATGGATCCTGCCTGCGAGCCGACGAGACCCACGGTGTTGCTGACAGCGCCGCCGTTTGAAACGATCAGCTTCCCCTCGCCGCCATCACCGACTGTCAGCTGCCCGCTGTTGGTCCAGGTCGAGCCCGTGCCGTTGACGGTCGCCGTGCTCGTCGAGCCGCTGAAAGCCCCTATCTTGCCAGCGACGCTGGTCACGGTGCCGCCGGCGGTCACGGACAGTGTTCCCTGCCGGAAATTTCCGACGACCAGATTGCCGGTGTTGGTCCAGGTCGAGCCTGCGCCGCTGATCGTCACCGTGCCCATATGCGTGTCGGCGATCAGCCCGTTGACGTCGGTGAGATGGCCACCATTGGAAATTGTCAGCAGGCCTGTGCCCGCCTGGCCGACGGCCATGTCCGCGTTGCTGATCCAGGCCGACCCCGCTCCGTCAATGCTCGCGGTGCCGGTGGAGCCGGAAAAATAACCGACATAGGCGGCGCCACTCACAACCTTGGCGCCATTCGTGACGCTCAGAGTGCCGCTGCCCGAGGTGATATGGCCGACATAGAGCGACCCGACGCTGGTCCATGTCGAGCCGGCACCGTCCACCAGCACCGTCCCGTTGGTCGCGCCGGTATAGCCGATCGAGCCGATACCGCTGCTGGTAAGCTGTCCGCCGCCCGAGATCGTCAAGAGGCCGTCGCCGATCGACAGATTGTTGGTGGCCGCGTTCGGCCCCGCGATGACGGCGGGGTTCGGAGTCGAGGTCGCGATGAAGACGTTGACACCGGATGTGGGGAGCGTGCCGGTGTTCCAGTTTCCGGTCACGAACCAGTCGCTGGACGTGGTCCCCGTCCAATCGGCCGCCCTGGCCGCATCCGGGAGGGCCTGGCCGACCGATAACGTCAGGGCGAACACGGAGGCCGACGACAGGAGACGACGGCCGTCGAGCGGCCGCAATCCGAGGGACCTCAAATATAGCCCCTTGCGGCTGGTAAGACTGCCCATGCGAATCCAAAACCTCCGATTCAACAGCCACTTGGCTTGTGCTCGGAGCTATCGCATCGCGTTTGGACATCGTCTTGCCCTGGACTGCGGGCGAATTGACCTGGGGTGCGGCGCGACCGCTTTTCCGATCGGGCGTGACCGCGGGGCCATACGTTCGATGGCGCGTTGCTCTGCGCTCCATCCTTGGCAGGACACGAGAACCAACGGCGCGGTCTATTGTGTGGTGGAAGACCGGGAACTGCCCGGCATTGCGATCGCCGCGTCCGGCCCGGGCGCGGCCGGACTCACGGATCGATATCCGTAGCGCTACCGGACGGAACCTGGGGTGCAGCCGAAGCGATGGCGGAACGCGCGATTGAAATAGGAAAGACTGCTGAAGCCGCAGGAATAGGCGATCTCGCTCACCAGCAGCTTGTCGTAGGCCCGATCAGACAGGATCTGCCGCGTTTTCTGCAACCGCAATTCGAGGACGTGCTCAGCAAAGCTGAAGCCGGTCTCTTCCAGAATTTCGTGAACATAGCGAATGGACAGTCCGAGTTCCTGCGCGACCCTGCGTGCGGAAATTTCAGGACTGAGGAAGCCATCCCGGATCTTGGCCAGAATCGCCTGCAATCGCGCCGCCCGCAGGCCGCGCAGGCCCGCGATCTCGGCCGCCTCGCCTTTTGCGCCGGTCGCCAGGCCGACGAGATCGACGATCGTCTCGCCAACATGCGCCATGAGATCGGGCGAGACGATGGGCGGGCCGGCTTCGAGAATGCGACAATATCGCGTGAGCAGACCCAACGCCTCGTTCTCGGCGTCGATGCGCAACGCCAGCCTGTCATCGACATGTTTGAATGTGGTGGCGAGCACGTCGCGGGGGATCACCACATTGGCCCAGAGGTTTCTGTCTCCGCCGATCATTTTCAATGGCTCGGCTGCCGAAACCAGAGCGGCCTGTCCAAATCCGACACTATAGTCACGACCGACCTGCGTTCCGGCCAGCACCGTGTCGCCCCTGTTGACGAGCAGGAGATAACCGTCACGGCCATCGTCGGCGATGTTCCTGGCCTGCCTGTTGGCCCGTTTGATGGTGCCGGCCATCTGGCCGAGAACCAGCGGCCCAATGGCGGTAGCCTCGATATCCGCCTCGAAAGGGAGATTGTCGGAGACGCTGTATTCCACCGACCAGATTTCAGCGACGTGGATGTCCTGCCAGCGGGCGAATCTTGCTTTATCGTTCAGCTCTGAAGGCAGATCACGCGATGAAAATACCGTCTTATGTAGCAACGATGCAGTCCCAGCGAAAACAGACGCCCTTCGATAAGGAATGAACAGGCTTCGATCTTATCAAGATCGACAGGTTTTATAGTCAAATTCGATACTTATGGATCAGGACAGTCGGGCATCGCAAAGCGGCTGCTCGTATTCCGTTGCATGCCGCTGGTCTCGTCCGAAACCAGTCCCGCCGCATCTGCCGCAAGCTGGCTGATGAGCCGTCGGTTGAGGCCAAACGGGTATTTTGCGATGTTCCAGCCAGACACCGAGCTCTGCGGCTCTCCTGAGAGGCGACGGCGAGGTTCTGTGATTGCGAGTGCGAACGGCGGGCGTGTTGGACGCCTATGGGGGATGCGTGCAGAGGATAGTCTACAGCTCAAATGACCTGATAGGCGATGAAACACTCCGGAAAGAGCAGTGGATTTCATCGCTCTCATCCGGCTATGCCCATCTGCGTGCCGATCCGTCGATCGGCAGGTCATTTGAGGGCGAGCTCAGAATTGCCCGAACCAACGATGTCGCCGTAGGCACAATCCATGGCACCGTGAAGTCGATATCGCGGACCACGAGTGATATCGCTGCTCACAATACGAACAATGTCGTGCTGCTCCTGAATGCGGGGCAATACCCGCTCGGGGTCGACCAATCGGGGAAGAGCGTCGAACTTGCTCCTGGAGCGTCCGTACTCATCGAGCAGAGCGCGCCCTCGATCATTCTGGCTAGCGACGGACAATGCGGTCTCGTCGCTGTGCAGACGGAGCGGGAACGCGTTCGCCAACGATGCGCTCTGTTCGAGGACGGCCTGATGACGGTCGTATCCGGCCCGTCGGTGGTCAATGGGCTTCTCCGCGCCTATATCGATGTCCTCGTCGGAGAGACCGCCCCCACGATTCCCCTGATCAAGCAGTTCGCGGCTGATCATATCGCCGATCTGATCGCGGCGACGGCTTCGATCGCTATTCCCAATCTGGGGGAGGACAACGCACGGTTCGGAATCTCGAGCCGCGGGCGTCTGATGTCGGCTCGGCGCTACATCTCCCAGCGCCTCGAGGATCCTTTCCTGAGCGAGGAAGGCATTGCCGCGCATGTCCGCGTCTCCACCAGCCAGTTGCGAAAGGACTTCGAACGCTGCGGATTGAGCGTCGGTCGCTATGTCCGTGAACAAAGGTTGGAGAAAGCCGTGGCGATGTTGCGAGACCCGGCCTTGCGACGCCATCGCATCATCGACATTGCGTTCGCGTGCGGTTTTCGCAATCTCGTGACCTTCAACCGCGTCTTCCGAGCCGCTTACGGCATGCCTCCTTCCGAACTCAGGCAGGTAGGTGCGCCCCACTTCCAATGAAGCACCGCGCCAGCACAGAACCTCACGCCCCCTCGAACTGCAGCCTCGCCAGCCTCGCATAGAGACCGTTCGCGGCGACGAGCTCGGCATGCGTGCCCTGCTCGACGATCTTGCCCTGGTCCATCACCAGGATACGGTCGCAGGAGAGGACGGTGGCGAGGCGGTGGGCGATCACGAGCGTGGTGCGATGACGCATCAGCTCTTCGAGCGCGGTCTGCACCAAGGTCTCGCTTTCGGCATCGAGCGCGGAGGTCGCTTCATCGAGCAGCAGCAGCGGCGCATCGCGCAGGATGGCGCGGGCGATGGCGATGCGCTGGCGCTGGCCGCCGGACAGGGTCACGCCGCGCTCGCCGAGCGGGGTCTCATAACCTTCGGGCAATCGGCGGATGAATTCGGCGGCATGCGCGAGCTCGGCGGCGCGCTCGACCTCGGCGTCGGTCGCATCGGGACGGCCGAAGCGGATGTTCTCGCGGGCGCTGGCGGCGAACACGTTGGATTCCTGCGGCACCAGCGCGATGTGCGAGCGGAAGTCGCGCGGGTCGGCGGACTTGACCGGCACGCCGTCGAGCAAGATCGCGCCGTTGCGCGGATCGTAGAAGCGCAGCAGCAGATGGAAGATCGTGCTCTTGCCGGCGCCGGAGGGACCGACGATCGCGACCTTCTCGCCGGGACGCACGGTGAACGACACGGTGTCGAGCACGTTAACGTCGGGCCGCGCGGGATAGGCAAAGCTGACGTGATCGAAGCCGACCTCGCCGCGTGCCGGCACCGGCAGCGTACGCGGCGATGCGGGCGCGGCGATCTCGGGCTTCACATGCAGGATCTCGAACAGACGCTCGGCCGCGCCTGAGGCCGCCGAGACCTCGCCCCAGACCTCGCTGAGCTGGCCGAGGCCCGCCGCGGCAAACGCCGCATAGAGCACGAACTGGCCGAGGCGACCGGGCGAGATCGTGCCGATCAAGACGTCATGCGAGCCGATCCACAGGATCCCGACCACGCTGGCGAACACGATGAAGATGACGATGGCGGTGAGAACCGCGCGGGCCTGGGTCGAGGTGCGCGCGGCCTCATAGGCCTGCTCGACCTCGCCGCCAAAACGCTTCGCAGCCAGTCCTTCGCTGGTATAGGCCTGCACGGTGCGGATTGCGCCGACCAGCTCGCCGGCATAGGCCGAAGCGTCGGCCAGCGTGTCCTGCGCATTGCGCGACAGCCGCCGCACCCAGCGCCCGAAGGCGACCAGCGGCAGCACGATCAGGGGGATCGCAAGCAGCACGAAGCCGGAGAGACGCGGGCTGGTGATGACCATCATGGCTGCCGCGCCAAAAAACATCATCAGATTGCGCAGCGCGATCGAGACGGAGGCGCCAACCGCGGACTTGATCTGCGTGGTGTCGGCGGTCAGGCGCGACACCAGTTCGCCGCTGCGCGCGGAATCGAAGAAGGCGGGCGAGAGCGAGAGCAGATGGGCGAAGACGTCGCGGCGCAAATCAGCAACGATGCGCTCGCCGATCGTCATCACGAGGTAGTAGCGCGACGCGCTCGCCAGTGCGAGCACGGCGACGACGGCGATCATCACCGAGAAGTAACTGTTGATCAGCGCGATGCCTTCGGGCGTCAGGCCGAAATCGATCATCCGGCGCACCGCGACCGGCACCAGCAGCGTGGTCAGCGCGGCGACCGTCAGCGCCACGAAGGCGAGCGCGGCACGGCCGCGGTAACGGTTCACATAGGGGGCGAGGGCGAGCAGCGGCCGCAGCTTGGCGCGGCCCTTGGCGGGCTGCTCGACCAGCTCGGCTTCGATGGACCGGGCTTCCGCCGGCGCGGTGTCGGGCGCGTCGCGATACTGGTCGTCAAGCCGTTCCACAGCGCTCATGAGATCGGACCCAGGAAGAGAGATTAACTCCACATAGGCCGGTGCGGGAGGAGTGGCAAATCCGGGATGTCCCTTAGGGGACGGCCCGGTTCTCAAGTCCCCACAATGGCTTGTTTTAAAGGGGGCTGTGGGGTATAGACCCCGCCAAATCCGTCATTCGAGAGTCACTCAAGCCGGGCGCCGGGCGCCCTAGGAATTGCCATGAAAGCCGAAATTCATCCGGATTATCATACGATTAAGGTCGTCATGACCGACGGAACCGAGTACCTGACCCGCTCCACCTGGGGCAAGGAAGGCGACACGCTGAACCTCGACATCGACCCGAAGTCGCACCCGGCCTGGACCGGCGGCAACGCCCAGATCATGGACCGCGGCGGCCGCGTCTCGCGCTTCCAGAAGAAGTTTTCGGGCTTTCTCAAAAAGGATTGATCCGGCCCGCAAGGCTGGAGACGAAAAACGCCCCCGGAGCACCGGGGGCGTTTTTGCTTTTGGGGGGACTGTCGTTCCGGGGCGATGCGCAGCATCGAACTATGGTGCGCGCCCCGGAATGACAGAAGATAGACCTTACCGCTCGAACGCGGCCTTCAGCGCGTTGAGGTGCGGCACCAGCGGGTTGCCGATGGCGACGTGCTCGGCCGGCGCGGTGTGGATCGAGGTGTCGAGGCGGCGGACGCGGGCCTGCAGGCTCATCGAGCGGTGGATCAGGTCCTGGAGCTGCGTCGGCAGCTTCTCGATGGTGTCGGTGGGACCGGGATCGGCGGCGCTGAGCTTGACCTTGGTCTTCTCGCGGTTGGCCTGGACCAGCGTCATCTCGCCTTCCTTCACCGCGCGGTGCAGCAGCAGCCACGAGGCGAGTTGCATCAGGCGCGTGGTGAGGCGCATGCTCTCGGTCGCGTAGGTGAGGCTGACGGCGCGATCGAGCGCCTTGGCTTCAGTGCGGCCGGCGCCGTCGAGATAGGCAGCGGTTTCTTCGACGAGGTCCATGCCCTCGCGGAACAGCGTGCCGAACGCCGCAGAATTGGTGAACCGCTCGCTGAGTTGAACGAGAGCGCCGTCGGCCTGCAAACGTTCCATGGTTAACGCCCCTTACGCAACTGTTTACCCACCCGGCTTAGGCGCCGGCTTATGATGAACAAATCATTGCGCGGGCGAGGCGCCGAGTCCAGCGACAAGCGCGGATATGGTTTCCGCGGGTCATTCCTCGGAATTCAACCGAAGGGAGAGGCAAAAAAAGAGCCGCCGGAAGACCGGCGGCTTTGAAAGTTGATAACAGGGAGGCGTCAAACAGAGTGGACAGGAGCCACTCGGTGTCCAAACGAGGACAGCTCCAGTCATAAAGTGAAAAGCTTAATCGACCGTAAACGAACGAATTTTTTGAGGGTTCGTTAGCCATGTCGGCCAAAGGCCGAGCCGCGCCCGTGCCCCGGACGCAGTGCGGCACGAAGTGCTGCGCTGCTGAGCCGGGGCCCAGCTTTTGGGCCGATGAATTTCGAGAGGCATGGGTCCCGGTTCTGCGCGGCAGAGCTACGCGCCGCAGCGCGCCCGGGACACACGAGAGTTGATTGCCGAACCTACGACTTGAAAAAACTGTTCGCCGCATCGCGCGAGGCGCGCTTCTTGGTGGCGGCTTCTTCGAGCCTGGCGATCTCGGTCTTGAGCAGGGTGACGCGCTCGGTCAGTTCCTCCACTGACAAGAGTGAGAGATCCTGTCCGATTTCATGCGTGATCTTCTTGCGCGGGCGGTCGTCGTCTTCGATCGGCATCCTCGTTCCTCCTGCGTTCGCGCCACCACACGGCCGAGGCGGTTGCCAGCTTGGACCGCGCTGGCTAAGCAATGGCCTCGTTCCTCCCGCACCTTTGCTCAAGGACACATCATGGACAAGCTGCCCGCGCAAATGACCGTGGTCGCCATCTCCACTCCCGGCGGACCGGAGGTGCTGGTGCCGGAACAACGCGCCCTGCCGCAGCCCGGCCCCGACGAGATCCTGGTCAAGGTTCAGGCTGCCGGCGTGAACCGGCCCGACGTGGCGCAGCGCTCCGGCGCCTATCCGCCGCCGCCCGGCGCCAGCGACCTGCCCGGCCTCGAGATCGCCGGTGAGGTGGTCGCCGTCGGCAGCAACGCCAAGCGGCACAAGATCGGCGACAAGGTGATGTCGCTGGTCGCCGGCGGCGGTTATGCCCAGTACTGCATCGCCCAGGACGCCCAGGCCATGAGCGTGCCGCCGGCACTCTCGATCAAGGAAGCCGGCGCGCTGCCGGAGACCCTGATGACGGTCTGGCACAACGTGTTCGAGCGCGGCGGCCTGAAGGCCGGCGAGACGCTGCTGATCCATGGCGGCTCCTCCGGCATCGGCACCATGGCGATCCAGCTCGCCAAGGCGTTCGGCGCCAAGGTGTTCGTCACCGTCGGCTCGCAGGACAAGGTCGATGCCTGCCTCAAGCTCGGCGCCGACCGCGCCATCAACTACAAGACCGAAGACTTCGTCGCCGTGATCAGGGAAGAGACCAACAAGGTCGGCGTCAATCTGATCCTCGACATGGTCGCCGGCGAGTATGTCGACCGCAACTATGATGCCGCCGCCATGGACGGCCGCATCGTCCAGATCGCGACCCTCAACGGCCCCAAGATTACCGCCAACATCGCCAAGGTGATGGTCAAGCGCCTGACGCATACCGGCTCGACGCTGCGTCCCCGTAGTAATGCGGACAAGGCGGCGATGGTGGCCGCGATCGAAGCGAAAGTGATGCCGCTCTTGCGCGAAGGCCGGGTCAAACCGCTGATGGACAGCTCTTTCCCGCTGGAAAAGGCATCCGACGCGCACCGGCGCATGGAGACCTCAGCACATATTGGCAAAATTGTGTTGGAGGTCTAGGCCAGCGGCCCACGGGGGACGCCGGAAACCCTTTGATTTTCCTCGCTTTCGTGGCATCTATCGCGTCGCACCGAACCAATTCCGTCCGGTGTGAAATCGTCTTCCACCGAAGAGTTGCGTCGAACGCGGAGAACTGACCTTGCGTCTGATCAGGTGCCTCGCGCCCATCGCGCTGGGCCTCATGATTCTCGTCGCCGCGTATCCTGCGCGCGCGCTCGACGCCGTCAGCGTCCGCAGTGACGCGCCCGCGATCGACCTCACCGGCGTGCTCGAGCATCAGCGCAGCGATGCCGACCGCATCCAGGTCTCGACCGCGCCCGGCACCGACGGCATCGTCCGCCGCATCGAAGTGCGCGCCCGCGAAGGCGGCCAGAACTGGATCGTGTTCGCGCTCGCCAACAACACCGACGACCAGCTCGACCGCCTGATCGTCGCCCCGCATTACCGCATCGTCTCCTCAGGCCTGTTGTGGCCCGACCTTGGTCTCTCACGCATCGCGACCATCACGCCCTCGACGGGCGACCGGCCGGAGCGGCAGGAAAGCCCGACCGCCGACGTGTTCCGCGTCACGCTCGACCCGGGCGCCGTCGTCACCTTCGTCGCGGAACTGCGCACCGACAAGCTGCCGCAGCTCTATCTGTGGGAGCCGGAAGCCTACAAGGACAAGGTCAACTCGTTCACGCTGTACCAGGGCATCGTGATCGGCATCTCCGGCCTGCTTGCGCTGGTGCTGACCATCCTGTTCGTGGTCAAGGGCAGCATCATGTTCCCGGCCGCAGCGGCGCTGGCCTGGGCGGTGCTGGTCTATATCGGCGTCGATTTCGGCTTCTGGGGCAAGGTGCTCGACATGTCGAACAACGCCGAGCGCATCTGGCGCGCGGCAGGTGAGGCGATATTGGCGGCGACGCTGCTGGTGTTCCTGTTCGCCTATCTCAACCTCAGTCGATGGCATGTGCGCTACTCGCACATCACGGTGGGCTGGCTCGCGTTCCTCGGCTCCCTCGTCGCGCTCGCTCTGTTCGATCCGGCCGTCGCCTCCGGCATCGCGCGCATCTCGCTGGTGCTGATCGCCTTCGCCGGCTTCGCGCTGATCGTCTATCTCTCCACCCACGGCTTCGACCGCGCGGTGCTGCTGATCCCGACCTGGTTTCTCCTGGTGGTCTGGGTGGTCGCGGCCGGCATGACGGTTGCGGGTTCCGTCACCAACGACATCGTCGGCCCTGCCCTGCTCGGCGGCCTCGTGCTGATCGTGATGCTGATCGGCTTCACGGTGATGCAGCACGCCTTCGCCGGCGGCGGCGCCACCACCGGCGTCGTCTCCGACATCGAGCGCCGCGCACTGGCGCTGGCCGGTTCCGGCGACCTGATCTGGGACTGGGACGTCTCCGCCGACAAGGTCTTCACCAGCCCCGAGACCGAGGCCCTGCTCGGCCTCAAGCGCGGCACGCTGGAAGGTCCGGCCGCCTCCTGGCTGGAAGTGCTGCACCCGCTCGACCAGGACCGCTTCCGCGCCGCGCTCGACAGCGTGCTCGACCAGCGCCGCGGCCGCCTGGTGCAGGACTTCCGCCTGCGCACGCCCGACGGTCACTTCATGTGGTTCGCGCTGAAGGCGCGCCCGGTGGTCGGCTCGGACGGCGAGGTCTCGCGCGTCGTCGGCACGCTCACCGACGTCACCGAGCTGCGCAACGCCGAGGAACGCCTGCTGCACGATTCCGTGCATGACAATCTCACCGGCCTGCCCAACCGCAAACTGTTCATGGACCGGCTCGGTGCCGTCGCGCATTTCGCCAAGTCGATGCCAACGCTGCGGCCGACGCTGATGGTGATCGACCTCGACCGCTTCAAGCAGGTCAACGATTCCGTCGGCATCGCGGTCGGCGATTCCATCCTGCTGACGCTGGCCCGCCGCCTCACCCGCATCCTGAAGCCGCAGGACACGCTTGCGCGTCTCGCCGGCGACCAGTTCGGCCTGATCCTGCTCTCCGAGCAGGACCCGGCCCGCATCACCGCCTTCGCCGAGACCATCCGGAAGACCATCCGCGCGCCGATCGCCTTCAACGACCGCGAGATTTTTCTCACGGCCTCGATCGGGCTGGCGCTGTCCGATCCGCAGACCCAGCTCACGGACGAGATCATCAAGGACGCCGAGCTCGCGATGTATCACTCCAAGCGCATCGGCGGCGACCGCATCGACGTCTACAAGCCGGCGATGCGGGCACGGAAGACCGACCGCCTCACGCTGGAGAGCGAGCTGCGCCGCGCCATCGAGCGGCAGGAGATCACGATCCTGTACCAGCCGATCGTGCGGCTGGAGGATCGCTCCGTGGCGGGCTTCGAGGCGCTGGCGCGCTGGGATCATCCGAAACTCGGGCGCATGGCGCCGTCGGAATTCATCGGCATTGCGGAAGAGACCGGCCTGATCGTCGATCTCGGCATGTTCGTGCTCGACCAGACCGCGAAGCAGCTCTCGGTGTGGCAGCGCGCGATGCGCTCGCGCGAGCCGATCTTCGCCTCGGTCAACGTGTCGTCGCGGCAGCTTTTGCGCCACGACCTGATCCACGACGTCCGCACCGTGCTGTCGCGCTCCTCGGTCGCGCGCGGCACGCTCAAGCTCGAACTGACGGAATCGCTGGTGATGGAGAATCCGGAGCACGCAGCGCAGATGCTGACACGCATCCGCGAGCTCGGCACCGGCCTGTCGCTCGACGATTTCGGCACCGGTCATTCCTCGCTGGCCTATCTGCAGCGCTTCCCGTTCGACACCATCAAGATCGACCAGTCCTTCGTCCGCACCACCAGCCGCGGCACGCGGCCGGTGATCCTGAAGTCGATCATCGCGCTCGCGCATGATCTCGGCATGGATGTGGTCGCCGAAGGCGCCGAGACCGATTCCGATGCGGTCGAGCTCTACCAGATGGGCTGCGAATACGCGCAGGGCTTCGCCTTCGGCGAGCCGATGGACGCGGACGCCGCGATGCGGCTGCTGACGGAAGTGCGGTTGGAAGCGGCGAGCTAGTCTCTTTCCTCTCCCCCGCTCGAGAGTCCGTTCGCGAAGCAAGCAGGTGATGCATCGGCGCGCTGATGCCGGGCTTGATCCAGATCAATGGGCCCTCCCCGACCGCCACGGAAGATTGCACAACTGCATTCGATCCGGAACAGCGTCGTCATCGAGGTCACTGGGCTCGCCGCCGTCGTTCCCGGAATAAGCGAACCACACGCGTCTCTCTCGGGAGCTACCGATGACCCGGCACCTGTTCTTCGCGATCACCCTCATCAGCACCGGCATGTTCCTTGCCGCATCAGCCGAAGCCGCAACAGTGACAGCCGCTCTATGCGAGGATCGAGGCGCAAATTGCCTCGGCACGTGTGCCGACTACGCCGGTGGGGCCGGTGACGTTCGGGGGCGCCAGAACACATGCGTGCGCGCCTGCGACCGGCAGACGACCAGATGCCTGATACGAACACATGCCGCAGACGACCGCTGGCCCCATAATCGCCAATGAAGGCTGTGGTTTTGCACGTAGGCTGACCGCCCCTTCTCGCGCTTGCGGCGTACCGCATCCAGCTGGCCTACCCTGGCCTCCGCCGCAACCCCATCACCAGCCCAAATCCCGCCAGCAGCGACATCGCGGCGAGGCCGCCCCAGACCATTCCCGCCTGCTCGAGATACACGTCCTGCGAGACCGGATCGAAGCAGCGGCCGAGCTCGTTGAAGCAGTCGCGCCAGCGCCAGTAGCGGGCCTCGAAGGCGAGCGCGAACAGCACGCCCAGGCCGATCAGGGCTGCGCCAAAAATCCCCCTTAGCCAGCGCAGGATCATGCCGCGTCAGCTCACCTGCGCTGCTTCTTCTTCGTGAACCGCACGCTCGCGCCGTCAGGCATCCGCGTCGCCACGAACCCGGCGGCGAGACAGGCTTCGCGCTGCGGCATCTGGATGTCGGGGCTGCGCAGGCTGTCCCACCATGAGGCACGGTTGGCCGCGCGCGGCAGCGCCGCGCCGATGATCTCCTCGATCTGCTCGAAGGTCAGCACGAACTCCGCCTGCTTCTGCCGCATCAGATAGTCGCGCAATGCGTCGTAGTCGTTCACAATCGTCCTCTCGTCCGCAGCCGGATCGCCGATCAGGCCTGCCGAAAATCGTTAGCCGGGTAAACCGCTTCTTAACTCATTGCGACAGCGTCGTCGCGGCTTAAACACTACTCAAGATTTCGGGCGCATCCATCAGGGTCGGGAGCAAACGATGCTGTCTGGATGGCGCGAAGCCATGGCCCGCCGGCCGTGGCGGATTTCGGCGAAACTGCTGATCGTCTCGTCCCTCGTGACGGTGATCGGCTTTTCCGCCATTTGCGTCAACGTCATGCTCGACATGCGCCGCGGCGAGGAGGCGCTGGCCCGCCAGACGCTGGAGAACCTCGCCACCTCCATCGAATCCGACATCAGCCGCAACATCGAGATCTACGATCTGTCGCTGAAGGCGGTGGCGAGCAACATGCTGCTGCCCGAGCTCGCCACGGTCTCGAAAGCGGTCCGTCACCTCATCCTGTTCGATCATGCGACCACGGCGCGGCACTTCGGCGCCATCCAGGTCTACGATGCCGAGGGCAGGCTGACCATCGACGCCTCCGCGCTTGATCCGCGCGCCGAGAACCGCGCCGACGAGGATTATTTCAGGGTTCACCGCGACAATCCCGGCGCGGGCCTCTACATCAGCCGGCCGATGCTGTTCCGCGGCGCCTATTCGATCGTGCTGAGCCGGCGCATCAGCGACACCGACGGCGGCTTCCTCGGCGTCGTGGCCGGCTCGATCCGCTTCAGCTATTTCCACGAATTGTTCGAACGGCTGAACCTCGATCCCGAAGACACCATCACCGTGCTCAAGCGCGACCGCACCATCATGATGCGACGGCCGTTCGATCTCGACGTGATCGGCACGAACCTCGGCGAGCGCCAGGCCTGGAAGGCCGACAATCTGCGTGTCGGCGCATCCTATTCGGGCCAGGGCCCGGTCGATCCGACGCCGCGGCTCTATGCGCGCAGCGGCGACAGCGGGCCGCTGTTCGTCGTCGCCGGCAAGCCGTTGAGCGCCGTGTTCGACCTCTGGCGCAAGGAGGCCATTCGCATCGGCGCCGTGGTGCTGCTGCTCGCGCTGTTCCTGCTGGGATCCTCGATCGTGCTCGCGCGCGAGATCGGCCGGCGCGCCGAAGCCGAGAGCAAGCTCGAGGAGATGGCGACGACGGACGCACTCACGGGCCTGAAGAACCGGCGCAAGTTCGATACCGTGATCGACAGCGAGTGGCGGCGCGCGATGCGCCAGAAAGCGCCCATCGCGCTGCTCATGATCGATGCCGATCACTTCAAGGCCTACAACGACACGTTCGGCCACCAGGCCGGCGACCAGGTGCTGGTCGGCATCGCCATCTGCATTTCCGATTCGGTCAGCCGCGCCGGCGATTGCGCCGCGCGCTATGGCGGCGAGGAATTCGCGGTGCTGCTGCCGAACACCTCGGCCACCGACGCCTTCAAAGTCGCCGAGGCGATCCGCGGCAAGGTGCAGGGCTGGTCCGACGACCAGACGGCCTCGACCGTCTCCTGCGGCATCGCCAGCCTCGTTCCCGCCATCGGCATGGACTGGACCGTGCTGGTCGCCGCCGCCGACAAGGCGCTCTATGCGGCGAAGGCGGGCGGGCGCAACCAGTCGGTGGTCGCGAGCCTGCCGAAGCTGTCGCTGGTGGCGTGAGGTCCCTCGGTGTCGTCCCCGCGAACGTGGGGACCCATACCGCGGAATCTATCGATCGTTGCCGGTCACAATACCGAACGACGAGTCTTCGCCAAACTACTCCCTGTGGTTATGGGTCCCGGATCTGTGCTTCGCTTGTCCGGGACGACACAGAGTATTTGGCTACGACTGCCCCAGATACTTCTTCATCTCGGCGATCAACCCGTCGCGCAGCTCGGGCCGCTTCAGGCCGTAGGCGATGTTGGCGCGGAGGAAGCCGGGCTTGGAGCCGCAATCGTGGCGCTCGCCCTCGAACTCGACGCCGTAGAATTTTTGCGTCTTGGCAAGGCCGATCATGGCGTCGGTGAGCTGGATCTCGCCACCGGCGCCGCGCTCCTGCGTCTCCAGGATCTTGAAGATCTCGGGCTGCAGGATGTATCGGCCGGTGATCGAGAGGTTGGAGGGCGCGGTGCCCTTGGCCGGCTTCTCGACCATGCCGTCGACCTCGAACATCTTGCCGGTGCGCTTGCCGACGCCGCAAATGCCGTATTGATGGGTGAGATGGTCGGGCACGGCCTCGACCGCGATGACGTTGGACTTCTCGCCGAGCTTGTTGGCGGTCTCGATCATCTGCTTCAGGCAGCCGGGCGTGTTGAGCACGAGCTCGTCGGGCAGCACGACCGCGAACGGCTCGTCGCCGACGATGTCGCGCGCGCACCAGACCGCATGGCCGAGGCCGAGCGGCGCCTGCTGGCGGGTGAAGCTGACGGCGCCGGCTTCCGGCTGGTTCTGCGCCAGGATCTCCTGTTCGGCCTTCTTGCCGCGCTGGCTAAGCGTCGTGTCGAGCTCGAACATCTTGTCGAAATGATCTTCGATGACGTTCTTGTTGCGGCCGGTGACGAAGATGAAATGCTCGATGCCGGCTTCGCGCGCCTCGTCATAGACGTACTGGATCAGCGGCTTGTCGACGATGGTCAGCATTTCCTTCGGCATCGCCTTGGTGGCGGGCAGGACGCGGGTGCCAAGGCCGGCGACGGGGAATACGGCTTTGCGAATTTTCATGGGATTGATCGAATACCTGAGGAGATACGTGACGGGAGCAATGTCATCTTGCTAGCCTGTTTGCAGCCGCTAACAAAGGCGGATGTGGGGCCTCGCGATCACAGAGTTAAGAAAAAAGCAGCCAACAAAATTTCACCTTTGTTAAGCTATTGGCAACCGTAACCGGGCCTCCTGAGGGCGGATTTCTGGCCGGACGGGTGAGGTATGATGCAATCAATGGCAGGGCTGGCAAAACGTGCTGGATTTGTGACCGGCGTAACTCTAGCTGCCTTGCTGCTGCCGGCTTCCGCGCACGCCCAGGCGCAGAACGGCCTCTCCAACCTGTTCGGCGGCATTTTCTCCGGCTCCAATCCGGCACCAGCGCAAGCCCCGCCCGGCCCCGGCGGCGCGCAAACTGGAGCGTTGCCCTGGACCGGCGAGGACGGCGCCTCCGGCCATCCGCTGATGACGGCCGCGGCGATCCGCGAGGCGGCAGGCAATTTCGACAATTGCGTTGCGGGGATGTGGCCGGATGCCGCACGCCGCAACATCACGCAGGAGAATTTCCAGCGCTTCACCGCCGGGCTCTCGCCCGACCTGCGCATCATGGACCTGATGGACTCGCAGCCCGAGTTCACCAAATCGATCTGGGATTATCTCGACATCCTCGTGAACGACAACCGCCTCGCCAAGGGCCGCGAGGTGCTCGCCAAATACAAGGCGCAGTTCGACGCCACCGAGAAGGCCTATGGCGTCGATCGCTACATCATCGCCTCGATCTGGGGCATCGAGTCCAACTACTCGACGCAGATGGGCGACCGCAGCGTGCTGCAATCGACCGCGACGCTCGCCTGCATCGGCCGCCGCCAGGCCTATTTCAAGGACGAGTTCCTCTCGGCGCTGGAGATCCTCAACCGCGGCGACCTCAGGCCCGAGCAGATGCGCGGCTCCTGGGCCGGCGCGTTCGGTCCGACCCAGTTCATGCCGACCGCATTCAAGCGCTTTGCCGTGGACGGCGATGGCGACGGACGGCGCGACGTCGTCGACAACCCCACCGACCTGATCGCCTCCACCGCCAACAATCTCAAGAAGGACGGCTGGCAGGCCGGCCAGACCTGGGGCTTCGAGGTCGCAGTTCCCCAGGGCTTCAACTACATGCTGGCCGACCGCGCCAAGGCGATGACGATCGCGCAATGGGAGAAGCTCGGCATCAAGCGCCCGAGCGGCCAGCCCTTCCCGCACCCGGCGGAGAAAGCCTATCTGCTGGCGCCCGCCGGCGCACAGGGCCCGGGCTTCCTGATGCTGCAGAACTACCGGGTCATCATGAAGTACAACCCGGCCGAGGCCTATGCGCTCGCGATCGGCCATTTCGCCGATCGCCTGCGCGGCGGCCAGCCCTTCGTGCAGCCCTGGCCGCGGCAGGAACGGGAGCTGTCGCGCACCGAGCGGCTGGAACTGCAGCAGCTGCTGGCCCAGCGCGGCTTCTACAAGGGCACCCCGGACGGCCAGTTCGGCGGCCAGACTCGGGAGGCGCTGCGCAATTTCCAGGCCTCGATCGGGGTCCCCGCCGACGGATTTGCCTCCTCCGACGTGCTGGACCGGCTGCGCGGGCGGTAAAATCGCGCCGAAAGTAACCCTGAACTGGGATTTTGCCCGGCAGCCTTGACGGGAGCGGCTGTTCCCCGGTGTATGGGGTCAAGAATCTGTCAAAGAATCTGCGACGGAACCTGCCCGTTTGGCGCCTGATTCCGTTATTATAACGAACCAGTTCCGATCCCCATTGCGCGTGCCCGAGATCGCATGTCGAAGCCAAAGTCCTTCTTCAAGGCGCTGACCGAGACCGGCCCGTTGATCGCGCTGGGGACGGCGGTTGCGATTCTGGTGTCGGTCGCAGGACCCGCCTCGGCGCAGTTCTTCAACTTCCCCGGCTTCGGCGGTCCGCCGCAGCGCCAGGCCCCGCCGCCGCGCAACGGCGGAGGCGGTGGTGGCGGCTGGTTCGGCGGCGACTTCTTTGCGCCGTTCCAGCAACAACAGCCGCAGGCGCCGCGCCAGGACTTTTCGCGCGCGCCGTCACCGGCCAAGCGCGACACCATTCCCGACAAGAACGTGCTGGTGATCGGCGACGCCATGGCCGACTGGCTCGCCTATGGCTTAGAGGACGCCTACAGCGAGCAGCCCGACATGGGCGTGATCCGCAAGCACAAGACCACGTCCGGCCTGATCAAGTACCAGCCGAAGGGCGAGCCCTCGGATTGGGCGGCCGCGGCCAAGGGCATTCTCGAGACCGAGAAGCCCGACGTCATCGTCGTCATGCTCGGCCTCAACGACCGCAGCGCGATCCGCGAGCCGGTGACGGAAAAATCCGACAAGGCTTCGGACAAGGACAAGAAGAACGACAAGGGCGCGCGCGCCAAGCCACCGGCCAAGCCCGGCGAGGCCAAGCCCGATGCTGCCGCGAAACCGGACGACAAGCCTGCCGACGCCGATCTGCCGCAGGACGACGCCGACAATGCCGATACGCCGGCCGCAGCGCCCGAGAAGACCGCGCGCAATCCGAACGGCCTCTACGAATTCCGCGACGAGCGCTGGGTCGAACTCTACGGCAAGAAGATCGAAGAGCTCGCCAACGTCCTGAAGTCCAAGGGCGTTCCGGTGCTCTGGGTCGGCCTGCCGGCGATCCGCGGCCCGAAGGGCACCGCGGACATGCTGTTCCTGGATTCGCTCTACCGCGAAGGCGCGGCCAAGGCCGGCATCACCTACGTCGACGTCTGGGACGGCTTTGTGGATGAGGCCGGCCGCTTCCTGCAGAAGGGCCCGGACTTCGAAGGCCAGATCCGCCAGCTCCGCAGCTATGACGGCGTCTACTTCACCAAGCCGGGCGCGCGAAAGCTCGCGCACTATGTCGAGCGCGAGATCACGCGCCTGCTCGCGGGTCGCTCCGGCCCGATCGCGCTTCCGAGCGAACCGGCGACGCCCGACACCAGCGCCGAGCCCGGCAAGCCCGCGCCACGGCCGCTCGCCGGCCCGATCGTGCCCCTGATCGCGGCCTCGATCACGACCGATCAATTGCTGGGCGGACCGGGCTCGCGTCCCGCCGCCGTCGATGCGCTCGCTGCGAAGACGATGGTGAAGGGTGAGCCGCTGTCGGCGCCGGCCGGCCGCGCCGACGATTATGCCTGGCCGCGCCGCGAGGTCGGCCGCGAGCAGGCCAAGGGCGATACGCCGATGGCCGCGACGACGCCTGAGGGCGGCACGCCGAATGCATCGGGCACGCCCGGTGCAGCCGCGGCGATCGCGCCCCCCAAGCCGCTCGCGCCGAAGAAGCCGCCGCCGGTGGTGCAGCAGCCGGCGCAGGCGCAGCCTTCATTCCGCGATTTCTTCGGCTTCGGCTCGCCGCAGCCGGCACCGCGCCAACTCGCACCGGCGCCGCGTAATCCGAATCCCAATGCCAATCCCTGGATTCCACGTCCGCCGGCTAACGTCGGGCGCTCGGCCGAGATGTTCCGGTAGCCTTGTGTCCCGGACGCGCTGCAGCGTGTAACGCTGCTGCGCTGAGCCGGGACCCAGCCGTCTCACGACATTCACAAAAATATGGGCCCCGGCTCAGCAGCGCAACACTGCGTGCTGCGCTGCGTCCGGGGCACGAGAGACGTGGCTTCGGCTCAGCTGTAATAACGCCAGCGCGACGGCGGAGGGCGGCGCGCGGGGCGCGACATCAGCAGCGCCAGCGCAAAGCCGATGCCGCCGGCGATGAGCAGCGCACCGAGCGGATTGTCCTGCACCTTCTTCGACAGCGCCTGCGTGCCGTCGCGAAAAGTCTCGCCGCTGTTGTCATAGGCGTCCTTGGCATAGCTCGCCGCGGTGTCGGTGGCATCGCGCACGGCGTCCTTGGCCTGGCCGTAGAGATTCTGCACGGTGCCGGCGGCTTCGCGCGCCTTGCCCGACGCCTGGGTCTGCGCATCGCCCGCCATGTCTCCGATGGCGCCTTCCGCACGTCCGGCGAATTCCTTGGCCGATCCGACGATCCGATCCTTGTCCATGATGCTCCTCCTCGGGGGTCTGCCCAAGTAACCGATCAGGAGGGGCGCAGTTCCAAGTGATGACGAAAGTGTAGAAGGCGTAGTGCGTAGCCCGGATGAGCGAAGCGACATCCGGGACTTTGCTTGCACCGTTCCCGGGTATCGCTGCGCTCACCCGGGCTACAGAATAAGCCCGCCGTCGACGACCAGCGTCTGTCCGATGATGTACGACGACAGTGGCGAGGCCAGGAACAGCGCCGCGCCCGCCATGTCGGCCGGCGTGCCCAGGCGCCGCAACGGAATGCGCGACAAGGCGCCTTCGAGCCGCTTGGGATTGTCGGTCGTCACCTTCGTCATCTTGGTGTCGACGAGGCCGGGCGCGATGCCGTTGACCCGGATGCCGTCCTCTGCCCAGGCCTCGCCCAGCGTGCGCGTCAGTCCGACCGCGCCGGTCTTGGAAGCGTTGTAGGCGGGATTGCCCATGGTGGAATGATAGGCCGCGGTCGAGGACACCATGATCAGCGCGCCCTTCGAATCCCGCAACATGGAATGAAAGCGCGTCGCGCACGCCATCAGGCTCATGAGGTTGACCTCGACGACCTTGCGGAAGCCCACCATCTCGAACTCGCCGCGGCGATAGATCACCGCGCCCTGCGCAAGCACGAGGATGTCGAGCCGGTCGAACGACGGCTTGAAGGCTTCGATCGCACCGGGGTTGCCGACATCGAGCTGCGCATAAGCGAGGCCTGAGAGATCGGAGCCTTCCTCCGCCGAATATTCCGCTGCACGAGCACGCGTGCCGCACACCGCAACTGCTGCGCCTCTCACGCGAAAAGCTTGCGCGATGCCGTTGCCGATGCCGCTGGACCCGCCGACGACCAGCACCTGCTTGTCTGAGAAATCCAGCTCGTTCGCCATCGCGGCCTCCCCATTGTTTTGCTTGTTTGACCTGTCTGCGGATCGGTGCCAGCCTTGTCAATCTCATAACAACAAACAAGACGGCGCGAGGAAACAGCCATGTCGGAGTTCAAAGAGCTCAGCCGGTCGGTGAAGGGCCTGACCGTACTCGTCACGGGCGCAGCGAGCGGCATGGGGCGCGCCACGGCGCGCGTGTTCGCAAGCGAAGGCGCGAACGTTGCCGTCACCGATTATGACGAGCAAGGTGCGCATGCTGTTGCGAAGGAGATCGCGGGAAGCGGCGGCTCAGCGAAAGCGTGGAAGCTCGACGTTGCCGATGGCGGCGAGATCAAGCACGTGGTCGGCGATGTCGCCGCGCATTTCGGTGGGCTCGACATCATCGTCAACAATGCCGGCATCTCCGTGCGCGTCGCGATCGACGACGAGGCTTATGAAGATGCCTGGGCGAAGGGCCTCGCGGTGATGCTGACGGCGCATCCGCGCATCATCCGCGCCGCATTGCCGCACCTGCGCAAGTCGAACAGCCCGCGCATCGTCAACATCGCCTCGACCGAGGCACTCGGCGCCACCGCATTGCACAGCCCCTATTCGGCGGCGAAGGGCGGCGTCGCCAGCCTCACGCGCTCGCTCGCGGTCGAGCTCGGCCGCGAGGGCATCACCGTCAACTGCATCTGCCCGGGACCGATCCGCACAGGGATCACCGACCGCATCTCGGAAGAGCACAAGACGATCTACGCCAAGCGCCGCACCGCACTCGGCCGCTACGGCGACCCGGAAGAGGTCGCGCATATGACGCTGAGCCTGTGCCTGCCGGCGGCGTCGTTCCTCACCGGCGCGGTGATCCCGGTCGACGGCGGGTTGATGGCGCGGAATGCGTGAGCGGCGTCAAAGGTGCGTAGCCCGGATGAGCGAAGCGACATCCGGGACCTTGCATGCACCGTTCCCGGGTATCGCTGCGCTCGCCCGGGCTACATCGTGCCCGCTACGGGCAGCCATGCGCACCAAGCGTTGACAACCACCGGTGCGAGAGTAGCTTTTTCGGCAGCAGAGCGGGACCAACCGCTCGCGGTTCGCGGGAGAAACACCATGACGATCGCCATCCGGCAGCTTCAGACGCATTTTGTCGGCGAGGTTTCCGGCCTCGACCTGCGAAAGCCGCTCACGCCGGACGAGGCGCGCGAGGTCGAGGCCGCCATGGACAAGTATGCGGTACTTGTCTTCCACGACCAGGACATCACTGATGAACAACAGATGGCCTTCGCGCTGAACTTCGGTCAGCGCGAGGATGCGCGCGGCGGCACGGTCACGAAGGAGAAGGATTACCGGCTCCAGTCCGGCCTGAACGACGTTTCCAATCTCGGCAAGGACGGCAAGCCGCTGGCGAAGGACAGCCGCACGCATCTGTTCAACCTCGGCAATTGCCTGTGGCATTCCGATAGCTCGTTCCGGCCGATCCCGGCAAAGTTCTCGCTGCTGTCGGCGCGCGTCGTGAACCCCAAGGGCGGCAATACCGAGTTCGCCGACATGCGCGCGGCCTATGGCGCGCTCGACGACGAGACCAAGGCGGAGATCGAGGATCTCGTCTGCGAGCACTCGCTGATGTATTCGCGCGGATCCCTCGGCTTCACCGAATACACCGACGACGAGAAGCAGATGTTCAAGCCGGTGCTGCAGCGGCTGGTGCGGACGCACCCGGTGCATCGCCGCAAGTCGCTGTACCTGTCATCGCATGCCGGCAAGATCGTCAGCATGAGCGTGCCGGAGGGACGGCTGCTGCTGCGCGATCTCAATGAGCACGCCACGCAGCCCGAATTCGTCTACGTCCACAAATGGAAGCTGCATGACCTCGTGATGTGGGACAACCGCCAGACCATGCACCGCGTCCGCCGCTACGACCAGTCGCAGCCGCGCGACATGCGCAGGGCAACGGTGGCGGGGACCGAGCCGACGGTGCAGCAGCAGGCGGCGGAGTAGCGACGCTCAGCGCTACTCAGCAATCCGTGTCATCGCCCGCGAAGGCGGGCGATCCAGTATTCCAGAGGCCGGTATTGGAGAACTCGCTCTCACCACATCTGCTGCGGCGTACTGGATGCCCCGGTCAAGCCGGGGCATGACGGCGGCGGGTGGGGCGAAGACAGCGGAGGCTAACGCTACGCGTGCCCGGCCTCGTTCGAGAGCATGCCGGGGTCGATGCCGATCTTGCGCAGGGCGCGGCCGTATTTCTCATCGACATCGTCGCCGAAGATCAGATCCGCATCGGCGTCGCAGTGCAGCCAGCCGTTGCTCTGGATCTCGGTCTCGAGCTGGCCCGGCGCCCAGCCGGCATAGCCGAGCGCGAGGATGGCGTGCTTGGGGCCGGAGCCGTTGGCGATCGCGCGCAGGATGTCGACGGTCGCGGTGAGGCAGACGCCGTCATCGATCCGCAGCGTCGCATTCTCGATGTAGAAATCGCTGGAGTGCAGCACGAAGCCGCGGCCGGTATCGACCGGGCCGCCGCGCAGCACTTTCATGCTCTCGGCATTCTCGGGCAGCTTGATGTGCTCGCCCTTCTTGATGATGCCGAGCTGCTGCAGCAGCTCGGGGAAGTCGATGCTGCCGGCGGGATGATTGACGATGATGCCCATCGCACCTTCCGCCGAATGGGCGCAGAGATAGATCACCGAGCGCTCGAAGCGCTCATCGCCCATCACGGGCATTGCGATCAGCAGCCGGCCGTCGAGATAGCCCCCCGAATTGGGGAGCGCCGGGCCCGCGCTGCGGGTGCTTTCGCCCGTTCTCTTGCCTGTGGGAGCCATCGGTAAAGCACTCCGGTTTCAATTCCTATCCTGATGTCGGGCCGGGCCGCTGTCAAATCAAGGCTTGCAGAGACTTGATTCGAATGCATCCATCACAAGCAATTCAATGGTTTGCCCCGGGGCGACCCTGTAAAGACGTGCCATGCTCACACAAGTTCCCCTGCGTGCGGCGATTGGCGTCGCGACAACCCTGCTTGCGTCGTCGCTGGCGATGGTAGCCCGTGCCGATGATTCTTCACCATGGCAGCGTGACGGACATTCCGCGGTGCGGCTGCTGGCGGGCTCGCGCAGCGGTGCTGTGCTGCTCGGCGGTATCGCCTTCCAGCTGCAGCCCGGCTGGAAGACCTATTGGCGCATACCGGGCGATTCCGGCGTGCCGCCGCGGTTCGACTTCTCGAAGTCGGACAATGTCGAGGCGGTGACGGTGATGTGGCCGGCACCGCTGAAGTTCGACGACGGCGCGGGCGGCCATTCGATCGGCTATCACGACCAGATCGTGCTGCCCCTGCGCATCGTCGCCAAGGCCGCCGACAAGCCGGTGACCCTGCGCGCCGAGATCAACTACGCGGTGTGCGAGAAGCTCTGCATTCCCGTCGACGCCAGTGTCGAGCTCGGCTTCAACAACGTCGCCTCGACCGAGGACGCCAATCTGCGTGCCGCGCTCGACACCGTGCCGAAGCCCGCCACGATCGGCGATCCCAACCCGCTCACCATCCGAGACGTCAAGCGCGACGGGCCCAAGAACGTGCTGGTCGACGTGGTCGTGCCCGACAGCCGCAACGTCCATCTGTACGTGGAAGGGCCGACGCTCGATTGGGCGTTGCCGATCCCGGAGCCGGTCAAGGAGAGCCCGCCAGGCGTGAAGCGGTTTTCGTTCGAGCTCGACGGCCTGCCGCCGGGCGCCAAGCCCGACGGTGCAGCGCTGAAATTCACGCTGGTCGGGCCGGAGAAGTCGTACGAGTTCAATACGAATTTGGAGTGAGGCCGGCTGTCGTCCCGGGGGGCGCCAAGCGCGAGCCCGGGACGACACCGAGTATGGGAACCCCCACCCAACCGAATCTTAACGAATGGTTGCTAAGCCCCAAGGCCACCGCAGCAGGCCTGCCGCATGCGGATGCCTTGGGGACTCTTCGTGGCCGTGATGGATGCAGAACCCGCAACGACCGGACCGGCCGGGCTGATCGCGCGGCTGCGCGGCAAGCTGACGGGCGGGTCGAGCGAAGCGTCGCTGACGCGGCGGCTGGCGGGCACCATCTTCATCATCCGCGTGATCAGCGCGGGACTTGCCTATTTCTCGCAAGTGCTGCTCGCGCGCTGGATGGGCACGTCCGACTACGGCATCTATGTCTATGTCTGGACCTGGGTGCTGTTGCTCGGCAGCATGATGGATCTCGGCATCGCCGCCTCCGCACAGAAGATCATTCCTGAATACCGCAGCAGCGGCGATCACGCACTGCTGCGCGGCTTTCTCTCCGGCAGCCGCTGGCTGGTCTTCGCCGTCTCGACGCTGGTGTCGCTGGGCCTTGCCGGAATCGTCAAACTGCTGTCACCCTGGATCAATCCGGCCGAGGAGCTGCCGCTCTATATCGGCTGCATGACGCTGCCCGCCTTCGTCGTCGCCAACACCCAGGACGGCATCGCGCGCTCGCATGACTGGATGCAGCTCGGCCTGATGCCACAATTCATCATCCGCCAGGCGCTGATCATCGGCATCACGGCCTCTGCCTTCCTGCTCGGTTATCATCTCGGCGCGGTTGCGGCGATGGTCGCGAGCGCCGGCGCCGTGTGGATCGCGATGACCGGGCAGATGGTGGTGCTGAACCGCAAGCTCGCCGATCATATCGAGCCCGGCCCCAGGGCTTACGACATCGGCGGCTGGCTCGCGGTGTCGCTGCCGATCCTGCTGGTCGAGAGCTTCTATCTGCTCTTGTCCTACACCGACGTGCTGGTGCTGCAACAATTCCGCCCGTCCGACGAGGTCGGCGTCTATTTCGCCGTGGTGAAGACGCTGGCGCTGGTGTCCTTCATCCACTACGCGATGGCGGCGACGACGGCGCATCGCTTCGCCGAATACAACGCCAGCGGCGACAAGGCGCGGCTGTCGGCCTATGTCGCCCATGCCATCAACTGGACGTTCTGGCCGTCGCTGGCGGCGACCATCGTGCTGCTCGCGCTCGGCAAGCCGCTCTTGTGGCTGTTCGGACCGCAGTTCACGATCGGCTACGACATAATGTTCGTCGCCGCAATCGGCCTCGTGGTGCGCGCTGCGATCGGCCCTGTGGAGCGGCTGCTCAACATGCTGGGCCAGCAGAAGATCTGTGCGCTGGCCTACGCGCTGGCCTTCGTGATGAACGTCGTGCTCTGCATCGCGCTGGTGCCGCGCTTCGGCGGCCACGGCGCCGCGGCCGCGACCTCGATCTCGCTCACCTTCGAGACCGTGCTGCTGTTCTGGATCGTGCGGCAGCGGCTCGGCCTGCATGTGCTGGCGTTTGGGCGCTAGCGGGTTTGATGCGAATGGAACTTGCAGCGATGGTCTGATACCCTTCAGCCTATGGCGAAGCGCGACCAAACAATCCCTCCTCAAGATGTACGCGATGGCGGCGAGTACTATGCCACCGCGGATGAGCTGCGGATGATCGATGCCGCCTTAGCTTCCATAGATCGCGGCGAGGTTGCGACCGAGAGCGAGGTCAAGGCAGCCTTCGCAAGATTTCGCCGCGACTGAAATCCTCCGCGAGGATCGGGCGAAACGCGCATGTCGCGGAAGGTCCGAAATTTAGATAAAACGACCTGTCATCGTCGCCCCGCAGCACAATTTTTCTTATTGCTCCCGGATGATTGCACGCTAAGGGAAATTTATTCTACGTCATATTGCCCAAGTGACGAGATGAACCTAAGATTCCCCAGACATGATTGACCCGCTCTACGTCGCCTCCGGTTTCGGCGTCGGCCTGCTTGTCGGAATGACCGGCGTCGGCGGTGGCTCGCTGATGACGCCGCTGCTGATCCTGCTGTTCGGCATCCATCCCGCCACGGCCGTCGGGACCGACCTGCTCTATGCGGCCGCCACCAAGACCGGCGGCAGCGTCGTGCATGGCTGGTCGCGCAGCGTGCACTGGCCGGCGGTGCTGCGGCTCGCCTGCGGCAGCATTCCGGCGAGCGCGCTGACGCTGCTGGTGCTGTGGAAGCTCGACCTCAAGAGCGATTCCGAGCGCGACCTCGTCAACCTCGTGCTGTGCTTCGCGCTGCTGCTGACCGCGACGTCGCTGATCTTCCGCAAATCGATCATGGAGCGCTATCGCAAGCGCCTCCAGCAGGTCGACGAACGCACCACGGCGATTGCGACCGTCGTCACCGGCATCGTGCTCGGTGTGCTGGTCTCGATCTCGTCGGTCGGCGCCGGCGCAGTCGGCGTGACCGTGCTGCTGCTGCTCTATCCGCGCCTGCCGATGGCCACCATCGTCGGCTCCGACATCGCCCACGCCGTGCCGCTGACGCTGGTCGCCGGCACCGGGCACTGGCTGCTCGGCTCAGTGGATTGGGCCCTGATGGGAGTTTTGCTGATGGGCTCGCTGCCGGGCATCATCGTCGGCAGCTACAGCGCAACGCGCGTCCCCGAAACGGTGCTGCGCCTGACGCTGGCCTGCGTGCTGTTCGTGGTCGCCGGCAAGATCATGTTCGCGGAACTGAATCTGTCGTCCGCGATCGTGACGGCGCTGGCCTGGACGCATTGAGCAGAGAGCGGCATCGAGCCGTTCAACGAAAAACGGCGGGATCCGGTCCCGCCGTTTGCGTTGCTCGTTCCGGAACGCCTACTCCGCGGTCCAGCCGCCGTCGATCGACAGGTTGGTGCCGGTGATCTGCGCGGCATCGTCGCCGCACAGGAACAGCGCCAGCGCCGCGACCTGCTCGGACGTCACGAACTCCTTGGTCGGCTGCGCGTCGAGCAGCACGTCGTTGATGACCTGCTCGCGCGTCAGGTTGCGCGCCTTCATGGTGTCGGGGATCTGCTTCTCCACCAGCGGCGTCCAGACATAGCCCGGGCTGATGCAGTTGCAGGTGATCTTGTGGGTCGCCACTTCCAGCGCGACGGTCTTGGTCAGGCCGGCGATGCCGTGCTTGGCCGACACATAAGCCGACTTGAAGGGCGAGGCGACCAGCGAGTGCGCCGATGCCGTGTTGATGATGCGGCCCCAGCCCTTCTTCTTCATGCCGGGCACCGCGGCGCGGATGGCATGGAAGGCCGAGGACAGGTTGATCGCGATGATCTGGTCCCACTTCTCGACCGGAAACTCCTCGATCGGCGAGACGAACTGGATGCCGGCATTGTTGACGAGGATGTCGACCGAGCCGAACGACTTCTCGCCCAGCGCGATCATCCCGGCGATCTCGGCCGGCTTGGTCATGTCGGCGGGCGAGTAGACCGCCTTGACGCCGAAATCCGACTCGATCTTGGCGCGCTCCTTCTCGATGTCCTCCGGCGAGCCGAAGCCGTTGATCACGACATTGGCGCCGGCGGCGGCGAAGGCGCGCGCATAAGCAAGCCCGATGCCGCTGGTCGAACCGGTTACGACGGCGTTCTTGCCTGACAGAGTACCCATCTTATTCGCTCCTTTTTGGCGGGGGCGCGGTGACGTCCCCCGTGAGATCGTAGGTCACCATGGTCTCGCCGGATTGCGGCTTCTCGAGCCAGTCTTTGTGGCGCATCGACAGATGCACGTCGCGCACGCCGGCTTCCCAATGCTCGACCATGGCGACATGCGAGAAGTCGTAGTCCTTGGACGAGGATTCGTAGTTCTTGCTGCGGTAGATCAGGTGCACCACCGTGACGGTGCTCTCACGAGATGCCTTGGCAAGGAATTCGACGGAAGGGTCGTTCTTGAGATAATCGGGCAATTTGGAAATCAGGTCGCGCACCGCCCTGCGGGCATTGTGCAGCTGCTTGTTCTTGTCGGTGTTCATTCGCGTGCGGCTGGAGAAGCGGATGTCCTTCTCGCGCTCGGTGGCCTCGAGCAGCGAGTTCGGCAGATCGCCGCGCGCGGAAAACAGGTCGACCTGGAAGATCAGCATGTCGCGATCGACCTCGGCGTCGAGCACGTAGTCGAGCGGCGTGTTGGAGGCGATACCGCCGTCCCAGTAATGCTCGCCGTCGATGACGACGGACGGAAAGCCCGGCGGCAGCGCGCCGGAGGCCATGATGTGCTCGGGGCCGATCTTCTTGCCGAGCTTCTTGAACTCGTAATTGTCGAAATACTTGAAGTTGCCGGAGGTCACGCCAACGGCTCCGACGGAGAAGCGCGTCTTGAGATCGTTGATGCGGTCGAAATCGACCAGCCGTTCCAGCGTCTTCTTCAGCGGCGAGGTGTCGTAATAGCTTTCCGCCTCGGGATGGCCCGGCGGCCACATCGGTGCAGGCGGAACGCGCGGCACGAAGAAGCCCGGCACGCCGAAGGTCGCGATCAGCGCGGCGCTGGTCGAGTTGAACAGCTCGCGGCTGTGATCGCTCTTGCCGATCGGCTTCCATGGCACCGGCGCGGAAACCATCTCCCAGAACTCCTTGAGCCGCTTGACGCGGATGTGGCCTTCATTGCCGGCGATGATGGCGGCGTTGACCGCGCCGATCGAGATGCCGGCGACCCATTCCGGCTCGAAGCCGAAATGGCACAGCGCCTGATAGGCGCCGGCCTGGTAGGAGCCGAGCGCACCGCCGCCCTGCAGGACCAGGACACGTTGCGCATTCGCGGGGACGCGGGCGGATTCCGGACTGTGATCGGTCATCTGGGAACAATAGCAAAAGGCGACCCACCGTGGCGACAGTTTCGCCGCGGCGTCAATGCATTCCGGGATCAAGTCTGGCTTATCGGGGCTCCGTCGCGGCCAGGATCATGGTCCAGAACACCTTGTATTTGGTGCCCGGAGCATAGCTCGCCGCGATGCCCAATTTTGTGACACCGCCCTTGAGCATGTTGGCGCGGTGCGGAGGCGAGTCGCGCCAGCCGGAAAACGCTTCCGCCAGCGTATGATAGCCGGCCGAGATGTTCTCGACCGCCACCGTTGCGGGATAGCCGCCGGCGGCAAGGCGCTTGGCCAGGGGCGCGCGGACGTCATGGTCCATCTTGTTGGCCGCGGCCATGGCGTTGGACTGGGATTCGGCAAGCCGCATCAGATCGGGGTCGATCACAACGGTGCCGAGCGCGTTGTTCTGGCGGTATTGCGAGATCATGATCGCGGCCGCCTGGGCGTCGAGCTTGGAGCCCGGGACCGCCATGTCGGCATACATCGACGGCTGCTGCTGGATCGGCGCCTCGTTGCCGGCGCAGCCGGCGAGAAGCAAAAGAATGAGTATCGCCGCCGCAGCGCGCATGAATCGAAGCCCCCAAAGGAAGGGCCGTTGTTGCATATCAACCGTGGCTGAAAGGTGAATTTTGCGGAAAAATCGACCCTTTGGATCGGCTCAGGCGCCCGCAAATATCCGGTAGCGGCGCGGCTCGAGGCCGATCGTGTCGCCGGCGTGCAGTTCCTTGTCGCGGGGGGCGTCGATCTCGATGGTGCCGCCACCCGACAGCGCCACCTCGGCCCGCTGCACGGGGCCGAAATTACGGACGTGCTGAACGGCGCCCTCGAAGGCGCCGCTGCCGGGCGGGCCGACCAGCATGTCATGTCGCCGCACGAACAGCTTTGACGCGCCAGGCGCAAGCCCCTCCGCGGCGAGCCGCAGCGGCTGGTCGCCGAGCCTGATCACGCCACCCTCGACCTGGACCGGCAGCTCGATGGATTCGCCGATGAAGCCGTGGACGAACGCAGTTGCGGGCGTCTCGTAGACGTCGTCGGGCGAGCCGATCTGCTCGATCCTGCCTTTGTCCATCACCACGACGCGGTTGGCGACTTCGAGCGCCTCCTCCTGGTCGTGGGTGACGAAGATCGAGGTGACGTGGATCTCATGGTGCAGCGAGCGCAGCCATTTGCGCAGTTCTTTCCGCACCTTGGCATCGAGCGCACCGAACGGCTCGTCGAGCAGCAGGATGCGCGGCTCGATCGCGAGCGCGCGGGCGAGCGCGATGCGCTGGCGCTGGCCGCCGGAGAGCTGGCTCGGATAGCGGTCGGCGAGCCAGTCGAGCTGCACGAGGTCGAGCAGCTCCTTGACGCGCGCGCGGATCGTCGCCTCGTCCTTGCGGATCGCGCGCGGCTGCACGCGCAGGCCGAAGGCGACGTTCTCGAACACGCTCATGTGCCGGAACAGCGCGTAGTGCTGGAACACGAAGCCGACGTTACGCTCGCGCGCGTCCTGCGTCAGCGCGTCCTCGCCGTTGAAGGAGACTTCACCCGCGTCCGGCCAGTCGAGGCCGGCGATGATCCGCAGCAACGTGGTCTTGCCCGACCCTGACGGGCCGAGCAGCGCCAGCAGCTCGCCGTCATTGACCTTGAGGTCGACGCCGTCGAGCGCGGCGAAGCTGCCGAACTTCTTGACGAGATTCTTGACTTCAATGGTCATTGACGTCCTGTCCTTCGTCGAGGTGACGTTCGAGAATGGTCTTGGCGATCAGCGTGATCAGCGCCAGCATCGCGAGCAGCGAGGCGATCGCGAACGCGGCGACGAACTGGTACTCGTTGTAGAGAATCTCGACCAGCAGCGGCATGGTGTTGGTCTCGCCGCGGATGTGACCGGAGACGACCGACACCGCGCCGAACTCGCCCATCGCGCGGGCATTGCAGAGCAGGACGCCGTAGAGCACGCCCCATTTGATATTGGGCAGCGTGACGCGGAAGAAGGTCTGCAGGCCCGAGGCCCCGAGCGAGATCGCCGCCTCTTCTTCCTGCGTGCCCTGCTCCTGCATCAGCGGGATCAGCGCACGCGCCACGAAGGGGAAGGTCACAAAGGTGGTGGCGAGCGCGATGCCGGGCACCGCAAACAGGATCTGGATGTCGTGATCCCGCAGCCAGTTGCCGAAATAGCCCTGCGCGCCGAACAGCAGCACGAAGACGAGGCCCGAGATCACCGGGCTCACCGAGAACGGCAGGTCGATCAGCGTGATCAGGAAGGTCTTGCCCGGGAATTCGAACTTGGCGATGGCCCAGGACGCGACGAGGCCGAAGATGAGATTGAGGCTGACCGAGATCGCCGCGACGATCAGCGTCAGCTTGATCGCAGCCATCGCCTCCGGCTCGGCGAGCGCGGCGAGATAGGCCATGACGCCGCGAGAAAACGCCTGCGCGAACACCAGGACCAGCGGCAGCACGACGAAGACGCTGAGGAAGACCACCGCCAGCGCGATGATGACAGCCCGCACCACCGGCGGCTCGGTGCGGAGGCTGTCGCGCGCCGCCACGGCGTGCGCCCGCGCGCGCGCATCCTGCGAGGTCAGCGAGACGGGCTCTGCGATCTGCATCGTCATGATCCGCCCTCAGCGCGCCGGAATCCGGCTCTGCGCCCAGCGCTGGAGCCGGTTCACCGCAAAGATGATGACGAAGGACACGACGAGCATGACAGCCGCAATGGCGGTCGCATCGGCGTAGCGGAATTCGGACAGACGGATCACGATCAGGAGCGGCGCGATCTCGGAGATGTTGGGCAGGTTGCCCGCGATGAAGATCACCGAGCCGTATTCGCCGACCGCGCGCGCGAAGGCGAGCGCAAGGCCCGTCAGCAGCGCCGGCGCGAGCGAGGGCAGGATCACGCGGATGATGGTCTGCCAGCGGCTGGCGCCCAGGCTGCCCGCAGCCTCCTCGATCTCGGGGTCGAGATCCTGCAGCACCGGCTGGACGGTGCGGACCACGAACGGAATACCGATGAAGATCATGGCGACGAAGATGCCGACCGGCGTGAACGCCACCTTGATGCCGAGCGCGGCGAGCGGCGCACCCAGCCAGCCCTTCTCGGCGAACAGCGCCGTCAGCGCGACGCCGGCAACCGCCGTCGGCAGCGCGAAGGGCACGTCGACGATGGCATCGAAGATGCGCCGGCCGGGAAAGCGGTAGCGCACCAGCGCCCAGACGATGATGCTGCCCATCACGAGGTTGACGCAGGCCGCCGCGAAGGCGAGGCCGAACGAGACCCTGAGGGCGTTCAGGGTGCGGCGGCTGGAGAGGATGTTCCAGAACTGCTCGGGACTGAGCTCGAACGATTTCAGGAACAGGCCGGCGAGCGGAATCAGGATGATGACCGACAGCCAGGTCAGCGTCAGTCCCATCGTGAGACCGAAGCCCGGCAATGTCCGTCGTCGTGCTGCAATCACGCTCACCAGGCCCCCTACTGCCCCTCCGACAGCGCCCGATCAGTTCTTGTAGATCTGATCAAATACGCCGCCGTCGGCAAAATGTTCCTTCTGCGCCTTGGTCCAGCCGCCGAAAACGTCGTCGATCGTGAACAGTTCGACCTTGGCGAAGGAGTTTTCGTACTTTTTGGCGATCTCGGCATCGCGCGGGCGATAGAAATTGCGCGCCGCGATCTCCTGACCTTCCTTGGTGTACCAGTACTGGAGATAGGCGTCAGCGGCGTTGCGGGTGCCTTTTTTGTCGGCAACCTTGTCGACGATCGCGACCGGCGGCTCGGCGAGGATTGACAGCGGCGGCGCCACGATCTGGAATTTCTCCGGACCGAACTCCTTCAGCGCCAGATAGGCCTCGTTCTCCCAGGCCAGCAGGACGTCGCCGACGCCGCGCTCGACGAAGGTCACGGTCGCGCCACGCGCGCCGGTATCCAGCACCGGCACCTGCTGGAACAGCTTGCCGACGAACTCCTTGGCCTTGTCGGCCGAGCCGTATTTCTTCTGCGCAAAGCCCCAGGCCGCAAGATAATTCCAGCGCGCGCCGCCCGAGGTCTTCGGGTTCGGCGTGATCACGGCAACGCCCGGCTTGAGCAGATCGTCCCAGTCCTTGATGCCCTTGGGATTGCCCTTGCGCACCAGGAACACGATCGTCGAGGTATAGGGCGATGAATTCTGCGGCAGACGCTTCTGCCAGTCGGAGGCGGTGAGGCCCTTGTTCGCGACGGCGTCGATGTCATAGGCGAGCGCCAGCGTCACCACGTCGGCCTGCAACCCGTCGATCACCGCGCGCGCCTGCGAGCCGCTGCCGCCATGCGACTGCTTGATCTCGACGCTCTTGCCGGTTTCCTTCTGATAGGCGGTCGCGAACGCCTTGTTGAACTCGACATAGAGCTCGCGCGTCGGATCGTACGACACGTTCAGAAGATTGATGTCAGCGGCGAGAGCCGAGCTTGCCCAGAGCAGTCCTGCCGCGAGCGGAACGATACGGCGCATCATGTCCATCTCCATTCACCTCGACGACTTCAGCGTCGTCGATGGCACGCGGGCATAACTCAGGGCGAAAGGCTCTCAAGTCAACGGAACCGGATTTTCTTGTTCGCTAGCTCGCAGCTCGCCTGTGCTACGAAATCTTCATCGTGTGGATGCCGCATTCTGTCTTGGCTCGGCCACGCCAGCGACCCGCGCGCTCATCCTCACCTTCGGCCGTTCTGCTGGTGCAAGGCATACACCCAACCGAACGGAAACCGGACGCCGCAAGTGGATGACGCGGCAATTTGGCGCGGACGAAAATCGCTTCGAGTTCCTCGCGCGAGACATTGGCGAACGGATTGAACTTCAACCGCACGCCGTCGTCCTCAACCACCGGAATATCGGTGCGCGCATTGCCCTGAAAGCGCTTGCGGCCGTTGAGCCAGGCATCGAACGGCTTCAGCGCGCGCGCCAGCGGCTCCACTTTACGAATGCGGCAGCAGGCGTCGGGATCGGAGAACCAGAGGTCGCGATCGGGATCCTTCTGCAAGAGCGTCTCCTCGGGCGGCTTGACCGAGCGGACGTCCTTGAGGCCCAGCATTGCGACCAGCGTGTCGCGATAGGCCAGCGTTTCTTCGAACAGCCAGCCGGTGTCGAGGAAGATCACCGGGATCGCCGGATCGACATCGGCAACCACCTTGAGCAGCGTCGCCGATTCCGTGCCGAAGGACGACAGCAGCGCAAGCTTCTCGCGCCCGACCGCCTTCAACGCGGCCGCGACGACCTCCGCAGGAGACGCATCGCGCAAGGCGCGGTCGAGCTCGTCCGCAGTCGGCGACACCGACGCGGATTGGGATGCAAATTGAGTAGCCATCGCGTTCACGTGCCGACACCCTCGGAATGACGCAGCTGCATGCGCCGGTGCAGCGCCGTGATCCGGCCGTCGCCGGTCGGCTGGTAGAACACCGAATAGCGCTTCGCGGTCTGCATGAAGGCTTCCGCATCCGCCTGCTTCTTGACCTCGAAGGAATCGAAGCCGGCACGCAGCATGAACACGAACTGGTCGCGCAGGATCTGGCCCGTGGCGCGCAGTTCGCCACGGTAATTGTAGCGCTCACGCAGCAGCCGCGCCTGGCTGTAGGCGCGCCCGTCACGGAAGGTCGGGAACACCAGCGCGACCACGGCGATCTTGCCGAGATAAGGCACGAGCTCGGCAATGTCGCGATTGTTCGGCCAGATCACGCCGATCTTGCCCGAACGATTGAGCAGCGCATCGGCTTCGCCGAGGAAGCGCTCGGCCGGTACCAGGATGTCGCCGCCCTCGGGCAGCGGCGTGTCGACGGCGAGCTTGACGAAGCTGTCGTCGGCGATTTTTCCGCCGTTAACGAGTGGCATAAACGCGCTCCTTGAAGGGTTCGACGCCGAGGCGCTTGACCGTGTCCATGAACAGCTCTTCCGGCCGCTCACGCAGCGCAAGGTAGGCTTCCACGACGTCCTCGATGACGTCGGCAACCTCGTCGAATTTCACGCCGGGACCGATCAGGGTGCCGAGCGCGGCGTTCTCGTCGGCGCGGCCGCCGATGGTGATCTGGTAGACCTCCTCGCCGTTCTTCTCGACGCCGAGAATGCCGATATGGCCGACATGGTGATGGCCGCAGGCATTGATGCAGCCGGAGATGTTGATGTGCAGACGGCCGATCAGGTTGGCGAGCTCGTGGTTGGCGAAGCGCCGCGTCAGCTCCTGCGCGATCGGGATCGAGCGCGCATTGGCCAGCGAGCAATAATCCAGACCCGGGCAGGCGATGATGTCGGTGATCAGGTTGACGTTCGGCGTCGCCAGCCCGAGCTTGTCGAGCGCCTTCCACAGCGCCGGCAGATCGCGCTTGGCAACGTGCGGCAGCGCCAGGTTCTGCTCGTGGCCGACGCGGATCTCACCGAAGGAATATTTGTCGGCGAGATCGGCCAGCGCATCCATCTGATCTGCGGTGGCATCGCCGGGAGGCGCGCCGATCGGCTTCAGCGAGATGGTGACGATGGAATAGCCCTGCACCTTGTGCGGGGCCACCGAGTTCTTGCGCCAGGCTTCGAACTCGGGATCGGCCGCAGCCTGCCGCAGCTCGTCCGGCATGTGCGGCAGCTTCTCGTAAGCGGGGTAGATGAAGCGCGAGCGGATGTCCTCGATCACCTCGTCGTCGATCTCGAGCGAGGAATGACGGATCTGCTGCCACTCCTCCTCGACCTCGCGCGAGAATTTCTCGATGCCGAGCTCGTGCACCAGGATCTTGATGCGCGCCTTGTAGATGTTGTCCCGGCGGCCGTACTGATTGTAGACGCGCAGGATCGCCTCGATGTAGCTGAGGAGATCGCGGCCGTGGACGAAGTGCTTGATGGTCTTGCCGATGAACGGCGTCCGGCCGAGACCGCCGCCGACCAGAACCTCGAAGCCGGTCTCGTCCTTCTCGTTCTTGATCAGCTTGAGGCCGATGTCGTGAACCTTGATCGCGGCGCGGTCATGGTCCGACGCGGTGATCGCGATCTTGAACTTGCGCGGCAGGAACGAGAATTCCGGATGCAGCGTGGTGTGCTGGCGGATCAGCTCCGACCAGATGCGCGGATCCTCGATCTCGCCGGGCGCGACGCCGGCCCACTGGTCGGAGGTGACGTTGCGCATGTTGTTGCCGGAGGTCTGCATCGCGTGGATGCCGACCTCGGCGAGATCGGCAAGCGCATCCGGCAGGTCCGACAGCTTGATCCAGTTGAACTGGATGTTCTGGCGCGTGGTGAAGTGGCCATAGCCGCGGTCGTATTTGCGCGCGACGTGGGCGAGTGCCCGCAACTGGTTTGACGCAAGCGTTCCGTAGGGGATCGCGACGCGGAACATATAGGCGTGCAGTTGAAGATAGACGCCGTTCTGCAGGCGCAGCATCTTGAACTCGTCCTCGGTGAGCTCGCCCGAGAGACGGCGCTGCACCTGGTCGCGGAATTCAGAGACGCGCTCGTTGACCAACGTGCGGTCGATTTCGTCGTAAGCATACATGATTGAAGTGCCTTACAGCTCGGCCTGCGATCAGACCGGCAAGTCGATGGTCACACCGTCGCGGCGGATCTGCTCGCGCAGATTGCCCGGCAGGATCTTGCCGGCGTCATCGACCTGCACCGGCGCGATATAGGGGCCGATCGCACCGACGTCATCAGCCACGGCCTCGGCGAGCAACGCTTTCGCCGCATCCGAGTCCCGCACGATCGAGGCATCGGTCAGCTCCACCGACCAGCCCTTGGCGGCGGTACGATAGACCACGACGCCGTCCCAGGTCCGGTTGGCGGTCACGACGGAAGGGCCCGTGATTTTCAGTTTCTGTTGCAGAGGAGAGGTCATTCGGCAGCATCCAGGAGGTCAGAGATGATTTGAGCTGAGTTTTTCTTGGGAGTTTGACGACCAAGCGAACCGGCATGCCGGACCACGTCGCCGATGATGAGGATGGCGGGACCGCCATTGGTCCGCCGCACGAGTTCGGGCAGGTCGCGCAGCGTACCGATCGCGCCTTGCGCATCGGGACGCGTGACGCGGGCGAACACGCCGACCGGCGTCTCTGGTGAACGGCCGGCGGCAAACAGCCCGGCGCGAATCGCGGGCGCCGCGGTCATGCCCATGTAGACCACGACGGTCATTTTGGTGTCGGTCAGGGTCGACCAGTCCACCGTCTCCGCATCGCGCGCCTTGTGCGCGGTGAGGAAGGTGATGCGGGTCGCTTCATGGCGATAGGTGAGCGGCACCTCGAAATCGGCAGCGCCGCCGAGACCAGCGGTGATGCCGGGAATGATCGAATAGGCGATGCCGGCGGCGCGCACGGCTTCGACTTCCTCGCCGCCGCGGCCGAACACGAAGGGATCGCCGCCCTTCAGCCGCACCACGCGCTGGCCGGACTGTGCGGCTTCGATCATACGCTTGTTGATGGCGTCCTGCCCGATACCGGGCTTGCCGATGCGGCGGCCGACCGGAACGCGCGTGGTGTCGCGGCGGATGCGGTCGAGAATTTCAGGCGAGACCAGCTCGTCATGGAAGACGATGTCGGCATCCTGCAGCGCGCGCAGCGCCTTGATGGTGAGAAGGTCAGGATCGCCAGGGCCGGCGCCGACCAGCGCGACCGAGCCTTCCGGCTTGTCGGCGCGCGCGAACGCCGACGGATCGGATATCTGCTTGAGCATCGCGTCCGCCTCGTCCTTGCGGCCGGCGAGCACGGATGCGCCGATCGGACCGTCAATGACGCGCTCCCAGAAACGGCGGCGCAGCGGAAACTCGGCGATGCGCTCGTTGATGGATTTGCGGAAGCCGCCGATGAACTCGGCGAGCTCGCCGATGCGCGCCGGCAGCAGCGCCTCGATCTTCTCGCGCACGCGCCGCGCCACCACCGGCGAGGTGCCGCCGGTGCCGACCGCGACCACGACATCGCCGCGATCGACGATGGCCGGGAAGATGAAGCTGGAGTGCTCGAGATCGTCCATGACGTTGACGGGCAGACCAAGCGACTTGGCGCGCGCCGACATGGCAACGCCGACATCGCCTGCGCCGGCGCAGACAATCGCGATGACGCCCGAGAGATCGGCGGTGAGCGGATCACCGGTCGCGATCTCGATGCGCGCCGCGTCCTCGGAGTTCAGGCCCAGCTCGTGATTACCGTCGACCGCGTGCACGCGGATGCGCGCACCGGCGGCGGCAAGCACGCGCAATTTTGCGCGCAAAAGCTCACCCGCGCCGATGAGAACCACCGGACCGGCCTTGAGATCGAGGAACACCGGCAAGAACCGCATGCGATACTCGCTTCCCCCACATCCGGGGTTGACTGGAATTATTTTCTATATATGTGTCGTTTCGAGCGCGCAAAGAGAAAATTTTTTCTTCTCTTCTGCACCGCAACTATAGAAAATTCGCCTCCAAACGCAAAGTGGCAGAGATGCATCTTCTCAGGACCGATTCCGGTGCAGATGGGCGCGACTCCCGCGCCCCCGTTTCCGAGCAAATTCCCGTCGGGCTGACCGCCCCCAGCATGGACCATCTCGACCAGCTCGAGGCGCAGAGCATCTACATTTTCCGCGAGGCCTTTGCCCGTCTGAAGAAGATCGCCCTGCTGTGGTCGCTCGGCAAGGACTCCAACGTCATGATCTGGCTGGCGCGGAAAGCGTTCTTCGGCCGCATGCCGTTCCCGGCGCTCCATGTCGACACCGGCAAGAAGTTTCCGGAGATGTATCGCTTCCGCGATCATTACGGGAAGGAGTGGGATCTCGATCTCCGCGTCGAGCCCTGCCCGCCCATCGATGCCGTCGACCCAACGTTGCCGCCGGCCGCCCGTTCCGCCGCGCGCAAGACCGAGGGCCTCAAGATGGCGCTCGCCAAATACGGCTTTGACGGCCTGATCGCCGGCATCCGCCGCGACGAGGAAGCCACCCGCGCCAAGGAGCGCGTGTTCTCGCCGCGCGGCCTGGAAGGCAATTGGGACGTGCGCGACCAGCCGCCGGAATTCTGGGATCATTTCAACGCCTCGCCGCCGCAAGGCGCGCATTTGCGCATCCATCCGATCCTGCATTGGACCGAGGCCGATATCTGGGCCTACACCAAGCGCGAGAACATCCCGATCATCCCGCTCTATCTCGCCAAGGACGGCAAGCGCTATCGCTCGCTCGGCGATCAGGACATCACCAATCCCGTGAATTCGACCGCGACGACCATCGACGAGATCCTGATCGAGCTCGAGCAGACCAAGGTGCCGGAGCGTGCCGGCCGTGCGCTCGACCACGAGACCGAGGACGCTTTCGAGCGCCTCCGCGTCGCCGGCTATCTGTGATCTCAAGGACGCGAGCGCGATATGAACATGATCGTCACCCCCTCTTCGTCCGCGACGCCGAACGGCACCACGCGGCCGCAAGTCCGCATCGTCATCGTCGGCCATGTCGACCACGGCAAGTCGACGCTGGTCGGCCGCCTCTTGCATGAGACCGGCAGCCTGCCCGACGGCAAGCTGGAGATGCTGAAAGCCGTCAGCGCGCGGCGCGGCATGCCGTTCGAATGGTCGTTCCTGCTCGACGCGCTCCAGACCGAGCGCGACCAGGGCATCACCATCGACACCACGCAGATCCGCTTCCGCACCAATTCGCGCGACATCGTGCTGATCGACGCGCCCGGCCACGCCGAATTCCTGCGCAACATGATCACTGGCGCCTCGCAGGCCGACGGCGCGGTGCTGATCATCGACGCGCTCGAAGGCGTGCGCGACCAAACCCGGCGACACGGTTATCTCCTGCATCTGCTCGGCGTGAAGCAGGTCGCGGTCGTCGTCAACAAGATGGACCGCGTTGATTTCAGCGCCGATCGCTTCAAGGAGATCAGCGACGAGATCTCGGCGCATCTCAACGGCCTCGGCGTCACACCGACGGCCGTGATCCCGATCTCGGCCCGCGACGGCGACGGTGTCGCCGAGCGCACCGACCGGATCGGCTGGTACAAGGGACCGACCGTGGTCGAGGCGCTCGATCGGCTCGAGCCCGCGCGGCCGCTGGAAGCACTGGCGCTGCGCCTGCCGGTGCAGGCGATCTACAAGTTCGACGATCGCCGCATCGTGGCCGGCCGGATCGAATCCGGCAGCCTCATTGCGGGCGACGAGATCGTGATCATGCCGGCCGGCAAGATCGCCAAGATCAAGACGGTGGAGAGCTGGCCGGTGACGCCGGTCGCGGGACGTCAGGGCGCCGGCCGTTCGGTCGGCATCACGCTCGACCGCGAATTGTTCATCGAGCGCGGCGACATCATCGCCCATGCCAACGCCGCCCCGCGCGAGACGCGCCGGCTGCGCGCGCGCATCTTCTGGCTGCACGACAAGCCGCTCGAAAAGGGCGACCAGCTCCTGGTCCGCTGCGGGCCGAAGGAAAGCCGCGCCACCGTCGTCGCCATCGAGAAGGCGGTCGATCCCGGCGAGCTCTCCAGCAGCGAGAACAAGGCGATCGGCCGCAACCATGTCGGCGAGATCGACATCTCTCTGTCGAACCCGATTGCCACCGATCCCTACACGGAGAATCCGCGCACCGGCCGCCTCGTGATCGAGGTGTCCGGGCGTATCGCCGGCGGTGGTCTGGTGCTGTCGGTCGATGCCGGCCAGCGCGCCGTGCCGGTCGACATCGTGCCGGTGGAATCGGCGCTGCGGCCCGACGAGCGCTCCGCGCGCTATCGCCACAACGGCGCGGTGGTCTGGCTCACCGGCCTGCCGGCGTCCGGCAAGTCGACGCTGGCGAAGGCGCTGGAGCGGCGTCTCTTCACCAATGGCGGCTCGCCGATCCTGCTCGACGGCGACACGCTGCGCGCCGGCCTCAACGGCGATCTCGGCTTCTCCGCCACTGATCGCAGCGAGAACATCCGCCGCCTCGCCGAAGTCGCGACGCATCTCGCCCGCAACGGCCATATCGCGATCGTCGCGGCCGTGTCCCCTGCCCGCGAAGACCGCGCCGCGGCGCGCCGCATCGCCGACACCGCGTTCCGCGAGATCCATGTCGCAACGCCGGCCGGCGTCTGCGAGGAGCGCGACCCCAAGGGCCACTACAAGAAGGCCCGCTCAGGCGCGCTCGCCTCGTTCACCGGCATCGGCAATGACTACGAGCGGCCTGAAGCGGCCGAGCTCGTGATCGACACCTCGACGCGGACGGTTGCCGAGGCCGCGGATGAGATCGAGCAGATGCTGAAGACATCAGGCGTGCTGTTCGACGAAGTCCTGGACCTCGCCGCGAACATTTGAGGCTATCCCAGCCCCCGCTGTCGTCGCCCGGCTTGACCGGGCGACCCAGTATTCCAGAGACAGCGTTGGGATACGGAGAAGCCGCGGCGTACTGGATTCCCCGCTTTCGCGGGGAATGACAGCGGTGTGCGCCTCCCCCACCTCGTCTTGACATTTTGACAAACCTTTGGGGGTCTTCTCAGCGCCCCGATTTTGGGGCTAATAGGTCCTGAAAGCTGCCCCACGTGGGCGCATTTTGCTGCTGTCGGGTCAAAAGCAGCCAAAAACAGCCATTTCCAACAAGAAAGACCATCATGAAACGCGTCGACGCCCACGGATTGAAGATCGCACCCGTCCTTTTCGATTTCATCGCCAACGAAGCGGCCCCGAAAACCGGGATCGCGCCGGATGCGTTCTGGGCCGGGGTTGCAGGGATCATCAAGGACCTCGGGCCGAAGAACCGCGCGCTGCTGACGTTGCGCGACACGCTGCAGGCCAAGATCGACGACTGGCATCGCGCCAACAAGGGCAAGGCGTTCGACCTCGACGCCTACACCGCCTTCCTGAAGGAGATCGGCTATCTCGTCCCGGAGCCGGCGACGCAGAAGGTCGAGACCGCCAATGTCGACGAGGAGATCGGCAAGATCTGCGGCCCGCAGCTCGTGGTGCCGCTCACCAATGCACGCTACGCGCTGAACGCGGCGAATGCGCGCTGGGGCTCGCTCTATGACGCCTTCTACGGCACCGATGCGATCCCGCACGATCCGTCCGAAGGCGGCAAGGGCTACAACAGGGCGCGCGGCGACAAGGTGATCGCCAAGGCCAAGGCCTTCCTCGATGCCGCCGCGCCGCTCGCGACCGGCAGCCACACCGACGTCACCGCCTACAGCGTCGTCGCGGGCCAGCTCGCCGTGAAGCTGAAGAGCGGCAATGCCACCGCGCTGAAGAACGCCGCGCAGTTCGCGGGCTTCCAGGGCGATGCGGCCGCGCCGAGCGCGGTGCTGCTCGTCAACAACGGCCTGCATGTCGAAGTGATGATCGATCGCGGCAGCGTGATCGGCAAGGACGATCCGGCCGGCGTCGCCGACATGATCATGGAAGCCGCGGTCTCCACCATTCTGGACATGGAAGATTCGGTCGCAGCGGTCGATGCCGAGGACAAGGTGCTGGTCTATCGCAACACGCTCGGCCTGATGAACGGCACGCTGTCGGCGGACTTCGAGAAGGGCGGCAAGACGCTGACGCGCTCGCTCAATGCCGACCGCGCCTACAAGACGCCTGACGGCAAGGGCGAGCTCAAGCTGCACGGCCGCAGCCTGCTGCTGATGCGCAATTGCGGTCACCACATGTTCACCGATGCGGTGCTGGACGAGGCCGGCGAGGAAGTCCCCGAGGGCCTGCTCGACGCCGCCGTCTCCGGGCTTCTTGCCATTCATGACTTGAAAGGCAACTCCAAGGTCAAGAACAGCCGCACCGGATCGGCCTATATCGTCAAGCCGAAGATGCACGGCCCGGACGAGGTCTCGCTGACCTGCGAGATCTTCGACCGCGTCGAGAAGATGCTGGGCCTGCCCGAGAACACGCTCAAGGTCGGCATCATGGACGAGGAGCGGCGCACCACCGTCAACCTCAAGGCCTGCATCCAGCGCGCCTCCAAGCGCATCATGTTCATCAACACCGGCTTCCTCGACCGCACCGGCGACGAGATCCACACCTCGATGGAAGCGGGCCCGATGATCCGCAAGAACGAGATGAAGGCGCAGGCCTGGATCAAGGCCTACGAGGACTGGAACGTCGACATGGGCCTGATCGACGGCCTGCCCGGCCATGCCCAGATCGGCAAGGGCATGTGGGCCGCCCCCGACAAGATGGCGGACATGCTGGCGCAGAAGCTTGCCCATCCGCAGGCCGGCGCCACCACGGCGTGGGTCCCCTCGCCGACCGCCGCGACCTTGCACGCGCTGCACTACCACCAGGTCAACGTGATCGCGCGTCAGCAGGAGCTGACCAAGGGCGGCCCGCGCGCCAAGCTCTCGGACATCCTCACCATTCCGGTGTCGAAGTCGAACTGGGCGCCCGACGACGTCAAGCAGGAGATCGACAACAACTGCCAGGGCATTCTCGGTTACGTCGTGCGCTGGATCGACCAGGGCGTCGGCTGCTCCAAGGTACCCGACATCCACGATGTCGGCCTGATGGAAGACCGCGCCACCTTGCGCATCTCCAGCCAGCATCTCGCCAACTGGCTGCATCAGGGCGTGATTACGGAAGCGCAGGTGATGGAATCGCTCAAGCGCATGGCCGTGGTCGTCGACAAGCAGAACGCGGGCGATGCGATCTACAAGCCGATGGCGCCCGCCTTCGACGGCGTCGCCTTCAAGGCCGCCTGCGACCTCATCTTCAAGGGCCGCGAGCAGCCGAACGGCTACACGGAGTACATTCTCACCGCGCGCCGTCGCGAGGCCAAGGCTCTTGGATAAAAAGGCTCTTGGCTGATAAGCTCGTCTATTCAGACATCAAAAGCCCCGGCCCAGGCCGGGGCTTTTTTGTTGGGCGAAACGTCGCGGCGCACGGAGGAACGGCCGCCCACGCATCGCGTTGTCGGGCCATCAGCAACGGGAGATGCACATGGACTGGAATCGCATCGAAGGGAACTGGAAGCAGTTCAAGGGATCGGCCAAGGAGAAGTGGGCCGAGCTCACCGATGACGACCTCACAGTGATCGAGGGCCGCCGCGAGCAGCTCGAAGGCCGGCTCCAGGAGCGCTACGGCAAGGCCAAGGACCAGGTTCGTCAGGACGTCGACGACTGGCTCAAAGGGCTGCATTAAGCGCAGCACAAACGAAGCCCCGGCTCAGGCCGGGGCTTTTGTTTGAGCGCGTAGCCCGGATGGAGCGCAGCGCAATCCGGGTTGGTGTCGCTTGGGGCAAGACCCCGGATTTCGCTGCGCTCCATCCGGGCTACGAATTCCTGCTAGAACACCGCGAGATATTTCAGCAGCGACACGATGCCGATGATGATGACGATCACGCGCGCGATCTGCTTGGCGCGGCCGTCCATCGGCAGCATGTTGATGAGATAGAGCACGAGAATGACGACGAGAAAGGTGACGAGAACGCCGACCAGCATTTAAGGACCCCCTTCAGGCAAATTGCTAACGGTGTCCTAACGCCCGTCGCTCGCGCCGGTTCCGTCCTCGCAACCCATTACAACTTCTGGTAAATCCGTATTTGTACAGGTAGGCCGACTGCCTAAAACTTTACCCTTTTCCTTTCAAATGCAGAAACCGTGTGCGCTCCAGGCGCAAACGGCATGCGATTGCCGATCTGCCGCGCCCACCGTTTTTTCGATGTTGCCGGGCGTCTTCACGAACTTTGCAATGGGAATTTGGGGGGACTTCGATGCTCAATCGCCTGACCGTGTCCGCGCTTTTGAAAGCGGTGATCGCCATCACATCGGTCTGCGTGGTGATCGCACTCTCGCTCACGGCCTACGCATCGTGGGATCGCCTGAGGACCGCCAACCGCATCTCGCAGATCGCGGACGCTTCCGCCGATCTGTTCAAGGCGATGCACAATCTGCGCACCGACCGCTCGACCACCTCGCGTCTCCTGAACGCGACCGAGCCGATGGATTCCGAGATCGAGAAATACCTGCGCGCCTTGCGCGATGCCCAGATGCCGGCGATGGCGCGGGCGCTCGAGCTGCTGCCCGGCATGGACTTCCCGCAATCGGGCTCGCTGGTGCCTGAGCTGTCGCGCCTCTACAAGCTGCTGATCGAGGAGCAGAAGGAGTTCTGGGAGAGCGTGGCCAAGCCCAAGGACCAGCGCCGCGCCGGCCTCACCAAGGAATACATGGAGACGACGCAGGGCCTGCTCGACGTCCTCGACAAGCTCTCGAACACGCTCGCCGCCACCGTCAACCACCAGGACGCCGAGATCGACCAGCTGCTGTCGATCAAGCAGAGCGCCTGGCTGCTGCGCAACACCGCAGGCGAAGCCTCGCTGATCGTCTCGACCGGCCTTGCCGCCGGCAAGATCACGCCGGAAGGCCGTTACAACTATACCCAATATGTCGGTGGCACGGCCGCGATGTGGAAGGCGCTGGAGCTGGCGACCTCGGGCATGCAGCTGCCGCCGGCGCTGGCCTCCGCGATGGCCGCCGCGAAGACCGGCTATTTCGAGCCGCAATATCTGGCGCTGCGTGACCGCCTCGCGGACGCGCTGGTCAAGGGCGAGAAGGCCGAGATGACCGCCAACCAGTGGAGTCCGGTCACGGTCGGCCGCATGGCCAGTGCGGTCGCGGTCGCCGAGGCCGCCCTCGACGCTGCCAAGGCCCATACGCAAGAGCAGCGCGGCGCCGCCCAGAGCGCGCTGATCGTGCAGCTCGTGCTGCTGGCGCTCGCCATTGGCCTCGCCATCGGCGCAAACGTGCTGGTCAGCCGCCGCGTCATCAATCCGCTCAACACCATCCGCGACGCAATGCTCAAGGTCGCCGGCGGCGATCTTGCCGTCGACAGCGGCTATCTCGACCGCCAGGACGAGATCGGCGCGCTGGCCGGTGCACTGGAAACCTTCAAGCAGCAGGCGACCGAGAAGCTCAAGATCGAGGCGCAGGAGCGCGAACGCAATGTCGGCGCAGCCGCACGCCAGCGCGCCGTCGAGGCCTATGTCGGCGAGTTCGAGGGCGCCGTGCGCAAGACGCTCGGCGAGCTGAGCGAGGCTTCCGGCGAAATGCGCAAGACCTCGGGCGATCTCTCCGCCGTGTCACGCCAGACCAACGACCGCGTCCAGGTCGCCGGCAAGGCCTCCAATGACGCCTCGATGAGCGTCGACAGCGTGGCCGCCGCCGCCGAGGAGCTCTCGGCGTCCATCAACGACATCAGCCAGCAGGCGGCGCATGCCGCGGGCATCGCCGGCCGTGCCGTCACCCAGGCGCGCGAGACCGACGGCACCGTTCAGGGCCTGCAGAAGTCCGCGGGACGCATCGGCGAGGTCGTCGGCCTGATCAACACGATTGCGGCGCAGACCAATCTGCTCGCGCTCAACGCCACGATCGAAGCGGCCCGCGCCGGCGAAGCCGGCCGTGGCTTCGCCGTGGTCGCCTCCGAGGTGAAATCGCTCGCAAGCCAGACCGCGAAGGCGACGGAAGAAATCTCCGAGCAGATCGCCGACATCCAGAAGGTCGCCGGCGATGCCATCAACGCGATCCAGACCATCGGCGGCATCATCGGCGAGGTGAACGAGGTCGCCACCGCGATTGCAGCCGCCGTGCAGGAGCAGGGCGCCGCCACGCAGGAGATCACGCGCAGCACGCAATTCGCGGCGCAGGGCACCAAGAACGTCTCGGACAACATCACCGGCGTCAAAGCCGATGCGGATGCCGCCGCAGCGGCCGCCGACAACGTGAAGAGCGCTTCCGAGATGTTGGAGAACCAGAGCCGCCAGCTCGGCCACGAGGTCAGCGACTTCCTCGGCAAGATTCGCGCCGCGTAAGCTGCAAGCTGTACGCAAGCACCGCTGCAAGCGCCCACGTCAGCCCACGACGTGGGCGCAAACTTTTTCAGTAGCCGAAACATCGTCAACGCACCGTAATTATACGGCAGGAACACTGTCTAAGTTTTTACCCTTTTCGGGCCAAATGGGTGCCAAGCGCCGGCCATAGGGCATGCGCGACTGCGTGCATCCCTGGTCGTTCGAAGTTCGTTGGGGGCTGCCGTTCGGAGCCACGAACTTCGAAACGCGTACCGGGGTGTCCGATGCTCAATCGCTTGTCCGTATCCACGCTGCTGAAGGCGGTGATCCTGTCCACGGCGCTCGTCGTCGTCATCGGCTTCTCGATCAGCGCCTGGAATTCATGGGGCCGGCTGCAGCAGGCCAACCGGATCGTCGCCGTCTCGGCCGCTTCGGCCGAAGTGTTCAAGGCGATGGCCAACATCCGGGCCGACCGCTCGACCAGCAACCGCCAGCTCACCTCCGACGTCCCCATGGACAAGGACATCGAGAAATACATCCGCGAGATCCGCGAGGCCCTGATGCCCGCGCTGGCCCGCACGCTCGAGCTGCTGCCCACGACCGACCTCGGCCAGCGTGACACGTTCCTCAGCGAGCTCGGCGCGCTGAACAAGACGCTGCTGGCGGCACAGGCCGAGTTCTGGGTCGAGGCGCTCAAGCCGCGCGCCGAGCGCCGCGCAGCGCTCGCGAAGGAATATGTCGCGACCGAGGACACGCTGATGACACAGCTGGACAAGCTCGCCGGCGCCCTCGTCGCAAGCGTCAACAACCAGGACGCCACCATCGACCAGCTCCTGACCATCAAGCAGATGGCCTGGCTGCTGCGCAGCACCGCCGGCGAATCCTCGCAGATCGTCGGCAACGCCCTCGGCAGCGGCAAGATCGCACCCGAGGTGCAGCTCGCCTACACCAAATTCGTCGGCGGCACCGACACCGCCTGGACCGCGATCGAGCTTGCCGCTCTGGGCATGCAGCTGCCGCCGGCGCTGGCATCCGCGATCACCGAGACCAAGTCGGTCTATTTCGACCCGCAATATGCTGCCACCCGCGACGGCGTCATTACGTCGATCGCCAAGGGCGAGAAGCCGTCGATGACCGCTAACCAGTGGAGCCCCTATTCGGTGCCCCGCATGATGACCGCGGTGAAGCTCGCCGACGCGGCGCTGCAGGCCGCCAAGGATCACTCCGCCGCACAGCGCTCGGCCGCCGTGCAGTGGCTAATCATCAACACCGCCCTCCTCGTGGCCGCGATCGTGCTGACCGGCGCCGCGATGCTCGCGGTGAGCCGCCGCGTGATCACCCCCTTGCACCGGATCCGCGATGCCATGCTGAAGGTCGCCGGCGGCGATCTCGGCGTCGACAGCGGCTATCTCGACCGCCAGGACGAGATCGGCTCGCTCGCGGGCGCGCTGGAGACGTTCAAGCAGCAGGCGATCGACAAGTTGAAGATCGAGGAGCAGGAACGCGAGCGCAATGCCGGTGCCGCCGCGCGCCAGCGCGCGATGGAGGCCTATGTCGGCGAGTTCGAAGGCGTCGTCCGCAAGTCACTGGGCGAATTGAGCGAGGCTTCCGGCGAGATGCGCAAGACCTCGGGCGATCTGTCCGCCGTGTCGCGCCAGACCAACGAGCGCGTCGAGATCGCGGGCAAGGCCTCGAACGACGCCTCGACCAGCGTCGACAGCGTCGCGGCGGCCGCCGAGGAGCTCTCGGCCTCGATCAACGACATCAGCCAGCAGGCCGCGCATGCCGCGGGCATCGCCAGCCGCGCGGTCAACCAGGCCCGCGAGACCGACGGCACCGTGCAGGGGCTGGCGCAGTCCGCAGGGCGCATCGGCGAGGTCGTCGGCCTGATCAACACGATCGCGGCGCAGACCAATCTGCTGGCGCTGAACGCCACGATCGAGGCGGCCCGCGCCGGCGAGGCCGGCCGCGGCTTTGCCGTGGTCGCATCGGAAGTGAAGTCGCTGGCCAGCCAGACCGCGAAGGCGACGGAAGAAATCTCCGAGCAGATCGCCGACATTCAGAAGGTCGCGGGCGATGCCATCAACGCGATCCAGGCGATCGGCGGCATCATCGGCGAGGTCAATGAAGTCGCCACCGCGATCGCCGCCGCCGTGCAGGAGCAGGGCGCGGCGACCCAGGAGATCACCCGCAGCACGCAATATGCCGCGCAGGGGACCAAGAACGTCTCCGATAACATCACCGGCGTGAAGGCCGACGCCGACACCGCCGCCGGTGCCGCCGAGAACGTCAAGCAGGCCTCCGAAACGCTGGAGACGCAGAGCCGCCAGCTCGGCCAGCAGGTCAGTGACTTCCTGGGGAAGATCCGCGCGGCGTAGGGGAGCGCAGCCCCCTACTCCTTCGCCACCACCGGCACCTGGCGGAACTTCGCGCGCACCGAGTCCGGCAGCGGCGAGAAATTCATCGCGACGCCGCGACGATCATTGGCGTTGCGGCTCGCAACCACCAGGCCGTCGCTGCCTGCGACGATGTCACCCTTGCGCAAGGTGGGGTCGTCCTCGACCTTGACCTGGGCGAGACCGACCGGATCCTTGCCGTTGCAGGTACAGCCCGCGACGATCTCGTTGCGATAGCGGAACGCATTCGGCAGGTCGGAATAGGATTTGCCCTTGTCGGTCGTGGCGTCGTCGATGTTGCTGCCATAGACCAGCGAGGTCTCGGACGTCGGGCAGAAGCTCTTGCAGGATTGCGCCTTGCTCTCGGCGTCGTTGCCCTGCGCCGGGAAATAGCGGCCGTCGCAACCGCGTACGCAATAGGCGGTGCCGCCGCCATAGCCGGCGCGGGAACGCGGTGTCTCATAGCGCGGCATGTCGTCGGTCGGGAACGGCATGCGGATCTCCGGTGGCCGCCTGCCGAATCCGCCGAACAGGGCCGAGAAGAAATCTTGCGCATGCGCCGACGGGGTCAGCGCGAGGCCCACGGAGGCGACGGCGAAGACCGCCGCCGCACCACCGGCCAGTTTGCCGATCAAACGTCTCTTCATGTCACCTCGCGCAACTTCGTTTAGTTCACGGCCGACGCAGGGATGTTCAACGCCTGCCGTCCGGTCGGCAGCGTCGTCACCGCAGGGCGCTTGCGCACGGGATCGCCGCCCTTCGCCATCAGCGGCGCGTTCTTCGGCAGCACCACGACCTTGGTGCCGACACTGACGCGGCTGAAGAGATCGCTGACGTCTTCATTGGTCAGGCGAATACAGCCGGACGAGACGAACTTGCCGATGGTGGTGGGATCGTTGGTGCCGTGGATGCGGTATTGGCTGGTACCCAGATACATCGCGCGGGCGCCGAGCGGATTGCCGGGGCCGCCGGCAACGAAGCGCGGCAGATAAGGCTGGCGCGCGATCATCTCTGCCGGCGGATGCCAGTCCGGCCACTCCGCCTTGCGGCTGACGCTCTGCACGCCCGACCAGGTAAAGCCCTCGCGGCCGACGCCGACGCCGTAACGGATCGCGCGGCCATTGCCGAGCACGTAATAAAGGTATGTGTTGCCGGTATCGATCACGATGGTGCCGGCAGGCTCGCTGCGATCGAAGCTGACGATCTGCTTGCGCAGTCGGTCGGGCAGCTGGGCATCCTCATCGGTGGCCTGCGGCGCCTCATTCGAATAGCCTTGCGAATAGCCTTGGTTCGCATAGCCCTGGCTCGCGTAACCCGGCGAATAGGCCTGCCCTTGCCAATAAGGCTGCGAATAAGCCTGCGGCTGCATCGGCGCGTAGAGGGTCTGGGCCTGCGCCGCAAACGGCATGGTCAGCAATGCTGTCGCGAAGGCACAAGCGGTGACGGCGCGCGGCGAGAAGCTGCGACGGACTGCAGAGAACTTTGTCATGTGCTGCCCCGTTGGATGTGCATCAGGGTGATGCGGCTTCCAAACAACGCAGATCAGGCGACTCAAGTTCCGGCGAACGATGCGGCGGCGACGTCACAGTCAAGCGAGGACGACTTCACGAAACCGCGATGGAACCGGGGCGCCCCCGGGACGTTGTCACATCATCAATGGGCGCGCGGAGGACTTCCGTGCGGGAGAGAAATCGTGCGCGTCCTTCCCAGCGAACGTCTGATTTCCGGCAGCAGCGAAGGTGACCCGCTCCCCGGCAGCCATGCCGAGTTGCCGCCGGTGATCCGCCGCACCGAGTTCGTCGCCTTTGCGCTGGCCGGCTTGCTCCTGATCGCCATGGTCACCGTGCTCTATGTCGCCAAGGCATTTTTCCTCCCCGTCGTGATGGCCATTGTCGCCGGTACCATGCTGTCGCCCGCTGCATCCTTCCTTGAGCGACGGCACGTCCCGCGCGCCCTCGGTGCCGTGCTGATCGTGATCGCGGTGACCGCGCTGGTGACGTTCGTGTTCGCACTGATTGCCGCGCCCGCAATGGAGTGGAGCTCCCGCCTGCCCGAGCTCGGCGCGCAGCTGAAGGACAAGCTCCACGTCTTCGACCGCCCGCTGGCCTTGTGGAAGGAGCTTCAAACCATGATGGGCGGCTCCGAAAACCTGCCGGGCTTCCAGATGCCGAAATTCGAATGGGTGCAGCCGACGCTGGAATTCCTGTCGCCGACCTTCGCGGAGTTCCTGCTGTTCTTCGCCACGCTGATCCTGTTCATCGCGAGCTGGCGCGACCTCAGGCGCGCGCTGATCATGACGTTCGGCGACCGCGACGCGCGGCTGCGCACGCTGCGGATCGTCAACGAGATCGAGGTCCATCTCGGCAACTACCTCCTGACCGTCACCGTGATCAATATCGGCGTCGGCGTCGCAACCGGCCTCGTCTGCGCACTCACGGGCATGCCCAATCCGGCCGGGCTCGGCGCCCTCGCGGCCGCGCTCAACTTCATCCCGATCATCGGACCGGTCGCGATGTTCGTCGTCCTGGTCGTGGTGGGGCTCGTCGCCTTCCCGACCCTCGGCGGCGGAATGATGGCCGCCCTCGCCTTTGCCGGCATCACCTTCATGGAAGGGCACTTCGTCACGCCGATGATCATCGGGCGGAGACTGGCGCTGAATGCGCTCGCCGTCTTCATCGCGCTGGCGTTCTGGACCTGGCTGTGGGGGCCGATGGGCGCGTTCCTGTCGTCCCCGCTGCTGATCGTCGGACTGATCCTGAAGGAGCATCTGATGCCGGTGAATTCGCCGCAACTGCCGCAGGCCTGACCGTTTTCGTAAACGGAACTTCCCCCAGGACGAAACGTTTCTCGGCTATCTCAGCCGCCAACAATTCGGAGTCCCAGATGTCATCGAGTCAAGCCGAATCCGGAATGAGAGACTGGACCGACAAAGCCACCAGAGAACGCCTCGAGAAGGATGTAGCAGCCGTGAAAAGCGATATCGCCGCCCTCACCGAACAGATCACCGACGCGCTCAACACGTTCGCCAACTCCACCAGCAAGCAGGCCAGACGCGGCTATCGCCAGGCGCGCGACAACATGGATTCCGCGATCGACGACATGTCGGAGCGCGGCAGCGCGATGATGGGCGCGGCGCAGGACGCCTACGGCTCGATCGAGGAAACGCTGGAAGACGCGATCACGCAGCGGCCGCTCGCGACCGTCGGGCTCGCGCTCGGCATCGGCTTCCTGATCGGCGCTGCCTGGCGCCGGTAAGGCCGCGACGCGGATAGTGAGACGGCGGCGCTGCGGTGCCGCCGCTATTGGCTTGTGACGATACGGCTTGTGGGGAATCGAGGAGCAAGTCCATGTTTCAACGGATCATCGACGGCATCAGCGCGTCGACCGGCGCGACGGTCCGACTGACGTCGCTCGCCGCAGGTGCCGCATTCGCGCTGTTCATCACGACATGCTTCCTTTGCGCCGCCGCCTTCATCTCGGTCCTGCAGACCTATGGACCGGTGCAGGCCTGCCTCGCGGGCGCGGGCATCTTCTTCCTGCTGACGCTCGCTGCGGCCGGGACCTATTGGGGCTACAAGCGGGAGATGCAGAAGCGCGCCCGGATCGCCGCCGAGCGCGCCGCCAAGTCGGCGGCCGCGAGCATGCTTGCCGATCCCATGCTGATTGCGACGGGCCTTCAAATCGTTCGTGGCATCGGCATCAAGCGGCTGTTGCCGATCCTGGCGATCGGCGGCGTCGCCCTCGGGATCATGGCGAGCCGGACAGGTGTTCCCGACGAGGCATCGGCTGAGCCGGCCGAGTAACGGCGATGATCAGTCCCGGCTGCGGATGATGCAGATCGCGGCCACAACAAGCGGAACGGTGAGCGCGATCCACGACAACGGCAGCCATATCCCGGTCTGACCGATCAGGGCGGCCAGCAGGCCGAACACGCTCAGAACGGCGAGCAGCGCCGGCCAGCGCCAGATCACGCCAATCGAACGGTGCGCGCTCATTCTGCCGCTCCGGGCGACGGCAATGGCAAGTCCGCGGCCAACCGCTGTTGCCTTTTCGCGGCTCGCGACCGCGCGAGCCAGAGATAAAGTCCGCTGCCGAGCACGACGATGGTCACGAGGTCGAGCACCACCCAGATGATCTTCAACGGCATGCCGCCGTAATCGCCGAAATGCAGCGGGCGCGACAGCTCCAGCGCGCGGAGATACCAGGGCATGGTGACCGCGGACACCAGCGCGCCGCTTCTGGCATCGACCAGCACCGGGCTGAACAGGCGCGAGGTCAGCGGTTCCTTGCCCTTGGTCCAGACCACGTAGTGAAACGGCGATCCGAACGGCGAGCCCGGATAGACCACGCTGGTCGTGATCATGTCGGGGAATGCGACTTTCACCGTATCATACGCGGCCTGCGGCGAGGACAGCTCACTGGTCTGCGGCACCGGCTTGCCCTGCAACGGCGCCAGCATCGCGCGCACGTCGGTCTGCTGCCACAGCGCGAACAAGGGCGTCGAGAGCTCGTTGATCACGCCGGTCGCGCCGACCACGAGCGCCCAGCCGAGCGTGACCACGCCGAGCAGATTGTGCAAATCGAGCCATTTCAGCCGCCGCGACCGGGCCGCGCGCACGGTACCGAAATCCAGCTTGCGCATGAAGGGCCCGTAAATCGCGATGCCGGAGACGATGGCCGCGATGAACAGCAGCGCCATCGCACCGAGAAACAGCTCGCCGGGAAGACCCGCGAACAGGTCGCGGTGCAGGGAGAGCATCAATTGCAGGAAGGTGAGGCCGTCCTCGCCGAACGGCTTGGTCTGCTTCAGCACTTCGCCTGTATGCGCGTCGAACCGGATCGAATGCAGCGACTTGCGGTTGGCCCTGAACGCCTCCCAGGAGCTCGCCATGAACACCATGATCTTGGGCTCGTCGTCATCGACGAACACCGAAAGGATGGTCTCGCCGGGATAGAGCTTCCTGCTGGCCTCGACCACCCGGTCGAGGCTGACACTGGGCGTGCCCTCCGCCACCCGCGCATAGGGCAACGCGTCGTCGAGCAGGCCGTCGATCTCGTCGCGCAGCACGAGCGGCAGGCCGGTGATGCAGATCAGGAGCAGGAACAGCGTGCAGATCAGGCTCGACCATTTATGCACGAACAGCCAGCGCCGCAGCGCGGGCTTTCGCTCATACACACGGTCGTCGAAGATCGCCTGATCGCTCATCGCCCACCCTCACCAGCGGTAACGCAGCGTCGCTATCACATTGCGGCGCAGGCCGTAATAACAGCCGGTGTCCTGGCAGAGCTGGACATAGGTCTTGTCGAACAGATTGGTCACGTTCGCACTCGCGAGGAAGCCCTTGAACTGCGGACCGAGGCCGGACAGATCGTAGTGCACGCCGAAGTCGACCAGCGTGGCAGCCGGGACGTCGAACGTGTTGAGCGAGTTGCCGGGCGAGCTGCCGAGATAGCGCACGCCGCTCGACAGGCCAAAGCCGTCAAGCACGCCGCCGTGGAACGTGTAGTCGGCCCACAGCGCGGCGGCGTGTGGCGGGATGCCCGGAACGCGCTTGCCGAGATTGGTCGAGTTGGACGCCGTGTTGACGATGTCGGTATAGGTGTAGGAGCCGAGCACGGTCAGACTGCGGTTGATCTCGCTCTTGCCTTCGAGCTCGATGCCGCGTGAGCGGACCTCGCCGGTCTGCACATTCGAACGCACCCCGCCGATGATATGGGTCGGGTCCGGATCCGGGGTGAGCACGTTCTGCTGCGTCAGGTCGAAGGCGGCCAATGTGATCAGCGTCTTCGGATCAGGCTGATACTTGACGCCGATTTCCTCCTGCTGGCCCCGCGTCGGCTTGAACGCCTGGCCGAAAAAGTTGGTGCCGAGCCTCGGCTGGAAGGATTCGGTATACTGGATGTAGGGCGCGACGCCATTGTCGAACTTGTAAAGCAGCGCCGCGCGCTTGGTCAGCGCGCCGTCCGATTTCGGCGCGGTCGTACCGGCGAGGAGATTATCGGTATTGAGGTCGGCCTGGTCGTAGCGCAGGCCGAGCAGCGCGACGAAGCCACCGCCGAACTTGATCTGGTCCTGGCCGTAGAACCCGACCTGCTCGAGCCTCTGGCGGTTATAGGAGGCCACCTGCGGAGTCGGGAGCGGCAGGCCGTACACGGGATCGAAGGCGTTGATCGGCGGCACGCCCGTGGTCGTGTTGCGGCCAAGCGCGGTATCGACGGAGTTGCGATAGTCGATGCCGACCAGCGCGGTGTGGTCGAGCGGGCCGGCCTTGAACTTGAACTCGCCCTGATTGTCGAGCGCAAGCGAGCGCAGCGTCTCATAGGTCGAATAGACGCCGCGCGGCAGGCTGAACGGGTTGGTCAGGACGGTTGGCGAGACCACCGCGAAATCGGTGGAGTTGTCCATGTAGCGCAGGTTCTGCCGCACCGTGACCACGTTGTTGAAATGGTGCTCGAACAGATAGCCAACGGAGGCCACTGTGCGGTCGGTCTTGTCGAAGCCCGGCTCACCCGAATAGAAGCTGGTCGGAATTTTCGCGCCGCCCGCGACGGGAAACACCGTGCCGTTGGCCGGCAGCAGGTTGAAGAAGCCGGCCTTGGGATCGCGCTGATAGGTGCCGAGGACCGTGAACGTGGTCTGGTTGTCCGGCCGCCATGTCAGTGACGGCGCGATCGAGACGCGCTGATAGCCGGTATGATCCACCTGGCTACCGACATCGAAGCCGGACGCGGTGAAGCGGTAGAGAAACTCCTTGTTCTTGTCGATCGGCCCGGACAGATCGACACCGGCCTGTGCGCGACCGTAGCTGCCGGTCGAGACGAACATCTCGTGATAGGGCTCGAGCGTCGGCCGCTTGGAGACGAGATCGACCACGCCGCCCGGCGAAGCCTGGCCGTACAGCACCGAAGCCGGGCCGTGCAGGATTTCGACACGCTCGAGATTGAACGGCTCGACGATCGGATAGGCGAAGATGCCGGCATTCATCAGCCGCAGCGAATCCAGATACTGGTCGGCGAGAAAGCCGCGAATGTAGACCTGGTCGAAGCGCGCATCCGCACCCGCCGGCTCCACCATCACGCCCGAGACATAGCGCACCGCCTGCGAAACGCTCTGCGCGCCCTGGGCCTGGATCTGATCCTGCGTCACGACCGAGATCGCAGCCGGCGTCTCGATCAGCGCCGCATCGGTCTTGGTGCCGGTGCCGCTGCGGGTCGCCACCATGCCATCGACATGGCCGAACGCCGATTCCTTGCGACCCGCACCGGCGCTGGCCCCGGCTGCGGCCGCCGCGGCGGCGCTGGCGGCTGAATTCGCGCGCGCGGCAGCACGTGCGCGGGCCGCAGCGCGGCTGCGCGCGGAGGATGCAGCGGTACGTTTCGGAGCAGCGCTGCCCTGGACGATGACCGGGCTAAGCTCGGTGGACGAACCCGCCGTCGATGATTGCGCCGCCGCGCCGCCACTCACTGCGATCAAAACGACTGAGCTGACGGCCCCCACGAACCGCCAGCGCCCCACTTCCAAAATGCCCACTACAACTTCCCCAACTTCCAACGGCTACGCATCGGCAGCCGGAGCTAGGAGTTAGCGCAGCGGTTCAATGAAGCGGGCTGGAAGCTCTCCAGACTGGAGGTTTTCCATTTCCAGACTTCAGAAACTCTGCAGCCGCAGGCAGCACGGTGCAGCACCGGCCCTTGCAGGCGCCTGGCCGCGCGAAGCCAGGAGGGACGACCTAGCCAACGCCGCCACGACCGCTGGTCGGACCGCCTTGCTTTGCAAAAGTTGCGTCTCGGACGGAATTAGCCGGGGGCGCAGGAAGGCTCCGGCCCGCTCTGCGCAATTTTTGGCCAGTAGGGGACAAATCAGCCCCCACTCACGTAAAAGCTACTCGGATAGGCAGGCGGTTGCCGGTAAAAGCATCAACCTGATTCCCAAACCTATTTTACTCAATGAAACCGTCCGTTAAGGCGAACCTCGCCGCATTTCATCACGACGCCCGGCTGTATTTGACGCTCGGCATCGCCAATTGGTCGGTGTTCGTCGATCACATCCCGAACAACGTCGTCAATTTGCTGACGCTGCGGAATTTCGGTTTCAGCGGCGCAGCCGATTTGTTCGTGTTCGTGGTGGGCTATGGCGTTGCCATTATCCACGGCAGGATGGCGCTGGAACGCGGCTACCTCGTCGCGGCGACGCGGATCTTCCGCCGGGTGTGGCGGCTCTACGCCGCCTATGTCGTGCTGTTCGTCATCTACATCGACACCATCGCCTATGTCGCCTCGCAGTCGATGGCGCCCGAGATCATCCACGAATACAACATCTCCGGCATTCTCGAGCATCCGCTGCGCATCCTGATCCGTGGCCTCGTGCTGCAGGAAGAGCCGCTGAACCTCGACCTGCTGCAATTGATGATCCCGCTGATGGCGTTCTTTCCGTTCGCGCTGTGGGGCCTGTTGCGGCGGCCGAACGTGACGCTGGCGGCATCGGTCGCGCTGTACGTTGCGGCGCGCTGGTTCGACTGGAATTTCCGCGTCTATCCGGACCAGGACTGGACCTTCAATCCGCTGTGCTGGCAGATGCTGATGGTGCTGGGCGGCTGGTTCGCGGTGACGGGAGCACCCGGCCGCGCGCTGCACGGCATGTCCTGGCTGCGCATCCTCGCCGGCGCCTATCTCGTGTCCGCGATGGCGATCACCCTGATGCGCCACTCGCCGGCGCTGTCCGCCTATCTGCCGGACCTGCTCCTCAACAACATCGCGCCGACCGACAAGGAGAACCTTGCGCCCTATCGCGTGGTCCACTTCCTTGCCCTCGCCTTCATCGCGACCCATCTCATTCCGGCCGATCATCCCGGCCTGAACTGGCGGCCGCTCCAGGCCGTGATCACGTGCGGCGAGGAATGGCTCGCGGTGTTCTGCACCGCCGTGTTCCTGTCCTTCGCCGGCCATCTCATCCTGATCACCGGTCCCAATCTGGTGGTGATGCAGATCGCGGTGAGCCTTGTCGGCTTCGCGGCAATGACGGGTGTCGCCTATTACATTTCCTGGTCGCGACGGCAGGACCTGCCTGCCGCGTTGCGGCAGCAGGCCTAGAGCGTCCCTCGAAGGCGCCTCATCAAATAATCGTGCGATTCTGCTAGGCCGAAAGCGGCCGCTGCGCTATGCCGGGAGGCGTTGAGGAGACCGGGCGCGGCGATGGCGAAAGGCGGAGGTGAAGAGGCGGGCAACGCTCCCAAGCGCGGCCGGCCAAGATCGATCGAGACCACCAACGCCATTCTCGAAAGCGCCTATGCGCTGATGGCCGCCACCGGCCTTGCCACCACCACCATCGACGCCGTCGCGCGCCATTCCAGCGTCTCCAAGATGACGATCTACAAATGGTGGCCCTCGCGCGAGGCCTTGCTGATCGACGCCTTCCTGCACCATGCGGCGCAGATGCTGCCGCTGCCGCCGGCGAGTTCCGGCAGTCCCGCGGCGCGCGCCCGCCGCCATGCCGCGGCCTATGCCGAGGCGCTGCAGGGCGAGTTCGGCAAGGTACAGCTCGCGGTGATCTCCGAATGCATCTCCAAGACTGGCTCGGCGGAGCTGTTCTATGCGCGCTATCTCCAGTTCCGTCGCGACGCGCTGGTCGAGATGATCGCCGCGGGCCAGAAGGACGGCAGCGTTCTGGCCGAAGGGGCGGCCGAAGATCTCTACGACGCGATCTATGGCGGCCTGTTCTATCGCTACGTCTTCGGCATCGCGCCGATCACGCCCGGCTATGCGCGCAGCCTGGTCGACCTGGTGCTGCGGCCCAAGAGCTAGCTGCGCACCGGCCGCACCGGCGCCGAGATCTTGTCGGTGCGATCGCGCTCGGTCATATCGACCACCGTCTCCATCGGCGCAGTCAGCTCGTAGACGTAGGAGACGTCGGTGAAATAGCGCTTGGCGGCGCCGCCGAGCGCTTCGGGCGCGACGCGGTCAAGCAGGATCAGGCCGAAATCGGAATCGGGGCGGCGCGTCGCCTCGCTGGTGTTGAACTCTTCCCAGCGGAAGTGGAAGATCTCCGCGCCCTCCTCGCCCGTCACCGTCCAGTTGGCGGTGATGTGCGGATGCTTGCCGACCAGCGACAGGCCCTCGTCCGAATGCGAGGCGAGCTCGAAGAACAGCAGCGACAGGCTTTGCGCCGCGCGCGCGCTGACCGCGATGTCGGGACCGGTGACGGCGATGCGGTCCGCATGCGGAATGGCGCGGGCCTCGAACAGGCCCTTCAGCTTGACGCCCTGCCATTGGCTTTCGCTGAGCAGCGAGACCACGTTGGACATGGCGTGGATGCGGCCGATCAAGAGCTCGCGCGCGACGTCGATATCCGAGCCGTGGCGCAGCGTGCGCGTCACGATCGACTGGATCACCGCCAGGATGTTCTTGACCCGATGGTTGAGCTCGTCGATCACCGCGGTCAGCCGGCGCTCGAAGCCGATCCGCACCTGGATCTCGCGGCTGAGCCTCAGATTGTTGTAGGCGACGTAGCCGAACAGGCCGCACACCATCGCGGTGATGGCAAAGCCGATCGCCGCGACGATGATCGCGGTCTGCTCGGCGCGCCGCGCCGAATTGGTCTTGGCGTAATAGCTGAGCTGCCAGTCACGCCCGCCGAAGCTCATGGTGCGCGTCGCCGATGGCGCCGGCCCGTCGGCCGCCGCCGTGCGGGTCGAGACCACGCCCTGGTCATTGGCAACGAGCTCGCCGCCGTCCTTGCGCGGATCCTTCAGCGCGACCGAGAACAACGACATGTCGTCGTTGGTCAACATCAGCGACGCCAGCTCATAGGAGAATGTCACGAAGCCGACCGGCTCCGTCGCGCCTTCCGGAATCACGGGAGCAGCGACGATGACGCCGATCGGCCCGTTACCGCGCAGCAGCGGAATGGGGTCCGAGGCAATCGATCGCTTCTCGATCCGGGCGCGCGTGAGCATCGCGCTGCGCACGGGGTCCTGGTCATAGCTGCGGCCAGGCAGCGCCTTGGTCTCGTCGCTGCGCGGCTCGAGATCCATCAGCACGTCGATCGGCCGGTTCAACGTCGCCGGGTCGATCGGCTTGTCGCCGTAGTCGCGGATTTGCGGCTTCGGGAAGCCGGCGGCCGCGATCGCGTTCTGCGCCGCGGCGATCTCGTTCGGCTGGATCCGGGCGACCCAGCCGGCCACCACGAAATCGGTCTTGAAGGCGTAGATCGCCGAGCGCAGCGGCTCCAGCATGTTGGGCTTGAGCACCGACGGCGCGCGGAACAGGCCTGAGGCGACACGGGCGAGCAGCTCGCGCTCCGTCAGCCGGTCCTGCACCAGGCTTGCATGGACGTCGATTGCGCGCGCCAGCGCAATCCGGTCCAGCGCCAGCTCCTGGTCGTGGACGCGATAGGCCGCGAGCCCGGAGAGCATGACCCCGAGCAGAGCGATGAAGCCGATGATGAATCCCAGCCGGACCACGCGACTACTCAGGCGGAAGCAGGAGGTCGGCAATAAACACGGAGCATATGAACGCCGCTCGAACGGCCACGTGCCGAAACAGGGTGAACCCCAGTGGCGGAGATAATGGAGGAGGAGGCATCAGTACGCAACTTGGGTCGCCTGAAAAGCTTAATCCGCCCGGCCGATGGTCCGGCCAAAATCACTCGACATGACGGCTTTGCCCCGGGCACCGGAGGTAGTTAATCGCCGTGTCGGAAATTTGTTCCGCAAGGAGCGGCTCTGCCCCAAGTGTTAACGGTAAAAACACCTGCGCCAAGTCGTCGCGTCGGGCGGCCCGGCCGCTTCAGGCCGCGGGTTTCAGCCCACCCTTGGCCTCGATGAAGCCGACGATGCGGTCGAGCCCCTCGCTCTTCTTCAGGTTGGTCATGACGAACGGGCGCTCGCCGCGCATGCGCCTGGCGTCCGTGTCCATCTTCTCGAGCGACGCGCCGACATGGGGTGCAAGGTCGATCTTGTTGATGACCAGGAGGTCGGAGCGGGTGATGCCGGGGCCGCCCTTGGACGGGATCTTGTCGCCGGCGGCAACGTCGATCACATAGATGGTGAGGTCGGCCAGCTCCGGGGAAAAAGTGGCAGCGAGATTGTCGCCGCCGGATTCAATCAGCACGAGGTCGAGGCCGGGGAATTTCGCGCGCATGTCGGCAACCGCCGCGAGGTTCATCGAGGCGTCCTCGCGGATCGCGGTGTGCGGGCAGCCGCCGGTCTCGACGCCGGCGATGCGGTCCGGAGTCAGCGAGCCGGAACGCACGAGAAATTCGGCATCCCATTTGGTGTAGATGTCGTTGGTGATCGCGGCGATGTCGTAGCGCTCGCGCATGGTCTTGCAGAGCAGATCCATCAGCGCGGTCTTGCCCGATCCGACCGGGCCGCCGACGCCGACACGCAGGGGGCCGTGAGATTTCGCCATGTGACTTGCTCTCTCTTGATGGTTGAAGGCGGCACCGCTCACGAGCGGAACAGCCGCGTATATTGCGCCTCGTGCCGCAGGCTGGCGAGATCGGCGCGGAAGGTGGCGCTGCCGAGATCGTCCAATGTCGCATTCAACGCACGATTGGCGGTGGCGGCAACGGCAGATTCCAGCCTGACCAGCACGCGTTGGCTGTCGGTCTGGCCGAGCGGAATGAGGCGGCTCGCCGCGGAAATCCAGTTCGAGACCAGCGCATGCAGGAAGGCGTGCAAGGTCGGCGCCAGCGGCACGCCGTGCATCGCGGCGACGACGCCGACGGCGACGGGATAGATCAGTGGCGAGCGGCATGACGCGACCATGGCATCCAGGCCCTCCGCATCCCAGGCGGCGCGGGAGATGTCGATGAAGGCGCGGCCCTGCGAGGTCGTCTCGAGCTGCCGCTCGCGCGACGGCACGAAGGCCCAGGCAAGCTCCGCGGTATCGCTCAGGGCAGCTTCTTCACCCGCTTCGGCCGCGCGATAGGCGTGGACCAGAAACGTCGCGTCGCAAAAGCCCGAGCCGTCGCCCAGCATCGCATCGAGCCAATCGGCCAGCGTCGCGATATCGGTGATGTCGCCCGCCTCGACCGCCCACTCGATGCCGCTGGAATAGGAAAAGCCGCCGACGGGGAACGCTGGCGACAGCCAGGTCATCAGTCGGTACAGCGCCGCCGCCTCGCGCTCGGCGAGGTCACCGGCACCGACCGGCTCATTTGTGGTCATGAGCATGCTTGTGGCCGTGGTCGTGGTCGGGATGGTCGCAATGCTCGTCGTGGTGATGATGGTGATCATGGTCATGTCCATGCGCGGCATGGTGATGATGGTGATGATCGTGGTGATCATGATGCCCGTGATCGTGATGGGCATGATCATGATGCGCATGGTCGTCGTGACCGTGCGCGTGGCCGGCATCGGCGTAGGCACCGCCTTCGGGATCGAACGGTGCCTCGATCTCGACCACGCGGGCACCGAGACCTTTCACCATGGCCTCGATGACGTGGTCGCGGCGGATGCGCAGGGCCTTGGCCATGATCTGCGTCGGCAGATGACGGTTGCCGAGATGCCAGCCGACGCGGATGAGGTGATGCGGATCGCGGCCGCGGATCTCGAGCAGCGGTTCGGGCGCCGCAACCACTTCGACCAGCCTGCCGTCCTCCAGCACCAGCGCATCGCCGCCGCGCAGCGCGACGGCATTCTCCAGGTCGAGCAGGAAATTCAGCCCCCGCGTCCCCGTCATCGCCATGCGGCGGCGGTGCCGATCGTCGAAATCGAGCACGACCGTATCCACCGGTGCTTCGGTGAAGCGGTGTTGTCCCTTGACCTGCGTCGCCCGGATCATGCGCTTTATCCTGTTACCGTGTCTCGACCTTCTCGGGCGTGATCACCTCGATCTTCGGCGGCGCCGTGAAGCACTTCACCGCAACGCGGCCGAACGTCTTCATGTGCTCCATGCCACGATGCGGCACCAGCGCCTCGGCATTCTCCCACTGCTCGACGAACACCATCTTGCTGGGATCGGTGACGCTCTCATGCAGGTCATAGGCGATATTGCCGGGTTCCTTCCGCGTCTCCTTGATGCAGGCGGTGGCGGCAGCAATGAATTCGGCGCGCGTCTCGGGCTTGATGGTCAGGGTGGCAACGACGTAGATCACGAGAAATCCTCCCGGCTTTTCTTTTGAGGTTAGATACCGGGCGGGACATTAGACCAGGCGGGATCGAACGCAAAACCGGAAAAGCCGCCCCAAGGCATGCAATCGGGCATGCTCCGGGGACATGCGTTGAGTGGCTATTTCAGTACATGAAATATCGCTGCGCCATCGGCAGCACCTCGGCGGGCGGGCAGGTGAGCAGCTCGCCGTCGGCGCGGACCTCATAGGTCTCCGGATCGACCTCGATATTGGGCGTGGCGTCGTTGTGGATCATGCTCTTCTTGGAGATCTTGCTGCGGGTGTTCTGTACGGCATAGAGCTTCTTCTCGATGCCGAGCTTTCGCGCGAGACCGCTGGTGATCGCGGCCTTCGAGGTGAACACCACCGAGGAAGCCGTGCGCGCCCTGCCGAAGGCGCCGAACATCGGCTGGTAGTGCACCGGCTGCGGCGTCGGGATCGAGGCATTGGGATCGCCCATGGGCGCCGCGACGATGGTGCCGCCCTTGACGATGCAGTCCGGCTTGACGCCGAAGAAGGCCGGCGACCACAGCACGAGATCGGCGAGCTTGCCCTTCTCCACCGAGCCGATCAGTTTCGACACGCCGTGCGCGATCGCCGGATTGATCGTGTATTTCGCGATGTAGCGCTTGACGCGGAAATTGTCGTTGTCCTTGCCCTTGTCCTGCGGCAGCGACCCGCGCTGCTTCTTCATCTTGTCCGCGGTCTGCCAGGTCCGGATGATGACCTCGCCGAGACGGCCCATCGCCTGCGAATCCGAGGACATCATCGAGAGCGCGCCGAGATCGTGCAGGATGTCCTCGGCCGCGATCGTCTCCTTGCGGATGCGGCTCTCGGCGAACGCCAGGTCTTCCGCGATCGAGGGATCGAGATGGTGGCACACCATCAGCATGTCGAGATGCTCGTCGATGGTATTGCGGGTGAAGGGGCGCGTCGGGTTGGTGGAAGACGGCAGCACGTTCTTCAGGCCGGCGACCTTGATGATGTCAGGGGCGTGGCCGCCGCCGGCGCCTTCGGTGTGGAAGGCGTGGATGGTGCGGCCCTTGAACGCCTTGATCGTGTCCTCGACGAAGCCGGACTCATTCAGCGTGTCGGAATGCAGCATGACCTGGATGTCGTAATCGTCGGCCACCGACAGGCAATTGTCGATCGCGGCCGGCGTCGTGCCCCAATCCTCGTGCAGCTTCAGCGCGCAGGCGCCGCCCTTGATCATCTCGACCAGCGCGGCAGGGCGCGACGCATTGCCCTTGCCGGAGATGCCGAGATTGACCGGGAAGGCATCGAACGACTGGATCATCCGCCCCATGTGCCAGGGACCGGGCGTGCAGGTCGTGGCAAACGTGCCATGCGAGGGACCGGTGCCGCCGCCCAGCATCGAGGTGACGCCACTCATCAGCGCGTGCTCGATCTGCTGCGGACAGATGAAGTGGATGTGGCTGTCGAAGCCGCCGGCGGTGAGGATTTTTCCTTCGCCCGCGATCACGTCGGTGCCGGGACCGATGATGATGGTGACGCCCGGCTGGATGTCGGGATTGCCGGCCTTGCCGATCGCAGAGATCATGCCCTCCTTGATCGCGACGTCGGCTTTCACGATGCCCCAATGGTCCACGATCAGCGCATTGGTGATGACGGTGTCGGCCGCGCCCTGCTTGTTGGTGACCTGCGACTGTCCCATGCCGTCGCGGATCACCTTGCCGCCGCCGAACTTCACCTCCTCGCCATAGGTGGTGAAATCCTTCTCGACCTCGATGATGAGATCGGTGTCGGCCAGCCGCACCTTGTCGCCGGTGGTCGGGCCGAACATGTCGGCATAGACGGAACGCTTTATTTTGACGGACATCACAAGCCCCGTTTGCATTTGAATGTTTTGATGGTGCTCACAGCGAGGCCCTCGCCTTTCGCACCGTATTGTCGAATGTCGTGTCGAGCCATGAATTGCCGCCGCGGCAGCCGGCTACGACCTGCTCGGCCCAGCCGGTGTAATCGACGAGATCGTCGCGCTCTTCAGTGGTCGGATCGGAATGAATGCGCGCGCCGATATTGCTGATCTTGTCGGCGATCTTGATCAGCTTTGCGCCCGGCGATTTGTGGGGCGCATCGACGACCTGCAGGCGCCGCCGCTCGGCCTTGGGCAGGCTCATGTTGTCGGTGCATTCGACGACGAGCGAGGCGACGCGATCGGAAAATTTTTGAACGAGCTCCTCCCGCGTGGTGTCGGTATCCTCGATCACATCGTGCAGCCAGCCCGCCGCGACCAGTTCGGCATCGGCACCGTCCGTCGCAGTCGCCAGCAGGTTCGCGACCTCCGCGAGATGGTTGATGTAAGGCTCATTCCCCCGCCCCTTGCGCGCCATGCCATTGTGCCGGCGCGCGGCCAGCTCAGCAGCTTCGGAGATGAGGCGGATGGCGGAGAGCATGAATCACAGCTTCCCCATCACGTCGCCACGAAAACCGTAGATCGTCTTCTTCCCCGCCATGGCGACGAGCTGGATGTCGCGGGTCTGGCCGGGTTCGAAGCGGACGGCGGTGCCGGCGGCGATGTCGAGGCGCATGCCGCGGGACTTTTTGCGGTCGAACTTCAACGCCGGGTTGGTCTCGAAGAAATGGTAGTGCGAGCCGACCTGGATCGGGCGGTCGCCGGTGTTGGCCACCGTCAGCGTCACGGTCTTGCGGCCGGCATTGAGCTCGATCTCGCCGTCCTGGATGAAGAGTTCGCCGGGGATCATGCTTCTCGCTCCTACCTGATCGGTTCGTGCACGGTGACGAGCTTGGTGCCGTCAGGGAACGTCGCCTCGACCTGGATGTCGTGGATCATCTCCGGAATGCCCGGCATCACCTGGTCGCGGGTGAGGACCTGCGCGCCTGATTGCATCAGCTCGGCGACGGTACGGCCGTCGCGCGCGCCTTCGAGGATGAAATCGGAGATGATCGCGATCGCCTCGGGATGGTTGAGCTTGACGCCGCGATCCAGCCGGCGTCGCGCCACGATGGCCGCCATCGAGATCAGAAGCTTGTCCTTTTCGCGGGGAGACAGGTTCATGAAGAATCTCTTCCGTTCAACACTTCAATTCAGCCACAACCGGGGCAGCGCCGCGCCGGTGCGCGCCAGCACGGTCATCATGTCGGCGCGCAAACGCGCCGCATCTTGGGCACAGAACCGCGCCATTGCAAAGCCATTCCAGGCCGAGATTCCGACCTCGCCGGCGAAAGATTCCGATGCCTCGCGAATGCGCTCCACCAGTGCCTCGTCGCCGGGAACGATCAGGGCCGTGCCGATCGCAGCGCCGCCCTTGGCGACAGCGGATCGCGCGAGTTTCGCGCCGATATTGCCGTCGAGCCTGACGGTCTCGGCAAACACCAGCCTGCCACCACGGCGCAGCCGCCAGCGGTCGACGAACTCGCCCTGCTCTACCCGCTCGCCCATGGCGGTGCGGCCGAAGACGACGATTTCGCAAAGCAGGAGCGAGGCGGCATCATCGAGCTCGATGTCGAAACCGCGATGGACCCGGGCGCGATCGAACAGGATCGTCTCCTGCGGCAGCCAGCCTAGATGCGCACCCGCGGCAGCCTTCAAGGCAATGCTGAGCTGCGCCGGCGCGCCGGGCGCGCGATAGACCTTTTCGGCCGCGGCCGTGGTCAATGTCAGGCGCGCGCCTTCGGCCGCCGCGATCTCGATATCGAAATTGTCGCCACCGGCGACGCCGCCGGCCGTGTTGACGAACACGCCCGAGAGCCCCTCGCCTTCAGGCGAGGGAAAGCGCACGCGCAGCGAGCCGGATTCATGCAAGGCCCCGCGCCGCGTCACGCCGTCGCGGGCGTGCACGTCGAAGCGCACGGCGCCACGGGCGCGGTTGGCCTCGAACACCGAAGATGTCGCCAAAGCGTCGCTGCGCATCCGTCTCCCCAGCCGGTCGCGGCAGGATTGTTCCGGCTTACAGCGCCATCTGGCGGCTGATCTCGCCGGGATCGAGGTTGGAGCGGTCGCAGGTGAACTTCACCGCACCGCGATCCATCACCGCGAAACTGTCGCCGAGTTCGCAGGCAAAGTCGAGATATTGTTCGACCAGCACGATGGCGATGTTGCCGAGGTTGCGCAAATAGGAGATGGCGCGGCCGATGTCCTTGATGATCGAGGGCTGGATGCCTTCGGTCGGCTCGTCGAGCAGCAGCAATTTCGGGCGCATCACCAGCGCGCGGCCGATGGCGAGCTGCTGCTGCTGGCCGCCGGAGAGATCGCCGCCGCGCCGGCCGAGCATGGATTGCAGCACCGGAAACAGCGAGAACACGTCGTCGGGAATGTGCTTGTCCTCGCGCTTGAGGGGGCCGAAGCCGGTCTTGAGGTTCTCCTCGACCGTCAGCAGCGGAAATATCTCGCGGCCCTGCGGCACGAAGCCGATGCCCTTGCGCGCGCGCTCATAGGGCTTGAGGCCCGTGATATCGCTGCCGTCGAGCACGATCGCGCCCGAGGAGATCGGATACTGGCCCACCATGGCGCGCAGCAGCGAGGTCTTGCCGACGCCATTGCGCCCGAGCACGCAGGTGACCTTGCCCGGCTCGGCCGCGATCGAGACGCCGCGCAGCGCCTGCGCCGCGCCGTAGAACAGGTTGATGTCCTTGACCTCAAGCATCGCTCAGCGTCCCAGATAAACTTCGATGACCCGCTCGTTGGACGAGACCTGGTCGATGGTTCCTTCCGCGAGCACCGTGCCTTCGTGCAGGCAGGTGACCTTGACGCCGAGCTCGCGCACGAACGTCATGTCGTGCTCCACCACCATCACGGTGTGGGTCTTGTTGATTTCCTTCAGCAGCTCGGCGGTGAGATGCGTCTCGACGTCGGTCATCCCTGCCACGGGCTCGTCGACAAGCAGCAGTTTCGGGTCCTGCGCCAGCAGCATGCCGATCTCGAGCCACTGCTTCTGGCCGTGACTGAGGCTGCCGGCGAGGCGGTTGCGCGCGTCGGTGAGGCGGATCGTCTCCAGCACCTTGTCGATGCGCTCGGATTCGGCCCTGCTGCCGCGCCAGAACAGCGTGCCCTTGACGCTGTGATCGACATTGAGCGCGAGCAGGAGGTTGTCCTGCACGGTCTGGCTCTCGAACACGGTCGGCTTCTGGAATTTGCGGCCGATGCCGAGCTCGGCGATGCGGGTCTCATCGAGCCGCGTCAGATCCGTGACGCCGTCGAACAGCACCGTGCCCTCATCGGGCTTGGTCTTGCCGGTGATGATGTCCATCATCGTGGTCTTGCCGGCGCCGTTCGGGCCGATGATGGCGCGCATCTCACCGGGCGCGAGCGTCAGCGACAGATTGTTGATGGCGTGGAAACCGTCGAACGAGACGTGCACACCGTCGAGATAGAGCATTGCGGAGGTCGCGCGGGTGTCCATGACGTTCATGACCGCTTACTCCGCCATCTTTGGTTGGGTGACGCCGTCTTCGGCCGCAGCGCTGGCCGAGGCGGCGGCGCGCTTTTCCTTCGAGGAGTCCCACCAGGCGTTGAAGGTGCCGACGATGCCCTTGGGCAGCAGCAGCGTCACCAGGATGAACAGCGCGCCCAGCATGAACAGCCAGTACGGCGCCAGCACGCCCGAGGTGAAGAACGTCTTGGCGTAATTGACGACGACGGCACCGAGCGCCGCGCCGACCAGCGTGCCACGGCCGCCGACCGCGACCCAGATCACCGCCTCGATCGAATTGCCCGGGGCGAACTCGGATGGATTGATGATACCGACCTGCGGCACATAGAGCGCGCCGGCGACGCCGGCCATGCAGGCCGACACGGTGAACACGAACAGCTTGTAGGATTCGACGCGGTAGCCGAGGAAGCGCGTGCGCGACTCCGCGTCACGGATAGCGATCAGCACCTTGCCGAGCTTGGACGAGACGATGGACCGGCAGATCAGGAAGCCGAGGATCAGCGCCAGGCAGCTGAGCGCGAACAGTGCTGCGCGGGTGCCTTCGGCCTGGACGTTGAAGCCGAGGATGTCCTTGAAGTCGGTCAGGCCGTTGTTACCGCCGAAGCCGAAATCATTGCGGAAGAAGGCGAGCAGCAGCGCATAGGTCATCGCCTGCGTGATGATCGACAGATAGACGCCGGTGACGCGGGAGCGGAAGGCGAGCCAGCCGAAGCAGAAGGCGAGCAGGCCGGGCACGAACAGCACCATCAGCGCCGCGAACCAGAACATGTCGAAGCCGTACCAGTACCAGGGCAGATTCTGCCAGTTCAGGAACACCATGAAGTCGGGCAGGATCGGGTTGCCGTAGACGCCGCGGGTGCCGATCTGCCGCATCAGATACATGCCCATCGCGTAGCCACCGAGCGCGAAGAAGGCGCCGTGGCCGAGCGAGAGAATGCCGCAATAGCCCCAGATCAGGTCGATCGAGAGCGCGAGGATCGCGTAGCAGACATATTTGCCCCAGAGCGCGACGAGATAAGTCGGCACCTGCAGGAACGAGCCCGCCGGCAGCAGCAAATTGGAGAGCGGGATAAGAATTCCGCAGGCCGCGACGACGGCGAGGAAGATCGTCGCGCCGCGGTCCAGCGATCGCGTCAGCATGTGAGGGGTCATGCTTCCACCGCACGGCCCTTGAGCGCGAACAGTCCGCGCGGGCGCTTTTGAATGAACAGGATGATGAGAACCAGGATCGCGATCTTGCCGAGCACGGCGCCGGCGACCGGCTCCAGGAACTTGTTGGCGATGCCGAGCGTGAAGGCGCCGACCAGCGTACCCCAGAGATTACCGACGCCGCCGAACACCACGACCATGAAGCTGTCGATGATGTAGCTCTGGCCGAGATTGGGGCTGACATTGTCGATCTGCGACAGCGCCACGCCGGCGATGCCGGCGATGCCCGAGCCGAGGCCGAAGGTCAGCGCGTCGACGCGCGAGGTGGCGATACCCATCGAGGCCGCCATGCGGCGGTTCTGCGTCACCGCGCGCATCTCGAGGCCAAGCGCGGTATAGCGCAGCATCGCCAGCAGGATCGCGAACACGGCGAGCGTGAAGACGAGGATCCAGAGCCGGTTATAGGTGATGGTGATCTGGCCGAGCTCGAAGGCGCCGCTCATCCAGGAGGGGTTGCCGACCTCGCGGTTGGTCGGGCCGAACATGGTGCGCACCGCCTGCTGCAGCACCAGCGACAGGCCCCAGGTCGCGAGCAGCGTCTCGAGCGGGCGGCCGTAGAGGAAGCGGATGATGCTGCGCTCGATCAGCACGCCGATCGCGCCGGCGACGAGGAAGGCGAGCGGCACGGCGATCAGCAGCGAGTAGTCGAACAAGGCGGGGTAGCGGGTGCGGATCACTTCCTGCACCACGAAGGTGGTGTAGGCGCCGATCATCACCATCTCGCCATGCGCCATGTTGATGACGCCCATCACGCCGAAGGTGATGGCAAGGCCGATCGCGGCAAGCAGCAGCACCGAGCCGAGCGAGAGGCCGTACCAGGCATTCTGGACCGTGGACCAGACCGCCAGCGAAGACTGGATCGAGCTGATCGCGCTCGCCGCGGCCTTGGTCACCGAGGCCGGCTGGTCGCCCATGCCTGTCAGCAGCGCCATGGCCTCCTGGTCACCGCGCGCCTTGAGGGTGGCGACCGCCTCGAGCTTCTCGACCTCGCCGGCGTCGGACTTGAATAGCAGGATCGCCGCACGGGCATCGCCAAGCGCGGCCTTGACCGATTTGTTGGTCTCCTTGGCAAGCGCGGCATCGACCGCATCGAGCGCGGTTTCTTCGTGCGACTTGAAGACGGATTGCGCGGCCTGCAGGCGCGTCGCCAGATCCGGCGACTGCAGCGTCAGGCTGCCGAGCGCGGCATCGACGCTGCGGCGCAAGCGGTTGTTGAGACGCACCGCGCTCGCACTGTCGGGAACGCTGGCGACGGGCTCGCCGGTCGCGGCATCGATCGACTTGCCGTCGGTGCCGGTGACGTAAACCTTCTTGGTATCGGGATCGGCCATGAGGCGGCCGTCCTGGAGCGCGCTGATGATCGGGAAGGCCAGCTTGTTGCCGCTGCTTGCGACAACACCGATCGCTTCATCGGTGTCGGAAAAATCGTCATTGGCGAATTTGGCGACCGCATCCTCGAACGGACCGGCAAAGGCCGGCAGCGCGAACGCGATCAGGAACAGCGAGAGGACGAACGAGCAGAGACGAGCGGACAAATTGATTGGCACTTTGAATCACCCCGGCAGAAGCGGGGAGAAGGCGGCGGAATAGCCGCCTCCTCCCGTCGTGCAGTAGAGAGCGTCAGGTCCGGATCAGGAGCCCGAGCCGAGGCACTTGTTGGTCTTGGTGTTGAAGTTGCCGCACTTCTTGCCGACCCAGTCGCCGATCAGGTCCTTGGAGCCGTCGAGCTCCTTCGACCAGGCGTCGCCAGCGACGAGGCTCGGGGTCTTCCAAACCACGTCGAACTGGCCGTTGCCCTTGATCTCGCCGATGAACACCGGCTTGGTGATGTGGTGGTTCGGCAGCATCTTCGACACGCCACCGGTCAGGTTCGGCGCTTCGATGCCGGGAAGCGCGTCGATCACCTTGTCCGGATCGGTCGACTTCACCTTCTCGACGGCCTTCACCCACATGTTGAAGCCGATCACGTGCGCTTCCATCGGGTCGTTGGTCACGCGCTTCGGGTTCTTGGTGTAGGCCTGCCAGTCCTTGATGAACTTCTCGTTCGCCGGGTTCTTGATCGACTCGAAGTAGTTCCAGGCGGCGAGATGGCCGACCAGCGGCTTGGTGTCGATGCCGGCGAGCTCTTCCTCACCCACCGAGAACGCGACCACCGGGATGTCCTTGGCCTTGATGCCCTGGTTGCCGAGCTCCTTGTAGAAGGGAACGTTGGCGTCGCCGTTGATGGTCGAGACCACCGCGGTCTTCTTGCCGGCCGAGCCGAACTTCTTGATGTCGGCCACGATCGTCTGCCAGTCGGAATGACCGAACGGCGTGTAGTTGATCATGATGTCTTCCTGGGCGACACCCTTCGACTTCAGATAGGCTTCCAGGATCTTGTTGGTCGTGCGCGGATAGACGTAGTCGGTGCCCGCGAGCACCCAGCGCTTCACCTTCTCGTCCTTCATCAGATAGTCGACGGCGGGGATCGCCTGCTGGTTCGGCGCAGCGCCCGTGTAGAACACGTTACGCTCGGACTCTTCGCCCTCGTATTGCACGGGGTAGAACAGAATGTTGTTCAGCTCCTTGAAGACCGGGAGCACCGACTTGCGCGACACCGAGGTCCAGCAGCCGAACACGACCGAGACCTTGTCCTTGGTGATCAGCTCGCGGGCCTTTTCGGCGAACAGCGGCCAGTTCGAGGCGGGATCGACGACGACGGCTTCGAGCTTCTTGCCGAGCACGCCGCCCTTCTTGTTCTGCTCGTCGATCAGGAAGAGGATAGTGTCCTTCAGCGTGGTTTCGCTGATGGCCATGGTGCCGGAGAGAGAGTGAAGCACACCGACCTTGATGGTGTCGTCCGCGGCCTTGGCACCGGAAATGGAAGCCAGACCGAGCATCAGGCCGGCGGTCGCGGCGAGCACGCCGCGGCGGCTAAATGACGCCGCTATATCGTGAATGGATTTGGTAGGCATGGATGTATCATCTCCCTGACGCAGACGTGAAAAACGCTGCGAAACGGCCCCACGGCCGCCTGCGATTAACGGAATCGCAAGAACCGTGCCATGGCCTAGGCACATGCCAACTCATTGGTCAGATTAGACAATTTGACTGCAATCCAAGTTTCGCCGTAGTCTGATTGCTCAAAATATGGGCGAATAAAATGTATGCCAATGCGGCAGACAGGTCATTTATTGAGCAAATAACCGCCTCTGTCTAAATTTCCGGCATAACTATTTCTGCACCGCAATCGTCGTTTGGCGCCGCTTTGCCTTGAAAGCGCCCCCTCAATGTTCCATATGACCACCCGAGACCTCTTGAGAATCAAGGGGTCGTAGCGAGCCGCGTGTTCTTAAGCCCGTACGGGCCTCTGGCTTGCCCCATAGCTCCCAAGCCATCCGACACCCCAAACACGCAGGTGTCTTCTTGACACCCTTTTGCGCGCGCCGCGCTGAATGCGCCGGGCGTTCGCCTTTGACATGGAAAGAACCCATCTTTTGACTTCGTTTCAGGACTTCGGCCTCGCCGAACCGATCGCACGTGCTCTCGCCGAAGAGAATTACGTCACCCCCACCCCCATTCAGGCCCAGACCATCCCCACGGCGCTGACCGGCCGCGACGTCGTCGGCATCGCCCAGACCGGCACCGGCAAGACCGCATCCTTCGCGCTGCCGATCCTGCATCGCCTGCTCGAGAACCGCATCAAGCCGCAGCCCAAGACGGCCCGCGTCCTGGTGCTCTCGCCCACCCGCGAGCTTTCGGGGCAGATCCTCGACAGCTTCAACGCCTATGGCCGCCACATCCGCCTGTCCTCGACGCTGGCCATCGGCGGCGTGCCGATGGGCCGTCAGGTCCGCGCCCTGATGCAGGGCGTCGATGTGCTGGTCGCCACCCCCGGCCGCCTGCTCGACCTCGTGCAGAGCAACGGCCTGAAGCTCGGCAGCGTCGAGTTCCTCGTGCTCGACGAGGCCGACCGCATGCTCGACATGGGCTTCATCAACGACATCCGCAAAATCGTCGCCAAGCTGCCGATCAAGCGGCAGACGCTGTTCTTCTCGGCCACCATGCCCAAGGACATCGCCGAGCTCGCCGATTCGATGCTGCGCGACCCCGCCCGCGTCGCGGTGACCCCGGTCTCCTCGACCGCCGAGCGGATCAACCAGCGCATCGTCCAGGTCGACTTCTCGGCCAAGCCCGCCTTCCTGACCAAGCTCCTGAAGGACGAGCCGATCAACCGCGCGCTGGTCTTCACCCGCACCAAGCACGGCGCCGACAAGGTCGTGAAGACGCTCGAAAAGGCCGGCATCCCCGCCAGCGCCATCCACGGCAACAAGTCGCAGAACCATCGCGAGCGCACGCTGGCGCAGTTCCGCTCGGGCGAGATCCGCACCCTGGTCGCCACCGACATCGCCGCCCGCGGCATCGACGTCGACGGCATCACCCATGTCATCAATTTCGACCTGCCCAACGTGCCCGAGACCTATGTGCACCGCATCGGCCGCACCGCACGCGCCGGCGCTGACGGCACGGCGATCTCGCTGGTCGCCGGCGGCGAGGAACTCGCCTATCTCCGCGACATCGAGAAGCTGATCCGCGTGGCGCTGCCGCGCGAGGATCACCGCACCGACGCCGGTCGCCGCGATGCGGGTCCTCCCCCGCAGCAGCAGCGACAGGGCCGGCCAGGCGGCCGCCCGGGCCAGCGTCCGCAGGGCGCACGGCATGGTGACGGACGGCGTGGCGACGACAGGCATGCCGACGGGCGCCACCATAGCGGTGGCAGGCACGGCGACGGACGGCCCGGTGAAGGCCGCCATGGCGAGGGCAGACCTGTTGATGGCAGGCCCGGTGAAGGCCACAAGGCCTCCAAGGGGTCTCGCCGCCGCCGCGGTTCCGGTGGTAAGGTGAATTCCTCACCAGCCGATCGGTCGGAACAGCGTCCCGCGCATAGCGCCGGCAAGCCTGATGGAATACAAGGCGTTGCCTTTTTGCGTCGCGAGAGCCGCCCCAACGGCCGACCGAACCGCAATCCTCATTCGAACTAACAGTCCACGACTGGAGACAACCACATGGCTAAGGAAGAGCTGATCCAGTTCGAAGGACTGGTCACCGAAATCCTCCCCGACGCCCGCTACCGCGTGCAGCTTGATGCCGGACACGAGATCGTCGCCTACACCGCCGGCAAGATGAAGAAGAACCGGATCAAGACGCTGGCGGGTGACCGCGTGACGGTGGAGATGTCGCCCTACGACCTCGAGAAGGGCCGGCTGATTTTCCGCCACAAGGACGAACGTCCCAGCGGCGTGGGCGGACCTCCGCGCCCCGGTCAACGCGGTGGCCAGTTCCGCCGTCGCTAATCCCTTTGGGCGCGAGAGCGCGAAGTAAAATTCCGACCTGTATGCTGATCTGCCGCGAACATCGCGGCGGATCAAAAAATCGTGCACGTCAGGATTGTTTAGAGGCCCTATTTCCAATAAAATGAATTAATCGATTTTCGGCCGGACGACATTAGCATCCACCGGTACAGCCGGTTCAGACACGCTGACGACCCTTCCAAAAATTCGATCTAACCTGCCTGCGCAAGCAGGCTCCGACACTGTGTATTTGAGAAGGGACTACCCCCATGAGCATGGGAACCGTGAAGTGGTTTAACGCGACCAAGGGCTTCGGCTTCATCCAGCCCGACGATGGCGGCCAGGACGTGTTCGTTCACATCAGCGCCGTCGAGCGCGCTGGCCTCGGCACGCTGCGTGAAGGCCAGAAGCTCTCCTACGAGATCGTGGCTGATCGTCGCTCCGGCAAGTCGGCTGCGGACAATCTCCGCTCCGCCGGCTGAGCCTGCGCGTCGGCCCGGATCGTTTCGGACGAACCAGCCAAAGAAACAGAAAAGGCCGTGCGCGACGCACGGCCTTTTCATTTGAGGCTTTGCTTGCCGATGTCAACAGGTCGCCGGGACGCTGTTGTAGGCAATGCAGGTGACCTGGCGCGGCCGCGTGTAGGCGACGTCGCTCAGATTGATGCCCGACTTCAGGACAAATTTGACCGAGGGCGTGTAGGTGTAATTCACCTCGCTGAGGATGAGGTAGGTCGACGGGATCAGCAGCGTCGACGGAATCATCGAGGTGACCGTGGTACCCGCCACCCGCGTCGAAGGCGGATTGGTCAGCGTCGCCTGCGTCGCGCCGCTCGCGATCGTGGCGGACTTGGCCCACGAGATTTTGGCGACGCTGTTGGTGTCGATATAGATCTCGGAGAGCGTGGCGTTCACGAGAGAGGCGTCGTAAGGCGTCATCACCGAGATGCTTGCCGTGAACGTGTTCTGCAAATTGGTGTCGGTCACGGTCGACGACGATTGCGACGTCAGATCGGACAGCGTTCGCGCGATCAATGTGACCTTGCGATCGATCGCCACCGCCGACGAGAACTCGACCGTGCCGAAGAACATCACCAGCATCAGCGGCACGATCACCGCGAATTCGGTAGCCGCCAGACCTCTGCCGTCGGCAAGGAACTCGTACGCGTAAGAGCGCGCCGTCCGCCAGATTTTCGCAATCGCCTGCATCGTTCCGCCGATCCGTTGTCTCAGTAAGGCTCGTTCTTGAACGCGGCCGTGGCCACCAGCAGCCGCTTGCTGCCGGTGAGATTGGAGATGTTGTAGCCGAGCCCGGTGACGAACAACGGCCATTGATAGAACAGCCGCACCACGACGATGTCGCCTGCGGCGCCCGGGCTGTAGCCCATGGTGGAATCGAAATTGCCGGCGGCATCGATGTGGCTCGGCAGCGTCACCGCGGAGAACGACGAGAAGCTCGTGACGTCGACATAGAGGCTGTTGCAGTCGAACAGCGCCGGAATCTGGCTGCAGACATAGGTCTTGAAGGTCGCCTGCGTGCAGGGCGCGCTTGCGCCCGACACGGCACAGGCCGTCACCGAACCGGATTGCGCCTGCCCGGTCAGCACGACGCGCGCGGAATTCTGCGTGATGGTCTCGAGCACCTGGCCCGCGAAGAACATCAGGGCCGTCTCGATGATGGCGAACAGCAGCGCAAAGAACATCGGCGCGACCAGCGCGAACTCGACGGCGGCGGAGCCGCGTCGATTGCCGCGAAACCGGCGTAGCGCAGTTCGGAGCGTAAATCTCTTAGGTGCAGGCGACGGCATCGCGTCAAATTCCCCGGCAGCGGCGATCATCTGCCTCGTTCAGTAGCGGAAACTGATTGTTTAAGTGTTTCAGGCGATCCGCACCCGGCGGACCGCGCCCTCAAGGATGCGTTAACCACGAGCGATCCGAACGGCGCGGAGAAAGGCGTGTCTGAAAGAGAGCTCTTCAGCGCGCGCGTGTCCGGACCGGATCATGCGATCCAGCCCGGGCAAACGGTCAGGCTAGTTGGTCTTGTCAATTGGTCTTGTTAGTTAGTCTTGGCGCCCGCACCGGCGCCGCCGCTGGCATTGTTGCTCAGCGAGCCGGCCTGGCTCATCGTGTTGTTGAAGTAATTGTCGCTGTCGCCCAGCGTCACGCGGCGCTGGCACTGCGGCACGCAGCTGTAGGACTCCCGCTCGATCCCGCGATAGACGGTGACGAGCCGGTCGCTCGGACCTTCGACCTGGATCTGACGGTCCACCAGGATCTCGCCGGCCCGGTCGAGCGCGATGAAGTTGGTCGCGCCATAACCCTTCCCGGTCACGACGATCATGCCGCCGGGCTGGAGCGTGACGTCGGCGATCAGGGGATTGCCGACCACGATGGTCGCCACCTTGCCCGGCAGCCGGACCAGCTTGGCCTGGTCGACATTGACGGCGATGGTATCGGCGGTGGACTCGGCCAGGCCGACAGAAGGCGATGCCAGCACCGCGGCGGCAACCAGAAGACAGACGCGCGCATGGCGGCGCAGCAGTTCTTTACGCATACTCTTACCCCCGGGACGTCACAAACCGGCAGAAGCGATTGGATCGAAGCGGAGCCGGCGCCCGACCGCGCTAACCTGCCCTTAATTCGTGAACGTTCCGCAAACTCGCCGACTATTGTTTGAACGGACTGGCGTTTTCTGAACCGCTAACGGCGGAACGGATAGGCGAGCTGGCCCGCGATCTCCTTCGGCATGGTGGCTTCGTCCTTGCCGTAGTCCTGCGGCAGTTGCCCCTCCGGCATGCGGAAGGTGCCGAACAGCACGTCCCAGATCGGGAACGTGCCGGCGAAATTGGTGTCGCCGCCCTCTTCGAGCGGGGTGTGGTGCCAGCGGTGAAACACCGGCGTCGCCAGCACATATTTGAACGGCCCGAAGGTCCAGTTCAGGTTGGCGTGCACGAAGGCCGAGTGGAAGGTCGTGAACGGGGCGACCCAGACCATCACGTTCGGGGAGATGCCGGCCATCAGCAGCACGACGTCGACGCCGATCGTGCCGAGCACGAGGTTGACGGGATGGAAGCGGGCCGCCGAGATCCAGCTGATCTCTTCCGAGGAGTGATGGATTGCGTGGTACTTCCAGAACTCGCCGCCGTGAAACAGCCGGTGCAGCCAGTACAGCATGAAGTCGGACAGCACCAGGAACAGCACGGCCTGGACCCAGAGCGGCAGTTGCGCCAGCGGACCGTGGCCATTGTCGTAGAAGGCGATGAGCCCGTCGGCATCATGGATGTTGAAGACGAGGCTCGCGCCGACGATCAGGAGCCCGATCCGCATGGTGCGGGCGAACACCGGCACGAAGAACCAGTAGCAGATGTCGGTGACGATCTCCCGCTTGCGCCACCACGGCACACCGGGATTGCACGCCCAGAAATGCTCGAGCACCGTGAAGATCATCGCCAGCACGAAGGTGACGGGGACCACTTTCGCGATGGTCTCGCCGAGCATCAGCGCGACTTGCATGGGCAGGCTCGACATCGTCGCCTCTCTTTACGAACAGCTGGTCCGCCTTAGGCCTACTCCGCGAAATTTAAGGGACGGTGAAGCCGGCGGTGCGCTTGCAGCAGATCCGGAACCGCGGCGAGTTTCAGCGAGCGCCTTAAGGTGAAATTCACTCTGGGCAAAAGCATCGCGCAGGATTCGGGTTTGCACGATCGAATTAACTCTACCGAAAGAGCTCGGCTCTCATGTTCGGGGCGTCAAAGACAGCGCCGAACGAGGCGATCCAACCAGACGGAGTGAGTTCATGAAGAACCTGATTGCGCGTTTCGCCAAGGATGAATCCGGCGCCACCGCCATCGAATACGGTCTGATCGCCGCCGGCATCGCGCTCGCCATCATCACCGTCGTCAACAACCTCGGCAGCACGCTGAGCACCAAGTTCGGCTCGATCAGCACCTCGCTGAAGTAAGCGACCGACGACGACGGCAAAAGCCCCGGACCTCCGGGGCCTTTGTTTTTTTGAGGACGGCGAGTTCCAGTGGCGTTGCGCGAGTACAGACCCGATGCCGCAGTTGCGGCGAGCAAGGCGGAGACGGTGCAGACCGGCTCACCGGCCTACTGGGTTTGCCTCGCTTTGCTGCTTGCCACGGTCGCGCTCGCCGCGCGCATTGCCAGCCTCTGGTGAGCACCTTTGCGGTCGCTGCCGTTGTCGGTTTGTTTAGCACTGCCCGCTAGCATCGCCGGACGCCAGATCCCGCGACGAAACCAGCCCTCAAGACGCAGCTCATGATCCTCGACCTTGCGCGCCTTCTGCTGTTCCCGGCTCTGATGGCTTTTGCCGCCGCGAGCGACCTCTTCACGATGACGATCTCGAACCGCGTCTCGCTGGCGCTGGTCACGGGCTTCTTCGTGCTCGCGTTTGCCGGTGGCATGGCACCGTACGAGATGCTGAGCCATGTCGGCGCCGGCGCGCTGCTGCTGGTCGTGGCCTTCGGCTGCTTTGCGATGGGCTGGATGGGCGGCGGCGACGCCAAGGTCGCGGCCTCGGTCGCGCTGTGGTTCGGCTTCGCGCAGTTGATGGACTTCCTGCTCTATGCGTCGCTGTTCGGCGGCGCGCTGACGCTGCTCCTGCTCCAGTTCCGGCAATGGCCGTTGCCTTACGGGCTGGCGGGCCAGGCCTGGCTCGCACGGCTGCACGACAAGGAGAGCGGCATCCCTTACGGCATCGCGCTCACGCTCGGCGCGCTGATGGTCTATCCGGAGACCGAATGGGTGAAGGCAATCGACCTCGCCCATCTCGCACTGCGCTGAACACACCGGGTAAACCCGGCGTTAAGCCGATTTAGATACGCCTCATTAACCATGCTTTGACGAATAGCTGGTCAACTGCCGATCACGGCGGCGGCAGCGTCGCGGCGTTTTGTGGAAAGTGAAGCGTATGAATAGGGCACGCATAGTCGTCCTGACGGTCGCCATCTGCGCCGGCGGCGTCGCCGCGTACCTGGCGAGCGGCTCGGACAATTCTGCGCATCCGCCAGCGGCTCCGGTCGCACAGCTTCCCACCGTCGACGTGCTGGTGGCCAAGAACGACATCGGCCTCGGTCAGACCGTGAAGCCGGAAGACGTGCAATGGCAGACCTGGCCGGCAGCGACCGCCAGCACCACCTTCATCCGCCGCAACGAGCGTCCCGAGGGCGCGAGCCAGGTGACCGGCTCGATCGCGCGCGCTCCGTTCATCCAGGGTGAGCCGATCCGCGACCAGAAGCTGGTCAAGCCCGAAGGCTCCGGCTTCATGGCGGCGATCCTGCCGACCGGCATGCGCGCGATCTCGACCGAGATCTCGCCGGAGACCGGTGCAGGCGGCTTCATCCTGCCCAACGATCGCGTCGACGTGCTCCTGACCCGCCGCCTCAAGAACCCCGACCAGAGCAGCGGCGCCCCAGACATCGTCACGTCCGAGATCATCCTGACCAATGTCCGCGTGCTCGCGATCGACCAGGCTCCGAAGGAGAAGGAAGGTCAGAACGCGGTGGTCGGCAAGACCGTGACCCTCGAGCTCAATCCGTCGCAGACCCAGTTGCTGTCCGCCTCCCGCCAGAGCGGCACGCTGTCGCTGGCGCTGCGCAGCATCGTCGACGTCAAGATGAGCGAGATCACGCTCGACGATTCCGCGCAGAAGCGCGACGGCGTTTCGATCATTCGCTACGGAATCCCAAGCTCGACGGCGAAGCCACGATGAGGACTGTCGATATGAAATGCAGGGCAGATATGGCGACGATGCGAACCTCGATGGTCCGCGCCCTGTCGTTCTCGGCCGCTCTCGCGCTGACGCTGAACCCGGCGCTGAGCCCCGTGGTCGCAGCCGACTACCGCCCGGGGACACCGGTTGCGGCCGACGGCCAGATGAACGCGCGCTTCCTCTCGCTCGGCGTCGGCAAGTCGATCGTGATCGACCTGCCGCGCGACATCAAGGACGTGCTCGTCGCCGATCCCAAGATCGCCAATGCGGTGGTGCGCTCGGCGCAGCGCGCCTACATCATCGGCGCGGCGATCGGCCAGACCAACATCGTGTTCTTCGATTCCGCGGGACAGCAGATCGCGGCCTATGACATCGCGGTCAAGCGCGATCTCAACGGCGCGCGGGCCGCACTGAAGCAGATCCTGCCCAATTCCGACATCCAGATCGACGGGCTTGCCGAGGGCATCATCCTGACGGGCTCGGTGGCTTCCCCGATCGAGGCGCAGCAGGCCCAGGAGCTCGCCACGCGCCTCGCCGGCGGCGCCGACAAGGTGGTGAACTCGATCGTGGTTCGCGGCCGCGACCAGGTCATGCTCAAGGTAACGGTGGCCGAGGTCCAGCGCAGCATCGTCAAGCAGCTCGGCATCGACCTCACCGCGAACCTGAACTACGGCACCTCGGTGGTGAGCTTCACCAATACCAACCCGTTCACGGCTCTCGGCCACAACCTCGTGGACGGCAACAATCTGACCACGAAGTTCGGCTCGACGCCGTCGGTGCAGGCCACGCTGCGTGCGATGGAAACCGCGGGCGTGATCCGGACGCTGGCCGAGCCGAACCTGACCGCGATCTCCGGTGAGTCCGCGACCTTCATCGCCGGCGGCGAATTCCCGGTGCCGGCAGGTTATGCGTGCGACCCGACCACGCATGTCTGCACCACGCAGATCAGCTTCAAGAAGTTCGGCATCTCGCTCAACTTCACCCCGATCGTCCTGAGCGAGGGCAAGATCAGCCTGCGGGTGATGACCGAGGTCTCGGAACTGTCGAACGAAAACGCGATCACGCTGTCCCAGGCGGTGACCTCGACCTCGGTGAACTCGCTGACGGTGCCCTCGATCAGGACCCGCCGCGCCGAGACCTCGCTGGAAATTCCCTCCGGCGGCGCGATGGCGATGGCCGGCCTGATCCAGCAGCAGACCAAGCAGGCGATCAGCGGATTGCCGGGTCTGATGCAGCTCCCGGTTCTCGGCACGCTGTTCCGCAGCCGCGACTTCGTCAACAACGCGACCGAGCTGGTCGTGATCGTGACGCCCTACGTCGTTCGCGCGGCCTCGCCGAAGGACCTGTCGCGGCCGGATGACGGCTTCGCCGCGCCCTCCGATCCGCAGGCCGAGCTGCTCGGCAACATCAATCGCATCTACGGCGTGCCCGGTAAGACCGAGCCGGCGCGCAACTACCGCGGCACCTACGGTTTCATCACCGACTGAAGCGGAACGGGGACCTCACGATGACCACAAGACCACCCCAGCTTCGCAAACGCGCCATCGGCCTCGGTGGCGCGCTCGTCGGCATCGCGCTGGCGCTTGGCGGCTGCCAGCACGACCAGGACGTCGTGGCTTCCATTCCTGACGATTACAAGCAGCGTCATCCGATCGCGATCGAGGAGCAGAACCGCTCGATCGTCGTCTTTGTCGGCCACGCCCGTGGCGGATTGACCGCCGCCCAGCGCGCCGACGTGATGGGCCTGGCATCGACCTGGATGCACGAGGGCACTGGCGCCATTCATATCGACGCGCCGTCCGGCACGCCCAACGCGCGCCCGGTCGCCGAAACGATGCGCGAGATCCAGGGGTTGCTGGCGGCCGCGGGCGTTCCACCGCGCGGCGTCACCGTCCGCCCCTACCAGCCGGAGGACAAGCGCTTCCTGCCCCCGATCCGGATGACCTATTCCAGGATCGCCGCGGTCGCCGGCCCCTGTGGACTGTGGCCGGAGGACCTCGGCCCCTCCATGAAGAACAAGAGCTGGTTCCAGAACAAGGACTACTACAATTACGGCTGCGCCTATCAGCGCAACATGGCCGCCATGATCGACAACCCGTCGGACCTCGAGCAGCCGCGCCCGGAAACGCCGTCCTACACGACGCGGCGCACCGCGGCCTTCGAGAAATATCGCAAGGGAAATCCGACCGCGGTTACCTATCCTGAGGCCGAAAAGGCCAAACTCAGCGACACCGGCAAATGATCAGTTACGCTCGCCAGACACACGAAGAGCAGCCGGAGGCTCCGCCCCCGCCGGTCGAGGAGCATATTGCGCCCGCGCCGCGCGTCTCGGTCCAGGCCTTCTGCGAGACCGTGGAGACCGCTGCCGCGGTGCAGTCGGCCGGCGAGGATCGCCGGCTCGGCAAGGCTCATTTGAAGATCCAGATGGGCGGCATGGCTGCCGCGATCGAGGCCTACCGCTCGGCCCCGACGCCGAACGTGATCGTGCTCGAGAGCGACGGCCGCACCGACCTCCTGGGCGGGCTCGACCAGCTTGCCACCGTCTGCGACGCCGGCACCCGCGTGGTCGTGATCGGCCGCATCAACGACGTCATGCTCTATCGCGAGCTGGTGCGGCGCGGCGTCAGCGACTACGTGCTCGCGCCGGTCGGCGCGATCGACGTCGTTCGCTCGATCTGCAACCTGTTCTCGGCGCCGGAAGCCAAGGCGGTCGGCCGCATCATCGCGGTGGTCGGCGCCAAGGGCGGCGTCGGCGCCTCGACCATCTCCCACAACGTGGCCTGGGCGATTGCGCGCGACCTCGCGATGGACGCGGTCGTCGCCGATCTCGACCTCGCCTTCGGCACCGCCGGCCTCGACTACAATCAGGACCCGCCGCAGGGCATCGCGGACGCCGTGTTCTCGCCGGATCGCGTCGATACCGCCTTCATCGACCGCCTGCTGTCGAAATGCACCGACCATCTCAGCCTGCTGGCCGCCCCGGCGACGCTCGACCGGGTCTATGATTTCGGCACCGACGCCTTCGACGCCGTGTTCGACACGCTGCGCTCCACCATGCCCTGCATCGTGCTCGACATCCCGCATCAATGGTCGGGCTGGACCAAGCGCGCCCTGATCGGTGCCGACGACATCCTGATCGTGGCCGCGCCCGACCTCGCCAATCTGCGCAATACCAAGAACCTGTTCGACCTTCTGAAGGCCTCGCGACCGAACGACCGGCCGCCGCTGTACTGCCTGAACCAGGTCGGGGTGCCGAAACGGCCCGAAATCGCCGCCGCGGAGTTCGCCAAGGCGATCGAGAGCCAGCCGGTCGTCTCGATCCCGTTCGAGCCCCAGATCTTCGGGGCTGCCGCCAACAACGGCCAGATGATCGCGGAGATCTCGGCCAACCACAAGTCGATCGAGATGTTCCTCCAGATCGCCCAGCGTCTGACCGGCCGCAGCGAAACGAAGAAACAAAAGTCGTCCCTGCTTTCACCCCTGATTGAGAAGTTGCGGGGAAAATAGGCCGCCGCATGGAGTCGTTAAGTGTTCGGTAAGCGTAGCGGAACAGACACCGACCTTCGGGCCCCGAAGCCCGCCGCGTCGCCAGAGCCAGCCCCGGCTCCGGCGCCGACGGTGTCGCGCGCGCCGCCCCCGCCGGCCGTCGCCTCGCCGCCGCTCGCCCCGGCGAAGCCCGCGCCGGCCATGGAGACGCGCCGCTCGGACAATTACTATGAGGTCAAGGCGACCATCTTCGGCGCGCTGATCGAGGCCATCGACCTCGCCCAGCTCGCCAAGCTCGATTCGGAATCGGCCCGCGAGGAAATCCGCGACATCGTCAACGAGATCATCGCGATCAAGAACATCGTGATGTCGATCGCCGAGCAGGAAGAGCTGCTCGACGATATCTGCAACGACGTGCTCGGCTATGGTCCGCTCGAGCCGCTGCTGTCGCGCGACGACATCGCCGACATCATGGTCAACGGCGCCAACACGGTCTTCATCGAAGTCAACGGCAAGATCCAGAAGACCGGCATCCGCTTCCGCGACAACCAGCAGCTCCTCAACATCTGCCAGCGCATCGTCAGCCAGGTCGGCCGGCGCGTCGACGAATCCTCGCCGATCTGCGACGCGCGCCTCGCCGACGGCTCCCGCGTCAACGCCATCGTGCCGCCGCTGTCGATCGACGGCCCTGCGCTCACCATCCGCAAATTCAAGAAGGACAAGCTGACGCTCGATCAGCTCGTCAAGTTCGGCGCGATCTCGCCGGAGGGCGCCGAGATCCTCCAGATCATCGGCCGCGTTCGCTGCAACGTGCTGATCTCCGGCGGTACCGGCTCGGGCAAGACCACGCTGCTCAACTGCCTTACCAACTACATCGAGCACGACGAGCGCGTCATCACCTGCGAGGACGCCGCCGAGCTCCAGCTCCAGCAGCCCCATGTGGTGCGGCTGGAAACCCGCCCGCCCAACATCGAGGGCGAGGGCCAGGTCACGATGCGCGAACTGGTGCGCAACTGCCTGCGTATGCGCCCCGAACGCATCATCGTCGGCGAGGTCCGCGGACCCGAGGCGTTCGACCTGCTGCAGGCCATGAACACCGGCCATGACGGCTCGATGGGCACGCTGCACGCCAACAACCCGCGCGAAGCCCTGTCGCGCTGCGAATCCATGATCACGATGGGCGGCTTCTCGCTGCCGTCGCGAACCATCCGCGAAATGATCTGCGCCTCGATCGACGTCATCGTGCAGGCGGCGCGCCTGCGCGACGGTTCGCGCCGCATCACCCACATCACCGAGGTGATGGGCATGGAAGGCGACACCATCATCACCCAGGACATCTTCCTCTACGACATGGTCGGCGAGGACGCCAACGGCAAGATCATCGGCAAGCACCGCTCGACCGGCATCGGCCGTCCGAAGTTCTGGGAGCGCGCCCGCTATTACGGCGACGAGAAACGCCTTGCCGCCGCGCTCGACGCCGCGGAAGTGGCACCGAAGACGTGAGCAGGTCATCGACGCCATGAACATGCAGGTCCTCGCCCTCGCCTTCCTCGCCACCGCCGCCGTCGGCGGCATCGCCTGGGTCTTCCTCTATCCGCTGCTGTCGGGCGAGCGGAAAGCGGAGAGCCGCCGCGCCTCGATCGCGCGCGCCGATGCCCCCGCGGCCAAGCAGTCCGAGAAGAGCCAGCGGTCGCGCCGCGAGCAGGTCGAGACGTCGCTGAAGGATCTCGAGGCCCGGCGTCAGCAGGAAAAGAGCGTTCCGCTCAGCGTCCGCCTGTCGCAGGCCGGGCTCGACTGGACGCCGCAGAAATTCTGGATCGTGTCGGCCGTCGTGGGCGGCGCGTTCTTCGCGGGCGCCATGTTCGTCGGCGGCGGCCTGCTCGGCGCCGCGGGCCTTGCCTTTGCCGGCGGCCTCGGCCTGCCGCGCTGGGCGCTCGGCTTCCTGAAGAAGCGCCGCGAAACCAAGTTCCTGGCGGCCCTCCCCGACGCCGTCGACGTCATCGTCCGCGGCATCAAGGCGGGCCTGCCGCTGTTCGAATCGATCAAGGTGGTCGCGGCCGATTCGCCCGAGCCGCTGCGCAGCGAGTTCCTGGCCATCATCGAGACCCAGGCGATCGGCATGCCGCTCGGTGAAGCCTGCACGCGCCTCTACGAGCGCATGCCGCTGCCGGAAGCCAACTTCTTCGGCATCGTCATCTCGATCCAGCAGAAGTCGGGCGGCAACCTCTCCGAAGCGCTGGGCAACCTCTCCAAGGTGCTGCGCGACCGCAAGAAGATGAAGGAAAAGATCCAGGCGATGTCGATGGAAGCCAAGGCTTCGGCCGGCATCATCGGCTCGCTGCCGCCGATCGTGATGTTCCTCGTCTATCTGACGACGCCACACTACATCTCGCTGCTTTGGACCCATCCCACCGGCCAGCTCATGCTGGTCGGCTGCGTCATCTGGATGTCGATCGGCATCATGGTGATGAAGAAAATGATCAATTTCGACTTTTGACGGTGCCGTATGGTCGAGTTTCTCGTTGCGAAACTACATGACGTCCGCTTCATGACCATGCTGCTGGCGGCCATCGCCGCCAGCGCGACCGTCTATACGCTGGTGATGCCGCTGTTCGCCGGCGAGGGCCTGTCCAAGCGCATGAAGGCGGTGGCGAGCGAGCGCGAGCGCATCCGCCAGCGCGAGCGTGACCGCCTCAGCAAGAACGAGAAAGTCTCGCTGCGCCAGACACCGAAACAGGTCGTCTCCAGGGTCGTCGAAGACTTCAACCTCACCAAATGGCTCGCGCAGGAAGCAGCGCGCGAAAAGCTCATCATGGCCGGCTACCGCGGCCAGGCGCCCTACGTCACCTTCCTGTTCGCCCGCATGGTTGCGCCGATCGTGCTGTTCGTGGGCACGGTCATCTATGTGTTCCTAATTGCACACATGGACCGGCCGATGCCGATCAAGATTGGTATCTGCGTCGGTGCGGCCTATCTCGGCCTGCAAGCGCCGATGCTGTTCCTCAAGAACGCGATCTCCAAGCGCCAGCTCTCGATCAAGCGCGCCTTTCCCGACGCGCTCGACCTGCTGCTGATCTGCATCGAGTCCGGCATGTCGGTTGAAATGGCGTTCCGCAAGGTCGCGACCGAAATCGTGGGCCAGTCGATCGCGCTGTCGGAAGAATTCACCCTGACCACCGCCGAGCTGTCCTATCTGCAGGATCGCAAGGTCGCCTATGAGAACCTGGCGCGGCGCACCGGGCTCGAAGGCGTCAAATCGGTGTGTCTCGCGCTTCAGCAGGCGGAGCGCTACGGCACGCCGCTCGGGCACTCCCTGCGCGTCATGGCGCAGGAAAACCGCGACATGCGCATGAACGAGGCCGAGAAGAAGGCCGCCGCGCTGCCGCCGAAGCTGACGGTGCCGATGATCCTGTTCTTCCTGCCGGTGCTGTTCGTCGTCATTCTCGGACCGACCGGCATCAAGATCTCCGAACTGCAGTGACTCAAAAGGCGGACCGCGAGCGGTCCGCCGGCAACTTCAAAAATAGGGTCTGATTAGGACGCGGACTCATTAAGGCGCAGCCACAGCCTGATTGACGCGAGTTGAACGAAGGCAAGGTAGTTGGCGGCGAGCCTGTCGTAGCGCGTTGCGACCCGACGACATTGTTTGATCCTGTTAAAGAACCGCTCGACCCGGTTGCGAGCGCGGTAGAGATAGGGGCTGAAGCAGATCAGATCGCTGCGGTTGCTTTTCGGCGGGATGTTGGCCCACGCGCCCTTCTTTATGGCGAGCTCCCTGATCCAGTCGGCATCATAGCCACGGTCGGCAAGCAGCATTGACCCGACTTTCAGACGAGACAGCAGTTTTGCGGCAAGTCGAACGTCGTGCGCCTCACCGGGGCTCAGCGCCAGCCGTACCGGCGGACCATTGCTATCGACCACCGCATGGATTTTGCTCGTCAAGCCGCCGCGGGACCTTCCCATCGATTGGCGCTGGTTTCGTGTGATGCAGGCTCCATGCTGATGTACACGGACAATGGAGGTGTCGATCATCTGGACAGCGGCATCGTGGGCAGCAGCAAGTGCGTCTATGATGCGGCCCCCAGACACCAGCCCGCCGCCAGCGGACGAAACGATTATAGCAGGTCGTGTAAGGGCCAAAATGATCCGGCAAACCGCGCCAAGGTGCCCCGGATCGCAGGACCCAGAAGATGCCGTTGAGGACACGCCGGTCGTTTACCCGGGGAACGCCACGCGGCTTGTTCGGCAGCATGGGCTTGATGGCAACCCATTCATAGTCGGCGAGTTCGTCGCGCATGATTCGCCCCCCAGTTTGGGAGTTTGAATCGCGCGGGGCCGCCCAAGCGCAACGCTTCTGGCCCGGCCCCGGTTCGGCGCTCACAGGGTAGAAGCGGACATCAACCTCCCGACAACCCCCGCTGAATCCGTCGAAAATGACCCGAAGCGGACATTGGATTGCGATCCTAGTTAGCACCGGTCAGCCGTTTTCGTGCGAAGCCTCGGCCAAGTAAATTTCAGCGGAACGGCGGCAAGTGGACCGACCAGCGATGACCACGGCACTAGACAATCGTCTCTACCGTGGTCACGCCACGCAATGTCGGGTTACGTGAGCAACCCGATGACGATGATCCCGGCGGCGAGGGCCAGACCGCCGGCGAGCAGACCGAAGAACACTCCATCATTGTGACCACCATGATGTTTGCCACCAGTCACCTGCTCGAGATCGTCGAGGGACAGCTCAGTTAATCGGCAATTTCGGGGATCAAGGGTTTGGTAGTCATGGCAATCTCCGTTTGCTTCCGACCGGGCAAGCGATCATCGCTTCCGTTTATCGCGTGACGACTGAATGCCGGAATGTCTGGATGCGCGCTGTTCCCGAGGGAACACCCAGACCGGGCGGATGATATTCGATCCTAGCGCCCCCGGCCGCGGGGTGCGCGCGGTCTGCGTCAATTGATCCACATCAAGCGGGCGTTTCGGTTCTGTGCCGTCATCCTGTTCTTAAGTCCATGTGGAGGCGACGGATGTTTCTTTTCGCTGCACTTTGGTGCGGGTATTCGGATCGGATGGTCAGTGATCGCAGCCTCCGTGGCGCAGCGCGGCATCCCGGGAAAAATGGCTCGCAGAGATCAACCCTTCTCCTCGTCGTGCTGACGCTCGCCGGACTTGGCGCTGCGCAGCCGGCGCGTGCTGACTCTTCCCCCGAGTGGCGCGAGTTCAGCGGAACGTGGACGGCGGCCGGCAGGCGACAGGACATCGGTCTCGGCGGCGATCGTCGCGCCTCGGTTGCGGATTACAGCGGATCACTGATGCTCTACGGGACCTCGCGTCCTGCGCTGGGCTTCCGCGCGGAGGCCGTCGTGCTCAACGACAGTGCGACGGGCTTGATCGGACGGGCTGTCTGGACCGACGAGACCGACAACCACGTCTACAGCGAGCTTCGCGGCGAAACCACCGCGGCAGGCAACCGCATCGTCGGGACCTTTGTCGGTGGCAGCGGCCGGTACAGGGGCGCGACAGGCACCTACGAGTTTTCCTGGCGCTTCCTGCTGGAGACCGAAGACGGGATCGTGCAGGGCCAGTCAACGGGGCTCAGCGGCAAGGTCCGGTTTTTGCCGACACTGGGCCGGCCGGGCGGAGGCACGTCCGACCGATGACACCACCCCTCACACTCCTGAAGCAGGCGTTGCCGTTCGTGCTTGCGATCGGCATCTGGCTGACACCCGTTCCCGCTGGATTGACCGCGCCCGCCTGGCACCTGTTTGCCGTGTTTGCAGCGGCGATCGCCTCGGTGCTGATCGGCTCTTTTCCGCTGCTCCCGTCCGCGCTGCTCGCTGTCGCGGCGGCGGTCCTGACCGGCACCGTCTCGCCGGCGAAGGCCTTTTCCGGCTTTGCCAACCCCAGTGTGCTGCTGGTCGTGATTGCCTTCCTGGTCGCGATCGCCGTGGTGAAGTCGGGCCTGGGGCGACGCATCAGCCTGTTCATGGTAAGCCTGTTCGGCCAATCGTCCATTGGGCTTGCCTACAGTATCGTCATCACGGACGCGCTCATCGCTCCGGGCTTTCCCAGCAACACGGCGCGAGGCGGTGTTCTGTTCCCGATCGTGCTGTCGGTCGCCACCGGGTCCGGTTCGCGACCGGATGATCCCAACGGTCGCAAACTGGGCGGCTACCTCATGTTCTGCGGGATGGCGAGCTTGTCGGTTTCGTCGGCGCTTTGGATGACCGCCACCTCGGCGAACCCGCTCGGGGTCCAGGTGGTCAAGGATTTCGGGGTGGCAATCGGCTTCGGCAAATGGCTGGTCGTGGCGGCCGTGCCTGCACTGACTGCGCTTCTGCTGCTTCCCTGGGTTGTGACGCGCATTTTCCCGCCGGGAGTTGGCCAAACACCCGATGCACCCGTTGCGGCGCGGAAGGAACTTGCGACGCTCGGTCCGCTCAAGCGCGATGAATGGATCACGGCCGGCATATTTGCGTTCATGATCCTGGGTTGGGTGTCTGCCGATCTGTTGCAGCTGAATGCCACCAGCGTCGCCTTCGCCGGGCTCGGAATGCTGCTCATTTCAAGAGTCCTGGAATTGACAGACATCGCGGAACACGGAGAGGCGCTCGAAACTTTTCTGTGGCTTGCCGTTTTGTTTGCCTTGAGCGGGCAGCTCAACGAAATGGGGTTCATGGGTTACGTCGGCCAGCGGCTGGCCTCCTACATCGTCGGCCTTTCATGGCAAATGACGTACGTCGTTCTGATCGTGCTGTACGTGCTGATCCACTACTTATTTGTCAGCCAGACTTCACAGGTGCTGGCTTTGCTCGGCGTTTTCGTTGACGTCGGCGTCCGGGGAGGCGTGCCAGCACCGCTGATGGCGTTTGCGCTGCTGTTTGCGAGCAGTTACTTCTCGGTCATCACACCCCAGGGCGGCAGCCAGAACGTGATCTTCGTGAGCAGCGGCTACCTCACACAGGCGGAACTCTACCGGCTTGGCCTGCTCGTGACACTCTTCTTCCTTGCAGTGTTTCTGATCATTGGGACCCCGTGGATCCTGCTAGTCGCTTGACGACTCGCCGAAGCGCCCCTCATGGCGGGGTTGACGACGACAAAGCTGGCGGCCGTCGCGCTGACCGCAGCGCCCGGCGCGATAGTCGGGGTCGCGGCGGCGGGTGAGGACGGGCATGGGCGTATTTAAGCCGATAGTCGCCAGGCCGAGGCAACGTGCTGCGGGCGGGGATAAGTAGTTCTACGGGCCGACACGGGAATCAACCTAGAGACCGCCAAGGACTTGGGGATTAAAGTACCGATGTCGCTACTCGGCCGCGCTGATGAGGTGATCGAATAGTCAGCTTGCTGCGATGCATGAGTCCGGAAATGGCCCATCGCGACATATTGCGCTGCCGCACGAGCTCGGCCGCTACAGGGGCAAAGCGGACATTGCGTTCGTCGCATGACGTCGCTGGGTTGCTGGGTTTATGGGTACACGGCCTAGTCGGGCTGGCTGAGCGAGGCGACCGGCGTCCGCTTCGGCGCGCCGCGCGGAGCTTCGTTGCGGTTCAGCATATCCTTCAGATATGCGACATTGGCCGCGGCCTGATCCGGCGGCAGGTCCGCCTTGACGATGGTCTCGGCCTCCGCGAAGCGGCCCTGGAGACCGACGACGAGGCCGAGATTCTGCCGCACCCGGCTGCTGGCACGCGGCGAGGCATAGGCCTGCCGCAGCGCCTCTTCAGCCTTGGGCAGATCCCGCGAGAGCATGTAGGACAGGCCGAGATTGGAGAGCACGCCGGGATCACCCGGCGCGATCTTCAGCGCGCTCACGTAATAGGAACGCGCTTCCTCGTGGCGTCCCATCTGGTCGAGCGCGGTGCCCTGCACCGAGAGCAGGCGCCAGTCCGGATTGTCGGGCGAATGCGCCTTCGACAGCACGTCGAATGCCTGCTGGAAATTGCCGTTGTCGGCGAGCGCGCGGCCATACTGGGCCAGCAGCGGCTTGTTGCCGGGATTAGCGATGGTCGCCTGTTCGAGCACGGCGGCGGCCTGGGCGCGCTGGCCGTTGGCGCGCAAAGCCTGGCCATAGCCGAGCGCGGCCTCGGCGTCCTTGGGATTGGCGCGGTAACGTTCGCCATAGACTTCGACGGCACGCGCCGGATCGGTGGGAGCGGCCTCCGCCCGCGGCGATCCGATCGAGCCGGTGACGTCGGAGAACTTCGGCATCGACGAGCAGCCGCCGAGACTCATCGCCACCATCGCAACGAGCGAGGCAGACGCAAGAAGCCGTGCAGGACTGAACCGTTGACGCATGACGCCTTAACTCTCGAGCGGATGGATCGAGCCGAACGCGTCAGCAATAGACTGTTAACCCTAATGGCCGGTTAACGACGCGCCCTCACGGCGGCGTCTGCGGCGGCGCCTCCCCGCCGAGGCCGAGATCGAGGCCGAGCGCCTTCACCTGCTCGTTCAGGTCCCGCAGAAACAGCCCTCTCTGCGCGTTGAGATCGGTGCCGGCGCACGGCTCCGCGGGCCATTCGCGCCTGACGTCCTCGCGGCTGACCAGACGCCTCGCGACGAGCTCGTCGAACTGAAATGGATCAATGCCGAGCGCACCGGCAGAGTGCGCGATCAACCGGCGCAGCAGCCCGGCCGTCGCGGCGAGCGCCTCAACGTCATGCTTGCGGCCGGACCTTCCGAGCTTGCCTTGGAGATCGGCGAGGGCCTGCGAGGTGACGAGATAGACATAGAGTGCGCTGGTCCAATCCGCCCCGCCATCAGCATAGAAGGCGCGGCGCATCAGCAGCCGGCGAACCAGCCCCGCAACCTGATCCCGCTTGAGTGTCGCGAACGACGCGATCTCGATGGCCACCTGGACGGCTGGGTCGCGGGCGTAATCCCGCCCTGCCGGCAGCCGGATGACGCCATCAGGCAGGTTGGAGTCGAGCAGGTGGAAGCCACCATTATTGCGTGGCCGCGAATAGCGCGCGATCGCAAACCCGTATTCGACATCGTGGCCCGCGGACATCGGCCCGAAACGGATGATGTTGAAGCCGGCGTCGTCGCCGGCCTGCCCCGTCGACGACGGACAGGACAGCACGTAGATCGTGCGCCAGAATGTTTCATCGCCCGCGCTCCGCGTCGCACGCGGATCGGGAATCGAATAGCGGGTCAGCCCCTCGACATGCCGGTGACCGTGCAGGACCAGATCGACGTTGAGCGAGGTCGCAGCTTCGAGAAAGGTCGCAGGCGCGGCGAGATACATCAGCGGCTCGTCCGGCACGCCGAGAAACCGTTTGCCCTCGCCGGTTGCCTGCGGCAGCGGATGATGATGCAGCGCCAGCACCCGCACCAGGTTTTCCCCAGGCTCTGCATAGTCGGCGCGCCCCGCGGACCCCATGCTGCCGGCGAGCTCGATACTCAGCCGGGCGGAGTCCGCGACCATCGCATGGTAGGTGGTCTCGTCGATATTGCCGCGCGCAAGCGTCGTGAGGCTGGCGCGATTGGAATCCAGCAGCACCAGATCGAGACCGGCCTGGCGGTAATAGATGCTCTTCGAGGTCCGCGGCAGATGCAGGTAATCATAGACGTCGTGTCGTCCGGCGCGCTGGCTCGTCCGCTTGACGTCGTGATTGCCGGCTATCGCCTGGATGTCGGTGAATAGCCCTGTCTGCCGGAACGATGCGATGACAGCGAGCGCCTCGTCGAGCGCACGCGGCGTCGGATCGTCGACGAGATCGCCTGTGATCAGCAGGATGCGATCGGGAATGTCAGCGAGGCCCGCCATTCTCTCGCGCAGCGCAGCGCCGAGGGCCTCGATCGTCGCAAGCAGCCGCCCTGACCCGTCCAGATGCAGGTCGGAGATCTGCGCAATAACGAACGATCTATCCATGTTGCGCCGCTCATTGCGAATGCTGCGCCGCCCAAACGATGAGAGAAATGCCGTCGACGAGAAGCTTCAAGCCGGTCTCGGCCCGGGCAAGGATGACTCCGGGCAAGTATCAATCGTGTGCCGCTGCGCTTCCACACGCGACGCGTGCGACGCCGCACGGAACAATTTAAAATACCCGTCGATCATGCCACAACCGCAGCGCTAGTAAAGCCCTGCGGCCGCGCGGACGTGAACGGCAGTTCTCGGCGTGGGGAGCTACGGAATCCGGCCGCCCGAGGTTTCGCTTCGCCCGATCAATATTCGATGGCCATCCGCTTGCGGATTTCGTCGATGCGCTTGTCGAGCGCATCGAAGCGCGCGTGAACAGAGCGATCGTGGAGGTAGAAGACGTAGCCGCCGGCCAGGAACGCGAAGATCCAGTGATGATGCTCGACATAACCAAAGATCGCCTCGACGGCCTGGCCGATGAACGTGACCACGCTCCACACGAACTCCATTGCTGTCCTCCCGGCAGGATTTGCTTCGGCCACCCGCGCTTCTCCACGTCCGGCGGCCGTTTTTCGGAACCTAGCATGGCGCCCCGGCCACGAGTAGCGGCTCGCCGAACGGTGACGGCAAAGCGGATTGCGGCCACGGCAAAACTCTGCGAAGTCTGCTCCATTCGCTCATCAGCTTGAACTGACGACCCGGACCCGCCAATGCCTTCTGTCTTCGAGACGTCGCCGACCGCCATCCCGATCACTTTCGTCACCAAGTCGAGCTGGGATCAAATCGCCGAGACGCTGCCGCCGGCGCAACGCCAGTTCGCCAAAGCGAGCGCTTTTGCCGGCAAGCCCGGCGGCTACCTGGCGCTGCCGGCGCCCGACGGCACGATCGCGCAGGTGCTGTTCGGCCTTGATGACGAGGGTGCAAAATCGCGCGACCTGTTCCGGCCAGGCGCCCTGCCCGGCCTGCTGCCGCCGGGCACCTATCGTTTTGTCAATACGCCGCACGATGCGCGACTGGCGGCGCTGGCTTTTGTATTGGGTTGCTACCGCTTCGCCCGCTACCGCAAGGCCGATCGCCCCGATGTCCGCCTGGTGCCGCCGGATGGCATTGACGCCGCCGAAATCGATCGCATTGCGGATGCTGCGATGCTGGCGCGCGACCTCATCAACACGCCATCCAACGACATGGGTCCGGCGGAGCTGGCCGCGGCGGCGCAGTCACTGGCCTCCGAATTCGGCGCGAGCTTCGCCTGCACCATCGGCGAGGATCTGGAAAAGAACTTTCCGCTGATCCACGCCGTCGGCATGGCCTCCAGCCGCGCCCCGCGGCTGATCGACATCGGCTGGGGCGACCCCGACCATCCCAAGGTGACGCTGGTCGGCAAGGGCGTCTGCTTCGACACCGGCGGGCTCGATCTGAAACCCTCGAGCGGCATGCTGATCATGAAGAAGGACATGGGCGGCGCCGCCAACGTGCTGGCGCTCGCGCGCATGGTGATGGATGCCAAGCTGAAGGTCCGGCTGCGCGTGCTGATTCCCGCCGTGGAGAACGCGGTTGCCGGCAATGCCTTCCGCCCGCTCGACATTTTCACCTCGCGCAAGGGCATCACGGTGGAGATCGGCAACACCGACGCGGAAGGCCGCCTCGTGCTCGCCGACGCGCTGGCGCTGGCCGACGAGGAGAAGCCCGACCTGCTGATTGACTTGGGCACGCTGACCGGCGCGGCCCGCGTCGCGCTGGGCCCGGATTTGCCGCCCTTTTACACCAATGATGAGACGCTGGCCGCCGACGTCGCGCGGTGCGCGGTGAAGGAGAACGATCCGTTGTGGCGCATGCCGCTATGGCCGCCCTACGATGCGTGGCTGGATTCCAAGACCGCCACCATCACCAACGCGCCCTCCGGCGGCTTTGCCGGCTCGATCACCTGCGCGCTGTTCCTGCAGCGCTTCGTCGAGCACGCCAAGAGCTGGCTGCACGTCGACATCTACGGTTGGACACCGTCGGCGAAGCCGGCGCGTCCCGAAGGCGGCGAATGCCAGGCGGCACGCGCCATCTACAAGATGCTGAGCGAGCGCTATGCATGATCCGCGATTGACACCGGCACGAGGCGACCTCGCCGCAAAGTACCTCGAAGGCAAGGTGCAGGCGGATCGCTTCGTCACCGGCGAAGAGTTCGAGGTGACCGCGCCGATCGCGCCGGTGCGCGAGCAGCCGTCGTCGGGCGCGATGCTGATGACCGAAGCGCTGCGCGGCGAGCGCGTCACCGTCTACGACCGCAACGGCGAAGGCTGGGCCTGGGGCCAGCTCAGCGGCGACGGCTATGTCGGCTGGCTACCGGATGCGGCACTGACAAAGCCGGTGGCAACCCCGACGCACAAGGTAAGCGCGCTGCGAACGCTGGCTTTCCCCGGTCCCTCGATCAAGCTGCCGCCGGCCGACACGCTGGTGCTGGGATCGAAGATTACCGTGGCGCGCGAGGACGGCAGCTTCGCCGTGGCGCGCGACGGAACGTTCCTGCCGAAGTCGCATCTCGCCGCGCTCGATCATCGCGAGCCGGATTTCGTGGCCGTCGCCGAGCGTTTCGTCGGCACGCCCTATCTCTGGGGCGGCAAGAGCAGCCTCGGCATCGACTGCTCGGGCCTGGTGCAGGTTTCGCTGACTGCGGCCGGCATCGGCTGTCCGCGCGACAGCGACATGCAATTGGCCGGGCTCGGACGCGCCCTGGAGCCGCACGAGCGGAGCAAACTGCAACGTGGCGATCTGATCTTCTGGAAGGGCCATGTCGCGATCATCAGCGACGCCGTCACCATGGTTCACGCCAACGCGTATCACATGGCGACGGTGACCGAGCCGATCGAGCCCGCCATCGCGCGGATCAAGGCGGCCGGCAGCGAAATCGTCGCGATCAAGCGGCTTTAGGCGCACGCCAAGTTGCCGATTCCGCGTCCCGGCGGCCGTTGGATTGATCTATCTCAAGCTCCGCCCGAAATGCGGACCCAGCTTAACCTTCGCAAGCCGGCGATACGTCCGGGCGATCGGAAGGTGGGGCATGTATCGGCATATTCTCATTCCAACAGATGGCTCCGAGCTGGCGCAGCGCGGGGTGGCGCACGGATTGGCCTTGGCCAAATCCGAGGGCGCGAAGGTATCTCTCATCTATGTTGTGGAACCGCTGCTTGCTGTGACCGGCGATTTTGCGAGCGTGCTGGATCACGCAGAGATGGCGGCCCGGGAGGCCGGCGTAACCTGCGAGACAATCCAGGTGGAGCACGGCCAGCCCGACCAGGCCATCGTCGCAGCCGCCGAGGACAAGGGCTGCGATCTCATCGTGATGTCATGGCATGGCCGCAGCGGGCTTTCGACGCTTCTCATCGGCAGTGTGACAAACAAGGTGCTGACCTACGCGAAAATCCCCGTGCTGGTCTGCCGATGAACATGCAGACCGTTTTATCCAGCACCATCAGGTCATGGGGCTTGTGAACAGGATGCCGGAAGCTTCGGATTTTTCGTTCGGTGGTGTGCTGGATCCGATGGAGCGGATCTCGGAGACCCTGTTCGGCCTGATCATGGCTCTCACCTTCATCTGCTCGCTCGGCATCGCGACGGGATCCAACATCAATCTTCAGACCATGCTGATCGGCGCTCTCGGCTGCAACCTTGCCTGGGGCATCGTCGATGGCGGTCTTTATCTGCTGGGTCAGATCAACAGCCGCGGCGGCAAGGTTCGAATTCTCGACGCGGTGCGGCAGGCGCCGGATTCCGAGACCGCGCGTCGCGTGATCGCCGACGCCCTGCCACCGGAATTGGCGGCGCTTCTGCCGGCGCAGCATTTGGAAGCAATGCGGCAGAAATTGCAGCAATTGCCGGTGCCGTCCCGCCGCGTCAGCTTGACCAGGCGCGATTGGACCGGGGCGGTGGGCCTTTGCCTGCTGAGCTTCCTTGCGACCTTCCCGGTGGTCATTCCGTTTATCTTCCTGAGCGACGCCAGAATGGCACTGCGCGTCTCCTACGCCGTCGCCATCTTGATGCTGTTCTGCTGCGGTTACGTGTTCGGAATTCAAAGCGGCTTGCGGCCCTGGGCGGCAGGTCTTGCAATGGTGGCCCTTGGTGGTGCGTTGGTCGGCGTCGCGGTGGTTCTCGGAGGATAGCGACAGTGAAGCCATGGGGCGGAGCATCGGTTCGGCGGTTACGCGATGCCTCATGCACCGCGCTGGCCGGGCTGTGGCTTGCATCCATGACCGGGGCTTTGGCGCAGACCAGTCCCCCAAGCTCAGGCGGCGCGATCGGTCTTGGCAATCGCGGATGGTCGGCCGCCGACACCAACCGTGAATCCTCGACGACCGAGCTCGAATTCAGTGCCCGCGCGGGCGCTGCATCCGACTACATCTATCGCGGGACCACACTGTCCGATCATGGGCCGGCGGTCGGTGCGGCCTTCGAGGCGCGATTCGGCGCGCTCTATGCTGGAACGACAGCGGCCACCGTCAGGCTGCCGACCCAGCCGGCGGCCGAGCTCACCTTCGCCGGCGGGATCCGTCCGAAGATCGCAAACACCGATTTCGATCTCGGCATCACTTATTTCGCCTATCCCGGCGAAAGGCTTCCCGGCGAAACCAACGGCATCAACTATTGGGAGGCGGTGATCCGCGGCGATCGTCAGATCGGCGAGCAGATTCGCATCGCGGCCGGCTACGCCTATTCTCCGAACGTCTCGAACACCGGTGCGTGGAGCCAATACGCTGCGGCCGGTATCGGCTATGATGTCCCCGGACGGCTGCTGCCGCAAAACCTGGCCGTATCCTTCACGGCTGCTGCCGGCTATTCCTGGTTCGGCAATCAGGCCGCGCAACTCGGTGGCTTCCCGTTACCAGCCTATCTCAACTGGCAGGCGGGCGTGACCTTCACCCACAAGGCGTTCAACCTCGATCTGCGCTATTACGATACCAATCTGTCGAAGGAAAACTGCTTCGTCTTTACGGGCGATCCAAATGCGCAGCCGGGCGGCCGCATGAATCCTGTCACCAACCCAGAGGGCCTCGTCTCGAACTGGTGCGGCGCGACATTCGTTGCCAAGGCCTGGTTTGCGTTCAACTAGCTCTTGCCCGCGAGCGATCCAACGCAACCAGCAGAACCTACGTCGCTACCGACCCATTCCCGGCCGTCTCCAGCCGGAACGCCGCCGCGAACAGCGCGCGCGTGTAGTCGGTCTTCGGACTCTTGAACAGCTCGGCGGCCTGGCCTTCCTCGACCACCTTACCGTTACGCATCACGATGAGATGGCTGGCGAGCGAGGCGACGACGCGCAAATCGTGCGAGATGAACATGTAGGTGAGGTCGCGCTTGCGCTGAAGCTCGCGCAACAGATCCACCATCTGCGCCTGGAACAGCATGTCGAGCGCGCTGGTTGGCTCGTCCAACACGACGAAATCCGGCTCCAGCACCACCGCGCGCGCGATCGAGATGCGCTGGCGCTGGCCGCCGGAGAATTCGTGCGGATAGCGGTAGCGGGTGTCCGGCTTCAGTCCGACATCCTCGAGCGCCTTGACGACGCGCGCCTCGCGCTCCTCGCGCGACAGCTTCGGCTGATGCACGGACAGGCCCTCGGCGATGATGTCGGCGACCGACATGCGCGGGCTGAGCGAGCCGAACGGATCCTGGAACACGATCTGCATGTCGCGCCTGAACGGCCGCATGTCCTTGAAGCGCAGACCCTGGATGTCTTTTCCTAAGAATACGATGCGCCCGTTCGAGGAGATCAGGCGCAGCAGGGCCAGCCCGAGCGTGGTCTTTCCCGAGCCGGATTCGCCGACGACGCCGAGCGTCTCGCCCTTGCGCACGGCGACGCTGACGCCGTCGACCGCCTTGATGTGCCCGACCGTCTTGCGCATCAGGCCGCGCTTGATCGGAAACCAGACCTTGAGATCGTCCGCCGACATCACCACCGGCGCATCCGGCTGCGGCGGCGCCGGATCGGGCTTAGGCTCCGCGGCCAGCAAATCGCGCGTATAGGGATGCTTCGGAGCCTTGAAGACCTGCTCGACCGGCCCCTGCTCGACGATCACGCCGCCCTTCATGACGCAGACGGTGTCGGCGATGCGGCGCACGATGCCGAGATCGTGGGTGATGAAGAGCAGGCTCATGCCGAGCCGGGCGCGGATCTCGGCGAGCAGCGCCAGGATCTGCGCCTGCACGGTGACGTCGAGCGCCGTGGTCGGCTCGTCCGCGATCAGCAGATCAGGCTCGTTGGCGAGCGCCATCGCGATCATCACGCGCTGGCGCTGGCCGCCGGAAAGCTGGTGCGGATAGCTCTTCAGCCGCGTCTCGGGCTCGGGAATGCCGACCTGGGTCAGCAGCTCCAGCGTGCGCTTGCGCGCCTGCGCATGGCTGGTCGGATTGTGCAGCTGGATGATTTCGCCGATCTGCGCCTCGATCGTGTGCAGCGGGTTGAGCGAGGTCATCGGCTCCTGGAAGATGATGGAGATGTCGCTGCCGCGAATCTCCCGCATCTGCTGCTCGCTCTGGTCGATCAGCTCCTGCCCCTTGAAGCGGATGCTGCCCGAGGGATGCGAGGCATTCGGATAAGGCAAGAGCTTCAGGATCGAGAGCGCACTGACCGATTTGCCGGAACCGGATTCGCCGACCAGCGCGACGCATTCGCCGCGCTTGATCTGGAACGAGACCTTGTCGACCGCGAGCGTGGTTGCACCGCCCTGGTGGAAGGCCACCGAGAGATCGCGCACGCTGAGCAGGGGCTGGTTGATCGCGTCCATCACGCCCTCACTTGAACGTCTTGCGCGGGTCGAAGGCGTCACGCACGGCCTCGCCGACGAAAATCAGCAGCGAGAGCATGATCGCCACCGAGAAGAAGCCGGTGAAGCCGAGCCACGGCGCCTGCACGTTGGACTTGCCCTGCGACAGCAGCTCGCCGAGCGAGGGCGAGCCGGGCGGCAGGCCGAAGCCGAGGAAGTCCAGCGCGGTCAGCGTCATCACCGAAGAGGAGACGATGAACGGCAGGAACGTCATGGTCGCGACCATCGCATTCGGCAGCAGATGCCGGAACATGATCACCTTGTTCGACACGCCGAGCGCCCGCGCGGCCTGGATATATTCGAAATTGCGCCCGCGCAGGAATTCGGCGCGCACGAGGCCGACCAGCGACACCCACGAGAACAGCAGCAGGATTCCGAGCAGCACGAAGAAGCCCGGCACCAGCACCGACGACAGGATCAGCAGCAGATAGAGCGAGGGAATCGCGGTCCAGATCTCGATGAAGCGCTGGAAAGTGAGATCGATCCAGCCACCGAAATAACCCTGGATGCCGCCGGCGGCGATGCCCACGATCGAGGAGACGATGGTGAGGCAGAGGCCGAACAGCACCGAGATCCGGAACCCGTAGATCAGCCGCGCCACCACGTCGCGGCCCTGATCGTCGGTGCCGAGCCAATTGTATTCGAGGTCGCGGCAGCTTTTCAGGCCCTTCTTCTCGACCACCGGCTTGCACTGCGCCTCCGTCAGCATCCAGGTCGGCGGCGACGGCGCGGGCGTCGGCAAATCGAGATTGTGGGTGTCGTAGGAGTAGCGGATCAGCGGCCAGACGATGCTGCCGCCCTTGTCCTTGATCAGCTTCTGCAAATAGGGATCGCGATAGTCGGCCGCGGTCTCGAAGTCGCCGCCGAACGTCGTCTCCGAATAGGTGACGAAGGCCGGCCAGTAGAGATGGCCGTCATATTTGATCAGGAACGGCCGGTCGTTGGCGATCAGCTCGGCGAACAGCGACACCACGAACAGGACCATGAAGATCCAGAACGACCAGTAGCCGCGCCGGTTCGCCTTGAAATTTTCCCAGCGCCGCCGGTTGAGCGGCGACGGCGCGAACGGCTTGCGCGTGGCCGGTACGGCTTCGCCGAGCGGCGACGTCGTTGTGGTCTCGATCGGGGTCGGGGCGGTCAGCGTCATCAGACCTCCCTCGCCTCGAAGTCGATCCGCGGGTCGATCCACATATAGGTCAGATCGGAGATCAGATTGACCACGAGGCCGACCAGCGAAAAGATGTAGAGCGTGCCGAACACGACGGGATAGTCACGGTTGAGCACGCTCTCGAAACTGAGCAGCCCGAGCCCGTCGAGCGAGAAGATCGTCTCGATCAGCAGCGAGCCGGAGAAGAAGGCGTGGATGAAGGCGCCCGGGAAGCCCGCGATCACGATCAGCATGGCATTGCGGAAGATGTGACCGTAGAGCACCTGGCTTTCACTGCAGCCCTTGGCGCGCGCCGTCATGACATATTGCTTGCGGATCTCGTCCAGGAACGAGTTCTTGGTCAGCAGCGTCATGGTCGCGAAGGCGCTGAGGCCCATCGAGAGCAGCGGCAGGGTCAGGTGCCAGAAATAGTCGATGATCTTCCAGTACCAGGGAAACTGCGACCAGCCGTCGGAGGTCAGGCCGCGCAGTGGGAACAGGTTCAGGAAGGAGCCGCCGGCGAACAGGATGATCAGGAGGATCGCGAACAGGAAGCCCGGGATCGCAAAGCCGATGATGATCACCGCCGAGGTCCAGGTGTCGAAGCGCGTGCCGTCCTTGACTGCCTTGCGGATGCCGAGCGGGATCGAGATCAGGTAGGTGATCAGCGTCAGCCAGATGCCGAGCGAGATCGAGACCGGCAACTTCTCCTTGATCAGTTGGATCACGCTGACGTCGCGGAAATAGCTCTTGCCGAAATCGAAGCGGGCGAAATTCCACACCATCAGTGCGAAGCGTTCCGGCGCCGGCTTGTCGAAGCCGAACTGCGCCTCCAGCTTCTTGATGAAGTCAGGGTCGAGCCCCTGCGCGCCGCGATATTTCGAGCTGATCGCGTCGCCGCCGGCGCCGACCTGCCCCGGCGCGCGCTGCGCAAAATCGCCACCACCCGAAATGCGGGAGCTGCCGCCGGTATCGGCGCCCGAGAGCTGCGCGATCACGCGCTCGACTGGCCCGCCCGGCGCAAACTGCACCACGACAAAGGACACGAAGAGGATCCCGAGCAAGGTCGGGATCATCAGGAGGATGCGGCGGGCGATATAGGCGCTCATGACTATTTCGCCTGCTCGAGCTTGGCCGCCTTGGTGCCGTCGTGCCACCAGATGTCGGGAGCGCCGACGCCGTTGGCGTAACGGGGCAGCTTCTGCGGATGACCGAACTGGTCCCAATAAGCCAGCCGGTGCGTCTTGTTGTACCATTGCGGCACCCAATAGCGGCCGGCGCGGAACAGGCGGTCGAAGGCGCGGCAGGCGATGGTCAATTCCTCGCGGCTGTCGGCGGCCATGATCTTCTCGATCATCGCATCGATCGCCGGGCTGGCGACGCCCGCCAGATTGTACGAGCCCTTGGTGGCCGCGACCTGCGAGGAGAAGAACGCGCGCATCGCATCGCCCGGCGTCGCCGACATGCTGAAGCGCTGGATCGTCATGTCGAAGTCGAAATCTTCCTGACGCGCCTTGAATTGCACCGCATCGACGAGACGCACGCTCGCCTCGATGCCGAGCGTCCCGAGATTCTTGATATAGGGCGCATGGTGCGGCTGGAACGAAGGCTCATCCAGCAGGAACTCGATCTTGAATGGCTCGCCGTTCGGCAGCACCCGCTTGCCGTCCTTGATGGGAACGCCGGCCTCGGTCAACAATTGCTGCGCCTTGCGCAACAGGCCGCGGTCCTGTCCGGAACCATCCGAGACCGGCGGCGAGAATGGCGCGGCGAACACATCGTCGGGCACCTGGCCGCGGAACGGCTCGAGCAGCTTCAGCTCTTCGTGCGATGGCGGACCATCGCTCGCCATGAGGTCCGAATTCTGGAACGGCGATACGGTGCGGGCATAGGCACCGTACATGATGGTCTTGTTGGTCCACTCGAAATCGAAGGCGTTGGTCAAGGCTTCGCGAACGCGAGGATCCCTGAATTTTTCGCGCCTTGTATTGATGAACCAGCCTTGCGCGCCGGACGGCGTATCGTCGGGCACGACCTCCATTTTCACCCGGCCGTCCTTCACGGCCGAAAAATCATAACGCGTCGCCCAGAGGCGGGAGGTGAACTCCTCGCGGTAGAGATAGTTCTTGCCGGTAAAGCCTTCGAAGGCGACGTCGCGGTCGCGATAGAACTCGTAGCGCACGATGTCGAAATTGTAGCTGCCGCGGCACGGCGGCAGATCGGCCGCCCACCAATCCTTCACCCGCTCGAACTCGATGTAGCGGTTGACCTCGAACTTCCCGACCTTGTACGGGCCCGAGCCGAGCGGCGTGTCCAGCGTCGATTCGTCGAAGGCCCGTGTGGCGTAATACGCTTTCGAGAAGATCGGCAGGCCGGCGACATAGAGCGGCACGTCGCGCGCCCGCCCCTTGGCGAAGGTGACGACCAGTGTCGCATCGTCGAGCGCTTCCGCACTGACCATGTCGCGCATCTGCACGATGATCAGCGGATGCCCCTTGGTCTTCAGCGACGTCAGAGAGAACGCCGCGTCGTGCGCAGTAAGCTTGCTGCCGTCGTGGAATTTCGCCTCCGGCCGCATGGTGAATCGATAGACCAGTCTGTCGGGCGATATCTGCACGGATTTGGCGGCAAGCCCGTACATCGCATCCGGCTCGTCATTGGCGCGCACCATCAGCGGCACGAACGTCATGTCCATGCCCTGCGCGCCGTCCCCCTTCAGGATGTAGGCGTTCAGCGAGTTGAAGGTCTGGTACGACTGGTTGTAGGCGCGTACCGACGGGATCAGCGAGAACGTGCCGCCCTTGGGCGCATCCAGATTGACGTAGTCGAAATGGGGGAAGTTCGCGGGATATTTGAGATCGCCGAACGCCGAGATGCCGTGGGCCTCGGCGGGCATCTCCGACGCCGCCGCGCCACGCCATGCGGCGGCGCTCAGCGCACCGCCGACACCTAAAGCCAGCACATGCCGGCGTGAAAGCTGCGCCATGCGCAATTGCTTCCTCAAGAGCGTTTTCCGATTCGCGCCGCTTTCTCCGCGTCGTACCACCACAGCGTCGGCAGGCCCGACCGGCCGTATTTCGGCAGCGGCTCGGCATGGCTGAAGCGGTCCCAGCGGGCATAGCGCGCGAACGAATAGGTGAACTGCGGCACCACGTAGAAATTCCACAGCAGCACGCGATCGAGGGCACGCGTCGCGGCGACGAGGCCGGCGCGGTCCTTGGCGAAGATCACCTTGTCGATCAGGGCATCCACGGCGGGGTTCTTGATGCCGATGGTGTTGCGCGCCCCCGGCACGTCGGCCGTCTGCGAGCTCCAATATTCGCGCTGCTCGTTGCCGGGCGAGAGCGACTCGCCCCATTGATCGATGATCATGTCGAAGTCGAAGCTGCGCAGCCGGTTCTGGTACTGCGCGTCGTCGACCACGCGGACCGACGTGTTGACGCCGATCCGCTCCAGCGAGGGCTTGTAGAACAGCGCGATGCGCTCGGACGACGGATCCTGCACCAGGATCTCGACCGTCAAGACCTTGCCCGAGGCGTCGACCAGCTTGTGGTCGCGCACCTCGAAGCCGGCCTCCTTCAGCAGCTTGGCCGCTTCACGCAGATTGGCGCGCACGGCTTCCGGGCTGCCGCCGACCGGATTCTGGTACGACGTGGTGAAGACTTCCGGCGGCACCTTGTCCTTCACGGTCTCGAGAATCTGCAGCTCTTCGCCCTGCGGCAGACCGGTCGCGGCAAGCTCGGTCCCCTCGAAATAGCTGTTGATGCGCTTGTACTGACTGAAGAAGAGCTGCTTGTTCATCTCTTCGAAGTCGAACGCATAGTTGAAGGCGCGCCGCACCCGCGCGTCCTTGAACTGGGGACGTCTGTTGTTGACCACGAAGGCCTGCATGCGGCCGGAATCGTTGATCGGAAATTCTTCCTTGATTACCCGCTTCTCGGCGACCGCCGGGAAGTCATAAGCCGTCGCCCACTGCTTGGCGGAGTTTTCCGCGATCCAGTCGGCCTGATCCGCCTTGAACGCCTCCAGCGCGACTTGGTTGTCCCGGAAAAACTCGAAGCGCAGTTCGTCGAAATTGTTCTGGCCGATCTGGCTTGGAAGGTTGGCGCCCCAATGATCCTTCACGCGCTCGAGCTTGATCGAACGCCCCGCCACGAATTCCCTGATCCTGTACGGACCGGAACCGAGCGGAATCTCCAGCGTGGTCGCGCCGACATCGCGCTTGCGGCCCTGCGCATCGGTGCCTTCCCACCAATGCTTGGGCAGCACGGTCAATTCGCCGACAATGGTCGGCAATTCCCGGTTGCCCGGCCCGTCGAAGCTGAACTTGACGTCGCGCTCGCCGACCTTCTCCGCCTTCGTCACATGGCGGTAGTAGGACGCGTACATCGGGCTCTGTTGCTTGAGCGTCTCCAGCGAGAAGATGACGTCCTCGGGCGTCACCGGCTTGCCGTCGTGCCAGCGCGCTTCCTTCCGCAGGCGATAGGTGACCCAGGAAAAATCATCCGGATGCTGCGCGGATTCGGCGAGCTCGCCATATTCGGTCGCCACCTCGTCCAGCGCCCGGGTCATCAGCGTTTCGTAGATCATGCCCGCAGCCGGCGCGATGTTACCTTTGACGCCGGAGATCGCGATGTTGAAATTGTCGAAGGTGCCGATCGAGATCAGGCGCGCGACGCCGGTCTTGGGCGCGTCCGGATTGACGTAATCGAAGCGCTTGAAATCGGCGGGATACTTGATGTCGCCGAACAGCGACAAAGCATGCCGCCAGGGCAACTCGGCCGCCGACTGCGCCCGGGCCGCGGAAACGACGGGAAGGCCCGCCGCAGAGCCAAGGGCGGGGAGCGCTGCGGCAGCAGTGCCGGTGAGCAGGAGTTCGCGTCGGGTAATGGCCAAATCAACATCCCTGTCTTGAAGGAGGTTACCCCTTTAAGGTCCCAATATAGGCGAGGTTTCGACGGAATATGTTGCTTTTTCCTCATGTTGGAAGCCCGGCAGGCCGATCCGCTGCGGCCAAACGCCCCGATAACGTCACTGCGAGGTCCGGATACGGAAACGGCCAGGCTTTTCAGCCTGGCCGCATGTTCCGGAAGAGGTTTTTGACGCCGTTACTTCGACGCCGTCGGGATCGGCTGCGGATGCTCTGACAGCGAATTCAGATAGGCAATGACGTCGGCGCGCTCGGAGTCCTTCGGAATGCCGGCGAAGCCCATCGCGGTGCCCGGGATGAAGCCCTTCGGGCTGGCAATGAACTTGTTGAGGTCGTCGAAGGTCCAGGTGCCGCCCTTGGCCTTCATCGCGGCCGAGAAGTTGAAGCCATTGCGGCCTTCGCCCCGGGCTTCGCCGACGACGCCATAGAGGTTCGGACCGACCCGATTCGGGCCGCCCTTCTCGAAGGTGTGGCAGGCGCCGCACTTCTTGGCGGCGGCAGCGCCCTTCTCTACCGACGCGGTCTGGAGCAGCTTTTCGATCGGCTCGGATGCGGCGGCAGCGCCGCCTTCCTTGCCGCCGTGGCCGGCGTCTTCCTTGACGGCGATCTCGAAGCCCGGCTTTTCCGGCATCTTGGGCGCGAACAGCGCACTCGCGGTGAAACTCGTCACCAGCAGGATGAGACAGGTACCGAGCACGGCACCGAGAATCTTGTTCAGTTCGAAAGAGTCCATTTCCGGCCAGGCCCCACACCGCAAGAAGGAAACAGCGGCCCAAGCGGCCGCCAGGACGAGCCTCGGGAGAATCAAAACGTTCCTTGTTGTTTCCCCGAGTTTTGCCATTGAGATATCGGTTTGCCCGGGGTCTGGCAACCCGTATAAGCGAGCCGGCTTCGAACCCGTCCTCACCCCATTTCTCGACGCGGAAAACCTCCCGTTTCCAGGCCCTTGAACCCGAGATCTTCAACCCAAGACTGCCCTTCAATCATGACCGATCCCCGCATCCTGGTGCTGATCCCGGCCCGCATGGCCGCCACCCGCCTGCCCGGCAAGCCGCTCGCCGACATCGCGGGCCTGCCGATGATCGTGCATGTGATGCGGCGAGCCGAGGCCGCCGGCATCGGCCGGGTCGCGGTCGCAACCGATACCGATGAGATCGCCTCGGTGGTGACCGCCCATGGCGGCGAGGCCGTGATGACCAGCCCTACGCACCCCTCCGGCTCCGACCGCATTCACGAGGCGATGCAGAAGCTCGATCCCGACGGCAAGGCCGAGATCGTGATCAATCTGCAGGGCGATTTCCCGACCATCACGCCACAGACCATCCGCGAGGTGCTGCCGCCGTTTGACGATCCGGGGGTCGATATCGTGACGCTGGCCTCGCAGATCCACACCGAGGAAGAAGACCTCGCCCCGAGCGTCGTGAAGGCCATCGGCTCGCCGATCGGGCCGCGGCGGATGCGGGCACTTTATTTCACCCGCGCCACCGCCCCTTACGGCGACGGACCGCGTTACCATCATATCGGCCTCTATGCGTACCGCCGCGCGGCGCTGGAGCGCTACGTCTCGCTGCCACGCTCTCCCCTGGAAATTCAGGAGAATCTGGAGCAGCTCCGGGCGGTGGAAGCCGGCATGCGCATCGACATCATCGTCGTCGACAGCGTGCCCCGCGGCGTCGACACGCCGCCCGATCTCGAAACCGCCCGCAGCATCCTTTCCAAATCCTGAGCTGCTGCTACAAGGCCCGTCATGAGCAAGATGAAGATCGCATTCCAGGGCGAGCCCGGAGCCAATTCCCACATCGCCATCGTCGAGGCCTATCCCGACGCCGAGCCGATGCCCTGCGCCACCTTCGAGGACGCGCTGTCCGCGATCTCGTCGGGCGAGGCCGATCTCGGCATGATCCCGATCGAGAATTCGGTCGCGGGCCGCGTCGCCGACATCCATCACCTTTTGCCGGCCTCTGGCCTCTTCATCATCGGCGAATGGTTCTTGCCGGTCCGCCATCAATTGATGGCGATCAAGGGCACCAAGCTCGAAGACATCAAGAGCGTCGAGAGCCATGTGCATGCGCTCGGCCAGTGCCGGCGCATCATCCGCAAGCTCGGCATCAAGGGTATCGTGCACGCCGACACCGCCGGCAGTGCCCGCGACATCTCCGAGCGCAACGACAAGACGGTCGCCGCTATCGCCTCGCGCCTCGCTGCGAAGATCTATGGCCTCGATATCCTCGCCGAAGACATCGAGGACGAGGCGCACAACACCACGCGCTTCGTGGTGCTGGCGCGCGAGCCGAAATGGGCCGCGCAAGGCTCCGGCCCGCTGGTCACGACTTTTGTATTTCGGGTGCGCAACTTGCCTGCCGCGCTCTACAAGGCGCTCGGCGGCTTTGCCACCAACGGCGTCAACATGACCAAGCTCGAAAGCTACATGGTGGACGGCAATTTCTTTGCCACGCAGTTTTATGCCGACGTCGACGGCCACCCCGACGACAGGGGCTTGGCGTTTGCGATCGAGGAGCTGAAATTCTTCTCGCGCGAATTCCGCATCGTCGGCGTCTATCCCGGCCACCCCTTCCGCGCGACCTTCAGCGAGACGCAGGATTAGTGTCGTGTCCCGGACGCGCGAAGCGCGAGCCGGGACCCAGGGGCTGCGAGACTCGAGGCAACGACAGGCCCCGGCTCAGCAGCGCATCACCATAGCGCGTCGAAGACGCGCGTTAACGCGCTTACGGTGCTGCGCCGCGTCCGGGGCGCGAGAGCGGTTCAAGCCGCCTGCTTCGCCAGCCCGAACGCCTCCGCGAGCAGCGAATACGATTTCTTGCGCGCCTCGTGATCGTACACGGCCGTGATCACCATCAATTCGTCCGGCTTGCTGGCATCGATCAGCGGCTGCAACTTTTTCTGCACGGTCGCCGGATTGCCGACGAACAGGCGTGAGCGGTTGCGCTTGATCGAGGTGCGCTCGGAATCCGTATAGGGATAGGCCAGCGCTTCCTCGACGCTCGGCAGCGGCAGGTATTGACCACGGTCGCGGCGCAGGCGGTTGAGGTCGAACGACGTCGCGAGCCTTTCGGCCTCTTCGTCGGTATCGGCCGCGATGACGGCGACCGCGAGGATCGCGTGCGGGCTCGCACTCCAGGCCGACGGCTGGAAATGGTCGCGGTAATGCACCATCGCGTCGATCGCATCATGGGACGCGAAATGATGGGCGAAGGCGAAGCCCATGCCGACCTGGGCAGCAAGCTCCGAAGAATAATCGCTCGAGCCGAGCAGCCAGATCGGCGGTAACGGCGTGTCATCGGGCATCGCGACGACGTTGTGATAGGGGTGCCCTGCGGGGAATTCGCGGGTCTGCCACAGGATCAACTCGTGCAGCCGCTCGAGGAAATCGTCGCCCTCGCGGCGGTCGAGCCGGCTTCTGAGTGCATAGGCCGTGGCGCCATCGGTGCCCGGCGCGCGCCCGAGGCCGAGATCGATGCGGCCGGGGAACAACGCCTCCAGCATCTTGAAGCGCTCGGCCACCACCAGCGGGGCATGGTTGGGCAGCATCACCCCGCCGGAGCCGACGCGGATATGCTTCGTCACCGCCGCGATCTGCCCGATCATCACGTCGGGTGCCGGGCTCGCCACTGAAGCGAGGTTGTGATGCTCGGCGAGCCAGTAACGGACAAAACCGAGCCCATCGACATGGCGGGCCAGGTCGATGCTGTTGCGCAGCGCCGCAGCGGGTTTTGTGCCGGTGGTGACGACCGAGAGGTCGAGGACTGAAAGCGGGATCATGGCGCGCTAACCTAGTGGAGGCCGGCGCCGCGGCAATGGGCCAACTGCGCAGGTCTGGCGCGCGCGGGCGGAGACGTCGAGGGGCGGGTCCAATCGTGGCGTTGGGACGAAGACGGCACTAACCGCACAAATTCCATATTGCCCACCCAACTAAATGACACTGGAAGACACCGTTGTTTTATTAACTATCTGATATTACTTAAGTATGAGAAATTAACGCGGTTCCCATCTACATTTCAACTCTAGCTCTATTTTGCCATCCACAGGCTAAAGTGGGCCACTTCCCACATTCGATGGGCTGTCGAATACGGCCGCGTTGGCTTATGTTGGGCACTCCCAATTGAGACCGACGCTGACGGCCCAGACGCTGGAGTAAGTGGTGCCATGACCGATCCGACGACGCCTGCCCATCCGAACGGGCAAGACGGGCATCTCGCTTCCAAGCGGCCTGCGATCTCGTTCGAGTTCTTTCCGCCCAAGACCGAAGATATGGAGCGCAATCTCTGGGAAACCATCAACAGGCTGGCCCCGCTCGACCCAAAATTCGTCTCGGTGACCTATGGCGCCGGTGGCTCAACGCGTGAGCGCACCCATTCGACCATCTCCCGTATCCTGAAGGAAACCGCGCTGCTGCCGGCCGCGCATCTGACCTGCGTCGGCGCCTCGCGCGGCGAGATCGACGAGATCGTCGACCGCTACCACGAAGTCGGCGTCCGCCACATCGTCGGCCTGCGCGGCGATCCCGCCGGCGGCATCGGCACGCCCTATTCCAGCCATCCCGAGGGCTACCAGAGCTCGGCCGAGCTCGTCGCCGGAATCAAGAAGCGGCATGCGGATATCGAGGTGTCGGTCTCAGCCTATCCCGAGAAGCACCCGGAAGCGCGCGACTTCGACGACGACCTCGACACGCTGAAAGCAAAGGTCGATGCCGGCGCGACGCGGGCGATCACGCAGGTCTTCTTCGATAACGACCTCTACTTCCGTTATCTCGACCGCGTCCGTGCGCGCGGCATCAACATCCCGATCGTGCCGGGCATCATGCCCATGCACAATTTCAAGCAGGCGCGCAATTTCGTCACCCGCGCCGGCACCACCGTGCCGGACTGGTTCGCCGCGAAATTCGAAGGCCTCGATGACGACGCAGAGACCCGCAAGCTGGTGGCCGCGACCGTTGCGGCCGGCCAGGTGCAGAAGCTCGCCAAGAACGGCGTCGACACCTTCCATTTCTACACCATGAACCGCGCCGATCTCGTGTTCGCGATCAGCCATTTGCTCGGCATTCGCGCCAAGAGCGCGCAGAAGGCGGCTTAAGACAACATGACCGTATCTCCCTCTCCGAAACGTACCGCCCTGATCAACGCCGCGCGCGAGCGCATCCTCGTGCTCGACGGCGCCATGGGCACGATGATCCAGAACCTGCAGTTCGACGAGGCCGCCTTTCGCGGCGAGCGCTTCAAGAACTTCCATCGCGACCTGCGCGGCAACAACGATCTGTTGATCCTGACCCAGCCGCAGGCGATCGAGGACATCCACGCCGCATATTTGCGCGCCGGTGCCGACATCGTCGCGACCAACACCTTCTCGACCACCTCGATCGCGCAGGCCGATTACGACCTCACCGACATCGTGTATGAAATGGCGCGCGAAGGCGCCCGCCTCGCCGGCAATGCCGCACGGCGGGTCGAAGCCGAGGACGGCAAGCCGCGCTTCGTTGCCGGCGCCATCGGTCCGACCAACCGCACCGCCTCGATCTCGCCTGACGTCTCCAATCCCGGCTACCGCGCCGTCACCTTCGACGATCTGCGCAAGTCCTATGGCGAGCAGATCAACGGCATGCTCGACGGCGGCGTCGACCTGCTCCTGGTCGAGACCATTTTCGACACGCTGAACGCCAAGGCGGCGCTCTATGCGATCGCCGAGATCACCGAAGCGCGCGGCATCGACGTGCCCGTGATGGTGTCCGGCACCATCACCGACAAGTCCGGCCGCCTGCTCTCGGGCCAGATGCCCGAAGCGTTCTGGAATTCGGTGCGGCACGCCAAGCCCGTCACCATCGGCTTCAACTGCGCGCTCGGCGCCGAAGACCTCCGCGCCCATATCGCCGATATCGGCCGCGTCGCCGACACGCTCGTCTGCGCCTATCCGAATGCCGGCCTGCCCAACGAGTTCGGCCAGTATGACGAGACACCGGAATACATGGCGCGCCTCGTCGGCGAGTTCGCCCGCGACGGCCTCGTCAACATCGTCGGCGGCTGCTGCGGCACCACGCCGGACCACATTGCGGCGATCGCCGCTGCGGTCGCTCCGCACAAGCCGCGCATCGTGCCTGAGATCGCATCAAAGCTGCGTCTCTCCGGCCTCGAGCCGTTCGTGCTGACCGACGCGATTCCGTTCGTGAACGTCGGCGAACGCACCAACGTCACCGGCTCTGCGAAATTCCGCAAGTTGATCACCAACGGCGACTACACCGCCGCGCTGCAGGTCGCACGCGATCAGGTCGAGAACGGCGCGCAGATCATCGACGTCAACATGGACGAAGGCCTTCTGGATTCAGAAGCCGCGATGGTGACCTTCCTCAACCTCGTCGCCGCCGAGCCCGACATCGCCCGCGTCCCCGTGATGGTCGACTCGTCGAAGTTCTCGGTGATCGAGGCCGGCCTGAAATGCGTGCAGGGCAAGCCGGTCGTCAACTCGATCTCGATGAAGGAAGGCGAAGACAAGTTCATCCACGAAGCCAAGATTGCCCGCCGCCACGGCGCGGCCGTCGTGGTCATGGCGTTCGACGAGGTCGGCCAGGCCGACACGTTCGCGCGCAAGACCGAGATCTGCAAGCGCGCCTACGACATCCTGGTCAACCGTGTCGGCTTCCCGCCGGAAGACATCATCTTCGATCCGAATATCTTCGCGATCGCGACCGGCATCGATGAGCACAACAATTACGGCGTCGACTTCATCGAGGCAACGCGCTGGATCCGCCAGAACCTGCCGGGCGCGCACATCTCGGGCGGCGTGTCGAACCTGTCGTTCTCGTTCCGCGGCAACGAGCCGGTGCGCGAGGCCATGCACTCGGTGTTCCTGTATCACGCCATCAAGGCCGGTATGGACATGGGCATCGTCAATGCCGGTCAGATGATCGTCTATGACGACATCGATCCTGAATTGCGCCAGACCTGCGAGGACGTCGTCCTCAACCGCGATCCCGGCGCCTCCGAGCGCCTGCTCGCGCTCGCCGAGAAGTTCCGCGGCAAGAAGACAGAAAGCAAGGAAGCCGATCTCGCCTGGCGCGAATGGCCGGTGGAGAAGCGGCTGTCGCATTCGCTGGTGCACGGGATCACCGAATTCATCGAGCAGGACACCGAAGAGGCCCGCAAGAACTCTTCGCGCCCGCTCGACGTGATCGAAGGGCCGCTGATGGCCGGCATGAACGTGGTCGGCGACCTCTTCGGCGACGGCAAGATGTTCCTGCCGCAGGTGGTGAAGTCCGCGCGCGTCATGAAGCAGGCGGTGGCCTGGCTGATGCCGTTCATGGAGGAAGAGAAGGCGCGCAATCTCGCGAGCGGCATCGGCACCGAGGGCTCCTCGTCCGCCGGGAAGATCGTGCTCGCGACCGTCAAGGGCGACGTCCACGACATCGGCAAGAACATCGTCGGCATCGTGCTCCAGTGCAATAATTACGAGGTCATCGACCTCGGCGTGATGGTGCCTGCCGCCAAGATCGTCGAGACCGTGAAGGCGGAGAAGGCCGACATCGTCGGTCTCTCAGGACTGATCACGCCCTCGCTCGACGAGATGGCATTCTTCGCCGGCGAACTGCAGCGCGAAGGCCTGAAGCTGCCACTCTTGATCGGCGGCGCCACCACGAGCCGCGTGCACACGGCGGTGAAGATCGACCCGAGCTATCGCGCCGGTCCCGTGGTCCACGTCAACGACGCCAGCCGCGCGGTCGGCGTCGCCTCCTCGCTGCTCTCGCCCGAGAAGCGCGAGGCCTATGCCGCCGAGGTCCGCGCCGAATACGCCAAGATCTCGGACGCGCATCTGCGCGCGCAGGCCGACAAGAAGCGGCTGAAGCTGGAGACCGCCCGCAAGAACCGCGTGCCGGTCGACTTTGCCAAAAACAAGCCGGTGAAGCCGACCTTCCTCGGCACCAAGAGCTTCGACGAATACGACCTCGCCGAGCTCGTGCCCTATATCGACTGGACGCCGTTCTTCCAGACCTGGGAACTCGCCGGACGCTTCCCCGCCATCCTCGACGATGCCAAGGTCGGCGAAGTCGCGCGCTCGCTCTACGACGACGCGCGGAAAATGCTCGACCTGATCGTCAAGGAGAAATGGTTCCGGGCGCGCGCAACCGTCGGCTTCTGGCCGGCGAATGCGCAAGGCGACGACATCGTGCTCTATGCCGACGAAAGCCGCACCAAGAGCATCGCGACGCTGCACACGCTGCGCCAGCAGCTCGAGAAGCGCGAGGGCCGTTTCAACGCGGCGCTCTCCGACTTCATTGCGCCCGCGGGCGTGCCCGACTATGTCGGCGGCTTCGTCGTCACCGCCGGCATCGGCGAGGATGCGGTCGCCGATCGCTTCAAGATGGCGAATGACGACTATTCCTCGATCCTGTGCAAGGCGCTGGCCGATCGCCTTGCCGAAGCCTTCGCCGAACGCATGCATGCCCGCGTGCGCCGCGAGTTCTGGGCCTATGCACCGGACGAGGCGCTCTCCAACGACGAGCTGATCCTCGAAAAGTATCAGGGCATCCGCCCCGCGCCCGGCTATCCCGCGCAGCCCGATCACACCGAGAAGGCGACGCTGTTCGAGCTGCTCGATGCGGAAGCCACCGCCGGCGTGAAGCTGACCGAGAGCTTTGCGATGTGGCCGGGCTCGTCCGTATCAGGGCTCTATTTCGCGAACCCCGAGAGCTATTATTTCGGCGTCGGCAAGATCGAGCGCGACCAGGTCGAGGACTATGCCGCGCGCAAGGGCATGACGGTGGCGGAGACCGAGCGCTGGCTCGCGCCGGTGCTGAACTACATCCCGTCGCGAGAGGACGCAAAGGACCGCTTCGCAGCGACGCCCGCGAACGACGTCGCCGCGAGCGACCTCGCCTCGCATCCGCCCGGCTGCACCTGCGCGGTGCATCTCGTCTGGCAGAAGAAGCGCGCGGGGGCGGGCTAGGCCCGCCCTTCGCCTTCCAAAACCAAAAAGTGCGAAAACAACCCCATGCACAGTAGCGATGGGGTTGAAAGGCTTGAGTAATTTCGGTCTTGCCGAAATTGCTTGCGGCGTCGGGCAAAACAGCGCTAGTATTGCATCATTGTCTGCTGTGCCCGTCTGACGCTCCTTGCCTCGACGGGAGCCTGAAATGACAGAGCCGGTAGCCCGCATGAGCGAAGCGATATGCGGGGCCGGTCTTCCCGGATGTCGCTTCGCTCATCCGGGCTACGGCAGATAGATCGTGCAACCAGCGCGCAAACCCTATCGCTGTACAACTCGTTTCGACAGCCTGTGTCCGTGGGAACCCGCCGCTTGTGAACCCGTTCACTTGTCCGCTCAACCTCGATTCGATACTCTCCTGGCCTACTACCTTCAAACCGATGGTTTGCTTGGGATCGAGCATATGAAGCAGTTCATTGCACTGTTCGTCGCCGCGATCGCTCTTGTCGTGCTGCCCACGATTGCCGCCGCGGACTGTCCGAAAGGCTACACGCCATGCGGCGAACGAAACCAGTTGTGCTGTCCAAGAAAGTAGCAAGCCGCAAATGGCTTTGGCTGGGTAGCGCAGTCTTCATCGCAATCGGCCTCGTGATGGTCGCAGCCTGGATCGGGTTCCCGCGCAAGAAACAGACGATCACCGCCATTCTGTCCGAGACCGGATATTTCGAGGTCGTGCCGCCGAGCACGTTTGGCGGCCCCGGCACCATCAACACGATCGAATATCTCAGCAACGGCCGGCTGGAGTTGCATCCGACCTGCGATGTCGATCCCGCGCTTCTGACCGGCAAGATCCAGAAATCGCCGACCGTGGACCGCGACCTCAGGCAGTCGCTCGAGAAGAATCTCGACGTGTCCGCGCAGGTCAGGGACAAGCTGTCCGCCGTCGCCGGCATGCAGGAGGTCGATTCGATCCACCTCAAGCTCGAGAACGCCAACATCCTGCTGATTTCCGACGAGTCGCTGATTTCGACCCGCAACGCCTTGCTGAAGGCCGAATGCGAGGACGCGATCACGCAGAACATTTCGAGCGGCGGTGTCGTGTGCCAGACGCGCTCGGTGCTGGAGGCCGATGTCGTCTACGAGATCAAATATCACAACAAGATCTCGATGGAGGAGCGGGCCAAGCTGACATCCGAGATCGCCGCGAAGCTCGACCTCGACGCGCACCAGGGCGGCGACGACAAGGTGTCCGGCTCTCAATTGTTCTTCGGCATCAGGCTGTCACCCAATCCGATCGTGCTGAAGACCGCGACGGGCGAGATCAAGCCGTGTGCGCGGAGATAGGGGCGACACAGGGGCGGTTGTAGCCCGCATGGAGCAGAGCGGAATGCAAGGACGCTGTCCCGGATTACGCTGCGCTCCATCCGGGCTACGGCACCGGAGTCGTCGAAAATGCCCCCAGGCCGACATGGCGCTTCCGACAGGGAGCCTTGGATGGAAGGAGCTTTTTGATCACCGCGCAGGGGAAATGGTCGGCGGGGCCGCCGGGTTAACGACACCATAATGGTCGGCCAGGAAATTGCTCGAGTTGGCATAATTCGCCGGCCGCGACCGTTCCGGTAGCATCGTGGCGTCCCAAGCCTCCCAGTCACTTTTCAACCGTTCGAATACGTCTTTCTCCCGGTCCTTGAGATTGGCCCGCTCGCGCGGGTCTCTCACCACATCGAAGAGAAACTCGTTTCCCGCTATCCGTAGATATTTCCGATCGCCGTCGCGGATAGCACGCTGCGATCCCGCCTTATAGCGCCAGCACAATTTCCGAGGATGTGCCGCCGACTGGGTGGTCAAGACTTGTCCAAGATCCTCTCCATCGGATGGATACGCCGCGTCCGGCGATGTCCCGGCGACAGCCAGTAAGGTCGGCATCCAGTCCATCGTGATCATGACCTGCTCAGACACCGCCCCAGGCGCGATCCGTCCCGGCCAGCGTACAATCGCGGGAATGCGAATGCCGCCTTCGAGCAGCTCATGCTTCATGCCGGTAAACGGCCACACGTTGGAGAATCGTTCGCCGCCATTGTCGCTGGTGAAAACGACAATGGTGTTACTGGCGAGTCCGCTAGAATCGAGCGCTTGCAGCACGCGACCGATATTAGCGTCCAGGCTTTGCACCATCGCCGCATAAGTTTTCTGCGAGCCGCCGTCGCGGTCAAAAATGTTCCTGATCCGCTTCGATTCCGCCTCATCATCCGGCCCTTCCCATGGCCAATGCGGGGCGGTGAAATGCAGGCTCAGCAGAAACGGCTCTTTTGACTTGGCATAGCCTTCAATAGTTTGCACGGCTCGATCGCCGAGCAAGTTTGTCATGTAACCGTGACGCTCAACCGGTACCTCCTGCTCGTAAAGTTGATGCGCAAGTCCGGGGAACGGCAAGACATACGTCCGGGACGCCTCTGCCCCATGATTGAAATAGTCGGCGCAGCAGCCGAGTATCCCGAAGAACTCGTCATATCCGCTCTTCAACGGAGAGAAATCCGGCAGATCCCCAAGGTGCCACTTTCCGACCAGCGTCGTGCCATAACCCACATTCTTCAGCAGCGACGGCAAGGTGGGGTGACTTGGCGCCAAGCCAGTCCCTTTGGGACTTAGGGAAATAAGCGGCTCTTCGAGCCCAACCGGCAACCGAGCCTGATAGCGCCCCGTGATCAACGCCGTGCGCGTCGCAGAGCAGTCAGGCGAATTGGCATACGCCTGCGTGAATTTCAATCCCTCGGCAGCCAGCCGGTCTATGTTCGGTGTCGCATAGTCGCGCTGACCGTAGCAGCCCACATCGGCGTAGCCGAGATCGTCCGCCAGGATGAAGACAATGTTCGGCTTGGTCGATTGAGCCCGAGCCGGACGACGATGGCCCATCCCCGCGAGTGCCAATGAACTCGCGGCAGTCGCTTGGACAAATCGACGACGAGAAATTGCGCTCTGCTGGGCCACGAGTGCTCTCCCTCTTAAGTTGATCGGTCATTGAGATCAAAGTTCAACATCCCGCTCGCTTTCGCGTCCGAGTGCCGCCGTCACTCATACCGCCAGGCCAGGCAACTGTGCCGCAGGCTTGTTGGAAACATCTCTTTGCCTCCGCGATCTTTACCAGCCGATCCGCTGGCTTGATGCGGACAAGGCTGGCACCGGAAAAAAAAGATGGCCCTTGCGGCTGCGACTGGGCGATCAGTGACAGCCACAAACGCTCGCAGCGCCGTCATGGAGACTTTCGTCCCGACGCCTATAGAAGTGAGTCCTTTGCTTCGGCGCAAAAGTTCATCGACGACCACAACCGACTAAAGGTCAACACATCTGCACTTTTAGTCCGGTCGGCCTGGGGAGCCCGCTTGCGGCCCTTCCTCTCTCAGCCTCACCGCTCCGGCCATGGAAAAAATCACTTTCCGCCGCGAAGCCTTGCGCCAGATCAAAAGGTGATTTTCCGGACCTTCAGAACTTGCGAGCAGGACCATCCGTTTGCGAGGGACTAAAGATGAAGATTGCATTGTTATCGCTGGCCCTAATGGGTCAACCGGCCACGATACCGATCTCTGATAAGGTTCCTGTGCTGAACGTGGAGGCGGGATGCAAAGCAGCAGTGGACGAAGCCAAAGCGCACGGACTTACTGCCGTTGAGAGTTTCGCGGATTGCATGAAAGACGAAAAGGAAGCGCAACAACAGGTAAGCACTTTATGGGCGACCAGCCCCAGCGATGTCCGCAATCGTTGCGAGGGCACAGCGTCGATAGGTGTTCATAGTTACGTCGAGTTGCTCACGTGTTTGCAGGCAGCGTTTGTCGCAGCCCACCCCGAGGCTGTCCCTCCAAGGAAAGCAAGGGATCGAAATAAGCACTAGGTGGATGGAGCCTGTTATCCCGGAAGGCCGAGTCCGGTTGTGGCCCATCGCTGACATTTCGGCCGGCGCCAGCCTGGTGTCCGATAACCGCCCTTGGCGGACTCTAAGCCTTGAAGCCCTGCCCAACAAAGTCAGCTAGTGACCCATTGCAGACCTGGGCGCACCCCCAGGGCAGCCGCCAAACAGGTTTGGGAAATCGATGCTTCAATGCTCTTGTGCCGGACTGGCGTCAGCAGCCGGTGCGAGTTCTCGCTGTCAGGGCCAACGGCCCTCGATCTCGAGTACCAGGGTCCAACTCAGGAACGTCCGGACCAGCACAAGACCGGCGAGGAGGCCCAGGCTTGCGAAGGTAAGCTCGATTGCAATTGTCTTGACAATGTCTGCTGCGACCAGGACTTCCAGGCCAGGCAGAAGCGAGCGCCCAATGCTGATTTTGTAGCTGTCATAGCGGGACCTGATCTCACGCCGATAGATGAACCGGCTGGACCAAATGATCCCCGCGACAATGATAAGAACGCCAAAAACTTCAATGCCGACGCCGACGAGATGTATCCATTGGCTGGCCGTCGCATCGAACGAAGGCGAGGACTCGACGCCGTGATCCATGATCCGACCCCTATGCAGCGGTCAGTGCGGCCGCCAAAGTCGCGTCTTCGGTAGAATAGCTTCTCCAGTATGAAATTCTTCATTCCGATTTCTACTTTGTGAGTGCGTAATCGACCCACGGATTGCGGCCGCGATCATTGATCGAAATCAAAGAGCCTCGGATCGACGCATAGAAGCTGGCCAGGAAGGCGCGAATTGGCGTCCTCCCGGTGGCTGGCTGCGGCGTAGCGAGTCCGCTTGCCGATTGTGAATGCAGCCAGCGGTCGCGCTCTTGCCAGATACGGGGAGGAAGCCGATGCAGCCATGGCTGATTCCGACAATCTATGCAGCTACGAGCATCACAGCCGGCTTCCTCCTGCCTCGCCTCGAGGCAAAATTTGTCGCCCACAGCCTCAATCTGTCGACCTCCTCAGCGCAAGCCTATCTCTCCGCGGTTGCATCAGGCATGATGGCGCTGACCGGCATCGTCTTTTCGATTGCCTTCGTCCTCGTTCAGTTCAATGCCATCGTTTATTCACCGCGCCTCGTAGTCTGGTTCGCGCGCGATCGGTTGTTGTTTCATTCGCTGGGCATGTTCGTCGCGACCTTCATGTACAGCCTCGCAACGCTGGCGTGGATCGATCGTTCCGGTATCGAAGGAGTGCCGTTGATCTCGGCGGCCACTGTCGCGGTCATGCTGGTGGCGAGTGTACTGATGCTCTCGCAGCTGGTTCAACGCCTCAACAACCTTCAAATCACGCGCGTTCTGCAGATCCTCGGAGATACCGGCAGGGATGTTATCCGCAGTACGTACGGATCCCCGCAACGGTCTGCGGCCGGTCAGGCGGACGAAGGTCATCGCCAGACTCCGCCAGATTCTTTCGCTCTCGTCGTCAGGCATAGAGAAACGCCGCAGGCGGTCACTTCGATCGACGTCCAGCGGCTCGTCGCTTGCGCGCGCATGATAGACGGCGTCATCCTTTTGGAATGCGCGGTGGGCGACACCCTGCTCCTGGGGACCACGATCCTTCGCGTTCATGGCAAGGCCCCGGCCGACGTCGAGAAACAGTTGAGGACAAGCGTTCATCTTGGTGAGCAACGGACATTCGAGCAGGACCCGAAATTCGCCCTGAGGCTATTGGTTGACATCGCCATCAAGGCGCTTTCTCCCGCGATAAACGACCCGACGACCGCGGTGCAGGCGATCGACCAGATCGAAGATCTGCTGAGACGCTTGGCCGCGTGCGACCTGGAGGCCTGCCGTGCGTTCGACGAGAATGGCATTCTGAGAGTGATTTATCAGATGCCGACCTGGGAAGATTACCTCGCGCTAGCGTTTGATGAGATCCGGCAGTTCGGATCCACCTCCATTCAGGTGATTCGGCGTCTGCGCGCAGCCTTGGTGCAGCTTGCTGGTTGCGTTGGTAGGGAGCGCGTAAGCTCCGTCCGTGCCTATCTCGATCATCTCGATTCCAGCATCGAGCGGTCCGGCTTCGATCCACAGGATCGCGCCGCCGCCCACATTGAGGATCGGCAGGGACTCGGCCTTTCGCGTCGCCAGGAGGAGAGCAATGCGAGTCCGGACCGGCGCACGGACCAGATCGGGCGGACGACATCGTGACAACGCTGACCCGCTCTTTCTCGGGATCAAGGAACTAGGATAGGTGGTACTTGCGCCGCATATCGCCAAGAACTCTGGGCACTTGGTCTGTCCGATTAACTGCGGAATGTGTGGCCCGGCGCCGGCGCACGCCAAGTCGAGCGAGGCGGCGGCGATTGCAGGATACTGCGAAAGAGCGATTCACCTGACGAGGCGCAGCTCACCTGCGGCTGCTCATTGCAATCGTCGCACTTACTTTCCAAGAAAGGGAGGTCCGCTATGCAAACGTCTTCCGATCGGCCGGGCCTAACGCACGCCCAATTGCGAACTCCAAGAGCTGCCGCAATAGCCGGGGTTGCCTTCTCAATCTTGCTGTTTGCGGTATTTATGCTGATGCGGCATTCAGTGCCGCGCGATCCTCTGGAGACTGGGGCGTGGCTGCACACCGGCGCCACCAACGTCGTGGTCGCCCTAAACCTCGTACCCTTTGCAGGAGTTGCCTTTCTCTGGTTTGTCGGCGCACTTCGCGACAAGCTCGGACGGCGCGAGGATCAGTTTTTTGCGACAGTATTTCTCGGCAGCGCCCTCTTGCTTCTGGCCATGCTGTTTGCGGCTGCTGCCGTGGTGGGAGCGATCATACTTGCGTTTCACGCTGCGCCAGAAGTCTTGGTCAATTCCGCAACGTTCCATTTCGGGCGTGGTCTGGCCTACGGAATGATCAACATCTACGTGGTGAAGACGGCATCCGTTTTCATGATCACGACCTCGACAATTGGCGTCTATACTGGCTTCACACCGCGCTGGTTGGCCCTGGGTGGCTATGCGGTTGCGGCGGCGCTTTTGATTGGCAGCTATTATTTCGACTGGAGCCTACTGGTGTTCCCGATTTGGGTGCTGTTGATAAGCATCAGCATTCTGGCGGACAAAAATGTGCCGAGAGCGCCAAGCTCGTGACCAGCCCTGCGGTCATCATCGTCGGGATTGCCCCGCGCTGCGACCGGCGCACGGCGAAATTCAGAGATTGTCGCCTTTTGGCCCATCGCTGACATTTCGGCCGGCGTCAGCCTGGTGTCCGATAACCGCCCTTAGCGGACTCTAAGCCTTGAAGCCCTGCCCAACAAAGTCAGCTTTTGACCCAGAACGGACCTCGCGCCGCTTTGGCTTAGGTGCGGACATCGAGAATTTTGCACGAGAATTGCGCTCGAACAATTCCAACGGGTCGCGCAGCGGCGTCGCTTGTTGGTGGTTGCGTCGCCGCATCAATGCGTTAGCACGATGAAATCCGTGTCTTTACCGGTCTCATGGCTAAATCCGCTGTCGGAAATAATCAATGAAGAGGCCGGCGTCAGAAGTTTGGAGATACTCTCAACCGTACCCTGAGGTATTTCGATGCGGTTGAGGACAGCGTTGGCCTGATCGGGCGACGGTACCGATGGGGCGGTTTGCTTCACGGGCGCCTCGCGCCCTTTCGTGGCACCCGCGATGCGAGGAAACTCGTCCGGAATCGACACGACGGTCCATCGAATAGCCGTTCCCTCGTTCTGGAAGTCCATTGCGGTAAACACGTGCGTTCCCAGCGGCTCCTCCGGATTTTCGATCTTGACCGGGACATCGAACAACGGCGTGAATCCCTGACGCACGAACAGCTTGCTCAACTTGCGACTGACGAAGATGGAGATTGGGACGATCTTCTTGGGCGCGCTTGCAGCGGGAACCGAACCCGGCACCTGGAGACTGGCGGCTTCCGGAGTCTCGGCGTTTGACACCTGTGATCCCTGCGTTGCTGCGGCTGTACCGATGCTCTTGGTTGCGACGTCCGACGAAGCGGACGCGGCTTCCGGTTGAAAAAGATGCGGATTTGTTATCTCGACCGGCTGGACATCACCGTGCGCAATGATCACGCGCGTGCCGCGCTTCGTGAGATGCCAGAGTCGAACAGCAAAATCAATTTTCAAACGGATGCAGCCGTGTGACGCCGGATGACCAGGCACGACACCGGCATGCAACGCGATCCCCGACCAGGTGATGCGTTGCATGTAGGGCATGGGAGCGGCGCTATAGATATTTGAACGGTGCCATCGTTGTTTGCTGATAACGCTGAACACGCCGAGGGGCGTAGGATGCCCCGCCATTCCCGTGGACACCGAAGAGCGTGCAATCAGGGCGCCGTTGTCAAAAAGCGAGACTCGCTGGTCTGCTATCGAGATGATGATCTGGAGCGGGCCCTTCGGAAGGGGCTCGGGCGCGGTTTCAGATTTTGTCTGCCGGTGGTGGTGCTTGTGTTTGTAGGGAGCGTGTTGGCCTGGCCAGAACGTGTGTTGGGCTCCAAACCAAAATTGAGCGTGTGCGATCCCCGCAGGGAGCATGAAGATGGCGAATACAGCCGTTGTTATCGCGCGCTGCATTGCTGGTAATCCCTTAGCGAACATCACCCGTCGAATAGCGATGCGCAAAGCCGACGCCTGATGCGTCATCCCGACCAACGCGCGCAGCCTCTCCTTCAAATCTGGTCGCAGTGGGTCGAAAATTGGACCGTACTCACAATTGCGGTGGGAGTTGGCGTTGAGACGGGGCGCAATTGCTTGTCATCGATGCGTTGCAATCGGGCAACACGTTTGGAGAAAATGACGAGCGGCCGTTTGCGCCATTGCGCGACCCACATTGATCCCAAGAATGAATCTCTTCGCATGCTTGGCTTTTCTACACGGCTCCGGCGGAGCCTATGGGGGCGACGGCATCATGGACCCGTGGCGATTTGCGATAGTGGCGCCAGCGTTTTGCGGAACGGTCGTTCTCGCGGGGTGGATCGCTGGCTGGCTGGCCGGCTTCGGTTCGGCCGGCACCGAGAACGCCCGCGCAGTGTCGATCGAGGACCGCGCAGCATCTCTCGCCGCCACCGCTGGGCTCGCTGACAAACCGCAGGCAATCGCGATGGCCAACGCCGTCGTCGCTGACACCGTTGTCGCGAACGCCACGGTCGCCGGCGTCGAAGGGGCGACGGCCGAACCCGCGGCAGGGACGGCCACCGACACGACGGCGGCATCGGATCAGCCGGAATCGATCGTCGCGTTGGCCGATCCGTCGCAGATGCTGTCGGCCGATTTACCGCCTGTGCAGGAATCGGTGGACTTGGGCCGCCGTGATGTCGCCCAACCGGCGCCGACAACGTGCGGTGCATCCGGCGGTTCCTCCAGCTCGGGGCCGCAGGATTTCCGGTATCTCATTTGTTATGTCTGGTCCGAGCTGCCGCCTGCCGAGAAGCCGGCTGCGATCGTCTTGCGTTCGTTCAAGGACATCCCGGTCGGAACGCCGGTGGAGGAGATCAAGCGCGCGTCCGACGCTTTCGGTCTGGATTTCACTTTCATGAAGGCGGTGGCCAAGGTCGAGTCCGGTTTCGACCCGAAGCAACGCACCGGGTCGTATATCGGACTGTTCCAGCTGAGCAAATACGAGTTCGGCAAATTCGGCTCCGGAGACATTCTCAGTCCCCGCGATAATGCCGTTGCGGCGGCCTACAAGGTCATCATCGAAGGCATTCTGTTTCAGTGGGTGACGCACAGGGAGCCGGACCTGAACGATCTCTACCTGATCCATCAGCAGGGCTGGGAGGGCGCCGCGGAGCACCTCAGCCAACCCAATCGCATCGCCTGGAAATCAATGTGCGCCACCGGCGAGGGCAGGGAGAAGGGCGAAAAATGGTGCAGGCGCGCGATCTGGCGCAATACGCTTCCGGCCGTCAAAAAGGCGTGGAAATCGGTGGAGAAGCTGACGTCGGAGGCGTTCGTCGGAATGTGGCGCGAGCGGGTTGCTCATTTCTATTCGAAATACATGACCACCGCCACCGCCGATACCGAGCGGGCGCACCAGTAAATTTCCGGCACCGTCACCCCTTCGGCGGCGCCAGCGGTTGCACGATCTCGTGGAACGGCGCCAGCGCTTCGCAACGCTCCGCGTGGGCCGCGAGGGCCGGATAGCGCGCGGCATCGAACAAGCGCGGATGCGCCTCGCGCGTGAAGCGGACGACGCAGGCCACGACGATGTCGGCATGGCCGATGCGATCCCCCAGCCAGTACGGCGTCGTCACCCCGGCCCGCTCGGCTTCGAGCACCTTCAGCACGTCGGCGATCTGCGCCTCGCAGCGCTCGACCCATAGCGCCAGCTGCTCCTTCCGCAGCACGCGCTCGTAAAGCAGGCTCACCGCCTTGTCGCCGAGGCCCGAGGCGAGCGCGCAGATGCGCAAATGCTTGCGACGTCCGGCGCCGCTGCGCGGCAGCATCGCCTTCTCGGGCCCGACGAGCTCGTCGAGATGATCGAGGATGACCATGCTCTCGATCAGCGCCTCGCCGTCGTCGAGCACCAGCGTCGGCACGCGGCGCAGCGGGTTATACGGCGCGATCGTGTCGGCGTCGCCGAAGGTCGACCACGGCCTGTGCTCGAAGGCGATCCCGTAAAGCCTGAGCGCAATCGCGACGCGGCGGACAAAGGGGGAGTCGTATTGGCCGATCAGGAACATGTTTTTTGCGCCTCTCAATCGTTGGGTCCGGCGGGTCGTCCAGTTCATCGTCCTTGCGTATGGCCCGCAATAGTTATCTCGGAAGAAGAGCATTGCGTCGGTCGGAGCAAAACGGTGCCCCGCATGCAGCCGTGCAACCCGCACGCGATTCAATGACCGGCACAAGCTACGCGTCACTCACTGCGGCCGCTGGAATGTCGGTGAAGCTCAGTGAAGCAATTCACACACTGTAGTTGCAAACGTGCTAAAATACAGGCGTGAAGCAATCGGGGGGATACATGCAGCCGCGCCGCAACTGAGCCGTTCGCAACGGCTCCGGCGGACAACAGGGAGGAATTGCCATGGCCGTCGTACTGAAGATGGGTAAGATCAGCGCCCTGACCGCAATCACCAAGATCCTTCCCGATCATGCCGAACCGTTGCGCAAGACGCTTCAGGGGCTGACCGCGGCAAACGGCGGCAAGATCTCTTCTCTCGGCACGATCCATATCGTGCGCTGGGTCATTTTCGACAACGACACGCGCTTGTTCTTCGCGACCAATTTCGACGGCGACGTCGAGGACTACATGCGCGATTTCGCCGAGCGGGCCCCCGACGGCATCGACGCGATCTGGGGCCATTGCGAAGGGTATCCGGGTGCGCGCGACTATCCCAAGCTGCGCGATTACATTCTCGGCAGCGCCGTCGAGACCGACGGCTATTACTGCGCCTATCCGAATTCCACCGTCGCTGACATCAACAAGGCGCTGGACTGGAAGGGCAAGTTCGACAAATTCCTCGACCAGATCGGTTGACGAAAATGCCCGCCCCATCGGTCGCCAGCGACCTGGATCGGGCCGATATCCAGGGAATGGCGATGCGGCCGTATCGCTTCCCGGTGGCGCACTATCACCTGCTGAACGTGAGCGATCCGGCTCGCGCCCGGCGATGGTTCGGTGGCGCTGCCGGGCGATGCACCACCGTGGCGAATCTGGACGCATCGCCGTCACTGGGTTTCAACGTCGCCCTGTCGTGGCAGGGCCTGTCGGCGATCGGCACGCCAGAGCCCAGCCTGTCGAGCTTTCCGCAGGAATTCCAGCAGGGAATGGCGGCGCGAGCCGACCGGCTCGGCGATGTCGGCGACAGCGCCCCGGCGCGATGGGACGCACCGTTCGACAAGGGCGTGCACGCGCTCGTCGTGGTCAGTGCGATGACGGTCGCGGATCGCGATGCCGCTTCGACAGCATTGCTGTCTGAACTTGGCGAGAACGGCCTGGCTGCGGCAGGCAGCATCGATGCGCAATTGCTGCCCGGGCCGGACGGCAGGCTCGTCCCCATCGAGCACTTCGGGTATCGCGACGGCATTACGCAGCCCGCGATCGAGGGCAGTGGTGAGCCTGTCCTGCCCGGCGCGGGCATTCCGGACGCGGACGGCTGGCGCGCCCTGAAGGCTGGAGAGTTCGTCCTCGGGCGGCCCGATGAGACCGGTGCAGTCCCCGACCTGCCCACGCCGGCGAACCTCAGCGGCAACGGCAGCTTCGTGGTGTTGCGCAAGCTGCATCAGCATGTCTGGGCCTTCCGGGACTTTCTGCGGCGCTCCGCCACCGATGATGCCGACGCCGCGCTGCTGGCGGCGAAGATGATGGGACGCTGGCGAAGCGGCGCACCGGTGGCATTGGCGGCAGCGCAGGACGACCCGGCGCTCGCCGCGGATCCGATGCGCAACAACCAATTCACGTATTCTGACGATCTGCGGGGAATGAACTGCCCGATCGGGGCTCATGTGCGGCGCCTCAATCCGCGCTCGGGGCTGACGGGCCCGAACGGCGCATCCGTCCATCGGCATCGGCTGCTGCGCCAGGGTTTGCCCTACGGGTCGCACCTGCCTGCGGATGCGACGGCCGACGACGGCGCCGAGCGCGGCGCCATCATGTTGCTGGTCAACGCCGACATCGCGCGGCAATTCGAGTTCGTTCAGAAGGTCTGGATCAACGACGGCGACTTCGCCGGTCTCGGGAGTGACAAGGATCCGATGATCGGCGGCAATGACGGGAACGGAAGCTTCACGATCCCGCGTAGCGGCGCGCCGCGGCGTCGATTGACCGGACTGCCGGCGTTCGTGAGCACGCGAGGCGGAGAGTATTTCTTCCTGCCGGGCATCGCCGCGTTGCGATCCTTTGCCGATTCCCCGGCGGAGACGCCCCCATGATCGATTCAGGCTGAGCTCTTCAACAGCCTGCCAAGGAGACCAAAATGGCGTGGAAACCGAATTCAATCGTCGGCTCGCTGTCCCTGCTGTTCTCGGTCGCCGTTGCCGCGATCATCTTGATCGCGGGGGCGATCGGCTACCCCTATGTCGCCAAGGTCTATGACGGGATCAAAGTGAAGTTGCCGGAGTATCCGACGGCCCAGAAGACCCGCTGGCTCGACCAGAACTGGAAGGATCAGCGCGACTGGGTTCACCACGCCGATCAGGGAACGGCGACTTTCCACATTCCCTACGAATGGTTCATGGCGCTTGAACGGCCGGAGTTGTCGCTGACGACGGTGGGGCTTTTGAGCGATCCCGCTTATCTCGACCGTTTCGGATTCATTCCCGACCCGGCCGATCCCAAGCTCGGCTTGCCCGTCGGCATGGCGCGCGGCAAGGCCATGGTCGATGCCACCACGCAACCATGGAGAAATCCACGGGCCCCCTACAATGACATGACGCGGATCGGGTTGACCTGCGCGGCGTGCCACACCGGACGTTTCACCTATCAGGGGACGGAATTCCTGGTCGACGGCGGCCCGGCCCTCACGGATCTCGGCAAGTTCAGGACCGCGCTCGGCCTCTCGCTGGCGTTCACGCGCTTCGTGCCCTACCGCTTCGAGCGGTTTGCCGAGAAGGTGATCGGACCTGACCCGAGCGAGGTGGAAAAAACCCAGCTGCGTGCACAGCTCGACAAGGTCCTGGCGCAGGGCAAGGGGCTCTCCGATCTCGACGCCATGGTTGCCCCGCAGAGCGTGGTCGAGGGGTTCGGCAGGCTCGACGCCTTGAACCGCATCGGCAACGAGGTCTTTGCGATCGACCTCAAGATTCCCGCCAACTATGCCGCGACGTCGGCGCCCGTGCACTTCCCGCGCATCTGGGATGCCTCGTGGTTCGATTGGGTCCAGTACAACGCATCGATCGAACAGCCCATGGTGCGCAATGCCGGCGAGGCCATGGGCGTATCCGCGATGGTCAACCTGACGGACGCGAGGGGCGGCCTTTTCAACTCCGGCATCGAGATCATGAACCTGGACCGGATCGAGAAATCGCTGGCCGGGAAGCAGCCGAGTGAAAGCACGGGCTTCACCGGATTGAAGTCACCGCAATGGCCTGCCGAGCTTCCGCCGATCGACAAGACGCTCGCCGAGCAGGGCGCGGCTCTCTACAAGGAGCATTGCCAGGGATGCCACCTGGCGCCGGTGAGCAGTGCCGAGTTCTGGACATCCGACCGCTGGTCGCTGCCGGACAAGCGGAAGGAGGAGCGTTATCCGGGCGAGCGTTATCTCCGCGTCACGGTCGTCCCGATCACGCGGATCGGCACCGACCCGGCGCAGGCCCAGGATATGCTCAATCGCAAGGTCACGGTGCCGCGGGAGCTCGATATTGCCTCCGACAGTTTCGGCCCGGCGCTTGGCCTGGTCACCGCAAAAACCGTGACGCATTGGTACGACAGCCAGACACCACCGATTGGGCCGGAACAGCGCGACGAGCTGAACGGATACCGCGACAACGGCATCCAGGCGCCACTGGCGTACAAGGCGCGCCCGCTCAACGGAATCTGGGCAACGCCGCCGTATTTGCACAACGGATCGGTGCCGAACCTTTATGCCCTGCTGTCGCCGATCAACGAGCGGCCTGCGAAATTCTACCTCGGCAACCGCGAATACGATCCGGTCAATGTCGGATATCGCCATGACAAGCTGGAAGGCGGCTTCGAGCTCGATACCGGGATCCGCGGCAACCACAACACCGGGCACGAGTTCAACAATGGAAAGGACGGCGTGATCGGGCGGCTGCTGACACCGCAGGAGCGGCGGGCGTTGGTCGAGTTTCTGAAGACGATGTGAGGAGAAGGCGGCGTATCGACGCGCCAAGTCGAAGAGCCACGGCCGCGCCACACACTCCGTCATTGCGAGCGGAGCGAAGCAATCCAGAATCTTTCCGCGGAGGGATTCTGGATTGCTTCGTCGCTTCGCTCCTCGCAATGACGGTGAGGAGGCAGTCGCGTAGCCCGGATGGAGCGCAGCGAAATCCGGGACCTGTCAGCGTGTGAAAGAGCCCCGGATTGCGCTGCGCTCCATCCGGGCGAAGTGTGCTATAGTCTGGTACCGATAAAAATGGCCTAAACACCTGAAATTACAAACATATTGGTTGCGGTCGTGTGCTGGCGTGCAGACTTGTGCAGCTACGGTACTTCCTTGCACAGGCAGTCAAGCTCGATCTGACCTACATGGACGCCATTATGACGCACGACTTCGCCCTGTTGTGCACGGCTGTCACGACGGTCTACTCAGACGTCCTCAAGACCGAAGACGAAAAAAAGCTGCTCAAGAAGCTGATCAGCCAGTGCCGAGCGATGAACGACACGAGGGTCAAGGTCGTTCACGGTCAGTTGTTTCCGGCCGATGACGGTGGATGGGTTTCGCATCGATCACGGCAAAACCTGAAGCTGGAAAACACGTTTGGCATGGCTGCGCTTCAGGAGAAGCAGGCACAGGACGGCGTCGGCACGTTCATTGGTCTCCAAGATTTGCTGTCGAGGTTCTTGTATGAAGACGCCGCAACGACCACTCCAGCGAAGTGAGAAGCCGTCCGCCAACCTCTCACGGCCACCGCGCGAGGTTCGCGTCCGGCAGTTCGACCCGACGCGACAAACCCAGCGTCCGCAACAACACCGCGACCCGCTGGCTGCCGTTTAGCAGGGAAGAGCTACTTCTGCCGGTCGATAGGACGAGGACCATATTGCTGATTGCTGAATGCCGAGGGGTACGACGGCCGCCGAATGACGATGAAGGCGCGGTCTGCGGCCACATGACACCGGTTGCACCCGGCGTTCATTTCGTCAAAGGCTTGGTCGAATTTCACTTCGTTCTTAGTCTTGATGGCTTCGCTAAGTGCACTTCTAATTTTTTCCGGGGTTATAGGGGGTGCCGTATTGGGATAGTATCGCCCTGCCTCCACGAGGCTGGCGACGAGTTGCTCTAGCTCATAATCCGCTGCAGGCCAGTTCCTCGCTTTGGCGGCATAGAAAAGTTTTGCATGCCGAATTTGAATTACGACCATTAGGTCAGCGAGGCGGGGCACGTAGCTAGCGGCACGCCGCTCCGAGTTCTCCTCCGCCGCCGAGATAGCGTGAGCGAAGAACAGTGCGATCAGCAACGTGGCCAAGGATATTCGCAGTGCGCGCATTGCACAATTACCGAGGTCAGTGACTACCAAATGTAGGGTGGCGCGACCTTCAACTAAATTTTGCCAGCCGCCTGCGCCATCGTCTCCTTGCATTTCTTGCTCACATCCGCGAAGCGCTCTTTAAGGCAGACCGCAATACGGTCCTCCCCAGGCAAAACATCTGCACAGTTCTTTTTGATGTCCTGCTGACAGGCCCTGCTGATGGCGCCGAGCTTTACGATCTCAACTTGGCAGGGCAAGGAAAACTCTCTGAACCGAGTTCTGATGCAGGCCCGACGAGGACTGCCTTCAGACACGTTACACCAAAGCCTCACGTCAGCAACGCAAGCTGCAAGAACGGGATGCTGCGCGACTGCGACCGACGGCATCGCGATAACCGCAAGAAAACCGGCAGCCACTATGCTCGCAAATTGAAAGGTGGTCCGTACCGTCATATCCAAGCTCCTCTGCAGCGGCCACGAGGAGGCAAGAGGCTCGATTAGCCTCTGTTGATCTAAATCAACGGATGGCCGCTTTGCCCCGAGAGCGGCCGGAATTCAGGCGTCCGGAGAGCGGCCTCGGGGCCTAGTCCAAATGCCGCTCCGCCCAACAGGGCCTGTCGGCGCTGCCATGCGCAATCCAGAGCCATGGCAAATTGTCCGGGAAGATGACCGACGACTTACCGGATCGCCAGAACGTGATGAGCTCGGCGCGATGGTTGGCCCAGTCTCGGCGTATCTCGGGACCAACGAACTTCGTCAAGTCGGTACAGATCTGATCGCTATAACCACTGTAACCCTGCACGACGATCTTGACCTCGCCGGTCAACAGCTCATGGCGCCGGTAGGGACCTAACGTCATCCGCGATGCGCGTCGACGCCTGATGATCGTGCTCACGACCTGTCTCCTCCCCGATAGTCGCCGCCACCTAGCGATGTGCTCGGCCGCCGACTGTTGGTTACGCCAGAACTTCGGGTCGTCTTACCTCTTGCGAAACGGCGGCTTCGCCAGTGCGGTCTCGTCGAGCTTGCGGCGATAGAGCTCCTTCGCCTCTTCCATCTGCTGCTTTGAGAACAGCAATGGTCCGCTACTCGCGCGGCTCTTGCGCCGAACCGGCACACGATCAGCACTGACGAACCAAGCGTGGCCGCGCTCAAGGTCGTCGTGATGGTGAGCATAGAAGCCCCAGCGTCCCAGATCGGCCTCGTCGCCCGGCTTGCAACGATAGATCGAGACCGAGCCAGTACTGATGTCGATCAGGTGATCGACCCAGAACGAGGCTTGCAGCTCTTCGCAGGCGCCGGTCGTGCCGTTTTCCCTCCCGGCGAAGGCTGGCGCAGGGTTATGGCGGGTCAATGGTCGTTAGCGTGCATCGATGTGCGCTGACGTGCGCGCTTGACTATCCCGCGTTTTAGGAAGTCTGTAGGAATAATTCGAAATAGCCCAATGATATCAATTGGCTTCTGCGCTCCATCCGGGCTACGACCTATGTGATGATCGGCACATGCTTCGCCGCATCGCGCGGCGCGGTGCCGTCGAGGCGCGGGTCATCGGCGATCTCGATCTGGCGGCGGAACGGACGGAAGCCGGAGCGCTGGTAGAACGCGACGGCCGAGGGATGATCGAAGGTGCAGGTGTGCACCCAGACGCGGCGCACATCGCCGGACCATGCGCGCTCCAGGGCGCGGTTCATCAGGAAGCGGGCGGCACCCCGTCCGATCAAGCCAGCGGTGACACCGAAATAGACCAGCTCGCACTGGCCGGCTTCGCGAAAATCCAGCTCCAGCAGGCCTTCGTCGCGGCCGTCCACGGCCAGCGCGTAGACCTCGATCCCCGGCGTGTGGATGATTGCGGCGAGCTCGGCATCGCTCATGCGGGCGCGCGAGAACCACAGCCACTCTTCGCCGACGCGGCGGAAGAGATCGCGATACCAGTCAAGCGCGGGCGTATCGACCTTGCGCAGGGACCAGTTGCCCGGCGGATCATCGCGGCGCGCGGGAGGCGCGGTCATCTCCAGATGGGTGACGACCGCCGCGATCTTTCCGTCCGGCACATCGGAATAGCCGTCGGGGAGAATCACCCCTCGCCCTCGTCGCTCGCCAGCACGCCCTTCACCGCGCGCGCCCAGCCCGCGAGCTTCCGCTCGCGCGTCGCCTGGCTCATGTTCGGCTTGAAGCGGTGCTCGAGGCGCCAATTGTCGGCGAACTTCGTCGGCTCGGGATAGACGCCGGCGTTGAGGCCGGCGAGATAGGCCGCGCCCAGCGCCGTGGTCTCCTGGATCACGGGGCGGTCGACGGGGGCGTCGAGCAGGTCGGCGAGGCGCTGCATGGTCCAGTCCGACGCGGTCATGCCGCCGTCGACGCGGAGCACGACGCTGGCGGTTTCCGAGCTCGGCCAGTCAGCCCGCATCGCGGCCCACAGATCGAAGGTCTGGTAGCAGACGCTTTCGAGCGCGGCATGGGCGAACTCGGCCGGGCCGGTGTTGCGGGTGAGGCCGAACAGCGCGCCGCGCACGCGCGGATTCCAGTAGGGCGCGCCCATGCCGACGAAGGCCGGCACGAGATAGACGCTCTGCATCGAGTCCGACTGATCGGCGAGCGGTCCGGTCTCGGCGGCGTGCTTGATGATGCCGAGGCCGTCGCGCAGCCACTGCACGGCGCTCCCCGCGACGAAGATCGAGCCTTCGAGCGCGTAGGTGCGCTTTCCATCGAGCTGATAGGCGACGGTGGTGAGCAGCTTGTTCTTCGACACGACCGGCGTCGTGCCGGTGTTGAGCAGCGCGAAACAGCCGGTGCCGTAGGTGGACTTCATCATGCCCGGGCGGAAGCAGGCCTGTCCGATAGTCGCGGCCTGCTGGTCGCCGGCGATGCCGGAGATCGCAATGGCGCCGCCGAACAGATCGGGCGTGCTCTCGCCGAAGCGGGCGGACGAATCCTTCACCTCGGGCAGCATCGAGCGGGGCACGCCGATGATCTCCAGCAGCTCGTCGTCCCACTCGCCGGTGTGGATGTTGAACAGCAGCGTGCGCGAGGCGTTGGTGGCGTCGGTGGCGTGCACCTTGCCGCCGGTCAGGCGCCAGAGCAGGTAGCAATCGATGGTGCCGAACATCAGCTCGCCGCGGGCGGCGCGCGCGCGGGCGCCGGGGACGTGGTCGAGGATCCAGGCGACTTTTGTGCCGGAGAAATAGGGATCGATGATCAGGCCGGTCTTCTGCGAGATCACGGGCTCGCGGCCGTCGGCCTTCAGTTTGGCGCAGATGTCGGCGGTGCGGCGGTCCTGCCAGACGATGGCGCGGTGCACGGCCTGCCCGGTCGCGCGGTCCCACACCACGGTGGTCTCGCGCTGGTTAGTGATGCCGATCGCGGCGATGTCCTTCGCGCCGATCCCGGCATGCTCGATCGCCTCGCGGCAGACGATCACGGTCGAGGCCCAGATGTCCTCCGGCTCGTGCTCGACCCAGCCCGAGGCGGGAAAATGCTGCGGAAACTCGGCCTGTGCCTTCGCCGCGATGGAAATATCGCCGCGAAACAGCATCGCGCGCGAAGAGGTGGTGCCCTGGTCGATGGCGAGGACGTAAGACATGGCGGCTTACCTTGACGTTTTCTTTGGGTGTTATCCCGGAGGGACCATTGTGTCGCGCCAAAGGGAGCGGATTAGGGCGGCAAGGTCAAGGTTGGTCTCGTGCCCCGGATGCGGCGCAGCGCGCCAGCGGTGCGCCGCTGAGCCGGGGCCCACAGCCGAGCAAATGGAGACATGGGTCCCGGCTCTGCGTCGCGTCATTTCATGCCGCGACGCGTCCGGGACACGAGGCCGCGTTACACAGCCGCGGTGGTCACGCCGCCGTCGATCACGATGGTCTGGCCGGTCATGAAGCTCGACGCATCGGAGGCGAGGTAGGCCACCGCGCCGGCGATCTCGTCCGGCTCGCCGATGCGGCGGAGCGGCGTGGTGGCGGTGCGGCGCTTGAGGTTGGCTTCGTCTTCCCAGAGCGCGCGGGCGAAATCGGTCTTGACGAGGCCGGGTGCGATGCAGTTGACGCGGACGCCTTTCGGGCCCCATTCGCCGGCGAGCGAACGGCATAGCGCGAAATCGGCGGCTTTCGAGATGCCGTAGGCGCCGATCACGGTGGAGCCGCGCAGGCCGCCGATCGAGGAGATGATGACGACGGAGCCGCCTCCGCGCTCGGCCATCTGCGGGATCGCGAGCGCAGAGAGCCAGATGTTGCTCTTGACGTTCGAGCCCATGATCTTGTCGAAGGCTTCGTCGGTGATGTCCAGCAGCGGGCCGTAATACGGGTTCACCGCGGCGTTGCAGACGAGGATGTCGATCTTGCCGTAATGTTTTGTGGCACCCAAGATCAATGCCTCGACCTCGGCCTTGCGCGCGATGTTGCAGGGAATGACGGTGGCATCGCCGCCCGAGGCGTTGATGCCGTCGGCGACTTCCTTGCAGGCGTCGGCCTTGCGGGAGGAGACGACGACTTTTGCGCCGAGCTTGGCGAGCAGCTCGGCCGAGGAGCGGCCGATGCCGCGGCTGGAGCCGGTGACGACGGCGACCTTCCCGGTGAGATCGAACGGGGTGTTTTTCATTGTTGTTGGCTCCCTGCGTCCACTTGTTCGGTGTCATCGCCCGACTTGATCGGGCGATCCAGTACCCCGCGGCTGAAGTTGCGTGAACGAACTGCCGCCGCGGAGTACTGGATGCCCCGGTCAAGCCGGGGCATGACAGTTTTTGCTTGGCTTAAATCAACCCACCCGCATCCGCGACGCGGCGCTGGTGGTAGTCGGTGTCACCAAAGCTGTTCTCGATCATGGTGAGGCGCTTGAAGTAGTGGCCGATCTTCGCTTCCATGGTCATGCCGATGCCGCCGTGGAGCTGGATCGCCTGCTGGCCGACGAACTTCAGCGACTTGCCGATCTGCACCTTGGCCGCGGCAATGGCGTTGCTGCGCTCCTTGGCGTTCTCGAAATCACCAGCCATGGTCGCGAACATCGACATCGAACGCGCCTGCTCGGCGGCGACGAACATGTCGGAGGCGCGGTGCTGCAGCGACTGGAACGAGCCGATCGCGACGCCGAACTGCTTGCGCGTCTTGATGTACTCGACCGTGGTCTTGAGCGACTCGTCCATCAGGCCGACCGCCTCGGCGCAGAGCGCGACGCGGGCTTCGTCCACCACGCGCTCGATCAGGGCGAGCGAGTCGTCGGGATTGCCGAGCGCGGCATCGCTGCCGACTTCAACACCGGTCAAGGTGATGTCGGCGGCATGCAGGCCGTCCTGGGTCGGGTAGGACTTCTTGGTGATGCCCTTGGCATTCGCCGGCACCAGGAACACGCCGATGCCGGTCTTGTCGCGGCGGTCGCCCTTGGTGCGCGCGGTGACGATGAGCGTCTCGGCGTTCTCGCCATTGAGCACGACGAATTTTTCACCGTCGATGACCCAGCCGTCGCCCTTCTTCTTCGCCGTCGTGGTGACGTCGAACAGATCGTAGCGCGAGTTCTTCTCGAGCTGGGCGAACGCCAGCGTCTTGCTGCCGTCGATGATGCCGGGGATATGCGCGGCCTTCTGCGCATCGCTGCCCGCATGGCGCAGGAAGCCGCCGCCGATTACGACCGTGGCGAGATACGGCTCGAGCACCAGCGCCTTGCCGAGCGCTTCCATCACGATCATGGTCTCGACGCCGCCACCGCCGAAGCCGCCATCGGCCTCCGCGAAGGGCAGGCCCAGCAGGCCCTGCTCGGCGAGCTTGCCCCAGACGGCCTGGCTCCAGCCGCCCTTCTCCTTCATGTACTTCTTGCGGCTCTCGAAATCGTAGGAATCGGTCAGCAGGCCGTCGATGCTTTCCTTGAGAAGCCGCTGCTCCTCGTTCAGATCAAAATCCATTTCTTTGGTTCCTCGTACCCGAAATTATCTGGCTTCCCCGGGGGCGCGCTGCGCGCGCCCCGGAATGACGCCTAGAGCCCCAGCACCGCCTTGGCGATGATGTTGCGCTGGATCTCGTTGGAGCCGCCGTAGATCGAGACCTTGCGGTTGTTGAAGTAGCTCGGCGCGATCTGGGCGGTCCAGTCCATGGCTTCGTTCGAGCCGTCGTCGCCATGCACGTCGTAGGGCGCGGCGAACGGGCCGATCACTTCCATGAGCAGCTCGGTGGTGGTCTGCTGGATCTCGGAGCCCTTGATCTTCAGCACCGAGGAGGCCGGATTGGGCTTGCCCTTGCCGTGCTTGCCCTCGTCGGCGACGACGCGGAGCTGGGTCAGCTCGAGCGCCTTCAGCTCGATCTCGCAGGCCGCGAGCTTCTCGCGGAAGGCCGCGTCCTGGATGATCGGCTTGCCGCCGGATTCGACCTTGCCGGCGAGATCGCGGATGCGGCGCAGACGCTCCTTGGAGACGCCGACGCGCGCGATGCCGGTGCGCTCATTGCCGAGCAGGAATTTTGCGTAATCCCAGCCCTTGTTCTCCTCGCCGATCAGGTTCTCGTAGGGAACCTCGACGTCGTCGAAGAACACCTCATTGACCTCAACGCCGCCGTCGATGGTCTGGATCGGACGCACGGTGACGCCCTTCGACTTCATCGAGAACACGATGAAGGAGATGCCCATCTGCTTCTTGGCGGTCGCGTCGGTGCGGCAGAGGCAGAAGATCATGTCGGCGTGCTGGGCCAGCGTGGTCCAGGTCTTCTGACCGTTGATGATCCACTTGTCGCCCTTGCGCTCGGCCCTGGTCTTGAGCGAGGCGAGGTCCGAACCGGAGCCGGGCTCGGAGAAGCCCTGACACCACCAATCGTCGACATTGGCAATGCGCGGCAGGTACTTCTTCTTCTGCTCTTCATTGCCGAAGGTGTAGATGACCGGGCCGACCATGCTGACGCCGAAGGCGAGCGGCTGCGGCGCCGGATAGGACTGCAGCTCCTCGTTGAAGATGTAGTGCTGCACGCTGGTCCAGCCCGTGCCGCCGAACTGCTTGGGCCAATGGCTGACGCCCCAGCCCTTCTTGTTGAGGATGCGCCACCACGTCACCATCTCGTCCTTCGAGAGATGGCGGCCTTCCACCAGCTTGCGCCGCGTATCCGGCGGCACGTTGTCGCGGAAGAATGAACGCACTTCCTCGCGAAACGCCTGCTCTTCCTTCGTGAATGCGAGATCCATCGGATCCTCCTGTGAACGATTTTGTTCTTACCAAACCCGCCGTCATTCCGGGATGCGCCGTAAGGCGCAGGCCCGGAATCCATATCCCCGACTCGTGGTTATGGATTCCGGGCTCGCCGCTTTGCGGCGCCCCGGAATGACAGAAACACTTACTGCAACACCTCGAACAAGCCGGCCGCGCCCATGCCGCCGCCGACGCACATGGTGACGACCGCATACTTCGCCTTGCGGCGGCGGCCTTCGATCAGCGCGTGGCCGGTCAGGCGCGCGCCCGACATGCCGTAGGGATGGCCGACCGAGATCGCGCCGCCATTGACGTTGATCTTCTCGGGGTCGATGCCGAGCTTGTCGCGGCAATACAGCACCTGCACCGCGAAGGCTTCGTTCAGCTCCCAGAGGCCGATGTCGTCGACGGTGAGGCCGTGGCGCTTGAGCAGGCGCGGCACGGCGAAGACCGGGCCGATGCCCATCTCGTCCGGCTCGCAGCCGGCGGAGACGAAGCCGCGGAAGATGCCGAGCGGCTTGAGGCCGCGCTTGGACGCTTCCTTGTCGCTCATGATGACAGAGGCGCTGGCGCCGTCGGACAGCTGGCTGGCATTGCCGGCGGTGACGGAGAAACCCTCGCCGCGCACGGGCTTGAGGCCGGCAAGGCCTTCGATCGTGGTCTCGGGGCGTGGACCTTCGTCCTGCGACAGCGTCACTTCCTTCATCGAGACAGCACCGGTCGCCTTGTCGGTAACCGCCATCTGCGTCGTGATCGGCGCGAGCTCATCCTTGAACTTGCCGCCCTGCTGCGCGGCTGCGGTGCGGCGCTGGCTCTCCAGCGAATACTCGTCCTGCTTCTCGCGCGAGATGCCGTAGCGCTTGGCGACGATTTCGGCGGTGTCGATCATGGGCATGTAGACCTCGCCCTTGATCTTGAGCAGCGCCGGATCCTGGGCGTGGAAGCCGTTCATCTTGTCGTTCTGGACGAGCGAGATCGACTCGCCGCCGCCGCCGACCGCGATCTCGACGCCGTCGAAGATCACCGAGCGCGCGGCGAGCGCGATCGCCTGCAGGCCCGAGGCGCATTGCCGGTCGATGGTGGTGCCGGCGACCGTCACGGGCAGGCCGGCGCGGAGCAGCGCCTTGCGGGCGATGTTGCCACCAGTCGCGCCCTGCTGGAGCGCCGCGCCCATCACGACGTCCTCGATCTCCTTCGGATCGACCTTGGCGCGCGCGACGGCTTCGCCGATGGCGTGGCCGAGCAGCGTCGCGCCCTCGGTGGCGTTGAGCATGCCGCGATAGGCCTTGCCGATCGGCGTGCGGGCGGTGGAAACGATGACGGCGTCGGTCAAGAACGACCTCCTGGTTGGGTGGATTGTGATGGTTTCTGCTGCTGGCGCAATTCGTGGCGCGACAGCTTTCCGACCGGCGTGCGCGGCAGATCCTCGACGAACTCGACCGCCGCCGGCAATTCGTGCTTGCCGACCTTGCCGGTGAGCTGCGCGCGCAGCTCGTCGAGCGAGAACGGCTTTGCGTCCGGCTTCAGCTTGATGAAGGCTTTCGCAGCCTCGCCGCGATACTGGTCGGGAATGCCGAGCACGATCACCTCGTGCACGCCCGGAAGGGTATAGATCGCCTGCTCGATCATTTGCGGATAGACGTTGAAGCCGCCGGAGATGATCATGTCCTTCTTGCGATCGACCAGGAAGAAATATCCGTCGGCGTCGACATAGCCGATGTCGCCGGTGAGGAAGCGGCCATCGGCGAAGGACTCCGCGGATTCCTTCGGCTTGTTCCAATAGCCCTTGGTGACGTTCGGGCCCTTGATGCGGATCTCGCCGACTTCGCCCGGCGGCAGCACCTTGGTCGGATCTTCCAGCGCGACGACGTCGAGCTCGATGCCGGGCAGCATCAGGCCGATCGAGCCGGGCTTGTCGGGACCGACAGGCGGATGGCCGGTGCCGGGCGAGCAGGTCTCGGTCATGCCCCAGCCGCTGCGCAGCTTCTTGCCGACCTTGCTCTCGAAGAAGCGGGCGACCTCGACCGGCAGCGGCGCGCCGCCGGAGCCGATCGCGTTGAGCGAGGAGAAGTCGCGCTTGTCCAGATCCGGCAGCGCAGCGATCGCGATCCACATCGTCGGCACGCCCGGGAAATAGGTCGCGCGCTTGACCTCGATGTCGCGCATCACGGCTTCGACATCGAAACGCTGGTGGAGCGAGATCAGATTGCCGCGGCTGAGCGAGGACAGCAGCACGACGGTGAGCGCGTAGATGTGGAACAGCGGCAGCACGCAGATCACGCGCTCGATCATATCGCCGCGTGCGGCACGATTCGGCTTGCCCCAGACGTCGTAGATCGACACGGCCGACGACAGATTACCGTGCGTCAGCATCGCGCCCTTGGGCAGGCCGGTGGTGCCGCCGGTATATTGCAGCAGCGCGACGTCGTCGGCCGTCACCGACGGCCATTGCGCGGGCGCGGTGGCGCCCTCGACGAAGGTCTTGAAGGTGACGATGCGGGGATCGCTGGGGATCGGCGCCTGCGGCGTGCCGACCTTGCCCCAATTGTCGTCCTCGCAGACGACGAGGCGATCGATCAGCCCCTTCTCCAGAAATTTCAGCGCGGTCGGCAGCAGCGCGGCGAGGTTGGAGGTGACCAGCAGGCGCGAGCCGGAATCGGAAACCTTGTGCGTCAGCGCGATCTCGCCGTCGAGCGGCGACAGATGCGCGACGCGGGCGCCGGCCTTCAGCGCGCCGAAGAAATTGACGGGATGATCCGGCGTGTTGCCGAGGAACAGCGCCACGGACGTGTTCTTGCCGCAGCCGGCGCGCAGGAACGCCGCCGCCGCGCGCTCGGCCATCGCGGCGAGCTCGGTATAGGTGATCGGACGATCGCGGAATTCCAGCGCAGTGTGCGGGCCGTAATCGGCGGCGGCTTTCGACAAGAGGTCAGGCAGCGAGCCCTGGGCGATGGTGTCGTCCCAGTGCACACCCTCGGGGTAAAACTGTTCGCCGGGATGGGTCATTTCGTTTCGTTATTTTGCACCGCCTAAGCGGCAACTCCACGTAAGGCAGGCACGGACGGACGGGCTCCCCTCCCCCTTGCGGGGAGGAGTTGGGGAAGGGGGTAGTCACGAACGCCGGCGCCCGGGGCTACCCCCCTCCCTGCCCCTCCCCCGCAAGGGGGGAGGGAATGAAGAGAGCGGAGCTCGGAGCGAGACATCACGGCGATTGCCAACCCGATCAAGCCGCTTTCGACGCCGCCGCCAGCGAGGCGAACGTCTTGCCTTCGGCGGCGAGCTTCTTCAGCAGCGGGGCGGGCTCGAGGCTCGGGTCGTTGGTCTCCTTGGCGTAGAAGGCCAGGCGATCGGCGATATGCTTGAGGCCGACGGTGTCGGCCCAGAACATCGGGCCGCCGCGATAGATCGGCCAGCCATAGCCGTAGAGCCAGACCACGTCGATGTCCGACGGACGCGCCGCGATACCTTCTTCGAGGATCTTCGCGCCCTCGTTGATCATCGGGTACATCATGCGCTCGAGGATCTCGTCGTCGCTGACGACTCGCTTCTTGCGGCCGAGGCGCAGCAGCGTCTCGTCGATCAGCTTCTCGACCTCCGGATCCGGCAGCGGCGCGCGCGAGCCGGCTTCGTACTTGTAGTAGCCCTTGCCGGTCTTCTGGCCGAAGCGGCCGGCTTCGCACAGCGCGTCCGCGATCTCCGACTTGATGCCGCGGTCCTTGCGCGAGCGCCAGCCGATGTCGAGGCCGGCGAGGTCGCCCATCGCGAACGGTCCCATCGGCATGCCGAATTTTGTCACCACGGCATCGACCTGCTGCGGCAAAGCGCCTTCGAACAACAGTTTCTCGGACTGCTTGCCGCGCTGGGCCAGCATGCGGTTGCCGACGAAGCCGTCGCAGACGCCGACCACGGCCGGCACCTTCGCGATCTTGCGTGCGATGGTCACAGCCGTGACGAGCGCATCGGGCGCGGTCTTGTCGGCGCGCACGATCTCGCACAGCTTCATGACGTTGGCCGGCGAGAAGAAATGCATGCCGAGCACGTCCTGCGGACGCTTGGTCGCCTTCGCGATCTCGTCGATGTTGAGATACGAGGTGTTGGAGGCGAGCACGGCGCCCTGCTTGACGTACTGGTCGAGCTTGCCGAACACTTCCTGCTTCACCGCCATGGTCTCGAACACGGCCTCGATGACGAGGTCGGCATCGCCGACATTCTCGATGCCGACGACCCCGTTGATCAGCGCCATGCGCTTGGCGGGCGCGTCGGCCGGGATGCCGCCGCGCGCGGCGGTCGCTTCCCAGTTCTTCTGCATGATGCCCATGCCGCGCTTGAGCTGTTCCTCGCCGGTCTCGATCAGGGTGACGGGGATGCCGGCATTGGCAAACGACATCGCGATGCCGCCGCCCATGGTGCCGGCGCCGAGAATGGCAACACGGTTAACGGGGCGCGACTTGGTGCCCTCGGGAACGCCTGCGATCTTGTTGGCTTCGCGCTCGGCGAAGAAGGCGTAGCGCTGCGCCTTGGACTGGTCGCTGGCGACGAGCTTGAGGAAACCCTCGCGCTCCTTCTTCAGACCTTCGTCGAACGGCAGGTCGATCGCCGCACCGACGGCGTCGGCCGCCGCGAACGGGGCTTCCAGGCCGCGCGACTTCTTGGTCATGGCGGCGACGGCATTGGTGAAGATCGAGCGATCGGCCTTCGCGGCCGCAATCTTGGAATCGTCGTCGCGCAGGCGGCGCAGCGGGCGCTTCTCGGCGATCAGCTTGCGGACGAACGCCTCGCCGCCGGAAGCCGGGCCTTCGACGATCTCTTCGATCAAGCCGTTCTTCAGCGCTTCGGCAGCACCAATCGGATCGCCGCCGACGATCATCTTGACCGCGAGCTCGGGACCGACCGCGCGCGGCAGGCGCTGGGTGCCGCCGGCGCCGGGCAAGAGGCCGAGCTTCACCTCGGGCAGGCCGAGCTTGGCCTCCTTGACCGCCACGCGGAAATGACAGGCCAGCGCGACTTCGAGGCCGCCGCCGAGCGCGGTGCCGTGGATCGCGGCAACGATCGGTTTCGGCGAATTCTCCATCTCGGCCAGCACTTCGTTGAGGCCGGGCGGCTTCGGCGGCTTGCCGAATTCGGTGATGTCGGCACCGGCGATGAAGGTGCGGCCGGCGCAGGTCAGCACGATGCCCTTGATCGCGGGATCGGCGATGGCGGCCTTCATGCACTCCAGGATACCACCGCGGACTGCGGCACTCAGCGCATTGACCGGAGGGCTATTCACCGTGACGATCCCGACTTCGTCATGACGCTCAAGCTTGACCACTTCGCTCACGGTTTCCCTCCTTGGTGGGGATTTACTTTTGTTCGATTTCGCGGTGCGGAATTTAATTCCGCATCTTGACGGCAGGGTTATTTTGAAGCACGGACGTTGTCAACGACTCCGCGCAAGAAGCAGATCAGGGATGAAGCGTACAGGAAAGAAGACTGCGACCGATCGGAATTTCGTCGTCGCGCTTTCCCGCGGACTGGATGTATTGCGCGCGTTCCAACCCAATGACGGCCTGCTCGGCAATCAGGAGATTGCGGCCCGCACCAATCTGCCGAAGCCGACGGTTTCGCGGCTGACCTATACGCTGACCAAGCTCGGTTATCTGACGCCGGTTCCCCGTTTCGAGAAATACCAGCTCACGCCCGCCGCGATGTCGCTCGGCTATGCCGCGCTCGCCAATCTCGGCGTTCGGCATTTGTCCGAGCCGTTTCGCGAGGACGTGATGCGCGCGACCGGCGGCGCCGTCGCCGTCGGCGGCCGCGACCGTCACAGCATGATCTATTTCGGGCAGAGCCGCGGCAGCGAGACGGTCGGCGTTCAACTCGACGTCGGCTCCCGCGTGCCGATTGCAACCAGCGCGATGGGACGGGCCTATTTCTGGGCGCTCGACGACGAGGCTCGCGCGGAACTGTCGCGCCTCTTGCGCGAACATTACGGCAGCCGCTGGCCGAAAATGCGTGATGGGCTGGAGCGTTCCGGCGAGACCGTCGCGAAACACGGTTTCGCGATTTCGGTCGGCGACTGGCACGACGACATCGGCGCCGCCGGCGTCGCGCTCAAGCTCAACGACGGAACCGGACCTTACGCATTCAATTGCGGCGCACCCGCATTCCGCTTCACGGAAGAGCGATTGATCAACGACATTGGACCGCGTCTGCTTGCGATGGTAAGGAACATCGAAGCGGCACTCGGGGGTCTGATGCCGCATTCAAAAAAAGAAATCAGCAAAAAGCTGAAATCAGGAGGAAAAGTTGCGCGTGTGGCCGAGGGGTTCAGATAGCCTTAGTCTTCACCGGGAGCGGTTCGCATCGCCCCGTCGCCCACTGAACGGTGTGGGCGAGACGAGATGACGCAGGCACAGCTCGCGCGGGGGACATCGCCCCTGCTCGCGGTTCGCGACGTCAGCGTCGTGTTCGGCGGCATCGTCGCGCTCAACGGCGTGTCCTTCGACATGCACAAGGGCCAGATCCTCGGCTTGATCGGCCCCAACGGCGCCGGCAAGACCACGCTCTTCAACTGTCTCTCGCGGCTCTATCAGCCGTCGTCCGGCGACATCCTGATGGAGGGCGTCAGCATCCTGACGCGGCCGCCGCACCGCATCGCCGAGATCGGCATCGGCCGCACCTTCCAGAACGTGGCGCTGTTTCCGAACCTGTCGGTGATGGACAACGTCCGCGTCGGCACGCATGCGCGCACCTCCAGCGACATCATCAGCGACTCGCTGCGCCTCGCCTGGATCCGCCGCAGCGAGACCGACGTGAACAAGAAGGTGCACGAGATCCTCGCCTATCTCGACCTCGAGGACGTCGCCCACACCGTCGTGTCCGGCCTGCCCTTCGGCACGCAGAAGCGCGTCGAGCTGGCGCGCGCGCTCGCGGCCGACCCGAAGATCCTGTTGCTCGACGAGCCCGCCGGCGGCCTCAACCACGAGGAAGTCTACGTGCTCGGCGACCTCATCCGCAAAATCCGCGACGAGCGCCACATGACCGTGCTGCTGGTCGAGCACCACATGGGCCTCGTGATGTCGATCGCCGACCACGTCGTCGCGCTGAATTTCGGCAAGAAGCTCGCGGAAGGCACGCCGGCCCAGGTGCAGGCGGACCCCGACGTCATCAAGGCCTATCTCGGGAGCAAGGACCAATGACGACGCTGCTCAACGTCAAGGACCTGCGCGCCTATTACGGCCAGGTCCAGGCGCTCCATGGCCTGTCTTTCTCCCTCAACGAGGGCTCCCTGACGACGCTGCTGGGCGCCAACGGCGCCGGCAAGACCACCACGCTGCGCGCGATCTGCAACATGGTGCGCTCGACCGGCGGCATCGAGTTCGACGGCAAGCCGCTGAACAACCGCTCCACCGAGAGCATCGTGCGGTTCGGCATCGCCCATGTGCCGCAGGGCCGCGGCACCTTCACCACCATGACGGTGGAGGAGAACCTCCAGCTCGGCGCCATCACCCGCAAGGACAGCGCCGGCATCGTCTCCGACATCGAGCGGATGTATGCGCATTTCCCGGTGCTCAAGCAGCGCCACACCCAGCAGGCCGGCACGCTCTCCGGCGGCGAGCAGCAGATGCTCGCGGTCGCCCGCGCCCTGATGCTGCGGCCGCGCCTGATGCTGCTGGACGAGCCCTCCTTCGGCCTCGCGCCGCTGGTGGTGCGCGACCTGTTCGGCATCCTCGGCAAGATCAACCGCGAGGACAAGGTGTCGATCCTGGTGGTCGAGCAGAACGCCCAGCTCGCGCTCGAGCTCGCCGACCAGGCCTATGTGATCGAGACCGGCCGCATCGTGATGTCGGGCAATGCCAAGGACATCGCGAACAACGAAGAAATCCGCAAATCCTATCTGGGTTACTGAGGGAGCCGGCACAATGGAACTGTTCACCAACCAGGTCCTGGCCGGCATCGCCACGGGCGCGATCTACGCCTGCATGGCGCTCGCCGTGGTCATGATCTACCAGGCCATCGACCATCTCAACTTCGCGCAGGGCGAGATGGCGATGTTCTCGACCTTCATCTCCTGGCAGCTGATGCAGTGGGGCGTGTCCTACTGGGCCGCCTTCCTGATCACGCTGGCGTTCTCCTTCGCCGCCGGCATCGCGATCGAGCGCATCCTGTTCAAGCCGCTAGCGAAAGCGCCGGTGCTGACCAACGTCGCCGGCTTCATCGCGCTGTACGCGATCATCAACTCGTCGGCCGGTCTGCTCTGGGACTTCACCATCAAGCAGTACCCGACCCCGTTCGGCTCCGCGCCGTTCCTGGGCAGCCAGCTGATCTCGACCCACCAGGCCGGCATGATCGGCGTCACCGTGCTGCTGCTGCTCGGCCTGTACTTCTTCTTCCAGTACACCCGGATCGGCCTTGCGATGCGCGCGGCCGCTTCCGTGCCTGAATCGGCCCGCCTCGTCGGCATCAACACGAGCTGGATGATCGCGCTCGGCTGGGGCATGGCGACCGCGATCGGCGCGATCGCCGGCATGCTGATCGCCCCGGTCGTGTTCCTCGAGCCCAACATGATGGGCGGCGTGCTGATCTACGGCTTCGCCGCCGCGGTGCTCGGCGGGCTGACCAGCCCGTTCGGCGCCGTGGTCGGCGGCTTCCTGGTCGGCATCTTCGAGAACCTCGCCGGCACCTACATCCCCGGCGTCGGCAACGAGCTGAAACTCCCGATCGCGCTCGCGCTGATCATCTCCGTCCTGGTCGTCAAACCCGCTGGCCTGTTCGGCCGGCACATCGTCAAGCGAGTTTGATCATGAGCGCTGCAGAAGAAGTCGTTGCAGAGGGCCACGAGGCGGTCGAGGCCGTTCCGAAGCGGGCCATGACGCTGGGCACCGGCACCTCGCTGGTGGTGCTCGCCGCGCTGCTGATCGCCCCCGTCTTCGTCAAGAACTTCATCATCTTCCAGATGACGATGCTCCTGATCTACGGGCTCGCGGTGCTGGCGCTGAACATCCTCACCGGCGGAAGCGGCCAGTTCTCGCTCGGCCAGAGCGCGTTCTACGCGGTCGGCGCCTATACGACCGCGGTGCTGATGGAGCACTTCAACGTCAATTACGCGCTGACCCTGCCGATCGCCGGCGTGGTCTGTTTCGGCTTCGGCTTCCTGTTCGGGCAGCCGGCGCTGCGGCTCTCCGGCGTCTATCTGGCGCTGGCGACCTTCGCACTTGCGACCGCGATGCCGCAGCTCCTGAAGCTGAACTTCCTCGAGCACTGGACCGGCGGCGTGCAGGGCCTCGTCGTCACCAAGCCGGACGCGCCGTTCGGCCTGCCGATGTCGCAGGACATGTGGCTGTACTATTTCACGCTCGTCGTCGTGATCGCGATCTACATCTTCTCGGTGAACCTGTTGCGCTCCCGCTCGGGCCGCGCCTTCATGGCGATCCGCGACAACGAGATCGCGGCCTCCGCCATGGGCGTCGACGTCGCGCTCTACAAGACGCTGGCCTTCGGCGTCTCCGCCGCCATCACCGGCATCGCCGGCTCGCTCGGCGCCATCGCGGTGCAGTTCGTCGCGCCCGACAGCTACACCATCACGCTCGCGATCTCGCTGTTCCTCGGCATGGTCGTCGGCGGCGTGGGCTGGCTGCCCGGCTCGATCGTCGGCGCCGCCTTCATCATCTTCGTGCCTAACATGGCGGAAGGCATCTCCAAGGGCCTCTCCGGTGCCGTGTTCGGCGTGCTCCTGTTCCTCGTCATCTACCTCGTGCCGCACGGCGCAAGGCAAGTCGCAATCCTGGGCCAGCAACTCGCCGGAAAGCTCAGAAAAAACTGAAAACCACGATCTTAAGGAAGGAGATTTCGTTTTGTTTCTCGCAAGAATACTGCGAACCACTGCGCTCGTAACGGCGGTCGCAACCCTCACCTCCGGCGCAGCACTCGCTCAGAAGAAATACGATACCGGCGCGACCGATACCGAGATCAAGATCGGCAACATCATGCCGTACAGCGGTCCGGCGTCGGCCTATGGCATCATCGGCAAGACCGAAGAAGCCTATTTCAAGATGATCAACGACAAGGGCGGCATCAACGGCCGCAAGATCAACTTCGTCACCTATGACGACGCCTATTCGCCGCCGAAGGCCGTCGAGCAGGTCCGCAAGCTCGTCGAGAGCGACGAGGTGCTGGCCGTGTACAATCCGCTCGGCACGCCCTCGAACACCGCGATCCAGAAGTACCTGAACGCCAAGAAGATCCCGCAGCTGTTCGTCGCCACGGGCGCCACCAAGTGGAACGACCCGAAGAACTTCCCCTGGACCATGGGCTGGCAGCCCTCCTACCAGAGCGAAGCACAGATCTACGCGAAATGGCTGATGAAGGAGAAGCCGAACGCCAGGGTCGCGATCCTCTACCAGAACGACGATTTCGGCAAAGACTACCTCAAGGGCACCAAGGACGGTCTCGGCGCCAAGGGCGCGTCGATGATCATCATGGAAGAGAGCTATGAGATCTCCGAGCCCTCGATCGACGGCCACATCGTCAAGATCAAGGCCGCCAATCCCGACGTGCTGCTGATCTACGCGACGCCGAAGTTCGCCGCGCAAACCATCAAGAAGACCGCCGAGCTGAGCTGGAAGCCGCTCCAGATCCTCACCAACGTGTCGATCTCGGTCGGCAGCGTGATGAAGCCGGCCGGCTTCGAGGCCTCGCAGGACGTGCTGTCGGCGGCCTATGCCAAGGACTCCACCGACCCGCAGTGGAACAACGATCCCGGCATGAAGAGGTGGAACGAGTTCGTCGACAAGTACATGCCCGGCGCCGACAAGACCGACACCGGCATGGTCTACGGCTATGGTGCCGCCTCGACCCTGGTCAAGACGCTGGAAATGTGTGGTGACGACCTTACCCGCGCCAACCTGATGAAGCAGGCCGCGAGCCTGAAGGATTTTGCGCCGGACACCCTGCTGCCCGGCGTCAAGATCAACACCAGCGCCACCGACTTCGCCCCGATCTCGCAGCTCCAGATGCAGCGCTTCAAGGGCGAGAAGTGGGAACTGTTCGGCGAGATCATCAGCGGCGACGTCGCCTCCGAGTGACGTGCTGACGCCATAGTCCAAATCTCGTCCGAAAGGACAAAGCCCCCGCGGGCAACCGCGGGGGCTTTTTGTTGACGTCGCCCGTCAATCTTGTTCAATGCGGCCGATCCAACCGAGGCAGGAGAACAATGGTCGCCGTTCGTTTTCAGGTTGTGGCCCTTTCGGCCGCATTCGCATTGTGCACTGCGATGACCGGCCCCGCGCTGGCGCAGAAGAAATACGACAGCGGCGCCTCCGATACCGAGATCAAGATCGGCAACATCATGCCCTATAGCGGCCCCGCCTCCGCCTATGCGGCGATCGGCAAGGCCGAGGAAGCCTATTTCAACAAGATCAACGCCGAGGGCGGCATCAACGGCCGCAAGGTCAAGTTCATCTCGTATGACGATGCGTATTCGCCGCCGAAGACGGTGGAGCAGGCGCGCAAGCTGGTCGAGAGCGACGGCGTGCTGCTGATCTTCGGCTCGCTCGGCACCTCGACCAACGGCGCCATCCGCAAATACATGAACGAGAAGAAGGTGCCGCAATTGTTCGTGGCGAGCGGTGCCTCGAAATGGAACGACCCGAAGCAATATCCGTGGACCATGGGCTGGCAGCCGAGCTACGCCAGCGAAGCGCGCATCTACGCCAAGTACATCATGAAGGAGAAGCCGGACGCCAAGATCGCCGTGCTCTACCAGAACGACGATTTCGGCAAGGACTACCTGAAGGGCCTGAAGGACGGCCTCGGGCCCAAGGCGTCGATGATCGTGCTGGAAGACGGCTACGACACCTCCGAGCCCGCGATCGACGAGCATGTCGTGAAGCTGAAAGCCTCGGGCGCCGACGTCTTCGTCAGCATCACCACGCCGAAATTCGCGGCCCAGGCGATCAAGAAGGCGGCCGAGATCAACTGGCACCCGGTCCACATCATCTCCAACGTCTCCGCCTCGGTCGGCGGCGTGCTGGAGCCGGCGGGGATCGAGATCTCGCAAGGCATCCTGTCGGCGAGCTACACCAAGGACGGCTCCGACCCGCAATGGAATGCCGATGACGGCATGAAGCGGTTCTATAACTTCCTCGCGCAATTCGATCCGAAGGCCAACAAGCTCGATGCCGGCGTGGTGTTCGGCTATGCCGCGGCGCAGACCATGGTGAAGGTGCTGCAGATGTGCGGCGACGACCTCACCCGCGACAACGTCATGAGGCAAGCCGCGAGCCTGAAGGATTTCGCGCCCGACACGCTGCTGCCCGGCATCACGATCAACACCGCACCCGACAATTTCGCCCCGATCGAGCAGCTGCAGATGATGCGGTTCAAAGGCCGGAAATGGGAGCTGTTCGGCGACATCATCTCGAGCGATCTCAACCACTGAGCCCGCGCAACCCAAAATCGCTCGATATCATATAAACAACCAAAGACAGTCGCGCCTTCTCGCACCCGCACACGCGTCCGCGCCACGCCCTAGACTACTAAAGGAGCAGCCCCTGCGACGCCGTCGCGGGGGCTTTCTGTTGAAGGCCCAGGGTAAATCGTATTGAATTGCGGCCACGTCGCCAAAAACAATCACGGCAAGAAAAGGAGACGTACACACACCAAGAAAATAGGGAGATAGGAATGCCCGCTGTCACCGGCAAGCTTGCGGCCGCGTCACTGGCGCTCGCGCTCATTGCGGCGTCGACCTCCACCGCATCGGCCCAGAAGAAATACGATACCGGCGCGACCGACACCGAGATCAAGATCGGCAACATCATGCCCTACAGCGGACCGGCCTCCGCCTACGGCATCATCGGGCGGACCGAAGCCGCCTATTTCAAGAAGATCAACGACGAAGGCGGCATCAACGGCCGCAAGATCAACTACATCAGCTACGACGATGCGTACTCGCCGCCGAAGACGGTGGAGCAGGCGCGCAAGCTGGTCGAGAGCGACGAGGTGCTGTTCATCTTCAACTCGCTCGGCACGCCGCCGAACTCGGCGATCCACAAATATATGAACACGAAGAAGGTGCCGCAGCTGTTCGTCGCCACCGGCGCCACCAAGTGGAACGATCCGCAGAACTTCCCATGGACCATGGGCTGGCAGCCCAACTACCAGAGCGAGACGCAGATCTATGCGAAGTGGCTCTTGAAGAACAAGCCCGACGCCAAGATCGCGGTGCTCTACCAGAACGACGATTACGGCAAGGATTATCTGAAGGGCCTCAAGGACGGCCTCGGCTCCAAGGCGGCCTCGATGATCGTGATGGAGGAGAGCTATGAGACCTCCGAACCGACCATCGACAACCACATCGTCAAGCTGAAGTCGACCGGCGCCGACGTGTTCATGAACATCACGACGCCGAAATTCGCGGCGCAGGCGATCAAGAAGAACGCCGAGATCGGCTGGAAGCCGCTGCACTTCCTCAACAACGTCTCGGCCTCGGTCGGCAGCGTGATGAAGCCCGCCGGTTTCGAGAACGGCCAGGACATCATCTCGGCCGATTATCTCAAGGACGTGTCGGATCCGGAGTGGAACAACGATGCCGGCATGAAGGAGTTTCTCGCCTTCATGACCAAGTACTTCCCGGAGGGCGACAAGCTCGACAAGGGCACCATCGTCGGCTACGCGGTGGCGCAGACGCTGGTCCAGGTGCTGAAGCAGTGCGGCGATGATCTCACGCGCGAGAACATCATGAAGCAGGCCGCCAGCCTTAAGAACTTCCGCACCGAGGCGCTGCTGCCGGGCATCCAGATCAACACCGGCGCGAACGACTTTGCGCCGATCAGCCAGCTCCGGCTCGAGCGGTTCAAGGGCGAGCGCTGGGAACTGTTCGGCGACGTCATCAGCGCCGACGTCGGCGGCTAGTCCGATCGGAGATCCGGCGATAACAAGCCCCCTGCGAGATGATCGCAGGGGGCTTTGCTGTCGGCTGATTACATCACGCGATTGCACAATCGAATGATGGTAAAGCCTGCTTACCCTTTTGCGCCCGATGCGCTAGGCAGGGGAATGGCGACGTCCTCGCCGTCGCTCTAGTCTGCTCAAGAGTTTGCCGAAGGCCTTCGTCATGACCGATCGACGCCCCCTGCTCCGCGCGCTCTACGATGCCGCCGTTGCCGCAGCCCATCCCAATACGATCCTGGCGCCTCACTTGCGCCCCGCGCCCAAAGGGCGCGTGATCTGCCTTGCCGCCGGCAAGGGCGCGGGCGCGATGGCCGCCGCGGCGGAGCGGCATTACCTCGACACGCTGGGGCTCGCGCCGGAGCGCCTGGTCGGCATCGCCACCACCCGCCACGGCTATGGCGTGCCGACGCGGCGCATCCGCGTGGTCGAGGCCGGCCATCCCGTGCCTGACGAAGCTGGCCTCAAGGGCGCAGCCGACACGCTCGCGCTCGCGGGCGAGGCCGGGCCTGACGATCTGCTGCTGGTGCTGCTCACCGGCGGCGGTTCGGCGAACTGGATCGCGCCGGTGGACGGCATCAGCTTTGCGCAGAAGCAGGCGGTCAACAAGGCGCTGCTGCGCTCGGGCGCGCCGATCGGCGAGATGAATATCGTCAGAAAACATCTGTCGCGGATCAAGGGCGGCCGGCTCGCGCGCGCCGGCAAGAATGCGGCCGAGATCGTGACGCTCGCGATCTCCGACGTGCCGCATGACGATCCCTCCGCGATCGCCTCCGGTCCCACCGTGCCCGATCCGACCACGCTGGCGGACGCGCGCGCGATCGTCGCGAAATACAGGCTCGACATCGACGACGCCGTGCGCCGCGCCCTCGACGATCCCGCCAATGAAAGCGCCAAGCCCGGCGACGCAGCCTTCGCGCGCGCGTCGTTCGAGCTGATCGCGCGTCCGAAGCAATCGCTCGACGCGGCCGTGAAGCTCGCCAAGGACGCCGGCTACGAGACCATCGATCTCGGTGCCGATCTCGAAGGCGAGGCCCGCGAGGTCGCCGCCAATCATGCCAAGCTGGCGCTGCAGGCGCGCGCGCAAGGCAAGCGCCTCGCGATCCTCTCCGGCGGCGAGCTCACGGTCACCGTGCGCGGCAATGGCCGCGGCGGCCCGAACCAGGAATACGCGCTGGCGCTGGCGGAGCTGTTGAAGGACACGCCTGACATCTCCGCGCTCGCCGGCGACACCGACGGCGCCGACGGCGGCGCCGGCCATCCCACCGATCCCGCCGGCGCGCTGATCGACGCGGCGACGTTTGCGAAGATGAAAGCGCTGGCGCTTCAGCCGCAGGCGTATCTGGACAACAACGACGCGACGACGTTCTTCGAGGCGACCGGGGATCTGCTGCAGCCCGGCCCGACGCTGACCAACGTGAACGATATCCGGGTGATCTTGGTGGATTGAGGCGGCTGCCCCAATGACGGTGTCATTCCCCGCGAAAGCGGGGAATCCAGTACGCCGCGGCTTCTCCGTATCCGACTGACGTCTCTGGAATACTGGATCGCCCGGTCGAGCCGGGCGATGACGGCGGAGAATGTGGATCGACCGCGGTTAGTCGCGGAGCCTCAAAACTCGTTCGCGATCTTCGACAGCATCTCGATCAGGGCTTCACGGTTGGACTGCCCGAGCAGATCGTTCAGCCGCGACTCGTGCTTGGTGGCGACGAGCTTCTTGGCGCGGGTCAGGACGGCCTTGCCCTTGTCGGTCAGGACCAGGATGTGCGAGCGGCGGTCGTTGGTGGAGCGGATCCGCGCGCAAAGGTCGCGGCTCTCCAGGTTGTCGAGCAGGGCCACGAAATTCGGGCGGAGGATGCCGAGGGTGGAGGCGATCTCGGTCTGGTTACGGCCGGGATTCTTCTCGACCAGCAGCAGCACGGAGAACTGCGCCGGCGTCAGCTGGAGCGAGGCCATGCAGCGCAGGAAGTTCTCGAACACTTTCAGCTGCGCACGCTTCAGGACATAGCCGAGCTGTTCGGAGAGTTCGCCGAGCTGGAGGGCTTCAGGCTGCGCCTCAGCGGCGTCCTTGCGCCCCTTGGCCGCCTCGCCGGACTTTTCGGAAGACTTTTCAGCGGTTTTGGAAACGGTCATCGCCTCGTGCTCGTAATCCCGCTAAATTCGGGACGGGTCGTCCGCCACCCTTGAGATTATATTTGATAATTGTTATGGACCATATCAAATATCGTCAGCGTCTTTCAATGGCTGTGAGCGGACCGTCCACCACAATCAGGGGGACCGGTCCGGATTAGGGGGAGCGTCCGGTCTTGAATACCACCATCATGCTGTTCCTGGTTCAGGACGGCATCACCAATGGCGCGATCTATGCGCTGCTCGGGCTGGCGCTGGTGCTGGTGTTCGCCGTCACCCGCGTGATCCTGATCCCCCAGGGCGAATTCGTCACCTATGGCGCGCTGACCTATGCCTCGCTCGCCGCGGGGCAGATGCCGGGCACCGCCAAGCTCGCGCTGGCGCTGGGCATCGGTGCGTTCGTCTTCGACCTGTTCACGGCACGCAAGGCGCTGCATGCGCGGCTGATCCTGCGCAGCTTCATCGCCAACATCGTGCTGCCCGCCATCGTGCTGGCGCTCACCATCTATTTTGCCGCGCAGAAGCCGCCGGTGGCGGTCTGCATCGCGCTGTCGCTGGTGATCGTCGCGATGATCGGCCTCTATCTCTACCGTATCGCGTTCCAGCCACTCGCGCACACCTCGGTGCTGGTGCTGCTGATTGCGTCGGTCGGCGTCCACCTCGCGCTGCAGGGCCTCGGCCTGCTGTTCTTCGGCGCCGAAGGCCAGCGCGGACCCGCCGTGCTGTCCGGCGCCTTCACCGCCGGCGCGCTGCGCTTCACCGGCCAGAGCATCACCGTCTACGCCATCACCGTCGCCTTCATCGTCGGGCTCTGGCTGTTCTTCGGCCTGACGCTCTACGGCAAGGCGCTGCGTGCCACCGCGGTCAACCGGCTCGGAGCCCGGCTCGTCGGCATCCGCACCACGCTGTCGGGGCAGATCGCCTTTCTGCTGGCCTCCATCATCGGCGCGCTGTCAGGCATCATGATCGTGCCGATCACGACGCTCTATTACGACTCGGGTTTCCTGATCGGCCTGAAGGGCTTCGTCGCCGCGATCATCGGCGGGCTCGTCAGCTACCCCCTCACCGCCGTCGCGGCGCTGGTCGTCGGCATCGTCGAGGCGTTCTCGTCCTTCTATGCCTCCAACTACAAGGAAGTGATCGTCTTCATGCTGCTGATCCCCGTGCTGCTGCTGCGCTCGCTCGCCGCGCCCGCGGTCGAGGAAGAGAAGGACTGAGCGCATGCAGAGCCGGCTTCCCATTCTCGTCTTCGCGCTTGTCATGGCGGCGATCCCGTTCGTGCCTAGCATGCCGCCCTTCTGGATCGTGCTGCTCGACAATATCGGCCTTGCCGCGCTGGTCGCGATGGGCCTCGTGCTGCTGACCGGCGTCGGCGGTCTGACCTCTTTTGGCCAGGCCGCATTCGTCGGCTTCGGCGCCTACACCACGGCGGTGCTGTCGACGGCCTATGGCCTGTCGCCCTGGCTGACACTGCCGCTGTCGCTCCTGGTCAGCGGATCGCTGGCGGTGCTGCTCGGCCTCGTCACCGTCCGCCTCTCCGGCCACTATCTGCCGCTTGGCACGCTCGCCTGGGGGCTCGGCCTGTTCTATCTTTTCAGCAAGCTGGAGTTCCTGGGGAGAAACGACGGCATCTCGGCGATCCCGCCGCTGTCGATCGGCACGTTCAAGATGCTCTCGCCCGGCTCGATCTATTACGCGATCTGGGTCGCGGTGATCCTCTCGGCGCTGCTGACGATGAACCTGCTGGACTCCCGGACCGGCCGCGCCATCCGGGCGCTGCGCCGCGGCCATGTCGCGGCCGAGGCTTTTGGCGTGCACACGCCGCGGGCCAAGCTCTTGGTGTTCATCCATGCCGCCGTGCTCGCCGGCCTCTCCGGCTGGCTCTACGCCCATCTCCAGCGCGCGGTGAACCCGACGCCGTTCGGCGCACAGGCCGGCATCGAATATCTCTTCATCGCGGTGGTCGGCGGCGCCGGTTATGTCTGGGGCGGCGTGCTGGGAGCGGCGATCGTCGTGGTGCTGAAAGAGGTGCTGCAGAGCTATCTGCCGCTGATCCTGCCCGGTTCCGGCCAAGTCGAAACCATCGTGTTCGGCATCATGCTGGTGGCGCTGCTGCAGCTCGCACCCGGCGGCGTCTGGCCGTGGCTGATGGCGTTCCTGCCCGAGCGCACCGGCGGCAAGAAGCCCGACACCTCGCTGAAGCTGGAACAGCGCGCCCGCTCGTCCGGCGAGGCCAGCATCCTGCTCCACGTCGAGAAGGCGCGGAAGCAATTCGGCGGCGTGGTCGCGGTCAACAACGTCTCCTTCGACGTCCAGGCCAGGGAGATCGTCGCCCTGATCGGACCGAACGGCGCCGGCAAGAGCACCACGTTCAATTTGATCACCGGCGTGCTGTCCGCCACATCGGGCTCGATCTCCGTGCTCGGCAAGAAGGTGGACAACGCGCCGCCGCAGGAGATCGTCAAGCTCGGCATCAGCAGGACGTTCCAGCATGTGAAGCTGGTGCCTGACATGACTGTGCTGGAGAACGTCGCGATCGGCGCGCATCTGCGCGGCCATTCCGGCCCGATCGCCTCGATGCTGCGGCTCGACCGCGCCGACGAGGCAAAACTGCTCGCAGAAGCCGCCCGCCAGATCGAGCGCGTCGGCCTCGCCGAGCAGATGCACCAGCTCGCAGGATCGCTCTCGCTCGGCCAGCAGCGCATCGTCGAGATCGCGCGTGCGCTGTGCGTCGATCCGATGCTGCTGCTGCTCGACGAGCCGGCCGCGGGCCTGCGCCACATGGAGAAGCAGCGGCTCGCCGCGCTCCTGCGCGAGTTGCGCGACGGTGGCATGTCCGTGCTTCTGGTCGAGCACGACATGGGCTTCGTCATGAATCTGGCCGACCGCATCGTCGTGCTCGATTTCGGCACCAAGATCGCGGAAGGCACGCCCGCCACGATCAAGACCAATCCCGAAGTGATCAAGGCCTATCTCGGAGTGGCGGCATGAGCGCGCTGTTGTCCGTCACCGACGCGCATGTCGCCTATGGCAAGGTCGAGGCCGTGCGCTCGGTCTCGCTCGAGGTCGGCGCCAACCAGATCGTCACCATCGTCGGCGCTAACGGCGCCGGCAAGACCACGCTGCTCTCCGCCATCATGGGCATTCTACCGCTGAAGGGCCGCGTCGCCTTTGCCGGGCAGGATCTCGCCCGGCTCGACATCGAGGACCGCGTCGCGATGGGTCTCGGCCTCGTGCCGGAGCACCGCGAATTGTTCGTGACCATGAACGTCGAGGACAATCTCGAGCTGGGCGCCTTCCGCATCGAGCGGAGCAAGGCGAAGGCCTCGATGGAGCGCGTCTACACGCTGTTCCCGCGCCTGAAGGAGCGGCGCAAGCAGTTCGCCGGCACGCTCTCCGGCGGCGAGCAGCAGATGCTGGCGATGGGCCGCGCGCTGATGGGCGAGCCCAAGCTGCTGATGCTGGACGAGCCGAGCCTCGGCCTCGCGCCGATCATCGTCGCCGACATCTTCCGCATCGTCACCGAGCTGCGCGCCAGCGGCGTCTCGGTGCTGCTGGTCGAGCAGAACGCGCAGGCCGCGCTGAAGATCGCGGACCAGGCCTATGTGATGGAGCTCGGCGAGTTCGTGCTGAGCGGCAAGGCCAGCGACGTCGCGGCGAACGAGCGGGTGGCGGCGAGCTATCTCGGCTTCCAGCACGAAGGTGCGAGCGCGGTTTAGCTCTCAGGCGCCTCCTTACACCCGGATGTCATCGTCCGCGAAGGCGGACGATCCAGTATTCCAGAGGCGCCTCTGCTTGAATCGAGACGCCGCGGCGTACTGGATGCCCCGCCTTCGCGGGGCATGACATCGAATATGCGGCGAGAGGCGAAGAGAGACGTTCAGCTCCCCGCCTTCCCCTTCAACACCGCGACCTCCGCTTCCAGCTCCGCGATCCGCTTGTCCCTCGCCGCCAGCGCCGCGGCGACATCAGGCGCATCGAACTTCTGCGGAATGTGCTGCGGGCAGTTGGTATCCCACGCAGCGATCTTGAACAGGATCACCTGCTCCGGCCGGGCGCGGTAGCCCTTCGGCATCAGGGCCGTCGTCAACGCCTCGTCGTCCTCGACCACGCGCGCCTCGCCCCAGATCTTCACCCGGCGGCGGTGGGCGTAGTCCATCACGAAAATGTAGGCCTTGGGATTCTCGGACAGGTTTCCCTGGGTGATGTATTGCCGGTTGCCGGAATAGTCGGTGAAGGCCAGCGTCTGCTTGTCCAGCACCTTCAGGAACCCCTTCGGGCCGCCGCGGTGCTGGATGTAGGGCTGGCCGTCGGCCGAGGCGGTCGCAAAGTAGAAGCTGTTTGCGTCAGCCAGGAACGCCGCGAGGTTCTCGTCGACCTCGGTGCGCCATCCCCGCTGCTCGGCATGGGCATAGCCCTCGCGCGAGCCCTTTCGGGTCTGGATCGATTTCACCGCCGGCGAGAAGGCGATATCGCTGGCATAGGTGTGTACGGCAGTCATCGGAACATCTCCTGAAAATTCCGGCGCATTGCTGCGTCTTTCAGAACTTAAGATGGACCTTCCGGCGATCAAAACAATCGGCCAGCTTGACACTTCATCATTGCAATATATGCAATAATGGCCATGGACCGCCTTGAAGCCATGCATGTCTTCGTCACCGTCGCCGACCTGCGCGGCTTTGCGCCGGCGGCGCGCAAGCTGCGGCTGTCGCCCTCGGCGGTGACGCGGATGATCGCGGCGCTGGAGGATCATCTCGGCGCCCGGCTGCTGCAGCGGACCACGCGGCAGGTGCGGCTGACCGATGTCGGCACGCGCTATCTCGAGCGCGCGCGACGCATCCTCGCCGATGTCGAGGAGGCCGACGGCTCGGCGCAGGAGGAGCGCAACCGGCCGAGCGGACGTCTCGTGGTATCGGCGCCGGTCGGCTTCGGCCGGCTCCATGTCGGGCCGGTCATGACCGACTATCTCAAGCGCTATCCCGAGGTCGCCGCCGAGCTCAGGCTGTCGGACAACCTCGTCAATCTCGTGGAGGATGCCGTCGACGTGGCGGTGCGGATCGGCCATCTCGCCGATTCCTCGCTGGTGGCACGCCAGGTCGGCGAGATGCGGAGAATCGTCGTGGCGACGCCGGGCTATTTGAAGCGCCACGGCGAGCCGAAGACGCCGGAGGCGCTGCTCGAGCACCAGACCATCCAGTTCGGTCCCTCCGCCAGCTGGCATTTCGTGCAGGACGGCCGCGACATCGAGGTGACGCCGAGCCCGCGCTTCACCAGCAACAGCGCCGACGCGGCGCTGCAATATGCCGAGGCCGGCGGCGGCGTGACGCGCGTGCTGGCCTATCAGGCCGCCGAGGGCCTGAAGCGCGGGCGGCTGAAAATCGTGCTGGCGAAATACGAGCAGCCGGCGCTGCCGATCCACATCGTCTATCCAACCTCGCGACTGCTCTCGGCCAAGGTGCGTGCGTTCATCGATCTCGTGGTGGAGACGGCGGAGTGGAAGTTTGGGTAGCTCCCGTGCCCCGGACGCATCGCAGCACGCAGTGATGCGATGCAGAGCCGGGGCCCAGAAGGCGGCGCGGTATCATGCCGAGACGTGGGTCCCGGCTCTGCGCAGCAGCGTTACACGCTGCAGCGCGTCCGGGACACGAGAGAGCATCAGCCCTTCTTCGGCACCACGCGGAACGTCCCGCTGGCGCGCGCGATCACGGCGTCGTCGGCCTTGATCAGGCACTGCGCGAAGCAGATCGTCTTGCCGGTCTTGATCACGTCGCTCTCGATCGCGCACCACTGGCCGATCTCGGCGGAGCCGACGAAATCGACCGAGAGCGAGACCGTCACGAATGACGTGGTCCAGTTCGTCACCAGCGCACAGCTATAGCCCATGGCGTTGTCGGCGAGCGCCGTGATGAGGCCGCCATGGATCAGGCCGCGGCCGTTGGTGTGCGGTCTCCCCAGCCGGAGGCCGATGATGACGGCCTTGTCGGTGTTCTTGGAGTAGAGCGGCTCCCAGGGTTCGGTGAGAGGGCTCTTGCGGAAAAGCGGCTCGAAGCCGGCGGGGATGTCGGTGGAGGTCATGGCGGTCTCGCGTTGCTGGGTCGCCGGCATTGAACGCGATGGACGTGACGGATGCATCAATTACAAAGTTTTAAACGAGATTTGCGTGGGCGTTTGAAACGGCCCGCGCTGTCGCCTGACCACAACTGTCATGCCCCGCGTAGGCGGGGCATCCAGTACGCCGTGGCCTCTCCGTATCCCCGCGCTGCCTCTGGAATACTGGATCACCCGCTTTCGCGGGTGATGACAGCGTGCCCTACAGCGGCAGTGCCGTAGCAACCATTAAACGCCGAGGAGTTTTTCGGTCCACGGCGTGCCTCGTTGCAGGACGGTATTGGCATAGATCAGGAGCTTTCGCGCGCAGGCGATGAGAGCGGCGTTGTGGGCCTTTCCG
>JAESFI010000031.1_pt1 | contig 290212 bp, 238 predicted proteins | sample 9269361 | NCBI WGS metagenome assembly JAESFI01 (sample SAMN14504119, study PRJNA617095) | algae metagenome | isolation source: Brasilonema angustatum HA4187-MV1 and co-occurring heterotrophs from moss... | place: USA: Manoa Valley, Honolulu, Hawaii | collected 2009-07-20 | reverse complement strand
GGACCTGAATCGGCCCATAGGTTGCGAGCCTGGCCGGAGACGCTAGGGAAACCCGCTCGGTTGTCTGTCTGGCAAGCTACCTAAATCTTGGTTTCTTACCAGCCCTCAAACCTAAAGGCCGGGGCGGAACACTACTGGGTCAATCGACGGATTGCCCGTTGAGCCATAGCATTCTTTGGTATGTTCATAGAGGAACGTCAGATCGAGCGTCTCCTTCAGCCGACGGTAAAAATTACCCTTTGGCATGCGGCTGGAAAGTTGGAAATGGGTGAGGAGTATCTCGTGGTCGGGTTTTCTGCCTCGCATGGTTGAAGATACAAAAACTCGATCCATCCAGGCATTTTATGCACAGCCACAGTTGTGCAACAGCCACGAGCCTTTGATGAGACGGAAAATTTTTAATAGCTGTCAATTCTAGTTAGTGGTATACGCAATCGTACTATTCAACTCACTTTAATAAATCAAGGCCCACGATAAACCCAACCCAGTTTTTTCCCTGGTATAGCCAATCCTCATTTCTCGAGCCAAAAACAAAGTCCCATCCTGTAGCAATCCCAACATTAACATTATTAAAGCCAATCAAACCTACAATTCCAACCGTACATGTAAAGGCTTTACGGGGTAGCGTCAATTTCGGGCGTGTACTTTTATCATCAAGCGTTGTCGATCCAAAATTTATGAGCGCGCCAGGTGCCAAGGTAATCCGATTACTATTTGTACCCAGCAGATTTTTAGAATCTTTCCACCGCTCGAAAACAAACTTTGGCCCAATGGCAAAACCAATGTTAAACGTTGATTCTACTTGTGACGAAAGCGAATCTTCATTTTTTAGACTTTTAATCTGGGGGCGTATTTTTAGTGGTATTGCCAAGGTTTGAATCATCAATTTTGAATAACTGTAACCAAAATAGTCTTTGGGGGTTGAATCAGGGTCTGGTAGGCCAAGATCAGGGAAGAAGAATTGCGGCTTAGAGCCTGTAGATAATGTGGCCAGTAAACCAGTTGGCGAAGCTATTCCTATTGGTGTAGACTTTGTAACATATGTATTTGTGATATCTCCAACGCCATCAAGTACACTTTTGTCAGGACGAATTTGTAAATAATCGGTTTTATCTATCAGCTTTGCGGAAAACGATTTATCGACTACATATTTAGTAAATGTAGCGTTGGCCCCAGTACCCTGAACTCTGTAAAAAATATTTCCTTTTTGAATCTTCACATTCTGAGCATTCCCTACTAATGATATCGAGCTAAACAATACCAACATCAATTGATTTATTTTCATGATTGAAATTCTTTTGACAGATGTGCATGTAAGATAGAAAGCAGAGTTGTTTAGAGCTGTCCGGCTAAACGGCTGCCGCAATAATACCCGGTCCAGGATTTAGGTGATCGTTGTCATCTGATGATACAAAAAACTTTTTTACTGTATCAAAAGCTAGATTTTTTTGAGCTAATAGCGCGGCTAAAGCTGTAAAATCTTGAGGTGGTAGCGGATCAGTTGCTCGGTTAATGGCTTCACCTTTTAATCTAAATTCAACTTGGCCATTGCCGCCAGGTGTAAAGAACAGACGATAGAATTCTATTTCTTTCATATTTTTTATTAATTTTAGTTACATGTTTTTAATTACATTCATCTCACTTATTCTTTTTTGACCGAAGGAACAGTAGTGCCAGCTTAAAACAAACATGTTGATTTTATTGCCGCAGCTATAAACCATCAATTGCTCTAGAGCAGTAGACTTGAGATCAGTAGCTAATTCGTCTAAACAATGGTCATAGAAATAGTGAATTGGTTATAGTGTGTAAAATATTTTTCAGGAATGCTAGGCTGGGAGCAAAAAAATATCTACCTCCTTTCTATTTTACAAACTGCGCGAACGAAGCGGGTCGTCTCGTAGTACCGACCCCATTTTGTAGCGAAGTGTATATCGTCAGCAGAAAGTGGACAGATAGGGGCGAAAAGAGAAAAGAGGTTTTTAAGTGCTTTATAATATCTAATAAATATGTCACGACAGCGAAACGCTTTTTTCGTCGTTGAGCCATCATAATCTGCTTTTTTTTGCCATTCGGCTAAGATTTGCTCGTAACGCCCCCAATACAAATCAGCTAGTGTCACGTTATTCAGTGTTAAAGGAGATTGTACAATTAGTGACGACAAACATTTAGTTAATCAGCTGAAGTCCTGAATAACACAGCTAATCTTAATTTGATTGTGAAACTGGATTTGTAATAGATTGTGAAGCTGGTTTTCCAGTTGATGTTCCCGTACCTGTATGTGTTTTCTTATATTCTGTTGAATCTCTTATTACAAACGCATTAAACTTTGTCACCTCTACAGTATCGGCCGTTACAACTACTTTTCTCTGATATTTTTGATAATCGGCGGCCCTAAACACGTAAACTGTAATTACGGATACAATAAACGACATTACAAGCCCAATCATTCTTATTTGATTTAAGTTATTATTGGTCTGTGAGTAAGTCCGTAAACGTATATGCTTTGCCTAGACAATGGCAAAATACAAACAAGTGGACTATGAAGTACTACGCCGACGTTGCGTAGAACTCAAAAATCTGGACTGGAAACAAGCTGCTATCGCTCAGGCTTTAGGATTAACACCGGGCTGGGTCAGCCGCACCTTTAAAGCTTACCGAGAACAGGGACAATCAGCTCTGCTTTGGCGAAAACGCACCGCAGCGCCCGCTCGTTTATCGGCTGAACAGCTCGCTCAATTGGTTGGTGAACTGAATAAAGGAGCGGAGTTTCACGGTTTTCCCGGCCACGTTTGGACCAGACCACGAGTCAATGAAGTCATTAAAAAACTATTCGGCGTCAGTTATGATCCCTCTCAAGTAGGCCGATTGCTGAAAAAAGTAGGCTGGACTCGCCAAAAACCACAGACCAAAGCCCGCCAGCAAAACCAGCAACGAGTCCAGCAGTGGCGAACAGAGCGCCTACCTGAACTCAATCGGATCGCCGAAGCGAAAAAGCGCAAGCTGAAGGGCGGGTGATTTTGTATGTCGATGAATCGGCTTGTTATTTATTACCGATGCTGGCTCATACATGGGCTCCACGCGGGCAAACCCCGGTTTTAGTCGAGCAGGCTGGTCGAGACCACTTAAGTCTGATTGCCGCTATTGCACCCAATGGTCGAATTTATGTGGCGGGTCAAGATCAGGCCTTTACTGGTGAAGACATCGTGTGGTTTCTAAATAAGCTGTGCAGCCGGTATCGCAAGCGAGACCTGTTAATCATCTGGGACGGCGCTTCAATCCATCGTTGTGAAGCCGTCAAAAGCTTCCTAAAGGAACGGCCCGGTCGGGTTCATCTGGAGTGCTTACCGGCTTATAGCCCTGATCGGACAGCCGACGCTGTTGAACCCTACTGAATTAGTCTGGAACCAGTTAAAACAGGGGCTAAAAAATCGGGTATTTGTTTCTTTCGCAGACCTAACCGAAGCGGTTCTTGAACAGATCACCTTGCTGCGGAAAGACACTAAGATGATCCGGGCATTCTTCCAGAAGCAGGAAGTAGGCTTCTTTACAGACTAATTCACAGATCAATAAGTTGTCGAGTTGTAAATGTAATTGCTGATCCTGGGTCGAAACACGGGCGTAACCAATGAGCATGTTCAACTGTGATTTGTCTCACAAAACTCAGCAACGTGATGGTTTGTGAGACATTGATTATTGAGACAACAATATAAGACAATTTCGCTATCTTTTATTCTAGAAAACGTCGGTTGGTTTTCATCTCAGAAAACGGCCGTTTGTTTGAGACACCCCTATGGCCCGCCGTGAGTACCTGACTACCGAAGAACGGAACCGTTTCGATACCCCACCCCAACTCAGTAGCCAGCAACGGCTTATCCTGATTGAGATGCCACCCTGGGCTGAGACCTACCTGAGTAATTTACAGACAGCAACGAATAAAGTGGGATTTGCTTTACAATTGGGCTACTTCCGCGTGGTATCCCGCTTTTTTGTCGCTGATCGCTATCCAGCGGCTGATGCCGTTTTCGTAACCCAATGGCTTGGGGTTGATCCAAATCAAATTGATATGGATGAATACCGGCATAGTGGTAGCGTATATCGCCACCGTCAGGAGATCCTCCAGCAGGTGGGTTACGAAGCCTTCGGGGAGTCTCACCAAGCAGCGCTGACGTTAGAGGCCGGAAGGCTGGCCCACCTTCAGATTAAACCAGCTTTGCTACTGGATAGCCTAGCCGATTATCTTCAGGAGCGCCACGTGGAGATCCCAACCTATAATACGTTACGGGTTTTGCTAACGAATGCGCTGGACAGGTATCAGGCGCATTTGGAGGCACTCATTGACGCACACTTGCAGCCAGCTGACCGACTATTACTTGATGCCCTTTTACAAAAGCAGGCACCAGATCAGGAGATGCCGTTGACCGCACTCCGCTACGAATTAACCCATCTTAAACGTATTAGCCAGTCCATGCAACCCAAAGCCATTGCCAACCGGGTTCGTTTGTTCGTCCGTCTCAAAACGTTGTTCAACCAGTTAGCACCCGTCATCAGTCGATTAGGCTTATCTGATAACACCATCCGCTATTATGCCCAGTACGTGCTCGATAATCGAAGTACGCTGATGGCCGAGCGGCTTAGTGAACGGTATCTGCGCCTATTGGCGTTCGTCACGCATCAATACCTGCTGGTGGGAGATGCCCTGATTTTAACGCTACAGAAAGCCGTCGCCACAACAATCAATAGTTGTGAGCAACAATTAAAAGAGCAACATTATCAGAGTCGTTATGTGACGGCTCAACTGGTGCATCAGGTTGGTCGACGCAGTGAAACGCATATAGCCGTGCTGAGTAGCATCGAGCGCATTGTGGAGCAGCCAGAAACCGCCGACGGGCAGAAAGTCGAGCAGATTAAGTCACTGCTTCAGCTTAAAAAGCTGACCGAAGCCAGTTTATTACAGGATCAGCAACGATTAGCCGAATTACGGACTGTTAACCTGCCTGTCCACGAACGGGAAGATTTTTACCTGGCTCTGGAAAAAGCATCCCTGCGCTTACAGGTTCGGGTAGCCAGCATTGTTCAGGAACTGGTATTTGATTCGTATACTTCCCATCCGCATCTGCTGTCGGCCATCCATCACTTTCAGGCTAAACGGGGTGAGATTACCGCTTCGGGGGGCTTGTCATTAGCGCATCTGGATATGAACGAGCAACAACGGGTTATGACGGACACCGGTAAGTTACGGGTATCGCTTTACAAGGTGTTACTTTTCAGGCAGATCCGCGACCAGCTCCGGGATGGTACACTCAATGTACTTTCCTGCTACGACTATCGGGCCTTCGAAGAGTATATGCTTCCCCGAAGCCAGTGGCTGACTCACCGGGAGCAGTGGCTTGCCCGGGCCAATCTAAGTCGACACAGCCGTCCAGCATCTACCCTGATCGCCCTTAATGAGGAGCTCAACGGCCTGTTTGCTTCGACTAATGTTGGCTTGACGACCAACGCCCAGGTTTATTTCGATCTGGCGGGTGACTGGCATATGCATCGGTATCGGGCTACCGAGCCGGATGCACCAAGTCCGTCGCGGTTATTATATCCTACGAATCGGGTTATATCCCTGCGGGAGGTACTCATTCAAGTCAACCAGTTGACAGGGTTTCTGGACGTGTTTGTGCACAAAGGCTTTATGGTCAAACCGACCCGACCGGCTCAACGCTTGCTTCTGGCTGCGGTCATTGGGTATGGGGAAAATATTGGTATTCGTAAAATGGCCTTGATCTCCAAAAATATATCCAGCTCAGGGTTAGAAACGGTTGCCACTCAGTACTTCTCGCCCGAGATGGTCCTTAAAGCCAATGACTGTATTGTATCTCATAGTAGTGCCCTACCGCTAACGGATTTGTTCCGTCGGCAAGCCGAGTTTATTCACACGGGCAGTGATGGTCAGAAATATGATGTGTCCGTACCCTCGCTCCGGGCATCTGCTTCGTTCAAGTATTTTGGCAATGGGGAGGGTAAGAGCGTTTATTCTCACTTAGATGAAGCGGGTCAGCTTATTCACTCGACCGTCTTCAATGCGGCTGACCGGGAGTCGGTTTACGTATTGGATGCCATTCTGTATAATGAAGTGATTACGCCGGATGCACATGCCACCGACAGTCACGGCTTCTCAGAGCCGAACTTTGCTGTTACGGGGTTAATCGACATCGAATTACGTCCCCGCTTCAAAACGTTGCACACCCAACAGTTATACAGTATTGATGCACCAAGTTTGTACCGGGCTAAGGGATATAAATTAGTGCCGGAAGGACGTATCTACTATGAGCATCTGGTGAGTCAATGGGACGAAATCCTACGCTTAGTAGTCACCGTTAAACTGGGCTATGCGAAAGCATCGACGCTTTTTCGGCGGTTGAATTCGTACGCTCGGCAGCATCCACTTTACCGGGCCTTGAAAGATCTGGGACGGCTCTACAAAACTCGGTTTATTCTACGCTACATCGCCGAACCCAGCTTACGAGAAGCCACGGAGGGCATGCTCAGCAAAGTAGAACATGCCAATAACTTCAGTGCCGCGCTCACGTTAGGCAACAATGGCGCTTTCACCTGGCAAACCCATGATGAGCAGCTCATTGCCGAAGGCTGTAAGCGATTGATTATGAATGCCATCAATTATTACAATCTCTTGTTGATGTCGGATAAGCTTCACCGGTGTCGAACGGAATCCGAAAAAGAGGAATTGCTGGCTACGATTTTAAGTTCGTCAACGCATACCTGGCACCATATCAATTTGCAGGGCGAGTATGATTTTTCGGATGATGTACCCGCTGTCACACCGTTCGATCTGGATGCGTTAATGAACCTTTCGTTAAAACGAAGCTAAAGCGTTGATCGTTGTGCGTCTTTAGGCTTGACTATTCAATACACTACTGGGAACAGTATCCTACAGCGAAGTCGTGGCGAATTGTGTACGATTCGGAAGATCTATCCAATGCTTAACGAAGAGACTATCTGTCCATGCTGCTACTTCTTAGTTTTATGGTGTACTAATTTGCCTTTATGAAATACCGCTTCTACATCGAATAATGACGTCTCAAAGTTAGTCTCCAAATCACCGCTGAATACAACCAAGCCTGAAGCCCTACACGGTATTAAAAGTACCATTGAGTTGGTCATTGGCAATCCCCATGAACAGCGTGGTTCTAGTCTGGGCGTTTACGGGCCAACTGGTTGTCATTAAAAACAGGATTGTACAAAGAAAGAGTAGTTTGCTCATAATCGTGATGGAGAGAAGGAAGGAAACTAGTCAAGCTTGCCATTGACTCACGATAGGCCTCTAAACCAAGCGCTTGCGTTTACATACGATGACAGCAACCGGGGCTGACTCGTAACGAGGATAAGTAGCTTATTTACCCGCAACGGGAAATAGCTTTTCATCCACCTGAGTCCCCTGACCGGCTACGCGGCACCAGCCCGTATCCGCTTTATGGTACACTTCCAGACGACGTACCTTGATGGTCACATCTTGCCCATCAACTACCAGCTTTACATCGATCAGCGCATTAACCACAGCCGTCGTGCCGTCATAAATTCGAATAAATTGATGGCCGGCAACGGGTTGTGCCGACTTAAAAACTAGCTTTTCTTTTTTCTGCACCGCTAGCCATTGCTGATGGGAAAAGGAAATATCGCCTTTGGGACCAACCGCAATAAAATCAGCACAGTCGATCAAGGTGCCGGGTTGCTGATGGCGTAGTAATTCCCGGATCGCCTGTCGTTCTTTCGGATAGCTGGTCGTGTCTAGCTGGGCGAACACACGGGTGGTTGTCAGGGGTAGGAAAAGCAGGGTGAGTAGCGTTTTCATGGCGTTCGTTTTTCTCAAAAGTAGGCAAGACGGTATTGCATTTTTTGAGAAGTCGCCTAATCAGTCGGCACTGAAAACAGACAGTGTTTTTTTGTCGATAAGATCATTTCGTCGACGACTAACTGATCTTATCGACAAGGTAGCCACCTTGGTCGACTACGTACTTGATCATCGTTGTATCTGGTTACCGATCTGTATCTTAGCAGCAGACCACGATCAATCATGGAGCAACTCCCGTTTATTTATTCAAAAAATACAGCCTGGCGGTTCGGGCGGCATCTGACGTTCTGGCTGCTTTGGTTTTTGTTCCAACTGCTGCTGTATTCCTTTTCCCCATCACCCGCTTTGCAACGGCAGCCCTTTGGGCATCGCCTGTTGATTACCTTACCGGAAACGCTGATTTACCTCGTACCCAGCTTATTTCTGGCTTATTCGCTCATGTATCTGGTGATTCCCCGGCTGGTCATTCCCGGTAAGTACGTGCTGGCTACGCTTTGTGCCGTGGTATTGGTGGTACTAACCGCGGCTTTATCGGCTGGCCTGTCGATGACGATTATTGATCAGCTCCGCCACCAACTGGCCGGTCCGTTATCGCCCGTTGTGGCCAGGGAGCCGCATCCCCCCTTCTCGGTTCAGTTCGGCGTAGCCATGCTGGCCGGGTTACGAGGAAGCATTACGGTAGGCGGGGTAGCTGCGGCCATCCACTTGTTGAAATGCTTTCAGGAAAAGCAACAGACGGCTCTTCAACTGGAAAAAGAAAAGGCCAATGCCGAGCTTCAGATGTTGAAAGCGCAGTTGCACCCGCACTTCTTATTCAATACGCTCAATACGATTTATTCATTGACGCAAGAGGTATCCCAGAAAGCATCCGGGATGATCCTGGGGCTTTCGCACTTGCTGCGGTATATCCTGTATGAGTGTAATCAGCCGTTGGTTCCCCTCCAAAAGGAATTAACTATGATCTGTGACTATCTACAGTTAGAAAAGGCAAGGTACGATCAAGGACTTGATATGGCGGTGCAATTGCCCAAAACGACTCCTCATCTCATTGCCCCACTGCTGCTATTGCCCTTTCTCGAAAACGCCTTCAAACATGGGGCCAGTCGCATGCTTGAAAACCCTTGGATCAGCTTAACCATAACCCTACACGATGATACACTGACAATGAAACTGATTAATGGTAAGCCAGCTGGCCATGCGCATTCGTTACCCGGTATCGGCATCGCCAACGTTCGTAAGCGGCTGGAATTAAGTTATCCGAACCAACATGAACTAGTGATCCATGATGAAGAAGAGATGTATATTGTGAACTTGACGCTTACATTAACGCAAACGCACGCTTACGCTGAGCCTGTCAAATCAGTCTACAATGGAGTCGCGGACTAACTACACCTGCCTGATCGTCGACGATGAGCCCCCCGCTCGGGAAGTACTACGTCGCTATGTAAATCAGATGCCCATGCTTACCCTGATGGGCGAATGTACCAACGCGATTCAGGCCCTTACGGCCTTAAAACAGCAGTCGATCGATCTGCTGTTTCTGGATATTCAACTGCCGCAACTAACGGGTATCGAGCTGACCAAAACGTTAACCCAACCCCCTAAAATCGTCCTGACCACGGCCTTTGAGCACTATGCCGTACAGGCCTTTGAACTGGACGTTACCGATTACCTGGTTAAGCCCATCAGTTTCGAGCGGTTTTTAAAGTCGGTTAGTAAAGCCTTACCCGACCACAAGCTTCCACCGATGGGCCAACCGCTCACGGCGCCCCAACCCGAAACGGCTACGGATGCCTTTCTCTACTTCCGGTCGGAGCGGAAAATGGTCAAGGTTTTTCTGCGTGATATTCTGTATGTAGAGAGCCTGAAAGATTATGTCAGGATTCACACAACAAAAGGCACCATCATCACCAAATACGCCATCACGGCTCTGGAAGCCATGCTGCCCGGCCCCTCGTTTCTGCGGGTGCACCGTTCCTTTTTGGTCTCACTGAACAAGATTGAGTCGTTTACCTCCGATCAGATCGCTATTGGCCCTCACTTGATACCCATCGGTAACTTATACCGGCAGCAGGCGTTAAAGTTGTTGAACCCAAGCTAGCCTGACTGCTTAAAAAATTGACGGTGCCAAAATCAGCCTACGCTACAGCTGTCCATTGATAGGGTGGTTTCAACCGTCGCGACGTTCCTGAAGATATGGCCATTCTACCTTTGTTTGCCGGGAGCCAGTTATACGTATTATTTTCTACCGTCTCAGGGAGGAGCATTTTGTGAGATTAGACTTCTTTCTTTTCCAGACAACTGTTACTTAGCTTTTAACCCGTAAAAAGTAGCAAGTCCAATTGCCAGACTGCTCTAAGATTGTTTAGGGCGTATCCAGTAAAAGGTCAACTGGCCAGAAGTTGGCCAGTCGTTATGACCATGGCGAATTCGCCATGTAGACTTGCCAGCGAGGTTGTGTGTATCAGGTCGGCACTGTGGATTTTTCCCTGAAAATCCGCCCGGCTAAATGTTGCGGTAGCGTCGGATACCACAAACGTTTGATAACCATAATTGCCTGCCATCCGGGTAGTAGTAGAAACGCAGTGGTCAGTTGTTAATCCTGCAATTACCAGTGCCTTAGTACCTGTTACGTCCAACTGCTGCTTCAGATCCGTGCCGATGAAGGCGCTGTTGACCTGCTTACGAATGACGGGCTCTCCAGGTAAGGGGCTGACAAGCTCCTTAATCGAGTTACCCGGTTGACCTTCCAGTAGAGGGGAGGCCGGATTTGTTGAACAATGTTGAACATGAAAAACAGGCCATTTCTGTATACGCCAATGGTCTAACAGGCGTTTACAGTTGCTTTCGGCATCCGGATTATTCCGATGATCTCCCCAATAGATAATGTTATCAAATCCCTGCTGAATATCAATTAGCAATAAGGCTGGTACACTTTCGAATGTCATCTTTCCTAACGTTTTTAGATTGGCATACAAATGCTATTCGCCTAACCAGCGCCGGAACGCCATCGCTTTCTCACGGCTAACGATCACGTCATCATCGGCGGTCGGTACTAAATCGACTTTCAATTTGCTGGTAAAATACAGATGAACTTTCTGTACGGCTTTATGACTGACAATAAACTGCCGGTTGATGCGGTAAAACCGACGTGGGTCAAGCGACTGCTCAAGCTCATCGAGTGAGTAGTCAATCGCATACTGTTTATCGGTTGCTGTTTTCAGGTACGTGAGTTTATTGGCCGAAAAGAAATAAGCCACTTCCGCTACGTCGATAGGCAATAAACGTTGGCCCATATGCACCAGAAAACGGTCGCGAAAGTGCGTGTTCGGTTGGCCGTACTGATTGATCTGACGGAGCAGTTCGTCGATGGGAATCAGCAAACCGCCCGCTTTGCCAACTGACGGATCACCACCATACGTCTGGCGCAACTGACGAAATTTATCCAGTGCTTTGCGTAGTGCGGCTTCTTCGATCGGTTTGAGCAGGTAATCGACGCTATTGACCTCAAAGGCACGGCGGGCATATTCGTCATAAGCGGTGGTGAAGATAACCGGACTTGTTACGTCCACCTGCCTGAAAATCTCAAAACTTTGTCCATCCTCCAGTTCGATGTCCAGTAGCATCAAATCGGGCTGGGGCGACTGGCGCAGGTACGTAACGGCAGCCTCAATGCTTTCCAGAACGGCCACTACGTGAATATCCTCGCCTGCCCGACCTAGCATCGCTTTCAGTTGCCGGGCAGCTACGGCTTCATCTTCAACAAGTAATACGTTCATGCCAGTACGGGTTTTAGCAAAGGCACAGCGACCTGGAAAATCGTTTCGGTTTGGTGAATAATAATATCGGGCTGATTCAGCAGCCGGTATTTGGCTGCAATGTTGGCCAGGCCCATCCGGTTCGATTGAACCGCCGACTGCTTGGGCTGGCGATTATTGACCACCACTACGTTGTGGGCGGCATCAGTGTGAATGCGAATCGTCAGCGGGCAAGCGGTTGATACGCGGTTATGCTTGACGGCGTTTTCGACCAGCATCTGAATCGTCAGCGGAGGCAAACTGTAAGCTAGCCTGTCGGGCGCTACGTCGATATGTAGTACTAATCCTTGTTCGAAGCGGGTTTTGAGCAGATCGACATAGGCCCGGATAAACTCAAGTTCTTTGGCCAGCGGAATGATTAACTGCTCGTTACTTTGCAGCAAATAGCGGTACACTTGCGACAGGTTGATAATGAACGAAACAGCTTGTTGCTTCTCATCTTCCATTACCAGCGCCTGTAACGTATTCAGGCTATTGAACAGGAAATGCGGTTTTACCTGTTCACGTAGCGATTCGAGTTGGGTTTGCAGGGTCATTTTCTTGAGTTCCTCGGCCTCAAAATAAGTCACCCGCCACTGCCAGTAGAGGTACAGTCCTTCGTAAATGGCGGCAATGGGAATGATGCAGAAGACACCCACGGCGATATTGTATAGGTAACGTAGTGGCGTATAATGGTAGCCCCAAATCAGCGTTACGTCGTAAATTGTTGAGGTGATCAATCGAAAAAGGCCCGTAACCAGCAGAAACCACAGCACCTGAAAAATCACCCGCTGCCGCGTCTGACTTAAACCGGGGTAACGTCGGCGAGACTGAAGGATCCCGTATCGACTGATCGTCCATAACAAAGACACTTCGACCAAGCTAACCAGGTAATCAAACCAGAACGACAAGCCGTGTTGCCGGTTGATTTCATCGTAGAAAATCCAGTCGCCCAGCAGGGCGATGAGAGGAATACCAACCAGTCGAAACCAACGGTCGTTCAGGCTCATCATCAGGGAGCGTTCTAGTTGTGCCAACGTAGTGGTTTTTTCTTAACGAAGCAATTCAATAGCTGTTTCCAATGCCTGATCGTGCCCAGCTTTCAATTCTTCTGATTTATTTTTCACCCGTATTTTCGGCACGATTCCAATGCCTTCGAGGTTACGGCCAGTGGCATCGCGTACGTCGGCGATGGGTACGCGGAAACTCCACCCGTTCGGCAGATCACGGGTAAGGGCGTCGGAGAAAGCCCCGCCCGTTACGTCGCCAACCTGGGTAACCGTCTTGTTCTGGAGCATAGCGAGCACAAATGTTTCGCCTGTGCTGTAGGTTGTTAGATTCGTGAGTACAACGATTGGTTTGGTATACTGAAAACGACCGGCTGGTTCCGTGTAAAATCGCAGCTCATCACCGAAATCGCTGTGACGCGGACCGTTCCGTAAGCGAGCGGTAAATGAGAGGTGCCGTTCAGTAGCAAATCGATTGGCAATGTACTGGCCTACCCGATCTTCACCACCACCGTTTTCGCGCAGATCAATGATTAACCCTTTCGTATGTTGAAGGTAGGTAAGCACCGAATCCATTGTTTTTTCGTAGGTAACGTAGTCGTGCTCAAAGCCTTTCAGCAACATATAGCCAATGTTATCGGCAAGTTTGCCCGTAACAAACTCATTGGTAAACGTTCGACTATCCGTCAGATAGCGCTTCACAACGGCGCCGTCGTAATCTTCGACTTTCGTGCGACCCAAAATTCCACCGTCATACCAGGGCAATCCGGTATTTGCAGTCGGGCGAAGGTACACGTGATTATCGTCGAGGTGGTTCAGCAGGCTGGTCATTACCCGATACAACTCAGCATCCGTCGTCTGCTCGTTCACTTGTGGGCGGTACGTCTGGTAGAGCGCATTCCAATCTATTTTCTTGGGTTCAAATGCCCCGTAGAGCCGGTCATATTCACCCCATAAGTGGTCAAAACTGGTGACGGGATTGTTCGGCAGTTCGGGCCCGAGGATACGGTTTGAGCAGGAAGTAAACAGCGCTATTAGGCTTACTATCAGGATGGAAGGATATGACTTTTTCATGTGTGATACGTTGTTTACAATTATTAAAAATGAACGTCGCCTTCGAGTGATAGCGAACTGGTCAGGGCGCGAATCGGACGCGGATCGGGATAGGACAGGTAGCGGGCACGATACGTAGCACCGGCGCTCAGACGGGGACTCAGGCGGTAGGTATAGCCCAGTTGTACGTTAACATTACCCAGTTTGCTTCCTGTGGCCGGATGCGTACCTTGTTTGAAATAAGCCACTACGTTGTTGTCGCCCGTCGATTTAGGAAAGCTGGCCCAGATGGCGCGGGTAATTAGTCCCACAACGGCCATATCGACACGTAATGTCAGGCTGTGGCTGGCTCCCAAAGCGTAGTCGGCCTGCAACACGGGTGAAAAAGTCGCCGTGTGGACTACCCAGGGAAAATTAGCCACTTCATCAGCGTAGAACAGCGATTCGTTCACCGAGCCACCGACCCATGTATTGAACCGATCAGGCTCACCCGAACCGATACGTCGGAGATAATCGGCTTCTACGTTGACGTGGTATAGCTCTGAGGAAATTTGATACGAAAACGGGGTGCCATCGCCGAATTTAGTTGAATACGTTCGAGTGCCAAAGCGTTCAGGATTCATGGTGCCCATACCGCCCGAAAGCCGCAGGTTAAACTGCGACCGATCACTGTGGTGATGGTATCTAAAACCGTATAGCGGATAAACGTTACCCACGTAACGAAGCGGTGATGCCTGCTGATCCAGCGTACGAATCTGGAACGTACCGACTGATAGGCCAAGGCTGTTTCGGTACGTCTGTGCAACGCCCCTGCCACCAGTTACGGCCAGAACAGTGATGCAGAGTGAGAATTTGAGAAGGTTCATGTGCAATGTTGTTAAGTTGACATTGCAAAAGTGTTCGGCTACTATTTACGTGCAAAAGACCAGCTGACGAACTGGAAAAATATGAACTCGAAAGGGAAAAAAGATCCTTCGAACGATTCATTCTCATAGCAAACTATTGAGTGCTTTCGCTTCTACTGTGGTTTTAATACAGATTTACGCTGAAGTAATTAGCCTAAACAACCAGTACGTTAGTAGGGAATGTGTTTATTTATAGTCATTAAACGCCTACGAAGTAAAAAGTCCGGAGTTTACATTTTAGTACAGCTTTAGGTAAAATGAAATTCTATCGTATGCTACGTAGCAAATAATCAGGATTAATAAACGTAGCGGTTTTGTTAAGTTTACGTCTATGCACGACACTATCCTCGCCCATATCAGCCAGTTTATTACGCTCGAACCAGCCGAAGTAGCTTATTTCACGTCGCTGCTTAAATTCAAGATGTTACGTAAGCGGCAGTATTTGGTGCAGGCAGGTGATGTGTGCAAGTATGATTCGTTCGTGGTGAAAGGTTGTCTGCGGACTTATTTCGTGGACGAGCGGGGTGGTGAACACGTCGTACAGTTTGCCGTCGAAAACTGGTGGACGGGCGATCTATACAGTTTTTTGAGCGAGTCGCCGGCAGCGTATAATACGGACGCCCTCGAAGATTCGGAACTGCTCCAGATCGACCAGCCATCGCTTGAATTGCTGTACGAACGGGTTCCGAAGTTCGAGCGGTTTTTCAGAATCCTTACCCAGCGGGCGTTTGTGGCGGCCGAGCGACGGGTTATTGACACCATCAGCCAGACCGCCGAAGAACGCTACCGCAACTTTATCGAGCGCTACCCTGGCCTTGACCAGCGCGTCCCCCAACACCTGATTGCTTCCTATCTAGGCTTTACGCCAGAGTTCCTCAGTCGCATACGCAAACAGATGGCGACGCGGAAATCTTAACCTACATCAAGACTATTTCCTAAACTACGTCAAGGAAGCCTGGCGAGGGGTCGCCGTAGCTTTGTGGTGTCAAAACGAATTGACAATCAACCAAACAAAGCAATGGACAAACTCCTTCAACACATCAGTCACCTCAATCAGCTCGTGCTCCAGGGCCGGTCTATGGACGCCTTCGAGTTGTACTACGACGAACAAGTCGTCATGCAGGAAAACGCCTTGCCGCCCACCGTGGGCAAAGCCGCCAATCGTCAGCGCGAACTCGATTTTTACGGTAACGTATCAGACCTGCGCGCTATGCGTGCTCTGGACGTAGCAGTCGGCGATAACGTAACGATGGTGGTCTGGCACTACGATTACACCCACAAAGAATGGGGCGAAAAGAACTATACGCAGGTATCGGTGCAGCACTGGCGCGACAATAAAATTGTTCGGGAGCAATTCTTCTACGACTCCGTTCCCGCTCCCGTACCCGTTATCTAAAATTCATCCTTTACAACTCATTTTTAACACACTACAACTATGTTTCAAAAATTAATTTCGACCCAGGATAACGTAGCGGGTCTACTCCTTCGTCTGCCTTTGGGCACCGTTATGCTTTATCACGGTCTACAAAAAGCAGCCGGTCTGTTCGGCGGCTACGGCTTCACCGGTACCATGCAGTTCTTCACCGACACCATTCATATTCCCTGGATTATCGGTTTTCTGACTATCGTCATCGAAACCGTTGGGGCAGTTGGTTTGCTGGTTGGTTTTCTGGGTCGGGTCAGTGCGCTGGGGACGTTTGCTGTGATGCTAGGTGCCATGTTGACGGTACACCTGCCCTATGGTTTCTCCATGAACTGGTTTGGTAATCAGCAGGGCGAAGGCATCGAAATGGACCTGTTAATTTTCGGGATGAGTCTGGCCTTAGTGGTCGTAGGCAGCGGACGTTACTCGGTTGATCGGCTGCTTATCCGGCTCACTCACCGGGTGGTTGAAAAGCCCGTACACGTTCTGGCCTAACTAGGCTCAATTTTTCAACGTCAAATCTTACAAATCGTCTTCTCTTCAGTTGAGTGCGCTGGGCATTTTACGGCCGATGAGCATACCTACGTTTGTCCAGCCAACGGGCAATTCTTTGATAACCAATAATAAATAATTAACCGCTCTGGCGGATTTGTATGAAACAACAACCAATGAACAGTACGCACCAGACCGCGAATGGCGGTCTGGTGACGTCCAAATACTTGAAAGGAAACCTGACTTTGACTACCATTTGGCTAAGCCTGTTTATGCTAGTCACCCTATTACTGGTCAGTACATCTTGCCAACCGGGCGACGGGGTTCAGTCGAATAAATATGGCAACGGTCCCCGCAAACCTGTTCCCAGCGAATTGGTTGGAGAATGGATGTACACCAGCGTGAGCAGTAGCAACGTAGTAAGTCCGAATGGGCATACCGTACCGACCTGGTCGCTGGGGTCAGTCTATCACATCAATGCAGACGGAACGGGCTGGAGCATTGTCACAGCCTCAACGGCAACCTACACATCGGAAAACACCCAGCGAGTGGAAGAAAACGGTACGTTCGAGATTGACCTGGACAGAGATGGCGAAATGGTTTTCCGGTTCTACCCGGCCAATGGCAAGGTCTACAACAATGACGTTTTCGCGCATGATCTCGAAGCGGCCAAACTGTATCCGCAAACGTACACCAATTGGGCCGCTACGTTAACGACCAACAGTGGCCGCACCTGCTTCGAAAGTGGAGACTTACGCTACTATAAAACCAAGTAAACACCTGCTTTCTGGGTAATTGTGTGTTACTCAGAAAGTAGGTAACTCATTCATTCCAAATGATTTAGCCATGAAAAAGTTACAATACCGGGGGCAACACCTGCACTCTCTACCAGTCGATTTTCATAAACACGCGGCCATTCTGGTGTATATTCTTATTGTTGTGATGATTGAACTAGTTATGCAATCCTGCCAGAGCCGCATCCTTCAGACCAATGAGCCGGGTAGCGCTGGAAAGCCATCGACTGACTCAACGATCACTAAACCAGGCAGTCCGACAGGCCCAGATGGTCAGGTTGGCGTATTCAATACAATCAAGATTACTCGTGCCGATACTGACTATCAAACGATTCAGTTCGATGCGGCTGGCAAGCCCATGCAGTACACCAATCAATACCTGTTTAATCAGGGAACGGGCGCGGTTCGGCGGACAACGTATCAATTTATATACGGTTCTGATGGACGATTAAGCCGCGTTACTACGTCGGCTGGGACCTACGTTGTATACAAGTATGACGATAACCTGGCAAGCCCGGTTCGTTCTACCGAAGAATACGCTGCGAATGGAAAACTATTGATATTCAGGAACTACAACTATTCAACTTCTAACCGCCTGATTGAGATCAATCAACAACGAACCGATGGCTCAGCACCTACCGGTCGAACGTATCAATACGACGTTCGGGGCAATCTGAGTCAGGTTACTGACTTTGTGATGAATTCGAAAGCTGAACACGTCATCGAAACGATAACTTCGTATGAGGACTACGATAACGGCAAACAGGTCGAGAATCTATTGATGGAATTTCCGTTCCTGCCAGACGTTACGTTCCATCGGAATAATTTCCACGCGAAAGTAGTACGTTACAAAGACGGGCGTGAAATCAGCCGCGAAACAAATACGTATGCGTACAACGATCAGGGCTTGCCCACCCAAAAAGTGAGTCGGTCGGGGGCCAATACGTTAACGGCTACGTATACCTATTAGCGTTAGTACAGTTTGTGTTTTATTCTATTATCTATGTAGACGCCGGTCGGGGCAGTACCCCGGCTGGCGTCTTACAAAATGCAATTCTCATAGCTGACTTTTTCTATAAGAAATAGCGAATAGAATTGATCTTTTAAGAATCGTATCCGCCGGCATATCGTCAGATTCTCAACATACAACTCATGAAAGCAATCATATTAGGAACCGGCCGAATGGGTCGGGGCATTGTTAACGTACTGGCCAGAGCGTACCCTGGTGAGATTGGTCTGTACAGCCGGTACAGAAATCGTGCGGAAACGGCAATTGCAGAACTCGGTATTCAGGCAAAAGCACTTTCGAAAGGAGAGCAATTTGATGCCGATGTGATTATTCATACGTTGTGGTACGTCGATATTCTGCCCTGGGTGCAAGCGAATCGTGAACGCCTTCGTCGTAAAATTTTGGTCGACATTACGAATCCATTTAACGAGCGCTTTGATGATTTTGTCGTGGGATATGATACGTCCTCGGCCGAGGAAATTCAGAAGATAATTCCGGATACGTTTGTCGTAGGCGCTTTTAAGAATACGTATTGGGTGGTCTTTGATGAGCCAGAATTTGGCGGTATACGTAGCGACATCTACGTAACGTCAGATGATGAACAGGCTCGTCAGGCGGTCATTACGTTGTTAACGCCAATTCCTTTTCGTGTGTTCGATGCGGGGTTGCTACGTAACAATCGAACGATTGAGCGGATGACTCTGCTCGAAAAAGAACTGGCTACAAAAGCTGGTTCGCACCCCAGAGTATCATTTCATCTGTGGGGCATCCTAACAAAAAAGTAAGAAGCTCCAGCACGTGCATCCTGATAAATGGATGCTTTTGCTAAGCAGTAAATAGCCACCTTCTGGGAAGGTGGCTTAAGTATCAGGTAAAACCCTCTTAGGCTCACCCAAACCAAAGGATTAGTGATTTACACCTGTCGCATAGACGGTTATAAACCCCAGAAAACCCAACTCTTGTCAAAAAATCTGTAGGTGTAGCCCGTCAGGGCATTACCACCTGCTTGGCAGTTGGATTTCTAAGGTTTAGTAAATTCTTGCAGGTTCACTGTTTCAGAAAACGCCCTGTTTGTTATTTACTAAGTAGCAAAAAAACAAAAGCCAGACGACGAGCTGTTATTATTTAATAACAGCTGCCTTTCACAGCATCCCCGTCGAGCAACGAATATAGAGATAAAACGACTGTCAGCAGAATTGTTTTCGGAAGTCAAAAATTAGCTCATAATTTTTCAAAAAAGTTTAGTCCTTCTGCTAATCTAACAGCTCGTCTCAAGTAGGAGGATTTTATGAAACGCTGAAGCCGTACATCTTAGCGACAATACGCTAACTGCTACAAACAAAAAACGGCAGTAGCCCATGCCACTGCCGTTCCCGTTAAATCTGTTCTACTTACAACAACTCACCCATCCCGAACACCGTCAAGCCTTGGGCAAAGTTTTCGGCTACGGCTTGGTTGGCGGCTTCAATGTATGGGCCAGTGATGGGGTCCACCACGGAACGTAAGGGCCGGCTGCCTTTCGGCATGCCGATCAGGTTGACAATCGTATCGGCAACAGCCTGCGGGTTAGGCTTTTTAGCCTGCATTTCTCCGCCTAAGGCGGCTATCATTTTGTTGGGTAGATCAGCAATGGCGCCGTACCCCGCAAAGACGCCCTGATCCGATGCGGGGTTGTTCTTTTGCTGCATTTCGGTTGGGAAAGCCCCCGGCTCCACAAGGGCCACCTCAATGCCTAACCGCTTTACCTCGTAATGCAGGCCCTCGCTGATTCCCTCCAGCGCAAATTTGGAGGCTGCGTACATGGTCGCAAACGGGAACGATACCCGCCCAAAACCGCTGGTCACGTTAATGATCAGTCCTTCAGCCTGCTTGCGCATGGCGGGGAGCACCTGCTTGATCAGTCGCCAGGGGGCATACACGTTGATATCAAAGGTGGTGTGCACATCGGCGGTGGTAAAACTCTCGGCCACGCCACTCATGCTGTAACCAGCGTTGTTGACCAGTACATCAATTGCGCCTTCTTTGGCCAAAATGGTGTCAACGGCCTGCTTCACGCTCTGCTCGTCGGTCAGGGTAACGTCCAAAACCGTCACGTTCGCTACGGCCCCAAGGGTCTTGGCTTTATCGGCATTACGGCCCTGGGTATCGCGCATGGTGGCATAGACCTGATGCCCTAAGGCGCCCACGCTGTGGGCGGTAAGCCAGCCAAAACCACTATTTGTTCCGGTGATCAATACGATCTTTTTGCTCATCTTTTTTACGTTTAAATGAATAAGCAAAGGTTGAAAACGGCCATAAGAAACCCTTTATCATTTGGTAAAAAGCGCCGTTACCGGATAGTACGGCGGATACGGCTCAGCGATTGTTGGGTGATGCCCAGGTACGAGGCCACGTATGAAAGCGGGATGCGGTTGATCAGGCTGGGGAAGGCTTCCATGAACGAAAGATAACGCGTGGTGGCGTCTTCTGACACCAGTGGACTGCGCCGTTCCATGGCCAGCGTAAGGCACTTTTTTACCATGTTGGCCTTCATCATGTCCCAGCCCACAATGGTGTTGGATAGCTGGTCCCAGTTCTTTTTATTGAAAACCAGCACCTGGCAGTCGGTCACGGCCTGTACATATTCGGAGGCCACCATCTGCGATTCAAACTTTTGATTATCGACGACAAAATTGCCTTCGTCCACAAAATAATTGGTGATTTCTTGGCCCCTGTTGTTATAATAGCAAAAGCGGAAGACGCCTTCCAAGACGAAGGCCACATACCGGGGCACCTTTCCGGCTTCCGAGAGGTAGTCGTCTTTTTTAAATTCGAGCAGTTCGACCTTGCCCACCAAAAATTCGATCTGCTGTTTGTTGAGGTTACCAAATTGCAGGATAAGATTTATCAGTGCTTCCATCACTTAAAGGTAGTACCCATTGGGGGGCATCGATTTATCATATGGTAAAAAATGAGGCTAGGCAGACGCAAGCTCTTTATTTGGGTGTAATGGACCACCGTCGGGCGGTCCCCCTGATTCCGTAGGCGATTGACCAACAGATTCCAGGCCTACTTGACCAGTCTATCTTTATTTTCATCAGCCAAAATCCAAGGGTGGTAAATTGGCAACAAAATCACCTGTTTTGTGCCCGTGAAATAGCCAAAAGTGGCCAACTACAGGGCAGAATCGGCCATTGGTTTAGTGCCTCGTGAAAGGACCCAATTATAAACACTCTATCGTCTCAACTGGGAGCGTTTTTGCAAGACCGTTGTTTAGGTAATATATTCATTCACTATGCCCACCTGCTTGGAGGCAAAAATCCACCGCAGTCTGCAAGGCAACCCTAAGTTGGGTTAGTTCGGTCCATTGGCTAAACAGTTGAGGTTAACAGCGGTTAGATTTTTGTCTGTAGCTTAACACGGCCTAAACCAATCAACCCCTAATCTAACATGAATGACCACCAGCTCATTACCCAGCTTAAAGACGACATGGTCTCCGCAATTAAGCGCAAAGACGTAACCGCCTCGGTGGCGATCTTTGCTGACCAATCGGTGATGTATCTACTGCCTCCTCCCTTGCGCTTCAAAACGGGTGAGAATTCACCCGGCGGGGGCGGTATCGACGCTTGGTTTGCCACCTTCGATGGCCCCATCAGCGTAGGGTATGAGGAATTGGAAATCACCAGTGGGGATGAGGTCGCCTTCTGCCACTGCCTGGAACACTTAACCGGACGGCGCACCGACGGAACAAACACGGATATCTGGTACCGAGAAACGCTGGGCCTGCGGAAACTAGCGGGGGTCTGGAAGATTACCCATCAGCATCAGTCATTCCCTACGTATATGGATGGCAGCCAAAAATCGGCAATGGACCTAAATCCACAGGCTAAGGCCTAGGGTTACTCAATACGAACGATCCAAACGAGAAACGAACTATTTCTTCATTTTCAGTCGCTTCTTTATCTCATTTGGGAGCGTTTAGGTGAGATCGGATGTAGATTAACCCAGTAAGACTTCTCAACTTACCAACTGCTACTACATCCCTAATTTTATGCGACTAGAAACCAATCGATTAGTATTACGTGATTGGGAGTCAACTGACCTAACTAACTTGGTAGACGGACTTAATAACCTTGAGGTATCGAAATGGTTAGCCTTTGTTCCCCATCCCTATACGGTGACTGATGCCCAAAACTGGATCCGGTATTGCCAGAGCCATGCCACGATCGAAAAACAACGAGTAGCCTATCATCTAGCCATTGAGCTGAAAGTAGAGAAAAAAATTATTGGTGGGGTGAGTCTAGATAAATTAGATACTCTTCAAGGCACGGCTGGTGGGGGGATTTGGGTAAACTTTGATTATCAGGGTTTGGGCTATGGAAGCGAAGCGTTTGGTAAACGGATTGAATTTGCCTTTGAGGAACTCAAGTTAAGGCGGTTGGAAAATGGTTATTTTCCCGCCAACGAATCGTCCTTTGCAATGCAATCGAAATTCGGCTACAAAGTAGAAGGATTGCGACGGAAAGCCTTCAAGAGCCTCGCAACTGGAGCGATTATGGATGAATATGTAACAGGTCTGATAAGAGAGGAATGGATCAAGCTGGCATGATTTACTAATAGGCATTGTCCTTCAGCTGGCCTAATTAAATACCCAAAAAGCGAGTCAACACCGTAAGCTTCATTCGTCTCACCGGAGAGCGTTTGAAGAGACTATGTAGATTTGGTTAAATGGTCTTACTGCACCAGTTATAATATCAGTTAAGATTGTGTCTGGAACACTTTCACGATTCTGCGAAGTTAACACCTGCAGTGCCCAGATTTGTTAGACCATCCCAACTACTTCGGACGGATAACAGTTGCCATCCGTCCGAAAATTGTAAGTCTCCTATAAAGTGCTAAATCAAAATCTGTCAAGCCAGCAATAAAGAAAAGAAATCGATTTCCTACGATTGAGCCTTTATAGGCTTATCGTCATAAACTAAAAGTTTAGTTATGCGAATTCTATAGTCGGGATTGGGATTGAGTACTTTCACCCGAACGGTATGCTTGCCTTTTGGTAGTTGGTATTTCCAGAACAAATCATGGCGACGCTCCCGGGTGTTGACCGGAAGCTTAGCGGTTTCGATCAGTTTACCATCCAGGTATAATTCGGCGTTGAATACGTATGAAGCATCTGAATTTTCACGCGGGGCGGCTGATTTAGGGGTCGCATTTCCCATGAGTACAAACCCAATACCGTCAAACTCCAGCGAATGTTCGTTGGTCAGTTCAGTCTGTATATTTTTCGCTTCAACTGGAAAATGGCCAACAAAAGACTGCTCTAATCGAACCGCTTTAGGAGTCTGAACGGCAATGGTAACATTTTCACCCGAAACCTGTCCGCCATTTTTCTGAATGACCTGCAAGGCATGTTTGAGCCCCATTTGATAGACATCATTCAATGACATGGTTGTGTATTTAAAATCAATATCTTCCGCTTCGGCCAATCCCATTTTCCAGTACGCCGGGATTTTATCATAGCCGACCATGGTTCCTAAAATTCCCCCTGCTGATGAAGGATTGCAATCTGAATCCTGCCCACAGCGCGTACTGATTTCCATCGTCTTGGTAAAATCACCGTTACCATACAGCAGCCCGATGACAATATAGGCAGCATTGATTTTCGCATCAATGTTAAAAGGCACATGAACACCATCAGGACAACCTGCTTCATCCGACCATTTGCGCTGCGTTTCAAACCAGGTCTGCTTCCAGTCAGTTGGGTATTTTGCATGCCATTTGATTACATCCGCAATACACTGGTAAAACGTGCTTTGCTGAGGAACGGTCTTCAGGGCTTCATTCACCACATATTTGACGTCGTTCGATGTGAATGCCAGCGCGTACATAGCCCCTACATACACCCCACCGTACCAGCCGTCGCCGTAGTTCATAATATGGCCGATACCATCGCCCAGTTGAGCTGCGGTATTGGGCATACCAGGAGCCATCAGACCCGAAAAGTCAGCTTCGATTTGAAAATCAATATCATCGGCGTGGGGGTTATTAAGCCAGTGACCCGACTCAGGAGCTTTCAATCCATTCAGGAGATTATAGCGCCCTGCCTGGTTGGCGTGCCAGAGCATGTATTCAGCATTGGCATAGGCTTTAGCGTGCGCGTCAGTAGATGCCGCTAAGCCTTCTTTTTCAAACACGTCAACAAATGTGAGGTCCATGTATAGATCATCGTATAGACCTGGATTATTCAGCATCGTGTGTTTGATATAGCCGTCATACCAGGGTATTTTCTGATAATCATTGATCATTGTGCCCGGAAATCTAAATTCGGTGGGGCCACCAAAGGTGCAGCCGATAACCTGACCAGCCCAGCCACCTTTTATCTTATCCTGCAACACCTTTTTAGACAGGGTTATATTCTTATCCAAAGCTGCATGCCTGGGATTCTGAAAGGCCATTACCGCTAGCGCGATAACCATCAAAAATGCTGTTTTCTTCATTGGTTTGAGCCGTTTAAATTACCGGTTAGGGATTTGATTTATGTTAGTATTCAATTCTCTGGTATCAGCAATTACAAGGTGCGTTAGCCGCTCATTACCACTCCGGACGCACGACCGCATCGGTCCATTTTCGGCTAAGGATGTACAAAAGCGGCATCCTTTATTCGGCATCTGTAACACATCGGAAACCTATACGAGCTGAGCGGTCTCTGCCATCATACATCAGCAAGTATTTACCGTATTTGTTTACCTCGTAAGCCTGGGGGAAATACCAACGGGAGCCTTGCGCTTTATAGTTACTACCGCCTTTCAATACAGCAAAGCGGGTATGTTCGTCAGCGTACTCGTCAGTCCATTGCCAAACGTTACCAACCAAATCGGTTACCCCAAACGGGCTAGCCGCTTTGGGGAATTTATTGATATCGTCGGGGGGAGCCATGTTTCTATCTTTATGGATAGTGGGTACCTGCGTAGAATCGGCGGTGTCTCCCCATGGGTAGGTCCGTCCGTCTTTTCCCTGTGCCGCGTATTGCCATTCCCATTCGTGCGGAAGCCGTTTACCCGCCCAGCTTGCATACGCCCTAGCATCAGTTAACGACACCCAGGTTACGGGTTTGTTGTCCCATCCTTTAGGGAAACTTCCATTCACCCAGTCTTTCAGAAAATTGTGCTTCTCTTTAGGCTGATACTTACTCGCATCCATAAATTTCTTGAATTCGGCATTGGTCACCGGATGGCGATCTATGTAGAATGCGTTGATATCGATCGATTTTTTATGCGATCTGCCTGGGGTACTTTCGCCCGGATACTGAATACCAGACGCCGATGGGAGGGCGTCTCCCTCGATATAAACCCCCGTCGATTCGAAACTATAGTATTTAATCGCGGGTACAAGTACCATCTCTTTTGGCGCTTTGTCGGCACGTTTGGTGGCCTGTATGTCAACGATTTTTTGTTGAATAGGCCGCCATGTTTTTGATAAGCTGGCTAGTTTGACTTTTGCAGCCGCATTCATTTCGTTTAAAAACGGTTGAAAATCGGCATTTGTCGCTGTTTCTGTGGTCGAAACAATGGCTCCATACCCCTGATGCTCTATGTCGAAAGACAAATAAACTTTATCGCCGTCTCGTTCCGGATTAAGCTCGGTGCCATTCCACACATCGTAGTACTTTGTATCTGGCTGGTAAGGCAACGCTATTTGCCGACCCTTTGCCAGATTGTCGCTCTTGTTAATCAGTGTCCATAAGGTTTGCTTTGCCCCCGGAAACTTGCTGGCGAAAACGGTTCCCTGCAATACCGGCGTATGAGGTTCCCATGCTGATGACGACAGTACATCTGAAAACTGGCGCAATATTTTTGTTGTTCTGCGAATGGATTCGGCATGGAGTTCGGGAATTTCATTCCATATACCCCAAACATTTTCCCAGGCGGTATACCCAACTCCGTTAAAAAAAGCATACTGAAGATCATCGGTTTTATCAGTCCCCCAGCGTCTGTTTACGTGCACCATGTGTCGCGGTTCGAGCCACTTATACATGCTGATTCCAGGAATCGCCCCATAGGTCCAGTACCCCCAACTCATGGTATTCCATTCTACCATTTTCAGGTTCTTCATGCCAAGTTCAGGCTCTAAAACGAGCGGGTACTTTGTTTGGATGTAGGACGTTTTATAATCTTCGCCAACACCGGGCATTGTATCACCATTCAAGCCGTCGGCACCAATTTCCAGCATTAGCTTACTTAAATTCTCAGGCATGGTCGCCCCTGCATCACGGGTGCCATAATCCCAGAACATGATTGGAAAAAGTACCCTTACGCCACGGCGTTTAAAATCGGCCACCATTTGCTTCACGCCGGGAATGCCACCAGGCATGTCGGCAATCATATCGTATTGATTTCGGTTGTCTATGCCGATATTCGGGTACGATGGCCAGATCAATACCGACTGTATTCCACCAAAACGTTTGGTAAGATCGTCCAGGTAACGGTCTACCGTATACTTTCCCGAAACTGGATCATAGAAATAACGGTCCTCGATCATCATCTGCGTATGGATGATATTCTTGGCAACCCAGCTGAATTCAGGACGATTGTATTCAGCAGCATCAAATTTCAACGTCGCGATCTGATCTTCCCGCCACTTTTTCTTTTCAGCAAGCCATTTGGGAAAATCGGCTGGCCTTTCAGGCCCTGCCAGCAATTCCGGAGTCCTAAGAGGATTTACAGCTGGTGGGGTAGCTGTTCCAGCCGTTGGTGCGGCAACTTGTGCATAATTTATACGCGGAAAAAGTGTGACGAACGCAGCGAGTATCGGGATAATTTTTCTGTTCATACCGTAAAACCAGGTCAATGAAAATGATAAACTTTACCAGTTAGGATTCTGCGTTAACGTCGGATTCAACTCCCGTTCCCGTTGGGGAATGGGCCACAAATAATCACGATCTTTATTGAACGCTTTGACGAAAGCCGGTAGCGAAACCATGATCAGTTCGCCAGCCGAATTTGTATAAGTCATGCCCTGTAGAATACCCGGTACCACCGTCTCGGCAATGCGCCAGCGTCGAATGTCATAGTACCGTAATCCTTCAAACGCTAGCTCTACCTGACGTTCATTGCGAACCAGTTTCCGCATCTCAGCCTGCGAACCAAGCGTAGTAACGGCCGGCATCTTCACATCGGCCCGATTACGGACCTGATTGATTGCGGCCAATACGCTCTGATCAAGTTCGTTAGCTTCGATCTTCGCTTCGGCGTAAATCAGCAATACTTCGGCATACCGCATCAGAATCAGGTTAATACCACTATTTGTCGGTTGCGCCATATCCTCTTTATTCAGGTATTTCCGGGTATTAAAACCCGTACCGGTCGAGTTTTCAGAATTCCCGAGGGCATCCCCCGTGCCGCTGCCAGGTCTTGAATCATACATTTTTCCATTTGGCAACTCCGAACCCAGCACATAAACAGAATAGCGTAAGCGCGGATCACGGTTAGCGTAGGGATTTTTGGGATCAAACCCACTGGTGGGGTCAGTAATCTCCTTGCCATTGGTCATCCGGTAGGCATCCACAGCTTGCTTAGTCGGTACGAAGCTGTTGACCTGCGGAAAAACACTATTGGGGGTCGTCAGGCTAAAAATGTTGTTGTTCTGGATATCCTTGATTTGTTGCTTGTCAAAGATTATCTCCTGATTATTCTCCGCTACATAAAGAAACAGGTTTTCGTAGGCCGGGTACAAGCTGTATACGTTCAGATCCATTACCTGTTTAGCCGCTGCGGCTGCCTGTTGGTACCGTCCCGCGTAGAGTAACGCCCGGGCGTTGAAGGAGAGGGCAGCTCCCTTCGTCATCCTGCCCTTCTCAGTCGTGGTCGCTGGCAAAAGAGCTGCTGATTCGGTCAATTCCTTGCTAATAAAATCCCAGACCTGCGTAACGGGCGTCCGGCTAATTTTACGACTTTCCTCCAGGGTCATCGGTGCCGTCACGAGTGGCACGTCACCGTATAGGATTGCCAGTTTGATATAAAAATAAGCCCTCAATGAACGCACTTCCCCTTTCAATCGATCGATAAGCGCTTTGTTGGTCGTAGTCACTTTATCGACATTGGCCAGAAAGGCATTAGCGGCCTGAATACCTTTGTAAGTATCACTCCATTCGTTAAGAATTTTGGCATAGGTTGCGTCGTAAGCCCCTTTTTCAATGATCGACTCTTCCCGCCACTGGAGCGTAACATGACCAATATCCGACATGGCATCCCAGTTGGTATAATTTGCGGCCGTTTCCAGGTATGTATAAACGGCATTGGCCGCCAGGGTTGCGTCTTTCTCCGTTTTCCAGAAGATTTCGGTCGAAACCCGGTCATTGGGAATAGTATCCAGTAAGTCTTTGTTGCAGCCGGCCAGTAGCGACGAGGCTACAAAAGCAGCAACTATTTTTGTAAGGTTTTTCATAGGTTTAAGCGTTTATTGAACTGGAACTTAGAACTGAACATTTACCCCCAGTGTAGTCAGGGCCGTCTGCGGGTAGCGCTCGGTACGCCCACCCGGAACCGTCTCCGGATCGACATTCCACTCATTCAGGGCCGCAAACGTCAGCAGATTCGTGGTAGCCACGTACACATTTGCCCGGGCGACGCCCACTTTTCGGGTCAGTACCGACGGTATGTTATAGGCCAGTTGTATGTTTTTCAGGCGTAAGTACGAGCCGTTCAACAAGTCGCGGTCGGCCATGACAAAATTCCGCAGGTCGTACTTAAGTGGACGGGGAAAGCGGGCATCGGGATTTTCAGGAGTCCAGTAATTATCGGTGATAACCTTGTGGGTAAAACCACCCCAGATTCCCATTTCGATAAGCGCCCCACCAAGCCGTACTTTATGCCCGGCGGTTCCCTGAAAAAGCATACTCAGCGAGAAGTTTTTAAAGGTAAAATTCAGATTCGAACCAAAGGTGTAAACCGGAAAGCTCTGCCCTAGATACGTCATATCAGCGGGGTTCACTTTGCCATCTCCGTTCAGATCCACAAACTTGACGTCCCCCGGCATTAAGCCCGCACGCATGGTGGGGTAATTTTTAATCTCCTCCGCTGTCTGAAAGTAGCCTGCCGTTCTGTAGCCCCAAAAAGAATTGATTGGATAGCCTTCTGCCGTGATGTAACGCGTTTCGTTGCCGCCCGTGATGTAGGGGCCGGTTCCGGCCAGATTAACCACATTGTTATGGTTGATATTTAAATTCAGGTTGGCATCGAATCCAACAGGGCCGAATTTGTTTCGGGCACCTATCGCAAATTCCCAACCTTTATTATCGACCCGGCCGGCGTTCTGGGGAGCTGGCAGTAGCCCGAGCGTACCTGGAACCGGCAGGGTCAGTAAAATATCCCGGGTCTGTTTGCTGTAATAATCAATGCTGAGCGAAAACCGGTTATTTAAAAACTGGGCATCAAGGCCTATGTTAGACTGCGTAGTGGTTTCCCAGGTCAGGTTGTTATTCGCAATGCGAGTCTGTTGAAATGACTGCACTGGAGCTCCATTGAAGGAATAAACGCCCAGATTCAGCGTTGCCAGACCGCTGTATAGATCTACGGCCTGATTACCCGTTTTACCCCACGATCCCCGCAGTTTCAATTCGCCGATGTATTTTTCCAGGCCGCCCCAAAAGCGCTCCTCGGAAATCCGCCATCCTGCCGATACCGATGGAAAAAAGCTGTACTGGTTTTTGCCCAGGAACCGTGAAGAGCCATCGTAGCGTCCATTAATCTCAAACAAATACCGGTCCCGATACGCGTAATTGATACGACCGAAATACGACCGTAGTCCCCAGGTGTATTGAAGTCCGCCGTTATTCTTGGTCGCGTCATTGGTACCAGCAGCAATGGATTGGAGATCATTACTATAAAAACCCTGACGGTAGGCACTTAACGAATCTCCCTTGTTCGAAATCTGTGAGTAGCCCCCCAGCACATTGATATTATGGTTACCTATATTCTTCGTATAGGTAAGGAGACTATTCAGGGTGACTTCACGAACCGAACTCCGGATTTCGGTCAGGTTATTGAGCGGTACGGTTTTCCGAACGACGGACGGATTGAAATAATCCCGTATTTCATAGTTGTTCGTGTAGTTTTTCCCGGTCGTCAGGGTAATCCGGTTACCAACCTGAGTCGTGAATTTGAGTCCAGGCAGAATTTGCCACTCTCCTTTAAAATTGCCGACCAGGTATTCTAACAGTGTCCGGGATGTTCCGGCAAGCTCCGATGAGATGAGCGGGTTGTATCCATCGGAACTTATCCCGTAGGTGCCATCAGGATACCGGGGTACGGTAAACTGCGACGTTTGCAGCATCTTATTAAAGACATCATTCTCGTTGATAGGCGACAGAATATTGTTCGACCGGTAATTGATATCGATGCCGAACTTAAGTTTAGCCAGTGGCTGGTAGTCCGTGTTTAGCCGAACCTCGCCGATTTTTGAATCCGAATTGGCAATTATACCCTGCTGACCCTGGTACCGGACGCTCATCAGAGCCCGGACGGTTTCGGAGCCGCCACTGACGGATAACGAGTGATTTTGCTGTGGGGCCGTGTGTAATACCTCATCATACCACACGTTTGGCAACGGATATTTTAGCCGATCCGTGGCACTTAAATACTCCTTAATGTACGCATCCGTAAAAATACCGGGGCCCCCTGTCGAATTGGTCCAGGCCGTCTGCTGTAGTTTCAGATAGTCGCCCAGTTCCATATGCACCGGGTTATTGTTTGATCGCTGTGACGCGTAATAGCCATTATACGAAATGGATAGTTTGCCGGCGGCTGCCCGCTTAGTCGTTATCAGGACAACTCCATTGGCCGCTCTGGAACCATAAATAGCGGTTGAGGAAGCGTCTTTCAATACCGAAACGGTTTCAATATCGAGCGGGTTGATATCTCCCAGGCGTTGTTCAATACCATCAACAATGACCAGTGGTTCATTAGCGCCAAGCGTCGTAATGCCCCGGATTCGCATGGCAACGTTGGTTTTTCCCGGCCCCGCCCCCTGATCCAAGACAGTTAAACCCGGTATCTGCCCCTGAAGTGCCTGTTGTATATTGGAGGTGGTTCGCTTCACAATGTCTGTCCCTTTGATGGCAGACACAGCCCCAGTGAGTGACTCTTTCTTGATGGTCGAATACCCTACCACCACTACTTCACCAAGTGCTTTTTCGTCGGGAGCTAGCTGAACATTAATAGTAGTACGGTTTCCGGGCACAATTTCCTGGGAAACGTAGCCAACGAATGAGAAAACTAACGTTGCTTTGCCGTCTGGCACCTCTAGTCGATAGGCGCCCTCTGGATCCGTTGTCGTACCACGTGTTGTCCCTTTCAGTACTATGCTTACCCCAGGAATGGATTCACCGTTGTCGCCCGTTACTTTGCCGGCGACTGATATGAGCGCTGTCTGGCCGATGGCCTGCCTCAAACTAAAGACCCCCAATACCGAAAGTAATGAAAGCAGTTTTAACGTAAATAAAAGCTTCTTCATGTTGTAAGAGGTAAAGTGTTAACTTCGAAATAAGGGTTAGAAAGAAGATGGCCCGGATAAGCTGGATTCGCGAATAGGGAAGCTTAGCAAGACAGACCGCTGATGCCACTTACCGGGCCATAACCAATAAGCCCAGGCCAACGACGTAGCATAACAGCATAGCATTCAGAATTATATAGGTGCTTTTAGTGGCGTTGCGGAATTCGCGCCAGACGTAAATACCCCATATGGCCGCTACTACGGTTGCTCCCTGGCCTAAACCGTACGAAATGGCTGGGCCAGCCTGATCGGAGGCAATGATGCTAAACGCAAAGCCAATGCACCAGATGATTCCCCCCAGAACACCCATCAAATGATTGCGCAAGCCACCCCGAAAGTAATCGGCATACCTAACGGGAGAACCTGTGAAGGGTCGTAACATCAATAAGGTATTGAACAGCAGATTGCTGCCTAACACGCCGAGGGAGAAAAAAACTATGGCTGAATACGGACTTAGTTTACCCGTCTCGGGGGTACTGAAATCCGGAAACATCGACTGAGCTACGTATTTATAAAATAAGCCCATCATACAGCCGCTTACAATGGCCAGCAGGAGTCCTTTCGTTGATACACCTGTTGATTTGTCAGCCGTTTTTCGGTATGCATTCGCGTTCATGAGTATGGCCAGGACAATCAGGGCCACTCCACCAAACAAAATGGCGGGATTGCCAACCGGCGATTCCAGGTAATTGACGACAACCCCAATCACTAGCGCCAGCCCAATTCCTACCGGAAAAGCCACGGCCATGCCCGCAATGGAAATTGCTGCCCCAAGCAGAATATTAGCCGCATTGAAGATGACACCACCAAATACCGCTAGAAAAAGATTCCTGGAATCAGCCTGAGCAACATCCACCATAAATGAGCGACCTTCTGTACCGCTACTACCCAGTGTGAACGCCGATACCAGGGCTAACAGGACTATACCCAGGACGTAATCCCAGTAGAATAATTCAAAACGCCAGTTGCCAGCAGCCAGCTTCTGGGTATTTGCCCAGGAACCCCAGCATAACATGGTAACGACACAGAAAAGAACGGCTAAGGAGTAAGTCGGAATGATAAACATAAGCGTGAAGCGATTGAGTTAAGAATTCTGGATTTGAGGAATTTGATTAATCAATGGCAGGCTATTAATTTCTTTCCGATGGGGCATCGATGCCTGTGCTCCCATGCGCGTAACGCAGATTGAAGCCGCTTTACAGGCAAACGCAACAGCCTCTTCAAGGGGTTCATTTTCAGAGATGGCAACGGCTAAAGCACCGTTGAAACAATCACCAGCTGCGGTTGTATCAACCGCCGTGACGGGGGGAGCAGGAATCAACTTTGAGACCGAATCAGAGTAAATGTAGGCTCCTTTACCGCCAAGGGTAATAATGACATTAGGCACCCCCTTCGACCGAATAAGCTGGGCAGCCTGTTCTACTGTTTTAAGGTCGACAATACGGATTCCCGTTAAAAGTTCGGCTTCGGTTTCGTTGGGCGTGATCAGGTGTAGACAGGCAAATAATTCGGCAGGCAGTGTTTGGGCAGGGGCTGGATTCAGCAGTACTTTTATCCCTTTTTGATGGCTGCGCCGGATAGCATAATCGACTGTTTTGAGGGGGATTTCTAATTGTAGCAGGACTAGATTCGATGCGTTTAGATCATTCAGTATTAACTCCACGTCCGCAGGCATCAGACTACTGTTAGCACCGGGAGCTACCGTAATGCAGTTCTCGCCATTTGCATCTACGTTAATCAAGGCCACGCCCGACGGGTGCTCAGGATCGGTGGTAATATATTTCGGATTTATTTTTTCCCGCTGAAATTGCTGTATGGCTTGCTTTCCAAACACATCATTACCCACTTTAGCCGCAAAGGCTATCTGCCCACCTAATCTGGCAGCGGCTACGGCCTGGTTCGCGCCTTTACCACCAGGATTCATTAAAAATTTTCCACCAATTACTGTTTCGCCCGGAGCAGGAAGCCTTTGGGCTTTCACCACCATATCAGTATTTGAACTACCAATTACACAAATTAAGTCGGGGGGAAGAGCCATATTGATCTTGTTTTATATTTCGAATGGTCAAAAATATCTGCAATAAATTATATTTTCTTACCGAAATTGTGCTATGTTAGCTAAGTCTAATTGCTCTATTAATCGTGATTATATGCTTTAGAGAAGCTTAAATGGATATTTTTTAAAGCCTATTATTGTTCTTTCTAGCTATTCCTATGCTGCCCATAGACGTCTTACATACGCTCATCCAATCATTAACAAAATCAGAGAAACGGTATTTCCGATTAACGGTCAGTCGCCAGGAAAAGGGAAGCGAAAATGCGTATCTGAAGCTATTCAACTGCCTGGAAGCGAACGAGCTATTTGCCGACCCTTTGAAAGAGCAACTCCGGTCTGATTTCCCGGGAGTGACGCTGGAGCCAGCTCGAAAACATTTATACAATGTTTTGATGAGAAGCCTCCGACAATACGAGGCTCAGAAATCGGTCGATGAAAAGTTGATGAATTTGATTCAGGATAGTCGTATCCTGTTCAACCGGGGGCTGATCAATGCCAGCTTCGATCAGCTTGAAAAGGCAAAGGAACTAGCATTGCAAAATGAAAAGTTTATGTTTTATATCCTGGCTGCCCGGCAGGAGCTGCAATTCATTATTCCACAACAATTTGTAGGCTGGGATGAATCTCGACTTGTTGAAAAGCAGGAGAAAATCAGAGAATTATTAGAACACGAATTGACCGTTCAGCAACATTCCGCTTTATATGAATTGTTACTATTGCGCTATTGGAAAACCGGCGTAGTGCGGAATCTGCAGGAAATTGTTCGGTTAAATGACCTGCTACTTGAAGAGCATCAGGTTTTGACCAGTCAACGACTGGAATCGTTCGAATCGCAACAGCTCCACCTGCATTTTCAGTCTACATATCTACTAATGACGGAAAATCCGGAAGGTAGTTTACAGGTTTTGCACGAGTTAGACGACTTGTTTCGTCGGAATAAGGATCTGTGGGCCGACCGACCGATCTATTATATCCAACTCCTGAATGGCATTTTGCAGACGTTGCGCGCCACGGAACAGTATCATAAAATGACTTATTTTCTGGAACGTTTAGAGGATATCATAACGCCATCAGAAAGCTTAGTGATAACTGTTACCTTCCAGGTGCTGGAACATCGGCTGCATATTGCGTTGAATAGTGGTATGGCACAGCAGGCCCTGGAAATGATTCATCAACAGAGTGAAATTATTAGTAGAGATGCACCCAAGCTTACGTTACAAATGCAAGTGCAGCTTTGGCTGACGACCTCCCGTATCTATTATAGCTTGGGGAATTTTTCAAAAGCGCTGTTTTACATTAATCATATTCTGAATCAGCCTACACGGTCCTTAAGCCGAATTCTATACATCAGTTGCCGGTTAATGAATCTGATGATTCATGTTTCACTAAATGACCGAGATTACATACATTACGAAATCCGGTCAATTGAGCGCAAGTTAAAACATGAGAAAAATTGGTACCGTGTTGAGCAATTTGTGCTAAAACTAATGAAAGCCTGGTTGAAAAATAAATCATGTAAGTCATTCGCTCAACCATCAATTCAACTCATGCAAGACCCGTTCGAGCGGCAACTAATTTTAGAATTAGGTTTAAAAGACTGGTTTGAATTTATGACTAGAAAATAAATCTGAAGCGTAACTGGCATAAGCAATTACAGAATAAGGTGTATAGTACTTCCGTATACTTGGACATTATCGTTAAGTTTGGAAATTAGGACCTAAACTTAAGCTTTGACTTGGTAAACATCTGCTGGTTGACTGTCTCCTTAAACGCCCTATTTATGGAGCAGATACATAACTATTCCTTTGTCTCACACGGGAGCGTTAACTAAAACAGGGGTACCAAACCAAGAACACCGTAACATTGCTGGTACGGTGTTCTTCAGTAAACCAACGAAGCGACTGTTTCACGTTGGTAAAAAAAGGCATCTTGCCCTATCATTTTACCAATGATAATCCACCGACAAACTGCCGAATATCTTCGGCTAGTAGCTCGGGTTGCTCCATAGCGGCAAAATGACCCCCTTTGGGCAGCTTATTCCACTGGCGAATGTCGAAGAACTTTTCGGCAAAGGCCTTCGGGGGCAGCAGGTCGGTTTGGAATTGAGCAACGCCCGTCGGTACAGCCGCCTTGGTGCCGGTTTTATCGAAGGGATTCAGTTTTACCAGTGGATTGAACATTTCCTGCAGCATATCCTTCATGGCTTCGTTTTTAACGGCGATGCGGATGGCGTTCTTTCCTAAGCTCCCATATTGCAGATGACCTGAATGGGCTTGATAAAGTCCGTAAATCGGATAGGTATAGGCTGCTTGGGAACGAACCATACGCTTTGAAATCAATAGAGAGTAGATCTAAATCCGTTTCCCAGCGTCAGCCTCCATGCATCCGCATTACTTAGCTTCACTAGCATTAGCGGCATTCAGAAAATTGACGGTTGCCTCGATGGCGGGCAGGTCTTTTGGACCGGCGGCTCCAAATTCAATTAAGTGGTCAACACCCGGCAAGTCAATGAGTTGCGTAGGCACACCCGCCCCTTTCAGTTTCTCGGCCAGCCTAGTGCCGTGCGGTTTGAGTACATCTTTTTCGCTGGTAATAATCAGGGTGGGCGGATACTCGCCTAACTTGTCGTTCAGGATGGGTGACACCAGCGGATTGTTGGGGTCGGCCCCCTTCAAATACCAATCCGTAACCAGCCGGTATTGGGCTTCGCCGGGTGCCCCGGGCCGTAAATCAATGCCCGGATTAATGAATACCATCGCCAGGGGACGGGCCGGTCGGCCTTCCTGCCGGCGTTTCACCTGCAAGGCCCCAATAAACAAACCGCCCGCACTGCCGCCGACTAAACTTATTTTTTGCCGGTTGCCGCCGATTTGCTCCGCATTCTCCCAAATCCAGTTCCAGACGGCGTAACAATCGTTGATGGATGTGGGAAACGGATGCTCAGGGGCCACCCGATAATCGACGCTCACCACCACGGACTGGGTACGGTTACACAGAACCCGGGATGAGTTCAGGTCCAACATAAGCAGAATAAATGCCCCGCCGTGTACATCGTAAACGATGGGTAGATTGCGCGCTGCGCTGGGGTAGTAGATCTGAATCGGAATGGAATCGGCCCCAGTCCAGACCTGGCGAATCTCGGTTCTGAAAACATCGGCCGGTGGGGTTGCCACCCGTTTAAGGTTCGCCTTCATGCCCGCCCGTACTTGCTCGACGGTTGGGTGACCCTGCTGGGCGAATGCCGGAAGTTGGCCAAGCAGCAGAATGGGTAGGAGAACGGGTAGAAGGCGGTTCCTGGAGGAGTTCGAAAGAAGTGGCATTGGACGTGGCAGTAAGGGGTTTATTGATCCATCTGACCGCTCTGGGTTGATCCCCCCTAAGGGGCCTTCAGAAACGGTAGGCAAAACAAGTCAACTGGTCCCAAAACCCCGTTTGGGTATGTTCCAAATGTATTTGAAAATGTTCACTAGCCGCTGACAAATCCGTTTTCCGGTGAATAGTTGGAATAAAGGTGGTAAAACGGGGAGGGATTTTTTGACATGCCTACCCCAATACGGTAAATTCGGCCACCGTTTTCACCGTTGGTAGGCTATAAAAAAAGGGATCACTGGCGGTACCTTACCTCCTCGGTTACTTGTAACAATAGGCTTTTAGCGTCTTGTTATCTGGGGATTGCTACGGCCATTACCAAGGCTGAATTTTGTATTTTACAGTGTGTGATTAGAAAATCCGAAGTTTTCTCGTCTCAAGAAGGAGCATTTTTTGAGATAGCCACTAGTACTTACTTCTTCTTTGATTGGTCTCTAACAGTAACGGGGTTAAACGGTTTGTGTACGTCATTGACAACCACATTCTCGACGGCCTCAGCCAGCCAAGTCCCATTTCGTTTGACAAACACAAACGTGGCTAACCCATCAGTATCACCTGCCTTGGCGCCATCAGGGGTAGTAATGGAGCCCATTACATGCATCAAGACATGGGCCACAGCAACATCAGGCGTTAAAAACCGAATGCCTACTGACCGTTTTTCCAGAGGTATAGTTTTGAACACCTTATCGTGAAACACCTGATGAGCGTACTGAATGTCGGCTACGCCTTTCCAATGCATACCGGAAATATTGACAAAATCGCACTCCGGTGCCATATACTTCTCCATACCACTAAAATCATGGGTATTCCAACTGGTAAAGAACGCATCCACCTGGGCTTCGATCGCTTTTTGATCAGCGCTGTTTTTTTGACTGGGTGTAGTTACCACTATTGTTTGCTGGGAGTAAGCATGCTGGCTCAATAGTGCCATTAAAAGCCATAAAATGACTGGTTTCATGATACATTCGGGTTTACAGGATCACACTAAATTTAGTATCAACTCCAAAATTATTTCATCGATAGTGCAGTTTGTGGCTTCTGGGGGACCAAATCTATCCTGGCAACGCTACAAGTGACTTTAACTGGTCAAATTATTGCGTGATTCGTCGAAGTATTGATTGAGCCTTTTCAAAGCAGAGCGACTTAACTCTTGGTTACCAGTGCAATCTACTTGTAGGAAGTTGAGGGAGGGTGGTAAAAAACCGACATCAAAGGACCGTCAACTCAAAACAGGTGCTTTTTAGAACTGGTGTGAGCTAAAGCCCCGTATAAGAGTGCTGGTTTCCTGGTGAAGGAGTAAGGTAGGGGAAACGTCTGCGAAATCTTTAAAATCCCGGCGCAAGTGTTGAAGGTCATAGTACCCACATACCAAAGCAATATCCAGCCAGCTCATCTGCGAATGGTGTTCTTTTAAGCGAAACGCTTTGCTGAAACGGACAATACGACTGAATGTTTTGGGGCCGTAGCCTAACCGTTCGTGGCATTTGCGCTCCAGCTGACGTGGACTCAGATTGGTCAGATGAACCAGATCGTCCAGCAGAATACCCTGCGGACGTTGCGTGAGGTGTTCGAAAGCGGCATCAATCGGGTGCTTCTCGACAAGAGTTTGCCGAAGCCGACGCAATAAAAAGGCTTCGACTAGCTGCTGCATTCGGTCATAGTCAGTCGTTTCCCGAAGTTGTTGATCGATTTGGCTAATCTCAGGTCCCCAAAGCAGCGAAACGTCAAAAGGTAGATCATAAAGTTCGACCATGGGCAACCCCAGCAATTGATGAAGCCCGCTCGGTTTAAAAAAGGTGGCAACCACCAGAAAGTCTCTCCCCAAGGTCAGATCGACTCGGCTTACCTGTGGACCGACGGCCACACAGCCGGAATAGGAGTCTACTGAGCCATTCCTTCGGTGAATCCGAATCAGATCGCGTGGATAAAAGGCAAGCGTCTGTGCCGATTGGGGTGGAAACGGGTTTGTTTTTAGTTCTACGCAGTCAGGAATCTGGGCATGCACAATCTGGTGGCCTTGGATGAGCGAGGCTAGTGCCGGATGAGGAGGATAAAACCGATTGACCATCGTCGTAACGCAGCTTGGATAGGCATACCTTACCCTAATTCTTTTAAAGTTAGTGGATGGTTACTTAATATCAAAAGGTGACTAGGTCTAAGTCTTGTCCGTTTCATGAAACGCCCAATTACAGATACGCAAATTTCTCGTCGTCTCAGTTAGGAGGCTATTTTGAGACGAAGTAATAAAGGTCTACAACTTCCAACCTTTACACCCTTTCTTGGTTGGGCTGCCCTGCTTTCCCTCGGGACGTGCTGCCTGTCTCCCACCAACTACCCCACGCGAAGCGCACACAACATGCAAGCCATTAAGGTGGAAAATGACTGGTTACTTTTTTACTACTAACCGCCCTCGTATGGCCTGCACGGTACCCGTAGGCAGCAATACATGGCCAAATGCTTCACCAGTAATAAAATCGGAGTAAAGCGAAACAAAGGTTTTGTCGGACTCGTACCAGCCAATTATTACTGTGTGGTCATTAATTCGTAACGTTTTGCTTTTGTCTATCTCTCCCCGAGTCTTGTCCTGCCAGTGAACGGTCGTGTCCGAGGAGTAGGTAATATCAACCTCGTAGCCACTGAGTGAATAGTGCCATACTTTGTTTTGAAAGTCAGTGGTAGCCGTAGGCGTTTGAGCTATGGCGGATACGGCGATGAACAGTGGCAGGAGAGGAAAAATAAGTTTCATAATGTATGATTTGGTTTTGTAAATGATGTACTGACTAAACAACTTTTTTGCCGAACCCGAAGCTCAACGACGTACCGGACCTTCTTTTGCTACATCACCCATATTTATAGTATAATCTCTAATAAGTAATCCAAAGTACGAAACATTAGGCTAAATACCGTTTCACGAAACGCCCCATTATTGAAGCAGAAATATGAAGCTTATATTTTCTCCGATAAGAGGACTCAGTGAGACTGATCTAGTGATAATAGGCTTCTGTTATTAGGTAGATTGATTCCTGAGCTTCCTGGCAAGCCTATACGTCTATTCCCTCAGTAACTTATTCCAGTGACCAATAATGAACCGCCCAAGGTTCGAGTTTCAAAACCATTCGATGGGTTCCCCGGCTGAGCTGAGTGAAGGGTTCTGGACGTAGGCGCTGGTTCTCGTCGTTGCCCGCTCCCGTGGCATCGAGTACAATATGCCGCGTTCGAAGTTGCTTGGGCAGATTTACAAGATCGACCTCAACCTCCACTGGATGCTCTGAAAAATTCCACAGCATCAGATTGTACATCTGTAACTGATCATCCTGACTGGCAAAACCATGAACGGATCCATTCGTTGAGCTGACCTGTAGTCGCTCCCCAGCCAGCCTTGATAGTAGTTTGAACGTAAAATAGGCTGGACGAAGCTGATTTTGGTAGTCGATCAGCCCACTAAACTGCGCTTGCCGGTTCCACCAGCGGGTCATGAATGCTGTCCCCTTAGGGGAAAAGACCTTGGCGAATGTATCATAGGATACATACCAGTCGCGTATATGGTAATAACAGGACCAGTCCAGACCAGTCTCCTTCATCTGCCAGATGGTTTCGGCTACGAAACAAGGCTGATAGCGAGGGTCCAGTATGGGATTGAACAAATCGACATTCCATTCATCCATGATCGTCTCAGGCTTCAGATTCGGGTGTGTTTTTATCAGATTCTTGACATACTCAATTTGTTTTCGGATGGCCAGTGGGCTATTAGTATAGTGGTGCCAGGAGACGAAATGTAGCGGTAGCTTTTGGGCGGAACAAGCATCTAGTAAAGTGGGTAAGATAGGCGAGTTGTAGGCAGCTAGAGCTGGTCCACCTACCTTCGCCGTTGGATCAGCACGCAGGATGGCCGCTACGGTATGCTTATAGTACCGGGTGTAAGAATCGGGGGTGAAACGATACGGGGTACCACCATCTTCGCCAATATCGACCTCGTTGCCGACTTCCCAGTAGCGAATGCCCGCCTTTTGGTCTCGGTAATGCTTGACGAGGGTGTAAACCAGTTGTTCCCATTGTTTATAATCCGTTGGTTCGACAATGTCCTGGTTGATTTTAGGGAAAAGAACCGTTGGCTTCATACACAGGGCCATCAAGGGTTTAGCTCCCGTTTGCAAAATGGAAGATACTATCCTGTCCAGTGTTTTGAATTGGTAGGTTCCTGCCTTGGGAAATAGATCGTAATATTCACTGACGAAGAGCCGAATCATTCTAGGACGCAAGGCACGAATTTCGGTTACCCGGTTGGCCAGCATGTTCTCTTCGGAGAGCCCCCCCTGGCCCAGTGCCATCCGCTCCATGTTCAGGGGGCCCAGTCGTGAGGAAAAGTCGATGGAAACTTGTGTTGTTTGGGCCAATATTGGCACTGAAAAGAACAGGCCAAAACAAATCAGTGCTGCTCTGAAGCTCATCTACCTGTATAAGTTGAATATTACTAAAAGCAATCAGCTTCCTTAAACTAACGGCTGATGGAAGTTGCTTAAACAGTAGTAATCTGATATAGCTGGGCAAAGCCAAGTATAGGTATTTGAGCCTTTTGTGAAGATGTTACTTTTTCATTGGCTGGCTCCTATCGTAATAGCTGTCCAACTCAATCAGTAGCCTACACCACGACGGAATGCAGCCCAACCGTTTTGGATGAATTTAATCGCTGACTGGTTTGAAACTACTGTTGGGGCTGAAAATAAGCCGGCCTGTGATACTATAAATAAGTCGGAGGGCTTGGCCACTATACCCACTGGGTAAGGTCACGGCATGGCCCAACCGCAAGATGTCCCGGCTTTGGGGCACTCGATTGCCGGACCAGGTGGTTGCATCCGTCCAGTTGCCCGCTTTTACCGTGTACATACTTGTAGAAGCAAGACTACCACCCAGCTTGACTACCCAATAGTCAACAAAACCGTGATTGCTCATCCCATCGCTGGTATCGGTAGCCCCCACCACCACATAGCCCCCATCCGAGCTGGCCGTAACGGCATAGGCGGTATCATTGCCCGGTCCACCCAAGACTTTCTGCCAGAGCATAGTGCCGCCCCCGTCGAGCTTGACTACCCAAAGGTCGTCAGATCCATTATTACTTGATAGATCTCCATTAGCCGATCGGGAGGAGCCAGCCACCACATAGCCCCCGTCCGAGCTGGCCGTGATGGCACGGCCAGCATCAGTGTCCGATCCACCCAAGGCTTTCTGCCAGATTATATGACCGTCCCCGTCGAGCTTAATCACCCAGAGATCAGCCTCGCCATGATTACCCGTCACGTCTCCATCGGTGGAGTAGGTAAACCCCGCCACCACATAACCCCCGTCCGAACTAGCGGTAATGGCATAGGCTATGTCAAGGGCCGATCCACCCAAAGTTTTCTGCCAGAGCACCTGGCCGCTCCTATCGAGCTTAACCACCCAGTAATCATAAAAGCCGTGATTACCCGTTACATTCCCGTCCGTGGAATAAGTATACCCCGCCACTACATAGCCCCCATCCGAAGCAGCCGTGATAGCATAGGCGATATCAGTGCCCGATCCACCGAGGTTTTTTTGCCAGATTATATTACCCGAGCCGTCGAGCTTAACCACCCAGAAGTCGGAGTTTCCGTGGTTACCCGTCACATCTCCATTAATTGAATTAGAACTACCCGCCACCATATAGCCCCCTTCCAAAGTGGTTGTAATGGCATAAGCTATATCAGTACCCGATCCACCGAGGGTTTTCTGCCAGAGCACCTGGCCGCTCCCATCGAGCTTGACTACCCAGAGGTCGGCGCTAGCATGATTACCCGTCACGTCCCCATCCGTGGAATAGGCGCTGCCCACCACCACATAGCCCCCATCCGAAGTGGCCGTGATAGCATTAGCCTGATCATAATCCGATCCACCGAGGGCTTTCTGCCAGAGCATCTGGCCGCTCCCATCGAGCTTGACCACCCAATAGTCGTCATTGCCGTGATTGCCCATCACGTCTCCATTAATTGAATTAGAATATCCCGCCACTACATAACCCCCATCTAAAGTGGCTGTAATGGCATTGGCCTGATCAAACCCCCATCCGCCTAAGACTTTCTGCCAAGTGGTGATGGGGGATTGGGCTGTCGCTGTTAGTGAACAGCTCAACAGACAAAGTCCCAGCCATAGGCTCTGTGTCAGTTGCAAATTACCTGTAAGATGAAGAAAGCTCAAAGGGTGAGGAAAGAAGGTACAGCCAGTGAAATATTGCCATGACATTTGCTGCTTAAGATGGGGGATTGTATGCATTAATGTAGCAGGATCGACAACGTATAAATGGATTGCAAAATAGCGAATCTAATAAATAGTAGCATCTTAAGTGAGCTCTGGCAGTAAGCGATTGGCTAGTTTATTGTGCCTTTAAACGCCCGAATTAATGAGCAGATGTATGAATACTTCGTCGTCTTAGACGGGAGCTTATTTATGAACGTTTCCTCGTCTCATTTGGGAGGGTTTTAGTGAGATGTTGGCAATTCATATTCTCGCTACTTTTATAAGCCACTTATGATCGTTCCAGAGATAGGTAGTCGGGTGACAAATGCCGACCGAGCCCACAAATCCGTTACTCTACTTAGCCGGATACGTACTTTTCCGCTGTTGTGGCCACCGACTCCAGCCTATCTTTGGATCACTTCTGATGCCCTTAAGCGCAACACGCCGTAAAGCCCTCGAGACCTGCTGAACCTGTAAGGCTAAACGTTGACTACCCAATCCTGGTAAACAGAAATTGAGTGACCTATGAAATTCCTGATACCCCTTCTGATAGGCGGAATTTTTTCGTCAGTTTTATCTGGCCTCTTCTTGGTCTCCTATTACCGATTGGTTAAAAAGGCCAATAAGACAATTGGCACGATTACCTCGTTCGACCGGAGTGATTTTTTCGTACTGCGCCAGCTTTGGGTCCCTATTGTTCGCTTTAAAACGCGTACTAATACCTGGATTGAGCATCAGCCTGACCATTCGGTATTCTATGAACTAAATTACTTTAGCGCTCAGCGGGAGGTGACGGTGTATTATCGAGAAGACACCCCCAACCAATTTGTTATTGAAAGTGGCTTGGAGGTTTTTATGAACTGGCTGATTATTATCCTTACTCTGGGCGGTATAGTCTGGTTATTTGTCCAGTAAAAAGCCAATTAAATAAGGCTCCTTCGTCTCACTAGGGAGCCTTTTAATGAGAATAAACAAAAAGCCTATTCTATGATAGGCTTTTAAAATAGTGACTCTATTTAGGTCAAACTGTTGCTACTAGTTGGGGTAGGTAAGGTTTAATGTTTCGTAATCCTCGCTCAATGTATTCCGCTTTCTCCCCAACAGGAGCAACATAATGAAGGGCATTTTCGGCAGCTTCAATTCCTTCTAACCGGGCAATGATCCAAGCGGCTAAATAATGAGAAGCAAGGCATCCGCCCGCAGTGGCAATATTCCCGTTGGCAAAGAATGGTTGATTCAATACGTCTACTCCCGCAGCCTGAACCCAAGGGCGAGTCGTTAAATCAGTACAGGCAGGTGTGCCATTGAGTAAACCCAACTTTGCCAAAATGAGTGTACCAGAGCATTGTGCTGCTAATAACTGTCTTTGGGGGTCGAATTTTAAACGAGACATTAAGGCTTGATCTTCAATAACTTCCCGTGTTTGCATGCCACTGCCAAAAATTACGGCATCGGCTTGGCAAGCTTCCTCTAAAGTTGCCTGTGACTCAATTACTACCCCATTCATTGAACGGACTTTATCGGTAGGGCAAGCGATAGAAACACGCCAACCAGGTGTCTTTACTCGATTAAGCACACCCAATGCAATGAGGGAATCTAATTCGTTATAACCCTCGAAGGTAAGAATGGCAATATGCATGGTCTTACAATTTTAATGAATGAAATAGATTGATGATAAGTAAGATTCTTTGATTATAGATTGCGGATATAGGATGCAATCTCTCGCTCGCCCAGGTTGGGGCTAGATTCTAAATGGTGGACAATTCGCTCACGCTCAATTGCTGTTTTATTTTGGCTCAACTTCTTTTGCCCTTGTAAATCCGTCACCTCTAGTTCGAAAGCAATAATACCTTGCATCATGCCCGTTTTGTATTTATCGGGCAAACTTTCCCATTGAGCCAGATAAGCCGGTTCATAAAAGCGTATAGTTTGTTCCAGGACCTGTTTTTTTGCATTTTCATCGTCCAGAACCCTACATTTTCCATAAGCATGAACAGCTATATAATCCCAAGTGGGTACACTTTCCCGTTTGTCATAGTGAGTTGGTGAGATATAGGCATGTGGCTCGGTGAAAATGACGAGTGAAGTCTCCGATTCGATAAATTGAGTTTGCTCGTTGGCAAGAGCAAAATGGGAACATAGGATTAAACTCTCTGACTTGTCGTCAATAAAGAATGGTAATTGCGTTGCAATGGGTACTCGATCTTTAACGGTTATAATGGTGGCAAAACTATACTGCTTCATAAAAGCAATCATTTCGGATTTGTCTTGAAACTGAAAAAGTTTGGGAATAAACATTGTTTATCGTTTTGCTAAAGGCTACTGATTTACATTGGCAAAACTAGTAGGACACTTCGGATGGTCACAGTATCAGTTTTGCTTATTTTCGAGGACACAGTTAGTTTTGTCTAATGAAGAAAGATTATTTATACGTAGACATAGCCAATCGCTTTGCCTATCAAATTCGTCAGGGTATTCTTAAAGCAGAAGACCGCTTACCCTCTGTACGAACACTAAGCCACGAATACGGCATTAGCCTGAACACAGCGAAGCGCGTATATTTCGAGCTAGAGGCCCAATCGCTGATTGATGTAAAGCCACAGTCAGGCTATTTTGTAAGCCGGTTAGTTCTCGATCAACTTCCATTGCCAGAAGTTAGTAAGCCCTCACCAGTCAATACCTATGAGGAGCCGAATGAACTGATTACCAAAGTCTATGCGACTATGGGCCAAAAGAACCTAACTCTTTTTTCTATTGGTGTCCCATCTGGTAATTTATTACCAACGGCAAAGCTTAACAAGGAAATTGCACAGGCAACTCGCGAATTAAGAGAAGGAGGTACAGAATATGAACCATTACAAGGGAATATAAAATTACGCCGGATGGTGGCTTCTCGCTCGGTAGGTTGGGGAGGGAATCTACATGAAGATGATTTGATAACGACCAATGGGGGGATGCAGGCGTTATCGCTTTGCCTGATGGCCTTGGCTAAACCAGGCGATAGGATTGCCATTGAAAGCCCCTGTTATCCCGGTATTCTACAACTGGCTGTAAGCTTGGGCCTTCATGTGCTCGAATTACCTACCCACCCCGTTACTGGTATTGACCTTGATGCATTGAAAAAGTCTCTCCCCCAAATTAAGCTTTGCCTACTAGTGTCAAATTTTAGTACCCCTTTAGGGAGTTGCATGCCTGATGAACATAAAAAAGAAGTAGTTTCTCTTTTGTCCAGCTACGATATTCCATTAATCGAAGATGATATATATGGTGATCTATTTTTCGGCACACATCGCCCAAAATGTTGTAAGTCCTTTGATACAACAGGTAGTGTGATTTGGTGTAGTTCTGTTTCAAAAACGTTAGCCCCTGGCTATCGGGTGGGATGGATTGCACCCGGCAAATACAAGGAACAAATAATAAAGCTAAAACTAGTTCATTCCATTTCCAACGTCACCCTTATACAAGAAGCTGTTGCCAATTTTCTCAAAACGGGTCGATATGACAATCATTTAAGGCGATTAAGGCAGACCCTCCAGAGCAACTATCAGCACTTTAGCACTACTATTGCTGAATCGTTTCCAGTTGGCACCAAGATTAGCCGGCCACAAGGGGGGCTTGCTTTATGGGTTGAATTGGATAATAGAGTAAATACTGTTGAACTGCATGATTTAGCGCTTAAACACCAAATCAGTATTGCCCCAGGTCGTATGTTCAGTTTACAAAATCAATTTAACTCTTGTATGCGGCTATGTATAGGGTTGCCTTGGTCTGAAGTTATACAAGATAAGCTCAGACAGCTAGGCAAGTTAACCTCAATGAGTGTTAAGTAAATCGCCCGAATACTGAGGCATTACATGAGGTTTAATCTCAATTTGGAGCCTTGTTCAAGATTTAGCAACTCTAAGTCACTTAATTGCATGTGGAAAGCCAATGAGCTATTAAGCGATTATATGACCATCGAGAAGTTAATAAACTGGATTACACCCCTGACCCTAGGTGCCTTAGTGGGTCTCTACGAGATTCTGCATGGCCTCTACTACACACTTTACGGAACACCCGACCAACAGCGAGACTATCCACTTGAGATTGTGCTAGGGCTGCCCATTATGGTTGGATGCCTGGGGGGACACTGGTTGATTCGACGTCTCACGCATTCGAACACGCGCACCATCTGGCTGATTGAGTCAATTCTGGTGGGACTGGTTATCTACGGTTTTTATCGATCTTAAACGCGTAAATTTTGCCTGACCTACCGCTTAAATCGGTTGTACAGATTTTAAGTAGTAAAATGAGCTTGCATTTTCCTCTCTTGTTGAGAGCGTTCAGTGAGAATCTACATTATGACGATAGCTGACTGTTTACTATCTGTCAATGAGACGTCACCGCGACTCAATCAGTAGCCTCCCAAGCTGTTTAATGATTAATCGATTGATAAGTATAATCAACGAAAGCCCACCTTGTAGAGGCATATAATGTTGATTTTAGTATCCAACGCTTCTCTACGCCGAGAGTGCAAGGATAGCATACTACACCCTCTCACCTGATTACCAAGCAAATTTGATACCTCTCTTATGAATTGCTTGTCCACAGCTGTAGTAAAGTCCTCTGTTACCCTGATGGCTTGGTTAGGGATCAATAGCTTTGCTTTGGCTCAAAAGCCACTCCAACCCCTCCTGGGCTACCACTCGGTAAAAACGCTAACTCAGAACGGGCTAACCTTTAAAGACCTTAACAAAAATGGTAAACTAGATCGCTATGAGGACTGGCGGCTGCCCGTCGATACCCGTGTGCAGGATCTACTTTCTCAGATGAGCCTGGAGGAAAAAGTGGGATTTATGCTGATTAGCACGACCCGCATGAGCGGAGATAACGGGTTTGGCCAAAATGCGCCGAGAGCTGAGCGCAGCCCGGCGGAACGCAGCTCGGCTGGGCAAGCTGAACGCGGCCCGGCCCCAATTACCAGCGCCTTTAATGAAGAAGACCTGGTGCAGCCAAACAACATGTTCACCCGCAAGCCGCTTACTCAACCGATCATGTCGGCTGCCGGTACTACCAAAGGTGTAACCCAGTTTCACCTGCGCCACTTCATCCTGCGGGCGAATCCACCGGCCCGCACCATAGCTGAATGGGCTAATAACCTGCAAACGCTTTGCGAGACTACGCGCCTGGGCATCCCCGCTATTGTGGCCTCCAACCCTCGTAACCACATTACCATTGATGCGGCTGCGGGCCTTAGTGTCGGCACAACGGCGTTTTCAAAATGGCCGGGCGAATTAGGTCTGTCAGCCATGCACGACCTTCAACTCACCCGCGAATTTGCTAGTATTGCCCGTCAGGAATGGACGGCGGTAGGTCTGCGCAAGGGATATATGTATATGGCTGATCTAGCGACGGAGCCTCGCTGGCAACGGATCGAAGGTACATTTGGCGAAGATGCCGATTGGGCATCCAGGATGATCCGAGAAATCGTTTTAGGCTTTCAGGGTACCCAATTAGGAAAGGCATCGGTGGCCATGACGACGAAGCATTTTCCAGGAGGAGGCCCCCAGGAGAAGGGTCTTGACTCGCATTTTGACTGGGGGAAATATGCCCATTATCCCGGCGGTATGTTCGAATACCATCTTAAGCCTTTCAAAGCCGCCATTGCAGCCGGAACCTCGGCCATCATGCCTTATTATTCGAGTCCCAAAGGGAAAGAGTTTGAAGAAGTCGGCTTTTCCTATAATAAAGCCATCATCCAGAATCTACTACGGAAGCAGTTAGGCTTTCAAGGCATTATCAACTCCGATACCGGCCCGATTGAAATGATGCCCTGGGGCGTGGAAAACCTGACGCTTCACCAGCGCTATCAAAAGGCCCTGGAAGCCGGTGTTGACCTATTCTCTGGAACAGCCGATCCAACGACCTTACTCGAAACCATTCAACAGGGAAAGGTATCCGAAGCTCGTATCAATGAATCAGTTGGCCGTTTGCTGAAGGAAAAATTTGTTCTTGGTCTTTTTGAAAATCCGTACGTCGATGTCGATAAGGCCCAGGAGCTGGTGGGCAGCGAACCCTTCCAGCAGAAAGCCGATCTAGCTCAGCGGAAATCCATTGTGTTATTGGACAATTCGGCGAAACTGCTCCCATTACGGCCTAAAACGAAAGTGTATTTCGAAATATACTATGATAATGGGCGTGGAGGAAGTCCAATAACGGTCTATAAGCCGACCCAATCGACGAGTGAACTAGCGTTTGTATCCAGCAAAGAAGAGGCCGACGTGATCTTAGTGTGGCTCATGCCAAGTGCAGGTGGCTTATTTGCTTCCGCCGACAAGCCTATTGCGTTAAGTTTATCAAAAAACCGAATCAATGTGGAGCACGTCAATGAGCTTATAAAAAGTAAACCTACGGTTATCGCTATCAACTTTTCGAGCCCCTGGGTAATCAACGAAATCAACAGCGGTGGTGTCCAAACGGTCTTAGCCACCTTCGGAACGACGGCGAATGCGCTGCTGGATGTTGTTAGCGGAGCATTTAAGCCAACGGGTAAACTGCCGTTCACGATTCCGGCTTCCGAACAGGTGGTTCTTGACAACAAGTCGGATGTGCCCGGCTCACAAGAGCCCCAGGGGTATGCACTTTTCAAGTTCGGCCACGGGCTAAGCTATGGCCAGCGTTGAGGCTACCCATAGCGCCAGTCCTATTTATTCATTCTGGCTTATGAGTTGACCAAAAGGAGGATTTTCTGAAAATAAATATAACACCAGCTCCTAGTAACAAGTTTGGCCCAAACTTTATGGCTTTTGTCTCAAATGAGATAGGTTTGGCCTTCTCGAACGAAATACTTTTGCTTCTCTCAAGTATAAAGTGCAAAAGTCCCACAAAGAAAAGTTCGACAGAATAACCTCAATTAGCATCCATTCTCATGAAAAGAAATTACGTATACCACTCGCTAATTATGAAGTCAGGCTGGCAGTTGCTGGTCGTTTTCAGTACATTACTCAGTTTAACCAGTGCTAACCTACAGGCACAAACTGCCAACCTATTACCCCTACCCATAACGGCAAAAATTGATAGCCTATTTACCGAGTTTACCAAGCCTAATACTCCCGGCTGCGCTATTGGTGTGGTCAGAAACGACTCGCTGATTTTTGCCAAAGGATATGGACTGGCCAATCTTGAAAAACAGGAACCCATTTCTCCGCAAACTCCCGTCTACCTGGCTTCCGTTTCCAAACAGTTCACGGCCTATGCCATTGTCCTATTAGCAAAAGCGGGTAAACTCAAACTGAGCGACGATATCCGCGTTCATTTGCCCTGGTTTCCAGATTTGAAACGGAAAATTACGATCCGGCATTTACTCAATCATACCAGTGGGATACGGGATGATCTGGAACTGGTAACTTTTGGCGGTTTGCCTATACAAATGGGAGTAACGCAGGACGTAGCGATTCAATACATCAAACGATCGCGTAGCTTAAATTTTGATCCAGGTCAAAGATACCTCTACTCCAATTCCAATTATGTGCTACTGGCCGAAATCGTAAAAGAAAAGTCAGGGCAACCCTTCAAGGCATTTACCGAGACCACGTTTTTTCGGCCATTGGCTATGAAGACTTCGCGTTTTATCGATAGCCCATCTGAATTACCCAAAGAGCGAGCGCTTTCTTACGTCAAAAATGGCAATGCCTACTTTCCTGCCTTTCATGCAATCTATACAATGGGTGACGGCGGTATGTTCTCGACGATCGAAGACTTATCCAGATGGGTTATCAATTTTTATAACCCGACGGTAGGCGATCAGAAGACCATTGCTCAACTGACGGAAAAAGGGATCTTGAACAATAATGAAAAAATTTCCTATGCGTTAGGGATTGGTGTTGATGACTACAAGGGCTTCCGAAAATTTGAGCATGGTGGCGCCCTATATGGGTACCGAACCAATATTGCCGTTTTCCCTGATCTGAAGATGGGCATTATCTTGTTGAGTAACAATGGAACGGTGAACACAGGAGCAAAAACCAATCAGTTAACGGATATTTTACTAAAGCAGTATCCTCTCCAGAACACACCCGATAAAGTAGCGATGGTTCCTGCAAAAGACACGATAGCGCTGAACCCCGTTATGGCAAAAGCGATCAGCGGAAAATACATTGCTGAAGATGGGCTCCCCTTTACATTCACGCTTACGGATCAAGATCTGAACTGGGAATCCAATTCTTTTGGACGGCAGCGACTCGTGCAAACCGCCAAAATGACCTTTGAAGCACCATCCGTGCAAGTGAAGTTTGTGATGACAGCTACTGCGAAAGATACCACACTACATCAGTTCTATCCGGGTAGTAATGAACGGCTCATGACGAAGTACATCCCCAACACAGCCTTTCTGCCTAAAGAAGCGGACGCATATACGGGGAGCTATTACAGTCCCGAGTTAGAGACGACAGTCGAGATTCTTTTTAAAGATGAGCAATTACAGGTCAAGGCACCAAAACTGGGGGCTGTTAAATTGACGGTTCTGGATCGAAAAAATATGGTTATAACCGAAGGGGGCGATCGGCTTTACGTCAACTTTCTTATCGACAACGAAAAAGTTACAGGTTTTGACTTTAATACCAGTCGTCTACGGCATCTGCGATTTGAGAAAGTTAAATGAGCATTTCACGATCATCACCACGGCCCGATCTGTTAAAATGGAAGCGGCTTCGTTTGCCTGGAGCTTTGAGAAAGTGGAGCTGAAACCACTGGGCCGGCCTGAAAGCCTGAAGATGATTTACCGGCTGATTGGGGATTTACGGGTGTCTGACTTGGATGCTGTGATGACAAAACTGTACGAAACGGCCGATGGTAATCCGCGCAAGATTCGGGAACTGTGCGACAGGTTAAGAAAGGAGCCCTTCATAAATCTGAACAGCGCAACGGAAATTTCTGATGCGTATCTAGGCCGGCAGGTTGAGGAGTTCGACTTTAGTGTGATTCTAATGACAATCCTCGGTGGATTTGTGCTACTGCGGTACATCGGTAAAGAAACCGGCGAAAAGGATCTTCAATTTGTTGGTGCCTGCATAATGCTCGTAATGATGTTTGCCCGATACTTTTTCCGATCAGCAAAACGACGAACTTTGTAACCGAACCGATTCGGTTCTTTTTTCTGAAAATGGGAAAGCCTGACTGTTTTTCGGTCAGGCTTTTTAGTATTGAAAGAGATGAGGCTATAAAATGGGAATTTCCCGTTGATCCATTAGAAAGCTTTTCATTTAAAGATTGGTGGATACTTAATCATTTAGAACAGCGCCTTTGCCTGTTAAAAGGAAATCGCCGGAAACTTGGGGAAATACCTCTTTGATTTTGGCCATACGCTCCCAATTAGGTGTTTTCTTACCCATTGTATAATCATACGCTGCTTGTTTACCCATCCCCATTTTCTCCGCGAACTCGTACACTTTCAGATCGAGTGCAAGAATAACGGCTTTAAAAATGTAGGCTATTTGAGGATTCTTCTCATAAACACGGGGTTTCTTCTCCTCTATCGGTTCCATGAATGTACGTTAATTTCGTACAAATATATTTGCTTATGGGCTTGATTGAAAATAACGATTTAAAAAGGCACTAGGTAAGAAAGTTCGCGCAGCAGCCGCACAGCGCAGGCTGTCTCGGTTCGCTCGCTATCGCTCGACAAACCGAACGCCACGCGCTTCGGCTGTTAGCGCTGTGGATTAGGAAACCGCTTCCAGCTACTTGCTCCGCAGGGCGCTGACCGCGCGGCATAGGCTGACGCACCAACGTTGCTGTCGCATCAACTTGCGCCCTCCTCCAGGCCCCCGCCCTCCCTGCTCTGTCTCGCACCTCCTCTGCGCGGTCGGGGGCTGTCGTCGGTCGCGGCTTCGGCCCGGCTGGGCGGCTCCGGTCGGGCTACATTCGGTCGTCGTGCCTCCTCCCTGCTTTGCCCTCCCTTCGGTGCCCGCCGTCCTTCGCTGATACCGGCGTCTATGGGTGGTGGGCGCCCGCCGTCTGGTGTGCTCAGCGCGGTCCTGGCTCCGGGGGCAGGCTGCCCCCGGTTTTAGTTTCTACATCAAAATCAACTTTATCCGCTTGCCTTGCCGTTTCGCTTCTTTCAGTTCGTTAGCTGTGCCCTGGCTTTTACCGTCCCAGATTGCCAGCACATTTTCAGCGTCGCTTACCAATTTTTTGCCCCGTATCGGCCCCGCTGCTCGGCCGTAGGTTTTCCAATCTGGTGCATAACCCGTTTCCGTGTTTCCGGTTTCCTTTGCCCAGGTTTCCGCGTGTAATTTCGCAGCGCCCTCAGCGCCGTGCAGTAGTTCAGTGGTGCCTAGGTTTTTTAAGGCTTCGGCTATCTGCGCGTAATGTGTCGCATGGGTAAGTTGGCGGCTGGCTAGTAAGGCTGTTTTCATAGAACTAAGTTACAAAATATTATTTTAAAGGCCAATATTTATTTGCTTTTGGGCTTGTTTTTTATCTACAATAATGCTACTTTTATATACTGAATCAGGGCCCGTTTCAGGTTTGCATTTAAGTATAGTGTGTTCGTTTCTAGGCTGGTAGCTCTTTCTAAAGGTTACCTTTAAGTACAATAAGTAACATTTTCAGAAAAAGAATTATGAATCAGATCCATTATTTCAAGCATGAGAACGGCCTCAGTTGGGGGGCCGTTTCCCCTGGCTGTTTTGAAGAGTCCATTGTTTTTTGGGAGGATAAGCAGGTTGGAGATGCCCAAATTGACCTCACAAAAACTAGCCGGGCTAATACCAGCTTTTATGATCGGTCAGACAGTGCGTATGAGCCATGCAGTCGGGAAGAATACCTATCCGCGCGCGGTAATGCGCAGGCGGCCATTGCCCGGTTTCTGGCCAGCTTTCTACACACCCCGATTCCACCTGTATCAGTTACGCTCTGTACTAGTGAGGTTATCGAAAATGATCTAGCCATCTAATTCTCTCACCTGCTCCGGTCCTCAGCGCCGGGGCGCTATCTCCCTTTCTTATGCGATTTTCTGAAACCATCCGGTTGCATGGCGTAGCTGTGTCCGTCACTGGCACCTACGAACCCGCCGAAGCCCCAACCCGCGATTATCCCGGCTCCGGCCTGGAAATCTGCCCAACCACAGCCACCATTGGCGAAACGGATGTACTGCCCTTGATCGATGCAGGGAATTGGTGGGAAGCACTGGAAAAAGCGGTACGGGAAGCGATTTCTGAACCCGCGTATTAACCCGACCGGCCCGGACGGGTTGGTTCCGGGCCACTTACCTTTTTTAATTTCTACAAACATGGCTTATAAACACACAAACGAGCAAACCGGTGAAATTTCCTTTTCCATTAAATACTTGACCGGGCGCCCAAAGCAATACCGGTTCAATGGGCAAACCGGGCGTTTCAACATAAACGGAATTACTGACGTAGGAAACGGTATCAGCTTTCAGCCTATTGCATGGCGTATTTTCACTGAAAACTTATTTGCGCGGGGGAAAAATGAGCAGTGGGCCGAATTGTTCTTCGTCGATTCGACGAACGCCCTTTGCTCGATTATGTTCAATAACTCCTCCGTACAGGAACTGTACAACCTGATTGAAATTCTTTTTTACGACGATCTGAGCCTGTCGGATGTGGTGCTGAACATCACCAGCGAGAAAAAGAATTTCGAGAAAGATCAGGTGAAAGGAAACTGGCATCTAGCGAAGTTTCAATTTACCCTGGCGGACCCGGCAATCGTTGCTGAACTGACCGAGTTTGCGAGGTCCGTTGACATTTTTCGGGCCGACACCATCACTGAAACGACGGTTTATCATCTAGTATCGAATACGTTCGCCAAAGTATTTAATCCGCTTTCAGCGCCGGAAACACCCGCCCAGTTACCCGCTTCTGCTGACGTATAACTCCCACCGGCCCCGATGCCTACACATTGGGGCCACAAACACCCTTCCGCATGGAGCGACTGTATGCGCATAAGAAATCGACATTTCAGTTCTGGGATGAGCAACTGGAAGATACTGGAAAAACACCCTACACCGCCGACGATGGTCAGCTGGTGGCAAGTGCTGTAGAATGGCTGGGTATCTACTCCGATATGATTCCGGGAGTAACCCCCGCCGATGCCCGGCTGATTCTGCATGACTGGTACACACTTTGGTTCTATGACCGAAACGGCGTGATGATGTGATTTTTAACCGGCCCACGGTATCCCTTGCTGTGGGCCAACAAACCCATATTAGTATGAAAATCAGTGTAATTAAAATTGACGTAGAAACGCAAACGGTTTTCGGTATCGAGATTGATAACGGGTTGCAAGGATTATACACGGCCATTGGATGCCAACTGGTTGATCGGGTTGTATTGGATAATGAAACCGATCTGTGGCTCGACGATGAAGGGCTCTTGCAGGATCCTCAACCCGCCAAGTTTTCAATCGCTGGATTTGATCAACGCTTTACCGGAAACGCCTTGATCTGTGGCTATAATGCCGAAGGGGAAACCATCAGCACTAGCTTAACAGCTGAGCAGGTAAGCCCCCTGATCACATTTTGGGGGGACATACACCTCGACATCGAACCCACATTTGTCATTTCATTCTAAATCCACCGGCCGGGAATCGTTTGTATTCCCGGCCATACCTAACTTCACGTATATGGATTACCGTTCAATACCTCGAATTTCGAATTCTGACCTGACAGAATTTAAGAATTTCATCTTTAATCAGGCTTCGCCGATGCCCTCGAAAGCGCTGACTTTTGGCTCGACGCTGCATGAACTGATTCTGGAACCCGACGCCAGCAACCAGATTGATCGCATTGTACCCGACGGCGTGGACCTAACGTTGATTCACAAATTAGCGGCTCAGGTACGCACCGACAAGTTTTGTAAATGGGCGCTGCAATTCTCTAAAAAAGAGTCGGTGCAACTGTGGGAAGATGAAGCCACCGGACTACTGCTGAAATCAAAGCTGGATTTACTGCACCGAAACCGGTTGGTGATCGACCTAAAAAGTACGAGCCAGCGTGACTACGCCAGTTTTCTGAAAAGCCTGACAACCTACGACTATGACCGACAGGCAGCGTTTTATCTGGATAGTATTGGAAGTCAGGCGAATACCAGACCTCGGTTTATGTTTATCGGCGTTCAGAAAGTGAAACCATACAACATCTGGACCGTCGAATACCAAGAAGGCGGTAGTTTTATTCTATCAGGCCGAAAAAAGTATCAGGCTTTGTTGCGAGAATGGAAACGGCGGAAGGAGCTTGGCCAGCCGTTTACTCCTTCATCGTGGAACACCCAAACCGAGCCAGAATTATGCTACTAATGGCTGGTTACACCGTCAAAACGATTGTGCTGTTTGTGTTGATGATCTGGGGCGGCTGGCTGCTGCGGACCGACCGCCATGGCCACCGGAAATAAATTCATAAACCCGGCCGCGATTCCAAACCGGGAATCGCGGCCTAAACCACTCATCCCATGCCTTATCTAAATCTTGGCCCTGGCTTTTTCGTCCATTACCGGGAACGGGAACCGACTCCCGACGACCAGCCCTACGTACAGACATCCGAACCCGAGCCGGTTGACCAAACCCAACCATCCCAGCCTTGGCGAACAGGCGACCTGATTAAAGACCTGCAAACCGGCAAACGGATGCTGATTCTGGGCGCTGGCGGAGGCTGGACGGGTTACGTGCTAGAAAATGGCAACTACGGCCGCTTTCCAGGAGAAGGCCACGACGACCTTGAAGCCCGGCGATTGCACAACACCGGGTTAGCGTATGTCCTGAAATCCGAGGAACAGGTGCAGCGAGATTTTCAAAACGGGTTGTTTACACCTTACTTCGAAATTTTTTGAGTTGAATTTGGGATCCTGTTCCATTGTAGGGGCAGGAGCCTGAAAATGGGCGCGACTCGCAAACGACGGGTCTGTGGCAAGTGGTCGGGCCGCGGCCGGGGACCAGCGGCTTCGGGCGACCGCCCTCAACCCCCTGGCCCCGGTCGCGGCCTGTCGTTGCGCTGCCTGGCTGCGGAAACCAACTGACCCGCGACCCGGCCCAGTCACCAATCCTGAACCGATCTTGATCCATTAACCCTATTTTTTATAACCCTTTGATTCACCAACACTGGACCGAACACCTACCTGAGGCCGGCACTATAACTAACTGGGGTGACCAGCAGACGGGTCGGCTGCGACAGATTGCCGAGTTGAAAAAACAGATCCAGGCAATTCGGAAGGAGTTCACCGCTGAAGAAAAGCGGATCAAGGCAATTGTCCTGAGTGAAGGATAGACCGATGAAGAAGTCGTCGAAGCCATGATCAACGCTCTTCTGTGTCCGAGCCGTCAAGCCTATCTCGATGCTATGCGTAACCGGTGGGAATTGTAAACTAATACGCAAAGAGAAATTTCGCACAAAAAAGGGCCTATAGCTTGACTGGTCGAGGCTAGACAGAGTAATTAAATTAACTGAAACAGAATCATTTATATTTGCGAGCCCGGCTGGATTCCACCCTTTGAATCAAACCGGGAAGTATAATACTATGCTGAACAACAGACCCTTGTTTACCTTACCGAAGACCGCGTTTCTGATACAAGGCACTTGCCCATCTGAAGATAACGACCAGAGCGAGCAGTGCCGGCTCTTTGTCGACAACCAAGAGGTTTCCCTAACCGATAGTCTGAAAATCCGGAACCATTCCCCGGATGGATTTAATTGGGGCTACGGCGGATCGGGACCGGCTCAGAGTGCGCTCGCTATCTGTCTGCACATTTTTCAGAATCAGTACGTGGCTGAAGCCCTGTACCAGTCGTTCAAAGCTGAATTTGTAGCCCGCTGGCAACCCCAGCTGACCTCGTTTGAGGTAATGATCGATATTACGGATTTTCTAATCGAGCACCGCGACGCTCTGAAACAGGCAGGCGAGCAGCAGGTTTGGGAAGACGAGTCCGCTGGTTGGTCGCTGGTCGAGGAAGCGGAGCGATTGATTAACCCTGCTCCCGAGCCGGAAATTGTTCAGCCGGTTAAACATGAACTGGTAAGCCGATACCAAGTAGGTGACGTAGTACGAACTCGTGCTGCCTTTCTGGGCAGTCCTGCTGGTAGCCGGGCCGTAGTTTATGAATTATATGCGGGAGGTGGCATCCAGATTATTAGCGAAACGGGTAATGATCTGGGTGGCTTTAGTTTGCAGGATCAGGGCCGCTACCTAGAATTTCTGTACTATGCTGATGGATTCGACTATACATTTCAATCCGTGCACCGATTGCAGGTGGACTGGCAACGAGGTACTTTCTTAGGTGTGTTCCGATAAGTCATTAATAGATTTGGATTAAGCTAGTTGAGTAAGGAAATAGTCTTGTCTGCTTACCCTTTCACCGAGCTGTTTGATTAGCAAACACTGACAAAACCAAGTTCCTTGATTATGGATCATGCCTTTGAAACCCGATGGTCTGACGCAGCCTGGTTAACTTTTGACCGGTTATCCATCGACGTACAAGCTGGCTTTAGAAAGCAACTTCCTGAATTAGTCGCTAAATACGCAAAACTCTATGCAGGTAAACTGATCGATAGCATATCTATTGGCACTGTTTCACATATTCAGCCGGGCCGCCGTTGCGGTGCCCGACTGGAGCATGTGGCTGCGGATGGATACCGACTACTTAGTTAATGAAGATGGGCCTGTTCTATATATCAATGAACTGGACGAGTTAACCAAGGCCGAGGTAGAAGCGTCCATAGCCGCCGTGCATCAAAAAGGCGGACTAATAAATCCAGGGTTGTGAGGTCGTTACTTTAAATGCTGATAAGATGAGGGTGTGATTTGGCAATCATACCGGCAAGAGTATTTGTAGAACTACTCATAAGCTGGCAAACAACCAAACCAAATTGATCTGTGCGCGGAGCAAAAGGGCTAAATTTTAAGAATAAATACCCAAATGGACGTTTCGAGCATCAACCAACAACTTCGGGGTGAGTATCAGGTGTACCTTGACCAAACTTACAACCAGCCCTATTGGGAAGGAAAAGCGGTATCGGCTCCACTTCTGATGCATGTGTTTGAAGACTATGCCCAGATGGAAAAAAAGATTCTTTTCGTCGGGCAGGAAACCCACGGTTGGGGATGGATGAAAAACCGTAGTAGCGTAGACGATTTGCAGAAAAAATATGCTGACTTTGCTTTGGGGAAATCTGCTGATTATGGAGACGGGAAGAAGCCGAGGTACTTGCGAAGCCCATTCTGGAATTTTTGCCGGTCTTTCTTCTACCAGGTAAATCAGACAGTCCCTGACATAACCCGAAAAACAAACGGGTTTCTATGGACGAACATCTCCAAATTTGATAATAACGCCACAACGCCCGATTTTGACTTACAGCAGCTTAATGTAACAGGATTCGAGTTACTAAAGCAGGAAATCGCCATTGTTCAGCCGGATATTGTTGTCTTTCTGACAGGCGATAAATATGTTCACTGGCTTCATAAACTTTTCAAGTTGGAATACGTACCTATATTGCCAAACAGTTTATTGGCAAGGCTTCATGATCAGAATCAGTCGCTACCCCTGTGGATATTTCATACACAACATCCCCACACCTTGTGTAGAACCGGTGTTTATAGGCAGGTACTCGATGCGATGATACAAATGACTGCAAGGCCCCTGATTTACTAAAAGAAGCAGATAGGTAGTAACTAGTTGAAGGAATACAAAACATAGTTGAATGGAAACTAGAAACATATAATTGGCGGTATTCTCCTAAATAACTGTTATGGTTTGACACTCTAGCTAACAAACATGGCTACCAACTTTAGTAATACTATTGGAAGCTTCAAGTATATGAATTAGTAATTGATGACAGTCATTAATATCAGAGGAGACTATTTCCCTTTAAAATAATTTAGCTGTCAGTTTTAGGAAATGATGAGTTTGATAACACATTTTTTATTGAAGAGTCGTAAGCAGATAAAGCTTTTCTTTGTTTTAATATTGATACTTCATACTTGATAATTCTTTCAATCAGATTAGAAAAAATAAGGAAATGTACGCTTAAACCTATAATGTTTAGCATGTGATCAAATAGTATATCAGAACTTAATATGATTAATAATAATAATAAATATATTTTATTATCAAAAATAAACTCAAAAATTGCTTGAAGAATAATATACATATATGTAATGATATCTGAGTTGAGTGCCACAATAAAGGATACCTTAATTTTAGTAATTATGTCAGCTGTTATTTTGTTGCAAATGATAAATATTTGTTTTGTTTTAATGTATTTAATATATTTATCAAGTTGTGTTAATTTTTTGTATTTTGTTTTTCTGATTTTGTTTTTCTGAGTTTTTTTATTTTTAAACTTTCTACTCTCAGTTTCTTTTTGAAAGTAATTATATGGTTTTTTTAACAATAAGACACTTAATCCAAAAAATGATGTATATAGTAATATAATATATATATAAGATATTTCATGTTGACCATTCAAAAATGATATGAAAATATTAATTAAAATCGTTGAACCATGCATTTGGCCAAATGGTGTAGAATGAATATCAAAATTGCTTTGAGAAAATCCTCCAATGAATATAATTGGATATTTGTATTCAGCTATTAAGTTTTTTACCCTGGAATCATTAACAAGCAACTGATTCATATTTAAATAATAATAAATTTCTGAATTTTCCAAACTATCTGCTATGTTATTTTCACCAAACCAGCGATCAACAAATGAAGGTTCGATGTAGGCACTACTTAATGAAGAGTTTTCAGAATAATCTTTTTCTGTTAAATACATCTCAGGGATAAAATTAGTATAAATTAGACTAGTTGATGAGTCTTTAACTGATACCTCGCGGGCAATATAATTAGTAAATGAATAGTTTTTATTGACTAAGCCGCTCATGCTTTTATACATAAGATAGGGTAAAGTGGCCTCATCGTTAACCTCTAATGGTACATTAAAGACGTATCCTTCTGCTAAATTATAACTGACCCATCCAATGGGAATATGGTACTCTTTTATAAGTTCTAAATTTTTATCTTTCTCATCAGCTATAAGAATAATTTTATCTTTTAATTGCCTGATTACACTTAAAAGTTCAGAGTTATCTAATAAATCTTTTTGTAGTCTAACATCGCATACAATTCTTCCAATTGACGCTTGATTATCTTTTAGCAGACAAAGTAGATTGGCTAACTTTCCTCTACTGGTAATTGAAGTTTCTTCGTGAGTGGCACTATCTATTTGCGATTCTAAGCTTGAAGCCGTATCAATTAAAATGAATTTGTTGTTAATAGAGTCTGGATTAAAATATATATTTTTTAATATAGACTGATTAATCAAAACCTTAATAGGTGTCGTTATTGATCTTATTATTTGAATAGTTGGCTCTACGAAAATAGGCAAGGACAGTGTATGAAAACTGAATATTAATAATATTAATGAGTTTGCAAAGTAAAAAAACTTTCTATAAAAAGATTCGTCAATTTTTCTTACAGGAATAAGGCAAATAATCATTAAGATTAATTCTATTAAAATAAATTGAGCCATAACCAATAATAAGAAATTTGAGAGAACATATTTCTAATTTAAGCGCTTCACATTTGATTGTCCTTGTCAAGATGACAAAAGGAATATTGATACAAAAATTCAGGAGGCTTCCTTCGTCATCTTGACCAAAAATATTAATTTGAAATAATTAATAATAGGGTATCTATCGGTTTAAAGAGACAGATGAGTTCTGATGACTAGTTAAGATGTATTTAAAGACTGACCCTGCATTTTCTCCTTCCTTTACTAAAGTCAAGTGGTTATTGTAACCAATCTGCGAGCCGTACGAACCTAGATCACCCGCCAGGTTCAAGACCTGGTTGTTGTTACCATTCTGGGTGATGTTAACCATGTTGTTGTTTCCCACTTGCAGGAACCGAGCGAAGTTACTCGAACCGTTCTGAGTGATGGTCGCCATGTTGTCGTTCAACGACGTAGCCGAACCTTGGATATCCTGCTGAACGAAAGCTACGTTGTTCGAGCCCGAAACCTGGCTGATCGACGCGATGTTGCCAAACTGACCCTGGCCGTCAGCATTCGAGCCGGCGAATTGCAGAATCGTCGCTGCGTTACCCGTACCAGTCGAGGTCTGGCTGATGGTAGCCGAAGCCCGCTGCGAGTTAGAGGTCTGCACGATCAGCGCCTGATGCGCGTTACCGTTAGCTTGGGTCACCGTAGCGGTGTTGAAACGACCATTTTGGAAGATGTTGACGTTAGATGTTTCGCCTAAGGTCTGGGTGATGGTGCCTACGTTGTTGTTAGCCACCGTACCCACCAGGGCTACCGGTGTACCGTTGAGACCGACAATTCCGAAGCTAATATTGGCCGCATTGTTGAAAGTAGTATCCAGCCCTCCTTGTTGTACTTTCGCTTTTAGGCCTGAGCCAGCTACTTGGCTGATGCTAGCGGTGTTGCGGTTAGTTTGAAGGACATCTATACCGGTATAGTTAACCGGCCCGTGAGTGATTCTCGCTACGCCGGTAGCTGTATTATTATTGTTAAAGTCATTATTTCCAGTAAAAATTCTAGCTTCTGTATTACTTATATCAGAAGATATTTGAGTGATAGTAGCGTTTTTATCACGATCATTGGTTTGATAATAGTAATAAATTGTAGTACTAGTGTCATCCCCCTTCTGATTAATAATTGCCGCACTACCTACTGCTTCCAACGTCCTTTTACTTAACTGAACATCAGGCGCGTGGGCGCCAATCACATGCTGACGGATGAAGCCTTGAAATACAAAGGCTGTATTGCTCACTGTGTTATTGATCTGATTTGTTGTGAACGTATCCTTATTTCCGTTGAAGAGAGCTGTGTTAGCTGCACCTATTTGAGAAACACCTGCATAGTTACCGTCTTCATCTAACGGCCTTATCTTAACTGAAGCGGCCATACCAGCTAAATCATTATATTGAATTTTATAGTTCTTGTATAAAATTGAGCCTTGATCTATAGTTAATTTTGAATTTGCTTTATCAAAAGTATTTATTCCAGCTACTCCCATAGTGGCAGATTGCTTGTTCACTTTGTTCTTATTTGAAGACTTAGATAATATATAGTCTGTTTCTACCGGCCTAACTGTATACGTCAGATATCTACGGCGATTAGGCTGCTGGATATATAATATAGTTATTTTACCCTTCTCTTTTTTTGAATTTCTAGGGCATATTCGGTTTAGGAGGGCCTCAATTTGATTTGGACTCTTGATCTGAGATAATTCTTTTTCAATATCAATGTCTTTTAGGACATTAGATATAAATGATGGCGTATCCACTACTCTATATCTATCAGTCTCATTTTTACCCAGAGCTGTAGTTAAAGACCAGTAGGCCGCAAATAGGCTTATTATACGCTTGTTCATACACAGTATATTTAAGACTAACCCTGCTAATCAGAATCATAGTAATTGAACTTATGCTTTGTAATTGCAAATGACCGTCTCCCTCTGAAGTGTCGGTTGATTTTGTCACTGCATGTTGTTTCAAGAAGTATTTTAATTTTCTAGTAAAAGTAAGAATTATAACGATATGTGCAAATAATATTGGGATCTTTTGGTTATATAAGTATGTTTATATCGATAATTGTAGAATAATTGCTTGTAATTAAGAATAATATTTGGTTGTTATTTTTGTATTATTTCGATAATTAAAATAATTATTTACAACTATAGATAATTATTTAGATATTGTTACTTTCTAAAGTATTGTATTAACACTATCCATTTATAAAGCACAAAATGAGTAGATTTACTGGGGTCTTCACCAAATGGTTGTCTGAACAGATTAGTGAAAATAATGAGGAATCTTATGCAGAGAAAAGGGGTAAAGCTTTGCTACGTAAGATTCACGAGAGCTTGAGAGATCACTATAAGGATAAAGACCCTAGTGGTACCAAGCAAGTAATCGAAAGATTAAATAAAGCTGTGAAGGAGAGCGGCAACAAGCTAAGGGATACAGGTATTTCATCTCAGTCGTCGTATCTTAAGTTTATACGCAAAGAATTTGCCCATGATGGAAGGTGGCTCGAAAAAGCAACAGCGATCATGGAATTCCTCTTCGATTACTGTGGTGTAATATTATTTCTTAGAGATTCGGAGAGTATGAAGGAAACCGATAGCAATTCACTAATTGACGAAGAATCAACTGGTGAATTGCTGGTAGACGAAAATGGTTTTCCAATATATCAAATAAGTGAAGAAAGCTACATTTCGCAAGTTAAAACTCTAGACGGAGTAAGGTATATAGGTTATTACTGGAGGCATGATAATGTAATTGGTATTTCCGAATTGCTGCTCTACAAAGAAGGGAACCGGAAAGGTGTTTATAAAAGCGCTAAAATGAAATTCTATTATGATTCTCGTACGGTAAGTCTTGAAGGGGAAATAGAAACACCAGGTATAAGCACAAGTGATACGAACCTATATATCAAGCTAATTGATAATAAAGAGCAGCTTGAGGAAAATAAAAAAGACAACTCGCTACCTGTTATTAGTAATGTAGCGATATATATAAAGGATACAAGTAAAAAATGGGAGGATCGTCAGATTCTATTCGGTGCTTATAGTTCTTCCCATAGAAAATATCCTAAACATACATATTCAGGAATATTCTGTTTCTTAAATTCATCTTTACTAAAAGTGGGTCACATTGACCATACGACTGAAGTACCTGACTTTATTTCACATTTTCTGTTTAGGAAAAGATTGGAAGCCCCGACCGATCCAATCCACAATTTGGAGATGTTTAAGCCCTATGAACAAATTAAAGTGTTAAAAGATGTTTACGTGGGTGTATATAAACTATACTATATCAATCAGCGAGACCGGACATTAGAAATAGCTATATGCGAAATACAACCATCTGGATATGTAAGGGGCAAAACCGAAGGTAGAACAGTAGAGCTATCTGGGCAATGTATTTGTATAAAGAACGAATTTATTTTTATTAATTTCAATTATGTTAGTGATGATGTCCATTTATATCCCAATCTTTCATATATAGCTGAAAGAAGTATTCCTGATGATTGTTTGCTAGGAGTATATATTGGTGTAAGGTCAACTAAAGTGCCAATGTCCGGTCGAGCTTACTTCGAAAGAGTTAAAGGTAGTGTTTATGAAACACTAAAGCCTGAAAAGCTGGATTTCGGGAATAAGAAGGACAAGATTAAAGATATTTTCTTTGATAATGCAAATATCTATAAATACTTACTGGGAACTAAGCAGCGGCAAGAACCTACAGATGCCGCTATTTTGAACGAGTATCTGACTGATCGGGATGATAAATCAGAAAATAGTTTAATTGTAGATTATGCTGGAGAGTATTTAATTTACACATCACAAATAAATGGAGGTTATAGTCGAGGAAGAAACGAACTTAGCTTTTCGCAATATCCTATACAGATTAATAAAAATGGTTCTGTGGTAATAAAAGGTAGACGGAATCCGTATTATACAGGTAATTCTTATTATAACGATGGTATATTAAGGATACACATTACATCACCAATTAATCTGCATTTTAATATTGCTTATAATGTTCACTTTCCGAACAAGTATAGCAAGGGCATTGTCGTAAGAAAAGTTGATTCAACTGTGGATGGCCGAGCCCTCATAATGGTGAAAGGAAACAAAGGCGATTTTTCTTTAAGTCAATATCGAGAAGATATTGATATTTGGGGGGCTGAGACAGAAACCATTGACAAAGCGGTTAATGGTGGCTTATCATATCTACGTGGTGTATTGAATAGATATATACATATTGATAACAGAGAAGATTTCCGACCTAGAAATAAAGATCAAAGAAGACTACATTTCTATGCAGCTTGCTATCTTAGCAAATCTGTCGCTGCAATGGCTATTTTAGAATTAAGAGAGGCTTTTCTCCACGGCTTTTCAGCACGAGCTTATCTCGGTTTAAGTATATATGATAGCATATACGACGCGAATGACTATGTATTGAGCCTTAGAGAAGATTGGAAATTACTTTTAAAAGAAGCATCAAAGGTAGGGGCTTTATCAAACGATATTCTTTTGTTAGAGATAAGAAAATACTGGGGTGAGGACTTTGAGGAGTTTTACAAAGCCAAAGGAGGTAATTTTTTTACTTTCGGTGAATAAAGCCAGCACAATACTCTATTTAAGTCATCAGAAGGGTAACGTTCCATGATAACCAATGACAATAATTGAAAAGACCCCAGATGTCTTTAGATTATCTGGGGTCTTTTTTAATAAGTACATTCATAGTATTTACTTATTAAAAATATCGGACAAAAGCAGTGCGAAAGTCGGGTAATTTTCGCTGGCTGTTTCCTACTTTAATAGTTTGAAGCTCTAGTAGTAAAATTTGAGTTTGTACTAATTTGATAATGAAAAACAGTCCTCTATTTATCAGTCTTTTTCTTTTCTACAGCAGGTTTTTTTGCCGTTGACTCATTGGCTGCTTTAACGGGTGAGTCTGTGCTTTCATCTTCGGCTTGAGGGGGAACTAGCCTTGAGGCCAAGTACGAATCGGTATGATCAATTTTGATTTCTACCCACATGGGCAGGTGATCCGACATTTGATAGGTCCGCCACTTGGTTTTATAGTAATCGCTTGGGTTTTTGCGGGGCTTGCCATCTTCGGTTTTTTGATAGGCATCGCCCATAACATCCGCATATTCCACTTCGTCCTCTACTCGATACACTACCTGGTAAAAATCAAAAATACCAGCCTTGCCTGTCGTTTCGAAGCGATCAGGTTTGACCTTAAACGCGATTTGATCGTAAAATTTATTCCGTAAAGCGTTTGAGGGGAGTTGCTGTAATTCTGACGGGATAACAAAACCTGCATCTGTGATGGCTGTAAAGGTCTTGTCCTTTGGGTCGAAAATATTGAAGTCACCGAGCAGAATGATGTTATTCGACCACTCAAACTTGTTATCCGCTCGCCTAGCCATAGTCGTCGCCAGACTTCTGATTTCCTCCACGCGAGCGGGATCTTCCTTGACACTTTCCCCGTAAAGAATATGAACCGTTGTCAATAGAAAATTAGCCCATCCCGCTTTGAAGCCGCATAAGTAAGGCGTTCGGGCCAGTTGCCGGATTGGTCGATAAATGATCTGCCCGGTTTCAGGGTCTTTGTCTTCAAAAGCAGGCAAGACCATTTCACCCGCCAGTCCACCAAATTTCACTTTACGGGTATCAAAGACAAAGGCTAATCGTTCGCCATTACCAGGCTTACCCTCCGTCACATCGGTGAACATATAGGACCAGTAACTGCCCAAGATTTCCATTAAGCTTTCCAAGGCCTCCAAATCCTCCCGCACTTCCTGAATGGCGATAATGTCAAATTTGGATACAATCTCAGCGATATAGTAATAAGCTTCTTTGGGTCGTTTGCCGTAGGCTGGTGAATCAAACTCGCGGATATTCCAGGTGGCCAGGAGAAGGTTACTTTCAAGCTTTTTCTCGGGAATTTCCGCTTGCAGTTTTTGCCGTAGCTTAAGTAATCGATCAATGATTCGTTTTCCTTCCTTGGTACTGGGATTGATATTCTGGTAGAATGGCATAGGATTGTATAAGTTGGTGTGAATGAGTAGACTGACTTGCCACAGTGGACAAGCTTATGTTACTAAAGTTCAGAATAGCAATGGAAAATCCTAGTATTGAACGCATTATATCCGGTGGCCAGACGGGCATCGACCAACTGGGTCTTGAGGTGGCCCGGTCATTGGGCATTCCCACCGGTGGCCTAGCACCCAAAGGCTATCTAACTGAGCACGGCCCTGATGAGCGGCTACGAAATCACGGACTAACTGAACATACCTCGACTAAATACCCACCCCGCACCCGAGCCAATGTACGAGAAGCCGACGGTACCGTGATTTTTGGAGCCCTAACCGGTGGCACAAAACTGACACTGGACACTTGCATCCGGGAAGGAAAACTATATCTGGTGAATCCAGATGCCGATTGGCTGCGGACTTGGCTAATGGAGCATCAGATTCAAATCCTCAACGTGGCCGGCAGCCGGGGCAGTGGCTTAACACTGGAGCAATTGGACCACTATCGACAGGTGTTGATCGATGCCCTGAGTTAAGAACGAAAAAGTTAAACGAGTACGAAAGCCAGCGAAAATAAATCGGATGAGCTTAAGCCACTTCTCCAGGAGCGGTGTTGTTGAATGCCTTGCTATGTAAGCGATTAGGTTTTCATGCATAAGGCAGATTTATAAAAATGTAAAAATCAGAGGCAGACGGCCTAATCGGGTCACATTACACTGAAAGCGAAGTGCCTCTGCAGAGCACTAAACTAGTCAAACAGGCGAATAAAGCCAACTTTAGCGGTTGGGGTGGTTAGCGTCACCGGTTACGATTCGATCCAAACAGACAGGTCTGGTTGAATAAGTCGATTACTATTACTGAGTTGAGAATTTCTGGCAAAAGCTATTCACGGAGAGCCGTATAGAGGGCAATATATAGTAGACAATGACTTGAGAAAACACCTCTTCTCCCAAGCTGAAAAAAGATTCTCAACCGGGTCGCCGGTGCGATTACCATCTCCCTAATCAACCACGGCGGCCGGTATCGCAACGGCGACCCGTGCCGGAGCGAGACCGTGTCCTTTTTATTTGTAATAGATGAGCGTGCTGCCGGAATGGTTTTTAAAACAAAGAGCCCACTCATCCAATTTAACATTTATTAAACGAAGGTTCATTAAGTGATAAATGAATGCAGTTTAATAGTTATTAAATGTCCGTTTGTAACATGTTAATATTTAACAATTCATTCACTTTGGTGCTCATCTAAACAGCAAAACAAAAGCTAAAAATCAGGAGGTCCAATCAACTGAGTAAAAGCAGTAAATACGGGAAAATCCCCGTTGACCTACTATCGAGTTGTTTCTAAGTTTACTCTGATCAAAAAGATCATAGTGCTTAACTAAAGCAATAACGATGGCCGCTTCTCAGGCTCACATAAATGCCAATACACCACTTGGAGCAAACATAGTTGATGGTGGAGTTACATTTCGTACTTGGGCACCCAATGCAAAACAGGTATACGTTGCGTTAAATGACCCCGGTACAGCTTTTCCCTCTGTTTGGCAAAAAAGCGATAATGACTTATTGGTTAAAGATGCAAACGGATACTGGAGCGGATTTGTCCAAGGGTTATCTGATGGGGGAGAGTACCGTTTTTATGTGGTTGGTCCAACTGGAATAGAAGGTTTTAAACGGGATCCCTATGCAAGGGAATTAAAATTGGATGGATATCCGGATTGTAATTGCATTGTCCGATCTCCTAGCCAATTTACTTGGCATGATCAAGGCTATCGTCCTCCGGCGTTTAATGACCTGATTGTGTACCAACTTCACATCGGTGTCTTTTTTGCTGAAGATTCCCAGGGGCAGGATATTCGACGTAACCGGGTCTGCAAATTTTTAGATGTAGTCAATCGCATTGAGTATTTAGCTGATTTAGGCATAAATGCGATATTGACCCTACCCTTTCAGGAGTATCAAGGTAGAAATAGTCTAGGCTATAATGGAACTGACCTGTTCTCCCCGGAAATGGATTATACAGTCCGGACACCGGATTTACATTCATACCTCGTGTTGGTCAATCGATTACTTACCGCAAAGGGAAAACCGCCCCGAACTATCCAGGAACTTAGTGGACAAATTAACCAACTTAAAACGCTGGTTGATCTATGTCACCTTTACGGTATTGCCCTGATTATGGATGTGGTTTATAACCACGCAGGCCCAGGCTTCGACGGCCAGAGTATATTATTCTTTGACCAACAACCCCAGGGAGATAAAGCTAATAGTCTTTACTTCACTCGAGAAGAACATGCTAGCGGCTCGATCTTTGATTTCAACAAGCCAGAAGTACGTCAATTCCTGATTGATAACGGGAAAATGCTGCTGGAGGAATACCATATGGACGGACTGCGATACGATCAGATAACAGTGATTGATGAGCATGGTGGCTGGTTCTTTTGTCAGGATTTAACTGATACATTACGGTTTATTAAACCAGCTGCCGTGCAAATCGCTGAGTACTGGGGTAGTGAGCGCTGGAAAGGTATTGCCCGGCGACCTTTTGGCATGGGCTTCGATGTGGGATATAGCGATACCGTTCGGGATTCGCTGCGTCGGGTAATTCAACAGGCAAGTGGTGGAGCGGATGCTACCGTTAATTTCAATCGGTTAGCCGATGCTTTAGACATGACCTATGCCGATGGACAACGCTGGACAGTTTTCCAGTGCATTGAAAATCACGATCTGCTTGACTTTAATCATGGAGATCGTCAGTCAAGGATCCCGGCCCTAGCTGATCCTAGTAATGCCCGATCATGGTACGCCCGGAGTCGATCTAAGGTAGCCAGTGGTATTTTATTGACCGCGCCTGGCATTCCGATGCTCTTCATGGGACAGGAATTTTTGGAAGACAAATTTTGGACGGATTGGCAGGGCAGGCCCGATCTATTAATTTACTGGCAAGGACAGGAAGGAGCGGATCGCCACATGGTAGACCAGCATCGGTTTACTCGTGATTTATTATGGTTACGACGTAAACACCCCGCCCTGAGAAGTGATGGGTTTAAGGTTTTCCACGTTCATAATGATAACCGGGTAATTGCATTCCAGCGATGGGTACCTGGGATTGGACGCGATGTTATAGTGATAGTCAGTTTAAATGAGCACACATTTTATAATGGCAGCTATCGCATTGGCTTTCCTAGCCATGGCCACTGGTATGAAGTGTTCAACAATGATGTGTTCGATACGTTCGTCAATCCGAATGTGCAGGGTAATGCTGGAGGGATTGAAACCGACGAACTGCCCTGGGACGGGCTACCCTATTCCGCTGGTCTTACCCTGCCCGCAAACAGTATCCTTGTCTTTGCTAAAGACCGGGGGGATTTTTAAAGAATTTATTGCTTAGCCCCCTGGTGACCCAATAGTAGTCTGCCTACCCAATAACCATTGTGAAACGATATGCATAATCTGCTATTGTGGATTCGCACGGCGATCTTAATCCTTCCCTTCAGAACGGCGCTAATTTTGTTAAGGAGATCCGTAAAAAATTTACCTTTCCGTATTCTCCTCAAAGACTTTGTTGCCGTTCTGACTAAGATTGGTTTCGTTGTCGTACCTGCATTTCTAACAGGACTGATTTTCGTTTTCTTGCCCCAGGGGAGAGATGCCCTCCTGATCGTCATCGATCACATAGGAGATAACCAGTATTCTCAACTAACTTTTTTGTTGCTGAGCCTTATGCTATGGAGTGGATTCGCGGAACTGGCTCTTCGCTATGCGATTGCGATTAGTGATAATTCAGGTCGAAATTTAATTGATGAACGGGTCGAATGGCGTAAAACAGTGGTAAAGTTTCTGTCTGGTTTCTTTTTGCTTTGGCCCTATTTAATCAGTGTCGGTGGTTTTGTTTATATTTTTTTCCAAGGAAACTACCTTCAGTCATCGCAGTCGGTTTCAGTTCTGCTCTGCATCGGTTTGATTTTGGGCTTTGCCATGATCACGGTTTGGCTGTATTTCGTGAAGTTTGGCAGGGCAACACCCGGAAACCCTCGCCGGACAAGACTAGGCGCTCGTTCCCTACCTTCAATCGAACAGTTCTGGCTAAATAAGTTGGGTGGTATTTATGACGACTATATTTACACACTGCCCAAGCCTACAAATTTTAAACTGCCCTTCAGTACTAGTTTATCTCTGTTTACAAATCGCTTTACAGGCAATCCGGCTCTACTGACTAAATTTTTACAAGACCCTACTGTTCTGGTCAAACTACGAGTACTTCCAAATGTGTTCGAGATTCAAAATGCAGCATCTATTCTATCGGGCAGAGGTGAGCTGTATAAATGGGTCTATAAAATTCCCACCATTTTTTACCGGGGTCTTCATCGTCAGGTTATTATTGTTTCCTTAATTTCGCTAGCCCTACTAGTGCTTATTGGCTTATGGCCAGTTGAATGGGGCGTTTACGGCCAAGTGGGTGCGCCGGCTTTAGTTTGTACAGCTTTCGCCTGTTACTCCGGAATCTATGCCGGATTATTATTTCTGGACCGCGGCTACGGGCGTAACTGGTTTGTTTCTGTACGATTGGTCCTTATTCTGTTGTTGTTAGGGAGCTCACTGATCAACAATGATCACCCCGTCAGGCTAGGCGAAGGAAATCAGATAACGACAAGCCGAGCTTCAATCGTTAACGGGTTTACACGCTGGTTTACCAATTATAAGAAACGAGTTAATACCAAATACTCCGACCAAAGAATCTCACAGTACCCGGTGATCTTTGTCTGCGCCGAGGGGGGAGCTCTCCGAACGGGAGCTTACACCGGTTTATACCTAACCCGATTAGAAGACACCCTCAAAAACCACTACAAGCTAGATCTTCGCCACTCTATTTTTGCTATGTCTGGTGTATCTGGTGGTGCATTAGGGCTGGGATTATATAACGCCTTGGCGTATCGCAGCCAGGCGCCCATGGATACAGCTACCAAACAGGCGCAAAGCTTTTTTGCGCATGACGCCCTGGCACCGATTATTGGTAAAATGTTTTTCGGTGAATTTATTAACTTGTTTATTCCTAAAAATATCAACTGGTTTGATCGGGCCACTGCGCTCGAAAAATCCTGGGAAATTGCCTATGGAAAAGCCATTAAGGACGAGCAAGCTGATGATAAAGGAAACGTGTTTAGTCAAAATTTTCTACCATCCCAGCCTGATTCAGCAGCCCCCTTGCTGGTAATCAATACCTCGGAAGTGGAAACGGGTATGCAGTGTTGGATCAGTACTCAATATGCAGATAGTATTGCGTTTACTACTGAGCGTGACTTGATACAGCAAAAAATCAAACGACCCTTCCATTACAGTACGGCTATTAACTTCAGTAGCCGCTTTCCCCTATTTTCACCGGGTGGCGAGGTTGAAATTACTGGTAAAAACTCATCGAAGCGGCACTACGTGGATGGAGGCTATGTCGAGAATTCGGGAGCAGCTTCCATGTTGGAAATATTACAGCTATTAAAAGCCAAATCACCAGTGTTTAATGAAGTAATTCCCATTGTAATCTTTCTTCAGTTCAGTGATGATAAAGAGGGCGATGTGGCAAGTGTCGACTTTGGAAATGAAATCTCAGAAATTATATTGGGCATTTATAATAGCCGGCAGGGAAGGACAAAAACGAGTGTTGCTCAACTTCGCCGTTTTGTGAACTTACATAATCATGGATTTTCAGTCATGCAGCCGATCCAGGCAACGTCCAGCTCAGTTCCCATGAATTGGGCTCTTTCCAAACGAAGTATGAGGTTTTTAATTAAGGATATTGATGAAAAATTAATTGACTCAACTGGTGGTGTCATGACACAGTTAGCTCGTTTAAAGCTACCGTAACGCCGTGTAGATTTAAACGTATTCCCTTTTCTTAAGCCATACTAAATCTGGATACCACGATGAGTTTGCGACTGGGCTTTTGGTTCTTCCTGCTGGCGACTCTTGGGTATGTACTGTACATGAAGTTAGCCTTAGGCGAGCTTTCATCTTCCACTATAGTAGCCTATGAGCTGGCCCGCACTACAAAAAAAGCGAACATTGTGCTTGATCAAGTATCCCGTGCATCTAATACGAAGCTGCTACACAAAAGTTTCTATATTGACTTTGGCTTTCTAGTGCTCTATGGATTAAATTTATTCATCGGCTTACGATATGCCGTATCTCTATCTGAACAAGTAGACATTCCGCTACGTTGGGCGCGGTTGGGTAATAAATTAGCTTGGGTCGGAATTATAGCTATGGGGTGCGATGCTATTGAGAACCTGGCTTTGCTTCAACAACTACCACCAGCAACACCGACGCCCTTAATGGCCGGGCTTGCGTGGGTAGTGGCTTGCATCAAGTTCGGTGCCATTGGGTTAACAGTATCTGCTATGCTATTCTATTTCGGATACTATTTTAAGCATAAGAAATAACTAGTCGACCTCCAACCTTTTACTAAATAAGTAACCGTTGTAGACTTTATCTTTAACATTGTGATTTTGTAACATTATCACAACGGACCTTCGAAAAGGCTACAACTAATCATTTGAGTCAATTTTACATTTTCTAAACGGACGTTTGGAAAATGTAAAATACAGCTTACCTTGGCAATGAATTTAAAATTTGTGCCGTGGAACATCATTTTGGACACAAAAAGTACATTGCTTACTTCCGGGTCTCGACTCAGCGACAAGGGGCCAGTGGGCTGGGGCTTTCCGCTCAGCGAACCTCCGTTAGTTCCTATATATATAGTAGAGGAGAAATTATAGCCGAGTTTACCGACATTGAATCGGGGAAGAAAAATAATCGACCCGAGCTAATCAAGGCCATTGCCCAATGTAAAGAAAAGGGAGGAGTCCTGCTGATCGCTAAGCTTGACCGGCTAACGCGTAATGTGGCTTTTATTTTTACCCTGCGAGATTCGGGTGTTGAGTTTGTCTGCGCTGATATGCCCGAAGCCAACACACTCACCATTGGCGTGATGGCTACCATGGCCCAGCACGAACGAGAAGTGATCGGTGAGCGTACTCGGAAAGCATTAGCCGAAAAAAAACGAGCGGGCTATCAATTGGGTAAGCCAGAAAATCTCACCATAGAGGCCACTCAAAAAGGGTTGGCCATTCGGCAGCAAAATGCCCGCGAGCATGAGAACAATCGCCGGGCGGCTGCGTTTGCCAGGTCACTACGCGGGGCGGGAGAAACCTGGAGTGATATCGCGAATACCTTAAATGAGCATGGGTTTCGTACGCGTCGAGGAAAGCAATTTCAAGCCGTTCAGGTACAACGGATAATTGCACTTTTCAACGGATAGGTCTAATTTCAGGAATCAAGAATTTCTATTTGATTTTAGTACTTAAATAAGAAACGCCTTGAAACTTACTTTTACCTTTTATCGACCAATACACGAAAGATCAGTCCCATTCAATTGGCTATTTATCGCTACTATTAGCCAACGCCTAGCCGGAACAGGCTAGATTTAACCCGTTTAACTCAACCTTTTCTACTGGCTATGACGCCCAAACAAACCCAACGGCTGATCAAAAAAATAGCCGACATCAAACGGGCCTTAGCGGCCGAAAAACGAAAATTTGGTGGCTATGATGATTCCCGTGGCCTTCGTTATTTACCCACCCGCTACTATATTCAGTTAGCTGATTATAAAGGTGGGATCACCTACACGCGCTGGTTCGACAAAAAATTTCCCGATGACATTGGCTTTCCCGACTTTTTGTTTGAGTGGGCGGTCCTTCTTTTTAAGGCGGGTAAGCTTGCCGAAGCGAAAGGGAAGATATGGCAAACCTTCTGTGCCAACACGTATGTACTGGATAAGTTCTTTGGCCATCCCCTTCAACCGCTTCCAAAATACGAGTGGTCAACCATGGCTCAACTCGGTTTTACCGAGCATTTCCCTTATAGCCATCAGCAAGCCGATTTGCTTGATTTTAGTGCCTGGTTGGCCGAGTTTATGGCTAGTGAGCCATTTTCGACCCGTAAAGTCCGGTATCTAACCCTGCAGGAGCAGTTCCTAGTCGAAGAGGATGAAGAAATCAGGGGCTATTTACATCAGGAAGCAAACCAGCTTGAAAACCAGCTAGTCTTCTAATTTGAGCTAGGAATAACGTGTCAAACGGCTGTCTTACAATTTGTATTACTTTTCATAAACGTGATTACACAACAGAAAAACTTACGCTTCACGTTATTCACCAAAGTTGATAGCTCTACATCTTGATATGAAAATTATTCTAACCTTAGTGTCCTTAATCACCCTTACAGGTTTGTCAGCATTCGGTCGTTCAACGGCCTTTATTAGTAAGCCCGATTCTATTCCCACTCAACAACGATTTCACGTTAAGCTTGCTTCGGATACTAGCCCAAATCAACAGCAGTGGGCGACTGTATTTTTCTATCCATCCAAAAGTCGATCAGATAATGAAATCCGTTTACCCCTCGGAGTAAATCCAACGACCGTTCGGCTCAGTTCGGGGGATCGATTGCTCCAAGTCGATGAGGATTATGTATTCATTCCTAACGCTAATCGTATCCGAGTGTTGGACGAAGATGCCCTGACATCGCAGCAGCCGATAAGGATTACTTACGAAGGAGTAGCCAAACCAGCTCACAAAGGGTTACGATTAGGTTACAGGAGGCCGTAGGTCAACATTTTGGCACTTACATAACGGTTATGCAGCTACTAAAAGAGCTACTCAAAGCCCTAGGTACGGGAATATTGATATGTGTATTGATAGCTCTCTTCTTCGTTCTTTTAATTTTTATACCCTTGTGGTTCAGCTAGTTTTTGAGGATTCAGTTTACATAATGGCACATATGCAACATAGATAAAGTGGCAAATTTCAACCGTTTGTTAACAAGTAGGGTCTAGAAACCAAGTGAAACACCTACCACTGTGAAACGAAATTACCAATCCTTTCTCCTAGTCATCGTCTGTGTTAGTAGCTCTTGGTTAGGTCAGCAGTGTAAGAAGCGAGAATACGACTTCGCCCTTAGCGGGGGGACAAAGGGGATTTGGGAGTGGGTTAGTACTACGACGCCGACTCGAGTGCTGACCCCACAGTCAGTGGGCTATACAAAACAGCTAGCGGTTTTGTCCGATAATCAAGGGGCTTATGTAGGCTTCTACAAGAATGATACCCTCCAACGGCGTATCAATGAAACCGTAACAGACACGGCTCACACATTCATTGATGATGTACGCAACACCGTGTTGATTAAATACCGAGGGGCTGGTTTTCTCAAATACTACGTACCGACTGGCACAAACGGCGAAACACTAACGGTCAGTGAACTATTGAATCCTTACACGTCTTCGGCTGACACGATACATACTTTGTACAAGCGTACCAATAAGATCTTGTACCCCTATTAAAGCTAAGGTTGTTCTCGAAGGTACACATAGCGTTTTTCGGAGTATCGCTTATTGTAGTCGGTATGCTAGTTTTCACGTAAATTTCCATTTACATAACATAAGTTATCCAACTTTACTAGAAATTATACAATTTATTAACTGTTAACACGTCAGGATATAGCCAACCTAAACGGCTGCTTACCTATAACTGGTTTAACATTAAGTTCTTATAACGGATTACAATAACCCGCCAATAAGCCACTCAGAAGTTGGTCAATTGATCAGTTTGTGTTGGTAGTTTGGCCATTTCTTGCGTCCTTAGGTCAAACTTTAATCCGATCACAATGCCTACAGGTAGCGTCAAATTTTTCAATGAGAGTAAAGGCTTCGGCTTTATCAAACCTGATGAGGGGGGCGACGATGTGTTTGTGCACATTTCAGCCACCAGCGAAGAACTTCGAGAAAACGATAAAGTAACCTACAATGTCGAGCAGGGTAAGAAGGGACTGAACGCAGTCAACGTCAAACGGATCTGAAGCCAATAGGTTGATCTGCACACAGCGTGGCGAGAACAGGCCGCCAAAGCCTGTTCTTTTCGTTTACGGAAAGGCGGTTTGAGTTATTGGGCTTCCCATTGAGTTAAGCTCGGACAGTCAGCCCTATTTAAGTTTTAGAATAACACTTAAATGTATTCTTTATAATTGCTATATAGACAGCCCCTTTTTATAATCAACAAGATAGTATTTTAATGAGTCTTCCACTTAATAAGGCAGAGATATAAGTGATCTTTAAAATTGCACTTTTCGTAGCATTTGTCTTCAGGCTCCGAGCCAACTGACTAACTTAAGCTCCTTTTTTTCTAGTTGAAAAGAACGTTTAAATGTCTTTTTTCGCCAGCTTATTTTTAATCCGCATCAATTTTATTATTCCGTACCTTCAGCTTATACAACCTGGTTTTTTGATCGAAAACGGATTATTCATAGACTCACGCTGCCCACGTGAGATTGTTCCTATTTTATCATGAAGTTAGGTTACGCCCGTGTCTCTACACAAGACCAAAATCTGGCTCTTCAGCTAGATGCCCTTAAAGCAGCTGGCTGCTCGAAAGTTTTTCAAGAGAAAGCCAGTGGGTCAAAAACCGAACGGCCTGAATTAAACCGGCTACTCGAAATCATCCGGGAGGGGGACACGCTCGTTATTTGGAAGCTGGATCGCCTAGGCCGTTCTTTGAATCACTTGATCGAGATTGTCACGCTGCTCGAGCAACAACACATTGGCTTGGTCAGTCTGAACGACCCTATCGACACCACGACGGCTCAGGGTCGGCTCGTTTTTCGCATTTTCGCCAGTCTAGCCGAGTTTGAGCGGGAGGTGATTCGGGAGCGTACTCTAGCCGGTTTAGCCTCCGCCCGTCGACGGGGTCAAGTACTGGGTCGTCGTAAGGGGCTTTCCAAGGCGGGTGAGCAAAAAGCCCGCCTTGCCGAGAGTCTCTATAAAGAGAATAAATTCTCGGTGGAACAAATTGCTCGAGAGTTACACATATCAAAAACAACGTTATATAAGTACCTCCGTCAGCGAGGGGTTGAAATTGGGCTCTCAGTTCAAAACCTAATCGCTACAATTTAAATCCGTTAGGGGTATACCATTTGACAGTTAATGGACGTCCGTAAATGATATGTAAAATCTAAAAAACTAACTTGAATCTATTTTCTAAGACTAAACGCGGGTAGAAATATGTAAGTGGAACGATTATATGACTAGCGTCATGGCTTTGTTACGAAGAATCCTTCATATTTAGATTTCCTGACAAACTGGCAGAGTAGAAAGGTTTTTCACCTTTTTTCGGCAAGAACTGCTGATTTTAGAAACTTTAGGTAGGAACTACTTCAACAAAGCCAAAAAAACTAGCTTGCGTTTATGAATAAAGATAAACTAACAACCATTCCGGATGCGGAAGAAGAACTTGACGATCCATATATACATACCGTTTCAACAGAGGAGTTCGTCGAAACCGTAGAACAGGCTAGTAAGCAGAGGGAGGATTATCTAGTAACTCCGAACGAAGACTAACTAATCTAAGTTGCAACGACCATGTAAGCCCCAAGCATTAAGGGGCGTCCAACTGACAAGTGTTTTCGTGAACGATTTTAAATTTCAAATCATTGTTAGATAAGAGTTTCATTTACAGTCAGTTATAGCGTCAAATGAAAGGATTTTAAGCCTTTTATAGAACGATTTAAAGGATTAGGCATTATAACCTTAGTCTCAATAAAAATGTCCTCATAACGTCTAACATAAGGAGTTTATAATTTTAATCTTCATATCAAATAAAAAGACTCAAGGAGAAAATTTTGCATATAATTTACAGAAATATGGCATTTTATAGGAAATGTCAGAAAAATGGTTGAAATTTTGCAAAAAAGTAGCAAAAATGATAATTGATTTCAAAATAAAGAACTACCGCTCGTTTAAAGATGAAGTTACTTTCAGCCTTGAAGCATCGGGAGCTAAAGGTAAATCGGATAATGTGGCTGAGATCATTTTAAAAAATGGCAAAAAATTCAGGCTACTTAAAACTGCAGTTATTTATGGAGCGAATGCAAGTGGTAAAAGCAATATAATCAGAGCTTTTTGGGCTTTCAGACAATTAATAGCTAACTCTTTCAGATACGATGTAAACGATGATTTAAAATTAGCAGAACCATTCGAGTTAGAAAGTGAGGCTCAAAAACAACCTACCGAATTCACATTAAACTTTATTGGTTGGGACAGAATACAATATATTTACTTCATCTCATTTTCAACAAAAGAAGGGGTATTGCAGGAAACCTTCAAATACTATCCCGAAAAAACCCAAAAAGTAATTTACCGAAGAAGCGGCAGAAAAATAATATCTAAAAATGCCGAATTTTTCAAAAATTTAGATGATAAGGAAGTCATTAATCCTAAACGACTTTTTTTGTCAGAATTAGGAAATACAGGAGATGAATATTGGGAGGCTATTAGGAATTATTTTGTCCTTGGTAACTCTGTTATAAATAATTCAGCATCTGGAGCTTTTATGCCAAGAATGACTGAAAATGCAAAGCGACTATTTGAAAATAATGACGAAGAAATAATTAAAATTAGAGAACGAGTAATTAAACTTATTCAAATATCGGACTTAGGTATTAAGGGATTATCTCTGGTAGAAGAGGATGATTTTAAACGTAATTCTAGCCTTCAAGATGAATTAGAAGATACATATATTGATCAAAAGAAGCAAAAACGCTTTAAAACATATCATGATGTCTATAAAAATAATAAAGTAGTTGAAAGTAAAGAGTTTGACTTATTTAAACAAGGTTCAACGGGCACTATTGCTTTAGTTGGATTAAGCACAGAAATTATATCCGCTCTGAGTGCTCCTCTAGGCAGACCCATATGGATAGATGAGATTGACAATAGTATGCATCCATACTTATGTAGATTCATGATAAGTCTATTCCATCATCCTTTAAGTAACCCCCATAATTCACAATTAATTTTTGCGACTCATGAAACTACATTATTAGATAGAAATAATTTCCGTAAAGATCAAATATGGATAACGTCAAAAGATAAATATGGGTGTACAAAACTGTACAGTGTATACGATTTAAATGTTGATGGATTGAGGGATGATATACCATTTGATAAATGGTATTTGAGCGGAAAGTTTGGGGGCCTTCCTAATATAAAGGAGATGGATTACATTTTCAGCAGAAACGAAAGTAGATCAGATGGCTAGAAAAAAGAATAATATACAGCTAAAGCCTGTTTTATTTATAGCTTGTGAGGGAACATCATCAGAATTTCAATATTTTGAAAGTTGGGCTCAAGCTGAAGAAGTACTTGAAAATTTTAGTCGTGTAGTCGTTTATCCTGATGAGAAAGAGAATAGGCCCAAAACAACACCTTATGAATTACTGGCAATAGCTAAGGAAAAGCTCCAAGAGGGATCAGCTGACTTTGCATGGGTTGTATTTGACAAAGATATGCATCCGAAGCTAAAGGAAACGTTTGCAGAAGCAGAAGGAGTTGGAATTGCTTTTTCATCTCGATCCTTCGAAGAATGGGTACTATTGCATTTTGAAAAAAATCAAATGCCCTTTCAAGCAACTGAATGTAAAACAGTTCTTCAAAAACCACTGAATTGTGGTACGGTGTCGGTGCCGGATTGTAGTCCCATAGATTGTTTAACAGGCCATATTAGACGTCAAAATTTCATCCCAGATTACTCAAAGAAAAAATCCTTTGATCTACATACGCATATTTACAAAAAGTCCGAAATCGCTATAGTAAATGCAGCTTGGTTACGTTTTAAAAAAAATTTATCGCTGAATAAAACTCAATCAAGTTTAACAAATCAAAACCCTTATTCAGATGTTGATCAACTTATATTTATCTTAACTGGGAGAGAGGACAAAATAGAATGGACAAATTTAGGAAATCCTGCAACTCTCAATGATTGGACTATATGCGTAAATAAGAATAATGGAAGTATAAAAGTTCAATTATCGCACGTTGCATATCAAGCAAAAGTACTAAATGCTGATTTTCCTGTATTTTATACTACAAATGATCAATTAAATGATAGCATTTGTAATAATACCACTAAAATTTATATAGAAAATACTAATGGTAGCAATGACAATTTGCTGTATAGCGGTGATATAATTGAATATACACTGTTATGTAATGATGATCCTTATCTTGTTTTCTATGAAAAAAATAGTTTTACTCGAATTTACGTAGAATTATAAAAAATTATTATAAATCATCCTTCTATTTATTCCACTGGATATTGCCAACACTTTGAATTTGTTTAATTGTTGGAGCCTTTCCTTCTTTAAGTGCCTTTCCAATTTCATCATATACCGAATAAAATTTTGCTCCCTTTAACTTGGCAATTTCGCGTTGTCGTTGAAATTCAGAAATTATATCACCTCCATTTTCCAAGCAATTATTGTAAATTCTAAATATTATTTCAAATGACTTATGCCATTCATCATTTTCAACTACTTGGATTTGGTCGAAAATTTCAGGGCTTTCTATTCTAATTTTTTGTGTGACTTCCTCCTCAAACTCACAAAAGGCAACCGGAATATCAATCTTATTATTTATACACTGAATCATGTAATCCAATTTATTAACTTGACTCTTGGATAATTTGTCGCCAAATAAAGCAGTTAGTTGTTTATAATAGCCAGCAGTCCTGGCAAAAATTCTTGTATTGTTCGAAAGGTTACTAAAGTCAACAACCTTTAATTTATTTTTTTTAGCTAATCGTCTCTGAAGTTCATCTTTTGAGACTGAATACTTTTTTATTGAATTAATAAATATTGCACTGGCAATGAAGTTTTTTATCTCTTTTGATTGGTAAATGAGATCCCATAATTCTTTTCGTTTGGAATATTCTCCGTAATCCTCACTGGAAGAGTACTTCTTTATTAATTCATTAACTAATTCCATAAGTTTAGTAAGCAAATTTTTGAGATCTTGGTCTAACCCTTCCTGTTGCCAAATCTTAAGGAGATCAAATGTGATTCCACTCTTGGAACCACTGGTATTAACGTATAGAATTGATATTGTATAAGGGACAGCAGCAGAACGAAGTTGCCCCATTGCATTCTTACCAGATCCATAAATAGTAACAAGTTCTTGGAACAATATAATCTTTGCAATCAATTCTTCGAAAAAATCGCGGTCAATTAAAGGAGCCTTTCCGCCCTTTTCAGATCCGGATATTTGTTCAATAAATGTACGGAAGATTTTATCACCGCCTTTTTTTACAAGATAAGGATGAGCATCCCAAGACATATAATATTTAGCTAGCTCTTCCTTGGTAAATCGACGTTCTTTTGGGAATTCATTATTAATTTTAGTTTTTGCATTAGGGTTTTTCCGTAACAGAGTATTGAACTCCCCTTTAAACCTTTCAAAATACCACTTTTTGCCAGAGGGGGTTAAAGTACTTTCAGAAATTGATTTTAATTTGATTAACTCTTCACTACGAGAGCGTAAATCTGCATTACTAACTTTAGACTGGGCATTAGAAAATTTACTGATGTTACTTATTAATTCATTTAATTCTTTCTCTCCAACATTTTTGGCAACATTTACTTTAGCCATTACCCTGATTTTACTGATATCAAGGCCTTCTTTCCTGGAAAAGTATATCGTAGCTGTTGTCTGACCGCCATTTACAATTTGAAAGTCTTTCAAGGAAGTAATTAGAGTAAGATCGCCCTGATTCACAAATTCAGCCCCGACAGCAGTTATGGTGAGCCCATTGTTATAAGCAATAAAATATTCCGGAGTTTTTCTGATTGTATCTCGAATACCCTGATTTACTCCTTTAAATTGCAAAAAAGACCGAACATTTTTTTCAAGCATACGCGTACTATAACGCTTATACAATTCTGCCAAAATATCTGCAGGTAGCACGCAGAGATAAGATTCAAAGTTCAGTTCATCAGCTGCACGTATTGATTGAATACCTTGGCCGAATAGCTTCTCAAAATTTACTTCTAATAATTCCCTATTGCCCTGAGATATAAGTACATTATACAGATAATTGAGGTCAATAAGTCTTTTGTAAATAATGATATCCTTTTTAACAGTGACTTTGTCACTGCCGATCATATTAACAGTTATTGTCTCATCTTCAAAATCTATAATTTTTGGCTGTGGTTCGGCTCCTCTCCTTTCTACAGTTGCTGTAGCTGAAATCAGAAATATTTCAATCACATCAATTTGCTCCAATCCATCAGTGGAGGAAGAAATAAAGTTAATCAGGCTTTTAACAGAACTTGTCTCCTGAACTTCATCATTCAAATGTTTCTTAATTGATTTTATAATAAATTTTGAGGCTTTAGAAAAAATACTGTCATAATATCCTTTTAAAGAAATTAACAGGTCTTCTTCTTCCCTACCGGGTATAAGAGATTCTTCATTAACTATAAAGAGTTGAAGGCGCTCCTCAGATTCATTTATTTTGTAGCCGTTTATTTTAATATTATCTGTCTTAAGGCTAAAATAACAGTCATTATATCCGTCAGAATCTATAAGTTTAGCATCACTTAGAGATGGAAGAATAGTTTCAATAAAAGCTGATTCAGTTATAAATCCATCTTCATCCTTACTTTCTTCAAGTAGATCGGTACGATACTTAATGTATTCCTGAATTTCCATTTAAAAAAACTTCTCTGATGATAAAAAAGGCTTCAATGACTGTACATTCAATTTATAAGTTACAGTGCTGATAGAATCCGGCAATTTCTCCCTTACCAATCGGGGAAAACCTTCAGTATTACAGGAATACGAATTAATACTTACAGGAGCAAAACGGAGAAAGTTATATTTTTTCAGAATATTTAGGGTTAAGCCTTTCTGGGCAATAGCTTTTAGGAATATTGAATAATCTCCCATTTTTAAAATAACCTGTTCCTTAATCTCAATCCCTGTTTCTTCAAGTGTTACTCCACTGAGGGGATCTGGCTCGATGGTAACAATCATCAATTCCAGTTGCTTTCCCTGTTCAGCCTGTAATTGATATTCGCTGGAAATTTTTATCGTTGCCGAGGTGTTGAGTTTGGTCTTCACTTCTACATTACAGAATTCCCCAATAAAATCATGCCCAGTATCATAAGGCCCATTCCACGAAGATAAAACTTCATTTATCTGTGACGACCCGGCTGATATAAGCATGTCCCTTAGAATTAGAAATTCACCTAAAAGTCCTCTTACTGCATCTTCCGACAAATCATCACTCTCATTCTCTTGAAAGAATTCACTCCATTTATAATATGTCTTTAGAAATTCGGAGACATATACAGGAGCTTCCTGTATTGTATTTATTTTATTGTAAATCGAGAATATCAGATCATCGAACAAATCTGTATACTGGTCATCAAGTAATGTTAAAATCACCCAGCCATCTTCCCGGTAAAGTTCAAGGGACAGGTTTTGCTTTACAGATGACTTGAAATCGGCATCATAATTAACAGGTAATTTTAGGATTAGACAACGCATCCCGTCTTTCCTTACACCTAGAAATAAATCGGGAAGTGTATATGAATCAATCCGAACAGTATTCACTGAGCCAGATTCCGCCTTAACCAGTAAAATCCATTTAGAAGCAAGTATTGCTAAATCCATAAACTGTTACTCTTCAATGGTTTCAAGTGATTCATCCCATTCATCAGCTTCCTCATCCTGCTCATCAAGATCGTAGTCACCGTGAACATACTCTCCTCCTGGATCTGGCTCTATTGGTGGAAAGCCAATAGCGTATCCAATCAGCGGAATGTTGGTGTTTATGCCGTTGGCTACGACGAGGGAATTCATTTCATCATCATTTTGTAGAAATATCTGTTTCATATCCAGCAGATAAACTACCAACAATCCTTGGTTATCAGTCATTTCTTCCCGATAAACTCTTTCAGGAATTGTTGTATTCTGGGCTTTAGTTTCGTAGTTCTCATCGCCCTTTTTCCTATAATACTCGGTTCGTTCTTCCCGAAATTTTCTTACTGCATCAATTTTTGTTTTTTCAGAAAGTAATAATCCAAAATCACTGCCTGCAGCAACGATATTCGCTGATCTACCTGAAGCAGAGAATATGCCATCCTTTATAAAGGTAGATCGAAAATAACCATCTTCAGCAGGGCCGGATCTCACTGAAGTTCTTAGATCATTAGGTAGACCAGTAAAATCAGATTTAAGTACCGCTCCTTTACCGCTTGCTTTTATCGCAATTGTCCATTCTTCAAGTTTATTTTTCGATTTACAGAGTTCAATAAATTTACTTATTGCAGCTACTTCGAAGTCAACAAACGTATTTTGTAATGTTAGAAATTCTAAAAGCTGGCTGGTGCCTACTTTAAGGGTAAAAAATTCTTTATTATTATCGTAGTAAATGTTTGCCTTATATTTTTCTATAAATGACTTAAAATCTGACCATGATTTTTCAATTAGATTAGCATCATTTATTTTAAATCGGGTTGACTGGACAAGTTGGTCTTGGTATGACCATTTTACCGTTGCTACATTTTTTAAAATAGATGGCCTAGTGATTTTTAAAGTACCAGGATGTTTTCTCACTCTCAGAACAAAATCATTAGGTGTTTTATGAAGCCTGTTCATTTTAATGAACTCCGCTTCAAGTTCTTCAATAGCACGTGTAGTTGAGTCAAATTTACTTATAGCATCAGTTGTAGTAAATATCTTACAACAATCTACATAACCAGGCCGGTAACCAAACCAGCGACCCATCTGTAATAAAGTATCTGAATAATTAGTATTTCGTATGAAATAGTTAATTGTAAGTCCTTCAAGCGTAAATCCTCTGGATAGCCGGTTACCACCAACGGCAATTATTTTTTTACCATTTCCAAAATTATCTTTTACATATTCAAGCTTATCTCCAGTTTCACTATTTATAGCTTTGACTTCAATATCTTTGATTGCTTCAATAATGAACTTCTTTATTTCCTCAAAAGTCTTAGGAATTAAAAATTCATCCTGATAGCCATCTGGTAGGTAACTACGTATATTCTGTACAACATTCGCGTAATATTTATTCCATATCTTTTCCAGCGTTCCGTATATTAGACTTTTATTATTGGGTAGATCATTATCAATACTCTTTTTTAAATCTATTAGGTAAATTTCAAGTAATCTTTTTGTTTCATTCTGCCATGGAATAAATCTGGATATATGTATCAGCATCGTATGATGCGGATTTAGGAAGCCAGAATCCGTCATTTCCGAAACCCTGCTTAACCGCAGTGCAATACTGAGAATAAAACATTGTGTTGCTTCCTTTAGAGAAACAGGAAGCAACACGGGGAATTTGTCACTCCTTGTAGCAGCCCTGCCTCTTCCATCAGGAGTAGACACTCGTGCCGGAAATGCAGTATCGGTATCGCTTACGACTTCTACAAGTGGCAACTTATGGGAATCGTATAAAATAGTTTCAAAAATTTGTTTGGCCCCAATATAATTACTGGGTGTGCTGAGTAATTCTATAAAATCATCCGGAAAAATATTATTTACCTGGTCAAAATTCTTTTCTATTACCTGACCATTAGTACGATAGCTTACTTTCCATTTTGTTTCGCTTGGTCCATTGCGATCCTGAAGCACATTAGCGAACGGAGTAGCAGTATAACCTAAGTATGTTTTTTTTGTAAATAGATTCAGTAACGCTCTTATGTGTCCATTGATTATACTGGCATAATCAACTCCTTTTTTTCCAAGGTTATTTAGTGATGCGTTATCTGCCTCATCGTCGACAATAAGAAAAGGTATATCATGCTTTTCCTTGTTCTCATTTAAATAATCGCTTAACCAGATCAGCAAATTTTTTAAAACGCCAGTATTTTTTTTACAAACAAGAATATTTTTATTATTGAGAGAAAAGTCTATCTCTTTAACTGACTTCTTAAAGTCTGATTTATAGGAGGTTATTGACGTTACCTGTCTTACTGACTGATCTCCCTGTTCACCAAATTTTCTGACTTTACCAACCCCTTTATCTCCTTTTAAATCTTTGACAATATCAATTGTACCCTCTCCTATTACATCTTCTTCAATGCGAAGCTGAGTTTGGCTTCTGAGATCTTCCATTGTACCTGAAAGCACAATTATCAAACTGTATCCAGCATCGATTGCTCTATTGATAACGGCATTAAAATTTCCTGTTTTTCCAGACTGTACGCTTCCAACAACTAATCCTTTAACGTAAAATGACTTATCAGAACGTGGGTCTCCAAGCTTTCCGAGAATTTTTTCGCTGGAGTGGCTAATTTCAGCCACAACTTTTTCAGATCTACCCTTTTTTGAAAGGTAGTTTAAGTAACGGTCTATATAATTTGAGGGTAATATCTGTTTTCGTTCATCAGTCAACCATGTTTTAAACCCTTTTGCCGTTAATGAAATAGATGGATTTATTTCAATTGGGTGAACTGACTGGTATTCTTTAATGGCAATATTATAAAAATGCTCTTTATCTTTTTCAGCTAATCTTTTTACACCAGGCAAAAAATTCATTTGCCTGAGTACTTCAGGTTTGATTGTGTCAAATAATGAATGGGTAACAGAATCATATTCAGAAAGAATATCTTTAATAGTAACCTTTATTATTTCAATGTAGTCTGAATTAACCATGGGTTTAGTTTAGAAGTTGCGTAATATTATGTGGAATAGTGTCTATTCGATAGCCTAGAGCTGGAAGGATAGTATTTTTTATTGTTTGCTTTTGGATTCCCTTTTGAATTAAATTGACAATAGTACTTTCCAGATCACCTTCAATTGAATCATTTTCCTTAGTACCTTGGAATGATTTATCCTCATGGGTATGTCTCAGCTTATTGATACCTGTATTTATCATTCTAATCAGTAGATTAAAAGCTTTGACAGAATCAGAGTCCATCTTTTCTTTTAATATACTTATCAGTGGAAATTCTGAATTGATTTCCAATAAAGATCCTTTATTTGAAATACTCCTTTCAAAAAGCTGCTGATCTTTTTCTGATCTCCTTGAGGAAATTTTGCGTATGTCCCTGTTAAAGTATTCTTTTTCAGCTTCAGTCTTCAGCTCAATAATATATTTTAGAAATCCAGTTTTTAAATCGAAAGGGATAGCAATTTGTGATTTAGCTACGTTGAGTTGTAACAGATTATCAACTCTGTTGCCTACCTCGACCCGAAGACGAGCCAGTTGAAGTTTTGGCGATTTTCGGATTATACCGTTCCAGCCTCCAAAAAGTATAATTCTGCCCGATCGGTAAATATACATGCCTTCCATATCCATAAGCCCTCGGCTTGGTGGTGTCCAAACATTTACCCGTTCTTTACTTTCCTCTATACTTCTGACTGGTAGAATAAAACCATCCAGCCTGATTACGTCTGTTTTGAACGCCTTATATTTGGGTTCAACCGGACGAAAACCTGTCTCCTTCTCAGGAAAAGGACTAAATGGTTTTAGTCTTACATTGTTAATACGTATTTGTAGAGGGTATTCTGCCCGTTCCATGAAGCGATGGAAAACAAGAGACAGGTAATCATGGGTAACTTCTGTTAGCTGATGACTAAGGGCATCACTTCTACTCCGCCCTTCTAGAAAATTTTCAAATTTATATAGTCCCTGCCATATGATAACAGTGCCGGCCCTAAAGTTGTCAAAACCATTAAAAAATCCTGTACTTAAGGACTGATAACGCCCCATCAATTGTTGGATATCTTCCTCCTTGTTTACAAGAATCTGCCATTTCTTTATTATTTTCAGATGCTCCACATCCCACGTTCTGGCCGTATATCCCTCTTCATTTTTAGGCCTGGAGACAACAGTAAATTTCCGTGTTTGGGCAAAGGATGCCGTTTTCATCCCAAGCCCGAATCTACCCAAATCAACTGTATCCCGCTGTATTTCTAAAAAGGAGCTGGGAAAGCGCATGCTCTTCCGTAGACACTCCTCATCCATACCGTTACCATTATCAGCCAGGAAAAGTGTGAAAGGAAGATTTTCTGTGTCGACCAGAATTTCAATTTTATCCGCGCCTGCAGAAATTGAATTATCAATTAAGTCTGCCAGCGAAGTTTCCAGAGAATAACCCTGTTCAGATATTGATTTAATCAAATATTCAGGGAAAGGAGTACCGTCTTCATAAATAGTTGAATCTTCAAAACTTGGTAACATGTGGTTGGTGTGGTCGATTAATTTTAAATTCTACGTTTTTCCCCTTCCATCGGCTCCCTTATAATGGTTATGCTCACTGTCATATGTGTCTGATTTAAACACCTTACAAGAGATATATTCGCAGGTCAATTCTTCAATGACAAACTGAAAGGATCACCTACCGTAACAGCGAACCTAGAGCATAAGGGTTGCTGTACAGAATCATACTGATGAAAGTTTACTTTCTTAGTATAATTTAATTCCTGTATGTTGACCTAAATTGAATAAGTACCCTAGGTGATGCGCTGATTTTTGTCCTGTCGGTAGTACGACTTGAGGGTTGATCAATTCTACTGTTTTCGAACAGAAGTTGGTTTGTTTTGTAGACAACCTTTTCGATGCAATGATAAATGCAAATTCCCCCCTAAAACAGACATTTCTACCCTTACAAAACCTCCACTGGTTGTAAAGCCTCCAGCGAAGAGATGGACTCTCTGATTAAATTGATCTGATTTAACAAGTCACTTACTATCTCTGCAATCTGTTTTGCCAAATAAGGAGGGACTGCATTGCCTACCTGATGAAATTGTGCGGTTCGGGGACCGCAGAAAAAATAATTATCAGGAAAAGTCTGAATTCGGGCTGCTTCTCTTACTGTCAGGCTACGGCTTTGGCTAGGATCAGGATGAATATAATAATGGCCATCCTTTGAAATATGTGAGGTAACCGTCCTGGATGGTTCGTTCCAGCCCTGCACACAGAACCGGTCACTGAACTTACCATTAAAAACACCCTCCCGGACGTTTTTATGTGCAGGCAACAACCCATCTGGATAATCAGCCAAATGTGGAAAACGACCATGCACTTGGGTATAACAGGCCGCAAACATATATCTTAAAATGTCCAGTCTGATATGAGCCCGGGTTTCATGATTACAGATACCAGTTAGCTTGGAATCAGTGTACCAAAAACCAGGATTGTATTCAGGTATGGTCTGGTTGGGGATAAATTGCCCGCCTGCTCTATTTGCTGGCACTGTTAAATGACGGCCGGTTTCCGTTAAAAGTTTAAGTGTTCTTTTATCAACATCCTGCCATAGATCCTCATCTGCAAGCCCTTCTCGTATCGTATTTATCCAATTAAGATTGGTGTCCAATGTTTCACCGTTTTTGCCTGACAGCTGGCTCCGTAATGGCGGTAAATCACGAATAACCTGACTTAAAGGAACGACTCCTTCACTATACGCTTTCAAAAACTGTATTTGTACATTTGGGGCAAGATCACGTCGAACTCCAAGCAGTATTAAGCGGTGCCTTTTTTGTGGAATCCCGTATTTTTCTGATTCAATCAAAAAGTCTTTTGGGTGATGCCTTGAATCACCAAAGATATCTTTTTCAATCGGGGGCTTAATAATGGAATACAGTATGTAACCTGGATGTTCCACTTCATCGACTGATGTTCCGTGCAAATCTCTATATGCCTTTAAAGGGTCCTGTAGATCATCAATAATCTGAGTGATAATATGGTCGTCTTTGATTTTAGAGGAAAGCAAACCTTTTACATTTTCCATTACAAAGACAGAAGGGCGGTGTACGGCCAGTATCCGATAATATTCCCGATAGAGATATACACGGGGATCATCTGGATTTATACCTTTTGTCCTTGCCCGGCCAACTATTGAATACGCCTGGCAGGGTGGCCCGCCGATCAGAACCCAATCTCTGGCACCATTGATTGCTTCCCGGATACGGTTGTCAACAAGTTGATCAGACACGCCTATTGTGCCATCCTTATCTTTCACAAGGATTGCTTTCCATGCCTGCTCTTGTGCCATCTTAAATTGATCAGTGTATAAGCTATAGAGTGTTTCGGCCGACTCAATTTTACCTTCAAGAAAAGAATAGTATTCCTCAGGCAGTTGATCAGATGGAAATTGGCGCAGAAATGTACGAAGCAACAATGTCTGATAGGCAAATGGATCTTTCTCGATTGATAATGCAATTTTGAAGCGCCTGGAATTAGAGTCAAGGTCATTGACTACTGAAGAGAATCCTTCTCCTAACCCACCTGGGCCAGCAAATACATCTACCACCGGGATAAGATTAGCTTCGGTTGAATTGGAAGCAAAAGGTTTTATTGGCATTGTGAACACTTATAAATCCTGTTGTAACAAAAAATATTATTTCAATAAATAGATAAAGCTAAAATCATTGGCTGATTAACGGTTGATTTTTAAATACCCAAGAACTGTCCAAATATTGACGAATTGACGCAAGCAGAACAGTTATAATAGATATATTGCCTTAGCTTCCAGAGTGAAGTTTCAATTATTGATTGGCTGGTCAACATTTAGCAGCATTTGAAATAACTTCAGCATCTGTTACAAGTGAGATGATTTTTTTGGAATCTGTTTCAGTTGACTGACTAAGCTTTGAAGTGTTTGCTCTCTGATGGCCGGTTTTAGTTCACATTCAAAAACGGTCATAATTCGCCAATCGTCGGATACTAGTCTGGCGTTATTTTCCTCATCACGACGACGATTACCATTAATCTTGTTTAACCACCAGTCTGTGCGGGTTTTGGGCACAACAAAGTAACGACATCCTTCATGTCCATGATAAAAACAGCCATGCACAAAAATTACTGTTTTGTATTTTGGCAGAACTATATCTGGTTTGCCAGGTAAGTGCTTATCATGCAACTTGTAGCGAAAACCGTGAGCGTGTAAAAATTTCCTTACTATTAGTTCAGGCTTTGTATTTTTACTCTTCACACGGCTCATATTGTAGCTGCGCTGTTCAGGGGTATGTACGTCAGCCATCAATATTTTTCATCAAAGTATTCCTCTCCATTAATAAAAGTACGTCTTATTTGACCGCGAAATGGTATTTCGCAAACCAAATGGCTGAGTTCGTATGCGCTTCGCTGGCTGGCAGCATCGACAGCAAACTCCTGTTCTGCATACTCAAAATATTTACCGGTAATGGGTTCATGCCCAGCTACACGTACCACCTTTACTGTGAAGGTTTTAACAATCGGTTCCATTTTGAAGAAATTTTCGAAGTGCTTAAATAACCAAGGCTGTTGGAAAACTGCCATATTTTATTGTGTTCAACACTGCATCTAAGGTTTTATTTACACTGCTTCTCGCGCGATTAGTGACTTTTTAAAAGGTTAGTCTTAAATTATCTCCTTCTAAACAGTTTTTGTAAATAAATTAATTGATGTCATTGCCTGTTTTCAGTTCACGGCTATGTTTTTCACGAACAGCGTCTTCCAAATAATCAGTTTGGTTTTTCTGTTGCTTTAATATGTCGATTACGTCAATAGCCAGCCGCAACCCCACTTTTTTACCAGCTTTTTTTACGCGTCCTGAACCAGCAGCCTTCTGTCGTTTAGGCTTTCTCTCCATACCGATTTTTAGAATAAACTATTGATTGCAGCAATAAGTCTGTACACCATTAGAATACAAAAGCCTCAAATTCAGCCACTCCCTTATAAAGAGCATTGTAATAACCAACCTTGGCTACTTGGTTGTCCCGGTCATCAAAAACGTAAGTTTCACCAAGTGAGTTTGTTAAAAGCCTTTGGCTGACTAAAGTAGAATCTATTTTTGGAAATCGTCCTGTTACCTTGTCAGCAAGAACAAACCTATAATCTGGAATATAGCATCCCTTTACCATGTCTTTTCTGTAATTATAAACTACATATAAAGATAAGAATTTTATCTATCGTCTTGACGATAGATAAAATTAAAATGTATTATTTTGCAACTTCAGTATTTAGAGTTCAAGCACAATCAAATTGCAACTTTATGCTTCTGAATCAGTATAATACCCTTCTATATTTTTAAACAAATCGACTGATAGAACAGCCATTTTATAGTAACTTGGCTTTTAATCGACCCTAAAAAACTCGGCTTGAACCGGTCTGCCGGTACTGTTTTGATAGGGATTGCCCGCTTCAGCAATACTTTGAGCATTCTCGTTCAACGGGTCAGCACTAAAATTTAGTGAACTAATTACCTAGTAAAGTTCTGATTATTAGTCCATTGGAAATGAGTTATCATTTAGTATTTTTTTGATAAGGTTTTGAATGTCAATAGTTAACCTGATTTAACTATAAAGTCTTTTCCCAAGTACTATTAAGTCCCCTTTGGAATAAGAACTCCGCAATAAGGATTACTTTCAAAAGCATCCATTTTGTACTAAAGTTGGTAAACTTGGTATATTATCTTCATTTTAGTGATATAATCGATAGGTAAAAAAGTCACATCCGATATTAATCTTCAATGCATTTAGACAAAACTAAACTCAGGCAACTGATTGATAAGACCGACAGCTTGAACATAATAGCACAAAATGGATTTCAGTCGAATACCACAACATCTGTAGCCAAACAATTAAGTACGCTCCTTTCTGGTTTGTCTGGTTGGTTAATTAAACACCCAAACCTGTCAAATGGAGCGTCCTACGGAAAGAAACTGGCCGAATTAAAAAGTAAACTGCCAGATACCAATCGTCATGGATCATGGTTTCCTGACAAAGATGCAAAGGACCTGCGGGCCGGATTATTGACTCTAATGCGCACGATTGATCGCGAGAATAAATCAATATTTATCGTTCATGGCCGTGATCTGCAAATGCGTGAAACTGTACAAAGCGCCTTACGGGGTTTGGGGCTGCCAACAGTGGTACTTGAGCGAGAAGATGATGAGGGCCAGACCGTTATCGAAAAATTCACAAAAGAAGCAGATCGTTGTGAATATGCGGTAGTTCTTTGTTCAGCTGACGACGAAGGCAGGCTCCGGGTAAAAGGACGTACAAAAGAGCCATCTATGCGATTGCGAGCCAGACAAAACGTTGTACTCGAATTAGGATATTTTCTTGCTAAACTAGGCCGTAAAAATGTTTTTGTACTACATCCCGAAGATTCGATTGAGCAACCCAGTGACTTCACTGGTGTTGTTTATCAGACCTACGACAAAGCTGGCAAATGGAAAGCAAAGTTAGTGCGTGAGTTAAAAGTAGCTGGCTTCAAAATACCTACTAAATTATCAGATCGAATTTGATTACATAAATCTATGGATCAGCAACAAAACGAGGTCGGTTATTTACCGGTGTTTGAGTTACGTCATAATATATTGCAGTATTTTGAGAATGCATACCCTGGTTTTGTAGAACACCTTAAATCTGAAGTAGACTTTGGAGAATTAAAACCAGCCATCATTTATGATAACAGGATGCGTCCTATTAGTCATCCATCCGAAATTACTCCAGACCGACAATTCGTCTTATTCGAGCCGTACCTAGCTTATCTCTGGTGCTTATCCTACGCTGTCGTGACATTTTTCCGTGAGCGGGATGGAGATATAGACCCAAGCACAAATCCTAAGCTCCAAACAGCTATAGAAACACTTGAATACGGGTATTCGCTTAAGAAACAGTGGAGTTCCTGGCCACCAAATTTACCACAGCCGACCAAGGAGGTTAGTCCTGATCCCAATGTTGGGGAAGCAAATGCACTTTTGGTTATTGCGACCGCCTTCGTTTTATCTCATGAGTTTGCCCACCATTATTTAGATCACTCACTTGATGGCTCTACAACTGATGAGAGCGTTTTAAAATCTGAGGAGTTTGATGCTGATAATTTTGCATTTGATACTGTAATAGCCGGCACGGATGAAAGTGATCTCTCCAAATATGTAACTATTCAGTTGGCCATTATAGTAGGACTTGGGTCTATTCTATTGGCGAGTGCTATATGGGATGGTGGACAGGAACACCCAGATGTTAATCATAGGTTATTCCGTATACTCGAACGGTTAAGTAGCGATCCTGATGGTGACGCTTGGAAGTGGGGTCTACTAATACTCTTTATGTGGAACGTGGCTTATAATCGAATAAATACCGACCCGTATGGGCATGGTTCAGCTAAAGCTGATTACCAGTTCCTAGAAGCTCACCTCAGAGAGGATCAACTATTTTGATAAACAAAGACGGCAAAAACACAGAATGATATTATTTAATAAGCATATCGTACAATATTAGATTAAATACTAGTTTCTTTATTCGTTTATGTTCGATATTTTTACTTGTTCGATTTTATCAAAACAGGCATGATCACCGAACATACGGATAAGGAACTAGCAATGGAAGTGCTGGAAGGGCTCAGCTTTCGGCTAAATCAGACGTTGAATTGGGACTTTTATTCGTATGAGCCCCGGGAAACTACGTTTGACTTTAAGTTACAACTTCATATTGGTCGAGCGTCTATTGAACTGGATACGGAAGTAAAAACAACCGTTCGGGAAACAAACCTGAGCAAACTTATCTGGCAGCGGCAACGTAGCCAAAACTTCCTCCTGATAGCCAATTACGTCAGTAGTACGCTGGCCAAACAAATGCGCGTAAACGGGATCAACTACATGGATAAGGCGGGAAACGCCTATCTGAATTTCAACACAGAGGAGGCTCCTGTACTGATCTGGATTGATGGGCAACGGCCCGAACGACTATCTGCTGAACGAGCCGATCATGCTTTTACAAAAGCTGGCCTACGCGTTACGTATTGGTATCTGACCCAGCCGCAACGCGTCAACGAACCCATTCGGACCATTGCGCAGGAAGTTGGCGTAGGGTTAGAAACGGTACACCGGGTCAGGCAAAGTTTGCAGCAACAGCAATTCCTAATCTGGAAAACGGCTACTAGCTGGCTGTTTGTTAAGCGCGCCAAATTGCTCGATAAGTGGATTGATGCCTACACACACCGGCTAAAACCCAGTCTGTTGATTGGACATTACACCCTTGTGAAGGGGCGCGACCTGCAGGACTGGCGCGACTGGAAACTACCAGGGCCCGAAACAAGCTGGGGCGGTGAGCCAGCCGCCGATCTGTTGACTGGCTATATTCGACCCGCGCACCTTACCATCTATACCCGTCAGGCCAAGATTGAGATTATGCGGCACTTTCGATTGCTCCCTGCCGGATCGGAGAAGGAACCAACGGTGAGTGTCTACCAAAAATTCTGGCTCACCGACGATGGAAATCCATGCGTACACCCTCTACTAGTCTACACCGATCTGATGAGTACCGGTTCGGCCCGAAATGCAGAAGTGGCCCAAATAATTTATGAAAAACAACTATCAGGTCTCATTGACTGAACTCCGGCATGAGCGATTTGGGCCCGTGTTCGAGGCTGTCGAGCAAGCTTGTACCGAAGTCGGCATTTCGTTTTATTTAGTTGGGGCTGTAGCTCGTGACATTTGGCTGACGGGCATTCATAAAATTCCATCCGGACGGATAACCCGCGATCTCGATCTAGCCTTGCTGATTCCGCACGAAAATGATTACTGGAAATTACGGGAAATCCTGTTACGAACGGGTCAGTTCAATGAAGTCCGTAATGCCCCCGTTACGCTACTTTATCAGGGAGCAATTACCCTAGATCTCATTCCGTTTGGCGATCTTGAAGTTGCTGATGGCCTAGTTGTTTTACACCGGGGCGAAGGGGTAACGAACATACAAGTCAATGGATTTACGGAGGTGTTCGACGAGGCAACCGAGTGGGTTGACATTGACAAACACTATCATTTTCGGGTGTGTACCCTGCCAGGTATGGTGGTGCTCAAGCTAATTGCGTTTAGTGACAGACCAGAACACCGCCTTAAAGACTTGGAAGATGTTGCGTTCATAATGGTCAATTATGTGGATATTGTTGGCGAGGAATTGTACGAAGAGCAGTATGATTTGTTGGAGGCTAATATGACACTACAGCTGATCAGCGCTCGTATTCTGGGCCGACATCTGCGGCCATTGCTCGCTAAGTCAAAACTGCTTCATCGGCGAATTATAGAGATATTGAATGAACAGATTTTAATTGGCGAAGACAGCCCTCTTGCGCGTAGTTTTCGTTTACAGAGTGGCTCAATAGCAACCACTGAAGGGGCTTTACAGCAGCTAAACGAATTGCGGCATGGGATCATTGATGAAACTCCGCCATTTGATAGTATTACCTAGTTACTGAAAAAAAACTAATTGAAGTCGTGATGCCCATCCGCAAGTTATCTACGAAGTAAGTGCGCGAAAAATCTATTCAGATGGCAACGTCAGTACGCTGCACCTGTAGTGGGAATGTCAGCCATTATCAGTTTGCCGGGAAGTTGTGTTTGCCTCGTTTATCCCAGATCACAACGATCTGACTTACGTCCCCTTTTCAGGAAGCCGTTAGGCAATGGCTGGGCCGGTTAAACGATGGTCACGACCCATACAAACCCTACTATGCTGGGAACTAGGTCCCATAATTGATCCACTCCGCAATATTCTACTATTGTTCATTGGTAAGTATTCAAATGCCTACTTAAGTTGTACAAGGATTTCTCTAAATAACAGGCCTTCAAAGAAATACAAGGAATTTACTCTATTATTGTCGAAAGTGACTACTTGTTACCTTAACCAAATAAGAGAACATGTACATTGGAAAATGCGGGCTACCTTTTAACGGTGAAACATGGGATGACTTCTGCCAAAAGTGTTTCGCAATCAAATATGATCCGGAAGGCTATCAGAAAATGCCAGCCTATAATGGTGGTGATTTAGGGATTGAGGGGTTTACTCGTACAGGCAAAGTGTTTCAAAGCTATTGCCCAAACGTACCTATCAATCCGGATAAATTATATGAGCATCAGCGTGACAAGATCACTACTGACACAAACAAACTTATCCTTAATGAGAAGAAGTTAAAATCATGCTTAAACGGCGTGGAAATTGAAAAGTGGATCTTCTATACACCTGATTTACTTAATAAGGAATTAGTTGAGCATGCAGCTAAAAAATCGAATGAGTTATTAAAGAAAAAATGTAGTATTATATCTAGAAATTTTCACATACTAATTCATGATTTTGATTACCTTGATCCCTATGTCGAACAGATTCTTGGACAGATGCCACGACGTTTAGGCTTTCGGCCAGAAACATTGGACGGGGAAGCTTTAGCTAACTGGGCTGACTCAGAAATTGAGTTGGTTATGAACTCAAATAGGAAGAATAAATCAAGACTTTTTAATGTACAACTTACTGAAAGTCAGATTGTTGATAGAGTTAATAAAATGACTGAAAGAAATATTAGAAATTTCTTAAATGGGGAGTCAATTACTCGTAATTGGCTATTGAAATTTCCAGAAATTCTTGCTAACTTTTTAAGCTTAAAAGGCGCAATAGAGCATCTAGCCGAAGACATTTGTGCCACATCAAGCAATCCTGCAGAAGCTTATGAAAGCATCCAAAAAATGGTTGAATCTAAATTGGCTAATGCCTTTCCCAATCTTGATGAAACAACTCGTACCCATCTTAATTCACATTTGATGGCAGACTGGATTCTAAGATGCCCAATTGAATTCTCATGACTTTATGGAATCACTTCAAATTGAGAAAATTACGTTCCGATCAAAGCCAATGCCTATACCAGCTGAGTATAGACCCCTATATAAACTTGCTCAAATTGTATTGATTCTTGAATTCTGTTGCCAAGGACGTAAGTGCTCATTATTAAAGATGCATTTATTATCTGATGTTTTGAAGACAGATGAACGTATGAATTGGCTATTAGAAGCAGTTGGCCCTGATTTGCCGGCTAAAATTGGTCGCTGGAATTTGGAACCAACTATGAACAAAGCCTTACAGATCGCAGTAGCTGAGCAGTTATGCCAATTCTCGATAAGTACGCAAAAATACAGCCTGGAAGCTAAGGGCCGCGATTTTCTGATCTCTATCATGAGTGATCCTGATGCTTTTGACAAAGAGAAACGATTTCTTCATGCATTAGGCAAAAAAATATCTGACAGTCTAATACAAGATATAGCCCGTAGCTGGTCAACAAAATTATGATTCGTTTAAGAGCAGTTAAATTAGAAGTAAATACCTCTTCTGGCCTGTTTGGCGCTTTCCATAGATTCGAGAATGGTTTAAATATAATCCGAGGTAATAATTCTGCCGGAAAAAGTACACTATTCCAGACAATATTGTATTGCCTTGGACTTGAAGAGTTATTGGGGGGGCGTAATGAAAAAACCATGCAGTCCGTATTAAAGGAATATGTTTGGTATGAGGATAATCAACACCCAGTAATAGAATCTTGTGCTTACTTAGAAATTCAGAACGATGCAGGCGAAATAGTAACGATAAAAAGATATATAAAGGGGACAGGAAGAAATCCAAAGCTTGTGGAAGTTTTCACAGGAGCATATATAACGAATGTTCAAGAATTGACAGGTTCAAGTCCAATGTACGTTCATGATGGTGGTGCTGCTACTGATGAAATGTATGGGTTTCATTACTTTCTTGAAGAATTTATTGGCTGGAATTTGCCAGAGATTCCGACTACTAATAGAGCATACACAAAGCTGTACCTACAAGTAGTGGCTCCAGCATTCATTATAGAACAGAAAGCAGGGTGGTCAGATTTTATGGCCACCGCTCCTTACTACAACATAAAAGACCGTGCAAGTAGAGCCATTGAGTTTTTAATGAAGCTTGATGTTTTCGAAAATCAGAAAAGAAAGCAAGAGATAAATCAACGCAAAGCACAAATTACAGATAAGTGGAAAAATCTATATTTAGGCTTTCAGCAAGTAGCTCAAAGAACAGGTGGTGAATTAATTAACCTATCTGACCATCCTGAAATAATAAATGATACAAACTTAATAAGAATTTTAAAAGAGGAAGGCGGAGAAGTACTGACTCTTGAAGGATGTTTGGAGCGTAGGAGAACTGAATTGGCAGATTTAGAAAAGCGGCAGGTTCCAACAGTTGGCGTTAACCTAACGTCCGTTCAATATGAATTAAATGAATTAACTCGCCGCAATAGTCAATTTATGTTGAGGCTAAAAGTTACAATAGCTGATTTTGCAAATGAAGAGCAAACATTTCATTTGTACGAAGAGCAAGTTAAACAGATAAGGCAAGAATTAAAAAAAAATAAATCCGCAAAGAAAGTTTCTGAGATGGGAGCTGCTTTAGCAGTTAAAACAAGTCAATTACTATGCCCTACTTGTAATCAGCATGTAGAAGATTCATTGCTGCCTGCAATTGACGCTTTGATACCCATGCAGTTAGATGAGAACATCTCTTATCTTGAATCTCAGGAGAAAATGGTTTTAGCTTTTATAAAAGCACAACAAGCTAAAATAAATGAAGGGTTTAAACTACAAGAATACTACCAATCTGAGATTGAGCAAATGAGGTCACGCATGCGAACTTTGGAACAGGAGTTGACTTCAGATGAACGTTTACCGTCAGAGGCAGATATTGAGAAAAAAGTAAATCTGAAAAATTTGGTGAACTTTTACTCACGTATGGTAGATGAGGTCGCAACGATGTTTAACAGAGTGAGCGAGTTAGTTAAAGAGTGGGAAAAAGTTTTGGCTGATGAAAAAAGTCTACCAAATGATTTTCTTTCAGGTCTTGATCGAAGAAAGCTCGGAGCATTACAGGACACATTTAAGACATTACTGCGTCGGTTCAACTATCAAAGTAATGGAATAAACAGTATCATTATACCAACAGAAACATACATACCGACAATTAAGCAAGATGGGGTAGGGTATAACATACGATTTGATTCATCTGCAAGTGACCTAGTTCGGTGCATATGGAGTTATTCCTGTGCATTATATAAACTTTCATTGCAATTTGACTCCAACCATCCTGGATTGTTGATGTTTGATGAACCAGCCCAACATTCCGTATCTGATGCAGACTTTAGAGCATTTTTAATGGAATTAGCGAGTTACACATCAGCTCAAGTGTTAGTTTTTGCCTCCTTTAATAACAATGAATCAAGTGAATTTGAAAGAACCACGGAAGGGATTTCATTCCAATTGGATTCTATATCAAAACTAATCAGACCACTGAGCTAGATTACCAAAAACCCGGAGGCTTAAACTGTTTAGTCTTAAGGTACTGGAGTGGCTCATGAAATTTGGAATTTAGGCTATTAGGTACATTAATCAAATTAATGTATTATTAATAGTTTACAGATCTTTGGGCAACTCATGTTCAGATAAACCATAACTCAATCACTAACGCTGAACTATTAAAGTGGACGGTTTTTCTGAACGCAAAAAGGGGCGTTTTCAGCCCCTTCGCTCCTACTCGGCTACCGTTCAGAAAAACCTCGGAATAAATCAGGATAAGACACGTTTTGAGTTAGTCGTTCAATGCGTTTACCATTTTTTTCTTAGTCCGAATTTACGCTACTTTTGTCTTCTGAACCAGGTGGTTTATAATAGTTTTTCCAGCGTCGTTCCAGGGGACCATAACTGCTATGGGCTTCATTTGGGCTGAGCATGTTGCAGCTTAGATGCGGCCGCTTATAGTTGTAAAGGAACACTCCTTTCTCCAGTAAATCGTAGGCCTCATCCAGACTGCGAACCGGTTGGTGACTTAGATATTCCTGCTTGAGAATACCGTTGATACGTTCCGCAATGGAATTCTCCAGTGGGTCCGAGTCTTCGGTCATACTAATTCGGATGTAGTAGCTATCAACTACCTGCACATACTCATCACAGCAATATTGAATACCGCGATCACTGTGGTGAATCAGCTGCTTGCCCATTCGTTTTGTAATCTGTTTAAGGGCCATTTCCAGGGCTCGTCGACTATGCACCGCTTCTAAAGTAGCAGCCACTGCGAAACCCATGATCCGCCGGGAATAGGCGTCGGTGATCAGTGATATATATAGATAACCAGCTTCCGTCAGCCAGTACGTGATGTCCGCCACTCAAACTTGATTAGGCCGTAGAATGGTCAAATCTTTAATCAGGTTGGGATACTTTCGAAATCGATGACGTGAAAACGTAGTGATCACCTTTCGCCTTCTATTTCTGATTAACAAATGGTTAGCGGCTAATAAATCAAACAAGGAGTCACGACCCATCCTTATTTCCCTTTCCACCAACTCTTCTTTCATCAGCTCGTACAACTTCTTTCCCCTATTTTAGGATGGTCCCTTCGAAGTTGCTCGACCAGGCTTAATACCTGCTGATCCCGCTCCTCTCCCGTTATTTGACGGCTCTTGTGCTGGTAGAACGCCTGCCGACTAAAACCAAACAATCCACCTACCCTCCTTAGGCGAAAATGGGGGTAGGTTACTCGTAAGAGTTGGATGGCTTGGTATCGAACTTTTTTTCGATGGAGATGCCCAGCTCCTGCTCGGCAATCCGGATGACGGTGGTATAGTAGCGTACCTGCATCTGTGATTGCTCCAGTTCTTTTTCCAGTTGCTTGACTCGTCCTGCTAACTCATCGGCTTTGTGAGCCATCTGCTCAACTAGGGTTGGCGGTGGCTGCTGACTAGCTTGTTTCATAACATCAGCGCGCTGGAAGTTCTCGTGGCGTACCCGATCCAGCCACTTCCTAACGGTGTGGAGAGTCAAAACGTTGAACTTGGCCATAGCCTGATCGATAGTCAGTCGACCCAAGTTGATCTCCTCAACCATCTGACGCATCTTGAGCTCATGCGCCTGAGTACGAAATAAAAATAAGTGGTCCATCAGATTGCGGTGATGGTCAACCTATTTTCGGACAGCACAATCTAGCTATAGGTGAAGTACCAACGATTTTTTGAGCAAACCTATTGATTTTGTACTACTTCGTGCTAAACTTGATGTGCAAATTGACAGAATAAACACCAACCCTTGACCAAACAAGCTGCCCCCTGTTTTTCCTGCCCGAATCCATGAATCAATGCTGCCGGTTGCTTGCTGTTATCCTGTCCGTGCTTGTTACTGCCTTTGCGCGTGGGCAGCATCCATCGCAGCAGCAGTCAAAGGATCAGTACCCACTTCGTTTTGAGCACCTTGGTACCGCACAAGGCCTGTCGCACAATCGAATTTTCTGTATCTACCAAGATCGGCAGGGATTTATGTGGTTTGGCACGGGCGACGGCTTGAATCGCTACGACGGGTACACGTTTACTGTATACAAACCTGACCCCGGCGACCCGAAGAACCACATGGCCCACAACACAATCTGGGATATGCTGGAGTCGAAGTCAGGGGAAATCTGGTTTGTCACTCCTGGCGGAGGACTGCACCGACTTAACAAGCAAACGGGCCAGGTTAACTTCTTTCGGGTAGAGCGGGCTGGATCGGACCATTTTGCACCGTATGACATTTGTTATACGATGATTGAAGACAAACAGGGGTTTTTCTGGATTGGCTCGGAAGGGGGGCTGGCCCGCTTCGATCCTCGTACGAAACAGTATCGACTCTACAACATACCCGTTCCGCAGGGAGCCGACCAACGGGTGTGGGCGATTCAGGAAGATCGGTTCGGCACATTATGGATCGGTACCTCCACAGGGTTGTTTACGATGAACCGACGCACGGAGCAATTTAGTCCGTTCTATTTTGGCCCTAACCCCGCCGAAAAGCAGCCCAGAGTCGAATCTATGTATCTGGGTGCCGACAATAGCCTGTGGATAGGAACTAAATACAAAGGGATTTACCGATTACAACCAGAGAAAGGACGATTAATCGGCCGGGGTAATGCAACCACAACATACGTACCAACCGGTCAGGTGTACTTGACCAACATGGAAATATTACCGAAGGGCCTGGGAGAAGACGAACACCACAACCTGATGGTTGGAACGAGAGGAGGGCTTTTTCAGCTCGATCCTCAAACTGGCGACTACGTCAACTACCAGGAGGATCCGACTGTGGCGGGCTCATTGAGCCACAATGTGGCCTGGGCGTTGATGGCCGACAACCGGGGCACCTTCTGGATTGGGACGTCAAATGGCATCGACCGGTATTCCATGCGCATGCCCCGGTTTGGCTTCTATCAACCTATACCAGATCATAACGCGACGCCCCGATCGGAGAACAACGTTACCATGCTCTCAGCCGACCGGCGGGGAAATATTTGGTTTAACACCCCCCTCCGCTCCTACGTTGATGGTATATTTCGACTGAATCTGTCAGACCATCAGACTTACCTCAACTATACGTCGCAACTGCTTACGCCGAATCTGCTGATACCCAAAGATTTTGTGGTGCATTCGCCTGCCGATATGATTTCGGCCATTCATTACGATCAGAGTGGGCGAATCTGGATGGCTACCCCGTTGGGACTACACACTATGGATGCGACTGGTACTTTTCGGCAATATCCTGCCGACTTTCCCATCTCCAGTATCGACGAAGACAAGCAGGGAAAGTTATGGGTAGGTGGTCAGTCGAATCTGGCTCAGTTCAACCCAACCAACGGCCGGTATACACGTTACCGAATCGATAAAGCCACTCCCATCGGCAAGGGCGGAGGTCAGGTCAACGATGTACTGGTGAGTCGGACCGGAGATGTATGGGCAGCCGTGGGGGGCGTAGGCGCCTGCAAACTGGACCCTCGTACGGGCAAGTTCATGAGCTACCATCCCCATTATGCGGACAATCAGAAGGTTTTTTATAGCCGTGATCCGCTGGCGCTCTGCGAAACGGCCGACGGAGCGATCTGGGTGGCAACCAATATTGGTGGATTGTTTCGCATCGATCCAAAAACAGCTGCCGTTTCTACTTTTACCATCCACGACGGACTACCCGATAACCATGTAGTGACTCTTGTTACCGACCAGGCGGGGATGCTCTGGATGGCTACCGGTAGAGAATTATGCCGGCTGGACCCCGTGACGCGCAAACTTCGGGTATTCGACAATCAGGATGGGCTGCTAAGCCAGGTCTTCACGGGCGCCTGTACCCGCACTCCTACGGGCGAACTGGCCTTTGGTTGCACGAATGGGTTTGTGGTATTTCGTCCATCGGAAATGGGCGGCAATCCCTATAAACCACCTGTGTGCATCACCCAGGTTCAGGTACGGGATTCAACGCGTCTGTTTCCGCAATCGCCCCTGACATTGGCTTACGATGACAATGTGATCTCGTTCAACTTCGTAGGGCTTAACTACATAGCGCCGAAGAAGGCGCAGTATGCTTACCAACTCGAGGGGGTGAACAACGAGTGGGTCTACTGCGGAATGCAACGCACGGCCACCTATTCGTTTCTGGCACCGGGTGACTATGTTTTTCGGGTAAAAGCCTCCAACAATGATGGAGTCTGGAACGAGAAGGGGGCCGCAATCCGGCTGGTGATTTTGCCACCCTGGTGGCGTACCTGGTGGGCGTATACCCTCTATACGCTGCTGGCAACTTTAGGTATCTGGGCACTGGTTCGCTACCGATCGCGGCAACTGCTGCGGGCCAACCAACTACTGGAACGTAAAGTAGCCCTGCGCACTGAAGAGGTAATTCAACAAAAGCAGGAAATCGAAACCCAGCGCAACCATCTCGCTGATGCCCTGACCGAGCTTAAAGGCACTCAGGATCAGCTTATTCAGCGGGAAAAACTCGCTAGCCTAGGTGAACTGATGGCAGGAATCGCCCACGAAATCCAGAATCCGTTGAACTTTGTCAATAACTTCTCCGACATATCCGTCGACCTTGTGACCGAACTGGAAGACGAGCAGAAAAAAGCACAACGCGACACTGAACAGGAAGGCTCGCTGCTAGAGGATCTTAAGAAGAACATGGAAAAGATCAGTCACCACGGCAACCGGGCGTCGAGTATTGTGCGAGGCATGCTTGAACACACCCGCACGGGTGGAGGAGAACGTTACCCTGTCGACCTAAATGCTCTGATCGATGAATACATGCGATTGGCCTACCACGGGCAACGGGCTAAGAATCCGCTCTTTAACTGTAGGCTCTCGCAGGAATTTCAATCTGATCTGGGCAAACTCAATCTGGTGGGGCAGGATGTCAGTCGGGTGCTATTGAATCTGTTTAGTAACGCCTTTTATACTGTTTATCAGCGCAGCCAACACGCCACCGCCGACTACGAGCCTACGGTAACGGTGCGAACCAGGGCAGCAGGTAAAGGGGTGGAAATACAGGTAAGCGATAATGGTACGGGCATTCCGGAGGTCCTGCAACAGAAGATTTTCCAGCCGTTCTTTTCGACTAAACCTACCGGGGAAGGTACCGGCCTTGGCCTCTCCCTAAGTTACGATATCATCACAAAATCGCACGGAGGCAGTCTGACTGTGCACAGCCAGGAAGGCGAAGGTAGCACATTCATTATCCGACTGCCAAACGGCTGAGCGCCGTCAATTCAGCTAAACCTGTATCAAACTATGCTGTACCTGTTAGGTAGTTGCTGACAGGCAGCCTATACCTTTGCCTCTCCAACTTGAATTTTCTCATTTCCCAAAACGACTAGCTATTTACCCAGGAGTGACAGCCTTTTCCTACGGTCAGGAAGACCTTTGTCCTGTTCTAAATCATACCTGAAAAAATTATCAGGAATTTTTAGGTAATCACTAACAGCGCAAACGGATAGGGATATGAATCGTCGAGCAATGGTTAAGCAGATGGGCGCTGGCCTGGCAACTCTTTCAACCAATCTATCAGTGGCATCAACGCCTGGTAAACGAGTATTGCGTATTGCGCATGTAACCGATACGCACGTACGACCGTTGATCGGCGCAGCCAAAGGATTTGAAAAATGCCTGCATAATATACAAGCCTTGGCCGATAAGCCCGATTTATTGATTAACGGGGGGGATGCCATCATGAACGCCCGAGGTCAGGCGCAGCAGCACAGTGTCCGACACCAGTGGAAGCTCTACCGGAATATACTAAGCTGTGAGAATGGATTGCCAATTCTGAATTGCATCGGCAATCATGATATATGGCGTCGAGCGGAAACATCCAGCGCTTTTTATGATGGGCGGCAGTGGGCAATGGACGAACTTGAAATGACCCGCCGATACTATAGCATTACCCGAAATGGCTGGCATATCATCGTATTGGACAGTGTACAGCCTAAAGCCGATGGAAGTTGGTACACCGCTTACCTTGATGAAGAGCAATTTATCTGGCTCGAAAATGACCTAAAAAAAACTGCGGCTGACATACCGGTTTTACTTATTTCTCACGTACCTATTTTGGCAGCCTGTGTTTTTTTCGATGGGAAACGGTTTGACAATAATACATGGACGATACCGGCCAATTTCATGCATAGTGATACGGTCCGTTTAACCAACTTGTTTTCTAAATACCCTAACGTTAAGGCGGCCATAAGTGGGCACATTCACTTAGTCGACCGAGTGGACTACAAGGGGGTAAGCTATTTCTGCAACGGGGCCGTTAGTGGAGCTTGGTGGTTTGGCGAATATCATGATACTCCTCCCGGATATGCCTTGGTTGATCTATATGATGATGGATCAGTAATTAATACCTACTGTTCTTACCAGTAAGGTCACACGTACGTTCAAGTATACAGAAATACATTATTAATGGCAGGCCAGTTAGTCAAGCTACTAATAAACCGAGTCATATATTCTATTAATATTAGGCAGGTTAACAAGGCTCTATCCTCAATTAAATTTTGATACTTATATGTGGTATTTTACAATCAGAATTAGTCAGTTAACAATACTAGCTACCACGCTTGTTTCTACAGCTGTTTATGCACAGCATTTTAAGGTATCAGGAACGGTAAAAGATCGAATTACCAAAGAACTAATTATTGGCGCAACAGTCAGAATTCCTAATTCTACGTATACTAGTATTACTAATTCGGAGGGAAAATTTTTCTTTTCCGGTGATAAAACAAAAAAGGCATTAATTGTGGTGTCGGCCTTAAACTATAAAGCAAAAGCCACTGAAATCTCTGCTTCTGCGCCGGAGGAAATTAACCTCGATATAGAATTAGATCAGAAAGAAACGTTGCTGCAGGAAGTTCGGGTGGAAGGCGCTAACTTTCACCGGCCTATCGAAAGTCCAATCTCTATCAAAAACCTGAGTAGCAGCGAGATTGAACGTATGCCGGGTGGGCTGAGAGATGTTTCAAGAGTGCTTCAGGCTTTTCCAGGACTGGCTGTTGCACCCGCCTACCGTAACGACTTATTGGTACGAGGAGGGGGATCTTATGAAAATAAATTCTATCTAGATGGTATCCCCATTCCTTGCATAAACCATTTTACTACACAAGGTTCATCGGGAGGCATATACGGTATAATCAATCCAAATTATTTAAAAGATGTAGATTTTTATTCGGGCGCGTTACCCAATAACAAAGGGAATGCATTAAGCTCAATTATCGAACTTAAACTTAAAGAGGGTAGCCCTGAAAAGAACAAACTAGGTGTAGTGCTTGGACCAACTGATCTATCACTTATCTCGGACGGCCCACTAGCAAATAAAGTAACTTATTTAGCGTCGGTTCGGCTTTCCAGCTGGCATACTACAGCTAAAACATTAGGATTAATTGTTTCGCCCGAATACTATGATTATCTACTTAAACTAACCTATAAAATAGCTCCCAAAAGTGAACTTTCGTTTGTTAGCATTGGCACGAAAGATTATGCGGAACCTAATTTGGATGCGTCCAGGGGATTATTTCTTAATCAGAATGATGCGGATATGATTGCATCATCGAAAGCTTACTTACGCCAAATCAATATAAATAATCAAAATACATATACAGCTGGGCTTACATTTAAACAATACATTGGCAAGTCAATTATTTCGACATCAATAAGTGGCTATCATTTATACAACGCACTGACAAATTTCACTGATCAAGCTAATCCAAGTGAAGGCAATAAAAGTCTGGATTATTCATCAACCGAATTTCAAAACTCATTAAGAATAAAGTACGTCTATCAATCGGCCAGAGGAACAAACATTGAGGCTGGCTTAACTATAGAAAATTCAGGTATTCAATTAAACAATTTTAACCTATATCCAAACGGCGCACTGATTGATACGATTCATTATACTACAGACTTTACAATGAGTCAATACAGCGCTTTTGTTCAAGTGAGTCCGTCCATTAAGAAACTTAATTTATCGTTTGGCTTACGAACCGATATCAACAATTTCAATACGTTTGTTTCTAAATTCTACCATCAATTATCACCCCAGTTGTCTGCCTCCTATCCTTTGACCGCAAAAGTTCATTTGAATTTGACGATGGGTTTATACCATCAGGCACCACTGACAACCTTATTAAGTTTCAAGAATAATGAGGGGCAGTTTACGAACCTTGATTCATTGAAGTACATGCAATGTTTTCATAAGGTCATAGGCCTTGATTATCAGACGGATAAAAATTTAAAGATAGCTGTTGAATTCTTTCACAAAACGTACTCAAACATTCCCTACCTGACCGATCAGCGCGTGGTTTTGCCGAATGCTATTTCATTTGTCAGTCAGCAGTCCGTAGGGCTTTCCCAAGCTAACTCTAGTGGATCGGGGCGTTCTTATGGATTAGAGGTGCTGCTGCATCAGAAACTTTGGAAGAGCTATTATGGAATACTGGCTTATACACTGATGAAGAGTGAGTATTCTGATAATCAAGGCGTTTATAGACCATCCGGCTGGGACAACAGGCATACCGTTTCAATTACCGGCGGTAAACTGTTTAGTAAGCAATGGGAAATTGGCGCTAAACTACGATTCAGTTCTGGCAGCCCCTACACACCAATTGACTATACTATTTCGGCTACTAAAGCCGTGTTTGATCTTAATCCGTTAGGGGTACTAGACGTATCAAATTTAAATAATGCCCGTTTCCCAATTTATCATGCGTTAGATATTCGGGTTGAGAAGCGATATAGCTATAAGCGTATAGCCATCAGCGTATTTTTTGACGCTCAAAACGTATACAACACAGCCCCTCAAATGCCGCCCTTCTTAAGCCAACTAGTTGATGGGCAAGGAAAGGCTCTTACTTCCCCAGAAGACCCTACCAAATACCTGGTTCGAAAAACATCGTTTAAAGCCCCGTTCAATGTTTTGCCAACCTGTGGACTAGTCGTAACCATTAAATAGTGGCAACCTAAGCCGAATAAACGTCAGTCCGTTGCTGGCACTATTTGACTTCTAATCGGCTCAAAATTAACAGCTTTTGACTCAAACGTGAAAGAGAGACTATCAGGAAGAGGTGACCTTTGACCTATTCAAAGCCGGCACCTAAACCGCTGCTACGATGTCTCAATTTTCCGCTTTCCTTATTCGTCCTCGCGGCCAACCTGGTCCTACTTGCTGCTGTCAGCTCTAATCCGCGCATCTAACTATGCCTCATGATTACAACTAATACTTTCTAAGCTTTTAAGCACCTCCATGAAAACGCCACACCTCTTTTTTGCCCTACTTATTTTGTGTCTGCCAGCCGTAGCCACTGCCCAAGCCACGCTTTCCGGTTCTGTCCACACCACGCTTAATAAGCCTTTACCTTTTGCTACTGTGGCCCTGCTTAACGCCCGGGATTCGAGTTTAGTGAAAGGGGCCATTAGCCTCGAAACTGGATCTTATAGCTTTGATAATATCCGACCAGGGCAATACCGACTGTCTGCTTCTGCCGTCGGCTATGTCACAACCCGGTCGGCTATTGTGCAGGTCGGTTCGGGGCTGGTTACGCTGCCAGATATGACCTTACGCGAATCGGCTCAAACGCTCGGCGAGGTGACGGTGGCGGCCAAAAAACCGATGTACGAACAGCAGGTAGACCGCCTGGTGGTCAATGTACAGAACAGTATCACGGCGGCTGGCGGTACCGCTCTGGAAGTACTGGAACGCTCGCCAGGCGTAACTGTGAACCGCCAGAATAACAGCCTCTCCATGAGTGGTAAAGGTGGGGTGATGGTGATGATGAACGGTAAACTCACCCGCCTTCCCATCGCGACCGTCGTGCAGATGCTAGAGGGCATGGCGGCTAACGACATCGAAAAAATTGAACTCATTACCACGCCCCCGGCTCGATACGATGCGGAGGGCGATGCCGGAATTATCAATATTATTACCAAGAAGAATACGGGTTTTGGCACCAACGGCAACTTCTCGACCACGCTTGGTTACGGCTGGTTTGCCCGGCCAGCGGGTACGCTCAACATCAATCACCGCAGTCAGAAACTTAATATCTACGGCAATGGGTCGTTTCTGCGTAATCACTACTGGCAAAACCTACAGTTTGACCGAATTGTCGAATCTCCCGGCCAAACGCTGGTGACTAACACGGAGTCGAACCGGTTTCCGATCGTAACGAATTATAACGCTAAGGTTGGTTTCGATTACACGCTGAGTCCGCAAACGACGCTGAACGGCCTAGTGTCGGGGTTTGACAATACTTACGCGATTGACAATGCCGATAACATGGGCGTTACGTTTGCCAATGGCGTGCGAACAAAACAAAGCAACCTGCTTAACACCGAAGCCAACCACTGGCGACATCTACTGCTAAATCTGAACCTGCGGCACGTGTTCAAAAACAAGCTGGAATGGAGCCTGGATATAGACCGACTGTATTATCACAACGATAATCCCAACGCCTACGTCAGCACGAAGCAGGATTTTACAACTGGCAGCCGAGAAGATGAGCAAATTCGGATCAGCAAAAAAACGCCCGTCCAGACGTGGGTATTGAAAACCGATTTCATTAAACCACTACCCACCAAAGGTCAACTCGAAACGGGTCTGAAAGCGACCACCACCCGTTTGGATAATACCGTAACCCTGAACCGACTAACGGCCGAAGGCTGGAAAATTGATTCGTTCTATACTCAGCAATACCAGTTGGCGGAGGACGTTCTGGCCGGGTATGTAAATTTAACTCAGCCCTTAGACAGCAAGACCACGCTGCAAGCGGGGCTGCGCTACGAACATACCCATACCGACATCCACCGGCCCGATGGCCAGCCGCTTATCAACCGGTCCTATGGTAACCTGTTTCCGAGCGTGTTTCTGTCGCGAAAACTGGCGAAAAATCATACTGCAAACCTGTCATACAGTCGGCGCATTACCCGGCCTTCCTATAACGACATTGCTCCTTTTGTCAGTTTTATTGACCTCAACACGTTTACGTCGGGCAATCCGCTCCTGCGCCCCACCATTTCCGATGCCCTACAGGGAAGCTACACTTATAAGGAAGCCTACGTGTTTTCGATTAAATACAGTCTCGATCAGAATGTGATTGCTGGCTTTCAGCCGCACGTCGATGCCGCCACCAACCGGATTCAGTACTACGCCGAAAACATCGACCATCAGCAGACGCTTTCGCTGGCAGCTAGCCTCCCCTGGCAAATAACCCCTTGGTGGAAAAGCCAGAACAACCTGACGGGTCTGTGGCAAAACCTGGCGACGGCGTATCTGGATAGCCATGAGAGCCGGACGATCTGGAACGCCCAAGTCAATACATCGCACACGTTTACACTACCCCATAAATTCACTGCTGAACTAACAGGGTTCTATTACAGCCCTACTCTGTTTGGCCTGTATAGGGGACGGAGTTTTGGGCAGGTAACGCTAGGGCTGCAAAAAATCCTGCCAACCGACAAAGGCACGTTGCGGCTGACAATCAGCGATATTTTCTGGACGAATATAGGCCGCTATACCAGCACAATTCCTGCCCTAAACATTAACACATCGGATACGTTCGTGTTTGAGCCGCGTGTGGTTCGGCTTACCTACACGCGCAGTTTTGGCAGTAAGTCCGTTAAAGCGGCCAAAAATAGGGCTACCGGCTCCGACGAAGAGCGGGGACGGGTACAGAGTAATTAAGCTAATCGGCTCCTACTTGTTAAACCTTCTATTCGTATGAAAATTAGACCCGCCATCTGTTCATTACCTGCTTTTTTATGGCTCTTGTGTGTCATAACCAGTTACGGCCAGGTGATGCCGAAAAGAACCCAGTTGACTGTTGCTAGCTACGAGGGAGAGGTAGTATTAACTACCGGCGTGCGGCTCTGGGGCCATCTGAGCTACAAGCTGCTCACTAATACGCTACTGATTCGGCAGGCCAACACCTCACACACTTATCAGGCCGAACAGCTTCGGTATTTCACCTACACCGACCAGAACGATAAGCGGGTACATTATGTCACAGCCTTTGCCGTGCGGTTAGCATCGGGCGAAACCCGGACACTACTGCTTGAGGAACTGATTCCCGGTGCCCCTATTCCGCTGCTACAACTGCCCCCGCCGAATGGTAAGCACGAGGCCATCATGCTGGGTCTGCCCCAGCCACGTACGACTAACTGGCAAACCGAACCACCCTGCTATGTCTGGTTCGATGGGTGGCTGCTGGCTCCTGATGTCTTCGTCCGGACGGAAATCGACGCTCTACTGACCATTGCCCCCGAACCAGTACAGCGTTGGGCTGCCGCTTATCCCCGCCCGACTTGCCTTCCGGAACTGGCGCGGTGGCTGTATTCTTACAGGCGGCAACTGTCCCTCGTCCCGCCAAGGCTGGCCCCCGTTCAGCCAAAGCCAGCTACTACTCCGGCCAATATATCGATCCTTTTGTATTAAGAAGCCGCGAAGCAATGACGAAATTAATTCTGAGCTTAACAATCAACTCCCAACTTCACTCCCATGAAAACCAACTCTCTATGTAGCTCCCTCCTGGCTTTCGCGCTAACACTGCTTATTGCGATTGCCGCTAGTGCCCAGACACCCCCCAAAGTTTACTCGGAGGTATATTACCACAAACTAAAACCTGGGCATACACTGACCGAAGCCCTTGCCATCGAGAATGAGTTCAAAAAAATCCACCAAGCGCAGGCCAACGATGGTTTTCTACTGGGCTGGTACATACTGGCGCTGGACATGACAACCAACCCCAGCAAGGAGTACGAATACATTACCATCAAAAACTTTAGTGATCTCACCTATTTAGATAATGCGTATCCACAAAAGTACTTCAGTAGCGTGATGGGAACCGACTACCAGACTAAACGGGCCGACCTCTACAAGCGGATGCGGGAGGTGAAAGAGGTAGCCAAAATCGAAGTCTGGGAACAGATTGAGGGCGCGCAGGCCAAGCCCTTGCTGGCGCCCTATAAAGCCCCCATTTGGGTCGTGACAGATATTAAAGTTAAAAATGGCCAGTATACGGAGTATGTGAACCATGTTAAAAAAGCAAAGCCCTTTTACGGAGAACGGGTCGTAACGGGCGGTGCCGTCGGCTGGAATTTTGCGGGCTTACTAACGCCCTGGGCTACCGAGAAGACCTACGATTTCGCAATGGTGAATCAGTATCCCAGCATGAAAGTCTATATGGAATCCGGGCCCAAAGCAGAAGCCGCTTTTAAGAAAACGATGCCGGGTGTGGACTACACCCAGTTTTATAAGGAACTAAATAACCTCCGGGAACCAGCCCGGCAGGAGCTGTATTACTTACATGATTATGCCCTGAAAGCTCCTGCTGCCGCTGTGCAGTTGGACACGAAGCAGTTGGATAGCTACGTCGGCGTATATGAGGGACCGTTCGGTGATAATCCGAAAGCCACCTTCACCGTAACCCGGGAGGGCAATCAACTTTTTGAGCAGTTGACCGGTGGACGCAACCTTGAGATTATTCCCCGTTCTGAAACCCGTTTCTACTTTGCTCAGATGGATGCCGAGCTTGAATTTATCCGGGATGCATCGGGCAAGGTTACCAAGCGCACACTGACGTTTGGTGGGCAAACTTCGGAAGCGAAAAAGATTAACTAACCCAACCCTCTAAACAATGCGCCAACTTGTCTTCTGTGATCTATAATGCCACACACCTGATTCATTGGGCAACGAAGTGCCCGTTGCATCTACAATTGAGCATACTATAATAGCGAATGGGCTGCTGTGCGAGTGGCCCGTCGTTTTAAAATTCTGTCACCGATTTACTACATTACCGAAAGAATCAGAAGCTTGCCGATGATGGGAAATGTAGAAAATACAACTTTATTATTCAGGTGCCAGACTAATGTACTGCCATGAGATTATTTTATTTACTTGTTGTTCTGACGTTAAGTTTGGCAAAAAGTCTGGCTCAGGATACCACCCTGATGCTCAATTCGAGTATGTTCAACTCGGATCAGCAAATCAACCTCACTAGTGATACGGGATGGGTTTACCACGCTGGCCATAATCCTGTTTGGGCCAGTCCGGATCTAAACACGATGGGTTGGACAAGGCGAAATCCAAGCACCTTGTCGGTGAAGGATACCGATCGAACCGGGCGGGTAGAGGGTTGGTTTCGGCTTAGAGTCCAGCTTGATTCATCATTCAAAGGAATACCGGTAGGATTCATAAAGTCCAGTTGGGCGGCTGTTGATCTTTATCTGGATGGTCGTCGGTTAGCTTCGTTCGGCAATACGGCGGCCAACGGTCAACCCTATGCCGAACACCAACCGTACTACAAACTCCCTGTTGAAAGTGGTTTAGCTGTCGGACGCAACTACATTATTAGCCTTCACGTGGTCGATTATGTTTCGCCTTTTTCGTCTAAATACCTTAAATCTGAATTAGAGCATGCAAACCGCTTTCTGCTGCAACTAAGCGGACCACAAGCCACGGCTATGCGACTGATTACAGCCAGAATGTACTTTATATATTTTACCGTCTGGGTAACGGTTTCGGTTTTATTAGCCCTTTTGTTTTGGCTACTGACGTTCCAGAATTTGTACGAAAAGGCAGTAGTCCGACTACTGGCTTTTTGTGAAAGCTTCTTGATTCTGTTCAGTTTAGGTTATTTTCTACGGCTCTTTGATCTATCGTTTATCATAGAAGTAGTTAGCTTACGCCTATCAATTGTTTCGCTCGGCATAGCCGTCGCCTTTCTCCCAATTATTTTATTGCGTACCCTCAACTATCCAATCCCCCGTTGGATAATTGGCTTCATTATCGCCGTTCAGGTACTTGATTTTACATTGACATTTTTCACAGAGAGTAATTTCGCTTCGTCTATTGGCGCGATTATCCAGTTTCTTTTCATTTTTTCGATAATTATCTGGGCCTGGAAGCGACTGAGAGGTGCTCAGTGGTCCCTTATTACCGGCGCAATAGGTACAGTTACCTTTATGTTAGGGTATTTCCTGTTGCTGTTCGCTACCAACAACATCAGTTTCAGATTGTATGCTCCGCTGGTCGGGACTGGCTTTTTCCTGTCGTTTCCGCTCTCCTTTTTAGTTTATATTTCGCTGCGCTTCAAAGAAGTACAGACAGGAGATCGGGCTAAAGCAGCTGCCCTTATGCAGATCACTGAGGAGAAAAGCCAGCTCTTAGCCAACCAAAACAAACTACTCGAACAGCAAGTAGAAGCTCGCACGGCCGAGCTGAAAGCGTCCCAAGCCCAACTCATCCAGAAAGAAAAACTCGCCAGTTTAGGGGAGCTTACAGCAGGCATCGCCCATGAGATTCAAAACCCGCTTAACTTTGTCAATAACTTCTCGGAGGTGAGTACAGAATTAGTAGACGAATTGAAACAAGGCCCTTTTCAGCAATTGCCCGACTCCGAAAAAGACTATACCGAGGAAGTTCTCGGAGATCTGACCAGCAACCTTCAAAAAATACAGTATCACGGTGGTCGGGCCAGCAGCATCGTCAAGAACATGCTCGAACACTCCCGTGCTGAATCGGGCGAGAAACGGCCCACTAATCTCAACGCATTAGTTGACGAATATCTCAAGATAGCCTACCACGGACAACGGGCCAACAATAAGGGCTTCAACTGCGAGTTAGTTACCAAATTTGATTCAGCATTAAAGCCGGTCGAAGTGGCTCCTCAGGAGATTGGCCGGGTCCTGTTGAACCTCTACAATAACGCTTTTTATGCTGTTTCAGAGCGAGCGAAGCAAAGCAGCGATGCTGATTATCAGCCTATCGTTGAGGTGTGTACAAAGCGGGAATTGGATTATGTGGTTATTCAGGTGCGGGACAATGGAACCGGCATTCCGGAATCGGTAAAAGCCAAGATTTTACAACCCTTTTTCACCACCAAACCCACCGGAGAAGGTACGGGATTAGGTTTGTCGCTGAGTTACGATATTATCACCAAAGGACATGGCGGAACACTGACCGTTGGCAATTATAAAGGTCAAGAAACTGTTTTTACCATTTCTTTGCCCGATACCAGAAGCTAGTAATCAATCAAAAAGCCTCCCAACTTAACTAACGACACACGCCATGACCATTCTAGTCGTTGATGATGAGCTTGACATTAAAGACCTATTTCAACAGCGGTTTCGCCGGGAAATACACTCCCAGGCTCTTCACTTCGCCTTTGCCCACTCGGCTCAGCAAGCGCTGGATTATCTGGCCCAGCACGGTAGCCAGGACATCCTGATTCTATCCGACATCAACATGCCCGGTATGAGTGGCCTGGATTTGCTACGTCAGGTCCGGACCGATTATCCCTTGCCTCCCCCACCTGTGATTATGATGATTACGGCTTATAGCGACGCGCCCAGTTACCAACAGGCGATGGCCGATGGAGCCAATGATTTTCTGAGCAAACCCATCGATTTTAAACAGTTGAAAGCTAAACTCCAGCCTTTTATTAGTCAATAAATCAATTCCTCAATCAGACTGACTCAAATAGACTAGTTTTTGACTCAAATCTGCCAGTGTGTCTGGCAGAGCAGGAAGACCTTTGACCTATCTAAAGCGCCATACCACTGCGCTTTGAATAGGTCAACTTTATTTTTAGACATTCAGACAAAACATGAAAATGCTCGTTTGCCCTGGTGCCCTTCATTTGTTTATTATCTTGTGCCTGGACAGTGGTTTGCTTGCTTTAGCCGCCTGTCAGTAAGCTTTTGATAATACGAAAAATCTGTTGGCCGGTATTTAACGAGCATATGACTACCATTAATTTATAAAATAGCTTTATGAACTTTTTCGAGCAGCCTTCCGACTCAACTTTTGCCAGCACCTCTTTACCGAATTATATCGATTTTCATAATGATCCGATTATTCCGCTTCCGGGGCTGGCTACGCATACCTTAATGTATTGTTTTCCTTTACAGGCCAATTATGACCAGCTTTTAACTATTTGCAATGAGCGACTAAATTTTTCTCCTCTCAAAAATAAAGTTCGTTACTTTCCGCTTACCAGTTCCGTGATTATGGTGCTTTCTGACATGCAGAAAGCCTGTACGCTGGATAAATCATACAAAAAGTTTGGTTTGCTTAGAGAGGTAGGCGTTCAAGTATTCATACCCGTAGTGGAGTGCAAAATCGACAGCCATGGCGAATGGGCGGCTCACCGAATAATGGCTTTCATTCCATATATTTTTATCGACAATCCTATGTCAAATATCATTGGTCGTGAGCACATAGGATTTCCTAAAAACATGGCCAGGTTTAATATGCCTTCGGCACCGTTTCAGGCAGCCTACTTTGATGTAAATGCTTATGGCTTCCAACGATTTGATGAGCAAAATCCGCAGTTTTCAGACTATTTCCCATGGTTGAGTATTAGAAAAAAGTCGGCTGGCTCTACTGACTCTATGGGCAAGTGGACTTCTCACCGAGAAGCCTGGGCCGGAATAAAAAACACATTCGACCGTGTCCCAACGCATCCGCAGTTTGTCAAGCATATCAACTTCTACGCGCATGAACTGGAGGATATGTTCAAGGCCGAAATTCATATGATTTTCCTAAAACAATTTCGGGATGTAGCTGAGCCAGAGAAAGCCTGCTATCAGGCAATTAACGAAGCGCCCGGTCTGGTTGAGTCGGTTAATGGTGGATGGTTTCTGGACGGCGATTTTGAGGTTACCTTTCATGATATGGATTCTTATCCAATCAAAACGGATTTAGGTTTACCCAATACCAGCACCGTTACATCAGCATTTTGGATAGATGCGGATCTGAAGTTTGGCACGGGGCGAACCATCTGGAAAGAAAGCTGATAATTGGCAATAAATTACATCTGGCAAATCTGTTGAATTAACGAAATTCCTTCCCTCCTATGTTCGAAGAACTACTTGACGAATGGCGTAACTACATATGTCTTATACAAGAATCCATATATGCCTATCTGGACTGTATAAATGGAAAAGATAGCGGTAATTTTTTCACTTGTCTTGTAACGAATAATGGGCATTTCTGTACTTATGAGCTTATACTGTTAGGGCTGGGCTTTTCTTTTTGGGCAGTGGCGTATATTGATGTTTTAAGAAATATCCATCGCTTCAAGATCGTCGAGATTCCAATCATTGTGGCCGCTATGGATCTAAGTTTTGAGCTTATTTGGGGCTTCCTGAATATCAATAATTCATTAGGTCTTCTTTTTAATTTGGGCAACATTGTCTGGTTCGTTAAAGACCTGCATATAAACTACCACGCCCTGAAATACGGCCCTAAGCTCGTAACCAACAAGTGGGTGATTAAAAACTATCGAATCATTTACGCATTCATTTTTATCAACAGTTTCTTTATCACCTATTTTATGAGCAACGGGCTTTATCAGATAGACGATGGCATGGGACTGGTTGCTGCTTATTTTATCAACTTAGTAATCTCAGCTCTCTATATATATCAACTCTTGACTTATCCTGAGTATCGTAACAAGGGCTTTAGTTATCGGGTAGCCTGGACAAAATTTCTGGGAACCGGCGTCATTTCTATCGTCTGCTTTACAAGTTATTCCGTAGCTTTTCTGCATTGGATGTGCATATCCGTCTTCATAATGGATGTTGCTTATATCTACCTGTTCAAGTATTATCAGCCTGCACCGACACCCCGTCAGCTAGCCACCATCCAATAGCTACTCCCAATGAAAAAAACAAAGATTGCCGTTATTGGCGGTGGCCTCGGATCTATGTCGGCCGTTTATCACATCATGCAGTTGCCTAATGCGAAGGAGTTGTATGATATTACTGTCTATCAGACCGGTTGGCGATTAGGTGGAAAAGGCGGTAGTGGCGTAAACCAAAAAAAAGGGCATCGCGTCGAAGAACATGGTATTCATTTCTGGTTCGGATTTTACGAAAATGGATTCAGAATGATGCGGGATGTATACGGGTCTCTCGATCGCCCAATAGGAGCTCCTCTGGAAACGTTTGAGGACGCTTTTAAGGGACAGGCTACCATGGATTTTACCCAGTTTATTAACAGTAACTGGACAGATTGGCAGATTACATTTCCTCAACTGCCGGGTAAGGTTGGCGATGGGCATTTTTTGAAGCCTGAACAGTTATTTGAAGTTGCCTTCAACTGGCTCGCCGACGAGTTTCACAAACATGTGCTCTCCCGTCCGGAGAATTACCTGCATAAGTTCCTGCATTTGTTCGATCGTAATCTGACTCGTCCCCGACATGATGGATTGCTCGAAAGGTCGCTTCAATCGATTGAACAGAGGCTGGAAAATACAACTATGCATGTCGTTGAACGACACCTACGCGCCATTGGTAGCTTACTGAGCATTAAGGATAATCATGCGTTGGCCGGTGCCGATCAGCTAATTGGCGTATTGCAAAGTCTACATCAATGGATCTGGAATCTCATTGGCGAACTGGTCGAAACTAATCCGGACTTACTACGAATCTGGTGTGCAATTGATTTTGGTATTGCCGTGGCCCGGGGCATGATTGAGGATGAGGTCATCTACTTTGACGATGAACAGATGCAGATCGACGTAAGCCGAATCAACCAGTATAATTTTATAGAATGGCTGGTATTGAACGGCGCGAATCGTGAGCTGATTTTTAATTTCCCGGCGGTCAAAAGCATGTATGATGGACCTTTCGCATTTTTTCGGGGTGCCATCTCTTCACCGGATGTCGAAGCAGGTACGGCGCTGAATATTTTTCTCCGGCTGGTTTTTACCTGTAAGGAAAACGTGATGTGGCGAATGCAAGCCGGTATGGGCGATACTATTTTCGCGCCTATCTATCAACTCTGCCGAAAGGAATTTCCGGATAACGTCCATTTTGAGTTTTTTAGTCGGGTTAAAAACCTAAAACTGGGCGCAACCCCTGATCCTATTGGCGAACAGCCAGTCATTGCTATTGAAATAGAAAAACAAGTTAATATCACCAAAGGTCCTGCTTATTATGATCCGTTGATCGACGTGCATGGCCTGGCGTGCTGGCCTTCCGAACCTTTATATGATCAATTGGATCTGACCGACGGTCAAAAAAAGTGTTTACAAAAGCTGCACGAAGAAAAGATTGGTCTGGAGAGTGATTGGACACCCTGGAAGGGTGAAATCGAAACAAAAACATACGGCGAAGATTTTGATCAGGTTCTGATTGGGGGATCGCTGGCGTCGCTCCCTTTCTTCTGTCCAGAACTGATTATGGCTAACCCAAAGTGGGCGATGATGCTCGATCAGGTCGGAACGGTTCAGACCCAGGCTTTTCAGTTATGGCTTAATAAAACACCCGCTGAACTAGACATAGATAACGATCAGAAAGTCGTTTCCTGCTATGTTGAACCTCTCGATACCTTTGCCGTCATGAATCAGGTGTTGAAACGGGAAGACTGGTCGAACGTCCGCGATAAACCTAAATGTTTGGTGTACGTCTGCGGAGCCATGCCCGATTCAGAGAATATTCCACCTACTAATTTGAGTTATTTTCCGGCCTTCGAGTATGTAAAAGCCTTCGAGAGCGCCAAAGAGTATGTGCTTCAGAATTTACAGGTTTTAATGCCAGGTGCTTTTGACGGAAACAATAAGTTCGACTGGAATCTTCTAACAGCACCCGATGACTGTGAAGGAGAAGAACGGTTAGACTACCAGTATTTCCGAGCCAATATCGATACGTCGGAGCGGTATGTTTTCGCCTTGAAAGGGTCTACACAATACCGGCTTCGGGCCGATGAAAGTGGATTTAAAAACGTCTGTTTAACTGGCGACTGGATTAAGAATGGGATAAATATTGGCTCTGTGGAAGGGGCTGTTATTTCAGGTATTCAAGCAGCCGAGGCTATTACGGGGACACCGATTCCGGTTTATGTCCCCTGGTGATAAACTCTCTTCTATTTGTATTCATACTTAATTGTCAATACATTAACATGGACTATGGAATCACATCTACTTGAGCCATGAAACTAGCTGGCCTTTTCGGACTTCTGGCCTTTTGTTTTCTGGGCTACGTTCAACTTGCTGCTGCTCAAATCTACATTGGTCCGGACTGGAAGCAGCAGGTGGTAGGGCCGATGATGAAAATATTGCCACTTGCAGCAAAACCGAATTGTACCGACAAAAATGTCTTTTCAGGCAAGTGTGATCCTCTTTTTCAAAACTTTGATCCGTCATTCGTAAAGGGTCAGCGTTCGGCTAATTGGCTAACCCTGCAGATTACGAATCAGACAAAAAAGCCGAAAGTACTTTATCTGGGTTCTAGCCGCTTCGAGTACATGCAGTGTTGGATAAAAACCAGCACTGCCCTTACCGGACCACAGCTGAGTGGTCAAAACGTACCAGAGCATCAAAAAACAGTACCCATTGTCGGATACTCGTTCTTCTCCTTTACCGCTCTGCCTGATCAGCCGATTACTATTTACATCAAAGCCATCAACAAAAATGCGCCACTAACTCCTCAGTTTAATACGTCGTTTACACTGGCTGATGAAGCGACATTCAAAGATGTTTTCGAAAAGCCCGCTGGCTATACGTTCATCTTTATGGGCGTAATTATTTGTATGCTGGTCTACAACTGTATACTTTTTTTCACGACCAAACTTCGGGTGTATCTGTATTACTTAGGCTACGTAACTAGCGCTACCATCTTCAGTCTGGGGCTGGTTCCTCAACTTTCGTATCCGTTGTTTGGGCATGCCGATGTGAATCGCCAGCCCATCGCCTTCGTCGGGTCGCTTTCCATTCTCTTCTATATTCTGGTGGCGCAGGAAGTAATGGAGGTCAAGAAATTCTTCCCCAGGCTCAGTAAGATCTTAACGGTCGTGGTTATTGCGCAATCAATATCCTCATCCCTAATTGTCGTACCTAATACAGATTTGCTCCGGTCGATCATCAATTATCCGGTGACGATGACCGCTTTTCCAATTATCCTCTTTATTGGCTTTGTTATGTCGATTCGCAGGCATCAGCCAAGCATTCTGTTCTTTATAGCATCCTCTATTTACTTAACCGGAACGTTAGTGCTTATCCTGCAACTTTTACAGGTATTGCCCTACGAACTGCTCAATCTAGAAGCACCGACCCTATTTCAATTTGATCTTTCCTGGGAAGCAACGTTAACATCCCTTAGTTTAGGAGCTCGCATCAACGAAATGCGACGTCGGCTAACCCAGGAGCAAATCGCTAAAGGAAAACTAGAGCAGGAGCACGAACATGAACGTCGTCAATTGATCGAATTGCAAAATAGCTTGCTTGAAAAGCAGGTTACGGAACGAACAAATGAACTGCGGCAATCGCTTGAAACCCTGAAAGCCACTCAGGAACAACTCATTCAACGCGAAAAAATGGCCTTTTTAGGCGAACTAACGGCGGGTATTGCTCACGAAATTCAAAATCCACTAAACTTTGTTAACAACTTCGCTGAGGTATCCATCGAACTTATTCAGGAATTGAAAACAGAAGTTCAAGCTGGTCAGGCTAATGAGATCATCATTGTAGCGGATTACTTGGAAAGTAATTTAATTAAGATAATGCACCACGGTCATCAGGCCGAATCCATCGTGAAAGGCATGCTTATGCACAGCCGGACAAACAGTGGTTCGATACAGCCCGTTCAAATCAACGCCCTTGTTGAGGAGTTTCTACGATTGGCCTACCACGGATTTCGATCAAACGATAAGGGCGATTCGCCAGGCCGATTTAATACGGAACTGACCACGAACTTTGACGAAACCATTGGAATAGTTAACTGTGATCCACAGCAATTGAGCCAGGTGCTTCTAAATTTGTACACCAACGCCTTTTATGCGGTCTACCAAAAACAGAAAGCTAGCCCCAAAACGTATCGGCCAGAAGTTAAAGTCACTACGCAAAATACAGCGGATCGAATTCTCATCATTATTCATGACAACGGGCATGGCATTGCTCCTGACACCATGAAGAAAATATTTCAACCTTTTTTCACTACCAAACCAGCAGGGCAGGGAACCGGCCTGGGCTTATCCCTTAGTTATGATATGACGGTTAAGGGGCTTGGTGGTGAGTTAACGGTGCAGTCTGAGGAAGGTGAATTTGCTGAATTTACAATTCGACTGCCTAAAACACCTCTAGAAACTGAGTAGTATTATACAGCGTTACTGCTGACTATCTTGGGTAGAAATATTCCCTCTTTAAATCATCTCTATTGATTTGTCCCCTGTCGGCCTACCGCTACATGTAACCAATGAAATTTTCCTATAATAGCCTTACCTGATTTGCTCCATCGGACTATCTCTATTAGTCTAATTGGCTGATAAAATGCCTTATCAGCGTACACGAATTGTTGCATTACTGACCAACTCAATTATTTTTGTTGACCTAACTACTCCCCAAAATAGGCCATCCTTTCATGAAGACAAAAATTCTACTGGCCGATGATGAAGCTGATCTGGAAGATTTGTTCAAACAACAGTTTCGCTCTCAGATTCAGACCAACACCTACGAATTTATTTTTGTCCGGGATGGGCAACAAGCGCTACAGGTTTTGGAGCAACAGTCCGATATTGATGTAGTCCTGAGTGATATCAATATGCCGGGTATGGACGGATTAACGCTACTGTCTAAGCTTCAGGAAATTAATCCCTTTATTCGAACAATCATCATTACTGCCTATGGTGATATGAGTAATATCCGAACGGCCATGAATCGGGGCGCGTTTGATTTTGTCACAAAGCCCATCAACTTTAAAGATCTGAAAGTAACGCTGGAAAAAACGATTCGATCCGCCCGGCAACTGCGGGAAACAGCCGAAATCAAGGCAATTGACGAGATGAAAACTCGTTTTTTTGCCAATATTACGCACGAACTCCGCACGCCCCTGACCTTAATTGTGTCGCCAGTCGACAATCTGTTGGAGAATCCTAATCTGCCAACGGCTTTCCAGAATCAATTATCAACTGTACAGCGTAATGCCAGGCAATTGCTGCGGATGATTAATCAGTTGCTGGACATTAACAAGCTGGAAGCTCAGCAAATGGATTTGGTTAACGAAGTCGGTGACCTAACTAGTTTTGTAGGCCAGATTGTAGACCTGTTTCGGCCATCGACTACCATCAAACAACTTACACTCTCATATCAAGCCGATTTGCCATCTGGCAATTACCTCTTTGATGCTGGCAAATGGGAAAAGATTCTCTATAATTTACTGTCGAATGCCATCAAGTTTACGGAATCCGGTACCATTAGTGTCCGCCTGACGCATACCTCAACAATGGCTCATTTGGCCGTCAGCGATACGGGCATTGGCATTGCCGCTGACAGACTACCGCATATCTTTAATCGATTCTACCAAGTCGATTCATCTCGTAATCGAGCCTATGAAGGAACTGGCATTGGTCTAGCCTTGGTTCATGAATTAACGGCCAGATTGGGGGGGACAATTACTGTTCAAAGCCAATTACAAGGTGTCAACGTACAACCGGGAACCCATTTTCTGGTAGCGATTCCCCTCCAGCAGGCAAGTATCGTTGCTCCACAAGTGATAGCATCCCAGTTAAGAGTTGATACGCCCCTATTACCTATTGAGTTGTCTTATCCAACAATAGAAACGCAATCCGATACCACACCGCTGGTGCTGGTTGTAGAAGATAATGCGGAACTGCGGGAATTTATTGTAGCCGAATTAGCGACTACCTATCGAATTCGTTCGGCAGCGAATGGTTACGAAGGCTGGGTTATAGCCAAAGAAGAGTTACCCGATGTGATCATCTCGGATTTGATGATGCCCCATCTGGATGGCTATGGTCTTATTAATCACCTGAAGGCTGATCCCCTCACCGGTCATATTCCGATTATTTTGTTGACGGCCAGCATTGAATCTGATAGCCGCCTGAAAGGGTTAGCCCAGGGTGCGGATGATTATTTGACCAAACCGTTTCACTTAGGCGAGTTACGTCTGCGCCTACGCAATTTGCTGAACCGTCAGGAAAAATTACGGGAAGAATATAGGCGACAATTTACTAAGCCAGATATAACTACTCCACTGGAAACCGTTCAGGATCAATTCCTACGTCGGTTGTATCAGTTGCTGGAGGAACGACTGGACGATTCGTCGCTTAGTGTGGAGTGGCTAGCCGATCAACTGGCAGTGAGTCGTAAGAAGTTGTATTTAAAAGTAAATAGCCTACTGCATCTGTCGCCTAATGAATTAATTCGCCAATATCGACTTCGCAAAGCTATTGACCTGCTGAGGGCTGGATACAGTGCCTCCGAAACGGCATACATGGTTGGGTTTGAATCACCCTCTTATTTTACCCGGGTTTTCAGAGAGTTTTACCAGCAAACGCCAACCGATTATATTCGACAACTGCCATCAAACTGACTTTAATTCATGTACGTATGCTACTGATCGAGTTGGACAGCTGTTAAAATTAGCACATTGAAAGTCTAATATTAAAATGCCCTAATTTCCGTGAAATGAACGCTTAGAAAAATTGTATAGAGGTCGTCGTAAAATGGCGTTTTCGCTAAAGCGTTAGCCGACTGGTAGATTGGTTTCGAGAAGACCTCACAGTCTGAATCTACCTAAGCTTTTGTGCCCGTTGCCAAGCGTTGGGTGGTTGAGCGAGCTATTGCATGGACGAACTTTTTCCGGTGTATCATCAAGGATTACAAGTATAGGCTATTTTCTTCGGTGAGTTGGCTAAGTACAGCCAACTTTCAAAATCATGATACAACGCATCTAGCTGGTTTGCCAAAATTAATTCCCTAACACGTTCTTATTTTAGCTTTTTATTTAAAAGTAACATTTTATAGCTCTTATATCTCAAACGTTACAGCAATTGACTCAAAAGTTATATTCCATTTTTATCGAGTAGATGAACTTTGCAGTGTTCTAAATAGAACATCATAATGTATTTCGAACCTCTAAAAATTTTATCAAAAATGGAAACTCATAAAACAAAATTGACTTTTGTAAACAACACTGTAGCTACAATGAGCCGCGCGACAATTGTAAGAATATACGATGATTTCGTTAGTTACATTAGCGTCGAGAATTTTGGGCCTAACCAAGTGAGCGCCCCTATGGATTTTGAATATTATACTGGAGACGGTACACCTTCTGATTTGTGGACTAGCTGTATTAGAATAGAAGGGGTTGGTAGTTTTTCAGTTGCAAACAGCAAATGTGATCTCAGATCGGGTGACGATTCAGTTAGAGCAGAAATTCATGGAAGTGGGTTTAAGTATACCTTAAAAATCGTTCCATCATCTTCATCTTCACGCGAATGGGAAATGCCACTTATTCCATGGTAAGTACTAATTATGCAGTAAACATAAGCTCTTTGATTAATTTCAAAGAGCTTATGTTTATTACGTGTTTATGAGTGAGAAAAATACTTCCTAAACTGACCCACAATACTGGTTTGACCCGTCCTGGAATCCCCCAATAGCGCTGGCGCTATTGGGGGATTCCAGGACGGGTCAAAAGAAAAAATAGTCCACAAAAACCTTCGATTGAATAATCACCTAGCCATCAATTTTTGTTTCGAACAACCCTTGCCGAGACCAAATGCTCCAGCGCTACCTACCATCCCACCACAGCGGTTCGGAATACCTCCGGATTGACCCAATACTCCCCCCGCTTCTTCTTTGAAATGTATTGTAAACGAACCAGATCCATGATGGCCTGATTCACGTAGCTGGGTGACTTTCTTAAATAGCGAGCCAATTCATCGAGTGTAGCACAGCATAGCCCGACTCATTGAGCCGATTGGCTAGGCAGAGCAGTACCCGCAGCACAATGGGGGTTAAGCTAACCAATTGGAGCGTTTCATATTCACTGGCGGTGAAGAGCACTAAGTAGCGTTGTTGCTGGCCAGTTTTAAAGGGATTCTGGCGATGATGAGTCAGTACGTTAGCGGCCATACCAGTCTCGTGATTAGCAGATGGTTGTTTTGACTACGCCTTGTAGACAATCATAAGGGTATGGACTGAATAAAGACTCTGGATGTACCGAATACTCTATTTTGCTTTGCCCCAACATCTTCGTCGACGTCTTGACTAAAGTGCAAAAGATACAATTATATCATTGGTATTAGATCTCAGTGGCTCCTCTACTCAGGAATCCATTCTTTGGTTCCACTAGTTCTTTTCATAAAAAGGTCCGTTTTCATTGCGTATTTCACCTTCAGATCCACTACTCAACTGGGATTAACTCTTTACTCTCTGCTACCACTCCATGGCTGCGGGACGAAATAAGCTTGGATTGATCCAGTACTCGCCCCGCTTCTTCTTGGCGATGTAGCCCAAACGGACTAAATCCATCAGGCCTTGGTTAATGTAGCTTTGTGTATTACCCATATAGTGGGCTAGCTCATGCAGCGTAGTGCAGGCATAGCCTGAGGGATTGAGTTTACTGGCTAGGGCGATGATAATGCGCAGATAGATGGGGGCTAACTGGACCAAATGGATAGCGGTGCGCTCACTGGCCGTGAAGAGGACTAAGTTGGTTTCCTGCTTATCTGTTTTATAGGAATTCTCAGTATGATGAGGGAGCACGTTGGCGGCCATGTACAGTAATAAGTTTAAAAGTTAATTGACTTGGCTCTGTTTTAGGCAATGGAATTTTTAAAGGCTAAGCAGGGGAATCATATTTGTTTATCTCGTCTAAATAAGTTTGGGAGTTAACTAATAAAATGAACACCTCACTAGATTGGCCCAAAATCGTCATCAGTACTAATAACACTGCCTATATATGTCGGGTCTAGAATAGATGTTAAATTGTGGGTTCCTACTATCTACTGTACTCAAGAATACTTTCATTAGTTCCACTATTTTTTTAGCAAGGAGGTCAGTTTGTATGTACCCTTAATCTCTCCTCAGCAATCCAGTAATATGTATTGCAAATTGTATTGCAACTAAAGTAAAAAAACACTCAGCAAATAAGCTAAGTGTTTGATTTCCAAGTGACCCCGGACAGGTTCGAACTGTCGACCCGCTGATTAAGAGTCAGCTGCTCTACCAACTGAGCTACGGAGTCATATTAGGCAACTATATAAATGTTGTACCTAACGTTGTACCTAAAGACAAAAAAGCACTTAACATTATTTGCTAAGTGCTTGATTTTCATTAGTGGGAGTTGACGGGTTCGAACCGCCGACCCTCTGCTTGTAAGGCAGATGCTCTGAACCAGCTGAGCTAAACTCCCTTTTCCGTCTCGACGTTGGTGTCGTTTGGGACTGCAAATATAAGGGTCTGAATTCACTATATGCAAACCTCACTGCGAAAAAAAGTGAAGTTTTTTACAAGTCATTGATAGTCACAGATAATATGATTTACTCAAAATTTAAATAAAGTGTTACCGAATGAGCCGTCAGGCGATTAATGCCAATACTAGCTGCGTTGTTATTAGGACGATATAGGTTGACGAGCCCATGAGAAAAACGCAATTCAGGCGCAAATTTGAAAAACTCAAAAAACTGCTCGAAACCAATTCCGTATTCAAGCGCGAAATCGATGTTGCCGGTACTGAGCCGGCTGGCTCCCTGAATTTCTTTTCGACGTACGTTACTCTCAACGCTGAATGCGCCACCAGCTAGCAGGTACATACGGGTGTTGTTCCGCCGTTCGGATTTGTACTTAAATAACAGCGGTATATCAATCCAAGTCGACTCGCGGGTTTCAGTTTTCGAGGTACCTCCTGGATAATCGTAATGAACCTCCCGACTAAAAAGCGAAACCGATGGGGTAAGCCGCAGATCAAAGCGGTCGTCCAAAAACATATTCACCACAAAGCCAACCCGAAAGGCGGCCTTGTTGGGCGAGTAAATACGATAGGCCGAATCACCTTGAACAAATGCTGGACTGTAGCCAACGTTAAACCGTGTAATCGGCACGGCAAAGAAAAATCCGTAGTGAATCGTTTTATCGTCGTAGCGTTCAAGATGCTTAACAACGTATTTGTAACTGCCTTGAGCGTACGTATGCCCGTGTAGCAGCATAACGGCCATAATAATCACGCTAAATCGAACTAATCGGCCAGCCGTTTTATTTCTGGCAATCAGGGCAGTTTGTGACCTATGTAAATCGACGCGACGCCGAAGGTGAGCGGTATCCATTTAGTATTGGTAAATCCGGCCTTTTCATAGATGCGCAGAAAGTCAGGACCGTCGGGGAAAGCCTGCACCGATTCGGGCAGGTAAGTATAAGCCGACGAGTCTTTGCTCACTACACGCCCGATCAGTGGCAGGATGGTCCGGGAGTAAAAACCGTATAGTTGTTTAAACGGAAACTGGCGCGGGTTAGAAAACTCCAGCACCACGCATACCCCGCCGGGACGCGTGACACGGTGCATATCCGTTAGCCCCTTCAGCAAATGCTCGAAGTTGCGCACACCAAACGAAACGATGACGGCATCAAATTCATTGTCTGAAAATGGTAAACCTTCTGAATCGCCCAGCCGCATCTCGATAATATGCTCGACACCGCGCTTTTTCATTTTCTCGCGTCCAATAGCCAGCATACCCTCCGAAATATCGACTCCAACGATTTTCTGCGGCTTCAACGATAAGGCTTCGAGCGCGAAATCACCCGTTCCAGTCGCAATATCCAGTATAGTTTGGGGAACATACGGCGGATTTTTGCTGGCCCGAAGTTCCCGAATGGCTCGTTTGCGCCAGAGAATATCGATGCCACCGCTCAGCACGTGATTTAGCAGATCATACTTCGGTGAGATATTATCGAACATCTCAGCCACCTGCTCACGCTTAGAAGTTTGTTTGTCTTTATAAGGAACGACGGCCATGTTTAAAGAGCGAAAGAGTGAAAGAGCGAAAGCGTGCTTGGTTGGCGCAACAGTTTTCACTCTGTCGCTATTTTGCTCCGCTCGGCGGCCCGGTTTCGCTCTTTAAAATGCAAAGGTAGCAGGATAACAGCGGGTTTCGGGCGAAAGTTTGGCATTCTGTGGGGCAATGCGTAGTTTCGACTCAGTGCTATTCTCTTCTCATACAACCTAAATTAGTATGTTTCCCTCTTTGCTCCAAATTCTACTTGTACTCAGCTTGTTTCCACCACGCCTATCTGTCGATGACGATAAGCTGGCCCAAAAGGTGCACAAAATCCATCAGCGGGTGCTTACCCTCGATACCCACGCTGATGCACCGATTATGATGCAAAAACCGGGATTTGATGTCGGGGCTGCTCACGATACCAAACGCGACGAATCGCAAATCGATTTTCCGCGTATGAAACAGGGTGGCATGGATGCGATGTTCTTTGCCATTTATACATCGCAGGGGCCGCGTACGGATTCGGGCCATGCTGAAGCAAAGCGAAATGCACTTCACCAGTTTGAGTTAATCCATGCAGCACTGAAAAAATACCCTAATCTGGCGGAATTGGCTACTACTCCCGCTGATGCTTATCGGATTCAGAAAGCAGGCAAACGGGCTGTTTTCATTGGTATGGAGAATGGTTACCCGATTGGAAACGATTTGGCTATGCTCAAAACGTATTACGAACTCGGTTGCCGTTACATCACGCTGACACATTTTGCTAATAACCTTATCGGCGATTCATCGACTGATCCCGACGGCCCAATGTACAGTGGCTTGAGCGAGTTTGGTAAAAAAGTCGTACCGGAAATGAACCGACTCGGCATTCTGATCGACGTGTCGCACGTAGCCGACAGTACGTTCTATGATGCCTTAGCTCTTTCCAAAGCACCGGTCATTGCCTCACATTCGAACTGCCGCGCACTATGCGATTTTCCCCGGAATATGACCGATGATATGATTAAGGCCATTGCAGCCAAAGGTGGAGTAGTACAGGTGAATTTTGTGAGTGATTACCTCAAGAAACCATCGGATGAACACCGGGCCGCCAAAACCAAAATTCGGATGTCTCGGGTAGGTAAAGTGTCTACGCCGGAAATGGAAGCTCGTATAGCGGCCATGAGCGATTCAGTATCAAAAATTTATGCGTCAGAGCGAGCAAGCCTCTCGGATATTGTGGATCACATCGATCACATTGTCAAAATTGCGGGTATCGACCACGTTGGTATTGGCAGTGATTTCGACGGGGGCGGGGGCGTTAATGGCCTGGAAGATGTCAGTCAAATTGAAAACCTGACTGCCGAACTGGTCAAGCGGAATTATTCAGAAGCCGATATTGCCAAAATCTGGGGTGGTAATCTACTCCGGGTATTAGGCCAGGCAAAAGTAACACCTTAAACAAAAAGCCGGGCCGCCGGTGCGGTCTTGGAACCTTTTAGGTTTAACTACACCAACCATTCACCATGACACCCGAAGCCGTATTTAACTTAGCCAATATGCTGGTAATGCCGCAATGGCTGCTCATGATCGTTGCTCCGCGCTGGTCGGTAACGCAGTGGCTCGTAAAATCATACCTTATACCGGTTTGCCTCGGCGTTATCTACATCATTTATATCTTTAGCGGTGGACCAATCGATTTTTCGTCCTTCGGTTCATTAACTGGTGTAAAAGGATTATTCAAGAATGGGGGCGACGCCGTTATGCTGGCTGGTTGGGTACATTATCTGGCGTTCGATTTGTTAGCCGGAAGCGTCGTACTACGTGATTCTCAAGAGAAAGGGATTTCGCACTGGCTGATTATTTTACCTCTGTTTTTCTGCTTTATGCTGGGGCCAATTGGTCTGCTGCTCTACTGGATTATCCGCTTAATCCGCACGCGCCGTATAGCTGACTAATTGACGTCCAAATCGATCCGTTACATGGCCTCATTTTTAGAAACGCTCAAAAATCGGAACGTTATCCTGTACTACTTTGGTGGTCTATGCCTCGTCGGTACAATAGTTTGCTCTATATTGGCGATGACAACCTCCATGCAGGTTCTTGGTATAAACGCCTTTATCAAACCAGCTAAATTCTTTGTTTCTATTTGGCTGTTTGCCTGGACAATGGGCTGGTATACGGGCCTACTCACTCAGCGAAGAAAAATAATCATCTATAGTTGGGGTGTAGTCAGTGCAATGGTTATTGAGCTGGTCATCATCACGGGTCAGGCGGCTATGGGAAAAATGTCGCACTTTAATATCACAACGTTTGTTAACGCTCGGCTTTTTGATGTGATGGGCTTTGCCATTACGGTGCTTACGATTTGGACAGCTTATATCGGTTATTTATTTTTTCGCCACCGGCCCACTTCTATTGAGCCAGCTTATTTGTGGGGGATTCGACTGGGAATCTTACTTTTTGTCGTATTTGCTTTCGAAGGCTTTACAATGGCAGCCAAGTTAAGTCATACTGTGGGTGCGCCCGATGGAAGTCCAGGATTGCCAGTGCTTAACTGGAGCACTCGCTATGGCGATTTACGAATTGCTCACTTTTTCGGTATGCACGCGTTGCAATTATTTCCCTTGTTTGGCTATTACATTGCTAAGCGTCCTTACCAGGTTATATTGATAGCTGCTCTCTACGGCGGATTTGTCACGCTTCTGTTAGTGCAAGCCTTTTCCGGAAAACCGTTACTAGCTGGTGCTGGATTTTAACGGTAAAAACAAGGCTGATTTAGCTTTACTAAGCGCAAGGTCCGCCATATTTCCTACGTTACGGCCTACTTGATTGCCTTGCTCTGCGTCAATGAATCGTTCCGACTTTCTGAAAACATCAGCACTCGCCAGTGCGGCACTCGTCACCGATCCGGCTCAGGTCCGGGCTTTTATCACTCGTCAACCTGCTCAAAAATACCGAACGGCGCTGGTCGGTTCGGGTTGGTGGGGCAACAATATTCTGCGCTGCGCCGTACAGGCGGGCGAGTCGAAAATCGTGGCACTCTGCGACGTCGATACGCGGCAACTCCAAAAAACGAGCGATGAGCTGAACAAACTCACCACCGATAAACCTAAGCTTTACCGCGACTACCGCGAAATGATAGCGACCGAAAAACCGCAGATCGTTATCGTAGCTACGCCCGACCACTGGCACCCACTTATTGCTATTGCGGCCATGCAGGCTGGCGCTCATGTGTATGTCGAGAAACCAATTAGCCACACCATTAACGAAGGCAAAGCTATGGTAAAAACGGCCCGACAAACAGGTCGTATCTGTCAGGTTGGGACTCACCGGCGTGTATCACCCCATAATGTGTCGGGGATGGAGTTTTTGAAGTCGGGGAAAGCTGGGAAAATCGGAATGGCCCGGGCGTTTGTGTATTATGGTGGAGGTGCCGGTCAACCGACTCCTGATGGCGAAGCGCCTAAAGAAATGGACTGGAATATGTGGTGCGGTCCCGCTCCGTTACGCGCCTATAATCCAGCCATGCATCCCAGAGGGTGGCGTAATTTTCTGGATTATGCCAACGGTACACTCGGCGATTGGGGCATTCACTGGCTGGATCAGATCCTGTGGTGGACTGAAGAGAAGCACCCGCGTAAAATATATTCAACTGGCGGGAGACCTATCCGACGAGACAGCACCGACGCGCCTGACCATCAGGTAGCTACTTACGAATTTGAAGGCTTTACGGCGATCTGGGAGCAGCGGAACTTCGCTGCTAACAACGCCGAGAAAACGCATCCGCAGCAGGCCGTGGGCGTTTACTTCTATGGCACCGAAGGGACTTTCCATATGGGTTGGCTTGATGGCTGGACCTTCTACCCTACTGACCCTAAGAAGCCAGTTATTCATCAGGATGCCCAACTTAACAAACCTGACGATCAGAACATTGCGCAGCTTTGGGCTAATTTTCTGGAAAGCATCAAAGCGAATAAACCACCTATCTGCGACATTGAAATTGGTCACCGTTCTACCAATATGGCGCTACTGGGTATGCTATCCATGAAACTCGGCCGCAGCGTAGCCTGGGATGGCAGTCAGATTTTGAATGATCCGGAAGCTAATAAATTGTTGAGCAGGGCCTATCGAGGTGAATGGCAGTACCCGGTATAGTACCTATAAACGACAAGCCCCGAAAGTTTGGAACTTTCGGGGCTTGTCGTTTATAATCATTAATCAAAATTTACGGTCGGCTGGCTGTAAGGCTCTTGATTCGTAAGTTGGCACCTTTCTCGAATTCATTCTGACTATCGGGACTAGTTAGTGAAACCTGACAGATTACACCATCCCATCCATTAGCTCCTTGTAGATTAATCTCATAGGTACGATACTGCCCATCGCCGATTATCGGGAACTCCACGTATCGACTTGGGATATCATAAAAATTCAGTTCGTCGGGTTTGCGCCAGACCAGCCGGGCGGTGTTTCCCTTAGTTGTGAAAGCTGCTTGCAAATAGACTTTAGGCAGGTCTGCGGCTTGCCAGAATACCACAGGGCTAGCTATCCGTAAAGGCCCCTTAGCCAGTTCCCGACGCTGCCAGCGAATGTTGAGTTCATTCTTAATTGGCCAACCCGTATCGTTCGCATTGTAGTAAGACCATCCCTGCCGATCATTTACGAAATTGAAATTAGGCCGGGTTATTGGCCGGGGCTGGCTGTAGGCAAATTGCCGGATATCAGCCAGCGAACCGACTATGATGGTATAATCAAATTCATACTGCCCATTGTAATCGATCACCAACCACGGACTACTGTTTATGTAGCCACTGGATTGATCAAACTCCCCACCTACATTCGGAATGCCGAAACCAGCGGTTTGAAAGCTAAACTGATTAGCAGTGTATAAGCCAACTCCTCGCCCCTTATCATTCAATAGCGCTGCCCAGTTTTCCGTGCCATACCGAGAAATCATATCCTGAGCCGTATACTCCGTTGTTGCATCATTCGTAAATGGTTTTGCCCCAGAGTAGGTTATTTTATGATAGTAAGGCCCCGTCAGATAAACGCAGGGAATCTCCTGCGTACGAGCGTCATATTGAGTTGTATCCGCCCGATTTACAGTCACTTTAACATGCACATGGACAGTATTATCTTTAAGATCGAGCCAATGTTCAAATACGCAATCCGCTGGCTGATCAAAAAGCGGCCATATTTTCGGAACTGACTTTACATACAGCTGATTTTGCGTTTGTTGGTAACTGACAATCTGAGCTGGATGTAAATAATAATCACCCGCCTGAACCGGATTCCAACCCAGCGCCCACCATTTATCAACGGGCTGTTTCCCGTTTATGGAATATGGAATAGGGCCGCTGTAAATCGATGTCTGCAACTGCCGCCCCAGGTCGGGGTTACTGATCATATTCTCGTTGCTGTTCGCTTCCGACAGGTAGTTAATAGCCCCACCCATATTAAGGTCGATGGCCACCCGAACTTTATCATTAGATAGATACAGCCGTTTATTAGCTGATGGCTGCTCCTGAGCCGGCAGGCCACCCGCTGGCGGGGTTTGAATCGGAGTAGTATAGGGTGCTGTTGCCGGGTAGTCCCGAATACAGGTGAACGCCAGCAATCCTGTCAGTAAACACAGCCCCAAAGAATAGAAACGCATCATAAACGTAGAGTCAAACAGATTCAATTAAACTTATGGCCTATAATCCTTTTCCCAAAGTTGGCATTTATGGAACGGATGGCCAGGATTCGTATTGAGTTAAGTCAAGCAATTTAGGTAAAACTCTACTCACTAACTGGAATTTTATGCTTTCCCATCTGTACAGCCGCTGATACTTGCTTTAGAAATTGAGTAACCTCGGCGGGTTTACGAAAAATTAGTACCTGTCCCTCTTTCACGTGCTGCTTAACCTTCTCGAGTAACAGTGGCCGCTGCTTTCGCCGGTACGTCCAGACCCAGTGCATAAATCCCCAGTCCCAACGTTCAGGACAGCCCTCTCCCATATCGGGTCGGACCTGTCCATAATACTTTATAACTCGTTTAACTATTCGCCACAGACATAACCAACGAGGAAAATCTAGAAAAATAATAGTATCGGCGGCAGCTAAGCGTGGACTGGCAGTAGACATATAACTGCCATCAATTATCCATTCTGGCCGTTCAACTAATTGTTGCAATACACTTACCTCGTTAGCACGCTCCATCATGACCCAGCCAGGTTGCCAGATTACCGCATCCAGATGAATGACCGGTAAACTAGTTAATTCACCGAGTTGTCGGGCTAAGGTCGATTTACCAGCCCCGCTACAGCCAATAATTACAATCCGTCTCATGAGGTCATCAATTGGACGCTGTTTATGGTCTGGAACAGCAATATTATTAAAAAAGGATTAAAACAACGTACTAATCCTATGCAATCACCTGCAAAATTAAGCAACGATTTATCGGCCGAAAACTAAAGCAAATCAATCATTCTGCAATTCTCCTTTTCCGTTTACAACCAAACCCCTAATTTTGCAGGATTTTTGACCAGAGGTGCTGGCTTTCTATCGATTAAGCACTGGACATTTCATTAATCGGTCTAGTTTCATTCATTCGGGGCCGCCGTTGCGGTTCATTGCCCTGCTGAAAAATGCCCAAAAACACCAACATTCGCTCGGTTCTTATTATCGGTTCTGGCCCCATCGTGATCGGCCAGGCGTGTGAGTTCGATTATGCCGGTTCTCAGGCCGCTCGCTCCATTCGGGACGAAGGCATTGAGGTTGCGCTGATTAACTCCAATCCGGCTACGATCATGACCGATCCGATCAATGCCGATTATGTGTATCTGCTACCGCTGGAGAAAAAATCCATCGTCCAGATTCTGGAAAAACACCGGGAAATGGGTAAGCCCATCGATGCAGTACTACCAACGATGGGTGGCCAAACGGCGCTTAACTTGGCTATCGACTGCGACAAGGCTGGTATCTGGCAGAAGTATGATATTCAGATTATTGGCGTAGATATCAAGGCCATTGAGACAACGGAAGACCGCGAGAAATTCCGGCTCCTGATGTTGCAACTTGGCGCAGGTGTTTGCAAAGGCCGAACGGCCCGCTCGTTTCTGGAAGGCAAAGAGATTGCCCAGGAAATTGGTTTCCCGCTCGTTATTCGGCCATCGTTTACATTAGGTGGTACCGGGGGCGGTTTCGTCAACCGGCCTGAAGATTTCGACAAGGCACTCACCGCCGGTTTACACGCATCGCCCGTTCACGAGGTGCTGGTTGAGCAAAGCGTAATGGGTTGGAAAGAATATGAGCTGGAGTTACTGCGTGATAACAACGGTAACTTCATCATCATCTGCTCGATCGAAAACTTTGACCCGATGGGTATTCATACCGGCGATAGTATTACGGTTGCTCCGGCCATGACCCTGCCCGATACGCTGTACCAGCAGATGCGCGATCTGGCCATCCGAGTGATGAGCGGGATTGGGCAGTTTGCGGGGGGATGTAACATCCAGTTTTCGGTCAATCCGCAAACTGATGAAATCATCGTTATTGAAGTGAACCCACGCGTGAGCCGGTCATCGGCGCTGGCGTCAAAAGCAACGGGCTACCCAATTGCTAAAATTGCCGCAAAAATGGCGGTCGGGTATAATCTCGACGAGTTAATGAACCCCATTACGGGAACAACTTCGGCCTTCTTCGAGCCCGCCATCGATTACGTAATCGTAAAAGTTCCCCGGTGGAACTTCGATAAGTTTCCGGGTGCGGATCGCTCGCTAGGCTTACAAATGAAGTCTGTGGGTGAAGCTATGGGCATTGGTCGTAATTTCCAGGAAGCGCTGCAAAAAGCCTGTCAATCGCTTGAAATTCGGCGAAATGGCCTTGGTGCCGACGGTCACGAATTAACTGACCGGGCTGCCCTAACGGATAGCCTCCAGCATCCTAGCTGGAACCGCATTTTCCATATTTACGATGCGTTTAAGGCGGGGATGTCGTTCCGTACTATTCAGCAACTGACTAAAATCGACCCCTGGTTTTTGCACCAGATCGAAGAGTTAATCGAGCTAGAACGGGAGATTGAGCAATATGATCTGGACGATCTGCCACCTGAACTACTACGCTCAGCTAAACAGAAAGGATATGCCGACCGGCAGCTGGCGCACCTGCTAAGCGTAAAAGAAAGTAAGATTTATGCTTACCGCCAGAAACATAACATCCGTCGGGTGTATAAGTGCGTAGACACCTGCGCGGCTGAGTTTGAGGCCAGAACACCATATTATTACTCGACGTTTAACAACCAGGTACCGATCACAACCGATCATCCTGAACCAGTGTCGGATCTCCCCGGTAACGAATCCGTTCGTAGCAACCGCAAGAAGATTGTTGTATTGGGATCGGGTCCTAACCGCATCGGGCAGGGTATTGAATTCGACTATTCCTGCGTACATGGCGTACTCGCAGCAAAAGAGGCTGGCTACGAAACGATCATGATCAACTGTAATCCGGAAACTGTTTCGACTGATCCGGATATTGCGGATAAACTGTACTTCGAGCCGGTTTTCTGGGAGCACGTTCACGCCATCATCCAGCATGAGCAGCCTGAAGGCGTTATTGTGCAATTAGGCGGTCAGACGGCGCTGAAAATGGCTGAAAAGCTAACACGCTATGGTATCAAAATCATCGGTACGAGTTGGGAAGCCCTCGACCTGGCCGAAGACCGCGGCCATTTCTCGGAAATGCTGCGCAAGCTGGACATTCCGTATCCGAAGTTCGGCACCGTTCGGGAGGCTGAAGCAGCTATTGAACTCTCGCGGTCATTAGGATTCCCGTTGCTGGTTCGGCCAAGTTACGTGCTGGGTGGTCAGAACATGAAAATCGTCATCAATGAGAACGAACTCGAAAATCACGTGATGAAGATTTTAGAGGATATTCCTGATAATAACATCCTGCTCGACCACTTTCTCGAAAACGCGATCGAAGCCGAAGCCGACGCTATCTGTGACGGCGAAGACGTGTATATTATCGGCATCATGGAGCACATTGAACCGGCGGGTATTCACTCCGGCGATTCCTATGCGGTGCTACCAACTTTTGATCTGAGCGAGAATGTAATTCGGCAAATTGAAGAGCACACGAAGAAAATCGCCGTTGCGCTCAAAACCGTTGGACTGATCAACATCCAGTTTGCGATCAAGGACGAAGTCGTTTACATCATCGAAGCAAACCCACGCGCCAGCCGGACCGTGCCGTTCATTTGCAAAGCCTACCAGGAACCGTATGTGAACTACGCGACGAAGGTGATGCTTGGCGATAAGAAGGTGAAAGACTTCAACTTCAAGCCGGTTAAGAAAGGCTACGCGATCAAGATTCCGGTTTTCTCGTTCAGCAAATTCCCGAACGTTAATAAAGAACTCGGCCCAGAAATGAAATCGACCGGCGAAGGCATCTATTTCATTGATGATCTAACCGACGATTATTTTCAAAAAGTCTATTCCGAGCGAAATCTGTATCTGAGCCGGTAGGTAGAGATACATAAAACAGAAAACTCCAACTTGTCAATAAGTTGGAGTTTTCTGTTTTACGCCGTAGCTAATATCACTCCTTATCAGGTTACTCTGCTTGTGCCAGTTGCTTCGGAGCTGGAGCAGCCGCGAAGGTCACAACTTGGTTTTTGACCGGCTTCAGTGTACGGAGGTAGCTGTAAACAGCGCCCAGGTCATGCTCTGTCATGCCAGCGTACATCGTCCAGGGCATCAGCGACTGCTTCTCGCCGGGACCAACTTTGTGCGAGACATAACCCTTTGCGGGATCATATGCTTTGAAGCGAGCAATGAAAGCCTCTTTCGTCCATTTGCCAATACCTGTTTCGGTATCGGGCGTTAAGTTCGCTGAGTTAAGCACCGCGCCCGGCATAACAAATTCACGTCCGCCCGCCATGTCCATACCAGGCACTGGCTGACCTTTATCCTGCTTGGTATGACAATCGGTACAGGCCGCCATCGTAACCAAGTATTTTCCGTAAGCTAGCTCATCCGTTGTGTCAGGCCGTGTCTGGAAATCAGGCTTCTGCGGAATCGTGTTCAGGATAAAATTCATCGGAAAAGCTGGCTCCGAGGCAGGGATAACATTTTGTATGGGCTGCAACGTGCGTACATAAGCGATTATTGACTTAACATCTTCGGCATCAACATGGCCATACGCTGGGTGTGGCATCACGGGGAAGAGTGCTTTTCCATCGCGATTAACCCCAGATGTAATCGCCCGGAAGATTTCGCCATCCGTCCACTGACCGATTCCAGCCGGAGTGATATTACGGGAATAGAAAACGCCAGGAAAACCCATTTCGGGGCCAAATCGGTCACCGCCTTTTCCCTGAGTGCCAGGAATGGGTGGGCCAGCATATAGGCTCCAGTCACGGGTACTATGACAATCCATACACACGCTGACATGGTTAGCCAGGTAACGTCCACGCTCAATTTGAGCAGCCGTGGCCTTAATTTTTAGTTCAGGCGCATCGCCTACGTTTGGTAGAGCAAATTTGACATACGTCAATAGCCCGGCTACACCGACTAATACCACAAGCAGTATTAGGCCGATGATGCGTACTGTTTTTTTCATGATCGAATTAGTAATCGTTCTGTAAAGAGGAAGATCAGCTTTGTTTCGCTGGTTGACTAAACAAAGTTGATTCTTCGCAACAGTCCGATGAAATAAGATCAGGATCAAGCGAAAAAAGGGACGGCTGAACTGTGCTAAAGTGTCTCTGAACTGATGTAAGCACAGTGTTGTATAACGCCACAAAAAATCGACGCCTGACAGTGGATTACCATCAGGCGTCGATTCATGTAATCTGGAATTTTATAAAATCGCTGTTAAAGAGTAAACTCAGCTAGCAGACAACCCTTAATCAACAGTGCTCAGTTTCACGGTATTTGTCCGACGAGACTGCGTAAGCGGCATACTAAGCGTATTTATAAAGATATCGCCCGAAGCCAGTTTCTTTTGACTAATGAGCGTCTGTTTGATGCCTTCTACGGTTTGATCGACAGTCAGCTCCAGATTTGGTTCGTAAGGCATTACCTGCACACCCCAGTAAAGACCTAGCGTATTGCGTAGCTGAGGATCGTTAGAGAAAACATATAGATCCGCTTTTGGCCGGTGATGCGAAAGCCGAACCGCCGTGTAGCCCGAATTAGTGATACCGATTATGGCTTTGGCTTTGGTATCGCGCGCTAGGCGGCAGGCACTCATAACCACATTATCGTTAATGACGTTCTCGCTCGGATGCTCATTCACATACGCGTGATAACGATAATAAATCTTGTCGGTTGTCGCTTCAACCTGTCGGATGGTGTTGGCCATGCTTTCAACCGCCAAAATTGGGTATTTACCCGAAGCTGTTTCGGCGCTGAGCATCACGGCATCGGCCCCGTCCATTACGGAGTTGGCAATGTCGTTGATTTCCGCACGAGTTGGGCGCGGAGCATCGATCATGCTTTCCAACATCTGTGTGGCTACAATAACCGGCTTAGCGGCTTTATTGCACTTCTCAACCAGCATTTTCTGAATCATCGGTACTTCCTCGGCGGGCAACTCAACGCCCAGGTCACCCCGCGCTACCATCAGGCCGTCGGTCGCTTCAATAATCGAGTCGATATTTTGAATAGCTTCGGGCTTTTCGATCTTGGCAATAACCCGGCTCGTTTTTCCTTTCGACTTGATATACTCCTTAATTTCAATAATTTCGGATGCTTCCCGCACGAACGACAAAGCAATCCACTCGGCATTATGTTCGAGGCCAAATTCAAGATCAGCCCAGTCTTTTTCGGTTACAGCAGGCATCGAGACTTTCGTGTTCGGTAGGTTCACACCTTTCTTCGATTTCATCGAACCGCCATAAACCACTTCAGTAACGACATCAGTTCCTTCGGTCCGGACAACTCGCACCTCAAGCTTACCGTCATCCATCAGAATGCGTTCGCCCGGATGCACGTCTTTGTACATATCTTTGTAAGGTGTACTGACGCGTTTGGCGGTGCCTATAATATCTTCGTTAGTGAACGTGAGTTCCTGACCGGGCAGAATCATCACGCCATCTTTATTCTCAACGTTACCAATCCGGATTTTAGGCCCCTGCAAGTCCTGCAAAACACACAGGTTGAGATTATACTCGTCGTTAATTTCGCGAATGCGGCTCAACCGCATGAGGTGATCTTCGTGAGTACCATGGGAAAAATTTAACCGGAACACATTTACTCCGGCTTTGGCTAATGCCAGCAATTGTTCTTTTGTTTCGGAAGCCGGGCCAATGGTGGCCACAATTTTGGTTTTCTTAGACATGAGGGACGGGAAAATTGGGCAATATTGGCCAGAAGCCAGCACAAAATTAACCGGATGGTCTGATAAACGACGGGATTTACGTAAATTTTACGGGAAGACCTTATAATGCACTCACCAGATAATTGTAACCTGGTCTTTATAAAGCGGAAAATTATGATCGGAAGAAACAATAGTTAGGTCATCGGCGAGAGCTATAGCTAACAGCATTCGGTCGAAAGGATCACGGTGGTGATCATAAAGTGGAATAGACAAATAGGCTTCTATATGATGTTCTTTTATAGGTTTCCACTCAAAACCAGATTGATGACTCAAATTAATAGCATCACTAATAGGTCTGTTCAAACCTATACTTCTGCCAATTTTAATTTTGATAGCCATTTCGTAAAAATTGATAGGGCTAATAAATACTTGATCAGCTTCCGTAATAGCTTTTAACATATTGGCTGTCAGACGGCCATCATTCTCTAAAAACCAAATTAAGACATGCGTATCTAATAAAATCTGCATTACATATACTCTTTCAAGTCGTCGATGGGATCATTAAAATCATCTGAAACCCAAAAAGATCCTTTCATTAGACCAGGGGTACGTTTTGGTTTTTCTACATTTTCGACGGTTTCTTCCACCAGGGTCACAAATACTTTGGCGGTTTCGCCTTTTACAGGCAGTTCTTCGTCCAGGATAATCTGCCCGTTTTTATAGGTTCCGGTTACGGTGGCTAACATATTGGTTCGGTTTTGAGCAATAACGTAAAATCCTCACAAACAATCCACATCAGCTACGATACTCACTTGGCGCAGCCCTTTGTCAGTTAAGATGTCATTAATACGGTCCTGAATATAACTCTTAATCGCCTTTACATTAAGCTTGTCGCGCTCAATTTTAATCAGGATATCGAACAGGAACTGGTTACGAATCCGTTCAACCAACGGTTGTTCCGGTCCCAGCACACGACTACTGCCCAGCGCATCGGTCAACTCAGCAGCCAGACGTTCGGCAGCCTGCTGGCTAACCAACCGGTCGGCATGGCGGACCGTTAGTTTTATAAGCCGGGAGAAAGGTGGGTAATTGAAATCCTGCCGCTCCTGAATTTCTTCATCATAAAGCCCTTTATAATCATTCGCAATTACTTTCTGCAACACAGGTTGTTGAGGGTTGGCCGTCTGAATCAACACAGTACCTTTTCGCCCCGCCCGACGCCCGGCCCGGCCGCTTACTTGCGTAATGAGCTGATACGCCCGTTCAGTAGCCCGAAAATCCGGAAAACGAATCATCCGGTCAGCATCGAAAATACCAACTAAACTTACGTTATCGAAATCTAAACCCTTGGTTATCATCTGGGTTCCAACCAGAATATCGACCTGACCGCCTTCAAACTCCTGAATGATCTGCTGATAGGAATTTTTAGCCCGAGTTGTATCAAGGTCCATGCGTAGTACCCGCGAGCCCGGAAAGAAAATCTGAAGCTGATCTTCTAATTTCTCCGTACCAAAACCAATGGTACGAACTTTCGTAGAGCCACAGGCCGGACAAACGCGTGGCACGGTTTCCTTATGACCGCAATAATGACACCGCAATTCGGCGTCCCGCTGGTGGTACGTCAGGCTAACGGCGCAGTTCGGGCATTCGGCGGTCCAGTCGCAGTCTTCGCACTGCATGTACGGTGAATAACCGCGTCGGTTCTGAAACAGAATACTCTGCTCTTTCCGCTCCAGATTCGATTCCAGCGCCCCAAGCAGCGTCGACGAAAACTCATTCTTCATCGCTTTCTGCTTTTTCTCCTGCCGGATGTCTACCAGCATAACACTGGGTAGCGTGGCCTCACCAAAGCGCTTGAACAGTTCAACTAACCCATAACGCCCCTGTTTAGCCTGATAATAGGTTTCCAGCGAAGGTGTAGCCGATCCCAGTAACACTTTGGCTTGTTGCCAATGAGCCAGCATCATAGCTACATCGCGGGCATGATAGCGCGGAGCCGGGTCATGCTGCTTATAACTCGTTTCGTGTTCTTCATCAACGATAATTAACCCCAAGTTATCAAACGGCAGAAAGACCGACGACCGAACGCCCACCACAAATTGATACTGACCCGACACAATACCTTTCCAGACTTCGACCCGCTCGTTATCCGAAAATTTGGAGTGGTAAATGCCCATCTTGTCGCCAAAAACCCGTTGCAGCCGTACGACAATCTGCGTCGTCAAAGCAATTTCGGGAAGCAGATAAAGCACCTGTGATCCGCCAGCCAGCGCTTGCTGAATTAAATCAATATAGACCTCCGTTTTCCCGCTACCCGTAATACCATGCAAAAGCACAATGTTCTGCTGTTCGAACAATGTCATAATCTGCTGCGAAGCAGTTCGTTGCGTATCCGTCAGTTTTATTTCTGGCTGTACGCCGGTATTGCTGTCAGCGAAACGCGGTTGGATAACTTCGAACGTCTCGAATACCTGGTTCTTGATCAGCGTTGTCAGCGACGATTGAGAAAGCGTCTCATCCTGATTGAGAATAGTTTTATCCAGCCCCTTTCGATTTAACTCCGGGCTAAACTGAACCGGCACATGCCGCAGATATTGCATAACCACTTCCTGCTGTTTCGGAAGTTTCTCCAGTCGTTTCAGCAATACTAAAAGCTGCTCTCGTTCTTCGTAGGTAGCGTGCAACCTGATTTTCCGCACCATCTTAGGAATATACTTTTCCCGGACTTCCTCAAAAACGATTACCGCTTTCTTTCCGACCAGTGACTTAATCAGTGCCGGAACGTTAGTGCCTTCGCCAGCTAGCCGGCCTAGTTCTTCGTAAGAAAGGGACGGTTGTTTTTTGAGTTCTATCAGCAGTGTTGCCTCCAGATCTGTAAGCAATTCGGGATAATCGAAGTCAGGATTATATTGAACTTTCGACTGACTTGAAATTTTCAGGCCTGAAGGTAAGGCCACATTCATAACATCGCCGATGTTACACATATAGTATTCAGCCATCCATCGAAAGAGTTCTAGCTGATAACCAGTTACTAAGGGGTATTCATCGAGTAGTTCACTGATATAACGGGCCTGATAAGCCGTAGGAGGTGAATTGTGTAACCGAGCTACAATAGCCGTTAACACCCGCCCATTATTTTTCCCAAACGGAACTATAACTCTGGCACCAATTTTGAGTAACTCCGCCATTACCCTTGGAACCCGATAGGTAAATAGTCGGGGGACAGGAATTGGGAGAATTAGGTCAGCGAATAACGTAACCTCTTCAGGCTGGAATGCTGCAAATAGTGTATCAACGTTTATATCCACAGCTCAAAATTGAACATTAGTTGAATAAAGTAAGCACATTTAGTCTTCTGGCAGGGAATTTGTTTAGCAATAGTACATGAACAGTCCTTGGTATATCGCTGCATTGCCATAAGTAGACTTTTTCAACCCATAAACCATCAAAATTATCTAACCCTATGCTAGTAAAACGAGAGACATAACAACCAATATATTCGATTAACAGCCTCCTTTTATGAAACAAATCTACGCACAGCGGCTTGTCCTCAAAAGGACAATAGTTGTTTATGCATGCTTGATGCTATGCATTGCTTCCGGACTTAAAGCTCAGGTAAGTGGCGTTGTATTTCGAGATTTTGATATGAATGGCGTTCGCTCCGATTCAATCCCTAATGAAGTAGGAGTAGCAGGTATCCGAGTGCGCGCTTTTGTCGATCTTAACAAAATCCCTATTCTAACAGTAACAGGTGCCGATGGATCGTATTCCTTTTCCAGTAGTGCAATCCCGCCGGGGCTACCTGTACGTGTCGAGTTTGATAGTTTAGTTGTTGGCGACTATAATGGGCCCTTCGGCACTAGCAGCGCAACCAGCGTACAATTTATAAAGACCCCCGCTATAAACATCAATCTCGGCATTAATTATCCATCCGATTACTGTCAGCCACCATCAAAAGGCCTTTGGCTAGTAACACCTTGCTACGTCAACGGGAATTCACTGGTAACAATTGATGGAAACGGGAATTCAGTTCCCGACGACAAACAAACAGCAAAATCAGATGCGCTCGTAGGAGTTGAGTATATGACTACGGGTATAATTTCGGCCAACAACTTCCCTCCTAAACACTTAGCTCTTGCCAGTCAGATAGGTTCTGTATGGGCATTAGCTTACCAGCGACGTACCAAAAAATTATTTACCGCTACCGTTATTAAACGGCACATGAGTTTTGGACCACTCGGTTCGGGGGGGATCTATGCCACCGATATGACGACAAATACCACATCTAGCTTTATCGATGTTCGAACAATCGGGATTGATACGGGCGATGACCCTCATAGCGGTCTATTCGGAGACAAAACACAACCCAGTACTGATTCGGGTCCAGTGCAGGCTATGGGCCGAAGCAGTTTTGGTGGTATGACTATGTCAGAGGACGACAAGACCCTTTATTTTGTCAACCTTAAAGACCGCAGACTGTATAGTCTGTTCATAGATTCTCCGGCCCGTACGCCAACAGCAGCTGATGTAAAATCGTGGGCAATCCCCGACCCGGGTTGCTCAAATGGCGATTTCCGGCCCTGGGCGGTCAAAATGTATCATGGCAAATTATATATCGGCGTAATCTGCTCGGCTGAGACATCACAGCAACAGAGCGATCTGAAGGCGACGATCTATAAGGTTGATCCAACGGTTGCCAATCCAGTATTTGAAACAGTTCTCTCATTCCCGATTGACTTTCGCAGGGGGCCAGCCGATAACACGTACGATCCGGCAAGTCCTGATGTTACCTGCCTTAAATACGACCACTGGCTACCCTGGACGAATGCATGGCCTGCGCCCTGTGGGCAAGGTCTGAATCCATATTTTGTTATGCTTCCCCAACCTATTTTATCGGACCTGGAGTTTGACGAACAGGGCTCGATGATAATTGGCTTCATGGATCGATTCGGCTACTTAACGGGTATTGCTAACCATGACCCGCAGGGTAACGGCTCCTACGATGGATTTTCGGGTGGCGATTTGCTAAAAGCATATAATAACAACGGCACCTTTGAACTGGAAAAAAATGGCAAGGTTGGCAACCAGACTGGCAGTGGCGTTAGTAATAATGAAGGGCCGGTTGACTCGAACGGGCAAGGGGGCGAATTCTTTGGTGAGGACGTATGGATGTTTCTTGGTCACCCAGGCCACTCTGAGGTAACGAATGGTGCCTTATCGTACCTTCCTGGCTACCGCGAAATTACAACTTCTGCGTTCGACCCAATCTCTGATATATACAAGTCGGCTGGTCTCAAAGTCTTTGATGCCTATAACGGTACTACTAAACGCAACTCTGTCATTTATACGCTAACCGATGGGTCGTTTGGTAAGGCGGCTGGCTTAGGCGATAACGTCATCCTTTGCGATCCGGCTCCGGTTGAAATTGGTAACCGTATTTGGTTCGATGATAACCGGGATGGCATTCAGGATGCTTACGAGCCGGGTGTCGACGGGATTGTGATAACCCTGCATGATATGGAAAATGGCGGTGCTCAGATTGCATCCCAGACAACCCATGATGGCGGTCAATTTTATTTCAACAATACTACCGTCCCATCCGGCCTAGTGTTTGACCATAAGTATGAAATGCGGATGGACACTGCCCAGCTACCCTTACTGGATATTACGCTGGGCGGAGTCAATCAAATTACGCCAGCGGGTGGCCGGCTGGCAGCGCGTGGAGCCCGAGTTGCGGCCGCGACTGCACCACGCCATTATTTTATTTCTCCCGCCAACCGTTCCGATGGTAGTGCAGATTCTTATCTCCGCGACTCTGATGGCAAGTTGGTAGGATCATCGGCTGTTATCACCGTAACAACCCAGAATGCTGGCCAGAACGATTTCACGTATGACTTGTCCGTTTATTCCTGCCCGGAATTAATGAATGAGAAAGATACAATTACCGTCTGTGAGGGCTCTTCAGTTGGGTCAATAGCTACAGCTACCAAGCATTTAAGCCGGGTCGATTCGGTGCGATACGTTCTGTTTACCAGTCCACAATCTGGTACAGCTATGTACGCCAATACGGGCACTATACTTGGTACTGCTTATCCGGATTCAGTAGGCCGAATTGCACTTGCCAATCCGGCGATCAATACGGTGAATGTGCCTCGTCAATATGTTTACGCACTTGTTTACCCTACTCCTGAAAATCCAGTCTGTCGCCAGTCGGGTGAAACCGTTATTGACGTTACACCGGGTTACTCTGTCACCGCAGTAGGGGGCGAATTGACCTGTACGGTACTTTCGGCAACACTAACCGGACAGGCTTTACGTAGAGACGGTTCACCAGCAACTGATGCTATCTATGCCTGGACTGGGCCTAACAGCTTTACTAGTGCGGTTCAGAATCCAGTGGTGACCAGCGCAGGCACTTACACGCTAACCGTTACTAACCCGAATTGCCCCGACAGTTTTACAGCCACTACAGCACAGGTAACCTCAAATACGGTTTCACCAACGTTAAGCACTTCCTTATCGGCTAAGCTTTGCTCAAGCTGCTCAGCCACGCTAACGGCATCGTCGACTGGAGCAACCCTAAGCTGGACGGGACCAAATGGCTTTACAGCTGTGGGGAGCCCTGTTGTTGTAACTACAGATGGTGTCTATATCGCCACAGCGACTAGCGCTAATGGTTGTACCGCAGTCTCCAACCTGACTGTATTGCCTTATGGCTGTCCTCCTTTGTCAGCTTCAGTTACGGGTGGAGAACTAACCTGTTCAGTAAGATCTCTTACCCTCACGAGTGTAGCTCTTAACAGTGATGGTTCCGTGGCTACTACGGCGCTTTACAATTGGACAGGACCAAACGGGTTTACCAGTTCAGCTCAGAATCCTGTAGTAACTAGTGCGGGGAATTACAGCTTGACCGTAAGCAACCCAACTTGCCCAACGCTCCTGACCGGCCTGACAACACAAGTGCTGTCCAACACAGTTACTCCAGCCATAAGTACTTCATTAGTTGCCAAAACCTGTGAGACCTGTATGGCAACGCTTTCGGTTACTACCAGCCCAGGCGCCACGTACGATTGGACCGGTCCTAACGGTTTTACATCGAACAGTGCAACTACGCAGGCAGCTGCCGATGGAACGTACGTGGTAACCGTAACAGGTAGCAATAACTGCCGAATAGCCGCTAATCTCCTTGTTGTACCGTTCGATTGCCCGCCAGCCTTAACCCGGTGTATACCAGTCGTAATCAGGCGAGTTAGATAATACAACGAAAATACAGTCTGTAAAGCCTCCAAAGCGCAACCTTTGGAGGCTTTTTGCGTGTTAATAAAGTATGATGCGGGGCGTTTCCCGCAAAACAGGCGGGTTTCTTTCCGCATTACATTGTATGCAACTATTTGATGTCATTATCGTTGGCGGTGGTCCTTGTGGACTGGCGGCAGGTATCGAAGCAGCTAAAGCGGGGCTGAGCCATCTCATTCTCGAAAAAGGTAGCCTGACCGAATCAATTCGGCAGTATCCACGCCGGATGCGCTTTTTCTCTACGGCTGAAAACATCGAAATCGGTGGTCTGCCCTTCCCAATATCGGGTGTGAAAGCCGGGCGCGACGAAGCGCTCCAGTACTATCGCAAGGCAGCCGCTTATTATAAATTGAATTTCAACCTATTCCAGGAAGTCTGGGAGGTCACGAAAACGGGGGATTTATTTACGGTTACAACAACCGCCGGCGAACGCTATCTGGCCCGCAAGGTGATTATGGCAACTGGCTATTTCACCCGTCCGCGCTGGCTCAATATTCCCGGCGAAAATCTGCCGAATGTTTCTCATTACTACGATGAGCCATTCCGCTATTCGTTTACGAACGTTGTCATTATTGGCGCGTCGAACTCGGCAGTAGAAGCTGCGCTTGAACTCTATCGGCACGATGTCAATATCACGGTAATCCACCGGGGCGAAAACTTTCGGAACACGGTTAAGTACTGGCTAGTGCCTGATGTAAAGAACCGGGTGAAGGAAGGAAAAATCAAAACTGTATTTGATTCCTGCGTAACCCAGATCGATTCGAAATTCGTAACGATTACGAACCTGAAAACAGGCGAAGAAAGCCAGATACCCGCCGATTTTGTCTTTATCCTGACGGGTTATATTCCCGATGCTGATTTATTAAAACGGTGCGGAATTGAGCTTGATGAGACAACACAAGTACCGGTTTATAATAAAGAAACCTTTGAAACAACGGTGCCGGGGTTATACGTCTGCGGAACGGTGTTAGCCGGAATTTACACCGAGAAAGTCTTCATCGAAAACGGGCGCGAACACGCCCAGGCGATTATCGACCACATCATGGGCCGGGAGGTGCACAAAGTGGCTGAGTTGATTCAGCGAATTTGATTAAAAAACCTAAAAGGTCTCTGAGACCTTTTAGGTTTGAAGTGTTCAACTACCAGGTCCGTTTACTCATCACTTTATCTAATTCAGCTCGGGTCATGCTGCCCAATTCTGGATGCTGACTTAGCCATTTCAGAAATTCGGTTTTAATTTCGTCGGTCCACTGACTATCGATTTGGCCAGTTGTGTAACGACCCGATTTAACTGATTCGAAACCAAACTGGTCCTTCCGCGTGACGAATTCGCAGGTAGTGATTACCTGTTCGGCCATATGCGCCGGAACGAATAAAACGCCTTCACGCTGCGCAATCACCAGATCGCCGGGCATAACCATAGCGCTACCGATACGTATAGGCGCATTTAATCCCATCAGCACCATTTCTTCAATGAACGACGGATGAAAATCCCGAACGAACGCGTTGAAGCCTTTAATATTTTGTAGCTCCTGAAGGTCGCGGGCAGCCCCGTTAAACACAACGCCGTTACCTGTTTTGCTGAAAATGGCATTGCCTAAGGTAGCGCCCATAAGGGTGCCGCCACCAATTTTCCCGAAGGCGTCGGCTACATATACATCCCCTTTGGTCAGGGTTTCGATTGGCCAGGCGTTGGTGTTTCCTTTACGGCCCTGTTTGGTAGTCCCCCGTTCCTTAATAAGCTTTTCTACATCAGGTCGGCTGGGCATAAACATGGCCGTGACTGCCCGACCAATCACTGGTGCATCATCTTTAATCAGCTTCCAGCCGCCTTCGTATTGGTTGGTGTACCCTTCATTTTTTAACACCGTCCAGGCATCATCAAGGCCGATATTCTTAGCTCTTTCCAGCAGCGCATCCGGAATTTTCGGACGGCCATCGGCAAAGCGTTCACCTTTCCATTCTGAGGTTAAAAACGTTAATTCTTCTTTTGAAATGGTTTGAGCAAACAAGGAGTTTCCGGCACAAACCACAGCGCCCAATAGCAGTAAACGGATAATTCTGGATTTCATACAAACAAATTATGCTTTTAAGACATGTCAATTCTGCTGACTCCAACAAGAAATGGAACGCTGATGACGCAGATCAGGCAGATTTACTATGATTTTTATCAGCGCAAATCTACTTAATCAGCGTCATCAGCGTTCCATTTTTAAGCGCTACATCAAATAAATCAATGCCCTTCTTTGGCTAAATAGGCGTCAATATCTTTTTGGGTAATCGCTAATTTTTTGGGATACTTAGCTACCCAGTCTCTGAATTCTCCTTTGATTTTGTCACTCCAGTCACCGTGGATTTCGCCGGATGGGTATTTGCTCTGCTGAAGTAAGTAACGTTCAAATTCATCACGCAGACCAACCATCTCCGATTCGGAGACTAAGCCTTCAACCAAATGCGCCGGAATAAACACGACGCCGTACTCGTTGGCGAAAACCACATCGCCGGGCAGCACGGTCACTTCCCCTATTCGGATGGGCGCATTGATGGATGTCGGCGTCATGTCTTTAATGTAGGACGGATCGTGGCCTTTTATCCAGGCATTAAAACCTTTCGTATCTTTCAACTCCTGCATATCCCGGATGGAACCGTAAAAAATGACCCCTTTACCGGTTTTGCCGTAAATCGCATTACCAAGGCTTGAGCCAATCAGCGTACCATCTTTGACCTTGCCATAGCCATCAGCCACGTAAATGTCTCCCTTTGTTAAAATATCGATCGGCCAGATATTGATACCACCCTTCTGCGAACGTCCTTCAGCCTTCCCCTGCGACCGCACTAAACTATCGAGGTCAGGACGGGTAGGCATAAACTGTGCTGTAACGACCCGGCCTGTCATGGTCTCGCCTGGTTTTAGAATAACCCAGTCTTTTGCGACCTGATTACGGTAACCTTTTTTGCCCAGATAACCCCAGACTTGTTCCAGTGTGCAATTCTGCAAGCGCTCCAAAACTAAGTCGGATACTTTCGGGCGGCCATCCGCAGAGCGTTCGCCTTTCCAGCCGGACGTCAAGGCGGTTACGTATTCTGGCGATGAGCCCACTCGCTGCGCCTGAGCCGAAAAGGTCCCCAGAAATGCTATCGCCAATGCGGATAAAGTTCTCGTTAACACGGCTTTTCGTAGAACCCGTTTTTTCATATTAGTAGGAAGGAATTAAATCGATTATGTACATAAAAGCCAGTTGGATAAGTAAAATACTGCCATTAGTTCATTTTAAAGAGGATTAGCCATTAACCACGATCAATTCGTTTCTCATGAAAAATATATTCTCTCGTTTAAAGCCATCCGACCAGCCGTCTGATCGCCGTGACTTTCTGCGTAACGCCGGGCTAAGTGGTTTATCGCTTGGTTTCCTGTTCGATAAACATCCGTTTTCGGCAGAACAGGAGTTGGAATTTATTACTCAGAAAGTGCCCCGCGACTCAAAGCCGTCTGATTTGAAGATTACGGATATGCGTGTGGCGGTACTGGCTGGCGTTCCGTTTACAAGCCCTATTATCCGTATTGATACAAACCAGGGTTTGGTTGGCTGGGGAGAGGTCCGCGACGGCGCTAGTGCCAATTATGCGCTGACGCTGAAAAGTCGAATTCTCGGAAAGAATCCCTGTAACGTAGAACAGATTTTTAAGCAGATCAAACAGTTTGGCGGGCAAAGCCGGGCTGCTGGCGGGGTTTGTGGCGTTGAAATGGCGCTATGGGATTTAGCTGGTAAAGCCTACAATGTTCCTGCCTATCAATTACTCGGCGGCAAATACCGAGATTTCATTCGGTTATACGCTGACACGCCCGAGGCAGACACCTACGAGGGTTTCGCCCAAAACATGAAAAAGCGCCGTGATCAGGGATACACGTTCCTGAAGATGGACTTCGGCATCGGCATGCTGGCCGATCAGCCAGGAATGCTGGTTAACGCTAATAACTGGAGTGTAAAGCGGCAATGGAGTGATGCAGAGCCCGGTAAGCTGGGCAATTATGCTAATACTAAACACCCATTTACGCGCATTCAGGTAACTAAAAAAGGGCTGGACCGCCTAGCCGAACACGTCGGTAAAGTGCGCGAAATTGTTGGTTATGATATGCCCCTGGCGGCTGACCATTTTGGGCATTTCGACGTTAACACAGCAATTCAGATTGGTAAAGCAGTCGAGCCTTTCCGATTGGCCTGGCTGGAAGATCTGGTCCCCTGGTTCTACACCGACCAGTGGAAACAAATCTCTGATGCCATTGATACGCCAACACTGACAGGTGAAGATATTTACCTGAAAGATGGCTTTAAGAAACTCATCGACGCTCGTGCAGTCGATATGATTCACCCAGATTTAGCTACATCGGGTGGTTTGCTGGAAACCAAAAAAATCGGCGATTACGCCGAAGAAGCTGGCATCCCGATGGCTATGCACTTTGCCGGTTCGCCGATTTCTATGATGGCAAACGTTCACTGTGCAGCTGCTACAGAGAACTTTGTTGCGCTTGAACACCATGGCGTCGATGTGGCTGGCTGGGAAGACATCGTTACGGGCACCAAACCGATCGTTGAAAAAGGGTTTGTTCGCGTACCGGAGAAACCCGGCTTGGGCGTAGACCTCAACGAAGATGCCGCCAAGAAATTCCTTAAAAAAGGTGCTACGTGGTTCGCTCCCACAGACTCCTGGAACACACGCGACTCCGCCGACCGGGAGTGGAGCTAATTTCAGTGAGCAGAGAACAGCCAGCAGTGATCAGTATGTAGCTTTATCAGCTTATCTACTAATCACTGCTGGCTGTTCTCTGTAAAAAGGTTTTCTAGCGCATTGTTCAAATCACTATATTGGTATTGAAAGTCAGTTTCTTCACTGATGCGTTTGTTCAGCACATAATTGCCGCCCGTAACAACGATAGCCATTTCGCCGTACATAAGTCGGATGGCGAAATCGGGAATGTTCGGCAACAAAAGCGGTCGATGCATCACTTTAGCGACAGCCCGCGTCATGGCTTCGTTCGTAACTGGGGTGGGACTAACCGCGTTATAAACGCCTTGCCATGATGAATTAGCAATCGCTTGGATAATCAGCCGACATAAATCGTCGAGGTGAATCCATGACATATATTGCTGCCCAGACCCAATAGGAGCTCCGGCTCCTAATCGAATAGGTTGAGCTAGTTTGGGTAAAGCTCCTCCCCCCATCGTTAGTACAATTCCTATCCGAAACTTTACCGTACGAATACCCAAGGCCGCGATTTGCTCTTCAGACCGCTCCCAGGCTCGCACGACCTGCGCCATAAAATCGCTGCCACCTTCGCTGGTTTCTGTGAGCGGTCGGTCGCCGGTATCCCCACCGTAATAACCGATGGCAGAAGCGCCAATGAAAGATTTTACCCGATGTGTATTGTGGCTTAGCGCCTGCGCTAATAACTCAGTCGACTGAGTACGACTGTTTATGATTTGATCTTTGCGTTCGTCAGTCCAGCGTTGGTCAGCAATACCTTCGCCAGCTAAATGAACAACATGGTCAGCGTTACGAATGGCCTGAGGATCAATGTGCCCTTTTTGAATATCCCATTGATAAACGTTTACACGCGATGGAGGATTGGTAGCCGTAACGACCGGTCGAATCGTTTCGCCAGCATTAGCCTTACGGCTTAAGAGGGCAACCTGATAACCTTGTTGAAGTAGCAACTCTGTAAGGCGACGACCGATTAAGCCAGTGCCGCCCGTAATTAAAACTGTTTCAGCCATAGCGGATTGTGGAATCTATCCCTACCTAACCCGCTATACGTATGTGGGGTTTAAGATTAACCGGAAAACAGTTTTACATACTCCACTCTTTGGGCAGTCCCAGTTGTCGGGCATAATGTGCCGGAGCGGTTACATGAACCCACCGCAGCAGATTGTTGATGTCATCCGCAAACTCGATGTGATAATCAGGGTCGAGTTTGACTACTTTTTTTAATACCTGGTCCGTACGTTTGGCTATGTATTCGGCCGCTTTATCGGTACGGGAGTTATACTTTTGAAGTAAGTGGGCGTTACGGTCGTAGAACGTATTAAGCATATAAAGCATCAATTCGACTTCGCCGTATTTATCTTTCGTCACTTTCAGATGACGGCTTATATAGCCGCTCACGGTGCGCATATCCATCATGAGCCAGCCTGCTGAATCAGCGTGCAGATTGGATGTCCGGTCGATGAAATCACGAATTAATGCACGTCGGTCGTCAATAGTTTTTCCGCCTTCAACCAATTCAAACTGAAGGCGTTCGGTTAAGACAGCATCTTTGGCAATAAGCCGCAACAGCAGCTTATCTTTCTCCACGCCCGACATCCGGACAATGGCTTTTTTGAGGTCAGGTTCGAGTGCTGCCACGTTTTGAATGACAACCGGGTCGCCGGTGCGATTGTAAATGATGAGTGATGAATGCGGTGGCTAATTTAATTCATCATTATTCTATACACCTACTGTATCACCTTCGTCAGCTCGGATTTTCTCTTCGACATACAGGATGATCTCGGTTGCGATGTCCTTACCTGTTGCCATTTCGATGCCTTCCAGGCCTGGTGACGAGTTAACTTCCAGCACAAGCGGACCGCGTGCTGAGGGAAGCATATCGACACCAGCCACCTTTAAGCCCAATGCGCGGGTTGCCTGGATGGCCGTCTGCTCTTCCAGCGGAGTTAATTGCACAGCTACAGCATTCCCACCCCGATGGATGTTGGACCGGAATTCACCTTCTACCCCTTGCCGTCGCATAGCTCCCACAACGCGCCCCCCTACAACGAAAGCCCGTAAGTCAGTCCCCTGTGCTTCGGCCACAAATTCCTGGATTAACACATTCTTTTTCAGGCCGTAAAAAGCTTCGATAGTCGATTTAGCCGTCTGAATCGTTTCAGCCAGTACCACCCCAATACCCTGTGTACCTTCCAGCAGCTTGATTACGACTGGCGGCCCGCCCACGATCTTAATAAGCTGGGTAATGTCGCCATTTTTGGGGTGGTTAGCAAAGACTGTTTTGGGCAATTCGACGCCTGCTTTCGACAATACCTGTAAACTTCGCAGCTTGTTACGTGCCCGCACGATAGCCTGCGACTTGGCAGTTGTGAACACATTCATCATTTCAAACTGCCGGACTACTGCACTGCCATAGTCGGTTACAGAAGCGCCAATGCGCGGGATAATCGCATCGAATGGATCTAATTCCTGGCCCTGCAATAACACCGACGGTCGGCCGCCTTCGATCATGACCTGACAATGGAGATGATTCACCAGAACGCTTTCGTGACCGCGCTGCTTGGCAGCCTCCATAAGACGTCTGGTGGAGTATAAATTTGAGTTAGCCGATAAAATGGCAATACGCATGAAAGTCGATAGTCAAAAGTTGGCAGTCGATAGTCAAGGGGCGGAAGTTAGTCAGGGACAAATAGTGGTGGTATGTTGATGTTAGCCGTTCATAGGGCGCTGGCTTTTATCCTCAGCTACGGGTTGACGACGTCTGGCTGACGATTTACGACTGACGATCTTTTGATTGTACGATAAGTTTGTTTGTGATACGTCCACGATAAAGCGATTTCGGAGAAGTTTTCGCCCCAACAATACAGGATTTTTGAGCCTCTCCCTATCCGCAAGTGTGAATTCAGCTCGAATAATACGACCGAACAACACGATTCGGGTTTCAATAACATATCGCTTTTCAGCTACACCAAACGAGTTGCGAATCATACGCTGACTAAACTTATCGCTGTAAAACTGTCGGCTGGGTGCCCCTGTTTTATCAATTAACCAAAAACTTAGCATCGTGCGCTCCCCCTCCCGCACCAATTGAATATCCTTACAATGCAACGCTGATGTAAAAGCCCCCGTGTCGATTTTTGCCGGCACATCAAACCATCCCAAATCTGGAAAATCAACCAGATCGGTCATGCCAATAATCTGCCGGGATTTGGAAGTTTTCATAAGGAAGTTTTAAAGTTGTAGGGTTATAAAGTCTTGAGGTCATGAACTATACAACTCCATAACCATACAACTTTTCAACTTTATAACTATGTCCTAATCAGCCGGCTAAAGGTGAGCGACAAATCCAGCATAATCATTTTGGCGCGAGCGTTTCGTTCGAGGTGGTAGGCCGCTTCAGCCAGATCAGCCACAATTCGTTCGATATGATTGATAGTTAACACTTTGGCAAAGTTTTTTACAAAAGCCATTTCTGCGTCGGGCAAACGAAGTAATGCGCTTGCCCCTTGCTGCCATAGAAATAAATCGCGGTATAATCGAGTGCTGTACTCCAGCAGGCCCTTTTGCTTTTCCTTACTGAAGCTATCGAACTGGTCAGCCTGTTTGATAAGCGAGATCAAATCCTGCCGATAACAGGTGCGCATCCATTCAGCAAACCACGTATGTTGATCAGCACTCGTATCTTGGTCCGACTGACTTTGCTGGCGGCTCAATTGCAACGCTTCGGCAAGATTCCCATCGGCAAGATAAGCCAGTCGTCGGGCGGTGGTTTCATCGAGATTCTGGTACTGACGTAAGTAAGTAGCTACCTCTTCGTCGGTAAAAGCCTGAACTGCCACTCGTTGCGTTCGCGACAGGATGGTAATCAGCAGTTTATCAGGCTGATTCGTAACCAGCAGAAAAAGCGTCTGGGAAGGTGGCTCCTCCAACACTTTTAGTAACGCATTAGCCGACGTCACGTTCATCAGTTCGGGCAGCCAGATGAGCATAATTTTGTAGGCTCCTTCGTACGATTTCAGCGATAGCTTCTGCAAAATATTACGAGCTTCCTCCGCCGAAATATTCCCCTGCTTGTTATCCGCACCTACTGTTTCAAGCCATTCCGATAGCGTTCGATACGGTTGTTCGAGCAGAAATTTGCGCCAGTCGGTTAAATACGCTTCCGATGTTTTCCCCTTCGCCAGATTTGCTACCGGAAAAACCATGTGCAAATCAGGGTGCACCAGCTTTTGTATTTTTATACACGACGCACACCGACCGCAGGAATCCTCCGCCGGCTCGCCGGACCGTTGCCGATCTTCGCAGTTAACATATTGCGCTAAAGCCAGCGCCAGCGCCAGATTAGCACTACCGGTTGGTCCATCGAACAAAAGCGCATGAGCCAGGTGGTTTGTACGCACTGCCCGCAACAGCAGTTCTTTGGATGCGTCCTGACCAATAATTTCAGAAAATTGCATAATACTAAAGCGAAGTAACGCGGTAAGGCGGCCTTACTTCACAGGTTAAACGAGCTGTTGATGTCAATCGATCGGGTTCTTTCGAGCGTAAAAATTTCCCGCAGTATATCCTTTTCGATTTCACTAAAGGGCTCTTCCCGGCGTTTGAAAGCTTCGGCAGCTACGTGCAGCGCCTTATCAAGCCGGTAGGTTGTAAATCCATCAATGGCCCCTCCCCACGAGAATGACGAGACGTGTTTGGGCTGGAAACCACTCCCAAAAACATTAGCACTAACGCCCACCACCGTACCGGTGTTGAACATCGTACTAATACCAACTTTGGTAAAATCACCGATCATTAATCCACAAAAAATGCGGCCGGTATCTTCCAGTTGACGGGTAGCGTAGGAATAGAGTTTAACGTTGCTGTAATCGTTTTTGAGGTTCGAATTATTAACATTAGCGCCCAGATTACACCATTCGCCAATGACTGAATTACCCAGAAATCCGTCGTGAGCTTTATTACTATAGCCAAAGAAAATGGAGTTCCCTACCTCACCTCCAACCTTGCAAAAAGGGCCGATGGTTGTGTTACTCCGCATTTTTCCGCCCCAGTTAACGGTCGATCCTTCACCCAATGAAAACGGCCCAATTACAATTGATCCTTCACTAATAGTCGCGTCACGACCTATATAAATAGGCCCACCTTCAGCATTAAGTACTGAGGCCCGAATTGTAGCGCCTTCTTCTATAAAAATATTTTCGGGCGCATAACACCGCGTGAAGGGGTCTGTAATTGGCTGCGACGTTCGCCCTGCTGTTAACCGGGCAAAGTCGGCGCGGATTTGATCGCCATTCTGGACGAAAATATCCCACACATGACAAACGATAGTTAATGGCTCGGTAAATGCCTGAAAGTTATATTCATCATTGACCGTGGGTGGTGTTTTCAGCACCTTATCCGTCCGCAGAGCCAATACCATCCCATCATCAGTAATTAATCCAGCACCAGCAGCCAGCCCGTTAATCGCATCAATCAACGATTGGGTTGGGCAAACTGCTCCGTTCACGTACCAGTTATCACCACTGGCCTGCTGCGGAAACTTTGCCTGTAGGTAAGGTTCGGTCAGAAAAGTGGGGCTCTGATTCAGCCAGATAGCCCATTTTTCAGCCAGCGTTAGAATACCAATGCGAATATTAGCTACCGGACGCGTGAATGTAAAGGGCAGTAACGCCGTCCGAATAGTGGGATCATCAAATAAGATCAGGGTAGCCATAGCGTACGATCATCAGGCAGCAAATATCTAACCTTAATTTGGAAAAACGGAACGTATAAGCGGTTGCCTTTTTATTAAAAGAATTTAGCCGTAGTGGTTAATTTTACCAACTCTATGAACGCTCCCTCTATCGATACAGCTGTTCAACGTATTGCCGACTGGCAGGAAAAATCCGGTCTGTTTCCGTCGTTTCGCAGCAATGCGGCTCTGCGTTACCAGCGGACAGATATAAACGTTTTTTTCACGGCTATCACCATTTTTACGCTTCAACAAGTACGCTCGTCGGTAAGCCCTATAACACAACAGTTAATTGATCAAATACAGAAGCGAGCTGTGGTAGCCTATCCATTGTTTCAGAATAAAGACGGCTTAAAAACCTATAATTTCTGGCCAACCCGTCCATCACGACATTTTCCGGATGGGTACATTTTCCACCGGTTTGACCACTTTCGGATTCCCGACGACATTGACGATACGGCAATGGTTTATCTAACCATAACCCCCACGTCTAACGAGTTGCACTGGCTCAAAACTAAATTAAGTCAACACGCGAACCTTAGTCAGGGCCGACAAGTTCGCAACACTTACACCGATTACCGCCAGTTGCAGGCTTATTCAACCTGGTTTGGCAAGAACATGGGTATTGATTTTGATGCCTGCGCGCTGAGTAATATCCTGTACTGTATTTATCACCACAATTTATCTCATAATCAACACGATGTAGATTCATTAATTTATCTTCGTTCAATTGTTGAGTCAAGACGCTATGTATCAGAGCCGTTTAACTGCGCTCCCCATTACGCTCGTGCGTCGCTCATTATTTACCACTTGGCCCGGTTGATGGCGGCATTTACAATTCCTGAATTGGAACCAATCCGCCCAACGTTGATCGCTGATGCCCAACAGAAACTTACCCAGGCTACCAATCGATTAGAGCAGATTATTTTATCTACGGCTTTGTTGCGTTTAGGTGGTCATCCACTAACGATCGACTTAACCAACATTGAACAAGATTTTACCACCTTTCACTTTTTCATTGCTGGACTGCTAACGGCTTACGAACAGCCGTGGCTCCGTCGATTCGCTAACCGTCCAATCACACAAATGCGGTGGCAATGCGACGCACATAACTGGGCGCTGGTAGCAGAATACCTTTTTTTAAACAGTGAGGTTGGGTCCTTACACCCGCCCTAGCGAGGCTTCTCAAAACCGAGTTTATACTTGCTGGCTCGGTTTTGAGAAACCTCGCTAGGTAAGATATGGTATCTGACACCACTTAGAAATCACAGCCCCATTCCGCCATCTACGAAGATCGTTTGCCCGGTAATGTACCGACCCGCATCGGAGCAGAGCAAAACGGCCATAGCGGCAATGTCTTCGGGTTTACCGGGCGCACCAGCGGGTATATTCATGCGAGCACTAATGTGATCAGGAACGGGGGGCGTGGGTTCGGCAATGCGGGGTGTGTCGATTACACCTGGCGACAGATTATTGACCGTAACCCGTTTGTCGATCAACTGTAGCGCCAGATTACGGACAGTGTTAGCCACAGCGGCTTTCGTTCCGGCATAGACAATCATGGCCGGATGTGGTTTCTCTTCCTGAACACTTCCAATCGTTAGAATACGACCCCAGCCACGTTCCACCATGTTGGGTGCAAAACACTGCATTAGTAACAACGTCGATTTCCAGTTAGCGTTGACCTGTTTATCGAATTCGTCAGGAGTCGTATCATCCCAATTCTCAGGTAATTGCACGGATGCATTAGTTACCAGAATATCAATCGGGCCGAAGGGCTCGGTAGCCTCCTTAAATAAGGTGCTAATGGCATCGATTTGGGTCAAATCCCCTTTAACAACCTCACTCTTAACCCCTTTTTGCCGAACCTGCTCCGCTACCTGCTGAGCTTCTTCATCACCGTGTCGGTTATGCACGATCACATTCGCACCAAATTCTGCTAACGCCAGCGCAATTGCCTGACCAATACCCTGACTAGATCCCGTTACCAGTGCGTTCTTTCCGGAAATGTTGAATAAATCCTTAACCATGAATCGTAACTGCTGATGCTTAGTATAGCCAGATTAATAACTAGGTAAGACAGGGAATAGGTTAAAAACTTTATTCAGCAACTTACCCTACTAGCTTCCAACCCTCGAATAAGAAACTGAATCATAGGCCCTAGCAATGGTTTGTTTCTCAAACTAAACTCGGAAAAACTATGAAAAAGACCGGTCTACTTGCGATCTGTCTGGTTTGGCTGTCGGCCTGTGAAAATGCCAAGCAAACCAGCTCACCTTATCCTTCTTCTTACTCAAACTACGCATCGTCAGACATGATAGCAGGCGGTGTCCCTGCTGGCACCGAGAAATACAACACCATCGTAGAAAATCCATTCGTGGAAGTAGCCCAGGAAGCGACCTCTACCTTTTCGATTGATGCCGATGGCGCGTCGTATGCTAATGTCCGGCGGTTTCTGAGCACGAATACGAAACCCGTAGCCGACGCTATCCGAACGGAGGAACTAATCAATTATTTTCCGCTTAACTATGCCGATCCAGCCGACGGTCGGCCTGTTGCGGTCAATGGCGAGGTTAGCAGTTGTCCCTGGGACGCTACACATAAACTGATCCGGGTTGGGCTAAAAGGCCAGTCGATTGCAAAGGAGGCTCTGCTGCCTTCCAACATTGTCCTGCTGGTTGATGTGTCGGGTTCGATGGGCGAGTCTAATAAATTGCCCCTGCTTAAAGAAGCCTTGCCCAGCTTCGTAGATAATCTGCGCCCACAGGATAAGGTTGCTATCGTTACGTATGCCGGGCAGGCAGGGGTAGTACTCGAAGCTACGAGCGGTTCCAACAAAGCGAAAATAAAATCAGCTATCAGTCAGTTAGGAGCGGGTGGCAGCACGGCGGGTGCTCAGGGAATCATCACGGCTTATGACCTTGCCCAGAAGAATTTTGTGCAGGGCGGCAATAACCGTGTCATTTTGATGACGGATGGCGACTTTAACGTAGGGCCTAGCAGCCAGCAAGAATTAGTTGATCTGATTGTCAGCAAACGGGATAAAGGAATTTTTCTGACTACAGTAGGCGTAGGAACGGGTAATCTGAATGACGCAATGATGGAACAAGTGGCCGATAAAGGAAATGGTAATTATGAGTACATCGACAACCTGAAACAGGCCCAGAAAGTATTTGTAGAGGAATTTAGTAAGTTTTACACAGTCGCTTCCGACGTGAAGGTCCAATTAACCTTCAATCCGGCTCAGGTGAAATCGTATCGGCTGATTGGTTATGAAAATCGCCTGCTGAAAAACGAAGATTTTATGGACGATAAGAAAGACGCTGGGGAGATCAACTCCGGCCAGACCATTACGGCTTTGTATGAAATCGTGCCAGCGGCCTCAGCTACTACACTGGACCCGGTCATCCGGAAGTCCACGCCAACGTTCACAATTAATTTCCGGTATAAGCAACCCACCGCTACTACCAGTCAGGCGATGGATCTCCAGATTTTCGACAATACGATTGATTTTCGGCTGGCGAGCGAAAATATGCGCTTTGCTGCGGCTGTGGCCGCTTATGGTCTGGTCTTGCGAAATTCAGCCTACAAAGGTAATGCTAGTTACGATCTAGTGCGTGAGTGGGCATCGTCAGCCCGGCAATATGACCCATACGGATACCGACAAGAGTTTATTCAACTGGTTGATAAGGCTAAATCAATGTAAGCGCAGTTTTGTCATTCTGACCGGTCCGCACTGGCGGACCAAAAACTACTTATATCCAGAAGATTAGATAGATTCACAATCAATATGTCTTCGTCATATCATCCGGAATAGCCAGGACAAAATCAGCCAGATTACGATTATCAGCAGCTGGTTTATCAGCGTCTGGTATTTCAACCGAGGATAATGTAAGAATTTTTAAATCAGGCTTTTGCTGACGCAGGTACCAAACAATTCCCTCAAAGTTCTTGGAATGATAATCCCCATTAAAATGCAACAACGTCTGTCCGGGTTTTAAACTTTGCAGGATAAAGTGCGCCATCGTTGCATCTTTAATCGCCTGCGCACGGGCAAAATTTGCGGCCATATCTGGGGGCCCGTGCGACGATGTAGTTTGCTTTCCAGCCCCGCCATGTGCTGAATCGCCGTTCATCATATCCATCATGCCCTTGTAGCCGGGTAGAGTCAGGTCAACAGTTAAGGGGAGCGGAGCCATTTGGCGTTTTCCTGCGGCAGAAACCGTATCGAGAGCCGCCAGCCCCTGTCGGGAAACCAGTCGGGCATACTGGCGCGGAACGTTGGTAGCGACGAATGGAATATGCTGCTCGCGCGCGAAGTCGGCAATAGGCTTGTAATCCGTATCAAAATTAGGCCAGAGTCGAGCCTGAGCCGCCAGCTCCTTGCTGGTAATCTGTCCCTGTATGTACTTTTCGAGCACTGTCTGATTGTCTGCTTCAAACATTTCGGCACCGAGTACCAGAGCTCCTTTTTTGGAAGCCTGTAACTCTTTAGTTAACTCCAACTCAAGCCAGTGGCAAATGGGATTATTATGCAGCTCACCAAACAACACCACATCCGCTTCGGATGCCTGACGTACTAATTTAGCGAACGAAGTCGATTTCAGATTAGCCGTATATAAACGATAAGCTGGCTTATCAGCCCGAAACGAGAAGGATACCAGACAGAGCAGAAGCAGCGTAAAGCGCATGAGTATAATCGATGAAAGAAAGCGAAGATAGTTAAGTCTGCTTAACTTAACGGCGGATTCTGCTATCTGATGCCTTTTTGTAACTTATCGGAACTACATTTGGTTACCTATTCTGCTGCCTCTTGCTCATGAATCTGTTAGAAAATCTTCGCCAGTTTTCGACCTTAGAAAACGTCCCGGACAGTCAGCTTCAGTGGTTTATTGACCGCGCCGAAGAAATAACATTTCCAGCAGGGACTGTCGTTTATAAACCCAACGAACCGGTTGATTATCTACTACTTCTCTTAGAAGGACGTCTTCGGATAGATACCGGTGGCGGAGTTGGTGACGAATTGATCATATATGACACCCATTCGATTTTAGGTGTGTTACCGTTTTCGCGAATGAAGAGCATTCCGAACCGTATGGTAGCTGAAAAATCGACACATATACTTCGGCTTCATCGCAAGCATCTGCACGAATTAATTCAGATGGGTTATGAATTTACCGAAGCGCTGGTTCACCAGATGACTACCCGCGTTCGGGATTTTACGAAGCTGACTCAACAGAACGAAAAAATGATGTCGCTGGGCCGATTATCGGCGGGCTTAGCGCATGAATTGAATAATCCGGTAGCAGCCGTCGTTCGCTCGACCGATACACTCAAAACGCATCTTCGCGCCACTCCCGAAGCGTTCAAAACCGTCATGAGCCTTAAGTTGAATGATGAACAGGTCGATTCGGTAGGAACATTTTTCTTTAAGAAAGTCGATCAGCAACGGGCCGCTAACCGACAGTCATTAACGCTACTGGAGCGTAGCAGCCTGGAAGATGAATTGACGGATTGGCTCGACGATCATGGACTGGACGATGGAACAAGCCTCGATCTGGCCGGGCCGCTGGTTGAATTTGGTTTTACCGTCGATGACCTGGACTGGATTCTGGAAAAACTTGGCGATGATAATTTGCTGGGGGTAACCAATTGGCTGGTGAATAATCTGGTGACGGAGAAGCTGGTTATGGATATCAGCGAAGCTTCGAAACGCATTTCTACGCTGGTTGGCTCCATCAAAAATTATACGCACATGGACCGGGGGGCCGGTAAAGAACGCATTCAGTTGGCCGAGGGTATTCAGAACACATTAACCCTGCTGGATCATAAACTCAAGAAGAAACGTATTACGCTGACACTCAATCTGGATCCAACCTTACCAGCAGTTGGTGGTTGGGCAGGCGAACTAAATCAGGTCTGGACAAACCTGATTGATAACGCTATCGACGCCATGCCCGACGGTGGAAAGTTGGAAATCAGCAGTCAGCCTAAAGACCCGTTGAACGGTAAAACCGAAGCGCCGGAATTTATCCTGACCAAAGTGATTGATAACGGCTCGGGTATTCCTGCCGATATTCAGGAAAAAATATTTGAACCTTTTTTTACCACGAAAGAAATAGGCAAGGGCACTGGGCTCGGCCTCGACATTGTACAGGGCATTATAAAACACCATAACGGCTCTATCAAAGTCGACTCACAACCCGGCCGAACCGAGTTTACCGTTTGCCTACCTGTTCAATAAGCGAAAGAGTGAATAGGTGAAACCAACGCACCACCCACTCTTTCGGTCTGAATTCGCTCTTTACTCATGAAACTACCGATCATTTTCTCTATCGACGACGACCCGCAGGTATTGCAGGCAATTCAGCACGATTTACGGCGACAGTATCGAAAAAAATACCGCATTCTAACCACAAGTTCGGCCCGCGAAGCGCTGGATTCATTGCCCGAACTGAAGAAGAAAGGCGAACAGGTCGCCCTGTTTCTGTCCGATCAGCGTATGCCAGATATGACAGGTGTTGAGTTTTTAGCGCAGGCCCGGCAGGTGTTTCCAAATGCCAAGCGGGCGCTCCTAACGGCTTACTCCGACATTGACGCAGCTGTTCGCGCTATTAACGAGGTTCAGTTGGATTATTACATCGCCAAGCCCTGGGACCCGCCCGAAGAAAAACTATATCCGGTGCTCGACGATCTTCTCGACGACTGGCAGTCTGATTACCGCCCTCATCATGGAGGACTCAAGTTGATCGGATACCAGTTTTCACCTCAATCGCACGATTTGAAAGATTTTCTGGCGGGTAATCTATTCCCATATCAGTGGCTCGATATAGAAGGCGATAAACAGGCGGAGGAATTGCTTCATTTACATCAGCTTGAGCGCAGCGATTTACCAGCTATCATTTTGGAGGATGGTACTGCTCTGAAACAACCTACCTTGAGTGATGTAGGCGAAAAGCTGGGTTTGCAGCCGAAAGCATCCCAGAGTTTGTACGATTTGGCCATTATCGGCGCAGGCCCGGCTGGTTTAGCGGCTGCCGTTTACGGCGGTTCTGAAGGTCTGAAAACTATCCTGGTCGATAAACGTGCGCCGGGTGGACAGGCGGGCACCAGTTCGCGCATTGAAAATTACCTCGGCTTCCCAAACGGCTTAAGTGGAGCGGATTTGACCCGACGTGCCATTAGTCAGGCGCAACGGTTTGGCGTCGAATTCCTGGCTCCGCAGGAGGTTGTTTCCATTAAATCGGATGGGCAATACAAGCACATTAACATGGCCGATGGCAGTAAAGTCGTCGCCAGAGCGATTATCCTAAGTACAGGCGTAGCCTACCATAAACTGGAAAACGAAAGCCTGGATAAATACACCGGAGCGGGTGTTTACTACGGCGCGGCCACGACCGAAGCGCTTGCGTTTAAAGATAAACCTGTCTATGTGGTTGGTGGAGGCAATTCGGCGGGTCAGGGCGCTATGTATTTATCGCGGATGGCCTCAGAAGTATTTATCTGTATTCGACGACCTAACCTGACCGAAACTATGTCACAGTATCTAATCGAACAGATTGAAAAGACGCCTAATATTACCGTGCTGGGCTGTACGGAAGTTGTGGAAGGTTTAGGTAATGAGCGACTAGAGTGTCTGGTATTGGAAAATATGGACTCAAAGGAGCGCCAAACCGTACAGGCAGCAGGTCTTTTTATTTTTATCGGGACCAAGCCCTTTACCGATTGGATTGAGATGGATATTATAAAAGACCCCAAAGGATTTATCGCGACGGGTCGTGATCTGGCAAAATATGCTGATTTCAAAAAAGTGTGGCGCTACGATCGGGAGCCATTCGCGCTCGAAACGTGTAGTATAGGCATTTTTGCGGCTGGCGACGTGCGCGCTGGCGCCATGAACCGCGTGGCCTCCGCCGTAGGCGAAGGGGCTATGGCGGTCAGTTTTGTCCATAAATACCTAGCCGAAAACTAAAGCTGATTCCTTTTTTATGCTTAAACAAACCATTTGCGAGCACTTATCATCGTTGACCAACATTCGACTTCCGGACGAATACGTTTGCGAAGAATGCATCAAAACCGGCGATTCGTGGGTGCATCTGCGCACCTGCCAGACCTGCGGTATCACGCTCTGCTGCGACGACTCGCCTAATAAACACGCGACGAAGCACTTCCACGCCAGCGGCCATCCAGTTATCGCGTCGGCCGAACCCGGCGAACGATGGGTCTGGTGTTTTGTCGATGAGCAAATGGCCAGTTATTAAACAAGCCGATTAATTGTTGGTTTACCGTTTATGATTGCTGAACAAACGCTTACCCAGCACTACCTCCGCGTTCGCTCCTATTCCGAAGCCATCTGCCAAAACCTTGAAACCGAAGATTATGTGGTGCAGCCCGTTGTGGATGTTAGCCCACCCAAATGGCATTTAGGGCACACAACCTGGTTTTGGGAAACATTTGTACTGGTTCCCCATGCTGCTGACTACCAGATTTTCCATGAGGATTTCAGCTACGTTTTTAATAGCTATTACGAGACTGTTGGTAAGCGCGTATTGCGTACAGACCGGGGTAATCTAAGTCGTCCGACGGTGGCGGGTGTATATGCCTATCGTGCCTATGTAGACGAGCATATGAGTCGGTTTCTGGACACTGCTGGTTTGTCACCTGACCTGAATGCGCTCATCGAACTCGGTCTGAACCACGAGCAGCAGCATCAGGAGTTACTCATTACCGACATCAAGTATATATTAGGGCATAACCCTTTGCTTCCAGCCATCGAAATGCCCGTCAATGAGCATCAACGGCAATCATCCATCTCACCGATTTCGTTACAGGAAGGCGTTTATACAATTGGCTATCAGCGTTTAGTTAACCCAACTGAAAGTTCGTTTTATTTTGATAATGAGCTTGGCGTTCATAAAGTATATTTAAACGAAACGACTATTTCGGGTAATCTAGTCACAAACGGAGAATATCTGGAATTTATAAAAGCGGGCGGCTACCAGAATTTTAGGCACTGGCTGTCCGATGGCTGGGCCTGGGTTAATACTAATCATATTCAGGCTCCCCTATACTGGCATCAGGTCGAGGGTGAATGGTGGTCGTATACGTTTGCTGGATTAGAACCCGTCGATTTAACGGTACCCGTTTGTCATGTGAGCCAATATGAAGCAGATGCATATGCTCGTTGGCTCGGAACACGTCTACCCACAGAATTTGAATGGGAAGCGGCAGCCAATAGACTTAACTGGGGTTTGCGCTGGGAATGGACCAATTCGGCTTACCTCCCCTACCCTGGCTTTACAACGGCCGAAGGTGCCGTCGGTGAATACAACGGTAAATTTATGAGTGGACAAATGGTTTTGCGTGGGGCTTCGGTAGCTACTCCCGAGGGACATTCCCGGCCAACGTACCGCAATTTTTTTCAACCAGACAAACGATGGCAATTTACGGGAATACGGTTAGTGAAATGAGTACAGGTCACGGAACAGAGGAGAAAAGGGTAAGGGTTGATACTGATACTCTACCCTCTGCCCTTTCCCCTCTCGCCAACGAAGTCAGAACAGGCTTACAGCAAACGCCTAAACGGTTATCGTCGCGTTTTTTTTATGATGCTGAAGGCAGTCGGTTGTTTGCCGAAATCATGCATCTACCAGAATATTATCTGACCCGGTCGGAGTACGAAATTCTGGATACACAAAAGGCTGATTTACTGCGTCTGTTCAATTCGGCCGATCGGCCGTTTGAATTAGTCGAATTAGGTGCGGGCGATGGACTTAAAACGAAAATTCTACTTTCCTTTTTAACTCAGCAACAGGCCCATTTCACATATGCGCCAGTCGATATTTCAGTCGACGCGCTTGATGAATTAGTTGCTGATATACATCAGCAATGGCCTGATTTATCACTTAACCCCCGGCACGAAGATTATTTCAGTGCATTAGAAAATCTTTCGGCCGAAACGGGTAGCGGTCAGTTAAGTCCCCGCCGAATCGTGTTATTTCTAGGCTCGAATGTAGGCAACTTTACGCCCGATGAAGCTATAGACTTTTACCGGCAACTTCACGCACGACTCCAACCCGGCGATTTGGTATTAACTGGCTTCGACCTACAAAAACATCCAGCTATCATACACGCGGCTTACAACGACCGACAAGGGTTAACCCGTGCGTTTAATTTAAACCTACTCCGACGAATTAACCAAGAACTTGACGCCAATTTTGATCTGGCTAGTTTCGATCATTACGAAATGTATAATCCCGAGTCGGGCGAGGCCCGCTCCTATTTGGTGAGTCAAAAAGCTCAGTCGGTTCAGATTAAGGCTTTGGCTATGACTGTGCCATTTCAGTATGGAGAAATCATTCACACAGAAATTTCGCGCAAGTTTACACGCGCGCAGATTGAGAATTTAGCGCAACAAACAGGTTTTTCGGTAACCGGCTGGTTTATTGATAGCAAAGGCTATTTCGCAGATGTTGTTTTTGAACGGTAAATGCGGCCAATTAGGGAGCAACCGATTGGTATAGCTGAAGCGTTTCGTCGACTGTGCGTTGCCAAGAGAATTTGGCTAACTGCTCACGGCCTTTTTCGATCAAGGAAGCCCGTAGCGTAGCATCAGTAATTACATTTTCTACGGCCTGACTCATCGATTCCGGTATAGCCGGATCTATATACAAAGCAGCATCACCTGCTACTTCAGGCAATGAACTATTGTTGCTGACAATACAGGGGCAATTGCAGGCAAACGCTTCTAGCACCGGAATCCCAAACCCTTCGTATAAAGAAGGAAATACAAACGCAAGCGCGTTCTGATACAGTACAGGTAATGTTTGGTCATTAATCGGTCGCTGCTCAACGAGTTCATCGACATTAAGAGAATGAATAAATTCTTTCTCCTCCTGACGAAACTGTCCACCACCCGCGCACAAAATTTTAACCTTATATTTCTTTAGAACCGGATGAATGGCTGCCAGTAAACCCATAAAGTTTTTATACATACTCCGGTTACCAACAAACAATAGATAAGGGTCGTTAGCTGTGTTATCTGCCGATTGCAGTGGCTTAGGTTCTAAAGAACTTCCTAAATAAACTACGTCAATCTTAGCTGGATTAATATCCAGTAATTCAACAACGTCTCGCTTTGTACTTTCTGAAATAGCAATAATTCGTTCCGCACGATTAGCCAGCAATCGCTTTTGTTCAGTAATTGTACCATCATACGCCAATTCTGAAAACTGGGAGCCGAATCGTTCATGAATCATATCTAAGAACGTCACCACAAATGGGCGGCCTTTCAGATAAGGCAAGAAATACGGATCGTAATAAGTCGGATGAAATATATCGAACTCCCGCTGCTTTAATTTCGTAATAGAGTATAATTGATTGGCTTGGGTGAGTATTTTTAGTTTACCTTTAAACGTACGATTAGGAAAAAAGGGGATTACTTTTAAACCGCTTTCAACTAAATGAATATTGTTAGAAAATAAGTAGGAAATATACGCCTGATTATCTGCCGTTCGATTTAAACCGCTTGCTAATTCGGCAAAATAACGTGGTATACCTCCGTAATTCAGAAAGGTAAATGCCTGATGATCAAAAAAAATTTTCATGCTAACTTTTCTTTTCAATACTAGCTATTTTTTTAAAATCATCACCTAGCAAAGTTCGTAAGGTATATGGATGTAGTTTATTAAAAATATCCGCGTTTCGAGGTTGAGTTAAAAATTTAAATAGTGACGCGTTAATTTCTTTAGCAGTTAATAAATGAAGATCACGCTTATTCGAATATAAATTCAGATTAAACTTTTTAGCGAGCCATTGTAAAGAATTCAGGCTATATAATGATATATGTTGACCAGTATCGGTAAGAAAATACCACCAATTATCAGGAGTTACGTGTTCATTTGGTTGAAGTTCGGTCGTAAATAAAATACTTTTTCCGAACGATAACATTTGTTCGACTGATTCAACTGGATCGACCAGATGCTCGAATACTTCAAAAGCTGTTACTAATTCGTACGGTTCCTTATCAGTATTATCGTCCAGATCAAAATGCTTGGCAAACAAATTTTCGCAGTAGATATCCTGCCTATAAAACGATAAACCACGGTCGCGCATTAAACGGACAAACATACCGTAGCCGCCACCAAAATCAAGAAAATTTTTGCCAGGAGAAAACCATTTTCGGATAACAGCCTCTACGACTGGAGCCCACCAGATATTCCGGTACGTTATTGATCCATGAGTAACTTTGTAATGTAAAATACATCGCAAGTATTTGTTAATCAATGGCTTAATTGGGAATAAATATTACAGACTTGTTTACGCATCAATAAACCAAGATCCAAAGAAGTTATAGCCGAGCTGTAGGCTTCGTCCAGCCAGAAAGGTTGCTCTGTAAAAACAAACTGACAATTCGGGCACTTGTAATAAGCTACGTCGTATTTTTTCAGTACGGGAATAGTTAAGTATTGACTACTCGGTGTAGCGCATATTTTACAGTTTACGGACATAGCTTAGTTAATAACGGGCCCTGATCAGAACAGTTTAGCAGTAGCTAACCGTCGTAATGCCTTAAGTTTGTTAGACCACCACGAAGGTAATTGATAAAAATTGGCGGACGCATATTCGATAGCGGCCTCGTTCAATTCAATCTTATCTGGAAAACGCATTGCCTGTGTGTCGATAGGCACCGTCTGTAAGTCAGCGTGTGCAGATTTAATATTGGTATGCGTAGCTGCCTCATCAAATCCAATATTAGTAATCAGATTTTGATTGGGTGTAACACAAACCCCTCCGCAACGCCAGACAGCAAAAACCCACTGATGATCCCAAGTATCAAATTGATTCGAGTACATCACATCGAACACTTTCTTCCAGAACATCCGTGCTCCAGAATTACGAACGGCCTTTTTAATCCCACCTGCCTGTAAAAAGGCCGGATAATCAGCCATGGTCGAATCGTAGTTTACCCAGGCACGACGCCATGTAGCCCACCCCCAGATATGAGGAATGTTGGAAAAGAAATAGGAGTCCTGTCCCCACTTTAAACCATTATATAGGTTGCAGCCGCTGATGTGCATTACTTTCGGTTCATCAGCATATTTTTCCAATATAACTCGACAGTAGTCAAAGAACGTTATATCCGGTAGGCAATCATCTTCCAGAATAATCCCTGCTTCTACCTGATCAAAAAACCAAGTAATCCCTTGGCTTACAGCATTTTTACAACCCAAGTTCTGATCGCGTATTAGCTTCGTTACTGTACAGGGCCAGTCAATTTCATCAAGTAATGCGATACAATCCTGAACTCCCTGCTTATCCGAATTATTACCGATCCGAGGGCCATCAATAGTTACATACAATTGAGTGGGCCGAACTTGCCGAAGACGTTCCAATACGCGCCGGGCATGTTGAGGTCGGTTAAATAATATAAACAAAATAGGCACGTCAAAGGACAGCCTATCGTTTAAGTCGGTTACCTTATTCATTCACTTTGAATTCATCAGCTACAAAGTAGCCATTCCAAACAGCATAACCGGCGAGATGATACTTATTTTCGATCATCCGGGCGTATATCTCGTTAGTCAACGGATTCAGCATCGTAAAGTTATGCATTTCGATCACGATCAGACGAGGCCGGTATTTTTTCAGATCAATGGATTGCAGCACGTGATAATCATGTCCTTCGACGTCAATCGAAAGCAGATCAATAGGTGTATTAGCTGGTAAGTTCTCAGCAATAATTGAATCCAGTGTACGGGTTCTCAGCGTAGTTTGGCGGGCAACTCGTTGAGTATCTTTATTCTTGGTATAAAAATCAGCATCGATTGTACTGATTTCGTCCATATCGAATTCATAGAAAGTCACTTCTTTTTCCTCATCCGAAACAGCTGCGCAAATAGCTTTATCGTTTGGGCGCAACTGCCGATGCATATCCACCATCTTCTGGTTAGCATCCACCGTAATTCCCCGCCATCCCCGTTGATACAAACCAAACGTGTTTGAATGCTGAATCGGTTCATTACTACCAATTTCGACGTAAAAACCGTTGCTAACTGATTTGAGGACTTCCCGGATGATAATGTCTTCACCCGTTTGCGAATAAGCTAAATAGGAATCTTTATTAACTAACCGACGAACAATTTCCAGTAGGCTAAATCGTAGGGCATAGAAAAACGAAAATTGCTTGAATAAATAATTAATTGCCTTCATTTTAGGGAAATTAGTAGCTCGCTAGGTTAGCCGATTTTAACGGTCAGAGGACGTTGAAAAGTCAGAAAATTAATGAATGATCTTGACTGTAAATTAAATATTGGCCGGGCTGGCTTAAAGAACATATTCATTGCATATGCCTGAAGACCGTAGGCAATAAGTGTTGCAACAGAAGCGCCCAAAGCACCAAATGCCGGAATCAGCCAAAAATTCAGAAGAATATTTATAAGCGCACCAATGATGGTTTTAATGAGTACAAACTTCTGGAGATTTTCAATAATCATCAAATTATTAGTACCTACCCCCGTAAAGACAAAGACGCCGGCCCAGATATGTACACTTAAGATGATACCCGCGTTATGATATTCCGTTCCAAATAGCAACTCGATCAACTGAGTAGAAAATAAACTAACTACAATAGCCAGCGCTATACTTATATAAGCCAGAATATTTAGTAATTCCTGATATTGTTTATAAAACTTTTCTTTGTTGCCGGGCCATGCTTCAGCGATCTTAGGATAAAAAGACGTATTAATAGCAATAGAAATAAAATACCATGCTTCAGAAAGGCGGAGAGCAGCGCTGTAAAGCCCCATTTCGCGATTCGTCGATAAGGATTCGATCATGAACTGATCGATTTTCATATAAACAAATACAAAAAACTCAGTAATCATTATCGGCCAACTCATTCGAATAAGCTGCTGAACAAGCGGATAATTAATACTATTACGAACACGATTAAATAGGACTGCTACGTATCGTTGATAAATAACAATTATTAGTACGTAGACAATAACTAATTCAACAATATTGATAACTACTAGAAAGAGCGTACTTTGGTGCGTAGCCAGCGCATACATACGTGCAATTGACGCCAGCCCAAATGCAATTAATTTAACAATAACCGATAACTTTGCTTTTGTCTGCGATTGGAAATACGTATCAATTATATCAGAACTTTGCAGAATAAGCGCTAAACCAGTAACATTAATCAGGAGAAATAATTCTGGCTTAGCGTAGTTAGAAAAATAATTAACTATACAGACTAAACCATACATCAGCGAACCAGCTGCTAGTTTTGCAAATAAGCTTGTCTGTACGAGTTGCTGCTGATGCAACGGCTCGTCATTCGACGCAACCAACTCAACCATTAACACATTGGTCAGACCTAATCCAGCAATGGAGGTGAAAATAGTTGGAAAGAGTATAGCGTAATTTAGTAAACCAAATTCGTCTGGACCTAAGTAACGGGCAATCCATACACTTACCAGCATGCCGACGACCATACGGAAAATTTTATCAAAAAATATCCAGCCAATATTTGCTACAATTTTTCGCATTCTATACGACTTAAAGGTGCTGAATTTGCCGCGCTTCTACCATTCGTCGCGCTACTTCATGCATAGTGTATTTAGCTTGCCAACCCAATTTTTTTAATGCTTTTGCTGGATTAGCATACCCCTCAGCAATATCAGTCGGCCGAAAGAAAGACTCATCAATACGAACGTGATCTTCCCAGTTCAATCCGACGGTTTCAAAAACTACGCGGATAAAATCACGTAGTTTATGCGTTTGTCCCGTTGCGATAACATAATCGTCAGGACTCTCCTGTTGAAGCATAAACCACATGGCTTCAACATAATCAGGAGCCCAACCCCAATCACGGGCAATTTCGATATTGCCCAGCGTCAGCATTTCGGTACTTCCCTGCGCAATTCGGCAGGCAGCCGCTACGATTTTCTGCGTCACGAATCGCTCTGGCCGTAATGGAGATTCGTGATTGAACAAGATGCCCGTACTAGCTTGAAGCTGGTAAGCTTCTCGGTAGTTAGCTACCTGCCAGTAAGCTGCGGCTTTAGCTACTCCGTATGGACTGCGTGGCCGAAAAGGCGTCATTTCATCCGCAAGGCTATTACCCGTGTCGCCAAAACATTCACTCGACCCTGCATTATAGAACCTTACGTCCTGATTACTAAATCGAATTGCTTCCAGGAGGTTAAGTGTGCCAACGCTAATACTTTCCAGCGTTTCTACCGGCTGTTCAAATGATAAGCCTACTGAACTCTGGCCGGCCAGATTGTAAAGTTCATCTGGTTTCGTTTTCTGCAATGTTTGCAGCACACTTCTGAAATCATTAATACTTACCGACACTAACCGAACCTCTGATTGGATGCCCAGTCGCTTCAGATTGGTAAACGAAGCCATCTGTGCATCCCGCGAACCGCCGTATACCTCGTACCCTTTTTCCAGTAATAACTTTGCCAGATAAGCTCCGTCCTGACCCGATATGCCGCAAATCAACGCTGTTTTCATAATAATTAAGCGGGATTTGCTCGTCCCAAAATGAGCCGTATCAACACGATTACCAGACTGATAATTGCTCCGACTACCGCAAAGCCAAGTATGATAACCGTTCGTTTAGGAGCACTTTTCCGTAACGGCACGGTTGGCGGTTCAAGTATTTTAAATACTGGTGTTTCTTCCTGTACTTTTATTTTTGCCTGCTCATACTGCTTTGCTAATTCGTTGTAAACAGATTGTTCCAATAAATAGTCGGCCTGCAATCGTTGTTCTTCAAGTTTAGCGGTATATAAATACGTGCTTCGGTTACGATCCCGATACGAAGATAAGGCATACTCTGCCGACTGGTAGCGACCTTTAGCTTCGCGCACCTGCTTAGCGAGAAAACCAACCTGATCGCGCGCTTTCTGGGTGCGGTAAGTAACGATGTAATTCGTTAGATAGTCCAGCGATAAGCGTGCTACATTAGCCGCTACAACCGGGTCAGGTTCAACAGCGGAGATTGTTACAATACCTGTTTTTTTGTCGTACGCAACAGACGCACTGGCCTGAACCTCCTGAATTAATTTATCCTGTTTTTTTGTGACCTGGATGGGCTGACTCAAATCGTTCGCATCTGTTTTTGCAGATTGCGGAGTCGCGTCATTTTGATCATCGGCCGATCCACCGAATAATTTACCCATCATACTTTCCCGACCCATGCGCTCAATAAATTCCTGCAACGTCATTTTGGCCTGAAACTGCTGAGCGTATACTGGACGCTTTAGCATGTCCAGCGCAAAGGGAACACTTTGCAAAATATTCGGATACAAGTCAGGGCGAATAGCATCGGCTGTTGTAGCATTATCAACATTAATGCCAGCCAGGCCCGCCAACGCACCCAGATTTCCTAAGGTAGCCGATCCTTTAGTTTGTATTTCAGGCATTACGGTCACCTGAGCCGCATATATGTTGGGTTTGGAAAACGCATAGAGAGCACCAATAGCCAACCCAATGACACCACCTAAAATAATTCGCCAGCGGGAGTTCTTTAAAAATTGAATAATTTCTCCTAGCCGAATTTCTATCTCGTCTTCTCCTCCCACTTTTAATTTTCTTTCCTTCGTCACTGACATAATGTATGGTAATGAATAGACTACTAATTAGCAACGCAGAACGTTAACGCAGGAGATTAAGAACAGCAATTGATAAGGTAGTTACCAACGAAAGAATACCAATTCGTTCGGCTCCACTCAGTCGGGTAGTATCTAGTGGTTTAAAGGGGACTACAACCGTCGAGCCCGGTTCGACATGCGGCCGGGATGAGAAAAAGAGAAAATGATGAGTCCGATCTTTACGGCCATTTGGGTAGATAATATATGCCTTACTACTACGGGCATTATCAGTAAAGCCACCGGCTTCGCTGATGTAGTCATTAAATTCGTAACCTGTTTTAAAACTGATTGATGCCGGATTCAGCACAGCCCCCTGTACTGTAATAATTTCGGAACGGCGCGGAATAAATAGCGTATCGCCGTCTTCAAGCAGTATGTTTTCTTCTACGTTTGGGTTATCCAGAATATGCTGTAAATCACTTCCAACTACCTGCCCCAGACGCTTATATTGAGCGCCCGACATATAAGCACTCGGTCGTAAGCCACCAGCCCGCTTAATGACCGCATCAATACGTTCCTGACGACTCGTTATAGCATAGTTACCCGGCTGCATTATCTCTCCGTATATATATACCTGTCGCTGAGGCTCGTAATTGGGCGACGTGCGCACATAAACAATATCAAACGGTTGCAGCCGAAAACCGGCTGCATTTTCAACACCGCCCGGTGTTGTCTCCAATGGACTCATCTGCAAATTCCGGTCAAGTGCAAAGCGGTAGGTTTCGATTGTAGCCGCCCGAATACCCACTGAATCCTGCCGGATCCGACGGGCTACTTCAACCAGATTCGGTTTGGCTCCTTCCTGAAAACCGCCTGCTAAGGCAATCAGATCAGCCACGCTCATGTTGTTGACAAACTCAACCGTATCGGGCTTATTAACGGCCCCTTCAATCGTCACATAATACTCCTCCCGCAAATCCCGGATCGATAAGACGGTTAGGCTATCCTGCCGTAACAGGGGAATATCAGCGATCTCACCCTTTATCAACTTACCTAAATCAAACGATAAGTTCTCGCGGTCCATATCGGCCCGTTCACGAATGATGATCGCGCGGTTTGTAAACGCATCCTGCCGTAATCCTTCAGCCCGTTTGACAAGCTGACCAACGGTTTCCAGACCTGGCTCAAGCGCATATTCGCCAGGACGCATGACGGCTCCGGCAATCTGGACCCGGTTTTCGTAGCGCTCCAGAATTTTACCAACGGTATATTTATCGCCTGCCTGCGGCACAAACGTGGGTATCTGGTCCTCAGTGATTGTCACAATCCGGCGTTCGCGGCTGGTATTGCGTCGCAAGGAGATAGAGGCCCGGTACGCATCATCCGAAAAGCCGCCGGCAAAGCCCATTAGCGTCTTTAGGGTTTCGCCCGGTAAGAGTTCAAAAATGGCGGGTCGGCGCACTTCACCGGCAACTTCTACCCGCGTAACATAATCAGCAACCCGGATTACGTCCTGATCTTTTAAGATTATGTTATCTCTCTGATCGGCCCGTAATATATAGTCGTAGAGATCGATGGTACGAACAACCCGGTTACCACGAATCACATTGATTTTCCGAAACGAACCCGTCTCCGGATTTGGTCCTCCTGCCAGATAAAGTGCATTGAAAGCCGAGCCTAGCGACGAAATAGTGTAGGTACCTGGGCGCACCACTTCACCCACGAGGGTTACCTGGATACTGCGGATATTAGTTAAGGTTACGTTAGCGCTCGTACCACTACCCGGTTGGCCTAATCCTTGATAGCCGCTTTGTCTCAATCGCTCAATAATTCGGCGTTCGGCCTGTTCAATCGTTAAACCTACAACCGAAATTGGGGGTATGTTTGGTACTTTAACTGCTCCTTCGGGACTAACTTTCAACCGAAACTCGTCAGTGGCAGCTCCGGAAATATCAATTTTTATTTCATCGTCTGGCCCAACTACGTAGTTTCGGGGTGTTGCAATCCGCAGATTTGGCTCGAAGGTATTATTGGTATTATTCCGTGTGTTTTCAAACAGCGACGCGCCAAAAACGCGAGGCTTACGTACGGTATCAGTCCGGAAATCAAATGGTAATGAATCCTGTAGACGGCGGGAAAGATCGCTGGGGAGACGCCGGCCTGTCCGATCGATACTCGTATCAGATAGTGCTTGCCCTCTTGTTCGGGTACGGTTGGTTTGTAGGCGAAGATCAGCAATACGCTTACGCATTTTGCCAATATCCGTAACGGTATATCCCTGAGACATAGCCAACTGCTCAATCTGCGCTTCACTTAAGCCACGACTCTGTGCCTGCCGGTAGAATTCTGTAACCTGCTCGTCGCTTAGCTGGTCCACGCGAGAAGGTGTCTGCTGAGCTATTACCTGATACGTTCCTGTCAGTATCAGGATGAAAATGAAGCAAAAAGAATAAAGGCGACAGTGATAGTGTGACAATTTGTCCTTGGTACGCATGAACAATGGCTATTGGGCCAAAAATTGATTTGCAAAAGTAATAGATTACTTGCAAAATATCGTTCTTCTGTCAGGCAGCCCGCCCGTTCGGAGGATCAATGACCTTGTAGTCCCATTGTAATGCACTAAATTTGTAGGAAATTCAGTCGATAGTCATCATCCATGAGTTGCTATTGACTGACGACTATTGACCATAGAAAAATGATTAATCTAATAGCCAAATTTTTCGGCACCAAATCGCAACGGGACATCAAAGAACTGCTCCCTTATGTTGAGAAGGTCAATGCCGAATTTGCTAAATTAAAAGACCTTTCCAACGACGAATTGCGTCAGGTATCGGCTGCGCTCAAAGCTCAGATTGCTGATGAGTTAGCGGATATTGATACGCAGCTGGCCGAGCTTACCGAGCAGGCCAGCCATCCTGAGGTAGATGTCAATGAGAAAGAGCGGATCTTTAACCGGATCGATAAACTCGAAGCCGATCGCAACACCGAACTCGAACGGGTTCTGCTTGATATTTTACCACAGGGATTTGCTGTAGTTAAAGAAACCGCCCGACGTTTTGCAACGAACGAGCAACTGATGGTTACTGCTACTGATCTGGACCGGGAGTTGGCTGGTCGTAAGAAAAACGTGGTTATTGAAGGTGATCAGGCCCATTGGGCAAATACCTGGGATGCGGCCGGAACCACCATTAAGTGGGATATGGTCCACTACGATGTACAGATTATCGGGGGCGTCGTGCTGCACCAGGGTAAAATTGCGGAGATGGCCACCGGTGAAGGGAAAACCCTCGTAGCTACCTTCCCTGCCTTCCTGAACGGCCTGGCCGGACGGGGTGTACACGTCGTAACGGTTAACGATTACCTGGCCAAGCGTGACTCGGAGTGGATGGCTCCACTTTTTGAGTTTCATGGTATGCGCATCGATTGCATCGATAAGCACCAGCCCAACTCTGAGCAGCGCAAGCAAGCCTATCTGGCCGATATTACCTACGGTACTAACAATGAGTTTGGCTTCGATTATTTGCGGGACAACATGGCCCGCGAAACTGGCGAGCTGGTTCAGCGCAAACACCATTATGCGATGGTGGATGAAGTTGACTCCGTCCTGATTGATGATGCTCGGACACCGTTAATCATTAGCGGTCCCGTACCTCGTGGCGATGAGCAGGATTATATCGAGTTAAAGCCGCGTGTGTCTCGCGTGGTCGAAGCGCAACGAAAACTGGTTTATGATTTTCTGAACGATGCTAAGCGGAAAATTGCCGCTGGCGACGAGAAAGAGGGGGGGTTATCATTATTTCGGGCGCACCGTGGTCTGCCTAAGCATAAGCCGCTCATTAAGTTCCTCAGCGAAACGGGTAACAAGGCCCTGCTTCAGAAAACAGAGGCTATCTATCTGGCCGAAAACCAGAAATTGATGCCGGAAGCTGATGCGCCTTTATACTTCACAATTGACGAACGGCACAACAGTATCGATCTCACTGAGAAAGGTATCGATTTCCTGACCGGTTCGGGCGAAGATCCAAATTTCTTCATTTTGCCTGACCTCTCCATTGATCTCAATGCCATTGATCGTGACGCGGATTTCTCCGAACAGGAAAAAATTCTCCACAAAGAAGCGGTCGTCCGCGATTATTCGGTTAAGACGCAGCGGATTAACACGGTTAACCAATTGCTGAAAGCATACACGCTGTTCGAGCGCGACACAGAGTATGTAATCATGGATGGTAAAGTCAAGATCGTTGACGAGCAGACCGGCCGGATAATGGAAGGCCGTCGGTGGTCAGATGGGCTTCACCAGGCCGTTGAAGCCAAGGAGAACGTGAAAGTTGAAGACGCGACGCAGACTTATGCTACTGTCACGCTTCAGAATTACTTCCGGATGTATCACAAACGGGCTGGTATGACCGGTACGGCTGAAACGGAAGCATCTGAATTCTGGCAGATTTATAAAATGGACGTGGTTGTTATTCCAACAAACCGGTCTATCAGCCGCAAAGACGAAGAAGATAAAGTTTACCGGTCGGTGCGGGAGAAATACAATGCCGTGGTCGATGAGATTACCAGTCTGGTCGAGAAAGGGCGCCCGGTTCTGGTTGGTACTACTTCGGTAGAAAACTCTGAACTACTTAGCCGGTTATTAACGCTCCGTAAAATTCAGCATCAGGTCTTGAACGCGAAGTACCACCAACGCGAAGCTGAAATTGTGGCTTCGGCTGGTATGCCCGGCACGGTTACGATTGCAACTAACATGGCCGGTCGGGGTACTGATATTAAACTGACTTCGGAAGCGAAGTCAGCGGGTGGACTGGCTATTATCGGTACGGAGCGCCACGAGTCGCGTCGGGTTGACCGGCAGTTACGTGGTCGTGCTGGGCGTCAGGGCGATCCAGGAACATCGCAGTTCTTTGTATCCCTTGAGGACAGCTTAATGCGTCTGTTCGGTTCCGAGCGGATTGCTAAAGTTATGGACCGAATGGGTCTGGAAGAAGGCGAAGTGATTCAGCACTCGATGATTACGAAGTCCATCGAACGGGCGCAGAAGAAAGTTGAAGAAAATAACTTCGGGATTCGGAAACGGTTGCTTGAGTACGACGACGTGATGAACTATCAACGCGAAGCCATTTACAAACGCCGTCGGAACGCGCTCTTTGGTGATCGATTACCGCTAGATATTGCGAATACGACCTACGACGTAGTCGAAGAAACGGTTAACAACGCCGAAGGGAATTATGAGGAAGTGAAGCTTCAATTGCTAACTACCTTGGGCGTTATGCCTACACTAACGGCCGACGAGTTTGGGCGTATGAAAAAACCTGACCAAATCCGGCGGTTATACGAAGAAGCGGAATCGCAGTATCAGGAAAAGAATAATGCTATCGCTGAAAAAGCGCTGCCGATTCTGACGCAGGTATTCAACGATCAGGGACATCAGATCAAGAATATTGTCGTGCCCTTCTCGGATGGAGTCCACGAATTAACGGTTGTCTCCGATCTGCGGAAAGCAGTTGATACCGGTGGGCGCGAAATCGTGACCGAAATGGAGAAGGCTGTAACCCTGTCGGTGATTGACCAGGAGTGGAAAGAACACCTCCGCGAAATGGACGACCTGAAGCAGTCGGTACAGAATGCCGTTTTCGAGCAGAAAGATCCGTTGCTGGTCTACAAATTCGAATCGGTTGAGTTGTTCAAACGCTTCCTGAACAAAGTGAACTTCGATACCATCAGCTTCCTGACCAAGGCTGATATTCCGGCTCAGGAGCCCGAAGAAGTACAGCAGGAGATTCGTCAGGCACCAACGCAACAACGTCGGCAGCCGCAGCCAAAGCTTCAGACTAATATGGATGATTTTGATGATGATCATCTGGCTACCGGCCCTGAAGAATACGCCCGTCGGATGGCTGAAAACAACGCAATGGGTGCTGGCGCACCCCCTATGACACCGCGTCAGATGCCCGCTCGGGTCGCGAAAATGGATCGTAACGCTCGCGTAAATGTTCAGTACGCGGATGGTTCGGTAAAACGTGATGTAAAGTTTAAAACTGTAGAGAACGACGTCGAAAGCGGCAAAGCGATGCTGATCGAGTAATTACGTTTGTTGCCAATATAACTGCCCACGAAGAAACCAGTTGCTAACCGGTTTTTTCGTGGGCAGATGCTTACAGTATAAGTCCTTCGCTTTCCAGATAGGCATCAACCTTTGTCTGACCTATGAATTTCGCCATTTGGTGCTGGGTACTTTTCGCATGGGCAGGATTAATGCCGACGGCTCCGCCGAGCATTCAGCTTCAATCGCAGACGCTACCCTTTACACCTAAAGAATTTCATATTGCCGCCGTAGCCGACGAACGCGCTGAACAAGGGCCAATTGCGCGACTGGCGCTTGTGCTAAACCAAACACCCCAACCAGTCGATCTTGAAAAAGGCGTAGCTGTCAGTTTCCAACAGTTCATCAATCAGGGTTGGAAACTGAATAAATCCTTACGACCAGTTGCTATACGCGTTCGTCAGTGCCGGATGACCGAAACAGCCGTCGGTAACCGGGTGACGGGTCAATTCACCTTTGCTGTTTATTTCGATTTACTAGGCAAAGATGATAACGGAATTGAAACCAGTACCCGTCTGACAGAGTACAGAACTACGGCTACTTACACACGCCCACTCAGCCAGACAACCGTCATTGAATCAACTATTCGGCAATCGTTGGTGGCTTCGCTAAAGTATTTTAACGACTTTATAAATCGGGAATCAGGTCAGAATGAAAAACTGGCTACGTCGCTGACGATTAACTTCATCGACGATAACCGTCTTACAGATGATGATTCGGTACATTATAATCCAGCCCGCAAATTAACCTGGACTGACTTTCAGGCTAGCCCTCGTAGTGGCAGCCATTATGCTGCTGAGGTCTTCACTAGTTTTGGGTATGAAGGGAAAAGCGCGGTTAAAAACGGAGTCATTCAAATTAACTTGACAGTTAAAGCGTATATGCTTAAAAACTCATCATGGGGACGGTTAGATGCGAAAACCTCTTATGCCTTGAACCATGAACAGCGCCATTTTGACATTACCAAAATCATCGCTGAGCGATTTAAGAAGAAAATTCGCGCAGAAGAACTGACACTAGAGGACTACAATAGCATTATCCAGTACCAGTTTCTCGAATTCTTTCGGGAAATGAATCGTCTGCAAACTCAGTACGACGACGAAACGAACCATAGTCAAAATCAAGGTGCTCAGGAACGCTGGAATCAAAAAATTGATGAAGAGCTTCGTTCGTTTGGGGTCATAAAGTGATTTAGTAGTTACTAGAATTAGTTAATTACGTCTGGACTTTAACATGAAAAAAGTCCGTGTTCTGCACATTAGCACCGCTCACCCACCCCAGGATCCACGCATTGTTTTTAAGCAGTGTCAAACGCTGGCGGACCAGTATGAAGTTTTCTGTGCATTGCCTTATGCTGATGCGTCCGTTGCTCCCAATATTCATTTTATCCGGCTGCCTTATTTCAGGCGCGTAATCTGGCGGCTGCTGTTAACCTGCCCCTTTATACTGATCCGCTGTTTAGGGCTAAGGCCGCATTTAATTCATGTATACGTCCCCGAATTTATCCCCTTTGCTTTTGTTTTTCGACTGTTTGGCGCACAAATAGTATATGAGGTACAGGAAAATCTGCATAAAAAAATGCACCTGAAAACAATTAATAACGGGGTATGGCTAGAACGGGGATTCCGGTGGTTTGACCAGCTGGCCCAGCGTCATTTTTACCTTATCTTTACCGAGCATGGTTATCTGGATACATACAGGGACTTACCTAAACCCTACGAAATAATTTACAATTATCCTTTACTATCATTTCTGGAACCCTATCAGCATCCTTATAAGCCCGATTTACTCCGGCCATCGTTTTTTTATATCGGCTGGATTAGTTTTGAACGTGCATTCGATACCCTTGTCGATAGCCTGACTCGTTTAAAAGTCGCATACCCTAATTTTGTCGCTCATTTATTCGGTCGACGCACATTTACTGATGCTCAGTTAAAAAAGCTGCCTAATTTTGCGGCTGTGCACGATAACATTCATTTCTACGGCTACACAGGCCACCGAGAAGCTTTTCCTTACGCAACCGGGGCAACGGCTGGTCTGGCTCTGCTGAAACCAGTTGGCGATTACCCCGATTCATATACGACTAAGTTGTTTGAATACATGGCGCTCGGCTTGCCGGTGATTACCTCTGATTTTCCGCTGTATAAGGATATCGTTGAGCGACATAATTGTGGCTTCTGTGTGTCGCCATATAATCCGGTTCAGGTTGCGGATGCGCTTCAATATCTAATCGAACATCCTTCTGAGGCAGAGGCTATGGGTCAGCGGGGGCGCAAGGCGGTAGAAGAATGGTATAACTGGGGCAGCGAAGCTAAAAAACTCGTGACCTTTTATAAACGCATTTTAGCTGGTTCCGCTAACACATAAGCGGTTCTGGAACTAAACATATCCAATACATTATGGTATTGTTCTAATGAGCAGTACTACGTTTTCCCGGAAGGGTTTAACTTTGAAATGCTAATTCGGGTTATACTCGAACTAGCCTTCTATTTTTTGGCCTGATGTATATTCACGCAGTAAGCCACTACCTACCAACTGAGGTTGTTGGCAACGAACACTTTACCCAACTCAACGGGCTCTCCAGCGACTGGATTATTGAACGAACTGGCATTGTAGAACGTCGCAAAGCTGGTCCCGGCGAGAATACGAATACAATGACCATCGAAGTCGTTAAACGACTCATGGATAAAGTTGACTTAAGTACAGTCGATTTAATTGTCGGTGCAACGTATACCCCCTACGATACCATTGTGTCGTTGGCGCATGAGGCCCAGCACTTTCTGGGTATTGCCGACATTCCGGTCGTTTCAGTATCAACGGCCTGCTCCTCTTTACTGAATGCGATCGAAGTAGTGGAAGGTTATTTTGCCCTGAACAAAGCCACTAGAGCAGTGGTCATTGTTTCGGAACATAACACGCTGTACAATAACGAGCAGGACAAGATATCGGGGCATCTTTGGGGCGATGGCGCAGCTGCACTGCTTATTACGAAAGAACGGCAGAGCGAAAATGATTTCGCAATAAAAGCACTGTTGACGGGTGGAGCCGCTCATACGTCAAAAGCAACGACAGCCGTGATGATGAAACCTGCCGAGGATGGCGTTACAATGCCACATGGTCGGGATGTATTTATTAATGCTTGCCAGTACATGCCTAAAGCTAGTTTGCAAGTGCTCGAACGCTGCGGATTAACGTTGTCCGATGTGGATTATATTTTACCTCACCAAGCCAATCTGCGTATCTCTCGAAATGTGATGAATACGCTTGGATTACCCGAAGAAAAGCTGATTTCCAATATTCAGCGTTATGGGAATACGGGTTGTGCTGGATGCGCTATTGCTCTCTCCGAGCAATGGGATACGTTTCAGAAAGGCCAACGCATTGTCGTAACTGTATTCGGTGGAGGCTACTCCTTCGGAGCGATGCTGGTCGAGGTTTAGATAATTATAGAGTTAAAAAGTTATAGGGTTATAAAGTTGGCTGACGCGTTCTAGTGGATGCGTCAGCCAACTTTATAACCCTATAACTTTTTAACTCTATAATTCCGTTTTATTGCGCTTCCGCCCGCCAGGTGTTGTTCTTCTCGTTAACGTCCGGCAGCTTTTTGTCGGGGTCAAGCACAACTGATTTCAGAGGAGAAGTTGAGTTGTACTTGAGTGTCCAGTTACCACCCCGTTCCCACACTTCAACAGGCAGGTTCAGACGCCCTTTTTTACCATTGCTTTCGGTTACTTCGATGGTGACCGGCATGGCCATCTTCTCCAGATTTTCGATTGAAATCAACGAGCCTTTATCCGCCGAGCCATCTACGTATTTCACGTCTTTCACGCCTTGGTCCAGTTTCCAGGTTTCGTAGAAATAACCACGCCAGAACCAGCCTAAATCTTCACCAGCACCATCTTCAATACTCCGGAAAAAATCATAAGGAGTTGGGTGTTTGAATGCCCAGCGGTTCACGTAATTCCGGAAAGCAAAATCGAAGCGATCAGGTCCAAGAATAACTTCCCGAAGAAGTTTCAGGCCCATACCTGGCTTATAGTAAGCCAGAATACCCAGGGCCTGTGGTTTCTGAACATCAGGAATCGTCATGATGGGTTCCTGGAAATAAAACAGTGCTGGTGCAATGTCATGCATAGTTCCTTTCTCACGGTCGTATTCGCCTTTGTTAAAATTAGCGGTCGACAGCGTATTAATGAACGTGTTGAAACCTTCGTCCATCCAGGGAAATTTCCGCTCGTTGTTACCTACAATCATTGGGAACCAGTTATGGCCGAATTCGTGGTCGGTTACTCCCCAGAGTGCATCTTTCTTGTCTTTGTGGTTGCAGAAAACGATACCCGGATACTCCATACCACCCACGATGCCGGCTACATTGGTCGCTACTGGGTAGCTATATTCATAAAGGTATTTTGAGTAAAACTCAAGGCATCCTTTGACGTATTCCGTCGAGCGATTCCAGGAATCGTTGGTTGCGCTTTCGGCCGGATAAACGGATTGAGCCAAGGCTGATTTACCGCTAGGCAGGTTCATTTTAGCGGCATCCCACACAAACGCTTTCGAAGAAGCCCAGGCCACATCACGGCTGTTCTGACAACGGAATTTCCAGGTTAGTGTGCCGGATTTTTTCGGACGCGAATCAGTGCTCGTAACTTCATCCTTACTGCGGATAATCACCGTTTTGTCGCTCTGACGGGCCTGCGCCAGTCGTTTAATCTGTTCAGCAGTTAATACGTCGTTCGGATTTAGCAACTCGCCAGAGCCAACCACAATGTGATCCCAGGGAGCGGTGACGGTATATTCGTAGTCACCATAATCGAGGTAAAACTCACCAGCGCCCAGATAAGGCAACACGTTCCATCCTTCGATATCGTCGTAAACGCACATCCGAGGGTACCACTGAGCAATTTCGTAGATAACCCCGTCTTTACGCTTTAACTGCCCCATACGGTCAGATCCGTATTCCGGAATTTTAAACGAATAAGCGATTTTCACCTTAACTGCATCGCCGTTGGGTTTAACCGGTTCAGCTAAACGCACCTGCATTCGAGTATCGGTAATCGTATACGGAATGGCAGCGAATTTGCCCTTACCCTGCTCGACCTGCACACTTGTAATCGAATAGCCGCCAGCAAAGCCCTGATTACCAAATCGTCCGCCTGATACGGGCGTTGTTTTAGCAGCTCTCGACGTATCACTGAATGCGTTCTGATCAAGTTGAAGCCACAAAAAGGGCAGCGTTTCGGGTGAGTTATTTTTATAAGTGATCGTTACTTCGCCCGTAACGGTATTCTGCTGATCATCAAGCGTAACATTGATCTGGTAATCAGAGCGGTTCTGCCAATAACGCGGTCCCGGAGCGCCACTACCTGTGCGGTAATCATTGCCGGGCTGCATATTGAATAATGGATGGAATAAGGCAAGCGGATCGTATTTTGAGCCCGCCGATGTAGAGGCCGGTCCCGTTCCGGTTTGAGCAAATGTGGCTATACTCAATATGTATAAGCCCGCCCACAGAGCGATTTTTTTCATGAAAAATCAGTACGTGAAAATCAGATTATTTATACTACAAATAACGCTATAAAGCCTCAATATAAGATAGTGTTCACAACGTAAGCCGTAAATCAAGGCCGTGATGAACCAGTAAAAAGATAAATAGCGCGATCCAGAGGAGATCAACAAAATGCCAATAAAGCGTAATTAACCTGATTTTGAGCCGGTTCGGCGGATTAACGCTATACACAAATGAATCGACGTAAGGGCGTCGACGTAGGGCTTCAGCTAATGTAATTCCCAGAAGAACAAGCCCAATAAGAATATGAAGCAGATGAACTCCGGATATGATGTAAATGAAGCCACCCGCCGGATTACCCTCCAGTCCAATACCCGCCCGAATCATTTGTCGCCATCCCCAACTCTGAAGGACAATAAACAGCGCTCCTAATACTAGTGTTGTAGCCAGATTAGTGCGGTAATTCCCGAAACGTTCGTGACGGAACGCCTGCGTAGCGTTATTAAGCGTGAAGCTGCTAAGGATAATAACAACGGTGCTGACTAAAAATACAGCCGGAAGCTTTATGTCAGCCCAGCCTGACCCAGTTCGGCGAATAATATAGGTGACCAGTAGCATTGTGAAGAGCGTTACGCTACTGGCTATACCCAGCCAGACCATAAATCGGAACGGCTCCCGTCGTTTCGTAATGAAATTACTCATTAGGCGCGTTTGTAGTTTACGGTTTTGCTTAAGGATTACCAGAGTCCATTAACTACAAACCCTATTAACGAGAATACGGAATCAGGTAGTTCATTGGTTCAATTAAAACCAAGAAACTGACCTAATTCCGTACTCTGGTTAACAAATACAATTATTTTTTCACCATCCGGCTGGCAGCTTTCTGCTGATTTACTTCCACTACGGGAATGTAAACACCCGAAGAAGTGCTATTTGCTTTCCACTCGATCTGATGACGCCCGGCGCTCATTTCTTCGTCCTGCACCAAACGGCTGATTATTTGTCCCTGTGCATTCATCACCGACAGATTTACTTTACCCGAAGCAGGCAAGTAATATTCAATCGTGGTCGACTGCTCGAACGGATTTGGGAAAGCGGCTAATTGAAGCGGAGCTTCGCCATTTTCCGAAACCGTTTTTATCTGTGCCAGAAACGTACCACCCGTGCGCGTTTCGAAACCTGGCGAAAGGGTAATCGCTTGACCAGCCCGGTATTCAAGCGATGTCGCGTTGCCTACCTTATTGACGGCCTCAATAGTTTGAACCGCCTGCTCCAGATACCGACCTTCTTTTTCGTAGGTAATCTGAATCCGTAATGACTGTTGGGGCTTACTCTGAGCTAGGCTGATCAGTGATACACAGCAGCCAATAACCGTTAGTAGAAATCGCATATTATTTCCGGGTTTTAGTGTGAAACTTGTTTAAACGTTTTTCCAATTGAGCGCTTTTCTGCTTCAGCGCATCGTTCTGCTTTTTCAGCTCAATAACATACAAAGTCAACTCCTCAACTTTTTCGAGCAATTTAGCTTGCATTTTGCCAATGTCAACACCCTCTTTAACAACTTCTTCGGCAGATGGTACGCCGGGCAGATGCTTCTCGCGGTTAATATAGCGTTCGACCTCAGGCAAACTATTCAAGCGGTATCCTTTCTCAAATACGCGGTCTGACCAATCGTTGGTACTTTTCACCGCAACTTTCACTTTTTCGGTCAATACACCATCAGCCACATATAGTCGGTAGCCTGCTGGCGTTTTGCTGACGCCTGGTCCAATAACTACACCACCGCTGTTGGTGTTCAGCAGGTTATCACCTTCGGTTTTCCATAAGCCGTCCTCGGCAACGCCTAACCGGCCTCCACCGCTGGTTGCCAGAATAACGTTACCGCTTCCATCAACACTTAAGAATTTAGTTTGACTGGTGGCACTGGTTGGCGAGTTACTTGTCAGATTTTCCAGGCGCAGACCTGAAGTGTTAGCCTGACCCGTTGTTATGTGCAATTTATTAGTCGGTGCAGAGGTCCCAATACCTACATTGGCGTTATTACCAAGAACTACAGAATTGCTCTGACTGACAACGGAATTCGCCCCAATAGCTACAGCATTATTAATGTTGGTGGGATTAACTGTACCGGCTTTACTACCAAAGCCGATGAAGACGTTCTCATTACCGGTCTGGCTATTGAAACCAGCGTATTCACCAATAAACGTGTTACGCTGGCCAGTAGTGTTCTGAGCGGCTGAACCAGCGCCAATAGCGGTATTATCGTTGCCAGTGGTATTGGCGTTTGCTGCGGCATTACCCAGGAATACATTATAATTACCGGTAGTATTATTAGAGCCGGTTTGTGGTCCGATAAACACGTTAAAACGCCCACTCAGGTTATTAAATCCTGACAGTGAACCAGCAAACATGTTACTATACCCATCCATGTTGTTAAAGCCAGCCTGCTGGCCCATAAAAAGGTTTTCTCCGCCGGACGTATTATTTGCTCCTGCCGATAAGCCAATAAATACGTTGCCATTGCCGACCTGGTTATTTTTACCAGCTTCAAACCCCAGAAATGTATTGGCATTACCAGAACTGTTCACCCCTGTATTGGCGCCTAGAAATGTATTCTGGGAGGAGCTTCCGCTCGAGGTTCCTGCCAGTGAGCCAATAAAGGTATTACTACCTCCACCCACATTACCTCCGCCGGCGTCGGCACCTATAAATGTATTGCTGGCCCCGCTTGTGTTTGCGTAACCCGCTCCACTGCCGAAAAATGAGTTGTAGTTACCCTGCGTATTAAAAAAGCCCGCATTATAGCCAGCAAAGGCGTTGTTATAGCCCGACCCATTGGTATAACCAGCCCCAGAGCCAAGAAATGTATTGTTATTACCTGTCGAATTATTATACCCTGCACGAAAGCCTAAAAAGGCATTATTCTGACCCGAGGTATTATTCTGGCCCGCCGATGCGCCTACAAATGCATTCTGCGTACCAGCCATATTCTGGATACCCGTTGCCCGACCAATAAATATATTGCTGGCCCCGGTCATGTTTTGATTACCCGCACCCACACCCACTAATGTATTATCAGAGCCTGGAGCAGCAGTTGCAGGCGTAGTAGCAACGTAATTCGTTTGTGCTACTGCTAGTGCCGCTGGTAAACAGAGTAAAAGGGTAGATAAAGTCTGCTTCATACGCTCAATTTTTTCATCAAAGCTATAGCAATTTATACAAAAAAACATCGCTAAATGAACTTTTCTTCAGTATTGGTATCACTACCAAAAGTAGTACTGGATAGCTGTTGAATCTCTTGCCCTCTCTTCAACCCAATTAAAACCGCTGTCAAAAGGACACCATTAACTTTATTCTAGCTGATTAAGAGTAAATTATGAAATTACTAATATACGCTCACAGACATGTCGGAGGCCGATTTTGAGCCATGTTTTATACGAACTAGCTGCGTTAATAAGCCTAAAAAAAACAATTTAATGGATATAAGTTTGTTTCCAATCTATAACTACATTTACCCAATTATGTACTCAATCATATAAATAGGCTATTTAACCGGGAAACTCGATGTCAGTAAATGTAAAAGATCCTCAGTTTGGAGCGGTTGGCGATGGCTCCGTTGATGACCGGGCCGCTATTCAGAAGGCTGTAGATTATGCCAAGTCGCTCACTTTCTTTGGAGCCGTCCCTTATCGCGCTACCGTTTACTTCCCTGCAGGCTATTATTACATTTCGGGTCCTATCAATATAACGAATGCCAATGGCATGTGGCTGGTAGGTGATGGAGGTAATTACCTCAATACCATCATCTATGGTAGTACCGGCGGGGTTATGTTCGATTTTAGTGGCTCGTCACTATCTGGCTGCGAAAATTTCATGTTTCAAACCACCGACCGCAACGTCCGTTCAACCATAGGTGTACTCTTTTCCCTAACCAGCAATGGTGGCTTGAACAACGGTATTCGGCATTGCTACTTCGAGATGAACGATACACCAGCGGCTAATGGAGGCTTTGGTTCGATCGGGTTACTGAACGTCCGGAGTGAAGAGTTTTACATGCACGACTGTCTGGTTCGGGCTAACGTACCCTTACTATTTTCTAATACAACAAACCTTGCCGAAACTGGAATAAACTATACAGTATCAAGTCCATTTCAAACAATCGCGCCCGGTACAGGGACTATGGGCGTGGTTAACATCAACGGCACATCCTTACAGAACTACGAGAAACGCCAGCCTGCAATGGTGCTTGTTGCTACGAATAGCTTCAATTTCCAAGGGTACATGAGCCGCCTGACAGCTTCTACGGGCAATAATGAAACAGCCGTTCTTTGTGTTCGTTACACCACTAACCTGAGGATTCATGCAACCATCGAGTCATTTTCAAGGATTCTGAAAGCTACTTTGGGTGGTTTCGAGGGTAACGAGATTAAAGTGGCTATTGCGAATAATACGGCCCCAACAACCGAATTGATGGATTTTACGGACTGTGGCGTAAAAGCATTGAACCTTCAGGTTAGCGTGCCACTCGCCAATGAGCGAAACCGTTATATCCTATACCATGCACCGGTTGGTGGCGGAACTGGGGTAGCCAACGGCTATATAACCGATTCAGTAATTACAGCTACCGACGTTACCGATAACCGACTGGTAATTACGTCGAACTTACTCAAGCGTGCTGATAATGTCGTGTTTAACACGGATCAGGCTTTTGAAAAGAAAGGCGGACGTATAAAACAGTTATTCACCAGTTTTATCGGAATGGGACAAACACCTTCGGGTGCTACAACGGCTATTCTACGATTCTCGCCAGCCAGTGCCACCACCATCAATAATACCAATGGCGGTGCCTACCGTATCTGGATTGATGGCATTGTGCGGGCAGGTTCGTATGGCTCACAGGCCTCCGCTACACTGGCTTTTCAGGCGCAGATCGTACTGAATCAAAATTTTAATGGTGTGTTCAGTCCGGCTTCAACAACGGTAATCGTTCTAGACAAAACAAGTACGAATTCGGCTTACGTCGATATTGTTGGAGTATCCGTTGATATTGCGTTTGCTAACGGTATTGGTGCTGTTACGCTTACACCGCGTATTATAGGAACAAGTTCCGGCGAAGGAATCATCTATAATGGCCAAGCCGAAATGATAACCGATTTCCTGGCAAACGATTCTGTTATTTTCCGATAGCAGTAGCTGAGTTAGTTCAGCGCGACTGACGCTGAACTAACTCAGAAAGCATAGCTTCAAATCGGGGCAAAATAGCTCGTTCGCTTAAGTGTTCCTCTGCGTAACGACGAGCGTTAAGTCGATACTGTGATAACTGGGGAGACTGGATTGCCATTCTTATGGCATCGGCCAGTTTATCACCAAGTTCTGGTTCAATCACCCAACCTAACTGATTATCAAGCACAACGTCACTTAACGACGTACCACTATCTGCCGAAACAATTGACACTCCTCCAGCAGCCAGAATACCTACTAATTTTGAAGGCATAACCAGATCAGAGGCAGCCCGTTTCTGTACGACCAGGTGAATATCTGCCATAGCCAGCACTCGTGGCATCTGTTCGTATGGTAGAATGGAAAAAAAGATCAGGTTTTGGAGCGATTGCTGACGAGCCGCTTCCTGAAGCCGCTCGCGAGCAGCTCCTTCGCCGAAAACAACGATTTTGATCTCCGGCTGCGATTGTAAGAGAGCCGCAGCTTCTACCAGAACTTCCAGTCCCTGTTTTTCGCCGATATTACCAGCGTACAGCGCAATTTTGTCAGTCGGTGCAAATCCAAATTCGGCCTTCAGCGATTGTTCAACCGGCAAAGGACGGAACACATCAATATCCACCCAGTTTTCAATCATCCGAAACCGGTCAGGTGGCGTTCCTTTCGATACGATATTGCGTTTCATCCCTTCGCTGATGCTTGATACACGATCAGCATTTCGCAGCAAATACCGCTCAATCGAATCCAGAAAATTCAGGAGTTGTTTGTTTTTAATTAGTCCTAAATTCCGTGCAGCATCGACCTGTAAATCCTGGATATGAAAGGCAAACGGTGTTCTTTTAAGCCGACTAAAAACATAAGGCACCAGTCCGGCCTGTAAAGGCGGACAAACACCAATCAGCACGTCGTAACGCTTAAACAGTAATCGGCCCCAATGGACTAATGAGTTAAAAGCGAATGATAATTCATGCAGGATTCTGGTTTTTCCCGTAACCTGCTCAGGCACATATAAAGGCGTTCGATAAACAGTTAGGTTACCTATTTTCTCAGTAAACCAGCCTTTACCTTGGTACTCAGTCCTGACTTTCCACTCGGGATAATACGGATGCGCCGTAATTACATCCACCTGATGACCTTGTTCAGCAAGCCATTTTGTCAGTTCTCCATTAAAACGTCCCGATCCAGCAACTTCGGGGGAATAACTAATGCTGTATAATAAAACACGCATGGATTAAAATCAGGCAATATTCAGGATTCGTTTAAATAGAGCAGTGGCCAGCAGCATTCGCCCACGCATTTTTCGACTTAAAGGTTGTGGACTTTTAACAGCCATCTCGGTAGGACTGGCATTACTTGTATGCCGGCGAAAACCAGATAATTTCTCAGGAATAAATGCTACTTTAAAAAGCGCATTTGCTAATAAGGAAAACCATACATCCTGATAGACCAGATAGCGAGTGGCCCGATGTAATTCTTCCGGAAATGGCATAGCCCGGTCGAGAAAGGAACGACGAAAAGCCATGCAATTACCCAGCATAGTATTCTTCATAAAATTTTTTATCGTCCCCGGCCCCGAATGAAAATACTCAAAAAATGAACCACCTAATGGCTGGCCTTTTTCGTCAATAAAATCGCAGTTACTCACAACCATGTCATTGGTTTGCAAATATGGCAACATGGTTTTTACTTTCTGCGGAAACCACACATCATCCTGATCGGATAGAAAAATAACATCGCCAGCAGCATGGCGCAGGGCGTTTTCGAAGTTCCGGGTCGCTGAGCGAAGCGGGGTTTCATTTACCAAAATACAAATACGCCTGTCGGGCAGTTTCCTGATAATTGACAGTGTATTATCTGTTGAGGCATCATCAGAAATAATCAATTCATCATTAGGCCCAAGCTGAGGTAGTATTGATTCAATTTGCTCCCGGACAAACCGCTCACCATTATAAGTAGCCATGCAAACGCTAATCCGGCTCATGCTGCAATTGTTAAGTATCGGAATATCTGAGCCAGTATATTTCTTACCAACTTTTAGATAGTATTAATAACCAACTATTAATTATTACCCCAAATTGATCAAGCTGTTTATGGGCTAGCTAACCTGGATTTATTTAAATATTTAATTAAGTTCGGGCTTATACGTATCGACAATTTACGTGTTACCAAAAAGCTAATTAAAACATAAACTGGCAAGATAAAGAATGCTAAATCAAACGATTGCGATATAGCGAGGTTCAGATCAATAATGATAGCGTGGGCAAGGTGGCTAAAGCTCGCCATATAAACGAAATAAAAAGCGCTCGCCTTAGTTAATGAAAAGTAATGAATCCGGATAATGGCATATAAATATCCTAATATGGCACTAAAGGGGAAAGCCGCCCAGTAATAGAAATAGATGCGCCCTTCAATATAAAAGGGCGCATTTGGCCCTGCTACCACATCACCGATTGCGTTTGGTGGACGTATATTATCATACATGATATTGCCAAGAGCCTCGTGATAAGGTTGAATACGCAGAAAGCCTAAAATCGGATTCAATAATCGAGGAATATAATCCCAGAACGAGTAGTTAGCAAAGTAATTCAGATTTATATCAGTATAAAAATATAAAATAGAATCGGCGCTATACAATAGGCGTCTTATGAATGCAAAAAAAGCCCCTTCTAAATCATCATTCTCTTTTAAAAGTACGGTAAAAAATACGCCCATAATACCAGCAAAAACCAGTGGTAAATAGCGTTGAAATTTTTTCAGAGCTTTTTGTCTATCTGCAAATACAGGATGATAAAATATAATACCGGCTGAAATCGCAACCTGCAAAAGGGCCGCTTTTGATCCATCTAAAGAAGAGAAAAAGATTACAATTATTAAAAACAGTAAATCAACTTTCCTTTGTTTTGAAAAATACATATACATCAGCGACGTACTGACAAATGTACCTGCACTCCAGTTTATTTTCCGAAACAGACCAAAACCGGCCTGGAAATTAAGAAATTTGGCTTCGGAAGGGGCATCAGAAAACAAGGCGAAACCTTTTGCATAGCCTATAATAAGGTTCGATATGATATAGACAACAAATAAGGAATAAGTAGTCCAGCGTAGTAGCAATTGGTGTGAAAAATCAAAAACTACTTTTTGTGGATTTATATCTTTATGAAGAAAATTAGTTTGACGATAAGCAAAGGCAAATCCAATCCATAACGAAATCTGGCAGCCAAAGAAATGAATCAAGTCTTTTGTTTCAGGGATAATCTGAATTGCCAGGACACTAGCAAAAGCCGTAGTGAATATAAACATGAAAAGCGGATCCACAACAGAATAAATGTATCGATAGTAAAGCAAACCATAGATTACAAATAATGCTGCGGCCCAGCCAATAAGAGTTGGTAATATACCAAAATTAAGTTCCATAGTATCAACGCATACTAAAGCAACTAGTTATTACCGGTTTTTTTGTAAAACCGCATAAAATTCATTAGAAGCAAATGTGGTGTGATATATTTCGCTAACAGTTAAATCGATATAATTCATTTTATACAACAAATCAATCAGTTTTGCGAACGAATCTGGTGTAAAACGCCAGGAATGAACGTCGAAATAGGCACCTTTTTTTTCGTTATACTGCCGAAGTACAGTTTTTATTTTATCAGGCATGTCTTCTATGGTACCATGATCACCAAGCCAGTGACGATAAGGGCTATGATGAGCCGTTAAAGCGCCATGTTGAATAACGTTAGCTAAACTATGTCGGGTTTTCTTTTCATAGTGTGCTTCAAGTATAGCCGCAACGTTCGTTTCTGGCAGTAATGCGTCAAAGCAATAGCGCTTGTCTGGAATAACTAAATAATATTTACCGCCGGGCTTTAAAATAGCATTTACATCAACTAAATGTTTAATCAAATCTGTCTGATGTTCAATACAGTGACTTGAATAAGCATTATCAAATTCTTCTTTTATAATTGTTAAATCACCATGCGGAGATACAAAATTTATTTCCGGAATTTCGGTAATCGGATAATTTTCTTCTTTTGCTCTTTTTATTAAGTTTTCTTTATTCAGTACATCAAAATAATAAATATTTTCTCCCCGTAACGAAGGATTCGTAAATGGGCCTATTTCTAAAATTTTATCATTGGCATTAAGTTTTTTTAAAAATAGCTCCCGACTAGTCCTTTTTTTTACGGAAAAGAGATTATGAAAAAACAGTATGATTTTTTTAGCGGCTTCTTTCATTTTAAGAAGTATATATTTTGTTGGAGAGGAGTCTGAAGATGTTCGCCAAAGCTATCCCAAGTGTGCTTACTGACACATTGGTACTAGCCATTAAACCACAAATATAGGTAGAGAAGCACAAACTCTAAGAGTATGAAGAAGATGAAAGCAGTAACAATCCCAATTAGATTTGCCTATCCAAATGCCTTCTTTAATCCTGTGCTCACTTTTTTCAGCTTAAATTGCCGAAGGAAAGCGCCCGTTCGCCGACGTAACCAAAAGTATCCCATCGCGCACGGTCGCCCAATTCCTTTAAAAAGGCGATGATGAACTCGTTGCATTTCAGCGAACCCGCGCTTCATCTGATTCTCACTAACGCCATCGCCACCAAAATTGCATACAATGAAGTCTTCCATAGCTTCGTGTGGTACACCCTTTAAAGAAAGCTCCAGATTAAATTCATAATCCGATGCTATACGCATAGTCTCATTGTATAGCGCATCATCGAAAATGCTTCTGTCGTAAAACATACCTTGATGATGAACCTGATGACGCATCAGGTAGGGAGAGCCAAATAGAGGACGAAGTAGCATTTCCTGTTTTATGCAGGCAACACTACCAACAAGCAGTTTAGTATCGCTTTTTTTCGCCTTAATAAACTCAGATGCTCTTTGCAAAGTATCAGGGCTATATAGCTCATCATCTGCCCCAATGAAGTAAAGCCAGTTACCAGTGGATAAGCGAATACCTTCATTCAACCCTGCGTACAAGCCAATTCCAGGAATTACGCGTACTGTTTTAGCCTGAATCGGGCTGGCATTAATAAGCTCTACTGTGCGATCTTTACTACCACCATCTACAACCACTAATTCATAATCAGAAAACGTCTGGTTAGCTATACTGGTTAAAGTCTGGCTTATAGTTTCCGCACCGTTCAGTACAGTGATAATAATCGATATAAGTGGCTGCTGCATTAGGTGAGCTACTGAGAGATTATTTCGATAGAGAAGCGTGTACTTCTTACTGATTAACTAACTGGTAATAAGAAGCTAATAGCTAAACTCTGTGTCCATATAATAGAAACCGAATTCTTTTCTGTGCATAATATAAGCCCAGCCCTAAAGACAGGAGTTTATTTTTCCATTTACCTGTCACATAACGCGCCCTTACTCGATTAGTTTCCTTTAAAGAGCGATCTAGCTGACTGCTGGCGCCACCGGTCGCACAGTCAGCAATGATTAGTGGAACATAGCAGGTAGCTGATTTTTCGGTGTATAACCGTAAATGAATGTCATATTCCGACACAATAGTTAAGGTAGGATCATATCGATAGCCGTTAAACAATGAAGCACTGTAGAAGGCGCTCTGATGATGTACGGTATTCTGGAATACGGTTCTTGGACCCAGAAATGAGCGCATCCGATGGCCATTATCATACAATGCGTCGCCAAATACAAGGGAATATTGCTGAGTTAGATAAGGCTGGATTTGCTTTGCGATATCCGGCCGAAGCGTATCATCACCACCCAGAAAATAAAGCCAGTCACCATTAGCTCGGTCGATGCCTTTGTTCATGGCGTCGTAAATACCCTTATCGGGTTCGCTGATCCAGCCGGCCAATTGTGATTCATATTGGCGAATGAGATCGATTGAGCCGTCGGTACTACCGCCGTCAATAATCCAATATTCAACCAGTTCTTTATCCTGGCCAAGTACACTTTGAATCGTAGCTTCCAGCGTTGGACGGGCGTTGTAAACAACGGTAATTACTGATATCAGTGGTTTATTCATAGTAAGCTGAATGAGTCTGTTTCTGATGGAAGCTGTTATCAACATAGCTCGTCAGGTTCATTCAGGTCTTTTCCAATTTTGCCGCAAATATCGGTATAAGTCTACCAAATGCCGCAGGTATCTATAAATTGTGTCAGAATGGTTTGATAAGGAACCGTTAAACGCACATCAGCCCGACCATAATAATGATCGGGCTGATGAAAATGATTCTGTTCAAAAAGAGCCTATTGCTTATCCCACCAGACGTGAGTATCCAGATTATCAGGCCCTTGGCGGGTAACAGCTTCCTGGCGGTTAACAGCATTAACTGATTGTTCAGAATCTGGATAAGACAGCCGATAAATGAAGTTGCCCTTAATTTCCTTGCCCGGATATGGATTAGGGGTCAGCGTCGGATAACCACTCCGTCGGAAATTGGCGAACGCTTCGGTACCGTTCAGGAAGGAAGCTACCCAGTACTGCGTATTAATCAACTCTAATCCTCTGGCTGGCACGTATGGATTTTTCTGCAAATAAGCCGCGATGTTAGCATCCGACACCAATGAACTGGCGTCATAATCACCTAATTGCTTCATGTGAGCCGTTACGCCGGCATTGTAAAAATCAGCCGCATTACCCGTCGTCCAGCCACGCTGAGCCGCTTCGGCTAGCAGAAGCTGTGTCTGCGCATAGGTCACTAAATAGCTGGGCGCAAATTGACTTCCCGCCCGGGTCCGATCCACCTGCGAATAATCATAAAAACTAGCCAGACCATCGGCAGTGGCCTTCGCGACAATCGTACCATTGTCGTATCCAAGTGGCATACCAATCTGCACGGCTGGATCACGACTGGCTCTGGCGGCTGTTTGCTCAGGCCCGCTTTTAGCACCTACATACCGCACAGCAATGGATTGCAGTCGCGGGTCAGACGTCGATTTGAGGTAGTTAACAAAGGCACCGGTAAGGTAATAGTTGGACGCTTCGGTCGAGTTGAGCGTGGCCCCTACCCCGTTCGTATAGTTGGCGTTGTTCCGAACGACCGCGTTATCTGCGTTCGATTGCATAAGCCCCCCAGCTACTGCTTTCTGCACCGTCGACTGGGCCAGCGTTGGATTCACTTTCGTCAAGCGCATACCTAACCGCAGCATCAGCGAATTAGCCAATCGCTTCCATTTAGTAATATCCCCGCCGTACATAATATCGCCCGCTTCAGTTGGTTTGGTAGCGTCCAGAGCTGCTGATGCTTCTGTAAGTTCTTTCAGCAGATCATTATAGATACTCTCCTGTGTATCGTATTTAGGTAGCACGTTGCTGCCTATATATCCCAGACCAGCTTGTGTGTACGGGATATCGCCATATGTATCCGTCAGTACAGAAAACACGTAGGCTTTCCAGATGCGGGTCATATTATAGAGATTCGTCCGGTTAGCGTCGCTTTTGGTTTGGTTGATCACGTCGATCAGATACCGCACCACGTTCTGATAATATTGACGCCAGATCGCACCATTATTACCTGTCGTACCGCGGTTATCGATGTTAAAATTGCCCCCTGCATTAATCCCTGAGTTGGGCGTAAAGATCTGCTGGACAATTGCTTCTTCGAACACTAATATCGAGCCGGGAATCGACGTGCCAACCATGGCATTATTGAACGTAAAGAGCGGATTGAGCGCCGTAGCTGCCGTTGGATTGGTATTGAGCTGATCGAACCCTTTTTCGCAACTGCTCAGGCAGATGAGCAGGGCGACCAGCGGAGTATATATGGTTATCTTTTTCATAAATTTTGTTGGCTAGCCCTAAAAGTTTCGTAAACTTCTTAGAGCTGGGTTTAATTAAAACCGAACATTCAGGTTAAAACCAATACTACGAGTGGTGGGCAGACCCGTTGATTCCAGACCGACCAGGTTATCCGAGCTAAAACCGAACTGCTCTGGGTCCATATTAGGCACCCATTTTTTAATAATCAGTACATTATTAGCAATTGCACTTAGCCGAATGCCTTTGATGAATAGACTTTGGGGCAGGAACTTGGTGAAGTCGTAACCAATGCTGATCTGACGGAGTTTCCATACACCGGCATCATACAATACCTGTTCGCCCAAGCTCTTGGAACGGCCAACCGAATAGTAATCCTGCACAAACGCCCGAACTGTATTGGCTTCGCCGTTGGCGTTCACCCCAACGCCCACCATTTTATTGTCAGCTTCGCCCCGGCCCACCAGTGTTTCTTTTTGCAAACCATGTCGGAAGGCATTTAGATTCGTACCGGAAATCATTTTACCGCCCAGTTTGAAGTCGATTAGGAATGATAAATTGAGACCTTTGTAATTGAAAGTATTCGTGATACCACCAACATACTTAGGCAAAGCCGAACCAAATGAAACAGGAGCGGCCGTCCGGTTGGGCAAGCCATCGCTTCCGTGGACGATACGACCCTGAGCATCGCGCTGGTAGCCATATGTATAGAGCTGACCCAACTCCTGGCCCACCACCTGCCGCAGTTCACCTACGTAGATACCACTGCCCACTACGATCTGCTCGCCCGGTACATCGGTCAGCAGTTTCAGCAGTTTCGTTTTGTTATATGACCCGTTAAGCGTAATATCCCAGAAGAAGTTTTTGGTGCGAATCGGAGAAAGATTCAGCAATACCTCAACACCCCGGTTCCGACTTTGCCCATTGTTAATCAGCGTACTGGTATAACCCGACGCATCCGAAGATTGAGCTGCTACGATCTGATCGCTAGTGACTTTATTATAATAGGCCAAGTCAAGGCTCACCCGGCTATTGAACAATTTCAACTCTAGGCCAACTTCGGTCTCAGCCACCCGGCTCGGCTTAAGCGTGGCACTTGGAACGGTGTTTGAGGTAATGTACCCCAACGGTTGACCATTGCCAGCAGGGTTTGGGAAAAGGTTGGCATTGACACCATAGAATAGACCATTCGAATAAGGAGCTACATCACCATCGCTACCCACCTCGGCATAAGCAGCCCGTAATTTACCAAAGTTCAGCCAGGCAGGCAGGTTGTTGAAGGCTTGCGAGAAAACAAAGCTAGCCGTTGCTGAAGGATATATAATACTGCGGTTAGCCGGAGCCAGCGTAGAGAACCAGTCGTTACGAACGGTCCCGTTGAGGAACAGATAGCCTTTATACGAAAATTCGGCAGCACCATACAGCGAGTTCACTTTGCGCTCACTTAAACTGTACTGGGGATCTTTAACCCGACCGTTTTGGGGAACGTACAGTCCGCGCACCACGAAATCGGTCGCCAGCACACTATTCAGGTCACTGCGTCGATAAAGCTGGTTACCGCCTACCGTCAGGTCGATGCCAAAATCACCAAACTTGCGGGTAGCTCCAATAAGAAAGTCAGAGTTCAATTCGCGGAAGCGACGGGCTTCCTGCACGTAAGCTCCATTAACGAAACCAGCCGGGGCCGCAGCCAGCGAAGCCTGACCCGTTGGGAAGTTATAGTCCTGATCCCGCGACCAGTAATCCTGACCGACACGGCCTTGTAGGTATAGCCAGTCCGTGAAATTATACCGCGCCGAAATATTGCCAAACAAACGATCCCGGCGGATATTCTCGAACTTGTAGTTCATGACGAAGTATGGGTTCGTCCGGTTCATAAAGCGCGAGTAAATAAATTCGTTGCCGGTAGCTGGGTTGATCTGGTTAGCCTCCAGCACATCGAACGGCATTGAGTTGGCCAGCGTATAAATGACCGTTGGTGTACTATTATCCTGCTGGGCAATCTGGGGCGGGTTTTTGTTATACTCGTTCGAGTAGTTCATTGTCCCCGTTACCGTCAGCTTAGGAGATAGATTATAGCTAAATCCCAGGTTAATCGTTTTCCGGTTGAAGGTATTATTGGGTGTAATCCCTTTGTTGTCTGTGTTCGATACCGACAGGCTGAATCCACCTTTTTCGCTGCTTGATGAAGCAGCCACCGAGTTAGTCCAGGTTGATCCTTCCCGATAGAACTTGTTAATCCGATTATAAACAGGCTGATAAGGCACCGTTACGCCCCCGAAAAGCACCTGAGTCTGGCCAGCGAACTTTTCGCCAAAACTCCACACGCCCGATGTCGGGTTTGGCGCGGTAGGCCGAACACCGTATTCGCCCTGACCATATTCGTACTGATAATCGGTAAAATCTAGTGGATGATCGGTCGTAAAGTTAGTGTTGTAGGTCACACCAATTCCCTGTCCGGTTCCTTTCGTGCGGGTTGTGATCAGAATAGCCCCATCTTTCGCCCGTGACCCATAGAGTGCAGCCGCCGTACCACCTTTCAAAACGGTCATTCCTTCAATATCATCGGGGTTAATCGATGAGAGCCCATCGCCACCATCGGAGTAGTTACGGTCGCGGTTACCAATGGAGTTATCTCCGCCAGAGTTACCGTTGTTCTGACCGAAGTTCGTGTTATCGACGGGAACGCCGTTGATAACAATCAATGGGTTATTCTGGCCGGAGAAAGACGACTGTCCACGAATCCGGATTTTGCTGGTACCGGCGGCCCCCGTACCCAGGTTAGAAATATTAACCCCTGCAATTTTACCTTGCAGGGCATTCATGAAATTGACCGTCCGGTTAGTCGTAATCTGTTCGGGCGATACGGTAGCCGTAGCATAGCCTAATCGCTTAGCTTCTTTTTTAATCCCAAGCGCCGTTACTACAATTTCACCCAGATTTTGCTCGGCTTCCTGCATCGTCACGGTTAATTGGGTCTGATTACCGATTGTCAGGGTCTGACCGGCAAAGCCTATAGCACTGAAAACTAACGTAGCATTGGCCGGCACATTAAGGGCAAAGTTGCCATTACCGTCGGTCGTCGTACCTAGCTGGGAGTCACGAACCAGGATATTTACGCCTGGAATGGGCTGCTGATCTTTTCCAGAAATAACGCGGCCCGTTACCCGGCGGTCCTGCGCCTGGGACAAATGAGTGAGTAGTAATACTACCCAAAGCATAATACAGCGCATAGTTGCTTTTTGTACAGGGTGTTTCATTAAAATAGGATTAATGGATACTGGTTGGTTAATGGAGCAAGAGGTTCTAATTCACTAAAGATTTTGACGATCAAGCACTTATGTTATCTTCATAAACATAGCTGACCAAAGAAAAGCCGGTATATAATCCGGCACTATTTTAGAATGATTAAAGAAAATCACCTAATAAGTCTAATTTGCCCAGATTTTCTAAAGCTGGATTAGCCTCAGATCTACTATCTGATTTAAAAATCAGGTTAAAAAATTTGGAAATATCAATCTAGCTATCCACCTTTGCCCACTGACTTAGAAGACTAAACACTTGCTGTTCTATTTCGGCCGCATAAAATATTAGATAGCAGGCCAATAGCTACAATAAGCTGAGTTGGTAGAAAATTCCTGGCAAACGTTTCGTTTGCTTTTCATTAACAACAATACTATACTAAGTCTGTATAGTAAGTATTTTTAAAGTAATTTATTTCAACCTAACGCACACAACATGCTACTCACGGAAGATCAAGTTTTAGTTCGACCTTTTGCTGCGCTAACCGATGAGCAACGCGCATTCTTTGATAAAAATGGATTTCTGCACATTAAAAACTTCGTCGATCGAGATGCCGTAAATTTGTTTATAAGAGAACTTGAGCGAATTGAGGAAAATTGGATTGCGGAAAAAGTCGATAAAATCAACGGCACACCCATTAAATGGGGTAAGGATGAGAACGGTAAGCAGATTGTTCAGCGGTTTGCGTTTGCCTCTTTATTTAGTGGTGCTTTACAAGAGTTTTTGCAGGATAGTCGCCTAAAAGCGCTAACATGCCTATTGGCTCCATACAATGGCCGCATAGGCGAAGACGAAAAAGATGGGCTGGTTGTCAACCATTACGTTCGAACACCGGAAAGCAATTTCTCACGTATGGGCTGGCATACTGATAGCCCCCGCGATTTGTTTCTGGGACACCGCATCCGACCAATGCTAAACGTAGGACTTCATTTAGACGATTGCCTCAGAACGAACGGCGGCCTACGCGTACTGCCTGGCACGCACAAGCAGCATACGCTGATGACCCTGTTCCGCAAACGCCAGTTCATTGACCATCGCCCCGATCCCCGCGAAGTTGGCTTCGACATTGAAGCGGGTGACCTGACTATTCATAATGGCAGTTTGTGGCACCGCGTTGAACAGTCACCCAATTTCGGTGCAGCTAGCCGTCGGCGGGTTATGTACATTCCACTCATTACGGGGGAATACCAGCCCAAAAACGCGTCGAGCAAAACGCCGTTCTATCACCGGTTCGCGGCTAGAATCCAGAATTAAGTACGGCATTATAACCACTATTGACCAGTACAAACGAGTTATCTCATGTCCCTCAACTGGCTTGCTTTTGCGGTTCCGCTGTTTCTGTTCCTGATGGGGCTGGAATACCTCGTGGCCCGGTGGCAGCAAAAGGCATATTTCCAGTTCAATAACTCCGTCGCTAACCTCAATGTAGGTATTGCCGAGCGGCTGCTGGATAGCTTTACGGTTGGGGCATTCTATTTCGTGTATGATCACCTGCACCGACATTATGCGCTGTTCGACATTCGGGCGGATGTCCGGGGCTGGATTGGTCTGTTTATTGCCACCGATTTTGTCTGGTACTGGTACCATCGGCTAGCACACGAAATCAATGTGTTCTGGGCCGTGCATGTGGTTCATCACCAGAGCGATGATTTTAATTATACCGTTTCCGCCCGCATTACCGTCTTTCAGGCAATTGTGCGGACCGGCTTCTGGTCGATACTGCCCATTATTGGGTTTCCGGCGGAAATGATTACGACGGTTCTGCTTATCCATGGGTTATACCCGTTCTTTATCCACACGCGCACCATCGGTAAACTAGGTTGGCTCGAATACATACTGGTGACACCTTCGCACCACCGTGTACACCACGCCAGCAACCCGCAGTATCTGGATAAGAACTACGGCGATGTGCTCATCATCTGGGATAAACTGTTCGGCACGTTTGCGGAAGAACAGGAAGAACCGACCTACGGGTTAACGAAACCACTCAACAGCCATAGTTTTTTATGGCAGCATTTTCACGGTTTACTGGAAGTGCTGACCGCTGCCAACCGAGCAAAAAGCTGGACCGCAAAACTAACGGTTCTATTCGGACGACCGGAGACGGTTGATCCGGTCATCCGCCAGGATTTAGAAGTCCGGTTTCTGTCGGCTAACATGACTGAACGGCTGGCTGCTCATACGAAGAGTCGGCGGTTTCGTGGGTATGTAGCCGGACAGATAGCTGGTACGCTGCTGATTCTGTTTGTCTTTCTACTTTTTGAAGCCCATGTCCCGTTTGTCCTTCAATGGCTGACGGCCTTATTTATTCTATTGACTTTAATTAACTGTGGAGCACTATTGGAACAACGGCAGTGGGTTGTTTACCTCGAAGTGAGCCGGGTAGCCATTCTGTGGCTGGCTTTATACACAGTGCTGGGTTATCCTGGTCTGATTGTGCTGGCCTACATTGGTGCGTTATCGCTCTGGGCTTATTTCTCACTGGTTCAAAAACGCTATTTCCAACTGATCTACGGGTTCTGAACGGATTCGCACCAATAAATAACTCATTGATTATGACACTCGAATTTGAAAATGAATTAGGCGAAATCCGAACGGTGCAAAGCACACAGTTTCGTCCGCGCCCGAGCCGCGTTAAACCGTTGATAACAGGTAATCAAGCTCCTTTTTTCAGCCTTTCCGGAGCCGCCAACGCCTGGAAAGCATCCGTTTTTGGCCAGAAAACATCGGAACAAATGACGTCTATTCTGGATTTAGTGAATACCCGGCCGCTGATCGTTAGTTTTTACTGCCCATGCTGGGGTCATTATGCCCGGCCTTATCTGGAATCACTCGTTGAGCTGCATCAGCATCTACAAACTGCCGATGCCGAACTCATTGTGTTTTCCAACGAGTCGCCTAAAGTGCTAGAACGGCAGGTGAAAGGACTGGATTTTCGTGTAGCCTGCGACGCCGAATCAACTGTTGCGCACCGGTTTGGCGTATATAGTGAAGATAATCCGATCTGGGAGCGGGTGTCGGGCATTTCGGAGGAAGCCTTTGTACCGGCTTTGTACATAATTGGGCCGGATCGCCGGATTGCGTATCATTTTCTGGACGAAAACTTTGATGGCTCACTCGATCAGTCAACGATTTTTAACGTGATCCACGACCTTAACCAAGCCCATTATGAGACGGTTTGACCAATCAAAAAAACGACTCAATCTGATGGCGATTCGACGCTCCGCAATAGCACGATTGCAACGCAAACACGGCAGGAAAGGACTGAATTTATATTCAGGTAGCTTTTTTGCCCTGTGGTTTCTCGCGCTGGTTGTATCGGTCGGATTTCAGGCATCTGATGAGCCTTATAAAGCACAGATTGACGAGTGGCATCAGAAGCGGATTAACTCACTCAAGAGTGAAAATGGCTGGCTCAATCTGGCGGGTTTGTTCTGGCTGAAAGAAGGGCAGAACACCGTCGGTCAGGGAACTGGTTTTGATGTTTCGTTTCCGGCAGGCGATGCGAAGACGAATCTGGGTATAGTCTCGCTGCAGAACGGTGAGGTGCGCTTTACTCCTGCTCAGGGCGCGGCTGTTTCGGCCAACGGAACTCTACTGACAGAATCGACCGTCATTTTTGCACCGAGTGACAAACCTCTTACCTTGGCGCATAACTCACTCCGCTGGTTCATTATTAAACGTGGTAATCAATACGGCATTCGGCTCCGTGACCTAAACAGTCCGCTTCTGAAGGAATTTCATGGTATTGACCGTTTTCCAGTCGATGAAAGCTGGCGCATAAAAGCCCGTCTGGAAACACCCACTGCGCCTAAAACCATTGCTATAACCGATGTTATTGGCCTTACTTCGCAACAACCACTGGTAGGTACGCTCGTATTCGACCGGGATGGAAAGACGTACCGGCTAGATGCGGTTGGCGAAGGCGAAAAGCTGTTCGTTATTTTCGGCGATGCGACCAATGCCCATGACACGTATGGTGCTGGCCGGTTTCTGTATGCCGACAAACCGGGAAGCGATGGGGTAACAACGCTCGACTTCAATCAGGCAACCAATCCGCCCTGCGCCTTTACGGCATATGCCACTTGCCCTCTACCGCCAAAGCAGAACAAGCTGGCCCTGGCCATAACGGCCGGGGAGAAACGCTTTGGAGATCATTAATCGATGTCTCGTAAACGAAACGATAACGGAGCAGCTTATTTTCAGGAGTTACCGTATCAGGATCAGTTGAATTTAGTTTGGCGACAGGGGCAGTTGATCGAGGCTCGCCGGATTCCCGGTTTCTGGTTGCATCTGTACGCGGTCGGTGCGTTCTTTGTCGAGATGTGGGTTTGCCAGCGTCGGTACGAAGTTACCCTGGTTCGGCTGATTAACACGACCGACGAGCTGGAGCCTTATATAGACCGGATTTCGCTGAACGGATTACTTGCCCATTAGGAAGAGATTCGTTTTAGCCAACGATTGAAGAAGCACATGAATTCACAAGTAAGAACGCACCTTTCGTCCAAACTACCGAACATCGGCACAACCATCTTCACGGTAATGTCGAAACTAGCGGCCGAAGTTGGCGCCATAAACTTATCACAGGGATTTCCGGGTTTCGACTGCTCGCCCGAACTGGTTTCGCTTGTTGAGCACTATTTACGGCGGGGATTTAATCAGTATGCGCCGATGACGGGGGTTCCGGCTTTACGGGAAGCGCTGGCACAGAAAACGTTCGAGCAATATAACGTCGTCTATGATCCAGACACGGAAATCACCGTTACATCCGGTGCTACCGAAGCCATTTTTGCGGCCATCGCGGCTGTCGTCCAGCCCGGCGATGAAGTAATAGTGTTCGAGCCAGCCTACGACAGCTATGTTCCAGCCATTGAATTGAACGGCGGGAAGCCGGTTTATATCACGTTAACACCACCCGATTATGGCATCGACTGGGCGGCAGTAAGCCAGAAAATCACCGATAAAACACGGATGATTCTGGTAAATACGCCCCATAACCCAACCGGTCACGTCTGGAGGCCCAACGATCTGAATGAACTGGCGGCACTTATCCGCGACCGCGACATCTGGGTTATGAGCGATGAAGTCTACGAACATATTCTGTTCGACGGTCGGGTTCATCATTCACTCATGACGCATCCTGAATTGCAGGAGCGGACATTCGTAGTTGGCTCGTTTGGCAAAACCTTCCATATCACTGGCTGGAAAATAGGTTACTGCCTGGCACCGGCTGAGTTAACCACCGAGTTTCGAAAAATTCACCAATACCTGACATTCAGTACCGTTACGCCGATCCAGTATGCCCTGGCTGATTACCTAAAGCAACCAGATCATTACCGGCAACTCCCCGATTTTTACCAACGCAAACGCGACCTGTTTCTAGCCGGATTGCGCGGTTCCCGTTTTCAGTTTACGCCCGCCGAAGGCAGCTTTTTCCAAACCGTATCCTACAAAGCCATTACCGACGAACCCGACTACGAGCTGGCTATTCGGTTGACGAATGAGATTGGTGTAGCGTCCATTCCGGTTTCGGTGTTTTACCATCAGAAAAACGATTACAAAATTCTTCGGTTCTGTTTCGCTAAAGACGACGCCATCTTGCAGGAAGCCGCCGAACGATTGAGCCAGTTATAATACCAAAGCAACATACGTATGAAAAACGAAATTAATCAGTTACCACTGAGCCAGTTAACCGACCTCCGCCAACCGGCGCTGGATTGCCCGGTAGACGGCGTGAAAGTGAATGAAAACAAGGTGCGTACTGTCGCCTTTCTGGTGCTTTTAACGGCAATCGCTTATCTGCTGACAGGCTTTTGGCCCCTGTTTCTATTTCTACTAGTTGACTTTGGGCTAAGGGCATTCGATTACGGTAAGCTTAGTCCGTTAGCGCAACTGAGCGACTTAATAATAAAGGCGTTGCATTTCCCGGTTCGGCTTATTGATCAGGCTCCAAAACGTTTTGCGGCTGGGGTAGGCATGATATTTTCAGTCCTTATTCTGGCTTTACAGGGAGCGGGCATCAGTGCATTTTGGGTAGCTATTGTACTGGCAGTTTTTGCTGCGCTGGAATCCCTGGCTGGTTTTTGCGCGGGTTGTTATGTCTATACGTTTCTGAAAAGAAGCCGGATTATCAAGTAGAGAAAACGTGGTGTCGCTTTCTTAAAACCGACACCACAGATAAGTGACAACAAACAAGTTCCCCTATGCCCCGAATCACGCCTTTATCTCCTCGCACTGCGGCCCCCGACGTTCAGGCTGCTTTCGACGCCCACGTTACGGATTACCCGGGAAGCCGCATCACTAACATGAAAGCCACGCTGGGCCGATCACTGCTGGCCTTTCAGGTATATATGCAGTGGTATCCGCTGTACGAAGAAGTAAAGAAAATCCTGGGTAACCGACTAGCTTATCTGTACGCACACGCCATTTCCGAAGGATCGAATTGCCCACTTTGCACCACGTTTTTTCGACGGATTATTATCGACAACGGCGAACGTCCCGAAGATCTGACGCTAACCAACCATGAGCAGGTCGTTATTAACTTCGGCAGCATCATTGCGCAGAATAAGGGCGAAATTCCTGACGAATTGTACGCTCCAATTGGTGAACAGTACGCCAATGAGCAGATTGTCATTCTGGTCGCTTTTGCCGGTCAAATGATTGCGACCAACGTATTTAATAATGTACTGGAAGTGAATATTGACGAATACCTGTACCCTTATCTACCCTTAACGCACGAGCAAACCCATCCTTAATAATGGCTGATTTTCAAGGAAAAGTGGCGTTTATTACCGGGGCAGCTCACGGTCAGGGCCGGGCAGTAGCACTGGCCTTAGCAAAAGAGGGCGCCAATATCGTCGCCTTTGATCTGGCCAAACCACTTACCTATCCAGGTTACGCGCTAGGTTCCGAAAGCGAACTGGATAGCCTGCAACGGGAAATCGAAGCGTTTGATGCCTGGTGTCTGACTGCGCAGGGCGATGTGCGGAAGGATGAGGATATTAGCCACGCAGTAGAGAGAGCCATTGCTAACTTTGGCCGCATCGATATTCTGTTCAATAACGCAGGGATCTGTGCCTATGGCTTAGTCCACGAATTGCCCGAGGAAGAATGGGACGCCATGCTCGACATTAACCTTAAGGGCGCCTGGCTGGTGGCCCGGCGAGTCATTCCAGTCATGATGCAACAAGGCTCTGGCGTCATTATCAACAATTCGTCCATTGCTGGCCTGCGCGGTATGAGCCGGCTCAGTCATTATGCCGCTTCTAAATGGGGACTCGTTGGCTTAACCAAATCGTGGGCCATCGAACTGGCTCCGCATAATATCCGGGTTAACTCGATTCATCCGACGGGTGTTAATACGCCCATGAACGATGGGCTCGCCGAACTGGAAGGTACTACTACGCAGGAAATTGCCGAACGTTCGGCTGGTAATTTATTACCCGTACCCTGGGTCGAGCCTGAAGACGTCTCGGCTATGGTTCTTTATTTAGCCTCCGACAAAGCCCGATTTATAACTGGTTCACAGTTTGTACTCGACGCGGGCCTTTTGACGCGGTAGCCTATTTTACCTTATTACTGGTTTAGAAATACGCCACATCAGCTAAAAACTAATGTGGCGTAGCTGTTTAGTCCTTCATCCTTGTTTTCTAGCCACTCATCCATTCAAACAACCGCTCTGGTAGTTTGTAATGCATAGTACTATCTACAGCCTATATCTTTGTTTCACCAATCGGGAATAACCCGACTAGCTTTTAAACAAAACACTAAAAACATAAACTACCATGAAAACGCTCGTTAAATCACTCGCTCTTGCTCTTTCTTTAGGTTTCGTTACCACAGCTGCTACGTTTGCTGAAACCAATCCCGGCGGTCGTCCGGCAGTTGTTGCTTCTTATAAAACAGGAATATACACATCGGTTGACGGTAGACTCGTTATTTCGCTCGATAAACAAACCGGTGGTGCTGTCGATGTTCGTTTAAAAAACAGTGAAGGTTCCACAGTTTATAGCCAACGCATCGGCAAAAACGAAACGCAATACCGGGCAAAACTGGATGTAAGCGCCTTGCCCGATGGTAGCTACGAAGTAGAGATTACCAATGGTGCTGAGACCACCAAGCATATGGTTACTTTATCGACACCGCAGCGCACGACACCGGTTCGTACAATCGCCATGAATTAATACGCCCAAATAGCGTAAAACGGCAACTCCATCGCTTAGGTCAGGCGATGGAGTTGCCGTTTTTATGGAAGACACACGCTAAACCAAATCAGAAAACACCGGGCCGTCCTACCAGCAGTCGGCTAATGGGTCGATAATCGGTAAATTCAATATCGGGGGCGACATAACCCGGTTTAATGGGTTCTTTTTTCACTAGATCAGTGCTTAGGTATTTTTTATTACTATCGCACAAAATCGTGACTACGCGAGCGTCAGGGCCCATTTCGGTTTGTAGGTTGATTGCACCGATTAGGTTAGCTCCTGATGAAATGCCAACGGCCACACCCAATTGCAGGGCCAATTTCTGCGCCACTAGAATAGAATCACCGTCGCTAGCCTGTACTACCCGATCCAGTTCAGCCAGCTTGAGAATATCCGGAATAAATTCATCGAAAAATCCCTGAATTCGGTGTGTACCGGTTTTATAACCAACCGACAACGTCGGCGATTCGGCTGGTTCAAGTGGGTGAACGCGTATATCCGGCTTGCGTGACTTAAGGTAGCGACCAACCCCCATGACAGTACCGCCCGTACCGACGCCCGCAACGAACGCATCGGGCGTTATATCGACACCTTGCAGTTGCAGCCAGATTTCCTTGCCAGTCGTCAGACGGTGGGCTTCGGCGTTATATTGATTAGCAAACTGACGGGGCAGAAATACATGCGGGTCAGCAGCCGCCATCTCCTCAGACTTCCGGATGGCCCCTAGAAATCCGCCTTCTTCTTTCGTAAACAGGATAATATCCGCCCCCAGGCTGCGAATAATATCAATCCGCTCTTGGCTAATACCGGCGGGCATAATGATTGTGACCGGGTGCCCCAGTGCCCGACCTACCGCCGAAAACGCGATGCCCGAACTCCCGCTGGTCGCTTCTACAATCCGGTCGCCGGGTTGGATGTGTCCTTGCCGATAGGCCTGATGCAGCACATGCAGCGCCATCCGGTCTTTCATGCTGCCGGTCAGGTTGTAATGCTCGCACTTCACATAGAGAGATCGGGGTTGCCCTTTGTAGGTATAAAATAACTCCAGCATGGGCGTATTGCCGACCAGATGCCAGAGGTGTTCAAACTTTTCCTGAACGGCAGGTTTGAGTATAATTTCTTCGGATGAAGTCATAGGTAGACATAAAAATTACCCGCAAAGTGCGTAAATCTTTGCGGGCAGGAAAGCGAAACAACTCGTTTTAACCTTAGGGCTTAACAGTCAAAATCTCAGCGAGTTTCTTACCTAGTTCATCACCCCGAACATTTTTAGCGATGATTTTACCATCAGGGCCAAGCAGGAAATTTTGCGGAATTGACCGGATACCGTATTGTTTTGCCACCTCGTTATCCCAGAATTTCAGGTCAGAAACCTGTGTCCAGTCGAGGCCGTCTTTATGAATCGCTTTCAGCCAGGCTTCCTTTGCATTCGGCCGATCCAGCGATACGCCCAGAACGGTAAAGTTTTTGTCTTTATACTGTTGAAAATTCTTCACCACATTCGGGTTTTCCTTGCGGCAGGGGCCACACCAGCTCGCCCAAAAATCAATCAGTACATACTTACCCCGAAAACTATTTAGTGATACGGCCTTACCCGATGTATCAGCCTGCGTGAATTCGGGCGCTATAGCCCCAATCGATGTTGATTTAATACCAGCCAGATAGTTAGCGTACTCTTTACCTGATTTACTGGCCTTTACCGCATCGGATAAGCCTTCATACAGGGGGCCAACTTCAGCATAATCTGGGGTGTAATCATACTGTTGAAGCACATCTATACTCACCAGCGTATTCGGATTTTCTTTGATGAACTGCGCCCGAAGTTTCTTTTGATCAGCCTGAATAGCTTCGTAACGTTTATCAATACTTTCTTCAAACTCTTTCGATTTTTTTTGCTCCGCTGTAGCCCCCCGATATTCTTTCATTAGCTGAGCCATTTTATCAGAAGTAGGCTTAAGCATAGCTTTTAGCTTCTGATTATCAGCGTTCATTGGGGTACCGCTTACAACTGCGTTGTCCAGCGAGTCAGTGCTGGTTACCGTAATCTTTCCTGGCTCCAGATATAAATTTATAGAAGACATAGGTCGGGTATTCGTAAAACCAGTGCCTAATTTATCGATAAGCAATCCGACTAATTTAGGATCATCGGTGATCCCTTTGAATGAAAACTGGCCGTTCTGAATCTGGGCCGAATCCATTTTTATATCAGTGCCTACCCGATAACGCAGGTAGGCTTTTGCAGGAGCTTTCAGACTGGGCAGATTACCATTTATAGTGTAAGTACCGCTCTGCGCCAGCAGTAGTGATGGGCTCAGCAGACAGGCGATAGTCAGTAATCGTTTCATAGGCGGATGACTTTTAGTTCTAAAATCTAAAGATAAAGACAGTTCTCGCTTTTCCGACTTAAAAGATATGTAAGTAAAAAATACCTACCCGACTGCTTCCTTATAGACATATAAATAATTCTTCTCTTCTGTATGATTAACCCCGAGCGAAGCCGTTTTCTTCTCGCATTTATCATTCTGTTAAGTCAGTCTATCTGGCCAGTTGCGGCTCAATCGCCGGCGCCACCAGCCGTGCGCTCGGCGCCGATTATGAGTCGTTGGGAGAAGCAGGTAACGCCCGAAAATGCCTGGCGTGAATACCCTCGTCCGCAACTGGTACGGAGTCAATGGCAGAATCTAAACGGCATGTGGGATTACGCCATTACGCCAAAAACGGCTGCAGCTCCGTCGACATTTACCGGCCAGATTCTAGTGCCGTTCAGTCTGGAATCTACGCTTTCCAAAGTCAATAAATCACTTACAGCTGATCAACGGCTGTGGTATCGTCGGTCGATTACGATACCCCGCGATTGGGCAAATCAACGCATCTTGCTGCATTTCGGTGCAGTTGATTACGAATGTAATCTGTGGGTTAACGGCGGGTTAGCGGGGTCGCACACAGGCGGTTCTGATGCGTTCGATTTCGACATAACGGATTACCTCAAAGACGGGGCTAACGAACTAGTGCTGGGCGTTACCGACCCGACCTCTACCGGTGAACAACCTCGTGGCAAACAACTACTTAACCCTAATGGTATCTGGTACACACCCGTATCGGGAATCTGGCAAACAGTCTGGATGGAGCCGGTTCCTAAAGAGCATTGTATAGAAGAAGTTCGCCTGACGCCGGAGCTTGATTCGGGCCGCGTTCGGATAGAAGCGCTGCTTGATAAACCCGCTGATAATTATACTACTGCCTTCCGAATAACGGCGCTGGATGGTACGCAAGTGGTAGCCACTACCTTAATTCGTGCTGGAACGACAAGCTATTTGCCCATACGAAATCCGAAATTATGGTCGCCAAATAATCCGTTTCTTTATAATTATCGTGTAGAACTGGTCACCGTAACTGATCCGTTTGGCGACACGCCCAGTAACAGACGGCCTCGCCAGGACCAGGCTATTCGAACGGCTTTCGCCAACGCAACCGTCACGGGCAATCCGCTCGACGTAGTAACGGGTTATTTTGCCATGCGGAAAATCTCAATGGGCAAAGGGCCAGTAGCTAATCAACCAGTCATGCTGCTGAATAACCAATTTGTGTTTCAGAACGGCCCTCTCGATCAGGGCTGGTGGCCTGCCGGTTTGCTTACGCCACCCTCCGATGAGGCCATGACGTTCGAAATTGATTTTCTGAAAAAGTCGGGTTTCAATATGCTGCGCAAGCACATCAAGGTCGAGCCGGACCGTTACTACTATCTCTGCGATAAATTGGGTATTTTAGTCTGGCAGGATATGCCATCGGGTTTCCTAAACGGTCAGAATGAACACCCCGGCGATCAGTCGGAACCGCTACGCCGGTCAAAGGGTAAAGAGCAGTTTGAACTGGAACTACGCCGGATGATGAATCGGCTGCATAACCATCCTAGCATTGTTACCTGGGTAGTCCACAACGAAGGCTGGGGCCAGTATGATAACGAGCGACTGGCTGCCTGGGTAAAAGGACTGGATCCAAGCCGACTGATCAACGCAGCCAGCGGCTGGAATGACCGGAACGCAGGCGATTTCTACGATATTCATACTTATGAAGAAGAACCCCGACAAGCTGCCGCCAAAACTGATCGGGTCGTTGTTATCGGCGAATTTGGTGGTATAGGCTGGCCGGTTCAGGGACATTTGTGGAACCCAGAAATGCGCAACTGGGGCTATCAAACGTATCAATCGGCAGATGAGGTGTTAAAAGCTTATCAGAAGAAATACGCCAAAATCATCGAGTATTACCAGAAACAGGCGCTATCGGCTGCCGTGTATACGCAGACAACTGACGTAGAAGGCGAAGTAAATGGTCTGCTCACCTACGATCGGGAAGTCATTAAGATTCCGGTCGAAACCCTCCAGAAAATTCACGCTCCACTGTTCAAATAAACCCTTCCGATGCAACGCAGAAAATTCCTAAACCAACTGACCGGTGCGGCAACGTCTGCACTGCTTCTAGGGCCGTCGGTTGCCAGCCAGACGATAGCTGCAACCCGCGATTATGTTGGGGCCGACGAACTAGCTAACCATAAAATTGCAGACGTTAGTTATACGGAAGTGCAGCTAAAATGGCCTCGGTTCGTGGGTAAAAATGCCCGACGCGATATTCATGGTTATGGTCCCAAAATTACGGTTTGTATCGTCACGACTGATCAGGGAGCCAAAGGATGGGGCGACCCAAACGGCCGCCGGAACGAGGACCTGATTGCGTATGTAAAAGGCAAATGGGTTTCCGAGTTGTTTCAGCCGTCGGTTGGCGTTACCGACCCGAAAGCACTAGCGTTTGATGTGCCGCTGCACGACCTGGCAGGCGTTATCCTGAATCAGCCGGTTTACCAGTTACTGGGCCGCAAGAAGCCGATTCTAACCAAGTGTTACAGTGGCATGATTTACTTCGACGAACTGGAGCCGAAGGAAGGAAAAGTTGGTACGCTGGCAAATGGATTCGACAAAATCATCGAAAACTGTAAGCATGATTACGACTTAGGCTACCGGCAGTTTAAACTTAAAATCGGGCGGGGTAATATGTGGATGCCGAAAGATGCGGGTGTTCAGCGCGATGTGGAAGTAACTAAACTAGTCGCCAAAACCTTCCCCGACTGCGAAATTTTGGTAGATGGTAACGACGGATTTACACCCGACAGTATGATCACGTACTTGAAAGGCATCGGCGACATTCCTCTCTTCTGGATCGAAGAACCTTTCGCCGAAACGATAGCCGACTACCGCAAACTGCGCGACTGGATGAAGGCTAATAACGTGAAAACGCTGCTCGCTGACGGTGAATACGAGCCAGATCAAAAGCTACTGCGCGAGCTGGAAACCCAGAAATTGATTGATGTGCACATCACGGACATTATGGGGTATGGCTTCACGCCTTGGCGAAAACTAATGCCGGAGCTTAAGAAAATGGGCATTCAGGCATCTCCCCACGCTTTCGGTGAAGTGCTCAAGACCAATTATACCGCTCATCTAACGGGTGGCTTAGGCAATACAGTAACCATCGAAGGCGTCCCCTGCACCAGTGAAGACATTGACTTCGGCGATTACAAAATCGTTAAAGGCCAGTTAGTACCACCGTCAACGCCCGGTTTCGGCATGAAACTGTTAAAGACAGTTTAACACTAAATTTCTCTTTGTCATGCTGACGGAGGAAGCATCTTGATGGATGCATACTCATGGATAAGGATAACTCAAGATGCTTCCTCCGTCAGCATGACAAAATAATCATATATAGCTCCCTGTGAGACAACTCTTTATCCTTCCTCTACTACTCCTTCTTTTTCTGACGGCCGGGCTGCAAATGGCTGTACTAGGCCAGAACACGCAACCCAAAATGCTATTTGCGGATACAACCCATTGCAAACAGGGATATGCGAAAGATCCGCATGTGGTCTGGTTCGGCGGTCGCTATCTGCTGTACTATTCTGTACCGACAGGGAAAGATTCGACCGGGGCTGACCGATGGGGCATTGGCATCGCCGAGAGCAAAAACTTGACCAATTGGCGAAAAGTAACCGAGATTCCTCCGGTGGCAGCCTACGAGCGAAAAGGTTTCTGTGCGCCGGGAGCTTTAGTCCAAGATGGCAAAGTCCATTTGTTTTACCAAACTTATGGCAACGGCCGAAACGACGCCATTTGCCACGCAGTTTCAGCAGATGGTATTCATTTTGATCGTAATTCAACCAACCCGATTTTCCACCCCACCGTCAGCAACTGGTCGTGTGGACGGGCTATTGACGCAGAAGTGATCCGATTCAACAATCAATATTTTCTTTATTTCGCCACCCGCGATCCAGCCTACAAAATTCAGCAGCTAGGCGTAGCTGTGGCACCCGCAACGACCAATTTCAACCGAGAGGACTGGAAGCAGATGGCTATTGACGGCCCAATTCTGAAACCAGATTATCCATGGGAAGGCGAATGCATTGAAGCACCGTCTGTTATTCAGCGGGGAAACGAACTGGTTATGTTTTACGCTGGCGCCTATAATAATTGGCCACAACAGATTGGCGTGGCTCGCAGTAAAGACGGCCTGCACTGGGAGCGTATCCAGACCGAACCATTCCTGAAAAACGGGCAACCTGGAACATGGAATGCCAGCGAGTCGGGGCATCCACACATTTTTACGACACCTGCCGGGAAAACCTATTTATTTTTTCAAGGCAACAATGACAAAGGAAAAACCTGGTTTCTGTCCAACCGAGAAGTAACCTGGCAAAAAGATATTCCGAAGTTGATTAACTGACTAACTCACAACAATAAAATAAGATCCTACAGCCAATCGGATTATTTCAGGTATAAAGTCTTCACTTCCAAAAAGTAATGGCTACCTATTTTACAGCCATCAGTAAATTTTAATCTCCTGTCACTAAACCTTTTACGATGCCATTGGTCATACCTGCTCAACGGTTCCTGACCAATGGATATACTCATCAGACAATCCCAGGATATTGCCCGAGTGCGTTTTCTTTACAATCGGGCTGGCTTTGGGGCAACTCCTGCCGAACTAGCTGAAGCGAGCCGTACACCGCTCCGGAAAGTTGTCCGTCAATTGTTTAAAGACAGTCAAACGATTACTGACCTGAAAGTTGTTGAGCCAGCTAAATACGAGTCTAAAAGGGATTTAAAACAACTAGTTAAGGATGGGCAGCTTGATCGGCAGATGCTGAAAGAGCGCATTCGGGAAAATGCCGAGAAAGTCCGAGACCTAAATCTGCAATGGCTCGACCAGATGGCTTCTGGCAAAGCTGCGCTGCGCGAAAAAATGGCCTTATTCTGGCATGGGCATTTTGCCTGCCGTACGATGGGTCGCAACCCGCTGTTCATGCAGCAGTATGCCAATACACTCCGACAGCACGCCCTTGGTCGCTTCGGCGATTTACTAATGGCGGTATCAAAAGAGCCAGCCATGCTGCAATTCCTGAATAATCAGCAGAATCGCAAAAACGCACCAAACGAAAACTTCGCCCGTGAGGTGATGGAGTTATTTACATTGGGACGCGGTAATTATTCGGAGCACGATATTAAGGAGGCTGCCCGTGCGTTCACCGGTTGGCAATTCACGCCCGAAGGTCAATTTGTGTTTCGGGAGCGAGTGCATGACGAAGGGGAGAAAACGATTTTCGGAAAAACGGGAGCATTTAAGGGTGAAGATATAATCGCTATGCTGCTCGATAACAAACAGACAGCTCGGTTCATCACCGGGAAAATTTACCGGTACTTCGTTAACGAAATCGAAGACAAAACCCAGGTCGATGCGCTAGCTGAGCAGTTTTATAAAAGTGGCTACGACATTACCGACCTGATGGAGACCATCTTCAACGCCGACTGGTTTTATGCCTCCAAGAATACAGGCACTCACATAAAATCACCGGTCGAATTACTGGCGGGTCTACGTCGGTCGCTGAACGTGAGATTCGACCAACCTCAGGCGCAGGTGTTCGTGCAGCGGACGCTGGGGCAAATTCTGTTTTATCCGCCTAACGTAGCTGGCTGGCCCGGTGGCAAAAACTGGATCGACTCATCGAGTCTGTTATTTCGAATGCAGTTATCTAATTATGTGCTTAAATCTGCGGATGTGACCGTGCGTCCCAAAGACGAAGGCGACGTTAATGTACAGCCACTCGCTCGCAAGGGAAGTTCGCGCTTCCAGACCACGGTCGACTGGTCAACTTTTGAGACTTCGTTTACCAAAGTACCAGATAATGAGCTAACTGGTGCTATTGCCAATACCTTACTGCCTTTTCCGCTTCATTCCAACCAGATTGCCCTCATTGAAGGCCAAATAAAACCGGAGCAAACTCGCTCTGAACGCATTCACACATTAACGGCAGCGCTAATGAGCCTGCCTGAGTATCAACTTACTTAATGGTGAAAGAATGAAAGAGCGAAAGAGTGAATGATATCGATTGCTTTCACTCTTTCGCTCTTTCATTCTTTCGCTTTTTAACTTATGAACCGCAGAGACTTTCTTAAACAATCGGCTTTCACCACGGCAGGCACGATGCTGATTCCGCATTTCCTGAAAGCCTACGAACAGCACGCTTTTGGCAGGCCAATCTCACCGACTGGTAAAATTCTGGTAATCGTGCAGCTATCAGGCGGTAACGACGGGCTGAACACAGTGGTGCCGTACCGCAACGACATTTACTACCGCGAACGGCCAACTATTGCCATCCGTCCTGAAAAAGTGCTGACCTTAACGGACGAAATCGGATTACATCCGGCCATGCAACCGCTGAAAGCCTTATACGACGAAGGCATGGTAACAATTATCAACAACGTCGGTTACCCAAACCCCGACCGTTCGCATTTTCGGTCGATGGATATCTGGCAAACGGCCAGCGATTCGGATAAATACCTGAATACGGGCTGGGTCGGGCGCTACCTAGACGCAGCCTGTGCCGGAAAAACGCAACAACCGTTCCGAACTATTGAGGTCGACGACACGCTGAGCCTAGCCATGAAAGGCAATTCGCTGAACGGACTGGCCGTGCTGGACCCGCAAAAGCTGTACAATCAGACACGCAGTGGTTTGGTAAAGGGCTTAAGTAAAGAGCATGAAATAAATCAGTCAGAATCCGTAGCCTATCTCTACAAAACGCTGGCAGAGACTGTATCGTCGGCCGAGTATGTGTTTGACAAAACGAAAGTTGCGTCTACCACGACGACCTACCCTAACCACGAACTGGGTAACCGTCTGAAAACTGTCTCACAATTGATTCAGTCGGGTGTTGGTACGAGCGTTTATTATGTGTCGATCAGTGGTTTCGATACGCATATTAATCAACCCGGTCAGCAAGAGCGGTTGTTAGGCCAATATGCTGAAGCTGTTGGCGCGTTCATGACGGATCTAAAAACAGCCGGTCGTCAGAATGACGTATTGCTAATGACGTTTTCGGAATTTGGTCGACGAGTTAAACAGAATGCCAGCAACGGTACCGATCACGGCACAGCTAATAATGTATTTCTGATCGGAGGAGGGCTTCCGTCGCGTCGGGTACTGAACGAAGTCCCTAACCTGACGAAACTAGACGAAGGCGACTTAATGTACTCAGTAGACTTCCGGCAAATTTACGCTACTCTATTACATGACTATCTCGGCGCTGATGATGTAGCCATTCTGGGACGAAAATTCGATGGTTTACGGCTTGTGTAAGAGGTATTAAATGGTTCACATGGAAAGCTCACGAAAAATAGTCAGATAATCTTACCAAACTACTCACTTTTTAGCAAGGTAATGGGCTTAAGTCATCATAATTGAATAAAATAGAGTCAACCATGAGTGATTGTGCTATAAACTCCGTTATTTCGCAGAGAGTCAATCTATAGTCGTTGGAATGGTAGGTATTATTATGGGAAGTCTCTCCGATCGGAAGGTCATGCAGGAGGCAGCCGACATCCTTACTGAATTGGGCGTTGCCTGGGAAATGGATATTGTATCAGCCCACCGCACACCCGAAAAAATGCTTGATTACGCCAAAACAGCTCGCAGCCGGGGTTTACGAGTGATTATTGCGGGGGCGGGCGGAGCGGCCCATTTACCAGGTATGGTTGCCTCGCTGACGACGTTGCCAGTTGTTGGCGTGCCTGTTAAATCGAGTAATTCCATTGATGGTTGGGATTCCGTTCTGTCAATTCTGCAAATGCCTGCTGGTGTACCTGTCGCCACGATGGCGCTCGACGGAGCACGTAACGCCGGTATTCTGGCCGCTCAGATAATTAGTACGTTCGATGAAACCGTTGCCCAACGGCTCAGTCAATTTAAAGAAGATCTAAAAGAAAAAGTGGCTCACATGAGTCATCAGTTAACAACAATGTAAATAGTAAGGCATAGTGTTTAATGAATAATTGATAATCCTACGAAACTGCTTATCTATTCGTTATACATTATCCATTTCTCTTAAGCCCATGGAAGACGATACGCGCTCATCCAATCCGCGCCAACCCGGCAATTCTAACTTACCAGCTATTACCCTTATTGTATTAGTGGGGCTAATCGCGGCTCTGCTATATGTTGGCTATAGTTACATTACCGACGATACCAACGGTTCTGACGAACTAACGAATGTGCCCATCGATACAGCGTCGCAGCAACCGCTGGCCCAGAATGACCCGGAAATACTGATGTCGCCGGAAGAAGTTGATACGTCTTCGCAGCCAGCACCAGTTGACCTCACCCAAGCAGAACCACCCGTTGATGCGCCAGAAGCCAACACGCAAGCGGAAGACGTTGCCGAAGCTAATCGCGAGACGACCGGTGGCAAACCAGGTCCCGGTGAAAAAGCTGCCGCTGCAAAACCGACCGAAAAACCAGCTGAATCAAAACCTGTAGCTGAAAAGCCGAAAGAAACGAAGAAAGAAGAAACTACGGCTAAGGTAGAAAAACCCAAAACTGAAGCGCCGAAGCCAGAAAAGAAGGAAGAAGCAGTTGCGGAAAAGCCAGCTACCGTTAAACCGAAAGTTAATCCCGGCGGTGTTACAAGTACATATACTGTCGGTTCCGGCGAAACGTTTTACAGCGTTGCCAATCGGTACAATATGAAAATCAGCACATTGAAAGAGTTAAATCCGGGCGTTTCAGACGGTGACGTGAAAGCAGGTATCACTAAACTGAACGTAAAGGCAATGGCTGTTCATACTGTTGGGCCGGGTGACGTGTTACGGGTAGTTGCGCAGAAGTATGGCGTTAGCAAGGAAGCGTTGATGCGGGCCAATAAGAAGAGTAAGGATATCGCCACGCGGGGGGAGAAGCTGGTAATTCCGTTTCCCGATAAACAGTAAGTCAGGCTCTACTTTCTACATTCTTTACCAACCGGTAATCTGAATAGAACGGCAAAAACAAAGCCGACCGGGTCTTAATGACTCAGTCGGCTTTGTTATAATTAGGTATCTACCAGCGATACGTTATCCTTCCCCCCTTTCCAGCGCCGTCACTAATTGCGACATCGTATCGATTACCTCTTCCATGCGCTCATGCCCGACAATGGCATCGAATTTCCGGCGTGCTTCCTGCATACACTCCTCCATTGCAACGAATAATTCTTTCCCACGGCCGTTCAGGAAAATAATGCTGGAACGGGAATCATTCGGATTTTTCTGGGTATAAATGTACCCCTCCTCTTCCAGCAAGCCGACGATTTTACTCATCATTTGCTTCGTTACACAAGCACGTTTAGCCAGTTCATTATTGGTGATACCGTTCTCCTCAATGTTCGCTAAGAACATCAGATAACTCATTTTGAAGTCCGTATAACCACGCGCATGTAAACGCGGTTCGATATAATTAGACGTGAATCGCTTGAGCCGCCAGAACAGGCGCCCAACCGACCGTTCTCTAATCAGTCGAAACTGGTTAAAATCAAAGGAAGTTTTGTCTGTTTCCACGGGCATGCAAGCAAAATAAAAGAATCTTAAACAATTGCCATCAAAATTTTGTACAAATATAGTCAACCTTCTTGACTTTATAGTCAACTTGGTTTACTTTTGTCCCACATTTAATCAAACAGCGGAATCACCTGTTTGGTTGATTATAAAAATTGTTTATCACTGAAATAGGTATCGATTGAATCCCATACATACCATGGCGACGACAACCACAACAGTAACAACTAACGAAGAGACAAGTACGATACGTACCTATCTCCCCCGTATTATCATTGGTCTGGTCCTGATTATAGGCGGTTATTTTGGCTACCAAGCTTATCACCACGCCCAATTATATGAATCGACTGACAATGCCCAGATTGAAGGCAACTCCGCTCCGGTGCTGGCTCGCGTGGCAGGTTATGTAACGGCAGTTAACGTCAACGATTACGCTAATGTTAAACAAGGCCAATCGCTGGTAACGATTGATCCTCAGGAGTATGACGTTGCACTGGCGCAGGCAGAAGCTGATTACCAACAATCAGTAGCCGATCTTGAAAACGCCCGCGCTGACCTGCAAAATGCGCAGGCCACTGTTCGCAACGTTACCCAAAACGCTCGGGTAGCTCAGTCAAATGCCCAAGTTCAGGCCGCTCGTCGCGACAAAGCTCAGCGGGATCTTCAACGCGACCAGAATCTGTATAAAGAGCAGTCGCTGACCAAGAAACAATTAGAAGACTCGCAGAACAACGTTGATGTACAGGGACTTCAGTATTCTGCCAATGTTGAGCAGGTTAACTTAGCTAAAACCTCAGAATCAGTAGCTCGGGCTGGTATTGCCAAAGCGCAGGCTAACATCCAGAAAATTCAGGCAGTATTGAAAGTGAAGCAGGCGGCCATTGATAATGCTAAACTGAAAGTAAGTTATGCACACTTGTCAGCACCGATCACGGGTAAAATTGGCAAGAAGAACATCGTGGTTGGTCAGTATGTACAGCCCGGCCAGAATTTGTTTACCATCGTAGCAGATTCAACATTCTGGGTTGTTGCCAACTTCAAGGAAACCCAACTGGAGAAAATGCAGGTTGGTCAGCCCGTCGAAATCAAGCTGGACGCTTACCCTGACCTCGACATTAAAGGCCGGATAGCCTCCTTATCGGAAGCAACTGGCGCTCGGTTTGCGCTGCTACCAGCCGATAACGCATCGGGCAACTTCGTAAAAATCACCCAACGTGTACCGGTAAAAATTGAAATCATCAACCCGGAAAAATACAAGAACCAACTGCGCGCGGGTTTGAGTGTAGATGCTGACGTTCGGGTAGCTAACTAATAGTTATGAAGTTGTAAGGTTATAGCGTTTAGAGTTGCGGTCTGCACCGAGACTAGCTCCTTATAAACTATATAGCCATACAACCTTAGAACTTTACAACTCATAAAAATGGCTCAAAAAGGCGGATTTGGGCGCTGGATCGTCGTTATTACGGCGGTATCAGCAGCCATTATGGAGCTGATTGACACGTCTATTGTCAACGTCGGCTTAAATGATATTGCCGGTAACCTCGGGGCTACCATCGAAGATGTAGCCTGGGTCGTAACCTCTTACGCCATTGCCAATGTGATTGTCATTCCAATGACGGGTTTTTTGCAACGGTATTTCGGGCGTAAAAACTACTATATCGGCTCAATTATCCTGTTTACATTGGCTTCGTACGGCTGTGGCTTTGCAAGTGATTTATGGACGCTGGTTTTCTTTCGTTTCCTACAGGGCGTAGGCGGAGGAGCCCTTCTGTCGACTTCACAAGGTTTAATGTACGATGCTTTCCCACCTTCGCAACGGGCAGTAGCCTCAGCTTTGTTTGGTATGGGCATCGTATTGGGTCCAACCCTGGGCCCAACGCTGGGTGGCTATATTATCGATAATTACCACTGGAGCTGGATGTTTTACATCAACGTTCCGATCGGTATCATCGCCATGTTCCTGAGTATAGCCTTCATCGAAAAGAAAGAAGACGAGATCAACATCAACCGAAAAGCGATTCACATTGATCAGCTTGGTATTCTGTTTCTGGCGCTCGGCATTGGAGCCTTACAATATGTACTGGAGCGGGGTGAAGCCGACGACTGGTTCGACGACAACACGATCCGATGGTTAACAGCCGTTGCGGCTATAGCACTTCCCGCTTTCGTCTGGTGGGAGTTGCGAGGTACCCGAGACCCGGTTGTTGATCTGCGTGTTCTGAAAAACCGTAACCTGAGTATCGGTTCCATTCTGATGGTAGTCATCGGTTATGGCCTATTCACCTCGGTATTGCTTTATCCTTTATTTGCCCAACGCATTGTGGGCTTAACGGCTACGCAGACCGGTCAACTACTGATTCCCGGCGGGATAGTTACCTTACCCATGTTTGCCATAACTGGCCGGATGCTGGCTAAAGGTGTTTCGCCAAGGTTAATTGTGGCAATGGGTTATGTGGCATTCTCGAGCTTCTGCTTCCTAATGTCTACCTATACACTAGATACGGCTAATAAATATTTCATTTACGCACTCATTATCAGAGGCATAGGACTCGCATTTGTTAACGTTCCACTTATTAACCAATCGGTTTCGACGCTGGAGCCCCGCCAACTACCGACCGGAATTGCTATCGTGAACATGATGCGTCAGATCGGTGGTGCCTTCGGCGTAGCCATTACGAATACCTACGTCACCCAACGTACGGCTGTTCATCGGGGCGATTTGGTATCAAACCTGCAACCCGGCGATCCGACAATGACGGAACGGTTGAACGCAATGACGCAAGCCCTGGCGTCTAAAGGCGTTAATGCACTCGATGCGGTGTCAGGAGCTTACAAAAACCTCGATTTGATTATTTCGAAGCAAGCACTGATGATTTCATACCTGGACACATTCCGACTAGCCGGGCTGTTTTTTGTTGTCTCATTTCCATTACTATTTCTGCTCAAAAGCAAAAAAATGGACGCAGCTACAGCTAAGGCCGTTGCTGATGCAGCCCACTAATTTCAGTTAACAGGGAGCAGTAATCAATTGTCAGTAACAAAACTGATTACTGCTCCTCACAACGCTCACTGCAAAACAATGAAACTGACTTATTTAAGCATATTCACTTTGTTGACGATTGGAGCAGCTCAGGCGCAGAATCAGTCAACTCAGATACCCGACGAATTACGGACGTTAATTCAACAGGCGAACGGCAATTATCCGGTTCTTAAGCAACAACAGGAGCAACTCAAAGCAGGGGAAATTCGGGTCGATGTTGCCCGCACAGCCATGCGTCCAAGCGTGAACCTGAACGGGTCGTATGCCTACATTACTCCTGTACCTCAGTTTGCAATTCCGATTAATGGCCAGGAAGTAGTTGCTAAACTAGCGCCGAACAACAGCATCAACGGGAATGTATCGGTCGCCCAAACCATTTATGATTTTGGCCGGACCGATGCCGCCGTTCGGCAGGCAACCGATAATGTGCAGGTGTTACGTCGCACGTACGAACTGACACAGCAGACACTTGGCTATCAGGTAGCCGCGGCTTATTATGGGGTGGGGTACATACAACAGGCCATTATCGTACAGGACTCCGTCATCAAAACAGCGGGGGCTAATGTTCGATTATTAGTTACCCGACTGCAAAATGGTGATGCGCTTCAATATGATGTGTTGTCGCAGGAAGTTCGGGTAAAAATAGCGGCCAATCGCAAAATTGAGCTTCAGAATCAATTGGAGCGTCAGTTGGCCACTTTAACGTATTTAACGGGTAGTGCGCAACCTGCTACAAGCCAGTCTATGCAACAATTTCGACTTGGCTCCCAGTCCGCTCCGGTTCAATTGTTCGATATTGACGGTCAGTTTCAAACGGCGACAACGGGTAACAAAGACGTTCAATTGGCGCAAGATCGGGTAAGAGCTGCTGAAACCGATATTCTGGTTACCCAGCGGTCAGGACAGCCGAATATCAGTTTCAGTGGTAATGCTGGTTATAAAAATGGTTATCCGCTGAATGTCGATCAACTCCGGGCGAACATGGTGGCTGGCGTTAACCTGGTTGTGCCGATTTACTCTGGCAATCGGTATAAACTACAGAATCAGGTGGCTCAGCTGAACCTGAACGCCAGCCGATACGCCGTTGATAATGCGAATGCCCAATTGCGTCAGAGTATTGCTCTGCTCAACGCTGACATTCGTAGCAATCAAACACGATTAGCCAATCTGGAAACGCAGGTTCTGCAAGCTCGGAAAGCCCTCGACATTGCCAACGCCCGACTGAGAAACGGTGTGATTACGAACGTTGAATTACAAAGTGCTGAAACAGGCGTTGAAGAAGCTGAGTTAGGTAGATTAACATTCCAATATCAACTGTTACTAAACCAGTTAGAGTTGAAACGTTTGCTGGGCGAATCGCTGCTATAGCATTAAAGTGCGTTAAAAATTTTGCTGCGCGTATACTAAATACCTCTCTGGAGGACTTTACTAAGTGTAGTACAGGTTGAACTAAACGAAAGGAGGGCCTTATGAAAAAGCGAATTATTGAGATTCTGACGGAGTTTGGTGTGCCCGAGTCGACGATTACAGATCAGGCTCACTTCGGACGTGACTTAGGATTAGATAGCCTTGACGCCGTTGACCTGATTATGCAACTGGAACAGGCTTTCGGCATTCGTATTCCCGACGAAGACCACAGTAAGTTAACCTCTGTTCAGTCGGTTGTAACGTATCTGGAAACGGAACAAGCCGTTGCCTGATTCGATTTACCCAAAAGCCGGTAAGCCACACTGGTATTAATCTTCTTTCTGACATTAAAAAGGAGCCTCGCGAGGCTCCTTTTTATGTATACGTCTTGGTTTATCTCTACCCTAATTCGCTCTTCAATTTCGCCCGTTTATCTCCGCTATAGCCTGATTGGCTCCTATTTAGCGGCAGCCACCAATGCAACTGATTAAGTTTGAGTCAGTAAACGGAATGTACGACTGCATATTATCCGTCAACTTAATCACCGACCCAATGAGTTTACTCTCTGAAATCCTGCTGGCGTTGTTTGTTCTAAATCTGGGTACAGCCTTTGGAGCAGGTCTGTATGAATCAAGAATCATTATTCCCCAATGGTTTCGTAAAGGGCCTGGGACCGACTATTATATCGATACAGTGTCCATGAATAAAACCGACGTGGGCCGGAAATTCTGGGGCTTAGTTACCACAGGACCGCTTACGCTGCTAACGTTAGCTAACATCGTTTTGGCCTGGCAGTCACCTCAACCTATTCACAACTGGTGGCTGGCCGCTGCATTGATTGCGCTTCTTGAACGACTGGGAACCTTTGCTTTTTTTATTCCAAACGCAATTAAGTTCCAGAGGTCGGACGAGCGTCCTATTGCTGGCATTTCTCGCCTGGTGACGATGTGGATTGGGTTAAACTATGTTCGCCTTGCCCTTAATCTAATAGCCTGGTTAGTCTCCCTGATCGCTTTTTCTTATATCCAGCTTATACCCCCATATTAACCAGGGCATTGCCACGCAGCACTGGAATTACATCGTACAGATCATGTTGGAGGCAATAGGTAATATCTTTCTGAATGCCCAGCCGCTGGAGCCGCCGAATGTGTGAGGCATTAGCCATATAAGCCACCAGATTATCCTTACCCTGTACGTAAAGCCGCCAAGCCATAATCGCGCTGTCTTCGGCCATGGCGTAACTGTCCTTCAGACGATCTACTAATGCGCCTGCAAACAGCGTATCTTCCAGATTAACCCGTCCTTTCCAACCGGCGCAAAGCACCATAACGTCGTAGCGCTCGGTTTTCAGAAAACGCACAATGGCGTCCAGGTTCAGGAATGAGCCGACCAGCACTTTCACTGCTGACCGCGATTTAGTAATAGCCAGCGTACCGTTGGTCGTTGTCATAGCGATATTCGCGCCCCTAATGCGCTCATCCATGTACGTAAACGGTGAATTATCCAGCTCAAAACCTTCCACTTTACGGGCGTTTCGCTCGGCCGCAGCCAGATAACCGCGTTCCTGCAACTGCTGGCATTCTTCAACCGTGGCTACGGGAATAATGCTGTTGACCCCGTAAGCAAAGGCCGTTACCATGCACGACGTAGCCCGGAAAACGTCGGCTACTATGACAATGGTATTTTCAACTGAATGAAGGTGCAGTAAATCGGGGGTAAGACAAACGTCAATTTGTTTCATAGGCATTTTTGTCATGCTGACGCAGGAAGCATCTTAAAGCATCCTATCAATTTGGTAAGGAAACCTTAAGATGCTTCCTGCGTCAGCATGACAAAAGGATTAAGTTATTTTTTAACGAAGGGAAGTTTAACAACCTGCGCTTTCAGCAGGCGATCGCGGACTTTGACAAAGATTTCGGTGCCAGGTTTACTGAAAGCAGTCTGCACATAACCCAGGCCAACGCCCTTACCCAAAATGGGCGACTGTGTTCCGGACGTTACCTCACCGATTGGATTTCCATCGGCGTCGGCCAATTCATAATGACCACGCGGCACACCCCGGTCAACTAACTCAAAGCCAATCAGTTTACGCGGCACACCCTGTTCTTTCTGCTGCTTAAGCACGTCAGCATCAATGAAGTTGTGTGTAAATTTAGTAACCCAGCCAAGTCCTGCTTCAATAGGCGAGGTTTCATCGGTGATGTCGTTGCCGTAAAGGTTATAACCCATTTCAAGCCGAAGCGTATCGCGGGCGCCGAGACCGATGGGTTTGATGCCGTACGGTTCGCCCGCTTTCATAATGGCGTTCCAAACACCCTCTGCCTGATCGTTTGATACGTAAATTTCAAAGCCGCCCGCGCCAGTATAACCCGTTGCCGAGACGATGACATTAGCATACCCTGCGAAATCCGTCTTCTCGAACGTATAATATCCCATCGAGTCGAGTTTAGCATTGGTAAGCGGCTGGAGCGCCTTAGCGGCCAGTGGCCCCTGTACCGCAAACAGGCACATATCGTCGGAGATATTTACCAGATCAACATCATAATCAGCTGCGTACTGACTAATCCAGTTCCAGTCTTTTTCAACATTCGACGCATTTACGACGAGCATGTATTCAATCGGACTAATCCGATACACCAGAATATCGTCCACAATACCTCCCCGCCCATTAGGTAGATAGCTATACTGAGCTTTTCCGTCGAAAAGAGAGCTAGCGTCATTAGCCGATACACGCTGAATCAGCTCTAACGCACCTTCGCCTTTCAGGATAAATTCGCCCATGTGCGACACATCGAAGATGCCGACACCATTGCGGACGGTATTATGCTCGTCGAGATCAGAAGTATAACGAACGGGCATGTCGAAGCCCGCGAACGGTACGATTTTCGCACCCAGTTGCTGATGAATATGATGGAGGGGAACTTGTTTAAGCGACATTGACGCGGAGGTTATCCGGCAAATTTACCGAAAATCGGGGAGAAACAAGTTTCATGATGGCTCCCTCAATTGAAAGCGAAATTGATAGGCAGATTATATTTCACCCGAACGTTTTGCCCACGCTGCACACCCGGCTTCCATTTTCCGCTCATCTTTTTAACAACCCGGAGCGCTTCCTGATCTAAATCAGGATGTACGCTTGATAAAACCTCATAATCGCACAAGGTACCGTCTGTGCAGACTACGAAACTGATAAACACTTTGCCTTGCACTCCGTCTCGTTGTGCGCTGGTCGGATACTGTAGATTACTTGATAAGAACTGTCCCAATCCGTTAAGACCGCCTTGAAATTCGGGCTGTCGAAAACGCTCTGTGTAGCGTATGGTATCACTTCCAGGTGTTTTCGCTTTGCCCCCTTTGCATATACCTTTATCGAATACCTCCTCGTAGAAATAAGAGCCATCTGCATACTTACCCGTCCAGACGCCTTGCTTTAAGCGATTTTCATACAAACCCTGCTCCGTTAAAATCGTCTGCTTCGTTGTATCAGCATCGGAGGTAACAACCGATGTATAGGTAGCGCGTCCGGCCCCATCCTTTACTAATTGTTGGCCGGTACTGTCCCAAAAGGCGGTCACCTGATCAGGTACGCCAGGAGATAACAGCTTAGTTTTCTCAGCTATCTCTATCTGTTTAATCTGACCGTTAACATACCAGGATGTTGTAATCTTTTTCGAATCAACTTCGTCCGTTTTCTGAGCAACAACCCCATTTGGATAAAACGTAATGAAAGGCCCTTCTGTACGCCCATCATTGTAGAACGTTTTATCCACTAGTTGGCCATTACTATCTAAAGCATAACATACTCCCTGCCATAATTTATTAAAATTCTGATACCCTAGTGTTTGGCCTTTACTATGCTGCTTATGCACAAACTTTAACCGGTGGCTCTCCCGCCAACGCTTTCCTTCCAGCCCATAAAGCACAACATCGCCAGCAGGTAAACCATTGGTATCTAACGGCGTAATTTGTTTACGAGCAGCCACGCTGCTGTCTACAATGAATCCATCTTTCTTATCAAAATAACTTACGCGTGCCCCGTCCTTGTAGATAAATGGTTCGTTCGCTTTGAATGGAACAAGTACCGTAACCAGTTGACGTACAGTCTGTCCAGCTTTCCGCGCTGGTTTCCAGGCCTTGAAGAGTTTTAGAACACGCGTGGCTTCACGATCACAATCAGGCCGCAGACTTTGTATAACTTTTATATCCGCTAAGTGACCATCCGGTTCGACGACACCCGTCAGGGTAACGCGTCCACCAATACCCTTAGCCTCGGCCTCAATCGGCTTGACAAGATTAGCCTGAATAAACGTGTTTAAGTAGACTAGCCCACCGCGTGGTTCGGCAACACTATCAACTTCAAAAGGTTGATAAGCTGTTTGCTGAGCTATACCATAGTAGGAACCGAGTAAAAAGAATAGGAATAGATAGCTTCTCATACGTTTATTATGTGGATTATCTCTCGGCTAAAATAAACAAAGTTTAGAATTGAAATTACATCTATCGTTATACATTAGTATTCCTTAAAGCTAGTCGCTCAACCCCTGCCGCAACCAGTGATTCCATTTCCTTTTCAGTGGCACCATCAGCCACCAACTTAACGCCAACTGACTTTGGAACGAGTTGCCGGAACTGCAAAGCATTTTCTAATGAAAACTCCGTTTTAAAAGCGCCTGTACCATTTTTAACAAAGTCGGCGCCCGCATCAGCTGATAGCTTAATCATCTGCTGAAGCTGCGTAGAGTCAAGCAACGTTGATTCGAGAATAACGGTGAAGAATTTTTCCTGCGCATGTACCATCGCGACCAGCTTCGCTAGTTCAATTTTCAGCCAGACCGATGTCGGCGAAAAGAGCGCCGAAGTATTCAGCACGACTTCAATTTCAGTAGCACCGTCTTTTAAGGCCCATTCTATTTCCGTCTGCTTAGCTTCTGTCCGCTGATAACCGAACGGAAAACCGATTACAGTTGATAGTACAGCCGGATGTACATCGCCTAATTCGCGACGGCATTTCTTCACCCAAAATGGCGCTACTGTTAGGCCCGCCAGTCCTAACTGCGTTACCTCATCGAGCGCTTCATATTGCTCATTGATTGTCACATCGGGATGCAACAGCGTTCGTTCGATATAAGGGAACAGGTGATTCATAGAAGTGTAAAAGAGCGAAAGCGTGAATGAGTGAAAGAGCGAAGGTATCCGGTAGATTTTTCGCTCTTTCACTCATTCACGCTTTCGCTCTTTAAAAATTAAGCGTTTAAATATTTAAGTTTCACAACCTCTTTCGGTTCGAGGAAGCGCCACTTACCGCGCGGCAGGTCTTTTTTAGTCAGGCCAGCGTAGACGGTGCGATCAAGTTTCGTCACTTCGTAACCTAAACTTTCGAATATCCGGCGGACGATCCGGTTACGGCCAGAGTGAATTTCGATACCAACCACCTGAGCGTCGGGCGTAACAATGCTCAACGCGTCCGGTTTAATCGGACCATCTTCAAGGTTAACCCCCTGCTGGATAACTTCGAAATGTTCGTTGGTTATCGGCTTATCCAGCTCAACCTGATAAATTTTACGTATCTCGTTCGATGGATGGGTTAGCTTATCTGCCAGTTCGCCATCGTTAGTAAGCAGGAGCAAGCCGGTTGTATTACGGTCTAAACGACCGACCGGATACATGCGGAAATTACCCGCATCGGCTACCAGTTCCATCACGGTTCTGCGTTCCTCAGGATCGTCGGTAGTCGTGATATAATCTTTAGGTTTATTCAGTAGCACATAAACAAAGCGTTCGGGATTCAGCACCTTCGTGCCATACTTAACCGTATCGCCTTCTTTCACTTTGAAACCCATTTCGGTAACGACTTTGCCATTCACCGAAATATCACCCCGGGCAATGAGTTCGTCAGCTTCCCGACGTGAGCAAACACCCGAATTCGCGATATATCGATTCAACCGGGTCAGGCCGGGTTCGGTTGGTTCGGTCGGCTCTTTGGGCTTATCGAATTTGCCTGTAGTTGGCTTGCTTTTCCGGTTGAACGAATCACTGGCCCGTGCATTCTCCAGATTGTAATTAGGCGCTTTATTATATCGACCCGTACGACGCTCACCAGACTCTTTGCGCTGATCAGCCGAAAACCGGGAATCTGATCCTTCTTCGCGGTTACGACTCCGATCAAAGCTATCATTAGTGCGATTAGTGCGCCGTGAATTATCCCCACGGTCATCGCCAAAGCGATTGCGTTCATCGGCATCCCGGTTAAAACCGCCTACCCGTTTGAAAGCAGGCTTATCGTCGCGGTTAAAACGGGACGGTCCAGAATTCCGATCGTTACGAGGAAAACGGGGACGATCTTCGCCAGTCGAACGACTACCATCACGAGGGCCACCTTCGCGAGGTCCGCCTTCGCGGTTGAAGCGGGGACGGTCGTTATCCTGACGGTCCGAAGGTCGATCTGTCCGCCGGGGTGGTTTAGTACCAAATCGGTCGTTACCTCCACGCGGTCCTGATTCGTTGCGGTCGCGGTCATCACGGTTAAAACGAGGGCGATCATCATCACGGCGACTTGTGTTTTCCCGCCGATCGGTATAACGCCGTTCGCTACCAAACCGGTCCTGATTGCTATTACGGTCAAAGCGGTCTCCACTTCGGCTAAACCGACTTGGGCCTTCATTACGCCGATCATCGCTACGACCCGTGTTCGGACGGCGACGGTCTGAATCGCCTGAGCGCTCGAAACGAGGTCTTGAATTGTCACGGGATTCTCCCCGATTATCGGCCCGGTTTTGATTAGAACGGTCTGAATTCCGCTCAAAACGTGGTCTGTCAGTATTGTTGTTACGGTCGCGATCAGGCCGAGGGCGACGGTCATCAGAGCGACTACCAGATGTATTGTCGTTGTTACGATCGCGGTTAAAGTTAGCGCGTGGATTTGGGCGCTCGTTGTAATTCGGACGGTCCGAATTATCCGTTCTGCTACGGTCCCGATTGAAGCGGGGTGTCGATTGGCGGTCATCATCCCGACGACCTGATGAACGACCGTTCCGCTCTTGCGGATTACCATCCCGGCGGTCGTTCTGTTCTGAATCCTGATTCATGAAAAAATACAGTAAATACTACTGTTGGACAAAATTGAACTGCTGATAATCAGCTTACTTTTCCTTTGGTTAGGCAAAAGGATACAAAGTTACCTAATTTGACTGAACCCTGTACCGTCCGCCGGTCTCAGAACGCATTTTCCATCAAAAACAATCCATAGCAGGGGTCAGTCGTTAGACAATCGACTCCTGACTGACTTATGCCCACCCTCAAGCCGCTTTATACGCCCGACCGCCGTGCGATGGACCAATCGCTGATGAAGCAGTACATGAATTGGTTATTTATCAAAAAAGGATTGTATTTCCGGGATTACGACGATCTATGGGATTGGTCGGTGACGGATCTGGAAGACTTTTGGGAGAGCATCTGGCAGTTTTTCGATGTGCATAGTCACACATCTTATTATCAGGTTGTGGTCCAACCGAACAAGCGGGATATGATCGGAACCAGTTGGTTTGAGGGAGCAACGCTTAATTACGCCGAACATATTTTCCGACATAAAACGACTCAAAACCCAGCTATCCTGTTTGCGTCGGAACAGCACCCGTTACGGTCATTATCGTGGGCTGCGCTGGAAGATCAGGTAGCGGCCGTAGCAGCCTGGTTACGGGATCAGGGGGTCAGCGTTGGCGACCGGGTAGTGGCCGTCCTGCCCAATATTCCCGAAGCGGTTATCGCCTTTCTGGCAACGAATTCGCTTGGGGCTATCTGGTCGAGTTGCTCACCTGATTTCGGGGTGGCTAGTATCGTCGATCGCTTTCAGCAAATCGAACCTAAAATATTAATTGCGGCCGATGGTTACAGTTATAATGGCAAGCCAATCGACAAAATTGACGCCATACGGGAATTACGTATCAGTCTACCAACCCTTAAGCGGGTTGTTTGGGTGCCAAACCTTAGTCTTAATAGTCAGCTTGAGCGCGCAACTCTCTGGCCTGATATACTTAACACACCAACACCAGGCGGTTTAGTTTTTGAGTCGGTACCATTCAATCACCCCATCTGGGTGCTTTATTCATCGGGCACAACTGGTAAGCCGAAAGCCATTACCCACAGCGTTGGCGGTTGTTTGCTGGAGCATCTGAAAGCGCTGGCTTTACACCAGGACGTCCGCACGGGTGAACGGTATTTCTGGTACTCCACCACCGGCTGGATGATGTGGAATTATGCCATTGGCTCGCTGCTCGTCGGGGCTACACTCGTATTATACGACGGCTCTGTTGCGTACCCTACGCTAAATCGACTCTGGAAGTTCGCTGAAGAAGCGCGCATAACCCACTTCGGGGGCGGGGCAGCCTATTATATGGCCTGCCTTCGGGCTGGTTTACAACCCGTTGATCTATTCCGGCTCCCGCATCTTCGAACGATTGGCTCGACGGGTTCGCCCCTGCCGCCCGAAGGTTTCCGATGGATTTATAGTAGTGTGAAGCCAAGCGTCTGGCTGATTTCGCTGAGTGGTGGCACCGATGTGTGCAGCGGCTTTGTCGGCGGGAATCCGTTATTACCCGTTTACGAAGGCGAAATTCAATCCCGGATGCTAGGTTGTTATGTTGAAGCATTTGACGAACAGGCAAAACCGGTTCGGGGTGAGTTGGGCGAGATGGTTATTCTGGCCCCTATGCCCTCTATGCCCATTTATTTCTGGAATGACCGTAACGACGGACCGCCTAATAATGAGCGTTATCGCCAAAGCTACTTTGAGACGTATCCTGGCGTCTGGCGGCACGGCGATTATATCCGAATCACCGAGCGTAATAGCGTGATTATCTACGGTCGTTCGGATGCTACACTTAACCGCGACGGCATCCGAATTGGGACGAGCGAAATTTACAGCGCTGTTGAAAGCTTACCCGAAATTGCCGATAGCCTGATTGTCGGATTAGAGCAGCCGGGTGGTCAATATTTTATGCCTTTATTTGTGGTGTTACGCGATGGCTTCTCGCTCACTGATGAATTAATCACTCGCATCAAGCAAACATTGCGGACGCAGTTTAGCCCTCGTCACGTACCGGACCGGATTTATGCAGTTACCGAAATACCGTATACGATCAGCGGTAAGAAACTTGAAACACCAGTCAAGAAGATTTTGTCGGGGATGGATGCGTCGCTGGCAACCAGCAAAGACACGTTACGTAATCCGGCTGCGTTAGATCAATTTATTAATTTCACGATTGCCCGCTGATATATTTTCCATATCATCAATAACTAAAATTTTTAATGCGGTATTCATTACTCTGGCAAACATTTCGCTATCTTCAAAACGTTTAGGGTATATACGACACTGCGCAAAAAGACGAACGAATGGAGGGGAATAATTACTTATCTGATGAACCGACTGGTCATAAATCTGACGAGTCTCAAAATGCGGCAAAACGCCACGCTAACAATCAGATTCAGAATGATAAAGCTACGGTCAGGCTGCCTATGTTAATGGGCATTACCCTGGCAGGTGGCATGCTTATCGGCGCTACTTTTTTTGGCGGAACCAAAAGCCTGAATTCAATTGGGCGTGGCTACACCAAATACCGTGAGATTCTCCAGTTGATCGAGAACAACTACGTCGATACTGTTAACACAGACGAGCTGGTTGATTTCTCTATTGAGAAGATGCTCGAAAAACTCGATCCGCACACAGCGTATATGAATCCGCAGGATGCTGTAGCCGCCCGCTCGCAGCTGGAAGGTGGTTTTGATGGCATCGGCGTCGAATTCAATGTCTATAAGGATACGGTTTACGTAGTTACGCCATTGGCTGGTGGACCATCAGAAACGGCGGGTATTATCAGTGGTGATAAAATTCTGAAAGTAGACGATAAGCCGTTTGGAACCGGCAAAATTGAAAACAGTTCGGTGTTTAAAGCACTTCGGGGCAAACGAGGCACTACGGTAAAACTGACCATTCTGCGGAAAGGCGATAAGGTGCCTAAAGATTTTACCATTACCCGCGACCGCATTCCAACGTTCTCGGTAGATGCCGCGTACATGGTGGATAACAAAACGGGTTATATCAAAGTCAACCGGTTCTCCGAAACAACGTACGACGAATTCAAAACAGCGCTGAACTCCCTAAAATCGCAGGGCATGACGCAGCTTATGATGGATTTGCGCAACAATCCGGGCGGCTACATGGACCGGGCAACCAGTTTGGCTGATGAGTTTATTTCGGGTAATAAACTCCTGGTTTATACCGACGGAAAAGATAACCGTTACGATCGTCAGACCTACGCCCGAATTGCCGGTCAGTTTGAGGAAGGCCCACTAGTAGTGTTGGTTGATGAGGGTAGCGCGTCAGCTTCAGAAATCGTAGCCGGAGCCTTGCAGGACCATGACCGCGCCCTGATTGCCGGTCGGCGCTCCTTTGGTAAAGGGTTGGTGCAGATGCCGGTGCAACTCTCGGATGGTTCGGAACTACGACTGACGATCTCCCGGTATTATACGCCCAGCGGTCGGAGTATTCAGAAGCCCTACGTGCCAGGTCATGAGGGTGATTATGAGAAAGATCTCGAACTGCGATCGAAACGTGGGGAGTATTACATTGCCGATTCCATCAAGAACGACCCTAAGCTCAAGTTTAGAACCGATGGTGGCCGGGTAGTTTATGGTGGTGGTGGCATCACGCCCGACTACTTTATCCCAAGAGATTCGAGCTGGCAAACGCCTTATCTATTGCAGCTATACGGAAAAAACATAATCCGAGAATTCGCGATGGAGTACACCAACGAGAATATGCGAAAACTGGAAAAAATGTCGTTTCCGGAATTCGATAAAGCTGTTATTATTACCGATGAGCAGATGAATCGGCTAGTTAAAGACGCAACTTCCGAAGGGGTTAAGTTCAACGAAAAGGAGTATAATCGCTCAAAGGCTTACATCCGAAATCAGATCAAAGCGCTGGTTGCCCGGAGCGTTTTCCAGAAGAAAAATAAAGCTGGGCAGAACAACGAGTTCTTCCGCGTGATTGGGCAAACCGACGATACATTCCAGAAAGCGCTGAAACTATTCGACCGGGCTGATAAGCTCGAACACGGTATGTTTACCTATAATCAGCCGGAGAAAAAATAAACAATCACCTTGGATTTGAGGGTAGTAATCTGACATAGAACGTCAGATTACTACCCTTAACTTATTTCTTACTAAACTGATACACCAGTCCCAGCAGCGATTGCAAATTACCCGTCTTGAAATCTTTGCGCGCATAGGGTGCTAATTCAAACGCAACGCGCAGATTAGGCATAAATGTCAGTGGTTTGATTCGAACGCCGACGTGAAGCGAATACCCTTCCAGAATATCACGATTATCCAGGCCATTGAGCGCATTGAAGCGTATTCCCAATCCAGTATAATAGTTCACCTGAGCCTTGCGAGCCACGTTTACCATCGGACAGAGTGTAGTGCTAAGTGAACCAAACAGCGTGTTTGTTTGCACACGCGCATCGAACCAGAAAGCCCTGTCGGCGTTGGTGCTGACGGTAACCAGATCACGAAAAGGATAATAGGCTACGGATGCCTGGCCAAAAGCCGATAGGGTTAATCCCAGCAAAAAAGCGGTTAGAGCATGTTTCATAGCCGCAAATCAACAACTTTCCAGTCCACAAAAAAACCAGATTGCCAGAAAACGACTGTCTGGTAGTCTACCTAAGGAAGTCCGCACTATTCAGTTGATTTACAGGTTTGCTAATCACGAGCATAATCGTAACCGTTGGGCTGGTTTTCTTTGTACCTTTACGCCCGCATTTCTCCAATCTATTTACCGAAAATGTCTTGGTTCGTCCGAAAAGATAAGGGTATTCAGACCCCAACCGAAATGAAACGGGAAGCTCCCGACGGGTTGTGGTACCAGTGCCCGAACTGCAAAAAAATAATGCATACGCGGGAACATAAGCAGAATGCCTATACCTGCGTTCACTGCAATTATCACGAGAAAATTGGGGCGGAAGCCTATTTTTCGATCCTGTTCGACGATAATGAATTTACCGAACTCGATGCCAATATGACCTCAGCCGATCCGCTGGGCTTTGTCGATACGAAGGCTTACCCAGATCGGATTAAGGCAACGATGGAAAAAACGGGCCTGAAAGATGCCGTCCGTACAGCTTACGGGCCCATGAATAACCTGACGGTGACAATTGCTGTAATGGACTTTGCGTTCATTGGTGGCTCAATGGGATCTGTGGTTGGTGAAAAAATCGCGCGGGCAATTGACCATGCAATTCAAGCCAAAACGCCATTCCTGATGATTTCACGGTCGGGTGGTGCCCGGATGATGGAGGCCGGTTTTTCGCTCATGCAAATGGCGAAAACGTCCGCTAAGCTGGCTTTACTTGACAAAGCGAAACTACCTTATGTGTCGTTATTGACTGATCCGACAACGGGCGGTGTTACAGCTTCATACGCCATGCTTGGCGATTTTAATATTGCTGAACCCGAAGCCTTAATTGGCTTTGCTGGCCCTCGCGTTATCCGCGAAACCATCGGCAAAGATTTACCCAAAGGCTTCCAAAGTGCCGAATTTGTATTGGAACACGGTTTTCTGGACTTTATTATCGACCGGAAAGACCTGAAAGACAAGGTTATTAGTCTGTTCAAAATGTTGCTATAGCAGAGGGCAAAGGGCGTGGGGTGATAGCATTATTCCCATACGCATACCCTTTGCCCTTACCCCTTTGCCTATGCGCCTTGTCTCCCATCCAGTTCTGTGCAATTACTACATTACGTATCGCTGCAATGCGAGCTGTAGTTTTTGCGACATTTGGGAGCGGCCATCACCCTACGTTACGCTGGAAAATGCCCGTCAGAATCTGCGGGATCTTAAAAAGTTAGGCGTTCGGGTTATCGATTTTACTGGGGGAGAACCTCTTTTGCACCGACAATTACCCGAACTGCTCCAGGAAGCCAAACAACTCGGCTTTATCACGACCGTTACGACCAACGCACTGCTTTATCCCAAACAAGCGGAACGGCTACGGGGACTAGTCGATATGCTTCACTTTTCACTCGATTCGCCTATAGCTGCCGAACATGACCAGTCGCGGGGAGTGAAATGCTTTGATAAAGTGATGGAGTCGATTCGGCTAGCGCGGCAATTGGGCGAGCGGCCTGATATTTTGTTTACGGTTTTCGAACATAATGTTCACCAAATCAGGCAAATGCATGAAGAAATCTGTCTGCCGAATGATTTAGTGCTGATTCTCAACCCCGTTTTTGAATATAATTCTGTCGAAACCGGCGACCGCTTTTCAGAAGACGCGCTTAGACAAATGTCGTGGTGGGGACGACAGAAAAACGTGTACCTCAACGATGCCTTTATTCAACTTCGGCGCGATGGGGGTAATCATATCGATCGTCCGGTTTGCCGGGCTGGAAGTACAACAATTGTGATTTCGCCGGAAAACAAACTAGTGTTGCCTTGCTATCACTTAGGACTGAAAGATTTTTCGATTACTGACAACCTGTACGAACTCTACCGCTCCAGTGAAGTGCAGCAATTAGTCGCCCTGGAAGGTCGGTTACCTGCCTGTGAAGGCTGCGCCATTAACTGTTACATGCAGCCCTCATTCGCTGTTGAACTTAACAAGTATTGGTGGAAAGCCTTGCCTAGTACACTCAAATACAACTGGGTGAAAGGCACCTGGAAGCAGTTGCTATGATTTCTGTCAGGCTCTGGCAGCATAACAGAAATCAATTTTTCACAACTTTCTGTTGTAATACCCGTCCATTAACCTCGGCGCGAATCAGGTAAACACCCGGCGTCAGGCTTCCCATGCTAATCATTTGCTCGTGTTGCCGGGCCGGTTTAGTGAAGTTCAGTTTATGAAGTTGACGGCCAGCCACATCCCATAATTGAATCGTTGCAGTGGCCGGATTACTGGACTGAATTACGACCTGTAGTCGATCGTCTACCGGATTCGGGAAAGCTGTTAATGTTAAATCCGAATCTATAAAAGGAGTCGTAGCCGTAATGATGCTCGAGGTCCCTTCGATGGCCGGTTCGTAGGCTGGAATAGAGCCAGGCGTACCGGGCATATCAGCAACTGTCAACGTGATTTCCTGTGTTGTCTGACTAATAAATAAGCCATTTCTATACTCGTCAATAGTCATTACGATGCTGTAAGCACCTTCCTTGGTTGGCGCATTCCAAACCAATTCACCCGTACGATTAGCCAGTTTAAACGTTCCCTGACGAGTTACATCATTGGGAAATTGATAATTCGCAACTACCTGACGTCCACATCCTTCATTGGCAGGACCGGTTAAGGCTCTCGCCAACCCATACACCAAACTATCGCCGTCGGCATCCGTGGCTTTTAGTGAAATAGTGGCCTTCTGATTCAGGCCGATCAGGAAACCCGTGTTCGGAAAGTCAGGCGTTGGCGTCTGATTGGCTGTAGCTGAGTTAACTGAAATAGTAGTACCAAGAGTAAGCGGTATACTTACAGCATTTGCAATGTTATTGACCCCCGTTCGATTGGCCATAGAAACCGTCAACGCATACGTACCCGGTCCAGCGTACGTATGCGTTATACGGTAAATATTTAAGCTGAATGCTCGGTTAGTGCCGAATGTCCGGCTCTGTCGGGAAGCAACGGCTGATGTACCATCTCCAAAGCAAATACTTACTGAAACAGCCTGATCTACAGCCGCCGAGATTTCATTCATATACAGAGCGGCTGTAATCTCGTAGGTTAGTGCCGAACCGGCAGCCGATTTCGCCTGAACATACCCACCAATCAAGTGCGTTGCCTGAGCAGCCACTGAACTGAACACCACCAGAATTAAGAGCGTAATCGTTTTCATAACCAGATAAGGGAAAAGGAGAGTCGGATTTATCTGGATAACTGCAAATGATTAGTTAGCTGTATAATAGTGACTAAAGATTTAGTAAGGGGCTAACGGGCCTGATTATGTGAACATTGCAGAGAATTAATTTGCTTAGTTGGCTACTTCAAAATGCATCTCGTAGATGGAATCGATGTAATAGTTTGATTGAAAAGTCGTCGTTACTGAACTCTGATAAGCCGTATTCGAATCCATTACGCGTATACGCAGCGGTTTGTTAGTCGGTATGTGACGAGCCGAAACGCGGTACTTTCCAATGGGGATGCCTTTAGCTGTGATGACATAACCGTCGGCATGAAATGTAAGCGTTTCACCTTTCGTATCGTCAATTAGGCCGAGGGGCTCCATCGTAAATTCAACATCAGCCAGCCGTAGATAAGGGCTATCGGTGCGGTTCGTTATTTCTACCGTTCCACCGTACAAACCATCATCACCGAAGTTGCCCGTGCGCTCACCCGAAAGCTTAAGTTGTAGGTTCTTAACGGCTCCTTCATCGGGCGTAAATGTTCCATCGTCTTCCGTGAACAAAGGAAGTTGATATACCTTCCCCTCAAATTTCACCTGAACGCTTCCGCGTACATAGAACGCTCCGGCCATTGGGCCATTTGGCAGGCTAATCTTATAATTGCCATTGGCGTCGGTGAAGCCCATATTGGTGTCGTTAAAGTAATTGGCACTGTTAGCGATAATTTTAGCACCCGCTATCGGACGTCCTTGTGTATCGACAACATGGCCTTTTACAACGCCTGCCTGGGTCTTATCGTTAGAGGGTGACACGTCGCCACCAGCTTGCTTTGAACATGCTCCCAAGCCAACCAAACTGGCGACTAAAGAGAAATATATAATGGATTTCATGTGAAGGTGATTAGTATTTGTTTGGTCAAAATTGAGGATACAGAGCGTCCTCAGAAACTCAGTTCCACCTGAATTGGGCCATTGTGACCACAAACTGTGGGAAGTTGATTGTGAGTTGATAAGACGCTCTGAGCGTTGAACACGAAATGATAAGCTTACGCAGCGACAGTTGCTGGAACGATTGACGACTTGTATAAGAGGTCTGACACATACTCAGCACATAGGCGGTTGGTGTCGTAGTTGCTAAACTCAGCGCCGAGCCGTTGCACATTAATCCGATATTTAGGATTGCTTAGTACCTGCGTCACACTCGTTTTGATTTGGGCTGGTGAAGGCGTTTCGGTTTTCAGATTGATACCAACCTTGAAATAACCAATACGTGCGGCAATTTCATTTTTTCCTTCATGCACACCCGCGGCCACCATTGGCAACCGATGCTGAAGGGCCAGCATTGTTCCCCCGTAACCCGCGTTGGTAACGTAAACATGAGCATAGGGCATTACCGCATTGAAGTCAATGAAATCTTCGATAATCACGTTCGGATACAAATAACGGCTGCGTAATTCCGCCGTCTGCGAGCCGCCCGTGGTTACGATAACCAACGTTTGTTTGTCATCTTTGAATGCCTCTAGAGTTGGAACGATAATCTTGGCCGGATCGCGTTCAACCGTCCCCTGTGTTACCAGCACAATATGTTTGTACTGTCGCGCTAGATGCTCATGGTGGAACGCATGTCGGTTACCTTGACTGTGGGGGAGTAACGGCCCCACAAATCGAATGTTAGGACTCAGATCAGGCCGGGCGTACTCAAAACCGGGCGTACCACTTTGTAGAAAAAGATCGGGTTCGCGGGTAAGCGTGTCGAAAATAAAGGCATCAGTTGGTCTTAATCCATACCCAGAAAGTATCTGATTATAAGCCTCCGTACAGGGTTTTAGCAAGTGATTTTTAACTACATAACGTAAAAAATCCTGCTTCAAACGGCCCAACAGGCTGGTCGAAGGCGTCATACCCAGTCCTGACGGAGGCAACGCTTTTGAGGTTTCGCCCAGCGGTCCAATGCCTATCGATATAACCGGTACGTTCAGTAGTTTTTTGATCAGGGGAGCGCCAGTGCAAGCAGCATCGCAGAGGATAAGGTCAAACGGAAACTCTTCATAGATGGCTTGCATATCGCTGGCCAGCTCAGGAGCCCGCAGGAAAAAGACGTTGTTCAGGTCGAAGCGCAGGCGCTTAACGGTGCCTTTCATCTGCAATCGTTCAGGAAACTCCGTATCTAGATTGAGTTGGTTTATTTCGCGAGCTTTCTGAAACGGATAAAATGGAATGCCAAGTTTGCGAATTTTGTCGGCGTAGCTCGGACCTGTGTACCAGCGTACATCATACCCAAGATTTTGTAAATAAACGGCGAGACCCGTCAGTGGATTAAGGTGGCCGTCCAGCGGCATAGTGGCAATTAGAATACGTTTGGTGTGCATAGCAGTTGTTGTTTTGTTAGAACTGCTGCAAATTTCTAATGCGCTGATTACCTGCAAAATCACTCCTTGTTGGAAACCACATTCCAAGGTATCGAAGCAGCACAAAAATGGTTTTAAGCAGCCGTAATCTACTGCTCTACGCTACTCATAAGCGTCTACTTCCTCTAATGCAGAAAGTTTAATAGTCTCTCTGTTAACTCACTACAGCTAATCGGTTAATCGTGAATTGCCAATCGACGATTTTAGGTTGCTTCGATCAGGTTAAGTGCGGCTTCGGTCATGTACTGATTGGTTAAGGCCCCTACCATGCCTCAACTTTGAGCTATTAATCACAGGTCAGATACCAACTACAATGACAAAAGCGTCCCTCGCTGATCTCTTTTAATCAATCCATTTCAACCAACAAATTCAATGCAAACGACAACCTCACCCCGTACAATCGCATCACGGACTATTAAAAATCCTATCCTTAAAGATGAAGTAATCTTCCTGGAAACCAGCCGCGAAAGCAACGGTCGCCACACGCTCGTCGAAGTAGTGCTTTCGGCTGGTGGAGGTAACCCACTCCATTACCACGACGATTTTGCCGAAGAATTTACTTGTCTGGAAGGCGAATTAAGTATTCAGGTAGGTAATCAGATTTACCGATTGAAACCTGGTGAATCGGCTACGGCGCCCGCTCGCAGCAAACATCGCTTCTTTAATCAATCCAGTCAGCGCTGCCGATTCCAGTGCCGAATCACACCCGGCTGTCCCGGATTCGAGCAATTTCTCCAGATCACATATGGCCTGGCGCGTGATGGCAAAGCTAATTCACAGGGTGTGCCCAAAAATCCGTTCGAGATGGGTTATCTTATTATGAGCAGCGGAACGTACCTAGCCGGGGCGATGGCCGTTCTTCAACCGCTAATGAACTGGTTGGGTCGCCGGGCTATCAAGAAAGGAATTGCGGCCGATTTACAGCGTCGCTACCTAACCATCTGGTAGGAATTGCATTCAGTAAAATGTAGTACGTAAGCAAAGTGCCCTGGCCGGGTGCTTTGCTTACGTACTGATGCTATCCAGACCGTTAATCGAGCCATAATTGATTATCTTTAGCCTACGATAGACTACGTTTTGTTTCCCTCTTTCAGCCATGCGTAAATGGGCTACGTTTGATCGCTCTGATTTCCTGATTTACCTGCTTAATTATCCAGCCGTTATTATTGGGCACTACATCATCTTTGGGCCAGTCTTTTTTCAGGATATGACCCTATTTGTGCCCGTTATGCTAATTGCCAATGTGTGGGGATTGATTGTGTTTGTCACCCTAACGACGTGGATGAAGTATATGCGGTTTCGGTTCGGATCTGCCGATCAATTCAATCAGCGGCTGCTCTATTCGATGTTGATGTATGTCGCCGTTATGATGACTACCATTCTGATTCTGTACTGGATTTACGACCGGTTAGGCTATCCATACAAACCCGAAACCATTCCCTGGCTGCTTTTCATTGGGTTCGCTACCAATGTTATCTCCGCCGGTTGTCACGAAGCTATGTTTACCTATAGCCAGTTGCGGGAAAGCACGCAGCGCGAGTACGTTCTTAAGCAACTGCACATGCAGCAGCAAATGGAAGTTCTCAAGCAACAGGTTAACCCGCATTTTCTGTTTAATAGTCTTAACTCATTGCTGGCCTTAATCCAGAAAGACCCTGCGCAGGCCGAAACGTTTACCGAAGAATTGAGCTCTGTGTACCGGTATGTATTACGAGCCAACGAACAGGATTTAACCGACTTAGATTCTGAATTGGACTTTATTCACTCCTATGCGCACCTGCTCCGAACCCGTCATGGTAGTGGTTTTCAACTTACTATTCAGGTAGATCCGCGTTTTAAGCATTACCAACTTCCGCCTTTAACGCTGCAATTGCTGGTCGAAAACGCCGTCAAGCATAATGTTGTACTAGCTAATCGTCCCTTGCGGGTTGATATTCAAACGGATGACATGGGGAATCTGCATGTTCGCAACAATATCCAACCCAAAAAGCTGAAGGTACTTTCCAATGGTGTGGGTCTTGCCAATATTCTGGCTAAATACCAGATACTGGGTCAACCTCAACCCTCAGTGCGTCAGGAGCCCGAGCAGTTTGTGGTGGCCCTACCACTGATTCCGGTGCAAAGTTTCGCCCATGTTAACCGGTAGTAGTTGCTACAGTTCATTACGCTAGGATGTCAGTTTAGCCGGTCCTTTGGCTGGTTTGAAGGAGAAGCGTTTCACAAACCCGCCTGAGCTGGCTTATTTCGCAAATCCGACGAACGGATTCTTAACTGCCGACCTCTCATGAACGTACTGCTGATTGAAGACGAAGAACTAGCCGCTTTTCGATTAACTCGACTCTTAACCGAAATAGACCCTCAGGTACAAATCGTTCAGACGATGCCCAGTGTTGAAACGTCAGTGGCTTATTTGCAAACGAACCCGGCTCTGGACTTGATTTTCATGGATATCGAGCTAGCCGATGGACAGAGTTTTGAGATTTTCGAGCAGACGAGCGTTCCAGCACCGGTTATTTTCACGACCTCTTACGACGAGTATGCGATCAAGGCGTTTAAAGTGAACAGCATTGATTACCTGCTGAAGCCCATTAAGCAACCTGAATTAGCTGCTAGTCTGCGTAAATATCAGCAACTTAACTACCAACCCCAGGCATCACCAATCCAGGTAGTAGCTATTGATACCCTGGTGCAGCAACTTCGCCAGCAGGTACAACCTGTGGAATATCGTCGGCGATTTTTGGTTAAACACCTGTCGCAGTGGTTACCCATCGACGTTAATGACATTGCTTATTTCCAGTTTGAAGAGCGTGTTACCCTGCTCAGGACGTTAAGCGGTCAGAAATTTTCACTGGATTATAAGCTCGATGAATTAGAGACGATGCTCGATCCATCGCTATTTTTCCGGGCTAACCGACAGTTTATTGTTAATATTCATTCCGTTCAGCAAATTCATCCGTACTTTCATCATAAACTCAAATTGACGCTTAAGCCAGCGCCCACCGACGAAGTACTGGTTAGCCGCGAACGGGCGACTGATTTTAAAAACTGGATGGGCAAATAAGCCGGTTAAGAGTAGCCTTTATTCGTTTTCACCCATGCTCTACTCGCCCGAACAGGTTGCCCAATTACCCACCGAAGGCTTTCAGTATCTGTTCACATCGCTTGATGAGCATGTACTAACCATTACGCTTAACCGGCCGCAGAAAAAGAACGCTCTCCATCCCCCCATGCTGGCTGAACTGGCGTTTGCGCTGGCATACGCCCACTATACACCTGATATTTGGCTGGTAGTGTTGGCGGCCACGGGCGATACATTCTGCGCGGGCATGGATTTGAAAAGCTTGTCAACAGAAGATACAGAGGATTTTACGGTGCCGGAGCCCGCTGGTCCGGTTCGGTTAGGGGAGCTACTGGCGGGTTTGCATAAGCCGTGTATTGCACGAGTACAGGGCCCTGTGTATGCAGGCGGATTTTTACTAGTTGGGAGCAGTACGTACGCCATTGCCTCAGAGACCGCAATGTTCAGTTTACCCGAAGTTAAGCGGGGACTATTTCCATTTCAGGTATTGGCCGTTTTACTCGATAATATGCCCGCTCGCCAGGCACTTGACTTGTGTCTCCGCGCCCGCACACTGACAGCTACCGAAGCGCTTACAGCCGGTTTAGTAACCGAAGTGACAACAGCAAATGAGCTGGATACCGCTATTCAGCGTTTAACCGATGAGTTAAAACAGTTTTCACCCACAGCCATGCAGTTCGGTTTACGGGCGTACCAGCAATTAAAAAGCCTGCCGTCGAATGAGCAGCAGACCTTTTTATACGATCAATTTCAGCAACTTCAGCAAACACCCGATGCCAAAGAAGGTATGGCGGCTTTTCTGGAAAAGCGCTCACCCAAGTGGACCGGAAACTGATTTATTGCTTCGGTAAATCCGGGCAGTTTTCTTTCCGACGAGTATCGATAATATTCTGAATTTTCCAGTTACCGTTCACCTTCACAAGCGTGAAAGCATTAACACCACAATGACTTTTCTGGTCTTTCAGATAAAAAACATAGGGCGTCCAGGCGGTAGCTAATTCGGCATCGATTTTAATCTCCATACCCGACAGCCGTTCATCGAGCGTGAATGCTGGATACTTCACCACCGAAGCCGCAAACTTGCTCATATCTTCGTGTCGAACCGACACCTCTCCTTCTTTACTTTTGGCAATCGTCTGTAAGGTAGCACCGGGTAAGACAGTGCTTTTGATCTGCGTAGAATCAGCTTTTCGCATACCATCAAACATCAGCTTAATGGTCGTTTTAACAGCGGCTTCGTCAGCGCTGGACTGAGCGAAAGCCGGTAAACAGGCGAGGAGTAAGCCAGCGATACAGAGGGAGATTTTCATGTCGATACGTAATGAAGGGTACAGACCTGACAGGTTTTGAAAACCTGTCAGGTCTAATTATCGACTAAATATACTGATTAACAATCATTTCGTACAACTCCTGCTTGCCGCTGATTTGCTTCGGCTCACCGTTGTTCATGGCATACTCCCGCAGATCTTCCAACGTTAGTTCGCCTTTTTCGAAACGGGCCCCTTCGCCTGAGTCGTAGCTGGCATAGCGGTCAGCCCGCAGTTTTTTGTACTGTGATTTATCCAGGATGGCTTCGGCGGCAATAGCGGCCCGCGCGAAGGTGTCCATACCACCGATGTGCGCAATGAAAATATCTTCCAGATCGGTTGAGTTCCGGCGTGTCTTGGCGTCGAAGTTAACCCCACCAGATTTCAAACCGCCCGCTTCCAGAATCACCAGCATGGCTTCGGTTAGTTCATACACGTCTACCGGGAACTGGTCGGTATCCCAACCGTTCTGATAATCACCCCGGTTAGCATCGATGCTACCGAGCATGTTGTTATCAGCCGCAATTTGCAATTCATGTGCAAATGTATGATTTGCCAGTGTCGCGTGGTTGGTTTCAATGTTCAGCTCGAAATCATCCTGTAATCCGAAGCGATTCAGGAAACCGACAACCGTAGCGGCATCGAAATCATACTGGTGTTTCGTCGGTTCCATCGGTTTGGGCTCAATGTAGAATGCGCCTTTGAAACCTTGTTTCCGAGCGTAATCGCGACTGATTTGCAGGAATTTACCCAGATGCTCCTGCTCCCGCTTCATGTTCGTGTTCAGCAGCGACATGTAGCCTTCACGGCCTCCCCAGAAGGTATACCCCGAACCGCCTAGCTCAATCGTAGCGTCGATGGCGTTTTTCACCTGCCAGCCACCGTGCGCCAGAACATGGAAATCGGGGTTAGTCGATGCGCCGTTCATGTAGCGCTCGTGCGAGAACAGGTTAGCCGTTCCCCACAACAGTTTTACGCCACTGGCAGCCTGCTTTTGCTTCGCATAGTCGACGATGGCGCGGAAGTTTTTCTCAAACTCAGCGTTGGAATCGCCTTCAGGAGCTACGTCCACATCGTGGAAGCAGTAGAATTCCATCCCGATTTTCGTGATGAACTCAAACGCTGCATCCATCTTGTCGTGAGCGGCTGCCAGCCGATCGGCATTAGCATCCCAGGGAAAATGTTTTACACCCGGCCCAAAGGGATCGGCACCAGTGCCGCAGAAGGTGTGCCAGTAAGCCGTTGCAAACCGGAACAAGTCTTTCATCGGTTTGCCCAGAATCAGACGATTAGCGTCATAAAACTTGAACGCCAGCGGGTTATCCGATTCGCGGCCTTCGTATTGAACTGGTTTATCCAGAAATGGAAAATACGTTTTCTCGCCGAGAGTTAATGTAGTAGACATAAAAATTAGGGTATTGCTTACAGAAAAAGTAGCTCAAAGGTAGTTTCTCCTTATCCGCTAGACAAAGGCTTTATTTAGTTTCCTGTCGAACTCTAGCTTTCCCGGTATCAGTCAGGGCGCCACTTTCCTGGCGAGTCATTTTTTTGACGTATTCGACCCGCCGAAACCGTAGCGCGCTCCAATCGTCATCAATAGCCACCTGTCTGACCGGTTCAAAGCCTAGTTTACCTAACGTGGCCCAACCAGTATCGCGGTTAAAACCACATGTATATTTTTTCGAAGACCCTTTTGGATAAGCCAGCCACAGAATGTTATCCCCTTTACTTTTTTCAGCTAAAACCGTGCTTACAGACTCAACTTCCTGTTGTGTTTTGACAAAAGCAATGGCAAAGCTACCGCTCTGTATCTGCTGCGGATCGGTAACGATCATTGCTAAAGGCCGCATCTCCTCAATAACTGGCAAAAACTCGTCGGGCGCGTTGATAACGGCAACTTCGGGTTGAGCCTTGTAGTTAAGCTTGGTGAAAATGGAGTTCATGAGCTGAAAGTGAAGTTTAGGTATTTAGTTCTGTTTCAGACGTGCTGTTGCGGCTTCGATTCGTTCTGCTGGCATACAAAGCGATACCCGCACATACCGATTACCCTTTGGACCGAAGATGAAACCCGGTGCGATGAAAACGTGCTTTTGGCGAAGCAGATTATCAACGAGCGTTTCCGCCGACTCAACGGAATCAGGCAGTTTGGCCCAGATGAATAAACCTTCCTGATCGGTTGCATAGGTGCAATCCAGCGCATCCAGAAAAGCATAAGCAGCATCCAGCCGACTTTGATAAACAGCATTCCGTTCGCGATGCCAGTCGTCAGAGTTAGTCAGTGCTTCAGCGGCTGCATCCATCAATGGTTTAAACTGCCCGGAATCCACGTTACTTTTGATGGTAAGCACCGCATCTACATACGCCTTTGCACCGGCCATCCAGCCAATACGCCAGCCCGCCATGTTATGCGATTTACTCAGCGAATTTAGCTCAATGGCGACTTCCTTTGCCCCATCAATAGCCAGCAGACTGATCGGCGGTTTTTTATTCAGGATAAGGCTGTATGGGTTATCATGGCATAACAAAATCCGGTTGTCATGAGCAAATCGTACAGCTTGTTCAAATAGTGCGTGCGTAGCAGGGGCACCCGTTGGCATGTGCGGATAATTGAGCCAAATGATTTTCGTTGGCGTTTCTGACTCTGCCACTAGATCAGTCATTGCTGCCCAGTCGGGTTGCCAGCCGCCATGTTCCAGCAGCGGATATTCGCGCACAGTTGAACCAACCATCTGGCTAACAGCCCGGTAAGCAGGATAACCTAACTCAGGTACCAGCACACCATCGCCATCATTCAAAAAGGTCAACGAGATATGCGTAATCCCTTCTTTCGAACCGATAAGCGGCAGAATTTCGGTATCGGGATTAAGTGTAACGCCGTATGTATGTGCGTAAAAACGGGCAATGTTCTGACGTAGTCCAGCCGTGCCTTTGTAAGGCTGATAACCATGTGCGTTGGGCTGCTGCGCTGAGTCAATAAGCGCATCTATGGTGTTAGTCGAAGGCATCAGATCGGGATTGCCGATGCCCAGATTAATAATATCATGACCAGCCGCCTGAAGCTGACGAACTTCGGCCAGTTTGACTGAGAAATAATATTCCTGCGTTTGATCAGCGCGATGCGCGAGGGGAATAATCATCGTGAACTGTGATTTTCAGATTGATCGGATTAGCCTGATCTTAAATGGAATGCAGGATACCGTACCAATTTGGGCGACAAAGATACTCGCCGGAACAATGCTGTAACTCAGCTGTATCATCAAATCAGCTAAATCATATCAATCCGACAAATCAACCGAGGCCACCCCTCGGTTCAGACAGATACTTCAGCAATGGAGCCAGGTGCAGCGCCTGCATCATCTCCCCTATATTTATTATCTCACGCGCTCGTTCAGACGACACCAGATGCACCATAATCTCTTCTGTTGCTTCTAAGTGAGGAGCTTGCTTTAATTCAACGCCTGTGGCCAGAAACGAATAGGTCAGATTACTGTGTGTGCCAGGATTGGCTGAAAGCGTCATAAGCGGTTGCCAGTTCCCTCCACCGTAGCCGGTTTCTTCAAGTAGCTCACGCTGGGCAGCCACCAGGGGTTCTTCGCCTGGATCGACAACGCCCGCGCATAGCTCATAATATACGCCTGCTATAGCATGACGATACTGGCGAATGAGCACCAGTTGATTATCGGCCGTAACGGCCACCACGTTAATCCAGCTAGGGTATTCAAACACGAAATAGTTTGGAATATGGCCACCATTCGCCATCCGAACGTCGTCTTTGCGAACCGTAAACCACGGCAGCTGGTGTATATACTCAGAACTTTCAACCGTCCAGGGTTTGGGATCATTATCAGGATTCATAGCTGCAAAGGTAGGCACCCAAGCCCGACTAATTCACCGCATTTTTTGGTAAGGATGCATGCTTTTTTAACCAAATCATATTAACCGGCCTGTCAGATTCGTTGTAGAGAGGACTTTTTACCGCAGCCTGTTTCGATCGCACAACTCTCGACCTGATGAAAAACGTCATTGCCCTTTTTTCCTTATTATGCCTTTTTCTTGCCTCCTGTCACCGTCCCACCGCCTATTTTCAGCCAACAGTTCATTCACCAGCCACCCGTTTGTCGGTTGAAAAGCCGGTAGTAGCGGCAGCATCAGTAAGTCCAGATACGATTCTTGTTGCTGATCAGGCAGTCGATACGATTTCCCGATTCGTTGCGCCGACTCTTGCCAGTTTGTCAAATAAGTCTGTTTACTCATCCAACACTCGAATCCACCAGCGTATACAGCATACTCAATCGCTGCTACCTCCCCGCTCCCAAACCACTGACCAGCAACCCGAGCCAAAGCCTAAGAAGAAACTCAAATTAGGAAATCAAATTCGGCAGAGTTTAGGCATGAAACTGCGCCCCGAACTCAACTGGTGGCAGCGTATTAGCTGGAAGCTCAAAGCATCGGTTATCGTTATTTTAGTTGCCGTTGTCTTCGCCATTCTGCATGTCACAATCTTGGCTATTATTTTCGGTATTGTTGGCGCTTTCCTGATGATCAGCGGCTTGAAGCGCTCATTCAAAGTTCGACGGCCCTGGTTTTAAGTTTTCGACAGGATTTACATGGTTTTTCTAAACCAATAAATCCTGTCGAAAACTACCTACGGCAGCTTTCGAATAGCCTCATAAATCAGGTTAATATACTTCTCCCGGTCAATGTCGTAGACAAACTCGACGTTCGGCTCCTGCTTTAGCACATCAAAAAAGTCGACGACGGTAGTTCCGGCAGTTAGTTTCCCAATTACTTCCACTGCCACATAACACGGTTTTGACGTAAAGATCGTTGGGTCAATAAGCCAGGCAATGGCGCAGGGGTCGTGTAGGGCAGCTCCTCCTGCTAATTCTGGCCGTTCGCGCCGGTAGAAAATAGAAAAGAAATCCATCAGATCCGCAAACGCCTTACCCGAACGATTACCAATGGCCCGGAACCGGTCGATGTCTTCCTGAAAAACCAGGGCTTTATGCGTAACATCCAATCCACACATAGTGATCGGAACACCCGAGCCAAACACAACCGCAGCGGCTTCAGGATCGACGTAAATATTAAATTCGGCCGTTGGAGTTATGTTACCCCGAAAAGCTCCTCCACCCATCAGCGAGATGCGCGCAATTTTCGATTTCAGATGCGGATAAGCCAGCAGAAATGTGGCAATATTGGTTAGCGGACCCGTTGGCACAATCGTGATTGGCTCCGAACTATCGGTCAGAATCTGCGCCATCGCTTCAATAGCCGACAGTGATTCTGACTTTCGGTTGGGTTCGGGTAAAACAGGGCCGTCCATACCCATTTCGCCGTGGACATAATCCGCGATAATCAACTCCCGAAATAGTGGTTTGTCGCAGCCTTTATAAACCGGAATATCGGCGTCCAGTAGGGTCAGGAGTGTTAATGCATTTCGGAGCGTTTTGGCCTGCGTCTGGTTACCAGCCGATGTCATGATGGCTTTGATATCGAACAGCTCACTGCCTATAGCCAGCATCAACATGACAGCATCATCATGCCCAGGGTCGCAGTCGATTATAGCGGGTATTTTCTTCATTATCTGTTGGTTTTGACCGATCAGTTGACGCGGATGCCAACACTCGGAAATTCACTGAACGGCAATATACCATCGCTTGTTCCATCCTGCGATTTTCGTTGTAGAACCGGCCAAAAACAAACTAGCCTAACCCTTATCAGGATTAGGCCAATTGGTTCAGGTAATGCAAGTTCGCTCTTAAGCCTCTTTCCACTTAATCCCGCAACCAACAGCTCGGGCAGACGTTGTCGTAACGGGCTTACCAGCAAGCAACTCATTAACAGCTTCTTCTACGTACTTTTTATCGGCTGCTGCGGCATCCCGCTGGTTGTTATCGATAGCGCCGATGTAGGCAACACGGTATTGATTACCATCCCGCTTTACGACAAACATGTGTGGGGTATTACTGGCTCCAAAGGCGTGAGCAACAGTCTGGCTTTCATCATAGAGGTATGGAAAGGAGTAATTTTTAGCTTTCGACCGCTGTTGCATAGCTTCATACGAATCACCGGGAGACCGTTGCGCATCGTTGGATTGAATGGCTATGACGGGATAGCCTTTAGTTGCAAACTGTTCATTTAGGGCCACAATCCGGCTTTCGTAAGATTTCGCTACCGGGCAAGTGTTGCAGGTAAACGCAATAATAAAGCCTTTCGCATCCTTCTTATCAGCCAGCGACACCATCTTTCCATCGATGTTTTTCAGCTTAAAATCCTGAACTACATCGCCCACTTTGTACCCATCCAACCCGGACCGGGTGCTCATCAATGCTACCGTCAGCAATAGTGCCAACCCCGACAACAAAATGTTCTTTTTCATAATCGATTTTATAGTTTATATTGATTGATAATGGATTGCAATTCACCTTCTTTCACCGGTTTGCCAATAAACCGCCTTACATTTTGTTTACTATTAAGAATCAATGTCATCGGTAACGCTCCCGACCATTCAGGAGCCAGTTGATCGACCCAGGTATTTAAATCTGGTTCATCCAGTAATACTACTCGCGACCGTACTTTCCGGTTTCGAACGAACGGAGCCACTTTCTTCGTCAAATCCTCCCGGCTATCCATACTCACCAGCAACACGGCTACTTTCTTATTGGCATACGCCTGTCGGACAGCATCAAACTGCGGCAACTCTTTCACACAAGGGGCGCACCAGGTCGCCCAGAAATTCACGACGTATACTGTATCGTTTGGCTGATTAATCCATCGCTTAAGTCGATCAAATTTTATGACGCTAACCGACTGACTCTTAACGGAAGCCGTGCTCAGCATCGACAGTATCAGAAATAACCCCAAAAAGGATTTCGCAAACATAATTATCTGTCGATTTTACCTAAAAAACTGTTGATTAATTATGAGTTCATCAACATAATTAAAATAAAAACACGACCAACTAGGTAACCGTAGAACTACTCTTTAAACGCAGCCAACACCTGAATATGTTTTCTGGCCATTAAATTCTGTTAAAAACTTAATCTGTTAACCGCTTATCAATCGATTAGCCAAAGGTTGGGATACTGAATTTGCGCAACTTAGACTAGGTATATTTAACTAAGTTTTAATTACATTTTCGCTATTTTCGAGCCGTCATCGCGTTATTTTGTTGCGTCTTTTTTAATCGAATGCCGTTCAGATCTTTCTTATTCTATTTTTTGTCCCTCAGCGCATTCAGTCTGACGGTTTCAGCGCAGGTTACGCTAAATTTTAGACAAACTCTTCAGCAGGTACGTACCAATAGCCCGGCGCTGCGTGTTGAACGGCTTAACGTCCTGGCAACGCAGGCTGATCAGGTTACGGCTAACCTACGACCAAATCCGGTTCTGAACAATCAGACACTGATGCAATTAACGCCCACGCCTGGTGCAGAAGGCGTTAATTTGTTAAATCGGCAACGTCGGCAGTTCTGGTTGCAGGCTACCAAGGAATTCGATATTTACAATAAGCGTGCTTATCGCAACCGATTGGCGGAGTCAAACACTAACCTGGCCTCCCGAAGCGTGGCCGAAACCGAACGTAATCTGCTGTTCGATGCCGCCAATCGGTATATTGATGCCTGGTATGCCCGCATCCAACTAGCTCTGCTTCAACGCGCTAAATCTAATGTCGACACGCTGGTACAGCTAAATAAAATTCGCCTTAAGGACCTGGTTATCAGCAATACGGACTTAACCCGAACGCAGCTTATTTCCGATCAGTATGATCTCCAGATTCGCACCGCTCAGCAGGATTTGCGCAACCGGCTAAACGAACTGCGGTTGGTGTTGGGAGCAACCGATAGCATTAATGTAGCCATGAATGACTCAATCATTCGACCGGATTTTACGAATCCGCTACGCTTATACCCGACGGTTAATGCCAGTCTCGACAGTTTAATTCAAGTAGCCACTGCCGGTCGAACCGACGTAGCCGTAGCGGAGGCCAATCTTGAATCGGCCCGGCGAAACGTTGATTTACAGCAGGTACTGGCCAAACCAAGGAATGAAGCGGGCCTGATCTGGAACCCCCAGAATGCTGTTCCCTATGCCGGGGTCTTTCTAACACTTGAATTACCTGTCTACAGCCGCAACCAGGGGGAAATTCAGAAATCGCGTGTATTACAGGATCAGGCCGGGCAGGCAGCAGCCCTTGTACAGACTCGGATTCGATTAGAAGTGACGACGGCTTATGAATCGTTCGCTGCCAGTCGTCAGAACGTCGATCGATACGTCGGTATCCGTCGCGACGCCGATAAGGTGCTGGCTTCAGTGCGCTACGCTTACCTGCGGGGAGCAACTACATTGATTGACTTACTACAGGCCCAAAGTACGTGGTTTGATACGCAAACGGCTTACTATCAGGCGCTGTACATCTACCGTCAGAATTTCGCCCGGCTGATTTACGCAACTGGCCAGATCAATACTTATTAATGATCAATTAACAATGAATGATGAAAAGTTCGATGGCAAGTATAACCTTACCCACCAATACATTTTCATTATCCAGTACCCGTTCTACTATGAAATTTTATCTGATAGCTCTGCTGGTCGTTTTCACCATTGCCTGCAAAGAAAAGGCTAAGCCGGTTGTAACGTCGGTGCCACGCCCTGCCGTCAGCACTGATGGAAGCCGTATTTCTTTCCCAGACTCGGTTATGATTCGACCGTTTACGACGCAGCCTGCTCGTCCAGAAGCTATCCGAACCGACTTTGCGGCCCCCGGCCACGTGGCAGCTATGGTACTGCGTTCCGGCGAAAATCCGGCGGAGCGGCTGGTTCTGTTCGATGATCCTGGTTTATCAGACAATTACACGGCCATTCTGCAACACCGCATCAACATTCAGACCCAGCGGGGCAACCTGGAGCGCATTAAGGATTTGCAGGCGCATGGAGCCGCTTCGGGCAAAGAAGTTATTGAAGCACAAACGCAATTGGCTAACGAAGAAGCAGCCATTATTTCGGACGAAGCCACGCTCAAACTCGCCGGTTTCGACCCGGCTGCACTCCGGCGGGCAAAACCCAATACGATTCTGGTCGTCTGCGAAATCCCTGAAAATCAATTCGGCAGTATCCGGAAAGGGCTTCCCTGTACGCTCAATTTCACCGCCTTTCCGAATGAGCGATTTACGGGTGTGATCGATGATGTGAATGACTATGTTGATAACACTACCCGGCAGATTAAGCTTCGTATTGCGGTCAGCAATCCCGATGGACGGCTTAAAGCGGGGATGTTCGCTACGGTTGGGTTCGGCGTTACAGAAGGCCAGTTTATTACCGTTTCGCGCGATGCCGTCGTGACTGTGCAGGGCCGTGATTATGTCTTTGTTAAAACTGCGCCCCAGGTTATCGAGCGCCGGGCCGTACAACTTGGCCAGCAACGGGGGAATATAGTGGTTGTGCAAAATGGACTGCGCCAGAACGATCCCGTAATTACTGATAATGTCCTGCAATTGAAAGGATTAAGCTTTGGCTATTAAAAGGTGGAAGAACAAGAAAGGACAGGCGGGTAAAGATTACTAATTCGACTAATCTTTCTTCCAAAAAAAATATGATTCAGAAATTAATAGTATTCTCCCTCAAAAACCGCTGGGCTGTTATTGGTCTGGCGGTGGCAATGATGGGACTTGGCTTATGGTGCTTCAAACTCCTCAAGATTGAAGCATACCCCGATATTGCCGATACAAACGTTATTGTCATCGCTAAATACGAAGGGAGGGCCGCTGAAGAAGTAGAGCAGCAGGTAACTATTCCGATCGAGCGGGTGCTCAATAACGTTCCGCACGTAACCGACCGCCGGTCAAGGACGATCTTCGGGCTATCGGTTGTGCAGTTGAATTTTGACGAAACGGTTACCGATTACTTTGCCCGTCAGCAGATTATTGAGCGGCTTACCGGGGCTCAACTCCCCGATGGCGTTGAACCCGAACTGGCGCCCTTAACTACCGCCGTGGGGGAAATTTACCGCTATGTTATCGAAGCACCGGAGAGCATGACGCCCATGCAACTTCGTGATTTACAGGACTGGACAATTATTCCGCAACTTCTTCAGGTCCCCGGACTGGCCGACGTAACGACCTTCGGCGGGCCGATCAAACAGTTCCAGGTTATTCCCGATCCGGCCAAGCTGCGCAAATTCGATTTAACGCTTCAGGATGTGATTGAAGCGGTGCAGAAAAACAACCAGAACACGGGCGGTAATATTATTGCCCGTGGCGGGCAGGGATTTGCGGTGCGAGGGCTCGGTGCGCTGAAATCGCCTGAAGACATTGGCAATATCGTCCTGAAATCAAACGAAGGTGTGCCGGTGCTGGTGCGCGATGTGGCCAGTGTTGAAATCAACCCGCCTTCACCATCGGGGATTCTAGGCTACCGGATTCCAGACGAAAAGCTTGACGTGGTCGGCGCTACCGAGGGTATAGTACTATTGCGTCGGGGCGAAAATCCGAGTGAGGTGCTGGAATTGCTCAAGGAAAAAATTGCCGATCTCGAAGCTCGCGAACTGCCGCGGGGTGTTCACCTGCGAATACTTTACGATCGGGGCTTTCTGATCAACCACTCCCTCGAAACGGTGGCTCACACGCTCATCGAGGGTATTTCAATTGTAGCCATCCTGCTGGTACTGTTTCTGGGTAGTTTGCGAGCAGCTTTAGTCGTTACAGTTACGATTCCGTTCTCATTATTGTTTGCCTTTATCCTGATGAAGCTGGTCGGTATTCCGGCCAATTTGTTGTCACTGGGCGCGATTGACTTCGGGATTATCGTTGATGGAGCCAGCGTTATGGCCGAACACCTAATCCGGCGATACCGATCCGCCGGTCCCGCCGAACGAAATCAGGGTATTATCAATGTTACTACACGATCAGCGGGGGAAGTGGCGCGGGAAATTTTCTTTTCCGTGACCATTATCATTCTGGCATATATGCCAATTCTACTAATGCAGCGGGTAGAAGGTAAGCTATTCAGCCCAATGGCGCTGACGCTATCGTTTGCTGTAATCGGTTCCTTACTTTGTGCGCTGACGCTAATTCCGGTATTAATTTCCTTTGCCTTTCGCAAAGCGCTGGACCCGAATGGTAAGCCACTGAAAGAGCATAAAAACTTCCTCTTATCTCCTTTGGAAAGAGGTTATAAATGGCTGCTGCGCTCAACGTTGTTCCGTTTACCGCGTCTGGTTGTGGGTGTTGGTCTGGCCGTTGTTATCGTGATGATTGGCTTTGGTTTTAAACTTGGGACGGAGTTTCTGCCGGAGTTGGACGAAGGCTCCATTTTCATGCGGGCATTCATGCCATCGGGCATAACCATTCAGGAAAACGCCAAAATTGCGCCCAAAATCCGCGACATTATCAGTAAGTACAAGCCGGTAAGTTTCGTCATTACCCAAACGGGCCGCAACGACGACGGCACCGACCCCTTCCCCTCTGATCGTACGGAAATTCTGGTTGGGTTGAAAGATTATAGTACCTGGTCGGACAGTGTTTCGAAAAAAGAAATTGTCCGCTCAATGCAGAATGAATTGCAGGAAGCGTTCCCCGGTGCGTTCTTCTCGTCTGGTCAGCCCATTATCGACCAGGTTATGGAGATTGTTACCGGCAGCGCAGCCGACCTGGCTATTTCGGTAGTTGGTAACGATCTGCAACTCATGCGCTCCAAAGCAGATAGTATTGCAGCACTGGTTAAGCAAATGAACGGCGCGGTAGCTGTTAACATTGAGCAGGAAGGCCCGCAGGATCAGTTGGCGATCCGCATTAACCGTCCGGCGGCCGCTCGCTATGGTATCAATGTATCAGAAATCGAGAATATGATTGAAGCGGCCATTGGAGGAAAGGCTGTAGGTAATATTTACGACGAAGCTAAACGCTACGATATCGTCGTGCGCTTTACCCCCGAAAGTCGCGGTAGTATCGACGCAATCCGGTTACTGCAAGTCCCTTCAGCGACTGGTGCCCTGATTCCGATGAGTGAGCTTGCTGATATTCGGTACGTACAGGGTCAGACGAACATTTATCGCATTAATGGCAAACGAATGGTAACAGTGCGCACCAACATTCGGGGCCGTGATCAGGGTGGTTTCGTGAAAGAAATCAGTGAGAAAGTCCGTCAGCACGTCAAAATCCCCGAAGGCTACAGCGTCATCTACGGCGGGCAGTACGAAAACCTCGAACGGGCTGGTGGTCAGTTGGCCATTTCCATTCCCCTAACGATTGTTGTGGTCTTCCTATTCCTGTTTTTGCTGTATGGAAACGTCCGCGACACACTGGTAACGCTTACCTGCTTACTGTTTGCGTTAGCGGGTGGCATTGGTGCGTTGCTGCTTCGGGGCTACAATTTCAACGTATCGGCGGGGGTTGGCTTCGTGTCTATTTTCGGCATTTCGGTTATGGCGGGGGTATTGCTGGTGTCAGCGCTGAATCGAAATATACAAGTCAGCGAAAAGTCGTTGCTGGAAATCACAATCGAAACGGCGCAGGAACAATTTACAGCGATTATGGCGATTATGGTCGTAGCCATAATCGGTCTGGTTCCGGCCGCCATTTCGAGCGGTATTGGTTCCGACGTGCAGCGCCCTCTGGCAACGGTTATCATCGGTGGGCTAACTACAACGCTGTTCTTTACCCCACTGATTATACCACCTTTGTTTTACTTGGTTAACCGTAAGCGTATCCGGCCGGGCCATTTGAATACACATGGCAAATTCCAACCCGAGCCGATTGAGGAAGGTACAGAACTCTGATTTACCAGTATTGTTGTAAGTTGAGCAAAGCTCAAACAGCTTTACGTTTGGACGTTTATTGCCCAACCAGATTGACGGAAGCAATCCTAAAAATTACATATACGCTTCGTCACGGCCTCGTCGTAGTTTCACAATTTTCAGTGTATTAAGCACCTTTAATAATAGATAAGCCGGGTCGAACTCGTGCCAGCGAAAACCGCCGAAGTTGGCACGGCCGCCATATTTGTGGTGATTGTTATGGTATGATTCACCCATCATCAGAAAGTCGAACGGCAGCAGATTTTTGGCTGTATCGTTCACCACAAAATTCGTATAGCCATATCGGTGCGCGTACCAGTTAATGATCGCGCCGTGCACCGGTCCCATCAGAAAATGCACCGGCAGGAGCAGAAATAACCAGGGTGATGTCGCAAACTGAATGTACACCAGCGTGTAGACTGTACCCCAGGCCAGTCGCACCGGCCAGCGATCCCCAAAACGCTCCATCCATTCCCAGTTGGGTACCCCCTTTTTGAACTTCGCCGGAATCGAGTCGCGGTTGTTCAGGATGTCGTTGTAATAAATTCGCGTCTTCCACATCATATCGAACAGGTTTTTGGAAAACTCCGGCGAGTGCGGATCATCCTCCGTGTCAGCATGAGCGTGGTGAAGCCGGTGCATAATACCGTATGCGCGTGGACTTAGAAACGACGAGCCTTGTCCGATGAAGGTCAGTACGTAAAAGACTTTTTCCCACCCCTTGCTCATAGTAAACATCTGATGAGCGGCATAGCGGTGGAGAAAAAGCGTCTGCATCAGCACCGACAGGTACCAGTGCACCAGAAAGAAAGCGAGGATAATCATAGAAGACAGGGAAAACACCGGCAAAATTGCTCCCCGCTCTCTACTGCCTTCCTGACTTAAATCAGCCCTTTGCCTGACCTTCATCAGCCTGCCCCCAAACCGGTTAAAGTCAGCTCTACAACTGACGAAACTCATAATTGGCCCGCCAGAATCTCCTCACTTTTGAGGCTGTAAACCAATACGGCCATGAGCATTATCTTCTTCATGATCGGCGTCAGTTTGACCATGGCATTGGGCTTTCTGGGTGCGTTTTTCTGGTCGATGAAGACCGGCCAGCAGGACGATCTCTATACGCCTTCTATTCGGATGTTGCTTGATGATGACGCACCCATTCCCGCTGAAAATCAATCCAATGCAAAGTAATCGCTTGTACTCTTTCTTATGAATGTTTCATTTAATCAATCGCCCGCCGAACTAAAGCTCGAACGGAAAACCGGTCAGGCCATTACCGGCCATCAGCCGCCGGACAAGGACGTGATGACACCAGTGGAACGCTTCGCGTACGACAACAAAATTGTCCGCAATTTCGCCGTAGCGACCATTGTCTGGGGGATTATCGGGATGCTGGTAGGTGTACTGATTGCCAGCCAATTGTTTGCCCCATCGGTTAACCTGAATAACCAGTACACCACCTTCGGCCGGATTCGGCCGCTGCATACTAACGCGGTGATTTTTGCCTTCGTCGGCAACGCCATTTTCATGGGCGTGTATTACTCACTGCAACGGCTATGTAAGGCCCGCATGTTCAGCGGTTTGCTCAGTAAAATCCATTTCTGGGGGTGGCAACTGATTATTTTATCAGCGGTAATTACGTTACCGCTCGGGCTGACAACCTCGCACGAATACGCCGAACTCGAATGGCCCATCGACATTGCGATTACGCTTATCTGGGTCGTATTTGGTGTCAACATGTTTGGCACCATTGTCAAACGGCGGGAGCGACACTTATATGTTGCCATCTGGTTCTACATCGCGACGTTCATTACCATCGCCGTACTGCATGTGGTCAACTCATTCCAGATGCCCGTCAGTCTCTTTAAGAGTTACTACCTCTATGCGGGCGTTCAGGATGCGCTGGTGCAATGGTGGTACGGACATAACGCGGTGGCTTTCTTCCTGACAACGCCGTACCTGGGCATGATGTATTATTACCTGCCCAAGATGGCCAACCGCCCGGTTTATTCGTACCGACTCTCAATTCTGCATTTCTGGGCGCTGATTTTTGTTTACATCTGGGCCGGACCGCACCACCTTCTTTACACTTCGCTACCCGACTGGGCGCAGTCATTGGGAACGGTTTTCTCGGTAATGCTGATTGCACCGTCCTGGGGTGGGATGATCAACGGACTGCTTACGCTACGCGGAGCCTGGGATAAAGTACGCGAGGACACCATTCTGAAATTCATGGTTGTGGCCTTAACGGCCTACGGAATGGCGACGTTCGAAGGTCCGATGCTATCGCTGAAAAACATCAACGCCATTGCTCACTTTACCGACTGGATTGTCGCACACGTACACGTTGGCGCCCTGGGACTAAACGGATTTCTGACCTTCGCGGTCCTCTACTGGACGATTCCGCGCATTTATAAAACACCGCTGTATTCGCAAAAACTGCTGAATGCGCACTTCTGGATTGGCACGCTTGGCATTCTGTTCTATGCCGTACCGATGTACATTGCGGGCTTCACACAGGGGTTGATGTGGAAAGAGTTCACGAATGAGAGCGTTCTGAAATACCCGACTTTCCTCGAAACGACGCTGCAAATTTTGCCCATGCATCAGATGCGGGCTGTCGGCGGAACGCTCTACCTGATTGGTGCCATTCTGATGGCTTATAATCTCTTCAAGACGATGGCCATTGGCAAACTAGTGGCCAATGAAGAAGCCGAAGCTCACGCGCTGTTCACTGTCTACAAACCCGTAGGATCGGATCGGTTCTGGCACCGCTGGATCGAACGTCGGCCTTTCCAGTTGCTAATCGGTTCGCTGGTGATGATTCTGATCGGTTCACTGATTGAGCTGGTTCCGACGTTCATGGTCGATTCTAACGTACCGACAATTGCTTCGGTACAGCCCTACACCGCTCTTGAAATTCAGGGCCGTGACCTTTATATCCGCGAGGGTTGCGTGAACTGCCACAGCCAGATGGTCCGGCCGTTCCGCTCTGAAACCGAACGCTATGGCGACTACTCAAAAGCCGGTGAGTTTGTCTACGACCACCCATTCCTGTGGGGTAGTAAACGTACCGGGCCGGACCTTCACCGCGAAGGGGGCAAATACCCCGATTCCTGGCACTATCACCACATGAACGATCCTACGTCGATGTCGCCGGGTTCAGTAATGCCACCCTATCCGTGGCTACTGACGCAACAGCTCGACATTTCGAACACATCAGATAAACTCCAGGCGCTGAAAAAAGTAGGCGTTCCTTACGACGACCCGACGATTTCATACGCAGCCGAAGACCTTAAAAAACAGGCAAACGAAGTTAGTGCTCGCTTAGCTAAAGAAGGCCTCAAGGTCAAACCCGACCGTGAAATCATTGCCCTCATCGCCTACTTGCAACGGCTAGGAACGGATATTAAGAAAATGGAAAAATAGACTGGCGTAGGGCATGGGGTAAAGGCATAGGGTAAACAATACTCATGTGCTCACCCTAAGCCCTTACCCCTCTGCCCTCATGTTCAAACAATTCATCTCAAAAATTCCCGGAGCGGACATCTACATGGTGGGCTCGTTCCTGACGTTTTTCGTCTTTTTCCTCCTGGTCGGTCTGTATCTGACGCTTGCCGATAAGCGCCATCTCCGGCAGATGGGCAATCTACCTCTGGACGAATCGAATCGCGATTAATCGAACCGTATTATGAATCTTCTTTTAACCACGATGCTCGACCCGACTGCTGAAACTTCAGCCTGGAATCTTACCTCTGGCGAAGACCTACTATGGGTTGTAGTCATGATGTTTGTGGCCATCGGTACGGGTCTACTGCTGGCCATTACATTGTATCTGGCTTATATCCTTCGCAGAGCGGTGGCTCCTGAGCCGGAAATGGTCAAAATTGATACGCGAACATTTTGGCAACGTATGTCGGGTTTGCACGCTCTAAGTCAGGAGAAAGACCTGGTAATGGAACATGCCTACGACGGTATTGCTGAACTGGATAACCCGACACCACCTTGGTTTATGGGACTGTTCTACGGTACGATTGCCTTCTCGATTATCTACTGGCTGATCTTCCATACCTTCCGCACTGGTAGTATTATGGAGACTGAATACACGCAGGAAGTAGCCCTTGCAGAGAAAGAACGAGCGGCTTATGTCAAACTGGTAGCCGGCAAAATCAACGAAAACACTGTAACGCTGCTCACCGACAAGAAAGGTGTTGAAGCTGGTAAAACGCTGTTCAACCAATACTGTACGGCCTGCCACGGGCAGAACGCCGGGGGTAAAGTTGGCCCAAACCTAACGGATGAATACTGGCTACACGGCGGCACTATTAAGGAAGTGTTTCATACCGTCACGGAAGGCGTTCCCGAAAAAGGCATGATTTCTTGGAAGAAACAACTTAATCCGCTTCAGATTCAGCAGGTTTCCAGCTACGTGCTTTCGTTACAGGGCACCAAACCTGCCGGAGCGAAAGAGCCGCAGGGCGAAAAGGTAACGCCTTCAGGTTCGCCCCTACCGAAAGTGGCGATGCGGTGATGATTATCAGCTGGCTATAAACAGAACGGATATTATTGTGATCTCTATGATTATCAATTATTTAAAAGCTTAAGAATCATAAAAATCTGCGTTCTATAATCCAGTTAGTTTATGAATTCCCAACTCAACGTTCGATCATCTAATAGCAACCGCCAGCGGCTCTACCCTCGTGTGGTCAAGGGCCGCTACTACCACTGGCGAACGGTAGTGGCCTGGGCGCTGCTGGCGGCTCTGTTCGCCGGACCGTTTCTGAGCTATAATGGTCAACCACTGTTTCTGTTTAATATCCTTGAGCGAAAATTCAACTTCTTCGGGGTTACGTTCTGGCCGCAGGATTTTTACCTGGTTGCTATTGGGTTACTGGTATTTATTGTTTTCATCGCCTTGTTCACGGTCGTGTACGGACGGGTGTTCTGCGGCTGGATATGTCCGCAAACGATTTTCCTGGAAATGGTTTTCCGGCGCATCGAAATCTGGATTGAAGGCGATCAGAATGCGCGGAAACGACTCGATGCAGCCCCTTGGACAAGGGAGAAAATCTTGAAGAAAACGGCGAAACAGGTACTTTTCTTTCTGATTTCGTTTGCCATAAGCAATACATTTCTGGCCTACATAATCGGCAAAGACGCGCTGCTAACAATCATGACCGACAACCCCGCTAATCACCTCGGTGGGCTGGCCGCGATTCTGGTGTTCACGGGAGTTTTCTATACTGTGTTTGCCTATGTACGCGAAATTGTCTGTACGGCTATTTGCCCCTACGGTCGTCTGCAAAGTGTACTGCTGGATAAACAGTCGGTGGTAGTTGCTTATGACGATATCCGGGGCGAACCAAGAGGGAAAAGACAGAGGGCAGTCGGCAGTAGGGAAAGGGTAAGAAACAGTGAGCTAGTGGCAGGCTCCATGTTGTCTACTCTTATCCCTCTGCCCATAGCTCCAAGCCCCACCCCCAAAGGCGACTGCATTGACTGTAAACTCTGCGTGCAGGTCTGCCCGACCGGGATCGACATTCGCAAGGGGATTCAGATGGAGTGCATTAACTGTACGCTCTGTATCGACGCCTGCGACAGCGTGATGGATAAAATTGAGCGACCACGCGGACTGATTCGCTACGATTCGCTGGATGGGGTTCAAACTCGGCGGCCCTGGCGGGTCACGATCCGAATGGTTGGCTACAGCCTTGTATTGCTACTTCTAATGGGCGTCTGGGCTTTACTGCTGGTAGGCCGCGCCGACCTCGACACGACCATTTTGCGAGCACCGGGGCAGTTGTATCAGCACGAAGCGGGCGAACTAATATCTAATTTATATCTGATCGAGCTGGTTAACAAAACGCATCAGCACAAGCCGGTAACCTTCCGGATAGACTACCCCGGCGCTCAGTTACGGATGGTACAACCCATCACCAGCGCCCCCGCCGACGAGCTAACGAAGGGCATGTTTTTTATTCTCTTACCGGAGAAAGCGATTCACGAAAGCAGCACGAAACTTACCGTCGAAGTTATCTCCGAAGGCGTCGTGCTGGATAAGGTTAACACAACATTTCTGGGGCCATTTTTAATGAGTGAATGAGCGAAGGCCATCCGGCTGTTTTCGATCTTTTACTTATTCACTCTTTCAGCTTATGAACTGGGGAAAAGCAATCATTCTTGTATTTGTGCTCTTTGCGAGCTTTATCGGTACAATGGTATATCAGATGGCCTGCCAGCGCGTCGATCTGGTTAGTGACAATTATTACCAGAACGAAATCGATTTTCAGCAACACATCGACCGGGTAACGAACGCCCAAAGGGAGTTTACCCATACAAATCCCTCCACAACCATGACTTATCAGGCCGATCAGCAACAGATCGTTTTCGTGCTGCCCAACGCCCTCCAAAAAGGCGAAATTAAATTCTACCGCCCCAGCGACCGGCAGCAGGATTTCCAGCTGACAATTACGGCTAAGCATCCCGTTCGGCAAATCATCCCCACCGAAAAGCTGGCCAAAGGCAACTGGCGTGTGCAGTTTACCTGGTCGGATGGGCAGCGCGACTATTACAAAGAGGAACAAATTTTTCTGTAAAACCATGTCACCCTGGACTGCAACCGCTTTTCTGACTGGCCTCATTAGTAGCCTGCATTGCGTTGGTATGTGCGGGCCGCTGGTGGCGGCTCTGCCCGTAGGTCGGCTGCCACATCAGCAGCGGTGGCGAGCCGTAGGCTTGTATCATACGGGCCGGATTACCACTTATAGCGTATTGGGCGCCTTGGCTGGTAGCCTCAGTTTAGGAATGCATCTGCTCGGCTGGCAACGACCGCTGGCGATCCTTTGCGGAGTATTGTTGCTGACAGGTTTCGTCTGGCAAAAAAGTCTACCGGCGCGATTGCGCTGGCCCTGGCTGAATAATCAACTCATAAACACATTTCAAAAAAACCTGCGACAGCCGGGTTGGGCGGGCTTTGCTGGATTGGGAGTATTAAATGGCTTGCTACCTTGTGGTTTTACATACCTGGCTTTAGCCGGAACGCTGGCTACCAACACGCCTACGGCTGGGGCTATGTACATGCTGCTGTTTGGCCTTGGAACATTACCGGCGTTGCTCGGCGTCAATCTGGTAATGAGTTGGTTAAGCGTACTGGGTCGCCAACGGTTGCACCGTTTTTTGTCGATGGCAACTGTTCTCGTTGTCATTCTACTGATTGGTCGCGGCTTAGCTAACTATCAGCTGTCAGCAAATACGCTCGACTCCATTCCGCTTTGCCATGGGGTGCTAACGAAATAATCACAACAATAAAATCAAGTCATGGTGCAGTGATGTCAGGTTCTCAAACCTGACATCACGTTACTAGAGCGTCTTACTTGGCTACAACCAATCCACTGACTAGAATCACCTTTCCGGTTAAGTAAACTCAGTTTTTACCGGTGAGAACCCGCGTAATTTTGGCGAGCTACTTACGGAATTACGATGAAAAATGCCCTTTTAGTAACCGACGGTTCTATCGACCTGGCCCTTTCGCTAAATCGCTGGCTGGAAACGCAGCCGGAGCACATTGACCTAACTGTTGTGTACGCATACTCGCTCAACCAGCCAACCGGCCAATCTCTAAAAGCGGCTACTTACCGCGAAGCCAAGCAAATAGCTACTAAGGAATTAGCTAACTGGACCACTTTTTTACCGAAATCCAGCCAATTTCGCACCGAACTGCTGTTAGGTGAATCCAAACAGGTGCTGACCATTCATCTGCTATTACGCCGATACGATTATTTACTAACTGACAATTATCAGCTTGATATTCTGTCAACCTTTAATTCCTGTCAGCGCCAGATCGATACCCAGCTTTGCTTGTTAAACCCAACCAAAGAGCCGGTTTATTCACTCGATGGGTCATTATTTTCTACTGCTTTCTAATTAAACTTCGCACACAAAAAGCAGCTCGGATTATGATACGTCCGCAGTCCTGAACCTAACGTGCTTCTTTTATTTTCTTCCAGCGCATTCCCAACGTAGCGATGGTTAGCATGGTAGCTGAACTGATGGGCATCAGAATAGCCGCTACAACCGGTGACAGATTACCAAACAAGGCATAGCTTAGGCCGATGGCGTTGTAAGCCAGTGAAACAACGAAACTGAACTGGATTACTCGCATTCCATACCGGCTGTATCGCAGAAACTGAGGCAACTGCTTCAATGAAGCAGCTTCCAGAATGGCGTCGCTCGATGGGGTGAATTGGATGGTATCGTCCGTAATGGCAATGCCTACGTCAGCCTGTTTCAGGGCACCTGCATCGTTCAGCCCGTCGCCAACCATAATAACCCGGCGTCCGGCTGCCTGTAGCTCCTTAATGAACGCTAATTTTTCCAGCGGACGACGATTGAACTGCATCTGTCCGGCATCAGGAAACCATTGAGTCAGTTTGGTCTGGTTATGGTCCGTATCCCCCGAAAGTAGGTAGAGTTTATAATTATGGTGTAAATGGGTCAGCAAATTGTCCAGGCCCGATCGAAACTGTGTTGGAAAGTCGAAGCGCCCCCGGTACCGATGGTCAATACTGAGGTGAGAACTCGTTTCAGCCGGTAGCAAATGCTGAGAAGAGGCTGAATCGACAAATGAGCGCGTACCAATTTTAACAATACGTCCGTCGACCAGCGCCTGAATGCCGTGTCCAGGCACTTCAGTAAATCCTTCTATTGGCACTGATAGTCTATCCGACAGATGCGTAGCCAATTTACGACTGAGTGGATGGGTCGACTGCCGTACCAGCGAGGCAACCATTGCTTGTTCAAGGTCGCTTAGTGGCTGATTAAACTCATCCATAACGGCCGTTTGGGACGCAGTAAGTGTACCAGTTTTGTCGAACACAATGGTATCACAGGCGGCCATCTGTTCAATAACATCGGCATTTTTGAGGTACAGATGCCGCTTGCCCAAAGCCCGTAAGCCATTACCTAGCGCAAACGGGTACGAAAGCGAAAGCGCACACGGACAGGCAATAATCAGCACAGCGGTGAATACATTAACAGCCCGTGCTGGATCGTGCTGGAAATACCAATATAAGGCGACAATCGTAGCTAACGCGATGACTGACAGCGTGAAATATTTTCCAACAGCATCAGCAAATGTGCGGATACGGGAAGATTCGGCTTTCCTAAAAACATCGTTATTCCAGAGCTGAGTCAGGTAACTTTGTGATACGTCGCGTATTACTTCCAGTTCGATCGCTTCACCGACCTGTTTTCCTCCCGCATAGAGAAGCGCACCTGGTTCTTTAGCTTCTGGTTCCGATTCGCCCGTTACGAAACCGTAATCAATCACCGCCTTCCCTTTGTAAAGCAAGCTGTCGGCGGGTATTAATTCCTGATTACGCACCCGAATGCGATCCCCTTTGCGAAGCTGCGCTACGGGCAGGGAAGTTGGGGCATGGGGCAGAGGGGGTTGGGCAGAGGGGTCGGGGGAATTAACCGATTCCCTATTTATTGCATCCTTTTCCCTCTGCCCTCTCCCCTCTGCCTCTCCCCCACGCCTTACTACCGTTACAGCCAGTGGGAAATACGATTTATAATCCCGCTCGAAGGATAGAAATTCATGCGTTCGTTGCTGAAACCATTTGCCACATAACAGAAAGAAAATCAGTCCCGTTAATGAGTCGAAATAACCGACTCCGTCGAGGGCAAGCACTTCGTATGTGCCCCGAAAGAAAGCAACCAGTATACCCAGCAGAATCGGCAAAGCAATATTGATCATGCCTTTTTTGAGCCCCGCCCAGACCGATTCAAAATAGCCCGACGCCGAATAAAATACGACGGGAATAGCCAGTAATAGATTAATAATACCAAACAGGTGTTTGAACGACAAATCATTAAGACCGAGGTAGTCGGGGAAGCTAAATAGCATGATATTGCCCGCGCAAAACCCCGCTATGCCCAGCCGGGACAGAAAGGGTCGGTTCGTGGCTTTCTGCCCTTCCTTTACTACGTCGTTCAGGCTAATCAACGGTTCGTAACCGACCGAACTGAGCAGTTCGACCACCTGACGCAGCGACAACTCAGCCGGGTTATAGGTCAGGTGAACCTGTTTCTTCAGGAAATCCACCCGTGACTGCTGAATGGCCGGATTAATCCGGTAGAGGTGTTCAAGCAGCCACAAACAGGAACTACAGTGAATGGTCGGGATGTAAAACGTAATCCTGGCGACGGACTCGCTCGAAAATTCAAGCAATTGGGCTATAATATCGGGATGATCCAGAAACTCCAGACGTTTTTGCCGGGATACGTTTTTACTCTGGCTGTTGCCAGGGCGATTAAGGTCGGTTCCGGAGTCAATGGTATAATACTGGCAAAGTTGATGCTGACTGAGGATGCTGTACACAGTTTTGCAGCCATCGCAGCAAAAGTGCTTTTCGTCGAAAAAAAGAGGATTGTCTGAAAAGTCGTTACCGCAGTGGTAGCAGATGGTTGGTGAAATCGTTGCCGTATTCATAGCTCAGAATTTGCGGCAAATTGGACATACGGCTGCTCTTACACCCTGACAATCATCAGATATTAGCCTGATCCGGCTCAAGATTTTTCGTTTCCAGACAAGCCATCTTTGTGAAGAAACTGACTCGGGGGGTAAGGGCATTGGGTTAACAGATAACAACTCTCTACCCAATGCCCTTACCCCCCGAGCCCCCTCCCCAAGGACCTATGCAACTCATCCAGAAATATAACGTGCCTGGTCCCCGTTACACCAGCTATCCGACGGTACCGTTTTGGGACGTTACCACGTTCAGCGAAGCCGCCTGGGTGCGTAATCTGCGCCGGGCCTTTTCCGTTAGTAATAGCCAGACGGGCATCAGTTTGTACATTCACCTGCCTTACTGCGAGAATCTCTGCACGTTTTGTGGCTGTAACAAACGAATTACCCGTGACCATAGCCTCGAAACGCCTTATATCGACGCTCTGCTGGCGGAGTGGAACGCCTATTGCGATCTACTTCCGGAACGTCCGCGTATTGCCGAGTTGCATCTGGGCGGTGGGACCCCAAGTTTCTTTTCCCCAACTCAACTCGAACGATTACTGACTGGATTGTTCAAGCAGGCAAGCCCAACGGAGTCGCCGGATTATGGATTTGAAGGCCACCCCAATAACACGACTCGCGAGCACTTGCAGTTGCTCTACGATTTTGGTTTCCGACGAGTGAGCCTTGGTGTACAGGACTACGATCCCGTAGTGCAACGCGCTATTCACCGTTTTAAACCATTCGAACGTGTGCAGCAAGTAACGGACTGGGCGCGGCAAATTGGTTATACGTCCATTAGCCATGACCTGGTATTTGGGCTCCCTTTTCAAACGACCGATTCCATAGAAGACACCATTTATAAAACCCTAATGCTTGGCCCTGACAGAGTTGCGTTTTATTCCTATGCCCATGTGCCCTGGCTAAAAGGTAATGGCCAACGAGGATTTAAGGATCAGGACTTGCCTTCCGGCGAACAGAAGCGAGTACTCTACGAAACTGGACGCAGCTTGCTCGAACAGGCCGATTACGTTGAAATCGGGATGGATCATTTTGCTCGAAAACACGATCCGCTTTACAAGGCCATATATTCTGGAACGCTTCACCGGAATTTTATGGGTTATACCCCTACCCAAACGCAGGTGTTGCTGGGGCTCGGTGCGTCGTCCATCAGCGATGTCTGGTCAGCCTTTGCACAGAACGAAAAGGATGTAGATGCCTATATAAACCGGGTTCAAGCCGGGGGGTTACCACTGTTTCGTGGGCATGTCCTCGATGATCAAGACCAATTCCTGCGCCGACAGATTCTAAACATTATGTGTCAGGGCAAAACCCAATGGCATCTAGGCAGTTGGTCGAAAAGCGAGTGGGAGCAGTTAAACAGAAAGCTGGAATCGTTCTGGCTGGATGGCCTGCTGGAGTATGATGCCGAAGGCTTACAGGTTTTGCCAGCAGGACGCCCCTTCTTACGGAACATCTGTATGGCTTTTGATGAGCGATTGAACTACAGCCAACTAAACACCAGCCAGACTCAGACACGGTTATTTTCGCAAACGGTTTAATTAGACAAACACAGAAATGGTAGACTATTCGAATAGTCTACCATTTCTGTGTTTAGAACTACCTGTTTGTGTAGCATCTGCCGCAAAGCAGAATGGCATATTCTCTTCTTTTATTCTTTGTTAATCAAGGCCATTACATCCTCTGAAATACCCGTCATGGAGAAGCCTCCATCGTGGAAGAGGTTTTGCATCGTGACCATGCGCGTCAGGTCGGAGAACAGGGTAACAACGTAATCAGCGCACTGATCGGCAGTAGCGTTACCAAGGGGCGCTGTCTTGTCGGCAAAGTCGTAGAATTTATCGAACCCGCCGATGCCACCTCCCGCCGTCGTTGGCGTGGGCGACTGCGAAACCGTATTAACCCGCACTTTCCGGTACTTACCATACCGATAGCCGAAACTGCGAGCAATAGATTCCAGAATGGCTTTTGCATCAGCCATGTCGGTATAGAAGGGGAATGTCCGTTGGGCGGCCATGTACGTCAGCGCCACAATTGAGCCCCATTCGTTAATGGCATCGAGTTTATAGGCCGTCTGCATCATTTTATGGAAGGAGAGGGCCGAAATGTCGATACTCTGCTTGAACCATTCGTAGTTCAGGTCGGTGTATTGCTTGCCTTTACGGATGTTCGGACTCATACCAATGCTGTGCAATACGAAATCAACTTTACCGCCCAGCACCTCCTGCGATTTAGTAAACAGGTTTTCAAGATCCTCAACCGAAGTAGCGTCGGCTGGAATAATTTCGGCTTCGCATTGGTCAGCCAGTTGTTTGATCGCTCCCATGCGCATAGCAACAGGGGCGTTGGTCAGTGTGAACGTAGCGCCCTCTTCTTTCGCTTTCAAAGCGACTTTCCAGGCAATTGATTTTTCGTCAAGGGCACCTGATATGATGCCGCGTTTTCCGTTTAGGAGTCCGTAAGCCATGTGTTTATTTTACATTTTCCTCTTTTTGTCATTCTGACGCAGGAGGAATCTTTGGATAAGAACAGATTAGATACTGTTACTGAAAATTCCTCCTGCGTCAGAATGACAAAAGAAATACAACAAACCAGCCGGTAAAGTTAGCTTATTTTTTGGTCAGACCGTCGTGAGGGCGCAGGACTACCGTTGGGCTGGATACTGGAGCCGGGGGTAATTTCAGTACGTTACGCATAAAGGTTTCGGTTGCTTTATATACACCTTTTAAATCGCCCGAGGTAAAGTGTGACGCAATAACGTGCTGACCTGCATCCGGAAAAGCCACTTTCACCTTTTCGTCCGCAGGTGTCCCCAACTGATCGAACATCTCTAGCATGGCCGGCACCGATACCACTTTATCCTGATGCTCATCGTCTTTGTAATAATAGCCCATAAACACCGGCTGCTTCACTTTCTGGAATTGCTCCGGCGTCATAAATTCTTCCAGCATTTGTTGCAACGTAATCAGGCCGTTACTGTGGTAAGTGGGTAACCAGTAGCGAATCCGATCGCCTTTTAAATGGGTCATAACGACGTGCTTATCTGGAAATACGCGGTCGATAATCTGCTGGCCCCAAGGCTTTGTTACAAGTTTCAACGCCGGATTTGCCGTAGCGATGCAAGGCGAATACAGAATTAACCCCTCGATTTCTGGGTGACGAGCGGCCAGATACAGCGACAGCATACCGCCCGCCGACGTACCCATAACAAGTACCTTTTCGCCTAACTCCTTCCCAATAGCCAGCGCCCGTTCCGCCGAACCAGCATATGCCGATGGCGTAAGCGTTTTAAGCGCGTCAGGCGAATTAACCCCATGTTCAGCGGTTCGGGCTAAATACAGATTACAGCCAAAATGGGTCGCTATCTGCTTATGAATCGGATCACCTTCGGCCCAACTGGCTGCAAAACCAGGCAGATAAACAATACTGTAAGGCGTTTTCACCTTATGCAGACTATCGGCCCAGACAATACGAGCTTCATTATCCGGACGCAGATTAGCTTGCTTTTCCGATTCAGCAATGCTTTGTTCCAGCCTTACCAGATCAGGATCAAGCGTAATCGGTTCGGCTTTGACAGTATTATGTGGGATTGATGGTCCCAGTAAATAGCCCACCAGAATAACGGCTAGTAGTAGCCCAGAAATAACGAAAAACCGCTTCATACGTATTCTTTGATGTCCATGCGGATACGCCAGTCCTTCGGCAAATAGTTGTTGACGCGATTACCAACGCCTTTCATCCAGCCCAGATTAGCCCCATTATATTTCGCTAATAACCAGCCTTTAGCCGATTCATCGAGTACCAGATTTTCCTTCTTAAAATACCGCAACGCAGCCTCTTTACTGAGGTCTACTGCCGGTAAGTCCTGGTTAACAGCGGTGCTTAAGGCCAGCGCATGCGACGGAATAAAATCCTGCCCTTTAAACTGACCCATTTCCAAACCGAACCCTTTGTTATGCAGGGCGCTATCGAGCAGCAAAAACGTCTTTTCCAGCGATTTTGACAATGCCATTACATCGCCATTTGGTTTCTCCCAGAACGAAAAGTCCGTCGGATGCTGAAGCCATTTTGTCGCCGATGCTGTTTCGCGGGGCCGCAGCGCTCGGATGCTCCGAAACGTACGGGCATCTAACTTAACGGTTGGCGTAAAGTCCGTTTTTTTAAATGCACTAACGAAAAACCCTTCCCCTTCGACCTTGTGCGGATAGCACTGGTAACCAATAGCATCATCAGACTCACGTTCGACAATGTTCCAATCAGTTGGCAACGCAAGTGGGCGACTCCGGAAACCGTTTTCGGCCAGATATTGAATATTAGCCAGATTCTCCGTGTCGTTATAGGTGCAGGTGCTGTAAATTAAGATGCCGCCCTCATCCAACAGTGGTGCGGCTGCATCCAGAATCCGCTTTTGTCGGGCCGAACAAAGCTGTACGGCCCCTTCCGACCATTCCTGAATAGCACCAGGGTCTTTACGAAACAGCCCTTCACCAGAACAAGGCGCATCGATCATTACCACATCGAAAAAACCGGCCAGTTTTTCCATATCCTCCGGATCATGATTGCTAACAACCACGTTCGGGTAACCCCATTTATCGATGTTTTCCCGCAGGATTGATACCCGGCTGCGGATTACTTCATTACAAACCAGTAAACTATCTACTGAAAGCATTGAAGCCAGCAGTGTACTTTTCCCACCTGGTGCAGCACACAAGTCCAGTACCCGAAGCGGCCGATTCAGATTGACGGTTTGCCGAAGTGCTTCCTGAAGCAGCATCGATGAGGCTTCCTGCACATAATAAGCGCCAGCCTGAAACAGCGGATCAAGCGTGAAACTGGGTCGTTCAGGCAAGTAAAATCCATATTCACACCAAGGAACCGGCCGTAAACCAGCCGTGTCAGCGAACGGTTTACGCGGATTAATTCGGATGCTTACAGGCGCAGTATGCGTCAGCGCAGACTCGAATTGAGGAAATTCGGTCGTAAGCTGCGTTTGCATCTGCGCCAAAAAAGCCGACGGTAATTCAGCCTGGAGTAGTTCATGGGGATTCATTCAACAAAAATACGGAACGGTCGGGCGGTTTTTCACTAAACTTGCAGCATGGCAGCAACACAGGACCGATTTGGTCAAATTAAGACGTTTATTTTTGATGTCGACGGCGTCCTGACCGACGGCTCCGTTCATTTGCTAGCTTCGGGAGAACGGTTCCGAACTATCTTTATCCGTGACGGCTATGCCATCGAGCAGGCGCTGAAAGCTGGCTATAAAGTTGGCATTATCTCATCGTCCAACGCGGAAGGCGTTCGCAACTGGCTGGGTATACTCGGCGTTCGTGATGTATTTATGGGCGGTCCCGTCGACCAGAAGATTAATGCTTACCTCGGTTATGTCACTCGCGATCAGCTAGTAGAAACGGAAATTTTATATATGGGTGACGACCTACCTGATCTGTCTATCCTAAACAGACCCGGTGTGTTGTCAACCTGCCCGGCTGATGCGGTCGAGGAAGTTAAAGCCGCTTGCCAGTATGTGTCCCCTAAAGCAGGCGGTCAGGGGGCTGTCCGGGACGTTATCGAGCAAGTTATGCGGGTACAGGGAAAGTGGAATGCATGATTACTAAATAAATTTAAAACGAGTTCAGCTTAACGGCAACGGACTCAACGGATAAGCAAATGAATGAATTAGGGTCGCGTGATCAGGCTGTTATCTGGCATCCGTTTACGCAAATGCAGACAGCGCCCTTGCCGATTCCGATTGTACGAGGCAAAGGGTCTGTTTTATATGGCGCTGACGGGCGTGAATATTTGGACATGATTTCGTCCTGGTGGGTGAATCTGCACGGTCATGCTCATCCTTACATTGCCCAACGCGTGGCGGAACAGTTACGAACGCTGGAGCACGTCATTTTTGCAGATTTTACCCATCAACCTGCCGTTGAACTCGCTGAACGGCTTCTAGCTATTCTGCCCCCGAACCAGGCAAAAGTTTTCTATTCGGATAACGGTTCGACAGCAGTTGAAGTAGCCCTGAAAATGGCGTTTCAATACTGGCACAATCTGGGTAAGCCACGCCGAAAAATAGTGGCTCTGGAGAACGCTTATCACGGCGACACTTTTGGGGCTATGGCTGTCGGCGGCCGCAGTGCTTTTACAGCGCCATTCACCCCCTTTTTATTTGATGCTGAATACCTACCCACACCCATAGCTAGTCAGGAAGAATCCGTACTACAACAGGCCGAAGCCTTATTTACGGATGACGTAGCGGCTTTTATTGTTGAACCGCTGGTGCAGGGGTCGGGTGGCATGATCATGTATGAACCGGAGATACTGGATAAACTTTTCCGGTTGGCCCGTCGCAACGGCTCGCTCATCATCGCTGACGAAGTCATGACCGGCTTCGGACGAACGGGCCGCTTGTTTGCATCAGATTATTTGCAGGAGAAAGCTGACTTGATGTGCTTATCAAAAGGATTAACCGGCGGTACGATGGCGCTCGGCGTAACGACTTGTACCCAAAACATCTACGACGCTTTCTTATCGGATAACCGGCTAAAAACGCTCTTTCATGGTCATTCGTTTACTGCCAACCCACTAGCCTGCGCAGCCGCCCTGGCCAGTATGGATTTGCTTCTTCAACCAGAAACACAATCAGCTATTCAGCGCATTGCCAACCGTCAGGCAGAGTTTGTACAGAAACTGGCTTCCTATGCGACAGTAGATACTATTCGCCAACGGGGTACCCTGCTCGCATTTGATTTAGTAACAGGTGATCAAACCTCATATTTTAACTCAATTCGGAACAAGGTTTATCATTTTCTCCTGAAGCAGGGAGTGCTTATGCGTCCGCTGGGTAATGTAATGTATATTATGCCGCCTTATTGTACTACTGATGAGCAGCTCACGTATACGTACACGCAGGTGGAGCAGTTCTTAAACACGCTTTAAGAAGCTATGATTTTCAACTAGTTAACTATTTAAAATAAAGCGACGTCCAATAATTTGACATTTTTATTTTTATCTGTCAACTTTGCTGACAGCTCCAAGCGGGAGTAGCTCAGTTGGTAGAGCGGCAGCTTCCCAAGCTGCAGGCCGTGGGTTCGAGACCCATTTCCCGCTCATAAATAAAATGCTGATTTTAAGCCACTTAACTTTACAGTTATGTGGCTTTTTTCGTGCAATCAGAAGTTTGGTTGAAACGCTGGTTGAAACATCTCCTATGCTTGCTTTAGCTGCTCATAAGCCATTTGTAGTGGATAATAGCGCTGAGACTTAGCTGTAGGATTTAAAAATTATTTTTCCGGCGAATAATCAATTCTAGGCCTGCTGGCAAAACTCCACTTTCAGGGTGGTAATGGTAAACTCCTATACAGGGCCTTTACTACCTTCCTGAAATGAGAAAAATAAAGATGTTTTTAGACCTGCATTTCCTACACTTCCTACACGAATCGTATCCTGCCAGTACTGTACCTAAAGCAGAGCAATTTTATGAGGGGGTGGGGTAATCGGCCTCTATAGCACGGAAAAGGCAGCAGAAACCGCAAAATACAGACTCTGACGGACTCTCAAAGTGTTATCTAATTGAGCCCGTTAAAGCCTATATTTTTACCGTTTTTACCGCGATTCCTCATTATAAAAAGCTATTTACCCAGAGACAATAGACGAATCCAGGCGCTGAGTTTTTACTGTTTTGATGGCGATTCCACTCTAAAAAGGAAGATTTTCTCAATTGGTCAAGCCAATCCTTGTGTTTGCCATAATCAATTTATCTAGGATGCTGCTGGCTAAGGATTTGTTGCGGTTGAAGTTAGCAAACCTGTAAACTTCCCTCTGCCCCCAGTTTATAGTTCTGCTGAATTATCGGGCTAAACCCTCATCAAAGGGGTATCTGATAAGGTGAAGGAAACAATCAGGTTAGCGTGTCCATATTTCGTAGGTTTCCCCCGAGGATAGATATACTTTTTTAAACTCGGCAGCATTCAGATCTACCACCGGATTGGCCGGATCGAATTTCTGACGAACCGTTACAATTTTACCCCTATCGTCAACGGACTGGACAAATCCAGAATGAACGTAAGGACTGGCCTGCACGGTAGAGGGATCGCTTTCCGACCGACGAATCATGACCACATCCCCCCGCTTGACCGTTCCGCTTGAAGAGACTAACCGGTAGCCCGAATCCTGCAATAATTTGGGCGTGAGGATATAGTTGTCGCTTCCCAAGGGTGCGCTGGGGGCACTCCCTGACATATAGGTTTTGGTATAATAATGGCAGTTGTAAGCATAGGGTCTGGTGTATAGCAGCCGGTCGACCAGCATGTTCGAATGCATCATGTCCACCACAGCGTGCAGACCGATAACCGGAAAATTATGCTCTGGTGCCGAGGTTTCCGGATTGCTGCCCGACGGATTGGTTGGATTTGAAGGATTTGTCAGTGAAGTGCCGGACGAAGAGGACGGGTTCGCTGTTGTCGGTGGGGAGCCGATAGGCTGGCTGGAACCCGGTTTGGTGAGAAATGGCGTGCCGTCGGAACTGCGTTTTTCGCTGACGAGCATACCGATCGTGAGTTGCAAGGCGATTTGAGCGATTAAGGTAAGGCTGTGGATGTAGCCCGTTTTAGGACTTTGCAGTTTTACATCGTACCGATTGCCGCCTACCGGTGTAACACTAACCACATAGTAGTCGCCCTGATTGGATACACTAACCGAACCCGATAAGCCTGGCCTCTGACTCTGCCCGTAGCCTGCCGAAAACGCTAGTATCAAGCCTGCTACAAGGCTGATTGTGGCCAGAGATCGCAGCATAGTGACGAGTTGATTTAGTTATCTTAAAAACTCTACTATCATAAAAGTAGGCAGTTTTTACAAGTTGTAGGTAAGCTCAAGCCAGATTATCAAATCTTGTTGGGGAAAGCCATTGACACGTATAATCTGGTCTGGCATTAGAATTCAAACCGAGACACTACCCTGTTTTGAGTGAACGGTCATTTCATGTCGGTTTTGTACCACCATCAGTCTGTCTTCACTGAATAAATTGCCTCAGTAATCAAGTACGAAGTGGATTCCAAAAGATGGCAACTATAAATAGCCCGCCAGTAAGAGGTTTGCATTCATATTGAATGCTCTTTTATGAGATGGAACAGGTATATCATAGTTGACTGTACGCTAATGGGAGGTGTAAACATGAGTTACAATAGTCTTTTGAACAATGGAAACCATACTATTTCAACTGACTATATGACAAAGCAAGAGCAGTCTATTTATCTGTTAACCAACTTATTGGTTTCCCGCTCAATTTATAGCCAGCTTCGAATGTTACAAGCAGAACGCTCTGAAATAAAAAGCTAATTATAATCACAACTAGTTCAACATAACCGACTTCAATCCTATGTTATTTGTACGTCAGGACCAGATAGAAATGAGAGGGACGGTAGTTTCTGTAATACCGCCTTTTGTGAATATAGTTGATAATACCCCTGCTGTGAGAGGGTGGAGTATTATGGTTAAGCCTGATTTACCGTACGTAGCTCTTCTAACAACTAGATTTGGCATTACGAACGGTTCGGGTACGATTGTCTGTACGGTTAACGTAGATGATGCACTTATCAATTGGATGGCCTTATTAAAGTTGCTTTCGCCGGCTGCGGGTCAAAAGGTCAGAATAGTTGGTACCTGGTGTGACAACGATACCTTTTCCACAACGGTAATCTGTCCAATAGGTATACTGGCTATTGAATATGGGATTAATGTGTATGACATAAAGGGGTGGCCCGTTGCTGTCCGAGATATTGACTTTTTTGCTTTTACTCATGCGACTGATAGTTTTTTGGTTTCACCGGATCCACACGCTGGAGAAAGCCGTGAGCTTACTACTCTCCTTCCGTTTCCATTTATACCATCTCGATCGGCTAAGCCATTCTTTCGTGCTTATAAATCCACTGAAATTGATTTTGCTGAGGCAATAAGTTTCAAAATTGTAGCTAAGGCTGGTGTAAGTATGCTTGAGGCGACTGTCGAAACAGGGGACCCAAGCGATGGAAAAGGCTTCTTTGCTGTTCAGCTTGGCTTGACATACGATGAGCCGGACCTAGATAATTTTTGCCCACCTGGGCATTGCGATCTTGAGGGCGACCATTGCGCCCACGAGGGAGATTTCCGATATATGCGCCTTGCTCCACACGTACCTTATGCCCAAAAGGGCGATTTAGTTGTTTCTCCCGGCGATGGTAAAGGTATAATTTCAGGTATAGTTGCCAGTTTGTCTCCCAATCAGGTTTATGATCACATGGGTATCTTTGTGGACAATGGTCAAACAATTCGGCATTGTACAAATTCCCAGGACCGATTAGAAGCAGAGGATCTTTTTACGGGCGAAATTACAATTAAGCTAGCGGGGATTATTGAACTCGATCAACAAAAGGCACCCTTGACGGGGCTTCGACCAGATCTTCTGCGATTCGGATGGCCAGGATCCGTTACGCAAACCGTTGAGGAAGTCTATCAAACAGGACGTAACACGAATAATTTACCCTGGAGCTACGCTGCCACACATCCAGGTTCGGATACTGGAGATCCAGAGAATGCAGGTCAGCCCTTTTTCATTTATCACTTACCCAGAGCAGACCGCCAACGACGCCTTCAATTTAATGACCCTGAAATTGATCGGGGCGAATCGGTTGTTCGGCTCCAGAGTACGTCGGTATTTATTGGAAATCCGCAGAAAGAGTTTAAACCTAAAGTCATCAAACCTCACGCCCAATTTGATAAGGCAGTAAGGCCAGCGTTAAATTTAGTGGCCAATATGGCAATGAAAATAAAAGCTCATTATCGCTTCTTTGCTTATACGAAAGGAGATGTTAGTCTGGACAATTCATATAAAGCTCCCCCGGCTGGTGATTCAAGCTGGACTTCCCTGCCCGCGGGTGCTTCCTGGGCAGCCGGCTCTTTACCCGCCATGTGCTCCAGCTTTTTATGGACTGCGGTTCAATTTGCGAATAAAAGCCTGCCAGGTGGCATGCTGCCAATCATCCTGGAAGATAAAGCCCAAGGGCAAAATACAGCAACAGGCCTTGAATATGGTACTCAGGATGGATTTTACCAATATCATGAACCAGAAAGGCAACAAGCTGCTAAGAATTTGGTGGACAAATTGAAAAGTAAAATAAAGGATAAGTTCGATAAAAAGATTCCAGGAATTGCTTACACGGCCTTACCTCATTTAGCTACATTGAGAGATACTACAGCTTTCTATGTGAGCAATCAAACGGCCAATACATTTGCGTTTGATGCCGCCGAGAAGCTCGATGAAAGTTGGAAAAAACCGCGTGAGGGCGAAACTGCCAGTCCTGACGATACCCTACACTTTTGGGATCTAAAACCAAATGACGGGAAATTAGTACAACCTAAAGGTGGACAAGCTATTTATGGCGATTCTGTAGATCTTCAGTTATCGAAAGCTCAATGGATCTCATTGCCTTTATTCCGTAAGCAGACAACCGATCTCGGAACAGGAGTGGTTCGTTTTAAAACATTTATAAACGAAATTCAGGTTGCAGGCGTGACGGTACGATTCGATTTTGGTTGCGTAACAGCCATAAGTACGTTAAATAAAGAGCCTCAGGATCAAGTAACGCTCGGAACAGGTACTCATTTTGCGGAAGCTTTTATTGTTTTGTCTAATCCCGTATCAGGAAATCCGGAAACATTTCGAACCAAGAGTCCGCTAAAATTTGATGTTGATAAGAATGGGATTGTTTCCATTGATTTAAAGCTTGCTCCCCCTTCTGATTTAGCAAGAACAATTGACGTTCATATGGAGTCTGACATTCACGATCGTTCATTCTGGGGTGGCGACGCAGATCATAAAGAGTTTAGTGATGATTGGCATTTTGATTTACAACAAGATCTCAACGACAACCCACTGGCACCAGAGGATCAGCAAAATACAGTTCTACATTATGAAAATGTTTGGCGCACCGAGCCCGAAGTAGGTAGTGGCGTACACGTAGCTATTTCTATAATTGCCGATCTTAAACCATCTGATCGCTCGGTAGATTGTCATTGCGAAATTGCACTGATTGATACTGATTCTGGTGGGTTTCTTGGGATAGGTAGAAGCTCGGATGTTGACCAACTAGAAGTACATGATGTTAATATACCCGCTGATCAATTCAAAGATGTGCTAGTTAAGGTTAATTTTTCGAGTGATGAAACCGTTCCTGAACGCGCGCAAGTATCCGTTAGGCTTACGAATCGTCGGCGACCCAGTTAATCCAAGATCGTGTTCATACTGAATTTTGATTATTTACTCCTATAGCATGTATTTCCTAATGATCATTCTGAAAAAGCATCCTTAAACCACAGGTATGGCAGCCAATCGATAATTAGGTAAAAGCACGGAAGAAAGATGTGAAGCGTATGATTGATGGAGCTACAACTGCTTGGCGTCTAAAGGCTGTAGTAGCGCCTTTTCGACCGGCCTTCACCAATATGTGGTTGTTACGAGGTGACGATGCGGGATGGCTCCTGGGATGATCCTGGTATCTGGTCGTGTGGCATGGTGCCTTACCGGTTCGATGATGTCTATATTGGTCACTCGGTTAGTGTTCCAGCCAATTATATCGGCTATGCCCAGAAACTGAATTATAGTGCTGGTAGTAGGTTGATTGTGTCTCCCACCAGCAAAGTAGAGGTTGGCCAATTTTTTCCGTTCTAAAACAGCCTGGCAGACATCTTCCCAAGACCCACAAAAACAAATCAGCCCCGGCAAACACCGGGGCTGTTCACTGAGCTTAATTCAGCCTGCGCACATCGTTGAAATGCTCGGATGAGAAAGCAATCTGATACTGTTCAATCGTATCGCGCTGGGTGTCGATAAGTTGCTGCTGCAAATCGGCTCGCTCAAGCATGGTGCAAATCTTATCCTCCTGCTCTTTCATTATCCGTTCTGATAATTCCAGCATTTTGCGCTGGGCTTTATCCATACCTTGCAGATTGCCAACCATCTCTTTTAGTATGTAGATTAGCTCCCGCAAAGTAGCCGGGTCATTGATTTCGTTTTCTTCGGGGTCAAGGCCGTAAAGAGTCATAGGGAAGGGTGTTACTAATTAGTCCGTGTAAAAACTTAACCCGCCCGGTGAATGGAGCTGCTACATTTGACTGGACATTAAGTTAAGAACGATCTAACTTAGTGTACTATGAAAACCAGGAGACTGTACGACGAAGAATTCAAAAAGATGGCCGTGGAGTTAGCCGATGCCAAAGGCT